>Ga0316205_10000183_pt1 | contig 133372 bp, 114 predicted proteins | sample 3monthpyrite_MG_FD_204941 | JGI IMG/M metagenome (GOLD analysis project Ga0316205, IMG submission 204941) | Microbial mat bacterial communities from mineral coupon in-situ incubated in ocean water Damariscotta River, Maine, United States -... | ecosystem: Environmental > Aquatic > Marine >...
GGTACTGCCACATGGTGGGAGAGTAGGTCGTTGCCTTTCTTTATACTGAACTTAGTTCAGTATTTAAACCTCAATCTTTCACTAGATTGAGGTTTTTTTTGCTAAATTGTTTTTATAATATGAAATTATGGTACTTCAATTTTATATTTGAAAACATATACTATTTTTGAAATAAAACGTTTTTATTATAAGTTTTTCTGTAGATTAACAGGTTATTATATGAAATTCAATCTTTTAATTATCTTTTTATTCTTTTCTTCAATTTCTCTGACAGCTCAAGTTGGAGGAGAATATGTTTATGGTTTTTTGAATGTTTCTACTTCTGCACGTCAAATTGCTTTAGGAGGTAAAGTTTTGACATTTACAGATGATGTAAATCAACCAATATGGAATCCTTCGGTGATAAACTCAAATTTAGATAATCAATTATCAGTAAATTATACCAGTTATTTAGCAGGAATCAATTTAGGCTCAATAGCATATTCTAAAACTATAAGTAGACGATTTGGAACAGTACATGGCGGAATTAAATATTTGAATTACGGAACCTTAATTGCTGCTGATGAAAAAGGAAATGAAATGGGTACTTTTAATGCAAGTGAAGTTGCATTGTCAGTTGGATATGCGTTTAATTTACCTTGGACAAATTTGTATTTAGGTGCAAATATAAAATTTATTCATTCTGCAATAGCTAACTTTTCATCAATCGGAGTTGCAACAGATGTAGGGATTTTATATAAAAACCCCTACAAACCTTTTGTTATTACATTAGTTGTTAGAAATATAGGATCGCAGTTGAAATCATTTAATGGATTTAAGGAACGTCTCCCTTTTGAAGTAGCTTTGGGAGGATCTTATCAACTTGAACATGTACCTTTAAAATGGCATGTAACTTTAGATAATTTACAAAAATGGAATGTTTCTGTAAGTAATCCTTCAAGTCAAATTATTGATATTGAGGGAAATACTACAAAAGAGAGTATTTCATTTTTAAACAATGCTATGCGCCATGTTGTTGTTGGTGTAGAATTATTTCCTGAAAGTGCTATTAATTTAAGAGTGGGATATAATTTTAGAAAATCACAAGAATTACAATTACAAAATATTCGAACTTTTGGAGGAATTTCATTTGGTTTTGGATTAAAAATGAATACTTTTAAACTAAATTATGCATACTCAAAAATTCATACAGCTTCTAACGTAAGTACGTTTAGTTTGCAAATAGATTTAGATAAATGAGAAATAAAATTATAATAGCAATTGATGGATTTTCATCAACAGGAAAAAGTACCGTAGCTAAACAATTGGCAAAAGTATTAGGCTATATTTATGTAGATACTGGTGCAATGTATAGGGCTGTAACGCTTTATGCAATGGAACATCAATTTGTGGGAGAGCATTTTATTAATGCATCACAATTAATTGCAAGTTTAGATAAAATTTCGCTTACATTTCAATTTAATTCTGATTTAGGTTTTGCAGAAATGTATTTAAATGGAAAAAATGTTGAAAGAAAAATAAGAACCTTAGAAGTCTCTAACCGAGTAAGTGCGGTTTCAGCAATTTCTGAAGTAAGAGAAAAATTAGTGGCAGAACAACAACTTATGGGAAAAAACAAAGGAATTGTTATGGATGGAAGAGATATCGGAACTGTTGTTTTTAAAGAAGCTGAACTTAAAATTTTCATGATAGCTTCTGCAAATACGCGCGCAGAGAGACGTTATAAAGAGTTGATTTCTAAAGGAGATCAGGTGAGTTATGAAGCAATTTTAAAGAATGTTACAGATCGTGACTTGATGGACACAACTCGAGATGATTCACCATTAATCAAAGCTGTTGATGCAATTGAGGTTGACAATTCAAACTTGAGTTTGGATGAGCAATTTGAGTATATAATGCAATTTGTTAGAGAGAAAATAAATTAAGGGATATTCAGATATTTATGAGTTTGTAGCGAAACTTTCCATTTGGGATTTTTCATTACATAATCTACAATTATTGGTATCATTTTTTCTCTTTTACTCCATTCTGGTTGTAAAAAGAGCTTGCAATTTTTCTTTACTTTTATTGCTTGCTCTTCTGCAAACTGAAAATCACTACTATTATGAATAATCATTTTTAGTTCATCAGCTTCATCATAATTTTCGTTTAATGGTAGCTTTGTTTTTTTTGGAGATAAGCAAAACCAATTCCATGTGCCAGAGAAATTATAAGCCCCAGAAGTTTCAATATGCGTCTTTATATTGTTTTTTTGGAGTTGATTTGTAATATAATCTAGATTCCACATTAAAGGTTCTCCACCTGTGACTACAACAGTATCAGCATACTTTTTTGCATCAGAGACAATATGTATTGTTTTTGTAGGCGGATGTAAATCTGCATTCCAACTTTCTTTAACATCACACCAGTGGCAACCAACATCACAGCCACCGATACGAATAAAATAAGCTGCAGTTCCAGTATGCGCCCCTTCACCTTGAATAGTATAAAACGCTTCCATTAATGGAAGCATTTCTCCTTTATTTATAAAGTTTTGAACCTTTTTTTTCATTAGGAGGCAAATATACTGAATCTAAGATGATTTTTTTAAAGAATAAAGAGATTATCGATTGTTTATATAATTTCATGAACCCCTTGTTTTCAAGGATATAAGTTGATAGTAAATAATTAAATCAATTTATTAATTGTTTTTTATTTTCTATAATTTAAAGATTGTCTATTTTTATCAGAAATTAAACAAGAAAAAAAGAATTTTAACGTTTAGATAAAGACCAAAATAGAAAGAGAATGCGTAAGAATATATTTAAATTATTTTTCATAGCTGTTTTTTCAGTTATATTGATTCAATGTGGTAATGATAGTAAATTTATAATTGCTAAAGGAAAAGTAGGAAATCTAACAACTACAACCACAATTTTTGAGCTCGATAAAATTTTTAAAAATGATTCTATTGTTAAAAATTTAAGCGAAGGAACTTTAGGTGATAATTATTTTCAGGATGACGATGAGTATTTAATTTATGAAAAAGGAGGAAAGCAATTGTTAACGATTATTCCCGAAGAACAGTTGGATTCTTCATCGACAATTAAAAGTATTCAAATTTACGATCCTCGTTTTAAGACAGACACTGGTTTGTCATTGACTTCTACTTTTGAAGAGATTAATTTAACGAATAAAATTACCAAAATCGAAACCTCATTAAATTCTGCAACATTGTTTATAGATGCATTGAATGCTACAATTACATTAGATAAAGAAGAGTTAGGTATACGAGATTTTAGTACTCAAAAAATTAATTTAGAGCAAATTCCTGATTTGGCAAAAATTAAAACATATATTATTTGGTTTAATTAGTCATAAAAATCTACCTTCAAAAATGTCAAAAAAGTATAGTATTCAAAAGGCTCCATTTGTTGTTCCAAATACTGATGGAAAACAAATTGAAGAGCATTTTGGTAATGCTACCAATCAAAATTCTCAAATAAGTATTGCATATATGGTAGCTCCTTCAGGTTGGAATGAGCCATTTCAAACACCAGAGTTTGATGAATACACTTATATTATCAGTGGAAAAAAACAATTTAATATTGATGGAGAATTAATTGTTTTAGACGCTGGGCAATCTATTCATATAAAGAAAAATACGAGAGTTCAATATTCAAACCCTTTTGATGTTTCTTGTAATTATATTGCAGTTTGTCTACCTGCATTTTCAATTGATTTGGTTCACAGAGAAGCTCGCTAATTATCACTTTTGTTCTTTAAAAAGTAAAAAGGTAAATATAATAGTAGAAAATACGGAATCATAATTAAAATTACCACAAAGACATACGTTGGATATGCTCCTAAATAATCTAGCGCAGTTGCAACTTTAGGTTTGCCATTGGTGTAAAAATAATTTGTACCTAACAACCAATTAATTCCATACATTATAATAATATAGATTTGCATTGCAAAAAAAGCAGAAAAAACGCTTTTTAAAGTAGGATAAAATTGATAGACAATTGTAGAATATAATGCAAAAATAACAAGTCCAGCATGAACATACCAATATTTAAAAGCACCAAAATAAGGAAAACTACTCCCAACTGATGGTGTAATAATAGCATGGGTTGTTCCTGCTAAAATCCAAAAAAATAAAATAAGGTGTACAGATTTTTTTCGTTTAAAGGTTAATAAAGGTAGTAACAAGGCAAGTATATTGCATAGATGTAAAGGAATGTCTTCTTGAAGATTAAACCCTTCTAATGAAACTTTTATAATTGTCCACAGAATCAATGAAATGGAAATTGACCAAGCATACAGGTATCCAACTTTAAATTTTCTTTCTGTTGGTAGTTTTTTAGCCCAATTAATTAAGAGAAATCCAAAAGTAATAAAAATAAGTACTACTATTAAATGTTCTAACCCGAATGTGACAAAATCTTTGTTGTTTTTAAAAAAAATAGATTCGTTCAATGTATATAAATAATTAAACAACTAATATACTAAAAGTATTTAAGTTCTTCTTTTTGCAGCTATTAAAGTGTTTTGTAATAACATTGCAATAGTCATTGGACCAACACCGCCAGGAACTGGTGTAATAAAACTTGCTTTTTTAGCGGTACTTTCAAAATGTACATCTCCTGCTAAACGATAGCCATTTTTCTTTGTATCATCTTTAATTCTTGTAATTCCAACATCAATAATGGTAACATTTTCTTTTACCATGTCTCCAGTTAGAAACTCAGGAATTCCTAATGCTGCTACAACAATATCTGCTTGTAATGTTAGTTCTTTTAAATTTTGAGTCCTACTATGAGCAACGGTTACTGTTGCATTTCCCGCAGTTCTTTTTTGACTCATTAAAATACTCATTGGTCTGCCAACAATATGACTTCTTCCAATTACAACTACATGTTTTCCTGAAGTTTTTACTTTGTAACGCTCTAATAATTCTAAAATTCCAAACGGAGTTGCAGGTAAAAAAGCGGGTAAATTTAATGCCATTTTTCCAACATTTGTTGGATGAAAACCATCTACATCTTTATTTGGATCTACCGCCATTAAAACTTTTTGTTCATCAATATGTTTTGGTAATGGCAATTGTACAATAAAACCATCAATTTGAGGGTTTGTATTTAGTTTTTCAATTTCGTTTAAGAGTTGCTCTTCGGATGTGTTTTCTGGTAAATCAATCAAAGTAGATTCAAACCCAGCTTTTGCACAAGCCTTTACTTTTGCGTTTACGTATGTCATACTTGCACCATCATTTCCAACTAAAATTGCTGCTAAATGCGGAGTTCTAATTCCGTCTTTTACTAATTGAAGAACTTCAATAGCAATTTCTTCTTTAATTTCTGCAGATGTTTTTTTTCCGTCAAGTAGAATCATATTTTTGTTTTATTATCTTGTTTTTCCGCAAATATTTTTAATGCACTTTTAATTAAAAACGTATTCGGTTAATTCTTCTTCTAATAAATTTATTAAGGCAATTAATATTCCAATTACTACAAGTACAATCTCTCCAATCGCATAAAGTAATATTTACTGAACTTATTTTCAGTCAGCGTTTTTATCAAATTTTTCTAAAGAATTTTATCATTCATATACTGATTACAAACAATAAGGCTAACATTAAATACTTAATTACTTCATGTTCTGCATCATTTGCATCATTTTTCTTCCGCCGCCGCCTTGCATCATTTTCATCATTTTGCTCATTTGATTAAATTGCTTCATTAACTGGTTTACTTCTTGAACAGAAGTTCCAGAACCTTTTGCAATTCTCTTTTTTCTACTCGCATTAATAGAAGTAGGAGTGCTTCTTTCTGAAGGTGTCATAGAGTGTATAATAGCTTCAATTCCTTGAAATGCATCATCATCAATATCTACATCTTTCATTGCTTTTCCAGCTCCAGGAATCATTCCCATCAAATCTTTCATGTTTCCCATCTTTTTGATTTGTTGAATCTGACTTAAAAAATCATCAAAACCAAATTGATTCTTTGCGATTTTCTTTTGCAGTTTTCTAGCTTCTTCTTCATCGAATTGCTCTTGTGCTTTTTCTACCAAAGAAATAACATCACCCATTCCTAAAATACGGTCAGCCATTCGATCTGGATGAAACACATCAATCGCCTCCATTTTTTCTCCAGTTCCAATAAATTTTATTGGTTTATCTACTACAGATTTTATGGTTAAAGCTGCTCCACCGCGAGTATCTCCATCTAGTTTTGTAAGAACAACTCCTTCAAAATTTAAAATATCATTAAATGCTTTCGCTGTATTAACAGCATCTTGCCCAGTCATAGAATCAACCACAAATAATGTTTCTTGCGGATTTATGGCTTTGTGAATGTTAGAGATTTCATTCATCATTTCTTCATCCACAGCCAAACGACCAGCAGTATCAATAATTACAACATTCTTACCAGTTGCTTTGGCATGTTTTAGGGCGTTTTTAGAAATTTCAACTGGATTTTTATTTTCAGGCTCAGCATAAACTTCAACACCAACCTGTTCTCCCACAACTTTAAGCTGATTGATTGCAGCTGGGCGATATACATCACAACCTACTAATAATACTTTCTTAGATTTTTTTGTTTTTAGAAAATTAGCCAATTTTCCTGAAAAAGTAGTTTTACCAGAACCTTGTAATCCAGACATTAAAATGATTGTCAGAGAACCTTTTAAATTCAATCCAACGGTTTCACCACCCATCAAATCAGTCAATTCGTCTTTGACTAATTTAATCATTAGTTGTCCAGGATTTAAAGTAGTAAGAACGTTTTGCCCTAATGCTTTTTCTTGAACTCTTTTGGTAAAATCTTTTGCTATTTTAAAGTTTACATCGGCATCTAACAAGGCTTTGCGAACTTCTTTTAAAGTTTCTGCAACATTAACTTCTGTAATTCTACCGTGACCTTTTAGCGTGTGTAAGGCTTTATCTAATTTATCGCTTAAATTATTAAACATGTGTATTTTCTTCTTTTTTGGAAGGACAAATATACAGATTTTGATGAGAGATTTTAAGGCTTACAGTTCAAATTTTTGTTTTTTTTGAAAGGAGCTTTAATATTCTTTTTTCAATGTGTCTTTGTGATGTTCTACATGATGCGCAGTCCACATAATAATTTCTCTAACCGTCATTCTTCCCATTAATGGATGTGGAATTATCAGTGTGTCTAAATCTTTGTCTTTCCATCTCTTAGTATGGCGCTGTAATTTTTTGTTTTGAGCTTTTATTTTGTTGATTAAAAAAAGTTTTTTTTCTATTAAAGGTACTTTTAACTTGCTATTAAATTGTCTAGCTCTTTCTTGATTTACAGTCAACTTTTTATGATATTTTTTTACAACTGTATTATAATTTCTGGTTTCTCTGTTAGATTTTCCGAATTTGTATTTTAAAATGAACTTAGGGTAATTTAAAGCTTTATTTAATAGTTGTATAGAATCTGCTAAATGCAATACATGTTGCCCAAATGTCCATTTATTTTTTGGACCATTTACCCATTTTTCATTTGGGTGATTATCAATTAGAGTAAACAGTTCTTGATGCTTTTCTTCTAATAGGTTTATAATTTCATTTTTAGTCATTTCTATTGTAATTAGGAAGAAGAAATATACAAAAAAAGAACCGCTTATAAAACAAGTTTTCTTAGAAGTGAGGCGTCAAAATTTAGAGGTTAAATCAAAGTGATAATTTATCCCAAGTTCATTTTTATTTCAAAGAGAAAATCAATGCCAGAATCTTTTTAATTTCTAAAAATCTAAATGTTCTGATGCCAATTGCTCAAAAGTTTTACTTCCTAAACTTTTGTAATATTCAAACTGTTCTTTGACACTTTGATAAATATGTTGAATTCATAAAAATAGTGCTAAATTAATTCAACTCTAATGTACACGTTTTTTTGATATTATTTTTCCTTCGGAAAAAACACTAAAGCAGCACCATTAATACAATGTCGTTCTCCTGTAGTTTCTCTTGGGCCATCATTAAAAGAATGCCCTAAATGACTACCCAGATATTGCATTTCAGCTCAGTTCTTGCATAACCAATTTCATAATCAACATCAAGCTCAATATTTTTTTTGATGGCTCTATCAAAACTTGGCCATCCAGAAAAGGAGTTGTATTTATGCTCTGATTTATACAAAGGTGTTTTGCAAGCAGCACAAGCGTAAATTCCAGTAGCTTTGTTTGTGTTTATAGAACTACTAAAAGCTCTTTCTGTACCTGATTCTCTTAATACATAAAATTGTATTTGAGTCAATTCTTTCCTCCATTCATTTTTAGTTTTTATTATTTTATACGATTTTTTTTGCTGTGAAAAAGCAATAGAAACAGAAAAAAAGGTAAAAGCTAAAAATATAATAACAGTTCTCATTGGATGATTTTAAAATTTTTGTCGATTAGAGAGGTGTCAACTTACAGTAAGTTTTGTAATCATAAAAACATTTTAGTGATTAAGAAAGAATATGTAATTTTATAAACTGTTAAAATATTATACTGATAAACTTCTTTCTAGAAAATATTATGAAAAAAACACTAATAATTACCGTTGTTTCTTTATTATTTATTGCCTGCAGCACAGTGCCAATTACTGGAAGGAAAAGATTAAATTTTGTTAGCGATTCTCAAGTTTTACCAGCAAGTTTTGCACAATACAAAGGGTTTTTAGAGAAAAATAAAAAATCAAAAGACATAAAAAAAACAAATCAAATTGTAAAGGTAGGAAAGAATATTTCTGAAGCTGTAGATCGCTTTATGAGAGCGAATAAAATGAGTAAAGAAGCTGATACGTATCAATGGGAATTTAATTTAATAGATGATAAAACGGTAAATGCTTGGTGCTTACCCGGAGGAAAAGTAGTGTTTTATACTGGTATTTTGCCTATTTGTGAAAATGAAGATGGAATTGCAGCTGTAATGGGACACGAAGTTGCACATGCATTTGCTAAACATGGACAAGAGAGAATGTCTATGGCAATGGCACAACAAGGCGTAGCAATTGGAGTTGCTTACGGAACTAAAAATAAAAAGAATACAAACTTGTGGAATGTGGCTTATGGACTCGGTTCGAAAGTTGGAATGTTGGCTTTTAGTAGAACGCATGAAGCAGAGTCAGACAAACTGGGTTTGATTTTTATGCTTATGGCAGGATATAATGGAGAAGAAGCAGCACAAGTTTGGGTTAGAATGAGTAAAATAGCTGGAAAAAAATCTCCGCCAGAGTTTTTAAGTACACATCCTTCTAATGAAAGTAGAATTAAATCTTTACAAAATTATTTGCCAGAAGCAACACGTCTTGCTGCAAAATTCAATGCACACTCAACAAATTAAAATTATTGTTTCTGAAAACAGAACGAATTTGTGTTATTATAGAAAATTTGATAGGCTTTCAATAAGTAGATAAAAAGATAATTTATATTATCTTGTCAATTCTAATCAACACCTAAACTGAATTGTATGTTAAAAATTGGCGATAAAAAACTTATCAATGCTTGGTCTTTTTACGACTGGGCTAACTCAGTATATTCTTTAGTAATTAGTACGGCAATTTTTCCATTGTATTTTGGAGCAATAGTCTCACATAAATCCGCACGATTTTTAGGTACAGATTGGGAGCATTTGACAGCATTATATAGTTATGCATTGTCTTTCTCATTCTTAATAGTTGCATTTATTTCCCCCATTTTATCTGCCATTGCAGATTACACTGGAAATAAAAAGAAATTTATGCAGTTTTTTTGCTATCTAGGATCGATTTCTGTAATGTGTTTATACTTTTTTGATGGAATTGAAACATTGTGGATTGGAATCACATTTAGTGTATTAGCAAGTATTGGCTTTTGGGGGAGTTTAGTGTTTTATAATGCCTATTTACCAGAAGTAGCAAGACCCGATCAACAAGATGCCGTGAGTGCGAAAGGTTTTATCTTTGGTTATGCAGGTTCTGTATTGTTATTAATTATTAATTTGCTTATGGTGATGAAACCAGAAATGCTTGGAATCACATCTGGAATGGCATCACGAATTTCTTTTGTCATGGTCGGGTTGTGGTGGATGGGTTTCGCGCAAATTACATTTAGAAGATTGCCAAACAATGTTTTTCATAAAAAACCAGAAAAGGATTATATCTGGAAAGGATTTAGAGAACTAAAAAATGTAGGGAAAGAAATAAACGGGTATCCAACTTTAAAAAAGTTTTTGATTTCATTTTTTCTATTAAGTGTTGGAGTGCAAACAATTATTTTAATGGCAGCAATCTTTGGATCTGATGAACTAGGAATAAATTCTACCAACTTAATTATTACCATTATACTTGTACAAGTAGTTGCCATTATTGGTGCAGCAATCTTTTCTAGAATTTCTAAAAAACTAGGAAACATTAAAGCCTTAAAAATTACCATTATTGCGTGGATGTTGGTCTGTTTTATGGCTTTTCTATTAGATAAAAAACAAGAAAACGTTGCCTTTTATTTTTATGGATTAGGAGGGCTTCTTGGGCTGGTTCAAGGAGCAATACAATCGTTAACTCGTTCTACTTATTCAAAATTATTGCCAGAAACAGAAGATCATGCAACCTATTTTAGTTTTTATGATGTTACCGAAAAAATAGCCATTGTGTCTGGAACCTTAGTATATGGACTTTTATATGCCATAACAGATTCAATGCAGTGGTCCGTTTTGTCATTGGGAATATTTTTCTTAGCATCCTTTATTATTATCAGTACAATGAAGAAAACAAAGTATGTGCAATAATAAAGTTAAAACTTTATTTACATAAAAAAAGGCTAAAATCAATTCTTCAAATAGTGTATATTTGAGCAATGAATAAAGTCAAAATTATAGAATGTCCAAGAGATGCAATGCAAGGAATAAAAACGCATTTTATTTCTACAGAAGATAAGGCAAACTATATTAATGCGTTATTACGAGTTGGTTTTGATACAATTGATTTTGGAAGTTTTGTTTCTCCAAAAGCAATCCCACAAATGCGAGATACTGCAGCTGTACTTTCTAAACTGGATTTGCCATCAACACAAAGCAAATTGTTGGCAATTATTGCCAATGTTCGTGGCGCAAATGATGCCGCTCAGTTTGAAGAAATTGATTATTTGGGTTATCCATTTTCTATTTCAGAAAATTTTCAAATGCGTAATACACATAAAACTATTGTAGAATCTATTGAAACGTTGGATGAAATTCTAAATATCGCAAGCAAAACAAACAAAGAAGTAGTGGCGTATTTATCAATGGGATTTGGAAACCCATATGGAGATCCTTGGGATGTTGAGATTGTTGGAGATTGGACCGAAAAATTATCGAATATGGGCGTCAAAATTTTATCACTTTCAGATACCATTGGTAGCTCAACGCCAGAAGTAATTGAATATTTGTTTTCTAATTTGATTCCGAAATTCCCAGCCATAGAATTTGGAGCGCATTTGCATACAACTCCAATTACTTGGTTCGAAAAAATTGATGCTGCGTACAAAGCGGGATGCAACCGTTTTGATGGAGCAATTATGGGTTATGGTGGTTGTCCAATGGCAAAAGATGAATTGACAGGAAATATGCCAACAGAAAAAATGTTATCTTATTTTACTGCTGAAAAAGTTGAAACCGGAATCAAACCCATGAGTTTTGAAAGTGCATATAATGTGGCTTTGAATGTTTTTGGGTAGTTGTGTTCAAAGTTACAAAGCCATAAAGGTTTAAAAGTTGTCAGGTTGAGCGGAGTCGAAACCTTAAAAATTAGAATAAAATGTGATTTCGAGCGGAGTCGAGAAATCTACTTATATCTTCAAACATAAATAATACTATGAAATCAATCAAATCAATTCTATATATTTTATCAATTACACTACTTTTTTCATGTTCTAAAGATGATGGAAAAATAGCATTTACTTTTTTACAAGTAAATGATGTGTATGAAATTGCTCCAATACAAGGAGGAAAGTTTGGCGGATTGGCGAGAGTGGAGACTGTACATCAGCAATTACTGCAAGAGAATAAAAATACGATGCTGCTTATGGCTGGAGATTTTTTAAACCCATCACTATTAGGAACTGTAAAGCATCAAGGAGAACGTATTAAAGGAAAACAAATGATTGAAGTAATGAATGCCATGAATTTTGATTTGGTGGCTTTTGGGAATCATGAGTTTGATTTAAAAAAAAACGAACTCCAAAAAAGGTTAAACGAGAGTAATTTTCCTTGGATTTCTGCCAATGTGAAACTGAAAACCAAAGAAAAATCTATCCCTTTTTTTAAAGAAAAAAATGATAAAATAACTTCATTAAATGAAACATTTATAAAAGAAATAACAGATGCAGATGGAACTAAAATAAAAATTGGATTTATAAGTGTTTGCATTCCTTCAAATCCAAAAGAATATGTTGAGTATGGTGATATGTTTGTTAGAGCTAGAGCTTCTTATGCTTCGATAAAAGATGTTGTAGATGTTGTGTTTGGTTTAACACATGTTACAATTGCTGATGATAAAAGAATAGCAACATTAATTCCTGATTTACCCTTAATTATGGGCGGTCATGAACATGTAAAAAGTAATAATTTTGTTGGTACTGTTCAGATATCAAAAGCAGATGCCAATGCAAAAACAGCTTATATTCATAGAATTTCTTTTGAAACTAAAACCAAAAAAGTAATTGTAAAATCTGAATTAAAAGAAATTAATGAATCAATTGTTGAAGATAAAAGAGTAGGAGTCATCGTACAAAAATGGCAATCGGTTTTAAAAACTAAAATTAAAGACATTATTTCTAAGCCAGAAGAGGTAATTTATATTACAAATACTCCTTTAGATGCACGAGATAAGCAAATTAGAAGCACGCAAACCAATATGGGCGAATTAATAACCAAATCTATGTCTTTTGCATTTGACAATACCGTAGATTGTGCACTGGTAAATGGGGGTTCTATCAGAATTGATGATGAGTTAGAAGGAAATATTACAGCTGTTGATATTTTTAGAGTGCTGCCTTATGGCGGAGCAGTTTTAAAAGTAAAATTAAGAGGAAACTTGTTATTAAAAGTTTTAGAATATGGAGAAAATGCTGCAGGAACTGGTGCTTATTTACAACGATATAATGTAGAGAAAATCAACAAAAAATGGTTGATAAAATCAAAGCCAATCAACCCAAATAAAACCTATACAGTCGCTTTTTCTGATTACTTGTTAAAAGGATTAGATATTCCTTTTTTATCAAATAAAAATAAAGAAGTTATCTCTATTTATCAACCTAAAGAAAACGAATTATCTTATGATATTAGAAAAGCTGTTGTTGAATATTTAAAACTAGAAACAAAAAAACTATCTAATAAGTAATTGATGTCTATTTGATTAGAATCGAGAATTTTTTTATTGACTAAAATAAGTCTCGATTCCGCACAAAGTGACAAGCTATAATTAATATTCTTAAAACCGATATTCTAAACCACTATAAATTCCAAAAGGATGTCCTGGTCTTAAACCCGCAGGAACTCTAGAAACAGCATAAGTATTGTTTAATAAATTGATAATATTAGCAGTAATATTCAATTTTTTATTTACATAATACTTTCCTGAAATATCTACTATAAAATTAGATTCTACTTTCTTATTAGAAGGAATAATTCCTGTTCCAGCAACTGTTCTAAACTCGCCATTATACCTAACATTTAAGTTGATTTCAAATTTAGATTCTTCTAAAGAAACCGCAGCATTAAATTGATGTTTTGGTATGTATGGTAATTGGTCACCTATTGTAACGATTCCCCATAAACTATCAGTACTTCCAAAACTGTTTAGAAATTCTGTATTTGTAAATGTATATCCAAAAGAAATCGGCAAAGAAATTTTTGAATTTTCTTTTAATAAATTATAGTTTAAAAGCAATTCAATTCCATTTACTTTAACTTTCCCTGCATTAAATTGGTCTAAAGAACCTGTTCCTCCAGTAGCAGCTAAATCGCTACCTAAAAGATTAGAGTAATCATTATAAAACCCAACGAATTCTCCATTTAGATTTCCTATATTAAATCTAGTTCCAAGTTCGTAATTAACACTTTCTTCTGGTTTTTGTCCTTTTTGATTTCCTGGAGGAGAAAAACCTTTGTGAATTCCACTAAAAATAGATAAATTATTATCAAACTTATAGTTCATTCCAATTCCTGGAATAAACACATTTACATTATTTTCTCTTTCGGCTAAATTTACACCAGCTCTAATTACATCACTTTTACCAAAGTCTTTTCTTTTTAATTGAATGTTTTCATATCTAATTCCTGGAGTAAATGTCCAATTATTATATTTTAATTTGTAAGTAATAAATGATGCAAATGCTTTGGCACTAGCAATTCTATTTGCATCTGTACCTGGAGCTCCTGCAGTTGTTAAATTTAACTTTCCAGAATTATTAATTGAATATTTATCAACCCATTGAAACCGATCTTCCTCATCATAATGGTATCTAAAACCTATTTGAATATAATTAAAAGCATCACCTTTAGACCAATTATAATCTAGTTTTGTTTGAATGCCTTGTGCATAATATTTTCTATTATTTGCTTTTAGTCCTATGGCATCAGCACTAGAGTTTACGCTTCCATTTACAATTGCATAGTAATTAGATAAAGCGGTAGGGTTTTCTAAAACATTAGCAATACTCTGTTTGTTACCATTATAAGTAATATCATTTAATTTGTACCAATTTCTTGAAAAATTATTTCTGTAAGCAGTAGTTGTAATTTTAAAATTTTTAGAAAAATCTAACTTATGAGTTAACATATATTGGGTATGATCAGTCGTCATTTTATCGTTATTAGAAGACGAATATCTTGCAAAAGGGTTCGAATTAAAATCGTTTTCAGATAAACCGACATAGGTTTCATTTCCTACTTCATCTGCATACTGAAACTTAAATTCTAATGATTGTTTTACAGTTGCATTCGGAAATAAGTTAGTTTTTAATTTTACAACAACATCATTTTTATTAAACCCAGTGTTTTTTCCACTTGCTAGTGTTTTAAAACCATCAGAACCATAATTTAGATATTCTATCATATAACCAAAAGTGGAATTTCCTCCTCCAATTTTAGCATGCAATTGATTAGAATTAAAACTCCCGTAACTCGCTCTTACTTTTCCGCCAAACTCTGTAGGAACTTGAGAAGAAATCATATTTATTGCGCCACCAGTTGTAAATGGTCCATATTGTATTTGACTGCTTCCTTTTAATATTTCTACAGCTTCCATTCTGGCAATTGTTGGAAAATAATAAGCAGATGAAGCACTGTAAGGTGCAGGAGCAATTAAAACACCATCTTCCATTAGAGTAATTTTTGAGCTTCTTTCAGGAGAAGTTCCTCTTAAACTAATATTTGGTCTCAAACCAAAACCATCTTCTTCATAAATAGTTACACCAGGAACCGTTCTTAAAACTTTATTAATGTCTGTAAAACTAAATTTAGCCAATTCTTTAGGCGATAAATAAAAAGCCGAACCTGTTCTGTTTTTAGCAACATATTTGTTCCCTAAAATTGCAGTTGAAGAAATGATTATTTCATTTAGTTTTTGTATATACTCTAACTTATTTTTTTCTTTTTCTTTCTTTTTTTGTGCTGTTAATGTAACTGTAAAGAATGCTGTTAATAAGATAATAATACGCTTCATTTTATTTAGACTTAGTATAAATAGTTGTTTTACGAGTGCAAATATACCACACAATAATACATTAACAAAGTTTATTTAGAATAAATAAAAATAATGATATTAAGTTAATAATTATCAAATGTTTAAAGTAAAAAAATTAACATTTAGTTTTTTTAGATAATTTTTAATCAACAATTAAAGAACTTAAATAAAGTCTCTTAAGTCAATAATATATTGTAAATTTGTTCGCAATTAATTTATAAGTTGATTGTACCATGAAAGCTCACAATTCTAAACTTGTTGGAGAAGGTTTAACCTACGATGATGTACTTTTAGTACCTGCCTTTTCTGATGTGCTTCCAAGAGAAGTAAATATCCAAACAAAATTTACAAAAAATATAACGATTAACATTCCAATTGTATCTGCCGCAATGGATACTGTTACAGAATCTTCTATGGCAATTGCTATAGCCAGAGAAGGGGGAATTGGAGTGTTGCATAAAAATATGACAATTGAGCAACAAGCTCAAGAAGTTAGAAAAGTAAAAAGAGCAGAATCAGGAATGATTATTGATCCAATTACACTGCCTATTACTGCCATTGTTTCTGATGCTAAAAACGCGATGCGAGAGCATAAAATTGGCGGAATTCCTATTGTTGATGACAAAGGAGAATTGTTAGGAATCGTAACCAATAGAGATTTGCGTTTTGAGAAAGATAATGATCGACTTATTTCTGAAGTGATGACTACTGAAAACTTAGTAACAGCAAAAGTAGGTACTTCATTACAACAAGCAGAGGTTATTTTACAAGAGTATAAAATAGAAAAACTACCCGTAGTGAATGCCAATAATAAATTAGTTGGATTGATTACGTTTAGAGATATTACAAAATTAACCTTGAAGCCTTTTGCAAACAAAGATACTTATGGACGTTTGCGTGTTGCAGCTGCATTAGGGGTTACATCCGATGTAGTAGAAAGAGCAGAAGCGTTGGTGAAATCTGGCGTTGATGCGGTAATTATTGACACAGCTCACGGACACACACAAGGTGTTGTTAATGCGTTAAAAGCGGTTAAAGCTAAGTTCCCAACGTTAGATGTTGTAGTTGGTAATATTGCAACTGCAGAAGCTGCCAAGTTTTTAGTTGAAGCTGGCGCAGATGCAGTAAAAGTAGGAATTGGTCCTGGATCTATTTGTACAACTAGAGTAGTAGCAGGAGTTGGTTTTCCGCAGTTTTCTGCAGTTTTAGAAGTTGCAGCAGCAATAAAAGATACTGGAGTTCCAGTAATTGCTGATGGTGGAATTAGATATACAGGTGATATTCCGAAAGCAATTGCAGCTGGAGCTGATTCTGTAATGTTAGGTTCTTTATTAGCAGGAACAAAAGAATCTCCAGGAGAAACCATTATTTATGAAGGACGAAAATTCAAATCATATCGTGGAATGGGTTCTATCGAGGCTATGAAGCAAGGTTCTAAAGATCGTTATTTTCAAGATGTTGAAGACGATATTAAAAAATTAGTTCCAGAAGGAATTGTTGGTCGTGTTCCTTATAAAGGAGATTTAGAAGAAAGTATTCATCAATTTATTGGTGGTTTAAAAGCTGGAATGGGGTATTGTGGTGCTAAAGATATTGAAACCTTAAAAGAAACAGGAAAGTTTGTACGTATTACAGCAAGTGGAATTAATGAAAGTCATCCACACGATGTAGCAATTACCAAAGAATCACCGAATTATAGTAGAAGGTAAGTGACTTGTCATTGCGAAGAAGGCACGACTGTAGCAATCTCACAAAATAGAAACTAATTAATATGAAAAATCTCAAATCTTTGATTCGGGATTTTTTTGTTTTTAAATAAATATAAATAATAAAATCTTCTAATGCTTTGAAATATTAAACATCTAATACTGTAATAAACTCTCCAATAACATTTAGTTCGCTCATTTCATTTCTATCCAATTCAATATTTTTATAAACAGAATTAAAAGATAATGGTTTCAGTACTATTGATTTATGAGTCCAACTATCATCGGTTGTGCTTTTTTCACTGTGATAAGATTTTATTGTGTAACCTGCTCCAAAATCAGAATCTTGAATATTGTAATGTTCAACCAGTACAATTTTACCTTCTCTACTACCTCCTGGATCTTTTTTGAATAAGCACCAAGAACCATTTTCAATCTTCTTATTCATTGATTCGCCAATAATTTGACAAACAAAATAGTTCTCTTTTACTGAGATATTAATTGGTAATTCAACCCATTTAAAATTTACAAATTCAGATTGAATTTGTAAATCACTAAACCCTCCAGCGGCAGCATAGATGTCAAATATAGGAACTGCATTCACATAAGGTTTAACATCTGTAAAATGTAAAACTCTTAAATTATTTTCAGATTTATAGGAAGAAATATGTTCTTTAAAATATTCTCGTAAATTTTTGTCACAAGCATAAATAAAAACACCTTTAATACCTCGAAACATTATAGTTTTATAAATATTAATAATATATGTCTTAAGCACTTCTATGTCATCTAATCCTCTTTTACCATTCTTGTCAAAGTACTTTGATTTATCAATTTCAATTTGTTGGGTAATCTTGTTAAATGAAATTTCTTCTCCAAAAATAACACCTGTATAATTCAAATCATATCCTTGTGTTGTATGTATACAACCTACTTGACTAAAAGAGTTTTCTGAATTTATCCAATCTTTATCTGTTTTATTCCATTGAAATTTAACACCATCTATTGCAATATCAATTGCATCAAGATCTGGTTTAGGCTTTTTCTTTGGGTCAGATAACCAAGGCCAAGAATATCCCGAAATTAATCTACATAATCCATGTTTTTCTTCTTTGATAGATAATTGCTCATACATATCTTTCATAGAGTCAAAGACAAGAATATTATAGTTATCAGGACTATAAAAGGGTTTGTTTTTACGCTTAATATTTAGCAAATCATCAACAAATGATATATAATCATTACCTCCGTTAGAACGCATTTGAGATTTAAGTTCTATTTCTATAGTATTAGTTTCATTTAATAATTTGTCAAAATGAGATGAAGGAATATCTGAAGGTTTAACAGATTGTGCTGAATCGTAAAAAAATATCTGGTTCCTACTATTTGCAATTATCCAATCTAATTCGGTACCCGTATCATCAAGCCAAGTTTTCGGTTATTCTTTTTAAAAACACCCATCCACCCGATATTTTTATATTGTCTTAGACGATGAGCTTCATCAACAATTAGTAAATCGTACTTTTTCTTGAAAGTATCTGAAGGACTGATTATCATTGATGATTTTAATTCTGGTATCTTTCTAAATACATTTTGCAAAGTTTTTCGTAGGGAACTCATTGCTACAACAAATCCAATTTCAGCTTTAGGATATTTACTTTTATATGATCGAATTAAATTTATTTCTTGAATTTCATTATCACTAAAATCGTCCATATTAGTATTGGAAACATCAGACCCAAGTAGTTTGATTAAATAGGAAGCAAGAATGGTTTTTCCCGTTCCAGCACTCCCTTTAATGAAAATTTTGTTAGATTTTTTTTCTGTTAGAGCTTTAATAATTTCTATAACAGAATTGTATTGCTCTTCATTAAGAGATTTATAAGGAGAGTATTTAAAAAGTTCAGAGTTTTCAATTTCTTCGAGAGATTTACTTACTATTTTATTCTCAATTAATTTACTCCAAATATCTTTAAAAAGGTTTTTGTATAAATCTTGTTGATAGTAGTTATGATTGATTAATCCGTGATTTCCATTTTGTAATTCATATGTTCCCTCTGATGAAATGTATTGAATAAGTTTAGATTAGATATCAAGGGTGGCAGATTTATTAAATTTATCAGAACCAATTATTGATATTTGATTGAAAGCATTTGCTTTTTTAGGGTTTGCTAAATGATTTTTAATTCTGTTTGAAAAGTTAGTTGATTCACCAACATAAGCAACTCGTTTGCCTTCGTTTTGTATAAAATAGACCAATGGCCATTGGTTCTTTACCCAAGGATTATTATTAATTAGATCTAATGAGTTTTTGTTGAAATCATACCGTTCGGAAACTTCTATTGATAAATCAAAGTTTGAAGTCATAATTCATTATACTTTTTTGCAGTCCCTTTAGCTTTTTCTACGGGATACTTTTTTCCATTTTTTTCTATTTTATCAAGGACAATTTCTTTAACATCAAAATCATATTTATCAGCTAAAAGAAAAGCGTATGCAAAAATATCAGCTAATTCTTCTTTTATTTTTTCTCTATTGGCATCTTCATGTTTTTTCCATAAATATTCTTCAAGTAATTCACCTGCTTCAATGTTTATAGCTAGAGCCAAATCTTTGGGATTGTGAAATTGTTCCCAATTTCGATCATTTCTAAATTTAATTAGTTCTTGAATGATTTCATCCATATTTAATCTTAGAGTTTAATAAAGAAATATTTTTTATCAAGCTCTAATGTAAGAAAATGCTTTGAATTTAATAGGAACAAACCCCAATTAAGAATAGGTATAAATACCTGTTTTAAAATAGGTGCAAAAAAAATCCTAAACAGTTACTAAAACGATTCGGAATTTTTAATGAGTTTGAAGTGCCAATATTATTTTTTAATTCCTAATTCATCAAGTACCAATTGAGTGATATCATGTTTTTCATCTAAATATGCAAATTGATTTCCACTAGTGGTTAAAATTTGTGTATATCCTTTTTCTTTGGCTATTTTACTAATAATAGTACTTACTTTTTTATACAAAGGTCTCATAAAATCATCTCGCCTTAATTGCATCATTTGTGCTCCTTTTTCTCTAAATTCATTCAAGCCTTTTTCTAATTCAAAAAGCTCTCCTCCCTTTTTTTGTTTGTCGTCGTTAGACAATGTTTTTTCTATTTTTTTAAAAGCCGTTGCTTTAGTTTGGTATTCCTTGATTTTCACTTGGTAGCTAGAGTCTAGCTTAGTGCCATATACTTTAGTTCTCTCAAGTACTTGTTTCATTTGTGGCATTTTACCAATAATATAATCACTATCTACGGTACCTAATTTTGTTTGTGCAGTAATGCTCAAACTACTTAAAAGAAGAGCAATTACAACGATGTTTTGTAGTTTCATTTTATGATGTTTTGGCAAATATATAAAAGGAGTTGCTGACTCAATAAATAATTAAGTCTTTTTAACAAATTTAACGGTTATTTATGAGTTTTCTGCTCAGAATATTTGCAGTTACTAGGGCAACGTTAGATACTTATTTTAATTTTTTTAAAATTTCTGATAATGGTGATTGATAATCAAACCAATTAATTTTCGGATCTTTTCGAAACCATGTTAATTGACGTTTGGCAAATCGTCTGGTATTCTTTTTAATTTCTTCTATTGCAAACTCTTTTGAGATGTTTCCGTCAAAAAAAGAAAACAATTCTTTATAGCCAACAGTTTGTAAAGCATTCAAATGTCTATTAGAAAACAAGCTTTTGGCTTCCTCCAACAATCCGTTTTTTATCATAAAATCGACACGTTCATTAATTCTCTGGTAGATAAGAAGTCTGTCTGCATTTATACCAATTTTGATGGATTTAAAGTTTCTTGGTGCTTTGGGTTTGTTTTTAAAACTAGAATAAGGACGTCCAGTTCCAATACAAATTTCTAACGCTCTAATCAATCGGTGTGGATTCTCAATCGCTATGGATTGATAAGTTTCTTTGTCTAAGGATTTTAACTGTTCTTGTAAATAGTTAATGCCTTTTTTTTCTAGCTGTTGATTTAATTCTGTTCTAATTTCTGGAGCTACTACAGGAAAATAATCCAATCCATCTAAGACAGCATCTACATACAAACCGCTTCCACCAACCATAATAACCGTATCGTTTTTTTTAAAAAGAAGATCAAGCTTTAAAAGTGCATCACGCTCAAACTGTCCCACACTATATTCTTCAAAAATACTTCTATCTTGAATAAAATGATGTGCTACTTCTTTTAGTTCTTTGGCATTTGGAACTGCAGTTCCAATAGACATTTCAGTATAAAACTGACGAGAATCACAAGAAATAATTTCTGTATTAAAATATTTTGCCAATGCAATACTTAGTGCAGTTTTACCAATTGCAGTAGGACCAACAATTGTGATTAATGTTTTAATAGAAGAAATTGACATTTAATTGAGTTTACTACCGCAATTATAGCAAAATTCTGCATCATCTATATGGTTTTCTGCTAAACAATCTGGGCATGATTGTGTGTTGGTATGAACAGCATCTGCTTTGGTCATTTCTGAAGTAACGATTCCTGTTGGAATGGCAATGATTGCATATCCTAAAATCATAATAATACTGGCAATAAATTGACCAATTGGAGTGTGAGGTGCAATGTCTCCATAACCAACGGTTGTTAATGTTACTATTGCCCAATACACACTTCTTGGTATGCTTGTAAATCCGTTTTCAGAGCCTTCAATCATATACATTACAGTTCCTAAAATAACACAAATAATAACAATGAAAAACAAGAACACAGCTATTTTTGCTTTGCTTGATTTTAATGCAATCAGAAGTCTATTAGAAGCACCAATATAACGTGCTAATTTTAAAATTCTAAAGACACGTAATAGTCGTAAGGCTCTTAATGCAGCTAAGTTATGAGAACCAACTAATATGATTGAAAGGTATTTAGGAATGGTAGATAACAAATCGATGATACCATAAAAACTAAAAATATATTTTGTGGGCTTTTTTATGGTGATAACTCTTAGCAAATACTCTACAGAAAAAAGAATAGTAATTCCCCATTCAGCGGTATTTAAAAAGGCACTATATTCTTTGTTAATACTATCAACACTTTCTAACATCACTAATAAAACACTTGTTATAATGACAATAAGTAGAATGACATCGAATATTTTTCCTGCCTTTGTATCGGCTTCATAAATAATTTCATGAACCCGATGTTTCCAAGATGTTTTATGTTGTTGATTTTTCAAGTAAGAAAACTGATTAAGCTACAATAGTACAATTTATTTTTTGATAAATATAAAATCGCCACCTTCATCTCCAATACCAAAAATAGTACCATATTGAGGTGTATTCGGACTATTATTCATAACAGGTTCTTCAATTCTCCCAAATAATTTACTTGCTGATAAATACCTATTTTTATTATTGGTTAATCGATCTAGCAAATATTTTAAGAACACACTTTTATTAGGAACTGTTTTTAAAGTACCACTTGTAATTGCTTTTCTACTAGTAAGTGCATGTTTTTTCTCTATAGATTTTGTAGCTTTTTCATAATTTCTAGTTTTTTTAAAAATACTACCACTAAAACAAGCATCAGAAATGAGTAAGGTATGTTTAGATTCAATCCGTTTTAAGAAATCACCTACTTGAGAATTGCTTATCAAATTGGTTTCATATTCCATATTTGCATCCGAAGGCAACCAATGTCCTACCTGAGTTTTTTCGTCATATACACCATGACCTGCATAAAAGACTAATACATTATCATTTTTAGTAACTCTTTTTCGTAATCGTGTAAATTCTTTAATAATATCATTTGCTTTTGGGCTATTGTTTAAGACAATTACATTTTCTCTTTTAAAATTATACTGATTAATTAAGATGTCTCCAAGGTCTTTAGCATCTTTTGTAGGCAATCCGTCTAGACTTGTAATAGAACCATCACCATAATCACTAACACCTATTAGCAATGCATAATATTCTCCAAATTTTAAATTCTTTTTCACATTGTCGTTGATAACCACAACATCATCGTTATTTACTACTGGAGATTTTCTTTTAATTGTAAATGTTTTTGTAGAAGAGGCTTGTTTTAAATCTGTTGCTTTTACAATTAAATCATTTGTGCCAATTTTTAAAGGAACGTTCGCCGTAAAATTTCCGTTTTCTTCAATAGTTGCATCTATTCCGTTGATAATCACTTCATAAATTCCGTCTTTATCTGTAGCTTTTCCACGGACTAAAATTTTCTTTGTTTTTACAATCTTAAATCCACGCTGAACAATCGGTTCAGTGATGACAACTTGTGGAGGTGTATTAAAATTAGATGTTGGATACGATACATTTAAGTAATCAATAGACACTTCTTGTTTGTCATAAACACTAAATCCAATATATTTTCCATAAAAAGGAATATAAGGAGCTTCATTTACGTACTGATCATTGATATAGAAACGCAATAAACTTCCAGACTTAACAATTTTTAATTTATTGGTTTGAAAAGCGCTAGTTTTTAAAGCACTTGTATTTGTCCAAGGAATGTCTTTAATAGATTTATCGTTTTCTAGTCTTCGAAACAGATAACTACCATCTTTAGATAAAAACAAATCAAATTCATTGGTATTGTTTTTTCTACCAAATGCAAATGCAATAGAGCCATTAGAATCACTCGTTCGTCTTGTTACAGATGTTTCAATTATAAAGTCTTTATTGGTATCAATATCAACCCTTTTACCAATAAAAGCACCTCCGTTTTTAATGTTATTTTTAATGTATAATTTTCCCTCACTAATTCTAGTTGTTTTATTATCGTTATCGGTTAAATCCCATCCATTTGAATTGCTAGAAAAGTTTTCACTTAAAGGTGTTTTTAAAGAGTTACTAGTAACAACAGTATTTTTGGCTTTGCTTAAATGTTTTATAATTAAGTAGTCAACGGCAATTTTTTGTTTATTAAAAACGACATACCCAACTCTGTTTCCAAAAAACGGTTCAAAATCAGTTTGAGTTAAATAGGTGTTATTGACATAGAATTTATAAGTATCTCCTATTTTTTTAATTTTTAACGTATTACTCTTTCCATTACCTGTATTTATAGAAGAAGATTTTGTGAACTTTTTAATGACTTCTTCTTTATCATTAACAACTCTAGAAATTTTATAATAACCACTACTGGTTATGTAGAACCTAAAGCTACTTTTTCCTTCTTTAGCCCATTGCAAGCCATACGAGTAATTTGTTACTCCAGTTATTTTTTTAATTTTAGTTGATATTTCAAAATCTCTTGATGTATCAAACTTTTTAGGAATATTTACAGCCCAACCACCTTTATCTTTTTTATGTGAAAAATTATAAAAACTATTAGAGATGCTAATTGCTTTATCATCAGTGCTTCCTGATGGCCAATTGTTACTGTTTGAGTTAAAATATTCTTCTAAAACGGTAGATCCACTTACAACAATATCGTCATTTTTTTCTATGATTGTTCTATCGTTAATATATGAGATGGATACATCATCAATAGCAATTTTTTGATTTTTATATATAACAAATCCAAATCGGTTTCCCATAAACTTTTCAAAGTTCATAGAGTATAAATAGCTGTTATTTACATAAAATTTTAAAAGATTATTTTCTTTTATAAGCTTTAAGGTATTGTAGGAATAGTTGCCTTTTTTAATTGCACTTGATTTTGTCCAACTTTTGATTCCTTTAAATTTTCCCTTTATATACCTGTCAATTGAATAGGATCCATTTGATGTGATGGTAAACACATATTGGTTGTCACTATCTTCTCTACCAAAAGTAAACCCAAATCCGTTATTGCTAATCCCACTTATTTTTAAAATTTTAGATTCAATTTTAAAATCTTTGTTGGTGTTTATATAAATTGATTTTGTAGTAGACCAACCTGCTTTTTTCCGTTTGTGTTCAAAATAATATTTTCCACTTCTAACTTCAGAGTGCATACTTCCTGTATTAGAAATTGCCCAATCGTTATTATTGCTGCTAAAATTATCTTTAAATATAGACTTGCTATTTGTTGTGATAACATCATCGTTGTTATCTGTAATTGGGTTTGTATTATCTTTTAGGTACGAAATATCTAAATCATGAATTGCAATTTTTTGATTTTGATAAACAACAAATCCAAATCGATTTCCAAAAAAAGGTTTAAAACGGTAGAGCGTTAAATACCTACCGTTTACATAAAATTTCATCCAGGGTCCTTCTTTAACAACCTTTAAGGTGTTGTATGCATAGTTCCCCTTTTTTATATGTGCAGATTTTGTCCAGTCTTTAAGAGCCTTGTACTTGCCATCTTTATATTGATCTATTGAATATGATCCGTTAGAATTGATGGTAAAAACATATTGATTGTCACTATCTTTCCTTCCAAAAACAAACCCAAATCCGTTTTTTTTAATCCCACTTATTTTTAGAATTTTAGATTCAATTTTAAAATCTCTTTCTGTATTAATGGGAATTTGTTTCGAGGTAGTCCAACCTCTATTTGTACGCTTGTGTTCAAAATAATAACGGTTGTTTTTAACAACAAGTTCAGCTTTTTCATTATTAGAGATCGCCCAATGATGTGGGTTCGAGTTAAAATCATCTTTCCAAATTGATTTTCCATCACTTGTATTTTTTGTGATTACAGTACTAGAAGCCTGTTTAACTCTAAAATAGTCAACAGCAATTTTTTGTTCATTATACACTAAAATTCCAATTTTCTTCCCGAAAAAAGATTTAAAATTCATACTATAAACAAAAGTATCATTGATATAGAATGAAACAGTATTGTTTCTTTTTTTAACTTTTAATCTATTAAAGTCGTAATATGATGTTTTTATACTACTAGATATAGTCCAATTTTTCATGTTAGTAAAAGAACCGTTTCTTTTTTCTGAAACTCTAAATTGTTTATTACTTAACGCAAAATGATACGTGTTGTCACTGTCTTTTGTGCCAAAGATCAAACCAACCGCACGGCTTTTTTTTCCAGAAATTCTTTGAAAAGAAGTTTCAATTTCAAAATCCTTACTGGTATTTATATCAATCTCTCTAGTGGTAACATTCCAGTTTTTATCATCTCGTTTATGCTCAAAATAATATTTGCCATTTTTTACAGCCAGTTCTCTAATTGAGTTTTTGCCTGTTGGCCAAGATCCTTTGTTTGTAAAGCCTTCATAATATAAAGAATTGTTGGTAATGTCTTGTGCAATACTACTATTGATACTAAATAATAAAAAAGCTAGAATTAGAATGTGCTTTGATTTCATGGCTTACGATGTTTTTACTGGTGATTCATTTCTATAAAAATAGGAACAACTTTTGCACTACTATTTGATGATTTTGTTGCAAATGCAATTTTGTTATCTTGAAAAGCAATATCTGTTCCTTTGTACATTTTGTACTGTAATGCTTTTTTGACTCTTGATACAAAATCTCCAGATCCATATTTTGCAGAACGTACAATTTTATCGATGTCTAATTTTTCTTTACTATATAAAACACATAAAATATCTCTTCCAGGATTAGAATCAAATTCTATAAAATAATCTTCATTTGGCAAAGCAATTTCGCTATCAGTATAATTAAAATAGTCGCTAAATTTTTCGAAAGGATATAATTTGTTTACCGATTTATCCGATGAACCATACCCAATAAGATATACATAGCCTTTTTGCTTGCTTTTTAAGTAGATTCTAAACTGTGTTCCAGAAGTATAGTTTTTGTCAATTCTGTAGGTTGTTTTTACAGCCTTTACAATATTAAAATTTCTAGAAGCATCTTTTGATAACGTAGCAACCATATTATTGCCATTGCTTAATTTAAGTGTTAACTCTCCAGATACGCCTGCGTAATTATCATTGATGTTTATATTTTCTTTTTTCTTGGTTTTATCGATCAGTACATATGCTGTTTTTGTGTTTGCTTTAAAATCAGCATAACGCACCCAAATAAATCCGTTATTTCCCCAGTTGGTTCCCCAAGAGTTTAATATTTCAAAAGCACCACCATATTTATCATCGTCATAACCAATCACTACCATTGCATGTCCTCCAGGTTTTCCAGTATGAGTTCCAACCCAAGCGCCTTTTGCTTTGTAAAATGTTGAAGATACTTGCATTCCAATTACTACTGGGTTTTTATTGGCAATCGCTTTTTTTACTTTTCCTACTAAATTATCTGGATTGTCCCACCTTGCTAACCTTTCATATGATAGAATGGTGTTTTTTTTTGCAATTTTAAGACCATATTCAGAAGGTTTTGATTTGCAATTTGCTGCATTGTAGGCAAAATCTTTTAAAGGTAAGACTCCATAAGTGTTTAATAATTTCATGGCATCAGCAATATAAGACCCACGTTTGCAATTGTCATCACCCTTAAATTTTATCAGATTGTATACAAAAGCTGGAGAATAAGTGTTTTGGTTAATTTTAGTGGTATTATTTTCCCAGTTATTTTTGATAGCATTTGAAATAGTACGAGCTCCATATCCGCTTGCCCAACCTACACAAGATGGTTGTCTTCCTTGATTACCAGGAGTTGGACTGTATGCTTTGATGCTAAATTTTCTAGGAATGGAAGTGATGCTTCTTGTAACTAGTGGAACGGATTCTGTAATTTCTTCGTATTTGTCTTTGCTAAAATTTAATCCGGTTACATACTCTTGTGAATATAAAGAAACACTTAGAAAAACTACACATAAAATAAGACACACTCTTTTCATAATATTTACTTTTTGATGGATGATTTGCAACAAATTTGAGAATTTACCACAATAAAAACCATACGACATTTGTCGTATTTTCCCTAAAAATAATAAAAACTTAGAAGAGTAATTAAAATTTGATACTTTATTTTGTTTTTTTAAAAAGAAAAATGATAAAAGAAGTGCAAGAGTTTTTTAAAACCTAATAATTTTTAATGGTGTTTTTTGTCTTAAATAATTTTTTACAATTGTTTTTGCTAAGCTTTTATTTTCAATTGGTGTGAGCATTTTTTTTAAGATGTCTAAATGATTTTCTTGGTAAGATAACGTGGTATATCCGTAACCAAAAACTTCATTGTTTTCTACTAAAATAATAGAATGTTCATCAAACGTTCTTCCTGAGTCAATAATAAGCATTTGGTCGTTATTAAACTCTTTATTAATAATTTTCTTTTTACTTTTTAGATTGTATTTCGGATTGTTAATTTCTAATTCTAAAAAATATTTTAAGTTGGTCACTAATTCATTGCCAGTTTCTTCATAGCTAATTGACGCTGTTCTTTCTTGAACTTGTTTACTACGTTTCGTTGTTTTTAGAAATTGGATGGTGGCTTCATTTTTAATATTTTCTCCTTTTCCCATAAAAATAATTTTACCTAGTTCATTGTGAAGGTAATAAATACCTTTTACAGATGGAATTTCTTTTAGAAGTCTGTGAAGTTTTTCTACAGTTTTTTTACAGTCAAAATGTTTGATAGTATTCTCAATAATATCTTTATCGGAGTCTTTTTCTAATAATAATTTAAAAAGCTGAATTGTAGCCAACGCATCTCCAGAAGCTCTATGTCGATCATTCATTGGAATACCTATGGCTTTGCATAATTTCCCTAAACTATAAGATTCTTGATTTGGTATTAAATGTCTGCTTAACTCAACCGTGCACAATGTATTTCGCTTAAAATCGTATCCTAATCGATTGTATTCTGTTCTTAAAATGCGGTAATCAAAACTTGAATTATGTGCCACAATTGTACAGTCAGTAGTCATTTCTATAATTCGCTTTGCTACTTCATGAAATTTTGGTGCATTTCGTAACATTTTATCTGTAATACCCGTTAGTTTAACAACAAATGCTTGAATTTTTTTTTCAGGATTTACTAAACTAATAAACTGGTCTACAACTTCATGACCATCATATTTATAGATAGCAATTTCAGTAATTCCTTCTTCATTAAATTTCCCTCCAGTAGTTTCTATGTCTAAAATTGCGTACAAATAAAGTGTAGTGTTTTGGTTATACAATATAATTTCTAGCGCCAAAAATAGCACTTCCAACACGTATCATTGTGCTTCCGTTTTTTATTGCCAATTGATAATCGCCACTCATTCCCATAGAAAGTGTTGTTAAATTACAATTACTTTTTACTATTTTTTTTTGTTTACTAAAGAAATCTCTCAACAAAGAAAATTCATTTTCTAATTGTTGCTGATTGTCTGTGAATGTTGCCATACCCATTAAACCGACAACACAAATATTTTTTAATTCTTTGAATTCTTCTGATGAAATGATTGCTGAAATTTCTGAAAGAGGCAATCCGAATTTTGTTTCTTCTTTGGCAATTCTTGCTTGTAGCAAACAATAAATCATTCTTGAGTGTTTTTTTGCTTGCTTGTTAATTTCTATTAAAGTTTTAAAACGATCAACACCGTGAATTAAATCCACAAAATGCGCCATATATTTCACTTTATTACGTTGCAAGTGACCAATCATATGCCATTGAATATCTTTGGGTAAGGCATCGTACTTTTGCACCATCTCTTGAATTTTATTTTCTCCAAAAACACGCTGTCCTGCATTATAAGCTTCTTGAATGTCTGCAACCGGTTTGGTTTTAGAAACTGCAACCAATGTAACTTCTTTTGACAAAGTAGTTTTAATATTTTCTAAACGTTCTTTAATTCCAAACATTCAATTGGTTTTACTCAGATAATAATTCAATAATTTGTGATGCCAATTCTTTACCTATCCTATCTTGTGCTTCAACTGTGGCTGCACCAATATGAGGTGTAAAAGAAATATCAGGATTCATCAATAATTGAATTTCTGGCGTTGGCTCACTTTCAAATACATCTAAACCAGCATATCTTACTTTTCCACTATCAATAGCTGCCACAAGGGCAATTTCATCAATAACACCACCACGAGCAGCATTAATAATACCAACACCTTCTTTCATCACTTCTAATTGATCTTTTCCAATAATATAAGCATCTTGACTCGGTACATGCATGGTGATAAAATCAGATTTTTTTAAGATGTTTTCTAGTGGTTGGCTTTCTATTTCAATATCTACAGATTGTCCGTTAAAAAAAGGAATATTAATGAGTTCTTTTTCAATAAATTCATCACTAGCAATTACTTCCATTCCAATTCCTAACCCTATTTTAGCAACTTCTTTTCCGATACGTCCAAGACCAATAATTCCTAAAGTTTTTCCACGTAATTCAGTTCCAGAACCAAAATCTTTTTTTAAATCTTTAAAACGTGTATCTCCTTCTAAAGGCATTTCTCTATTAGTTTGATGTAAATAACGAACCATTCCAAATAAATGAGCAAAAACCAATTCTGCAACAGAACTAGAAGAAGCATTTGGTGTGTTAATTACATGCAATCCTTGATTAATGGCATAATCAACATCAATATTATCCATTCCAACACCACCACGACCAATTAATTTTATACTCGGACAAGCATCAATTAATTCCTGACGAACTTGCGTTGCACTTCTTACTAAGATTGCATCAACAGCATTTTTATTTATAAAATTTTCTAATTGATTTTGAGCAACTTTCGTAGTAATTACTTCAAATCCTCCTGCTTCAAGTGCTTCAATTCCACTTTGTGAAATTCCGTCATTTGCTAATACTTTCATTTTTTTTTATGAGTTTCAGAGGAACTAAGTTGCAAAGGTTCAAAGTAAAATTATTTGCGTCTTTATAACTTTCCTACTGTGTTATTTTTTATTTATTTTTTCTTTCTAATTCTTGCATCACATCCACTAATGCTTGTACACTATATAAAGGCAATGCGTTATACATACTTGCTCTGTATCCACCAACACTTCTATGGCCATTTAATCCATTAATCCCTGCTTCTTTACACATCGTATCAAAAGTGTCTTTTAAACGCTCATCTGTTAATGTAAAAGTAGCGTTCATAATACTTCTATCTTCTTTGGCTGCAAATCCTTTAAATAACGGATTTCTATCAATCTCAATATAAAGCAATTCAGCTTTTTTGTTATTTACTTTTTCTATAAATGGAATTCCACCCAAATCTTTTAACCATTCTAATGTTAACATAGAAACATAAATTGCAAAAACAGAAGGTGTATTAAACATGCTGTCTTTATCTATATGAATTTGATAATTAAGCATTGATGGAATTACTCGTTCTACTTTTCCTAAAATACCTTCTTTGATTACAATTAAAGTTGTACCGGCTGGACCCATATTTTTTTGTGCACCAGCATATATTAAATCAAACTTTGAAAAATCTAATTGACGAGAAAAAATATCAGAACTCATATCGCAAACGTTAACGCCATCAAATTCTGGAAATTCTTTAATTTGAGTTCCAAATATAGTATTGTTACTTGTACAGTGAAAATAATCTGCATCTTTAGGGATTTGATATCCTTTAGGAATGTAAGTAAAATTATCTTCTTTAGAAGAAGCAACTTCTACCAAATCACCAAATAATTTTGCTTCTTTTATTGCTTTGCTTGCCCAAGTTCCGGTATTTAAATAGGCTGCTTTTTTATGGAGTAAATTATATGCAGTCATTAAGAATTGAGTACTTGCACCACCTTGTAAAAACAATACTTTATAGCCTTTGTTTTCAATATTTAATAATTCTAGAACTAAACTTCTAGCTTTTTCCATAACAGCAACAAAAGGGTTGCTTCTGTGAGAAATTTCTAGTAAAGAAAGGTTGTCGTTATTAAAATTGATAACTGCTTCTGAAGCTTTTTGCAATACTTCTTTAGGCAAAATACACGGACCTGCACTAAAATTATGTTTTTTCATTTATAAGTGTTTGGGTTTTCTAAATCGTTGCTCAAAGGTCGTAATTTTTTACTCAGTTGGGTTTAAATTTTTGCCAAAAATTCTAAGGTATTTATATTGTCTGCATAATCCCATAATTGTGGATATTGGGTTTGCCCATACTTAATTTCGTTTTCAGAAAAGCCATTTCCAACAACACATTGAATACTTTCAGACTCTAAGTCTAATTTTAATTTTAGCGTTTTTAAATCTTCATAATATTCATAAAAAACAGTAGCAATAGGTGAGGAATAACTAAGATCTTCTTTAATCATTAAAAAACCGTTTTCTAAAATATCAAACTCACTCATTAAATATACCGCTTTATTATAATCGTAATTATTGGCATATTTTGCATTGTTGATAAAATGTTTTTTGTTGTACATGCCGCCAAAAAAAGCATCAAATTGGTAATTTTTAGGAACAAATATTTTTGAAACACTCCTGCATCCTAATCCGAAATATTGAAAGATATCATTACTTAAATTAATCAATTCATCTTCGGTTTCATTTCCTGTAATTACAGCAACGGAGTTTCTGTTTTTTCTAATGATGTTTGGTTTTTCTTTAAAATAATGTTCAAAATAGCGGGCAGTATTATTACTTCCAGTAGCAATTACAGCATCAAAATTGGTTAATTTATCTTCAGTAAATAAAATAGATCCTTTTAAATCAGGTTCTACATACTCTAAATATTTTGCTAAATATGGTAGTAAATGCTTATCGTTTGACGATTGTTTTACAAGGACAGCATGACCAGAAACAAGCACAGATAAAAAATCATGAAAACCAACTAAAGGAATGTTTCCTGCCATAATAATTGCTACTTTCTTTGGATTATTGGTTTCTTGAATAGTAGAAGTCCATTCTTTAAGATTACTTTCTGTAAGTGCATTTGCCCAGTTTTCTATAGAAAATAAAAGATTTTCTTTCGTATACCAAGAATTATTCTCTTCAGAGATTTTTAGTTGAAGTTTAAAACCTTCAAAAAACAATTCATTAAATTCAACAGTTGTACTCTTTTTAATATTATTTCTTGAAAACTGACTTAAAAATTGACCTAATTTTATAAAAGCTGAAACATGTTTTTGGATTGTTCTCATTAAATTTGATTATAAACTATTTTGGCGTTATTTTTGCCCCCGCAAAGATACAAAAACAGAAATAGAAAAACTATGGCAATTATAATAACTGATGAGTGTATAAATTGTGGAGCTTGTGAGCCAGAATGTCCAAACACAGCTATATATGAAGGAGCAGATGATTGGAAATACGCTGACGGTACCGATTTAAAAGGGAATGTTATTTTGCCAAATGGTAAAGCAGTAAATTCTGATGAAGATCAAGAGCCAGTTTCTGATGAACTTTACTATATCGTTGCAGATAAATGTACAGAATGTAAAGGGTTTCATGAAGAACCACAATGTGCTGCAGTTTGCCCTGTAGATTGTTGTATTCCTGACGAAGATGTTGTTGAAACAGAAGAAGAGTTGTTAGCAAAGCAACGCTTTATGCATAATGAATAAGGTACAAAATTTAAAAAATAAATTAAGACTTTTAAACCTCGAACTAATTCGAGGTTTTTTTATGAATAAAATCTATATTTGCACTCGCAAAAATCAAGTTTTGATACTTGTGTCTTTTATCTAAACATCTAAAGAATTATGAAAGCTGGAATTGTAGGATTGCCAAACGTAGGAAAATCAACCTTATTTAATTGTTTATCAAATGCAAAAGCCCAAAGTGCAAACTTTCCTTTTTGTACGATAGAACCTAATATTGGAGTTGTAAACGTTCCTGATGAGAGATTAGAGAAACTAGAGGAATTGGTAAATCCAGAAAGAGTTCAGCCTGCAACTGTAGAAATAGTTGATATTGCAGGTTTGGTTCGTGGTGCAAGTAAAGGAGAAGGTTTAGGAAATCAATTTTTAGCAAATATTAGAGAAACAGATGCAATTATCCACGTGTTGCGTTGTTTTGATAACGATAATATTATTCATGTTGATACCACAATCGATCCAATTAGAGATAAAGAAACGATTGATATTGAATTACAACTAAAAGATTTAGAAACTGTAGAAAAACGTTTAGAAAGAGTTAAACGAACTGCAAAAACAGGTAATAAAGAAGCGCAAGCAGAATTGGTTATCTTATTAAAAATTGAGGAAACGTTGTTAAAAGGAATATCAGTAAGAACAATCGACTTTACAGAAAAAGAAGAAGAGTTTGTAAAAACACTTCAATTAATCACAGCAAAACCCGTTTTATATGTTTGTAATGTGGATGAAAATTCAGCCGTTTCGGGAAATAATTATGTAGATAGAGTTAAAGAAGTTGTTGCAAATGAAGATGCAGAAATTATTATTCTTGCTGTTGGTACAGAAGCTGATATTACCGAATTAGATGATTATGAAGAACGTCAAATGTTCTTAGCTGATATAGGATTAGACGAAGCTGGTTCATCAAAATTAATTAGAGCAGCGTATAAATTATTAAAACTACAAACGTATTTTACTGCCGGTGTAAAAGAGGTAAGAGCTTGGACAATTAATATTGGAGATACTGCACCACAAGCGGCAGGAGTAATTCATACTGATTTTGAAAAAGGGTTTATTAGGGCAGAAGTAATTAAATATGAAGATTATGTTGCTTTAGGTAGCGAAGCAAAAGTAAAAGAAGCAGGAAAATTATACGTAGAAGGAAAAGAATATATTGTGCAAGATGGTGATATGATGAATTTTAGGTTTAACGTTTAAACGCTTAGAAAAACCATCAAAAAATATTTTAAAACTCTGTTGATAACTAATTCAATAGAGTTTTTTATTTTTTACGCTTATTGTTATTTTAGCAAGGCATTCAACCCGCAAATTTTTATGGCACAAGAAACAAAATATACCGAAGATAATATTCGATCTCTCGACTGGAAAGAACACATCCGAATGCGTCCTGGAATGTATATTGGTAAATTAGGTGATGGTTCTTCTCCGGACGACGGAATCTATATTTTATTAAAAGAAGTTTTAGATAATTCTATTGATGAATATGTGATGGGCGCTGGAAAAACCATCGAAATTTCTATCAGAGATAAACAAGTTACTGTACGCGATTATGGTCGCGGAATTCCGTTAGGAAAAGTGGTAGATGTTGTTTCTAAAATGAATACTGGTGGTAAATACGATTCTAAAGCTTTTAAAAAATCGGTTGGATTAAATGGTGTTGGAACCAAAGCTGTAAATGCGTTATCAGAATACTTTAAAGTGCAATCTATAAGAGATAGCAAAACTGCTTGGGCAGAATTTAATCAAGGAAATATAGTTGAAGTAGAAGATTCGCATGAATCATCGTTAAGAAAAGGAACAAAAGTGCAATTTATTCCTGATGAAACTATTTTTGGTAAATATAAATACAGAAATGAATATGTTGCCAAAATGCTTAAAAACTATGTGTATTTAAACACAGGTTTAACCATCTTGTTTAATGGTGAAAAGTTTCATTCAGAAAATGGATTGAAAGATTTACTAGAAGAAAATACTTCCGCATCAGATTTATTGTATCCAATAATTCATTTAAAAGACGAGGATATTGAAATTGCGATTACACACAGTAAAACACAATATTCAGAAGAATACCATTCGTTTGTAAACGGACAACACACAACGCAAGGAGGAACGCATCAAGCGGCATATAGAGAAGCCATTGTAAAAACCATTCGAGAATATTTTGGTAAAAATTACGAATCATCAGATGTTCGTAAATCAATTATTTCTGCAATAGCGATTAAAGTGATGGAACCTGTTTTTGAAAGTCAGACGAAAACAAAATTGGGTTCTACAGAAATGGGTGGCGGTTTGCCAACGGTAAGAACGTTTATCAACGATTTTGTCAAAACACAATTAGACAATTATTTACACAAAAATACAGATGCAGCAGAAGCGATTCAACGTAAAATAGTACAGGCAGAACGTGAGCGTAAAGAATTATCAGGAATCAGAAAATTAGCAAAAGACAGAGCTAAGAAAGCAAGTTTACACAACAAAAAACTACGTGATTGTCGTGTGCATTTTGGAGATATTAAAAAGGAAAGCTATTTAGATACAACGTTATTTATTACTGAGGGAGATTCAGCTTCTGGTTCAATAACCAAATCGAGAAATGTAAATACACAAGCAGTTTTTAGCTTAAAGGGAAAGCCATTAAATTCATATGGATTATCTAAGAAAATCGTGTATGAAAATGAAGAATTTAATTTATTGCAATCGGCTTTAAATATTGAAGACGGAATAGAAGGCTTACGATACAATAATATTGTAATTGCTACCGATGCCGATGTTGATGGAATGCATATCAGGTTGTTATTGATTACATTTTTTTTACAATTTTTTCCTGAAGTGATTAAAGAAGGACATTTGTATATTTTAGAAACGCCGTTGTTTAGAGTTCGAAATAAAAAGGAAACTTTTTATTGTTATTCTGATGAAGAAAAACGAGAAGCGATAGGAAAATTAAAAGGGAAACCAGAAATAACTCGATTTAAAGGATTGGGTGAAATTTCTCCAAATGAATTTGTTCATTTTATTGGAAACGACATTCGTTTAGCTCCGGTGATGTTAGACAAAGAAATGTCGGTTGAAGAGATGCTTTCATTCTATATGGGGAAAAACACTCCAGATAGACAGAAGTTTATCATTGAAAATTTAAAAGTTGAATTGGATTTAGTTGAAGAAGAAATATGAGTTAAGAAAAAGAATTAAAATTTGAGGAGTCAATTTGGCACTTCAAGTTGGGGAGGAAACAGATATTTGCCCTTAGTCATTACAGAACAAGGCGTTTCAATGTTGTCAAGTGTGTTAAATAGTGATAGAGCAATTGCGGTAAATATTAAAATTATAAGAATATTTACTAAAATGCGTCAGTTGTTAAGTGATAATTTATCACTTCAGTTAGAAATAGAAAACATCAAAAAGAAATTAACCAATAATTCTAAAAATATAGAATTGGTTTTTAATTATTTAGATGAATTGATTGAGAAGAAAGAAAAGAAATCAGACAGAAATAAAATAGGCTATAAAAAGTAATTTTTATAAATTAAAGTAAACTCTTAAACGAATAAACGTTTTTTACATGAGTGAAGAAATAAACGAACACGAAGAAGAAATAAATCATCAGGCCGAATCGGTTGAAACCATCACTAAGGTTACAGGAATGTACAAGGAATGGTTTTTAGATTATGCTTCGTATGTAATTTTAGAAAGAGCAGTTCCTGCAATTGATGACGGATTTAAACCTGTGCAACGTAGAATTTTACATTCCATGAAAGACTTAGACGATGGTCGTTATAATAAAGTAGCGAACATTGTTGGTCACACCATGCAATATCATCCACACGGTGACGCTTCTATTGGCGATGCGATGGTGCAAATTGGTCAGAAAGAATTGCTGATTGACATGCAAGGAAATTGGGGAAATACATTAACTGGTGATCGTGCAGCAGCATCAAGATATATTGAAGCGAGACTTTCTAAATTTGCGTTGGATGTTGTTTTTAATGGAAAAACCACAAAATGGCAATCTTCTTATGACGGACGTAGAAAAGAACCTATAAATCTTCCTGTAAAATTCCCGATGTTATTGGCGCAAGGAGGAGAAGGAATTGCAGTTGGTTTATCAACCAAAATATTACCACATAATTTTAATGAATTGATTGATGCTTCTATCAAGTATTTAAAAGGTAGAAGTTTTAAAATTTTTCCAGATTTTTTAACTGGAGGAGTAGCAGATTTCACCAATTATAATGAAGGGAAACGTGGTGGTAAAGTTAGGGTTAGAGCAAAAATTTCTCAGTTAGATAAAAAGACTTTAGTAATTACAGAAATCCCATTTGGAACCACCACAACTTCCTTGATTGATAGCATCATAAAAGCCAACGATAAAGGCAAAATAAAAATTAAAAAGATAGAAGATAATACAGCTGCAAATGTAGAGATATTAGTGCATTTACCAGCAGGAATATCACCAGACAAAACAATTGATGCATTGTATGCATTTACAAATTGCGAAAATTCTGTATCTCCATTATGTTGTGTGATTGAAAATCATAAACCTGTTTTTATTGGAGTTTCTGAAGTGTTGCGAAAATCTACAGATTATACAGTTGATTTGTTGAAATTAGAGCTTGAAATTCAACTTAATGAATTAGAAGAGCAATGGCATTTTGCATCTTTAGAACGTATTTTTATTGAAAACAGAATTTACCGAGATATTGAAGAAGAAGAAACTTGGAAAGGTGTTATTGCTGCAATTGATAAAGGATTACAGCCTTTTATTAAACATTTAAAACGCGCTATTACTGAAGAAGATATTGTTAGACTAACAGAAATTAGAATTAAAAAAATATCAAAATTTGATATTGATAAAGCCAAACAACATATTGAAAGTTTGGAAGATAAAATTGCTGAAGTAAAAAAGTATTTGGCAAATTTAATAACGTATGCAATTGATTATTTTAAACGCCTAAAAACTACGTACGGAAAAGGAAAAGAACGGAAAACAGAAACCAAAACTTTTGATGATATAGTAGCTACGAAAGTTGTGATGAGGAATACAAAGCTTTATGTAAACAGAGCGGAAGGTTTTGTTGGGACATCCATGAGAAGAGATGAATATGTGACAGATTGCGCAGATATTGATGATATTATTGTCTTTAAAAAAAATGGAAAAATGATGGTTACAAAGGTGGCTTCAAAAACTTTTGTAGGTAAAGACATCATTCATATAGCCATCTTTAAAAAGCAAGACAAACGTACTGTTTATAATATGATGTATCGTGATGGAAAAAGTGGCCCTAGTTATATGAAACGCTTTACTGTTACAAGTGTTACCAGAGATAAAGAATATGATTTGACACCAGGAAATAAAGGAACCATAACTCATTATTTTACTGCAAATGCAAACGGAGAAGCTGAAGTGGTTACTGTGAACTTACGTTCTGTTAGTAGTGTTAAAAAGTTGAAATGGGATATTGATTTTTCTGATTTAGCAATAAAAGGTAGAGCTACAAAAGGAAACACGATTACAAAATTAACGATTAGAAAAGTGGAGTTTAAATCTGCTGGAGTTTCTACATTAAAACCAAGAAAAATTTGGTTTGATGATACTGTACATCGTTTAAATACTGATGAAAGAGGGGAGTTGTTAGGCGAGTTCACAGCAGAAGATAAGCTGTTAATTATAAAACAATCTGGAAAAGCAAAAGTTGTTACACCAAGCTTAGCAAGTCATTTTGATGATGATATGATTGTGTTAGAAAAATGGAATCCGAAGAAGCCTATTTCTGCTATTTATTTTGATGGAGAAAAACAACGTTATTATGTTAAAAGGTTTTTAATAGAAGCAATCGATAAAGAAGAACTATTTATTTCTGAGCATACTAAATCTCAGCTAGAAATTATTGCTACAGATCACAGACCGATGGCTAAAGTAATTTTTTCAAAAAGAAGTCTAGATGAAATTCAGGTGAATTTTGAAGACTTTATTGCCGTAAAAGGAATTAAGGCACAAGGAAATCAACTGACAACTGAAAAAATTCGTCAAGTGAATTTATTGGATTCACTGCCATATAAAGAACCTGAAGTACAATCTGTTGACGAAGTTGAAGTTATTGAAGAACAAGTTATCAGTGATAAAAAATTGCCCTTAGAAATTTTGGAAATTGAAAAGACATCTGATGCTGAAATAAGTAGTGAAGAAAAATCGAAAAGAGCACTTCAAAAAACTATTGATAAGAAAAAAGCGACTCTAAAATCTAAAGACGATGACAGTCAAATAACGCTATTTTGAAAATGAAAACAATTGGACTTATTGGAGGTATTACCCCACAATCTACAGTAATGTATTATGAAGTTTTAAATCGCCTTGCATCTAGTTATTACGGGGGAGTTCATTCATCAAAAGTGTTGATTAACTCGCTAGATTTTGGAGAAGTGTCTGAACTTCAAGAAAAAGGTCATTGGAATATCTTAGACAAGATGATGTCTAATGCCGCTTTTAGTTTAGAAAAAGCTGGCGCGCATTGTATTTTAATTTGCGCAAATACAATGCATCTTTCTATTCATGCTATACAAGCTGTTGTTAATGTACCAGTTTTTCATATTGCAGAAGCTACCGCTATTCAAATTAAGTCACAGAAATTATCAACAGTGGCGCTTTTAGGGACAAAATACACCATGGAAAAAACATTTTTTAAAGAGGTATTATCAACATTCGGAATTTCAACCATGATTCCTGATAAACTAGATAGACAAATTATTCATAATGTAATTTACAGCGAATTATCTAGAGGTGAGCTTCACAATAACTCTAAACAGGCATATCTTTCAATTATAGAGAAGTTGGTAGCTGCTGGGGCAAAAGGGATAATTTTAGGTTGTACAGAGATTCCTTTATTAATTAAACAAGATGACGTTGCTGTGCCTGTTTTTGACACTACAACTATTCATGCTCAGAAGGCGTTTGATTTTGCTATCGATTAATTCATCTTTTCAAAAAAGGTAAGGGAATAATTTTTTAGCAGATTTGGATGTGTAATTTTTATAATGTCTTTTAGAACAAGATCAGGTCTTGTCGGACCTAACTCAAAGTAAATAACGCCTCCTGTTTCACCTATTTTGTTTGAGAAAGTGTAGATATGGTTTTTTTTAAAAGCTAAAAACTCCTGATAATAACTATTGCTTTTTAAAAGTTGCTTTTTTGAAGAAAAATATCCAGGAGCAATCCAGTAATCAGCATTTTTCCCTTTATTTAAGACAGATTCAAAACTAATAGATAAGCTACCTTTCCCTTTTGATTCTTTCCATAAATAATTGGTTTTTGCATCTTTTAAAAAATGAGCAACAAAGCTTTCTCCAGCTGGTAAATTCCAAATATCCTTACTCATAACTGCACCAGATAAAACACTCGGCCTAGAGTTCGACTTTTTTGCCAATTCAATAGCAGATAAGTAATTTGCTTCAATACTATTAAAAATACTGTCAGCTTCTTTTTCTTTATTAAATAAAACACCAAAAAATTTAATCCATTCTGCTCTTCCAAGTGGAGTTTCCTCTAGCCAATCACCATTTAAAATAACTGGAATTCCAGATTTTTCAACTAAGCGAAGCGCTTTGTTTGCTTTATTCATACTAAACCCAATAACAACATCAGGTTGCAGCTCAAGTAATATTTCTGTATTAAGAGATTCTTTTCTGCCAATCTCTTTGATTTCTCCATTATTGATACGATTCCTTGTTTTTGTTGAGGAGACATACGAAGTGTGAGGAAAACCAACTAAAGTATTTTCTACACCCAACAATTCTAACATAGGAATGTGTGTTGTAGATGTTACCACAATTCTTTTTATTGGAGTGGTAATAGAGATGCTCTTTTGACTAACAATTTTAGAAGAAGAAACGTCGTTTAAAATATATTCGAATTGTTCTTTTGAGTTTGGATACGGAAGCTTTATTATTAGTTTCTTTTCTTCTTTAAGTTGCTCAATTTCAAATCCTTTAGCGTATTTTACTTGAAGTACAAGTTTGGATGCATTTTTTTTCTTTTTTTTTTCTTTTTGAGAACTACATGCTGTTAATATCAATGAGAAAGATATAATAGAAAACAAAACTCCAAGACTTTTTTTCATTGAAAATATTTTGCTACAAGTTTACAAAATATTTAGAACTATCGTTTTAATTATAAACTTTTTTAATCTACATTTGTCTCGAATTTTTTGGTTTTATCATCTAAAATATTAGCTGATAAATTAAAAGGGAATTCGGTGAAACACTATTTTGTTAATAACCCGAAGCTGTTCCCGCAACTGTAAGCTTTGTTCTTTTAGAAAGAATGCTTGTAATTAATTCTTTGACCACTGTTAACAACTGATAAATCAGTTAAAATGGGAAGGTGAATTACAAGACGCGAGCCAGGAGACCTGCCATATTTTATTAAGTATAAACTTTCGGGATAAGAGTTTGTGTACTATTCATTTCGTACAAATTTTTCCTGATTTATTGTTAAAATTAAATCATTTGTAATGAAAACATCAACAAGTATTATTACTTTATTAGCCTTTTTTTCGGTTAATTTAGTAGTGCAAGCACAACAAAAAGATGAAAAAGTTATTGCGTTAGAAGAGGTGGTTATTTCCGCAACAAAATTTGAATTAAAAAAAGAACATGCTACAAAAATTATTTATCAAATAACATCAAAAGAAATTCAACAAAACGCAGGTAAAAGTGTTATTGATGTATTAAATAATTTACCAGGAATTGAAATAAAAGGCGTTAATTCTAATCCTGGAGAAATCAGAGGTACTTTTATTAGAGGAGGAAGAAGTAGGCAAGTATTAGTTTTGATTGATGGAGTTCCTGTTTCTGATCCAACAGGGATAAATCAAGAATATGATTTGCGAATGTTGTCTTTAAATCAAATAGAATCTATAGAAGTTTTAAAAGGGTCTTCATCTGCTTTATATGGTTCTGGCGCTGCAACAGGTGTTATAAATATTATCTTAAAAAAAGCATCAAAAAAAGTAATTACTGCACAGTATGAAGTGAGTTTAGGAACGAATAGCTCAGCAGAATCAAGTTCGCAAAGTTTGTTAGATAGAAACCAAAATATACGTATTGATGGAGCTTTAAATTCGTTAGATTATTTGGCATATTTTAGTGTAACTGGAGTCAATGGAATGTCGAGTGCCAAAAGCAACAACAGCAATCAACTTTTTTCTAATGATCCATTTTATGGAAAAAATGGTTTGTTGAAATTGGGTTATCAAATAAATCAGACAATAAAAGTGAATACTTTTTTCAATTACGATTCTTTTGATTATAGTTATGATGCAGGAGCTTATACTGATTCTGATCTTAATAAAGGAACTCAAGAACAACTGCGCTTCGGAATAAAATCGAATTATATATATAATGCTGGAGAAGTATATCTTTTGGCTTCAATAAATGATTTAAAAAGAATATTACATAGTTTTAACTCGTTTTCTAATGCCATAAATACATTTGATTTTAACGGGAGAAGCATCAATTTAGATCTTGTTAATAAAATTTCTTTTTCAGATGAAAAATTCCAATTAATTACAGGAATTAACTACCAAGAACACAGTAATAATACAATTTCAGATTTTGGAAATATAGATAAAGAACTTGCCAATTTTAAAACGATAGACCCGTATATGTCATTATTATATTTTTCTAACTTCGGTTTAAATGCAGCTTTTGGAACTCGTTATAACATACATAGTAATTACGGAAATTATTTGGTATATGATGCAAGTATTTCTTACGAATTCTATGAAAATGATGATTCAAAAATAAAGGTAATGACTTCGTATGGAACCTCGTTTATTGCACCAAGTATTTATCAATTATTTTCTCAATATGGTTTTTTAGATTTACAGCCTGAAATAAATAAAACTATAGAAATTGGGGTTGAAATCAATTATAAAAAGGCAGTTTCAACTCAGATTGTTTATTTTGACCGGAATGAAGAGTCTGCCATTATTTTTAAAAATCTATTTACAGCACCTTTTGGTGTGTACACAAACTCGATAGGTAACATCAATGTAAAAGGGATAGAATCAAATTTTACAATACAAGTCATCAATAAATTAAGTTTGCAATTTGGATATACGTATGTAGATAAGGATGTTGATAAAGATTATATTCCTACGCATAAATTAGTGGCTAATTTAGAGTTTCAGCCGATAAACAATATCTTGGTTTCTATTAATTATAAAAAGATAGGAGAACGTACTTATTTTGACGAATGGGGTAGTTTTGGAACCGTTGGAGATAATGTTGTTTTGCCAAACTATAACATAGTAGATGTAAATGCTAATTATACAGTAAATGATACGATATTGTTATTTGGATCTTTTGCGAATATATTTGATGTGGATTATGAAGAAACTTTGGGATATTCAACTAGAGGAAGGAATTTTAAAATTGGAGTTCGCCTACATTTTTAAAAATTTTCTGATATTACAAAAACCTTCAGTTTATTCTGAGGACTTTTGTTGTTGTTAAAATTTAATAAACCGATAGCCGTTGTTTTGATATTGTAGCAATGCTGTCATGGCAGAAAGCGCAAATTTCACTTCAGGAAGTACTGTTTTTCTATTCATTTCACGAAACATAGCAGTTTGTCCACAAATAATAATTTCTACACCTGCGGAAGTTAACTCTTTGATAAGCTTTGAATTCGGGTTTGGAACTCCAAATTTTTCTTTATAATCCTTATCATTCAGTACATCTTGCCAAGCACCACCATGAATGGTCATTGCAACTTTTAGTTGATTTAATTTCATACCTTCATTGGCATGCATATTTAAAAATCGTGCAGCGGTTACAATATTTTTGTTTATTGTGTTTCTGTTTTCTGATGATGTTGAAACATCAAAAATAACTTTAAGATTTGATGTTGTTTCTGTTTTAATTTCGGGTTTATTAACATTAAAAGTAGTTCCGAAATTTTTAATAATTTTTCCGCTAACTCTTTCTGTTTGTCCCAATGAAGAGAAAATAGCAAAAAGGAAAAGGGATAGAGATATAACTATTTTTTTCATGATAAAAATTAATTAGTAGCATTAAATATATCCAAAATATTACGAACAAAATAATTCATGAGAAATAACTGACTTTTATTAGAAGAAACTTCCGATAATAATTACTGTGCTAATGACTAATAATATGCAACTAATCAGTGTTAATAGTTGTATTTGGTGCTTTCTTAAGTACTTTACGGAGATGATTACAAAAATTATTTGAGCAATAAAAAACGGAATGGTAAGTAATTCTCTAAAAAAACCAATTAAAACAAAATCTATTTTAAAATAATTAAGGAGGTAAATTAGAATAAAATAAAATACAATTGCAAAATTTATAAGGGCTAATTTTCTATTGGTTATAAATTTATTCATTAGTATTGTCGTTTTTTTATCCTTAAAGGGGTTGTCCAAATGTTAATAGATTATTGTCTGGATCTAGTATAGAAAATTCTTTTTGTCCCCAAGGTTTGTTTTCCAATAATCCATTCGGGTGAATTGTTGTTTTAAAGTCTAACAACGATTGATAAAAATCATCAATATTATCTGTTCTAATATAAACTTGGCCATAATTTTCTTTTGGTTTTAACTCTTTAAATTCAAAAAAATGAATTTGAATTTGATCTTTTTCCATCATTAAATAATAATCAAATTCAGAACTTCCAAATTCTTTAAATCCTAACTTATTTATGTAAAATTTTCTAGTAACATTTTTGTTACGCATTGGTAATTTTGGATTAATATCTGTTAACATACTTCTACGATTAATTTTATTAAATTCATACCTTTTTTATGTTCAAAAAAACAAGTTGCAATTTTTTATTTAGCAATTTACGGTTTAATATTTTAAAGGCATTTGTATTTTTTTTAATTTAAAATTTTTAATAATATTCTAATAAATCTTTAGGTTGACAATTTTATGTACTATAAACAGTATCAAGTTCTTCCAACTTTTTTAATTTGAGAGGTTTATTGTTGCTTCTAGTTTTTGTATGTATATTTATGAACGGTTCAAACAGAGAATTCTTGATAAAAAGAATAATACTTATCTATTAGGTGTTTTTTATTTTTAAATAAAAAAACTTGTGAATAAAAAAAACCGAAAAACCTTCTCTTTAACAACAATAGAATCCTTAAATTTCCACCTTTAAATCCAAAACGATTGTCAAATTATTTAGACACATTAAATCCTCCTCAAAAAGAAGCTGTTCTTCAAAAAGAAGGACCTATGATTATTATTGCTGGTGCTGGCTCTGGTAAAACACGTGTGTTAACGTACAAAATTGCACATTTAATGCAACATGGTATCGATGCATTTAATATTTTGTCATTAACCTTTACCAATAAAGCTGCCAGAGAAATGAAAGATCGTATTGCCAGTGTTGTTGGTTTTAGTGAAGCAAAAAACCTTTGGATGGGTACTTTTCATTCTGTATTTGCCAGAATTTTGCGATCTGAAGGACACAGGCTAGGATTTCCATCTAATTTTACCATTTACGACACACAAGATTCTGTTCGTTTAATTTCATCAATTATTAAAGAGATGCAATTAGATAAAGATCGATACAAGCCAAAACAGATTTTGGGAAGAATATCATCTTTTAAAAATAGCTTAATTACCGTGAGAGCATATTTTAGCAATCCAGATTTAATTGAGACAGATTTACATGCAAGTAGACCCAAAATGGGTGATATTTATAAAGAATATGTTGCTCGTTGTTTTAAGTCTGGAGCAATGGACTTTGATGATTTACTGCTAAGAACTAACGAATTGCTTTCTCGTTTTCCAGAAGTATTAGCAATCTATCAAGATCGTTTTCGGTATATTATGGTAGACGAATATCAAGACACTAATCATTCCCAATATTTAATTGTAAGAGCATTGGCAGATCGTTTTCAGAACATTTGTGTAGTGGGAGATGATTCGCAAAGTATCTATAGCTTTCGCGGGGCAAATATTAATAATATTTTAAACTTTCAGAAAGATTACCCAGATGTAAAAACGTTTAAGCTAGAGCAAAACTATCGTTCAACAAAAAACATTGTACAAGCTGCTAATTCTGTCATCGAAAAAAATAAAACACGTCTTGACAAAGAAATTTGGACGGCTAATGATGAAGGAGAAAAGATAAAGGTAATGCGCACTATTTCTGATGGTGAAGAAGGCCGTTTTGTTGCTAATTCTATTTGGGAAAACGCCATAAATCATCAACTAAGAAATGATGCTTTTGCTATTTTATACCGAACCAATGCACAATCTAGAGCAATGGAAGATGCATTGCGTAAAAAAGATATTAAGTATAGAATATATGGTGGAATCTCATTTTATCAGCGTAAAGAAATTAAAGACGTATTGTCTTACTTGCGGATGTTGATTAACCCAAATGATGAAGAAGCGTTAAAACGGATTATCAATTATCCAGCTCGTGGTATTGGTCAAACAACTATTGATAAGCTTACTATAGCAGCAAATCACTATCAAAAATCAATTTTTGAAATCTTAAAACATTTGGATAAAGTTGATTTAAAAATAAACGCTGGTACTAAAGCAAAGCTTCAAAACTTTGTAAATATTATAATGAGCTTGCAAATTGAAGCACAAACAAAAAATGCTTTTGAAATTGCAGAAACTGTCGTAAAAAGAGTACAATTAATAAAAGATTTAGAAAAAGATGGAACTCCAGAAGCGGTGAGTAAAGTAGAAAATGTGCAAGAATTACTAAACGGAGTAAAAGATTTTATTACCGATAAAATAGAAACAGGTCAAGAGGCTTCTTTGCCAGTTTTTTTAGAAGATGTAGCATTAGCCACAGATTTTGATGCCGATAAAAAAGACGACACACCAAGAGTTTCTTTGATGACAATTCATTTAGCGAAAGGATTAGAATTTCCGTATGTATATATTGTTGGATTGGAGGAAAATTTATTTCCATCGGGAATGAGTATGAATACTCGAAGCGAGTTAGAAGAAGAGCGGCGTTTGTTTTATGTGGCATTGACAAGAGCAGAAAATCAAGCGTATTTAAGTTATGCACAAACTCGTTATCGTTGGGGAAAACTAACTGATGCAGAACCCAGCAGATTTTTAGAAGAAATTGACAATAAACATGTAGAATATTTAATGCCAAAAAAAATAGAAATGGCAACAAACCGTTTTGTTGACCATAGTTTGTTTGATGATATTCAATCAAAAACCATTCGTTTTCAAAAGCCCATCAAACGGAAAAAGATGGAGTTTAAAGCGAAGAAAGAACAACAATTTGCACCTACAACTTCACTGAAAAAAGTTTTGCAAGTACAAAGTAACGCTACAAACTTATTTGATAGTGGCATTACAGTAGGTTCATTTGTAGAACACAATCGTTTTGGAAAAGGAGAAGTGCTTAGTTTAGAAGGTGCTGGGCCAAATAAAAAGGCAGAAATTAAATTTGGAACTGTTGGGAAGAAAAAATTACTATTGCAGTTTGCGAAATTGAAAATAATAGGTTAATCTTTATTTTTAAAATATAGAAATAAATACGTATTTTGCGGCGGATTACTTGAGCAATAAAAAGTGACCATTGTCTTGAATATACTTTTAGAATTAGGAAAATTCTACAGGCAAGAAAAAAGAGATTAAAATACTTCACAAAATATAAAAAATGGAATTCGAATTAGAATACAACTCAGAAAGATCTTTAATGATTATTCCTGAATATGGTAGACATATGCAAAAATTGGTGAATCATTGTGTTCTTTTAGAAACCAAAGATGAGCGTAATACGATGGCAAAAGCAATTGTTGATGTGATGGGAAATTTACAACCGCATTTGCGTGATGTACCAGATTTTAAGCATAAACTTTGGGATCAATTATTTATTATGTCTGATTTTAAATTGGATGCTGAGTCACCTTACGATATGCCTTCTCAAGAAGAATTACAAGCAAAACCAGAAGTATTGCCATACCCAAAATCTGCATCGAGATATCGGTATTATGGAAACAATATTCACACCATGATTAGCGTTGCCTTAACATGGGATGAAGGGGAAAAGAAAGATGCATTGGTATATACTATTGCCAACCATATGAAGAAATGTTATTTAAATTGGAATAAAGACACGGTAGATGATGCAGTAATTTTTAAACATTTATTAGATATTTCTGATGGGAAAATTGATTTTACCAACTCAGATGAAGTGCTTTCAGAAAGTAAAAATTTACTAAGAAAAAGAACTTCTCAACAAGGAAAAACCAATAAGAGTACTAATTATAAGCATAGCAATCATAAAAACAATAACAACAATAGGAAAAGGTAACGTTTATGGCGTCATTTAAAATTGAAGGTGGTCAAAAATTAAGTGGATCAATTACTCCACAAGGAGCAAAAAATGAAGCATTGCAAATTGTTTGTGCGGTTTTATTGACTTCAGAAAAAGTTGTGATTCATAATATTCCGAATATAATTGATGTCAACAAACTTATTTTTATTTTAAGAGAATTGGGTGTTGCGATTGAACAATTAGGAAAAAATTCATATAGCTTTCAAGCAGATAATATTAATATGAAGTATCTAGAATCTCAAGATTTTAGAAGAGACGGTAGTTCTTTAAGAGGCTCTATTATGATTGTTGGTCCTTTGTTGGCTCGTTTTGGAAGAGGTTATATTCCGCGTCCTGGAGGCGATAAAATTGGGCGTAGAAGATTAGACACACATTTTGAAGGATTTATTCGCTTAGGTGCTTCATTCAGATATAATAAAGAAGAATCATTTTACGGAGTAGAAGCAGACCAATTATTTGGAACAGACATGTTGCTAGACGAAGCTTCGGTTACGGGTACAGCAAATATTTTAATGGCTTCTGTTTTGGCAGAAGGAAAGACTACAATTTACAACGCAGCTTGTGAACCTTATATTCAGCAATTATGCAAGATGCTGAACAGTATGGGTGCGAATATTTTTGGAGTTGGTTCAAATTTATTAACTATTAACGGAGTGGATTCTCTATGTGGTTGTGAGCATAGTATTTTACCAGATATGATAGAAATTGGTAGTTGGATTGGCATGGCTGTCATGACCAAATCTGAATTAACAATAAAGAATGTAAGTTGGAAAAATTTAGGACAGATTCCGAATGTGTTCCGTAAATTAGGTGTACAGTTAGAGAAAAAAGGAGATGATATTTATATTCCTTCTCAAAAATCTTATGAAATACAAAATTATATTGATGGTTCTGTATTGACAGTTTCCGATGCGCCTTGGCCAGGATTTACACCTGATTTATTAAGTATAGTTTTGGTAGTGGCAACACAAGCAAAAGGAACGGTATTGATTCATCAAAAAATGTTTGAAAGTCGTTTATTTTTTGTAGATAAATTGATTGATATGGGTGCAAAAGTTATTTTGTGTGACCCACATCGAGCTACTGTAATAGGTCAGAATCATGAGTCGAGTTTAAAAGCAACCAATATGACTTCTCCAGATATTAGAGCAGGGATTTCATTGCTGATTGCAGCGTTATCTGCAAAAGGAACAAGCATTATTCATAATATCCATCAGATAGATCGAGGATATGAGAACATTGACGAACGCTTAAGAGCAATTGGTGCTAAAATTGAAAGAATTGAAGATTAATATTTAAAAAAAGTATCCAAAGAAATTTAAATAGTGTCAATCTGACACTATTTTTTTATTGGCAATATTCTTGCTTCTAATTTGGGACAAATTAATGATATAGTAATGAGTGAAGAAAAACATATAAAGGAAGAAGATAATGTGCAAGATGCGAATACAATTGCGCAAGAAGAGGAAACAAAAGAGGTTGTTAAAGAAGAGCTAACTTCAGATGAGTTGATTCAGGCAGAAAAAGATAAATTTTTGCGTTTGTTTGCAGAGTTTGAGAACTATAAAAAACGAACTACAAAAGAGCGTATTGAATTGTTTAAGACCGCAGGTCAGGATTTAATGACATCCTTACTGCCAATTATGGATGATTTTGATAGAGGCTTGACAGAAATTAAAAAAGCAAAAGACAAAGAATTATTAAAAGGAATGCAATTGATTAATGATAAATTAAAGAAAACTTTAGAGCAAAAAGGATTGACAATAATAGCAGTAAAAACAGGTGATACTTTTGATGCAGATATTCATGAAGCAATTACCCAAATACCAGCTCCAACAGATAAATTAAAAGGAAAAGTTATTGACTGTATCGAAAACGGATATATGTTAGGAGATAAAATTATTCGTTTCCCAAAAGTAGTTATCGGACAGTAAAAAAGTATGCAGTAACAGTAAACAGTTAGCACTGAAAACTGAGACTGAAAACTGAAACTAAAACATATGGCAAAAAAAGATTTTTACGAAATATTAGGAATTAACAAATCAGCTTCAGCTACAGAAATAAAGAAAGCGTATCGAAAGATGGCTATTAAATATCATCCAGATAAAAATCCAGATGATACAACTGCAGAAGAAAAGTTTAAAGAAGCTGCAGAAGCTTATGAAGTATTAAGCGACGATAATAAAAAAGCACGTTACGATCAATATGGACATCAAGCATTTGAAGGAGGTCATGGCGGTGGCGGATTTGGCGGTGGCGGAATGAACATGGAAGATATTTTTAGCCAGTTTGGAGATATTTTTGGTGGTGGTTTCGGCGGTGGCGGTTTTGGCGGTGACGGAAGGCAACAAGCAAGAGTAAAAGGGAGTAATATGCGTATTCGCGTAAAATTAACATTAGAAGAAATTGCCAAAGGTGTAGAAAAGAAAGTAAAAGTCCGTAGAAAAATACAGGCTGAAGGTGTTAGTTATAAAACCTGTAGTACGTGTAATGGATCAGGTCAAGTTATGCGTGTTACCAATACTATTTTGGGAAGAATGCAAACTGCAGCAACCTGTCCAACTTGTCAAGGAGCTGGTCAAAGTATTAAATCTAAACCAAATGGTGCAGATACAAATGGATTGATTGTAAAAGAAGAAACAGTATCAATTCAAATTCCGGAAGGGGTTACAGAAGGTGTGCAATTAAAAGTTGCAGGAAAAGGAAATGAAGCTCCAGGAAAAAACTCAATTTCAGGTGATTTATTGGTGTTGATTGAAGAAATTCAACATGAAACATTAAAAAGAGAGGGAACAAATATTCATTACGATTTATACATCAACTTTTCTGAAGCTGTTTTAGGTATTAGTAAAGAGGTAGAGACTGTTACAAGTAAAGTTAAAATTAAGATTGATGCAGGAACGCAATCAGGAAAAATTTTACGTTTAAAAGGAAAAGGATTACCAAGTATAGAACGTTATGGAAGTGGAGATTTTTTAATCCATATTAATGTTTGGACACCGCAAGAGTTAAATAAAGAACAAAAGAAGTTTTTTGAAGATATGCAGTCTGATGATAATTTTAAACCAAATCCAAATACATCAGATAAATCTTTTTTTGAAAAAGTAAAGGATATGTTTTCGTAACATTTTTTAACAATTATTGATAGAAAATAAAATATATTTGCAACCTTATTAGTCGAAAGATTAATAATTCTTTTTCATAGCAATTTTCCCACTTAAGCAATTAAGTGGGTTTTTTATTTTATATCTTTGCCGAAAGCAGATCTATCTTATCGTCACGCTTTTTGGCGTGGAGGAAAGTCCGGACACCAAAGAGTAGCATAGCGGATAACATCCGTCCAGTGTAAACTGAGGACAAGTGCAACAGAAAGCAAGTACAGTTCGGCTGTAGTGAAACCAGGTAAACTCTATGCGGTGCAATGTCACGTATATTAGAGATTGAGAACTACTCGTTCGATTCTAAGGGGTGGGCAGATTGATTCTAAGAGTAATTTTAGAACTAGATAAATGATAAGATTCCGTTTACGGAAAACAGGATTCGGCTTATTGATCTGCTTTTTTTTCATTATCAATATGATAATTTCAAGTATTTTTTAATATGATATTTTAATTTATTATTAGATATAATGAATTGTATTATGATTTCTTTATTAATTCATCCGATTTGCTGTTTATTACGTAATTATCAATAGAAAATTGTACTTTTGCAAGACAAAAATTAAACAATTACAACCTATGGCTTTTGATATTGAAATGATTAAAGAGGTTTATTCTAAAGTAGTTGAAAGAGTAGATGCTGCTCGAAAAATTACTGGTAAACCATTAACACTTGCAGAGAAAATATTATACTCACATCTTTGGGACGGGCAACCATCCAAAGCTTTTGAAAGAGGAAAAGATTATGTAGATTTTGCTCCTGATAGAATTGCATTGCAAGATGCAACTGCACAAATGGCATTGTTACAATTTATGCAAGCAGGAAAAAGCAAAGTAGCTGTACCAACTACAACGCATTGCGATCACTTAATTCAAGCTAAAAATGGCGCAAGTATAGATTTACAATCAGCTTTAAATACTAGTAATGAAGTTTTTAATTTCTTAGAATCTGTATCTAATAAATATGGTTTAGGTTTTTGGAAACCAGGAGCAGGAATTATTCATCAAGTAGTCTTAGAAAACTATGCATTTCCAGGAGGAATGATGATTGGAACCGATTCTCACACCGTAAATGCTGGTGGATTAGGAATGGTTGCAATTGGAGTTGGTGGAGCAGATGCAGTTGATGTAATGGCAGGAATGGCTTGGGAATTAAAATTCCCAAAATTAATAGGAGTAAAGTTAACTGGAAAATTATCTGGTTGGACTGCACCTAAAGACGTTATTTTAAAAGTTGCTGGAATTGTTTCTGCAAAAGGAGGAACAGGAGCAATTGTTGAATATTTTGGAGAAGGAGCAACAGGAATGTCCTGTACAGGAAAAGGAACTATTTGTAATATGGGTGCAGAAATTGGAGCAACAACTTCAACTTTTGGTTATGACGAATCTATGGAGCGTTATTTACGCGCTACAGATAGAAGTGATGTTGCTGACGAAGCAAATAAAGTAAAAAACTATTTAACGGGTGATGCAGAAGTATATGCAGATCCAGAAAGCTATTTTGACCAAGTAATAGAAATTAACTTATCAGAATTAAGTCCGTTATTAAATGGCCCATTTACGCCAGATTTATCAACAAAAGTTGGTGCAGATATGACAGAAAAAGCAACTGCAAATGATTGGCCTTTACAAGTAGAATGGGGATTAATAGGTTCTTGTACAAACTCTTCTTACGAAGATTTATCAAGAGCGGCTTCTATTGCACAACAAGCAATTGATAAAGGATTAAAAACAAAAGCAGAATTTGGAATTAATCCAGGTTCTGAAAAAGTAAGATATACTGCGGATAGAGACGGAATTTTAAAAGTGTTTGAAAACTTAGACGCTAAGATTTTTACAAATGCTTGTGGACCTTGTATCGGACAATGGGCTCGTTATGATGATCCAAAAAACGCACCTAAAAATAGTATCATTCATTCGTTTAACAGAAATTTTGCAAAACGTGCAGACGGAAATCCAAATACGCACGCATTTGTTGCATCACCAGAAATGGTTGCTGCAGTAGCAATTGCGGGTCGTTTAGATTTTAATCCGATGACAGATTCTTTAATCAATGAAAATGGAGAAAAAGTAATGTTAGATGAACCAACGGGATGGGAATTACCTCCAAAAGGTTTTGAAGTAAAAGATGATGGATATTTAGCTCCAGAAGAAGATGGAAGTCACGTAAATGTTGTTGTAAAAGAAGATTCTGAACGTTTAGAGTTATTGACTCCTTTTACTCCTTTAGGAAACGAATTAAATGGAGTTAAGTTATTGATAAAAGCACATGGAAAATGTACTACAGACCATATTTCTATGGCTGGACCTTGGTTACGTTTCCGTGGACATTTAGATAATATTTCTAACAACTGTTTGATTGGAGCTGTGAATGCTTTTAATATGAAAACAAACTTTGTTAAAAGTCAGATTGATGATGAGTTTGATGCTGTGCCAAAAACGGCTCGAGCATATAAAGCAGCTGGAATTAAAACAATTGTAGTTGGAGATCATAATTACGGTGAAGGTTCTTCTAGAGAGCATGCTGCAATGGAACCACGCCATTTAGGAGTTGCCGCAGTTTTAGTGAAATCTTTTGCAAGAATCCACGAAACAAACTTAAAAAAGCAAGGAATGTTAGGTTTAACATTTGCTAATGAAAGTGATTATGATTTAATTCAAGAAGATGATACCTTTAACTTTGTAGATTTAAATGAATTTGCTCCAGGTAAACCTTTAACTTTAGAAGTTGTTCATGCAGATGGAAGCAAAGATATAATCATTGCAAACCACACATACAATCAAGGACAAATTGCTTGGTATAACGAAGGTTCTGCTTTAAACTTAATAAAAAAAGAAAATGCTGCTTAAAATAAGTAGGTTCTACTAAAATTTAAAAGCTCCTAATTTTTAGGAGTTTTTTTTTGCAATTTGAAACCTATTTATTGACAAAGAAATTAAATTTTAATTTATAATGAAAATCACAAAAAAATACATCACAAATATTGCTTTTGTAGTACTTATTGCTTTGATGATTTATCCACCAACGAAAGTATATTTTATTAGGTTGATTTCATTTTCTCCTTCGATAGAAAAAGAAGCGAGTCAAAAAAAAGTGTCAAATTATAACTGGCAGTTAAAAGGAATAAATACTGAAGATGTTAATTTGAATACTTTAGATGGAAAAGTAGTTTTTGTAAGCTTTTGGGCAACTTGGTGTCCACCATGTGTTGCAGAAATGCCAAGTGTTAAAGCTTTGTATGATGATTACAAAGATAATGTTGTTTTTTTATTGGTTACCAATGAAGATTGGAAAACAGTTTCTAAATTTTATACTAAAAAAGAATATAATTTTCCTACATATAATCAGAGTAGTATTAGTCCGAAAGAATTTGAAAACAGTACAATACCAACAACTTTTATTGTTGATGCAAATAAAAATATTGTTGTTGATAAGAGAGGCCCTGCAAATTGGAATGGGTCTTTAATACGTAATTTATTAGACACGTTATTGCAAAAATAAATTCCTAAGAACATTGAGTTGCTTTTAGGAATTTATAGACTAATTAATAAATGTTTATCGTTTATTTTAATTTTACAGGTACTCTATAGATGGTCCCTTTTTTAAGCTCTTTTACAGAAACTTTTTTGTAGTTTAACCTGCTTTTTACAAAATTTTCCAATTGATTATTTTTTGAATCAACAGAAACCACTATTAATTGATTCTTGTTGTTTAACATTACAGAAATTTCTGCTGTTAATGTTTGGTTTTTTAATTCATAGTTGTGATTTCCTAATAGAGATACAATTTGAGCTCTTAAATCTGTTTTTACTTCTACAGGTCCTGTTGTAGGTTCTGTGTTTGCTGAAACGGTTGCTACTGATGAAATACTGATAGCTAGAATAGCTATAATTAATTTTAAATTTTTCATAATATTACTATTTTAAGTTAAATGTTATACTCTAGAAAGACGCCAGTAAAAGAAAGATGTTTCAGCTTAAATCAATTTTTGGCATAGCATTAACAATACTTAACACAATTTAAGACAAGATGTTAAGAAAAATAAAAAGCTATGATGGAATTTTAGTTACGTTTTCAAGTACCTCCAATAAAAGGTTGCATCCTTTTTTTATTTCTTCGTCAGAAATAGTCAGCGGTGGCGTTATTCTAATGGCTTTTCCTTCAAATAATAACCAGAATAACAATAAACCTCTGTCTAAAGATTTTAAAATGATTTTTGATGCAAGTTCTGGAGATGCTACAATGGCTGCTAACATTAGCCCTTTTCCGCGTATTTCTTTGATTGCATCATGTTGTAAGCTACTTCTAATTAATTCTTCTTTTCTGAGGGTTTCTTTGATAAGGTTTGAATTGTTTAATGTTGTAATTGTTGCTAAACCTGCAGCAGCAATTACTGGGTGACCACCAAATGTGGTGATGTGTCCTAATTTTGGGTTGTCTTTTAAACAGCTCATCATTTCTTGAGAGGCAATAAAAGCACCAATTGGCATTCCGCCACCTAAACCTTTTCCTGTGATAATAATATCTGGATTTACATTGTAATTTTCAAATCCCCAAAAAGTTCCTGTTCGTCCAATTCCAGATTGAATTTCATCTAAAATTAATAACGCACCAACTTCTTCACAACGTTGTTTTACATTTTGTAAATAATTGTTTGTTGGTTCTATAAAACCTGCGCCACCTTGAATGGTTTCTAAAATAACGGCTGCTGTATTTTGTGTAATTAATTCTAAATCGTTAATATTATTAAAAGCGATTAATTGAGTTCCTGGAATTAAAGGTCTAAATGCTCGGTTTTGTTTTTCTGCTCCACAAACACTCATGGCACCTTGTGTATTTCCATGATAACCATTTTTTGCAGCAATAATTTCTGATTTTCCAGTAAATCGTTTTGCTAATTTTAAGGCACCTTCTGTTGCTTCTGTTCCAGAATTGGTTAAGTAAACTGCACAATTTTTAGTTGGAATTGTATCTGACAATGCTTTGCATAATTCTAATTGTGGACGCTGAATAAATTCTCCATAAACCATTACATGAGTGAAAGTATCTACTTGATTTTTTATAGCTTTAGAAATTTTTGGATGTTTATGACCCAATGTATTTGCAGAAACACCAGCTATAAAATCTAAATACGGTTTATTATGAACGTCATATATATAAGAACCATCTGCATGAGATACTTCTAATGAAAGTGGATGAGGACTAGTTTGCGCTTGGTATTTTAAAAAATCAGCTTTCATGTTTATTCTTTTCCTCTTTTGATGACAGTGTCAAATTTTTCAATTTTTTGTTTTTTTGTTTTTTTAAGAGGTTTTGTCAAGGGCTTTGATTTTTTACCATGAACAAAAATATCTTCTAAGTTTTTTGGACGTTCATTTTCTCTCCAAATAAATCCTTTTAGTTGTTGTTTTTCTTTAGGAAAATCAATTGGTGGATAGGATTTTCCTTCTGGCTTTTTATTGTATTTTATTAAGCTAATATTGTTAGTTTCATCCAATTCAAACTCAATATCGCTACATTCTTGTTTGCTAATTGTTTCTAATTCTCCTTGATCATTTCTATTGTAAAAAACAACTTCTGCATTTCCTTTTACAAAAAAGTATTTAAGAAATCCTTCTTCAAATTTCCCATACATATTTCTTCCTTTTATTTGATTATACGTAGCAGTGCTACCAATAACGGTGTCTAATTGTACAATCAGAGAGTTTCCTAATACCTTTAATGAATCTAACTTTTCGGTAACTACATTGTTTGATAAATGAATGCTGTCTCCTGTAATCTGACTTTTATCAGACCATAATATTGGATTTCGAAACATCCGTGTTAGCCCCGTTTTTTGATTTGTATGTAAAGAATCACATTTTCCTTGTAAATCAGATTTAAAAATTTTCACATCGTGATAGACTCTAAGAATTCTGTTTTTTACTTTCCCAGTAATTAGTAGTGTATCTCCATGTACATACATAGAATCTTTCTCTATTTTAGAAATGGCCACGGCTCTTTTTATAATAAAAACGGAATCTTTAAATTCAAAATATTCTGCATAATTTCCTTTTGCAACAAAATTTTGAACAGAATCAATAAGCTTTATGTTGTTGGTTGCCGAGGCAAACCCTTTAAATTTATCATAGTATAAGCTATCTCCTTCAATAGTTCTGTCAGTAAAAAATATTTTTGAATTTTTTACAAAATGAGAAATCTCTTTTTTTGTATTATAAAATCCTCTCTCCGTATAAATGGTATTGTCTTTCCCTTTAATTGTTGATGAACCATATAAGTATGCATACGCTGAGTTTGTATAATAATCTAAATGATTAGATTTTAAAATATGATCTGGGTTTGTAACGGTAACTTTAGAAGTCGCTGTAAACTTTTTTTCTTCTAAATAATAATCTCCAACTTTACTTTTAAGAGTATTTGTAGCATCTTTTATTGTTGCATGATGTTTGTAGAATAGTTTTTGCGCACGCCTATCAAAATGTAAAGTATCTGTAGTTAATGTCATTTTTGGATCTGTCAATACCACATTTCCCCAAGATTTTACTTTTCTTAAATTTCCATCATAATTTGTGTAATCACTTGTTTGTGTAATGGTATCTCCTTGGTTGATTCGTACACTTCCAATGGCTTTAAAGAAGTTCAACTTCTTGTAATAAAAGGCTTGCTTACAAGTTAAAATAGCACCTTCATGCTCAATTTTTACAAGACCATCTTTGTCAAATAACAAAATAGTAGCTCCAGGATATTTTTCTTCATCAGCATAACTAAGTCCAGAATATAAAATATTAATTTTTTTTCCTTGCGAGAAAAGTGCAAAAGAGCTGAAAAGGAAAAATAAAATAATTGTTTTTTTCAAAAAAAATATAATTTTGAACAAAAATAGTGAAAAGAAGACCGTTATAGATTAAAGAAAAGTGAAAGTTTTTAATCTAAAATTGTAAAATCTAAAAATTGTAAAAAAATAGTCAAAATCAGAGACAAGAGCAATTGGGATTGACTAATTTTGCAAAAACAATATTACGCATGAAATCAACATTTGATTTATCAAAAGAAGAGATGAAAACTTATGGGTACAAGGTTATTGATATTCTTGTAGATCATTTTGATACGATAGAATCTAAAAAACCAGTTTCTACGGCTTCTAGAGAAGAGATGGATATTGTTTTTTTACAAGAAGCACCAGAAAAAGCAATGCCTGCGAACGAAGTACTAAATTTTGTAATGGAAAATGTAATTCCACATAGTAATCTAGTAACTCACCCAAAATCATTTTCATTTGTTCCAGGACCAAGTAATTATATTAGTACTTTGGCAGACACTTTGGCAACAGGTTTTAATATTTTTTCTGGAGGTTGGGTAGGTTCTCCTGCTGCGGCAGAATTAGAAATTGTTACGATGAATTGGCTGCTAAAAATGTTTGATTTTCCTGTTGAAAAGGGCGGCGGTATTTTTACAAGCGGTGGTTCAATGGCTAATTTAACAGCATTGGTTACAGCAAGACGTATTAAATGTGGAGATGATTTTTCTAAAGCAATCATCTATTTATCAGACCAAGCCCATTCTTCAAATATAAAAGCCATAAGAGTTTTAGGATTTAAAAAACACCAAATTAGAGTTATTCCAACCGATTTAGAATTTAAAATAAGTTTTAACAAGCTTAAAAATGCTATTGCAAAAGACAAGTTAGAGGGAAATGAGCCATTTTGTATTTTGGCTTCAGCAGGAACAACAAATACAGGAACTGTTGATCCTTTAAATGCTATTGCAGATATTTGTGAAAAAGAAGATTTATGGTTTCATGTAGATGGAGCTTATGGAGGCGCTGCAATTTTATCCGAAAAAGGAAATAAAGCCTTGAAAGGCATTGAGCGAGCAGATTCTTTAACTGTTGATCCTCATAAATGGTTTTTTCAGCCTTATGAAATTGGCTGTTTGTTAGTAAAAGATTCTTCTTGGCTAAGTGGAACATTTAGTGAAAAACCAGAATATTTAAGAGACATTGAAGGAAATGAGTCTGAAATTAATTTTTATGATTATGGCATTCAACTTACTAGAAGATTTAGAGCATTAAAGTTTTATATGTCGATTAAAACGTACGGATTAAATGCTTTTGAGGAAGCGATAACTTATAATATTGACTTAGCAGAAGAAACGGAAGAAATGTTGCGAAAAAGTAAAAATTGGGAAGTAATATCTCCGGCAACGTTGGCTGTGATTAACTTTAGATATAATCCGATAGGTTTGCAATTGTCAGAAAAAGAATTAGATGCTTTAAATCAAGAAATTTCTAGAAGAGTTGTAGCTTCAAAAGAGGCATTATTGGTTACTACTATTTTGCTTAATCAGGTAGTATTAAGAATGTGCTTGATCAATCCTAAAACAACAATTGAAGATATTAAAGATACTTTTGAAGGCTGCAACTTATTTGCTAATGAGATTCTTTCTGAATGGAAAAAAGTTTCGTCAAGTTTGTAAGAAAGATGCCAAATAGACCAATAGGCATCAAGAAACTAACCAAAATAAGATATTGATAGTAGTGTTCTATAAGATAGAAAGGGATCAAAATTGTTAATCCTTTATAGAAAATAAGAAGCTCTGAAAGGATAAAGCCTATTATGTAGATTCGTAGCCATAAACGGGGAACTTTTAATAACTTAAAATAGCTAAGAAAAGCAATTAAAGAAAGACTAACAATCCCTAAAAAAACCAGATGTAAATATCCAATTACAACATCAATTGTTTTTAAAACAATTTCTGCAAAAAATGGAGTAGAGGTTAAGAGTTGCAAAATGACTTTTATAGAAAACAAGACCAGTACAAATTTTAATATAGAATATAAAAAAAACGTTAATTTTTCTTTTAATTGATCTTGGATTCTTCTTAAAAGTTTTATTAGTAGCACCAAAGCTATAAATTGTAATATTGCTCCAACTCCTCCTAATAGATAAAAAGCAGCATGCGGTTTCATCCAAAGAACAGATAAAAAGAAAGTTAAAATACAACTACTAAATAACAGTTTAAAAAGTGTTATTACATTTTTTTTTGGAATGACAATTTTTAAGTGATGAAGCATGATGAAGAAAATTCCAAAAAGAGAAAAAATAAACCATCCGTTATATTGAAAATGCAAATAAAAATAGATGGCATTCTTATACCAATGAGAATTACTTCCTAATGTATTCATAATTCCACCCAAAGCCCAAGGACCTAAACTAGAAATTACCATAAATATCAATGAAATATTTATAAAAGTAAATGTTGGAGCATTGATGTTTGTTTGTCTTGTAGATTTTCTGAAAAAAGCATAAAAAAATAGGTGGTGATTAAAAATAACGTAGAAAATAAGATTGAGAAAAGAGCGTAGCCTTTAAATGGGAAACTGAATAGCATTCCGATAATGGTTGTTTGAGTGAACCAAAATAGTTGATTGAATTTTTTTATGTTTTGGGGTGTCTTTTCTATTAAGAGATGATAAATAAGTGTAGTTATTGCAATATAAACCCAACCCAAAAGAGCAACATGAGAATGGGTGTGAACAATATATCGGTAGGTTGCATTTATATCGACAATAGGGAAAAGACGTAATGCGATCCCTAAAAGAGTCGCAATAAAAAAATAGAACAATGCAATAAGACTATAAAATTTAGTCTTATTCATGTGAAATTAAATTTTCAAATGTATTGACATTTCTTTTGTTTTCTCTTGCCATTTCTATAATTGTTTTATTCTTTAATGTAAGAAGTAAGCTTTTTTCGTATGTTGTGTATAAATCATGGACGACACAAGGATTATCATCACTACATTTCGAATATCCTAAAAAACATTCTTCAAATTTATGCTCTCCATCAATGCAATTAATAATGTCAAAAATAGATTTTTCTTGATTTGATTTTGTTAAGTAGAAACCTCCGTTTGGCCCCTTTATGGATGAAATTATTCTGTTTTTAGATAATTCTTGCAACGTTTTTGCCAAAAAGGGAGCGGGAATATTTAATACATTAGCAATTTCTTTAGAACCTATTTTTTTTTTATTAGACGCAGCACAAGCAATATGTAAAACTGCTTGTATGGCATATTTACTAGATTTTGATAACATAATTTTTAAATTGATTAACTAGAAAATAAAGGTGAAAAGTAATAATAGTTTTTTAAATGTTGAAAATAGTATTATTTTAATTGATATATGTAATTCCTTTTCGTTTTTTTTACACTTCATACCACAAATATAACGTACAAATGTAAAAGATAAAAATATCTTTTTATATGACAAATGTCATTCTTTATTTATGTCTTTCTGTATAATTTTGTACCAACTTAAAAACGATTTTAAAATGAAAACAAATCAATTATTATGGATTTTTGTATTACTTTTTACGTTCTCTTCTTGTAAAGAAGATGCAAAAGTAAATACAAATAAAACATCTCCCAAAAAAGAGACTATAAAAGGAGGCCAATCTAGTGTTGCTGCTGTTGATGGTGAACAGAAAAATGTATTACAAGTAGCCTTGTCTTTACCAGATTTTTCAACATTAGTTGTAGCGGTTAAAGCAGCTGGTGTACAAGATGCACTAGTAAATGCTGGCCCTTTGACTGTTTTTGCTCCTGTAAACGCAGCTTTTGATAAATTACCAGAAGGTACTGTTGCAAATTTATTGAAACCAGAAAACAAAAGTACACTTTCCTTTGTTTTAACAAATCATGTTGCACCTTCAAATTATCCTATTAAGCAATTAAAAAAGGAAGCTAAAAAAGGACGTAAATTATACATGGCTTCTGGAAAATACCTTGTTGTTGAGAATAAAGATGGAAAAATATTTGTTGGAGGAACAGAGGTATTAAAATCAGTAAAAGTAAGTAACGGATGGATTCACGTTGTTGGAGATGTCTTAGTGCCTTCAGATAAATAAAATTAATGACTACTAATTAATTATAAAAAATGAAATTCAAATTATTTACACTACTAACTTTTCTAAGCCTCACTTTTTTAAGTTGTGGTGGAGAAAAGAAAGCCAAACCAAATTATGATGCTCCTACTAAAAAAGAGGTAGTTAAAAAACCCACTTCAACTGAAAAAATTGATATAAATGCTCCTTCAATGAGTAATAAAGGTATTGGTCCCATTAAAAGTATGGCTTTAGGAGCGATTGACAATCAGTTAGTTGCAAAAGGTAAAGGAATATACAAGATAAATTGTTCAGCATGTCATAAGTTTAAGAAAAGATATATTGGACCAGCATTGAAAGGGATTACTAAAAGACGTTCTCCAGAATGGATTATGAACATGATTTTAAACCCTGATGCAATGTTGCAAAAAGATCCAATAGGAAAAGCTCTTCTTAAAGAATACAATGCTCCGATGGCAAATCAGCAATTAAAAGAAACTGATGCAAGAGCAATTTTAGAATACTTTAGAACAAAAAATTAACGTAAAACAATTAAATATTACTAATTATGAAAACAATTCTTAAATCAATTTTTTTACTTGCAATTACAGCTACTTTTTTGATAAGCTGTGCACCGTCAGGTAAAAAAAGTAATAAAGGTGCAATTTCTGGGAATGCAGCCGAAAAGGTCTATGTTGCACCAGGTGAATTAGATTCACATTATGCATTTATTTCAGGAGGATTTAGTGGACAGCTTTCTGTATACGGATTACCTTCAGGACGATTATTTAGAGTAATTCCAGTATTTTCTCAAGATCCTGAAAAAGGATACGGTTATAGTGAAGAGACGAAGCCAATGTTAATGACTTCTCATGGATTAATTCCTTGGGGAGATTCACATCATCCAGATATTTCTCAAACCAATGGATCAGTTGATGGGCGTTGGGTATTTATCAATGAAAACAATACACCTCGTATTGCAAGAATAAGTTTGGAAACTTTTGAAACGGAAGAAATTATCGAAATTCCGAATTCAGCAGGTAACCACAGTTCTTCTTATGTAACAGAAAACACAGAATATGTGGTGGCTGGTACACGATTTGCTGTTCCTTTTCCTCAAAGAGATATGCCAATTAGTGAAATGAAAGGAAACTTTAAAGGAGCATTGTCTTTCTTAAAAGTTGATAAAGAAACAGGTCATATGAATATTTCATTTCAAATTAAAATGCCTGGATTTAATTATGACAAAGCACACCCTGGTAGAGCAGCTTCAAGTGATTGGTTTTTCTTTACAACTTATAATACAGAAGAAGCAAATACGCTGATGGAGGTAAACTCTTCTCAGAATGATAAAGATTATATTGCTGCTATTAACTGGAAAAAAATAGAAGAATATGTAGCTAATGGTGGTGGTAAAATGGAAGCAGCTAACTATGCACATAATACATGGGATGATGAAACACATACAGCTACAACGGTAATGAAAAAGAAAGTTTTAGTAATTGAGCCAAAAGAGGTTCCAGGTGCTATCTACTTTTTACCTACTGCAAAATCACCTCATGGTTGTGATGTAGATCCAACAGGTGAATATATTGTTGGTAGTGGTAAACTGGCTGCTTCTACAACCATTCACTCTTTTTCTAAAATGATAAAAGCTATTGAAGACAAAGCTTTTGATGGAGATGCGTACGGAATACCAATACTTAAATTTGATGCAATAAATTATGGAATGTTAGAGCAACCTGGATTAGGTCCTTTACATACAGAATTTGATACTAGAGGTAATGCGTATACTACATTCTTTATTTCATCTGAAGTAGTAAAGTGGAATATCAAAGATTTAAAAGTAATTGATAGACATGCTGTATACTATTCTGTGGGTCATTTAATGATTCCTGGCGGAAATTCTAGAACTCCAGATGATAAATATTTGGTTGCAATGAATAAGATTACCAAAGACCGTTATTTGCCAACAGGACCAGAAGTAACACAATCTGCTCAATTATTTGATATTTCTGGTGAAAAATTAGAATTATTATTAGATTTTCCAACAATTGGAGAACCACATTATGCGGCAGGTATTTCTGCGGATAAAATTATGTCTAAGACTAAGAAAATTTATAGGTTAGATAAAAATGAACACGCTTATGGAGTGAAGAGTGAATCAGAAACAAAAGTAGTACGAAAAGGAAAAGAAGTACATATTTATATGACCATGATACGATCACACTTTTCACCAGATAATATTGAAGGTGTAAAAGTAGGAGATAAAGTGTTTTTTCACGTTACAAATCTAGAACAAGATTACGATGTGCCTCATGGTATCTCTATGATTGGCGCAAATACTTCAGAGTTACTTGTAATGCCAGGAAGAACAGCAACATTTGTTTGGGAGCCTAAGCAAGTTGGTGTTTGGCCATTTTATTGTACTGATTTTTGTTCTGCATTGCATCAAGAAATGCAAGGGTATGTTCGTGTTTCTCCTAGAAACTCGAAAGTACCAATCTCTTATACACTAGATGGAGACATTCCTGGTGAAGGGGAAGATTAAAATTTTAATTAGTAGTGAGTGAAACGGGCAATTCATGTAAAATGGTTGCTCGTTTTTTAATAATATTTTGTGTGATTTTTGTTACATAATTTCTGACTTGTTAAGCTTAAATTTATTAGGTAAAATAACATCAACTTAAAATTATAAACATGAAAAAATCTAACTTATTAATGATAATAGGATCATTTCTAATTTTGGGATTATTTATCTTTCCTTTATGGAATATTACTTTAGAAGCTCCTCAATATCCTATTCCTTTAGGAATGGATATTTATATAAATAAATTTGCAGACACCCATGAGTATGATATAAAAAACATCAATTTGATGAACCATTATGTGGGTATGAAATACATTCCAGAAACGATTCCTGAATTTAAGATCTTTCCTATTGTAATTGCTGTGATGTCATTATTAGGAATGCTAATAGGATTTAAAGGAAATTATAAATGGTTTTTAGGTTGGTTTGTTTTGATGTCTGTAATGGGAATTGCAGGAATGTATGATTTTTATTTATGGGAATATGATTATGGACATAATTTAGACCCAAAAGCTATTATGAAATTCACAAACCCTGATGGTTCTATTATGGGTTTTCAGCCACCATTATTTGGCTCAAAAAACATATTAAATTTCACAGCACATTCCTATCCTATGACAGGTGCTTATTTTATGTTTGTTGGAATGATGATGACAGTTGTTGCATTTTTTTTAGGAAAGAAGGAAAATAATCATCTATCATCAAAAAAATAGGGTAGCTTACTTTTTCCAATACGCATGCATAGTTTTAATGTATATTTACGTCATTATTATTGAGATAAAATGAAGAGAATAAAATTTATCACATTGTTAACTTTTGGGTTGTTTGTAGTACTTTTTTCATGTAAAGTTGAACCAAAAATTATTGCTTACGGAAAAGACCATTGTCATTTTTGTGATATGATTGTTGTTGATAAAACCCATGCAGCACAATATGTTACAAAGAAAGGAAAAGCGTATGTATTTGATACTGTTGAATGTCTTGTGTCAAAAATCAATGCAGAAAACAATGAGGACTTAATGTCTTTTATATTAGTAACGGATTATAGCAACCCAGGTGTGTTAGTTGATGCAAATAAAGCCATGTACTTAATTAGCGAGAAAATTAAAAGTCCGATGGGAGCAAACCTATCCGCATTTAGTTCTAAAAAGAATGCTCTAAAAGCTGTAGATACTTTTGGGGGTGAGTTATTTACTTGGAGCAAAATAAAAATAAAGCTTTTAAAATAGTATGAGATTTTTTCTATTTATTTTTTTTACGCTTGCATTTAATTTTCAAGCTGAAGCTAGTACAATTACTGTTTGTAATTCTTGTAAGGTTTCCTCTATTAAAGAAGCTGTTTTAGTAGCCAAAAATGGAGATACTATTTATGTAAAAAAAGGAAACTATAAAGAAACATTAATTCATATAAACAAGTCAATCCATTTGATAGGTGAAGATTATCCTATTATTGATGGTGAAAATAAAGTTGATACAATTTTTGCAATAAAAGCAAATAATTTTAGTATTTCTGGCTTTCGATTTAGAAATGTTGGAATGAGTTATACCAAAGAAATTGCTGCCATTTTTATAACTCATAGCAAAAATTTTGTTGTTAAAAACAATATTTTCGAAAATGTGTTTTATGCATTTATCTTACAAAGAGCTAAGTATGGTGTAATTAAAAACAATAAAATTACAGGACAAGAAGTGGATGAATCAAAAGCTGGAAACGGAGTGCACGTTTGGAAATGTAGTCAACTGAGAATTGAAGAAAACACTATTTTTGGAATGAGAGACGGAATTTATTTAGAATTTGTTAGTAAAAGTTTTGTTTCGCACAACACCAGTAAAAATAATGCTCGTTACGGATTGCATTTTATGTTTTCTAACAACAATGAATATCACCATAATGAGTTTAGAAATAATGGAGCAGGTGTTGCTGTGATGTTTTCTAAACATTTAAAGATGCATCATAATACGTTTCATTACAATTGGGGATCTGCTTCGTATGGATTGTTGTTAAAAGAAATTAATGATGCTGAAATTCATGATAATAATTTTGAGCAAAATACCATAGGAATTAACATTGACGGATGTAATAGAATTACTTATAAAAACAATCATTTTATTAGAAATGGTTGGGCTTTAAAGTTTACTGGTGGTTCTTATTCTAATATATTTGAATATAATAATTTTATGCATAATGCATTTGATTTGTCTTATAATAGTAGACTTAATAACAATAAATTTGAAGCAAATTATTGGAGTGAATATTTAGGATATGATCTTGATAAGAATGGCTTAGGAGATGTGCCACACAGACCTGTTAAATTATTTTCATACATTGTTAATAGAACACCCGAAACTCTAGTACTTTTAAGAAGTTTATTTGTAGATATTATTAATTTTTCAGAAAAAGTTTCACCAGTTTTTACTCCAAATAATTTATTGGATGCTAAACCTTTAATGAAACCGATAAATCCGTTAAATAAATAATTTCAGTACGCTTAAAACATTTATAAATGATTGAAATTGAAAATTTATATAAAAAATTCGAAAAATTAACGGTTTTAGAAGACCTTGACTTAAGTATAAGTAAAGGGGGGGTTTTTGCAATATTAGGTCCAAATGGATCGGGTAAAACAACTTTGATAAAATGTTTATTGGGTATGGTAATTCCTAATAAAGGAAACATTAAGATAGAAGGGGTTAGCATTTTAAATGAATGGAAGTATAGAAATAACCTAAATTATTTACCTCAAATAGCAAATTTCCCAACAAATTTAACTGTAATTGAGTTGATTAAAATGGTTAAAAATTTGCGCCCAAAAGAATCAAATGAACAAGAATTGATTCAGCTTTTTGGACTCTCTGAATTTCTAAATAAGAAATTAGGAAACCTATCTGGAGGAACAAAACAAAAAGTAAATTTAGTGCTTACTTTTATGTTTGATAGTGAGCTAATTATTTTAGATGAACCTACAACAGGATTAGATCCAATAGCCTTAATTCACTTAAAAGAACTCATTCAAAGAGAAAGAAAAAAAGGAAAAACAATTTTAATTACTACTCATATTATGAGTTTTGTTGAAGAAATTGCTGACGAAATCGTTTTTTTATTAGACGGAAAAATATATTTTAAAGGAAGCGTAAATACACTTAAAGAGCAAACAAACCAAGTAAATTTAGAGCATGCAATTGCTAACTTAATCTCAAAACAAGATGCTTAAAATTTTAAAATATAGTATTTTCGATTTATTGCGAAGCCGTTGGAGTTATGTATACTTTACTTTTTATCTATTACTCGGTTTTGTATTACTTTTTTTAAATAATGACATCAATAAAGCTGTAATTACAATGATGAATATTATCATTGTCTTAACTCCATTAATAGGAACAATTTTCGGAGTTATGTATTACTATAATTCAAAAGAATTTACAGAATTATTATTAGCACAACCCATTAAGAGAAATAAAATTTTTATGGGGCAATATATTGGAATTTCATTATCACTTACTTTAAGTCTAGTTTTAGGCTTAGGAATTCCATTTGTTCTTTATGGATTGTTTAGATCTGCTGCAATTTTTGATTTTGTATTGTTAATTGTTGTAGGTTCTTTTTTAAATTTCATTTTTGTTGCGCTAGCTTATAACATTGCCTTATCCATAGAAAATAAGATAAAAGGCTTTGGTTATGCGATATTAATGTGGTTGTTTTTGGCAGTTATTTATGATGGCGCTTTTATGGTTTCTTTAATGTTGTTTAGTGAATATCCTTTAGATCACTTTTCTTTGCTTGCAACTATGCTCAATCCAATAGATTTATCTCGAATTTTAATTTTATTGAAATTAGATATCTCAGCTTTATTGGGATATACAGGTGCTGTTTTTAAAGATTTTTTTGGAACAAGTTTAGGATTGTTACTTTCGATGTCAGCTCTAAGTTTTTGGGTTGTATTGCCATTGATAAGAATGAAAATGAAGTTGCGTAAAAAAGATTTTTAAACAATAATATATTATTTTAAATTCAAAATTTTTCTCTTTCGTATATAAAATATGACATTAATCATATTTTATATTTCTACTTTATAATAGCTTTGCTTTATTAAAAGATAAAAACATCTTTTTATAACTAAACTAAATAATATGTTATCAAAAAAACAAGCAAGAGCATTCTTTCTAGGAGGAACTTTAGTAACGTTTCTGGTATTTATTGGACTTACTATTTATTCTTTTACCAAGGAAAATGATCAAACAAATCACGAAAAACTTTCTGAGTCTGCTATCCGAGGAAAAAAAATCTGGGAAACGAATAATTGTATGGGATGTCATACAATATTAGGTGAAGGTGCATATTATGCCCCAGAATTAACAAAAGTTATAGATAGAATGAATGCGAAATATAACGGAGCAGGAGATGCCGTTATAAAAAGTATTTTAATGTCTCCAGTAGCCTGGGAACCAAACGGAAGAAAAATGGTCGCTTATAAAATGACAGATCTAGAAGCTGAAGATGTTGTTGCCTTTTTTAAATGGATTGGAAAAATCGATTTAAATGGCTTTGGAGAAGTAATAGGTGTAGACAGAAAAATATCGCCACTTTCTAAATAAATTAAATCAACTAAATTAAAAACATCATGAAATATAAATCACAAAAAGTAGCCTATTGGTTTTTTGCTTTATCAATGTTGCTACTCGTATTACAAATTACTTACGGATTCATTATGGGATTTGCCCGAATGGGATTTGATAACCTACACGAATTTATTCCTTTTAACACCGCAAGAGCAGTCCATACAAATTTATTAGTAGTTTGGCTTTTGTCTGGATTTATGGGAGCTGCATATTATATTCTTCCAGAAGAAGCACAACGAGAATTAGTAAGTGTAAAACTGGCATATGTACAATTAATTAGTTTAGCTTTAGTTGGAGTGATAGCTATAGTTGGATTTCATTTTAATATTTGGGAAGGGCGTAAGTTTTTAGAAATTCCAAGACCGTTAGACTATTTAGTTGTTGTAAACGTACTATTATTCTTGGGAATAATTTTACTTACACTTTTTAAAGGGAAGCGAAGAACAACAACAGCCTTGGTACTTTCTATGGGACTTTTGTTTGCCGCCTTGTTGTATTTACCAGGTATGCTACCTTTTGATAGTCAAGTAACAGATTCATTTTTTCGCTGGTGGGTTGTTCATCTTTGGGTAGAAGGAGTTTGGGAATTAATTATGGGAGGTATCTTATCTTTCTTGTTAATAAAATTAACAGGTGTTGATAGAGAGGTAATTGAAAAGTGGCTGTATGTAATTGTCGGGTTAACATTTTTATCAGGAGTTTTAGGTACTGGACACCATTATTATTATATTGGAGTAAATAAAATTTGGTTAATTGTTGGTGGAATATTTTCAGCATTAGAACCTTTGGCTTTCTTAGCAATGGCGCTATTTGCTGTAAATATGTATAGAAAAGGAGAAAAGAAACACCCAAATAAATTGGCACTGTATTGGACTCTAGGAGCGGCAATTTTATCATTTGTTGGCGCTGGATTGCTTGGATTTGCACACACATTACCTCAAGTAAACTTATATACTCATGGTACGTTGATTACTGCAATGCACGGACATTTAGCTTTTTGGGGCGCATATGCAATGATTGTTCTAGCAATTATAAGTTACAGCTTGCCAAATATGACTGGTAGAAAATTATATGACAGCACAAGAGGTAGAATCGCATTTTGGTTCTCAAATATAGGAATGATTGGAATGACAGTTGCCTTTGGTGTTGCTGGTGTTGCGCAAGTATATTTGGAAAGAAAATTTAAAATGGATTTTATGGAAGTACAAGCAGAAATTAGTGTTCACTTTACTGTTTTAGTACTTTGTGCTTCATTGTTTACAATTGGAATAATTTACTATATCGTTGATTTTTACAAACATGGTAAACCAACGGATGAAGCCTTAGAAGTTAGTGAATAATTAAAAATAAAATTTTTCCCTTTCTGATTTTGAGATTCTTATAAAAGAAAAGTTTTTAAAATTGGAAAGGGAATTTTATGAATAACAAAACTGGTAGATATGAATCAAGTTGTTGAGAAAAATGGGAATAAGCAAACGGTGTTAAAATCTACTCCTTATTACAAACCCATTGCTAAGGAAATTCAAGTTTTTGAACACTCTTATAAAAATAAAATTCCTTTTTTATTAAAAGGACCTACAGGTACAGGGAAATCAAGATTTATAGAGTTTATGTGTCATAAACTCCATAAAGAAATGATTACAATTTCATGTCACGAAGAAACATCTTCTACAGATTTAATAGGAAGGTATATTATAAAAGGTGCGGAAACAGTTTGGTTAGATGGCCCTTTAACGATTGCTATAAAAACTGGTGCAATTCTATATCTTGATGAAATTGCAGAAGCTAGACCAGATGTGATTGTTGCCATTCACTCGCTTACAGATCACCGGAGAGAGCTATTTATTGATAAGTTGGGTATCACTGTAAAAGCACACCCAGACTTTATGTTGGTCGCCTCATTCAATCCTGGCTATCAAAAAGGTTTCAAAGAATTGAAGCCCTCTACAAGACAACGTTTTATAGCCATTTCGTTTGGATATCCAAAAGCCAAAGATGAAATAGATATTTTGGTGAATGAAACAGAAGTACTTGAAGCTGATGCAAAAAAGTTAGTGAACATTGCTAATAAAATTAGAAACTTGACAGAGTTGGGCTTAACAGAAACGGTATCTACTCGATTATTGATCGACGCAGGAAAACTAATTCATTCTGGGTTACCAAAGCGACTTTCTGTACATGTTGCAATTGTAGAACCCTTAACTGATGATCTTGATATTATTGAAGCGTTAAAAGACTTATGCGATTTAATGATATAACTACATAATTTCGTTTGCAACTATGTTTGAGCCAGATGAGTACATATTTACTAAATTTGCCCATTTTTTTAAGCGTCGCAGAAAAAGTAAAGCTGCGAGTTTAGAACATGTAGTACATTTGAATGATTTAAAATCTAGACTCACCATTTTTGCAAGAGCGATTACAGGAAAACCTATTGAAATTTTTGCAGCTGAAAGAGAAGGAGGTTACAAAAACAACAACTTCTTTTTGCCAAAAACGTATGGTAAATTTAAAACTGTAGAATCAAATACCTCATTTTTTTTATTTCGTACATTATATTTATCTATTCAAAGCAATTTAAATTTAAACTGGTTAGATAATGAAGAACATGAGTTGCTTGAATCTCAAAAAAAAGCAGAAAAATCTTCAAATATTGTTTTGAAAGAATTGTTTTTGCAATTTCCTATTTCAAAAGAATATTACGAACAAATCATTGAGTTATACATTGCTTCTACCAAAGAAGGAAAACTTGTTGATACTTCATTTATCTACGGGAAATGGATGCGTAATAACCCTGAAAGTTTAGTGCCAGATACAATAAAGAATTTTACCGATAAAGTAAAGAAGGGTTCTAATGAAGATGTAAAAACAATCATAAAAGCAAATGCTATTGAAGAAATTATCTCTGTTCAAGTAGATCAAAAGCAATTAGAGGATGCTGTTTTACAACATCAATTTGAAAAGGTGGAGACAGCAGATGAATTTGGTGGGAATTGGAGAGATATGGATGGTGATGATGAGTTAGAGGATCATGCCAATGCTTTAGAAGATTTAAATATGAAGTATACGGTTCGTGTAGATGACCCAGCACATTCTGTTTATGAAGCAGAATTTATAGAAAACACCACAATTGCTGAAAGTGCAGAACAACATGAAAATAATTATTTTATAGAATATGATGAATGGGATTATGCAAAGCAACAATACAAGGAAAATTACTGTAAAGTGTATCCAAAAACCATTCAAGACTTTAACTTAAATTACTATAAAAAAACAATTGCTGAAAACAGTTCAATTTTGATGGGATTACGTAAAATGCTTAGTTCTGTAGACAATAAATATCAGCAACAGCGAAGACAAACCCAAGGGGAAGAATTTGATATTGATGCCATAACAGATTTATTTGTTGATGTGAAATCAGGACATACACCTTCAGAAAAAATATACGTATCAAAAAGAAAAAAAGAAAAAGATATTTCAATTTTGCTGTTACTTGATGTAAGTTTATCTAGTGATGGTTATGCCGCAGGAAATAAAGTAATTGATGTAGAAAAGCAGGTGTCTATTTTATTTGGTGAAATTTTAAATGAATACAATATTGATTTTGCCATCAATTGCTTTTATTCTAAAACTAGAAATCACTCCACTTATACCATCATTAAAGGTTTTGACGACAATTGGAATCAAGCAAAGTTTAAAATTGGAGCTGTTGAACCAAGTGGTTATACTAGAATTGGTACAGCATTAAGACATGCAGGAACCTTGCTTGATAAAAGAACTACTAAAAATAAGTGGGTTATTTTACTTTCTGATGGAAAGCCTAATGATTATGATAGATATGAAGGCAAATACGGAATTAATGATGTCAAACAAGCTTTAAGAGAATTAAATTCTAATAATATCAATTCTTACGCATTGGCTATAGAAGCGCAAGCAAAATACTATTTGCCACAAATGTTCGGGCAAAACCACTATCAAATTTTAACAACACCTGTAGAGTTGTTACAGTCTTTAGTAAAACTATATGACAAAATAAAACATATGTCATGAGGCAACTGCTAGTGTTAAGTATTGTTTTTTTGTTTTTTCGTGTTCTAAACCATCAAGTACTCTTGTTGTTTTAGAAAATAATCAAATAAATTTAAACTTTGTTGCAAAAATGACTCCACCAGAAAAGGTATTACTTTAGTGGTATTTATACAAGTATGGCAACGAATGTAAAGATTTTTCGAATAACTTTAAATGCCAAATATTAAATTTAATGAAGATTGATGATAAATGCAATGCAACATATTTGAGTAATTTGTTACAATGGTTTTCTACTAATATAATGGCTGTTTATAAATTGAAAAAATGTCCAAGCTTACCTGTAAAATCAGCCATTCAAAATAGATTTAAAAAAATCATTCTCATCAGAGATACCGATACTCTTTCAATTAAATATTCGATTCTTGGACTGAATACAATTCAAGAAAAATCTTGGAATATCAATAGAACAGACTCTTATTTAATTGTCAATAGCACTTTTATTAAAATAGAATCAAATGAATAAGTTCACAGTAACTTCAAAAAACATCTACTATCCACCAGGAGGCATACTTCTTTGGATTATCATTTTTTTAGAATTAATAACTTTTGGTATTGCTTTAATAGCGATGGTGTATTCTAGCAAAGAACAAGCCGCAGTTTTTCATGAATCTAGACTGCTATTAAATAGTACAATTGGGGCAGTGAATACAATTTTCTTAATTGTAAGTGGGTTTTTTATGGCAGAATCGGTTGCTTATTTAAAGCGTGGAGATCTCAAAAAGACGACCTTGTTTTTAAAATTAACAATGCTTGGAGGTTTGTTGTTTCTAGGTGTAAAAGGATACGAATATGCTGATAAAATTGCTGAGGGATACACTTTAGGGTATAATACGTTCTTCACGTATTATTGGATGCTCACCTTATTTCATGTAATTCATGTATTGGTTGGATTGGTAATCCTTGTTTCGGTTTTCATAGGAGTACGCAAAAAAGAATCAACGACTACCATAGAAGATGTTGAGGCGAGCGCTGCCTTTTGGCATATGTGTGATTTAATTTGGCTTTTATTGTTTCCAATAATCTACTTAATTTTTTAGCATGAAAAAAACAAAAATCACTTTGATTATTTTGATTCTACTAACGGTAGTTTCAGCATTTGTATCAAGCACAATCGGAGTTTATACAGCATTGATATTACTTGTTTTAACTGCTTTTAAATTTATTGGCATCTCATTGGTTTTTATGGGTTTGAGAGAAGCTCACCCATTTTGGAAAGGGAGTATTCTTGTTTTTTTATTGATTTTTTTAGGAATAGTTTTAATGATACTTCAGTAAAAAAGGCTCTTATGGTATTCAAGAGTCTTTTTTATCTTTTAAAATTGCAATCTACCTAACAATGGTCTGTTTTCTATCTGGCCCTACAGAAACAATTTTTACAGGAACTCCTGTTTCTTTTTCTATAAACGCAACATACTCCATTAAACTTTGTGGGAGTTGATCTTCTCGTGTCATTTTTGTTAAATCATCTTTCCATCCATTAAATTCTGAGTAGTTTACAGATACATTTTTAGGTTCAATATTATAAGGTAAATGGGTAATTTCCTTGCCTTTGTAATTGTAAGAAGTACATATTTTTAAGGTATCAAAACCTGATAAGACATCTCCTTTCATCATCATTAATTGCGTAACACCATTGATTGCTACTGTATATTTCAAAGCCACTAAATCTAACCAACCACAACGCCTTGCTCTTCCGGTTGTTGCACCAAACTCATGACCGATTTTAGCCATTCTCTCTCCGTCTTTATCAAATAGTTCTGTTGGAAACGGTCCAGAACCCACACGAGTGGTATAGGCTTTAAAGATTCCAAAAACCTCTCCAATTCTGTTTGGAGCAACACCCAGACCTGTACAAGCTCCTGCAGCTGTTGTATTTGATGAAGTAACAAAAGGATAAGTTCCAAAATCTATATCTAATAATGAGCCTTGTGCACCCTCTGCTAAAATGGTTTTTTTATCTTTGATTGCTTGATGTAAGAACTCTTCACTATCAATAAATTGTAGCGTTCTTAATTTATCAATTCCTTTACAGAATTCAGCTTCTAATTCTTTTAAATCATATTCGATTTGAACATCAAAAAAAGCTAACATTTTTAAATGCTTTTCTGTTAAAGCATCGTATTTTTCTTTCCAGTTATCTAATTCCAAATCTCCAACTCGCATACCATTTCTACCTGTTTTGTCCATATATGTTGGACCAATCCCTTTTAAAGTAGAACCAATTTTTGCTTTTCCTTTAGAGGTTTCTGATGCTGCATCTAACAATCTATGTGTTGGTAAAATTAAATGTGCTTTTCTAGAGATTAACAATCTAGATGTATAATCTATATTATGATTGTCTAAATTTTCTAGTTCTTTTTTAAAAATTACAGGATCTATTACAACACCGTTTCCAACAACATTAAGTGCTGTTTTATGAAAAATTCCTGAAGGAATTGTGTGTAGTACGTGTTTAAAACCATCAAAAATTAATGTATGTCCAGCATTTGGCCCACCTTGAAATCGAGCAATAATATCATAATCTTTGGTAAGGACATCTACAATTTTTCCTTTTCCTTCATCTCCCCATTGCAATCCTAATAATAAATCTACTGCCATTAGTTGTTGTTAATTGTGTTGTTGTTTGTTTATTTAGTTTGTTTTTTTGTTCCATAAAAATAAAGAGAATGATTATGAATATTGATGTCAAAAACTTCTTCTATAGTTTTTTTGATTGTTTGAATTCGAGGATCACAGAATTCTTTCACTTCTCCTGTATCCGTTAAAATAACATGATCATGCTGTTTGTCAAAATAACTTTTTTCATAATGTGCCATTGCTTGGCCGCCAAATTGATGCTTACGAACTAAGTTCGATTCTAATAGTAAATCAATTGTATTGTAGAGAGTAGCTCTACTTACGCGGTAATTTTTGTTTTTCATATTGATATATAAAGACTCAATATCAAAGTGTTCTTCTAAGGCATAAATCTCTTGAAGAATGGCATATCTTTCAGGAGTTTTTCTATGTTTTTTAGATTCTAAAAATGTCGTAAAAACGTTTTTTACAATGTTTTGATTGTCTTTTGTACTCATTTTTCTGATTTTTACGAACAAACAAATTTAAGCTTATTTATGTATTTAAAAAGTTTTTTTTACAAATGATATTTACAAAGTGTTAACACGTTTTATTTTTTGTATACCTTCTACTTTTTTGATATTGTTAATTAGCTTATTAAGTTGTGTTTTATTTTTTATGCTGATTGATAATTTCCCTTCAAAAACACCTTCATTTCCACTGATATTCATTGAATGAATATGCACATCCATAGTGTTTGAAATAACCTTAGTTAAGTTGTTTATAATCCCTTTTTTATCAACTCCGCTAATAGATAAAATAACTTTAAATTCTTCTTTAGAAGTATCTATCCATTTTGCTTTCATGATTCTATACGCATAATTAGATTGCATAGAAATGGCATTTGGGCAATCTTTTTTATGTACTTTTATGCCTTCATTAATCGTCACAAACCCAAATACAGAATCTCCAGAAATTGGGTTGCAACATTTTGAAAACTTATAATCTAATTTTTCTTCATCTTTTCCAAAAACTAAGGCATCAAATTTATTTGTAGTTTCCTCTTTTTCAACAAACTCATTATTCGGATTTCTTCGCTTTAATTTACTTTTAAAGAAATTGATAAAGGCATTGTTTTTCTGTGTAACAAATGCTTTTAAGTGTACATTGTCTAAAGCACCATTCCCAAACCTATAAAATAAATCGAGACTTGTTTTTAAAGAAAAGTAATTGACCATTTCGTTGATTACTTTTTCATTTAATGTAATTTTAAGGTGTCGCAATTTTCTAGTCAATACAGCTCTTCCTTCTTCTGCAATTTCTTTTTCTTTTTCCTTTAAAGCTCCTTTAATTCTTGTTCTAGCTCTTGCTGTAATTACAAAATCTAACCATCTAATGTTTGGTTTAGCTGCTGCTGCTGTTTGCACTTCAACATGATCTCCACTTTTTAGGGTATAATCTAAAGGAACTAATTTTCCGTTTACTTTGGCACCTCTACATTTTAACCCAACATCTGTATGTATGGAAAAGGCAAAATCTAATGCAGATGCTCCTTTCGGAAGTGATTTTAAATCGCCATTCGGAGTAAACACAAAGATTTCTTTTGAATATAAATTAAGTTTAAAATCCTCCACAAAATCTACGGCATTTAGACTTTGATTTTCTAAGGTTTCTTTTAATTTATTTAACCAGCTTTCTAAACCACTTTCTCTAACATTACCTTGTTTGTATTTAAAATGTGCAGCATATCCTTTTTCGGCAATTTCATCCATTCTTTCAGAACGAATTTGCACTTCTACCCATTTATTTTCTGGACCAATTACTGTTATGTGTAAGGCTTCGTATCCTGTTGATTTTGGCTGAGAGATCCAATCTCTTAATCGAGAAGGGTTGGGTTTAAAAAAGTCAGTAACAATAGAATAGATTTTCCAAGCATCAAATTTTTCATCTTCAGAATTTGGTTTAAAAACAATTCGAATGGCAAATTTGTCATACACTTCATCATAAGAAACATGTTGCTTCCGCATTTTTTTTCGGATAGAAAAAATAGATTTAGAGCGCCCTTTAATTTCAACTTTAAAATTTTCTTTCTTTAATGCTTTGTTTAAAGTACTAGAAAACGCATCTATATATTTTTTTTGATCTTCTGTACTTTCTTCAATCTTACTTAATATATCTTTGTAAACTTCTGGTTCTGTATATTTTAACCCTAAATCTTCTAACTCTGTTTTTATATTATAAAGTCCCAGTCTGTGAGCTAAAGGGGCATAAATATATAAGGTTTCTGAAGCAATTTTAACTTGTTTATGCGGTGGCATTGAATCCATAGTTTGCATATTGTGCAACCTATCAGCAATTTTTATTAAAATTACACGTACATCATCATGCAATGTTAATAGCATTTTTCTAAAATTTTCTGCTTGAAGAGAAAAATTTTGATCCTTTTTTAGATGTGAAATTTTTGTAAGTCCGTTAACAATTCTAGCAATGTTTTCTCCAAACATCCTTTCCATATCTTCTACCGTATAGTCTGTATCTTCAACAACATCGTGTAGTAGTGCAGCAGCAATAGATACAGCTCCTAAACCAATTTCATAGGCAACGATCTTAGCAACAGCAATTGGATGATATATATATGGCTCTCCAGTTTTTCTACGCTGTTTACTATGAGCATCTAGAGCAATATCAAAAGCAGTACGAATCAGTTTTTTATCTTCTTTTGATAAATCTTGATAAGTGCCTTTTAATAAGTCTTTATAGCGTTTGGCTATTTCCTTATTTTCATCTTCTAAAGTTACCATGTAGCCCATCAATTAAAGATAATTTAAACTAATTAATTGCGCAAGAGTTTTTTAATGTTTGATGAAATTATTCTTTTTGTAGATTAAGAACTCGTTTTAATAACGTTGGATGCGAATAATGCATAAAAACATACGCTGAATGTGGTGTTAAATTACTTAAACTATTTTTAGATAATTTTTTTAAGGAAGTAATTAATGGTTTTGCAGCAAATGTTTCTTTGGCATAATTATCTGCTTGATATTCAAACTTTCTAGAAATGATATTCATTAATAAACCTGTAATTTCTGAAATTGGCGAATATAAAATTCCGAATACAATTAAGCCAACATGAAAACTAGGAATAGAAATGTTTAGTGCTTCAGAAAATATTGGTAAACTCACAAATATTGACAATAACCAAAGTGTAAAACCAGTTAAAAGGGTAGAAGCTAATAAGTTAAAAATAATGTGTTTGCGTTTGTAATGACCAACTTCGTGTGCCAAAACGGCAACAATTTCATCGATTTCTAAATCGTTTATCAACGTGTCGTACAACGTTATTCTTTTCTGAGAACCAAATCCAGAGAAGTACGCATTTGCCTTCGTAGAACGTTTAGAACCATCTATTACAAAAACATTTTTTAAGGTGAATCCAACTTTAGTTGCATATTTTTCAATAGCTGTTTTTAATTCTCCGTCTTCTAAAGGAGTTTGTTTATTAAACAAAGGCACAATTAATTTTGCGTAAAATAGATTCATCAACACAGAAAATATAGCAACTAATGCCCAAGCATAGATCCAGAAGTTATTTCCTGCAAACTGATAAAACCAAACAATCAATGCTAAAATTCCGCCACCCAAAACAATGGTCATTAATAATCCTTTGATTTTATCAATAATAAAAGTCTTTCTAGTGGTTTTGTTGAAACCAAATTTTTCTTCGATGACAAAGGTTTTGTAGAAAGAGAATGGTGTTGTTAAAATATCTGAACCTAACATGATGATTCCGAAGAAAATCAATGCAATTACAATGCTATTTGCACTATAATTCCTTGCGATTTCATCCACATATTTAAATCCGTCAAAAAAGAAAAATGCAAGTGTCAATGCTAGAGAAAAAAGGCCAGTTAGATTAGAAAACTTGGCATTTGTCTTTTTGTAGGCTTGTGATTTTTCATATTCATCTTTTTCATACACGTCTTCTAATTCAGTCGGAATTGCATCATCAAAATGTTTTGTGTTTAAAAAATCTAGAATTTTATCAACCGTAAAATTGATGATTAAAATGGCAATTAAAATATAGAATAGAGTAGTAGCTGTCATTATAGAATATTAAACAAGCAAATGTATTATAAAATTGCTTTTCTAATATAAATCTCAGCAATTATAATATTTGGCACCCAACATAACCAAGAAATAATAACATAAGCTTCCTCAAAAGGAATTCCTAAAATAGAAGGTAAGGTTGGTAACCATAAACGTAAAGTAACAGCAGCCAAGGTAAAAGCGTAACTGCGAATCATCCATTTTCTGTGCGCTTCAATATTTTTCTTTTTAATAGTTGTGTACGCATTTAATGTTGTGTAAAACCAACCAATTGCTAAGAAAGAAAAACCGAGTTGAGAAACAATTCCGCCATTTGCAAATAACGCTACATAAAAACCTGCAATAGCACTAATTAAAACACAAACCACATATATCTTTCCTAATAAACGATGTAACTTTAATCTTTTGCCTCTAATTCTATCTGAAAACTGAGACCAACCAACTAAGAGTGAAATTCCCCCTAAATAAATATGTGTAAAAAAGGCAATACGCCATGGTAAATTATTTAAAACCGTTGTTGGTTTTGAATTTAATAACCCTTGACCATCCATATCTGCAATTAAATAAACCAATGGATATAAACCAATGGAGATTGAAAAAACTGCAATAACCCAATATCTAATTTTACTTTTCATTGTCTTCTTTGTATTTACTCCAAAGACCTTCTTCTTTTAAATATGCAACTGCTTTGGCTCTCATTATATCTTTATCTTCATTAATTCTTTTTAGAAGCTCTTTTACTTCAGGAGTATTTTTAATATCATCATAAATAGGATCTATATCAAATTGAATAAAATTGAAATTTTTAATTTTCCTATTAAAATATTGTTCATTGATAATTGCTACAAATGATTTTGCATCACCAGTAATTGCTGCTATTTTATCTAGTTTCCATAATACACCATTTTTCTCCTTTGTAATGTCTCCTTTAAATTTGTATTCTTTTTCAATTACTGAAGTTAGAAGTTTAATCAATCTAGTAATAGATGCTGAATACTCTTTATCTCCTTTTCTTAGAAATGATACTACTTCTGGAATTGAATTGTTTAAGTTTTCAGATAAAACAGTTAGGGTATCTGAAAAGTAAATTGGATGGTGTTTTTCTATATAATCAATCATTTTTTCTGATTCATTAGCAACCATTGAATGAAATAATTCAAGATTAAGTCTGTTTTCAGAGCCTTCTTTTAAATTCATTTTGTTTAATAATTTGTCCAATAGTTTAATAGCATCAGGAAAATTACCTTTATTCATTAAAATATTAAAATTAACAACCAAATTAGAATCGTTATCTGGATATACTTTTGTAATAGTTTCTCCTATATCTTGAGCAAATTTATGCAACCCTAATCTAGAACTTAAACCTGCTAACAGATCTAATACATCTAAATGTTTAGGGTATTTTTTATAAGCTTTGTGTGCTTCAATAAAACCTTCTCCAAATTTAGAATTTGGCTCAGAAGTAATCATTTCAATTAAAGTAATTCTAGCACGTATGTAATCAGGGTTTAATTCAATGTTCTTTTTTGCGAATTCCTCTGCTTTTTTGTATTCACCTATAGCTTGAGATGTCATAGTTAGATTGTTTAATAAAACTGGTGCTAATGGGTCAATTTCATAAGCTTTTAAATAGACCTCCATTCTTTCAACACTATCAAAATCTAATGAATTTCCATACCACATGATAATCTCTGGATTATTTGGTTCTAATTCATACGCTTTTTTCATAGCTCCTTTATAACTCTCTTCATCATCTTTACTAAATTGAAAATTTCTTTTTTGATAATAATGTCCTAAAGCTGCATAAGCTGAACCCAAATTGCTATTTAATAAAAGTGCCTTATCTATATATTTTCGCATGTTTTTGAAAGCAATATCTCTTTTTATATTTCCATAATCGAATAAGTGACCGTATGAGGTTGCCAATCTAGCATATGCCATAGCAAATTTAGTATCTAAGGCAATGGCTTTTTTGAACTCTACGATAGCATCTTCAATCTCTTTGGGCTTTCTATTAATAAGTAATTGATTCCCTTTTAAATATGCCTCATAAGCTTCTGTATTAGAAGTCAATTTGTGATCTGTAATGTTAGTTTCTTCTATTATAGACAATTTTATTTTTAATTCTTTTAAAACAACTTTAGAGATTTCGTCTTGTATATTAAAAATTTCGTCTGCAGAATAATCTCTATCGTAAGTTTCTGACCACATATGAAATCCATCACTTACTTTAATTAACTGTGCTGTAATACGAATGGTATTTCCAGATTTACGCACGCTACCTTCAAGAACATGGTCTACACCTAGCTCTGCACCAATTTTTTTAATATCGTCGTTTTTTCCTTTAAACTTAAAAGATGATGTACGTCCAGCAACTTTAATATTGTTCACTTTTGCCAATACATTTAATAATTCTTCAGACAATCCATCAGAAAAATATTCTTGATCATTTTTTGGAGACATGTCAGCAAAAGGCAATACCGCAATGGATGGTAATGAAACTATTGCATTTTTAGAATCTGTAAGTGATGTTGTATTAAAAACTTTATCAAACAATAAAAAGAGGATAAAAACAGAGAGAACAGAAATTATAATTTTATTTAGTTTTTTACCAGTTGTTTTGGTTACAGATTGTTCTGCCTCAACTTTAACCGTTTTTTTTAAACCTTCTGGAGTCATTTCAAATGCCCAAGCAAAAATCAAGGATATTGGAAAACCAATTAATACTAAAATAATAATTGCCGTGTCAAACCAAATAGGTAATGATAAAGGCTCGCTAATAGAAGTGATTATTTGTATAATTAGCCAACCAGTAATACCATAAACGGTTGCTACTTTAAATACATTTCTTCTTTTTAATTCAGATACTATTTTTTTGAAATTCATAACTTGTTAGAAAAAACCTAAGTGCCTAAGATACAATATTTTTAAAAACTATAAATACGTATTTATACTAGTTAAAATCCCGTTGCCGTTTGGCTTCAAAAATAACAATGGCTGCAGCAACAGAAACATTCATAGAATCTATTTCGCCTTGCATGGGTATATTTATGTTTTGCGTTGCAGCGTTTCTAAACGCATCTGATAAACCTGTGTCTTCTGTTCCTACAATAATTGCAGTTGCTTTTGTATAGTCTTCTTTCTGATATTCGTTAGAGTTTTGCAGCGTTGTTGCAAATAAATGGATATTCTTTTCTTTTAAAAAAGCAATAATTTCTTCGGATGTTCCAGTTGCAATCTGATTGGTAAATAAACCACCAACACTAGAACGAACGATGTTTGGATTGTACATATCCGTTTTTGGGTTTGCAATAAAAACAGCATCTAAATTTGCAGCGTCGGCAGTTCTTAAAAGTGCTCCGATATTACCAGGTTTTTCTGGCGCTTCTGCAACTAAAATTAATGGAGTAGTTGTAGAAAATTGAATATTATTTAATGAAAAGTCTTTTGTTTTTGCAAGTGCTATAATTCCTTCTGTAGAATTTCTATACGCAATTTTTTGATACACGTTTTTAGAAACCGAAATAAGTGCTGTTTCTTTTGTTGAATAATCATTTAGTTCATCTTCTGTTATAAAATCATCACAAAATAGGAGAGTAGTAATCGTGTAGTTTCCTTTTAAAGCTAAAGAAGTCTCTCTTTTTCCTTCTACAATAAAGAGTCCCGATTTTTTACGTTCACGAGATTTCTCTTGCAATTTTAAAATATTTTTTATGGTAGAATTCTGAAGACTTTCAATATGTTTTATCATAAAACAAATGTATTTATTTCACTTTAAAAACCAAGTCGTTTTTTTTCATAGAACAACAAAAGTAATGAATAAATAAAAAAGCGCCGAGTTACTGAAAAAAATCAGCATAAAACAGCGCTATTATATTCTTTATTACGGATTTATTTACCGTTAATTTTCTTATTATATCGTTTCCAAAGTTTGGTGTGATGAGATTCTAAAATAATTTTACGTCCTTGAATAAAGGCATTTGAAACAATATTAGTTTTCATATCCAACGCATCTCCTTCAGAAAGAAACAAGGTTGCATCTTTTCCAACTTCTAACGTTCCTGTAAACGAATCAATTCCTAATACTTTTGCAGCGTTTCCAGTAATCATTTGTACAGCTTTCTCTTTGTCAACGCCATAAGCAGCAAAAGTTCCAGCATAGAAAGGTAAATTACGTGTGTGCTGACGTTCAAATTGACCTTCCATACCAATTGTAACCGTGATCCCTTTGTCCATTAAAATACTTGCATATCTAAAAGGTAAATCATAATCATCGTCTACATTGTTTGGAAGTCTATGAGGTCTATCAACCACTACAGGAATATTATTTTTTATCAATAAATCGGCAACCTTTTCGGCATCTCCACCATGAACAATCGCAAGATTATTGATTCCTAAAGATTTTGCCATGTGTACAGCATCTGAAATTTCTTTATGACCACTTACGTGTAAGAATAATTTTTGAGATCCATCAAACAACCTTTTAGTTGCTTCAAAAGGAATATTCTGAACGGCTCTATTGCCAACTAAATAGCGTTTAGCATCAGCAAAATAATCATGAATAGCTTGAATATTTTTTTTGTAATTAGTAGAGGGTTTCAAAGCAGGATCTTCTCCCAGCCACCATCTTCCAGAAGTTAAACTCGCTGGCCAATTTAAATGAATTCCATTGTCTACTTTTATAGCAGCATCTTCCCAATTCCATGCATCTAGTTGCATCACAGAAGAAGTTCCAGAAATAGTTCCACCTCTTGGTGTAATTTCAGCGGTTAAGACACCACTTAATCGTACAGATTCTACTACTTTACTTTCTGCATTGTAAGCAACGATACTTCGAATATGAGGAAGCATTGTTCCTGTTTCATCAAAATCTCTAGAAGCTTTTACAGCATCTACTTCTGCCAAACCTAAAGATGCACTAACGGCAATAAATCCAGGATATAAATGTTTCCCTTTTCCATTGATGACATCACCTTGGCGGGCAATTTTCATGTTCGCACTTCCAACAAATGTAATTTTACCATTGTTGAACATTACTAATGAATTTTCTATTACGTTCCCATTTCCTAAATGAGCAGTGGCTCCTTCAATAGAAAATGCATTAGCTTGTTTAGGTGCTGGTGTTTGTTGTGCGATAATACCTCCAACTAAAAAGAAAGAGATCATACTAAGAATTATATATTTTTTCATGTCTTTCATTTTTAAATTATTCGGTTTCACAAGTAAAATTTTTCAAAATTTTCTTTCTTGGCATTTGAGTAGCGCCGCCGTTCATTTTTTCGTTTAACATCATATTTATCAGTTTGCTTTTCTGTTCTTTTATCAAAGCGCGCTTTATTAGATCCTTTTTTATATCGAAATATATTGTACCTTCAATGATTGTTTTTTCTACTTTTGCATAGATAGAAAGCGGATTGTCACTCCACAATACTACATCTGCATCTTTTCCAACTTTAATACTTCCCACACGATTGTCTATATGCAATAGTTTTGCAGGGTTGATGGTTACCATTTTCCAAGCGTCTAGTTCTGTCATTCCACCATACTTAATGGTTTTTGCAGCTTCTTGATTTAATCGTCGAGACATTTCTCTATCATCGGAATTGATTGCTACAGTAACTCCAGCATTGTGCATAATGGCTGCATTGTACGGAATTGCATCGTTCACTTCATATTTATAACCCCACCAGTCTGAGAAAGTAGAACCACCAACACCATGTTCTTTCATTTTATCGGCTACTTTATACCCTTCTAAAATATGGGTAAATGTATTGATGTTAAAGTTGAATCTTTCAGCAACTTTCATCAGCATATTTATTTCACTTTGTACATACGAGTGAGAAGAAACAAAACGCTCTTTGTTTAAAATTTCTGCAATTACTTCCATTTCGATATCTTTTCTATATGATTTTCCGCTCTTTTTGATAGCGTCATATTCCTTAGCTCTTTGAAAATAATCTACAAATACTTGTTCAACACCCATTCTCGTTTGTGGAAAACGGAAGCTTGTCGTAGAACGTGATTGTTTTACATTTTCACCTAAGGCAAATTTGATAAACTTCGGACTGTTGTCATAAATCATAGCCTGAGCATTCTCTCCCCATTTTAGTTTGATGATTGCAGAACGTCCTCCAATTGGATTTGCAGAACCGTGTAAAATTTGAGCAGAAGTAACACCTCCACTTAAGTTTCTATACAGGTTTAAATCATTCGGATTTACAACATCTTCTATAGTAACTTCTGCTGTAGAGTTATGACCTCCTTCATTGACTGCTGATGTTCCAATATGAGTATGTTCATCTATAATACCAGCTGTTAAGTGTTTTCCAGCACCATCAATAACGCGCGCTCTTCGATCTTTCAAATTGTTGCCAATTTTAGTAATCTTTCCACCTTTTAAGAGTACATCTGTATTTTTCAAGATGCCTTCATTTTCACTTGTCCAAACAGTTACGTTTTTTATTAAAATGGTTTCTTGTGTTGGCTGAACAGCATTTCCAAGTCCTTCGTTAGGAAAACTTACAGGAAATACAACTGGATGTTTCCCCTTTGCTTTCTTCTTGCCCTTTTTCTTTTTTGATCCTTTTGAAGATTTCTTAGAAGCAGACCAAGTAGTTTCAGTTCCATTTATACTGAAAGCAGTTCCAGCTAATCCTTTAGTACTTGATTGTCCTAATATTCTAGTAAAATTTCCTCCGTCATTAATGGTCATTTGAATCCAACCATCTTTAAATGCAAACTTAGATTTTACTTTTTTATCACCAGATTTTAAACTTCCACTTTGTTTTGCTCCTTTTCCTTTTATATTTAAATCAAATGATTTTCCTGCAACAGAAAAAGAATAGTCTCCAGTAATATCTTTAATGTTCATATCGTTCACTACATGACGATCTCCTTGTACCCAGTTTTCATAAATGGTTGTTGCTTTATCAAATACTTCACCATTGGTAATGATAAAATTAGCATGACTTCCTAAGTTAAGATTTCCAACATCTGTTCTTCCTAAGATACTTGCTGGAATAGAAGTAAGTGATTCTAAAGCTTTGTTTTTATCAAAACCATATTTGATTGCTTTTTGTAAATTTTTATGGAAAGACTTTACAGATTTTAATTGATGTGTAGTTAATGCAAATGTAATTCCGTTGTTAGACAATACAGATAGGTTTGAAGGTTCTTGATTCCATCGCTTCATATCACCAACAGAAACTAAATCTGCTAGCAATGGGTTGCTTACATCATAAGCTTTTCTAAAATTGATTGGAATAATCATGTTCGCACCAGAAGCTTTAATATCATTAATTCTCTCAAACTCATCTCCACTACCAACAATGGTATATTGAATTCCGAATTCATCACCAACTTTATCAGCACGTAAAACATCTAAATGATTGCCAACTTCAAAAATTTGAGTTAAGCCTTTGTTTTTGTTTAAAGCCTCTAAAGAAGCATCTGTATTTTTAGCATTTCCGCCTGCATACCAATCAGCATCCAAATACATTTGACGTAATAATGCCATCGCACCCATTCTTGAAGTAGGATATCCTTGTCTTGAGAGCACGCTTTTTTGAAATGATAAATATTGTGCAGATCTTTTGTCTATAATACGATACGCATCCGAAGAGGAAGTGTTTAAAGCAACTAACATTCCGTTACCTCTAACAATCCCATCTTGTAGGTGTGTATTCACAACACCAAATCCAGCATTAATTAATTGTTTTGCTTTTTTAGTATCAAAAGCAAAGCTAGTTGTAGCGTCTGTTTCTGGTCTGATGTGATCGTTCCAGTAGTAGCCTTTTCTTCCTGCGTCATATTGCGGAAATCTTCTTGCACTTCTTGACCTTTTTGGCTTTTTAACACCAAAATTCGAATACAAATCAATAAATGAAGGATAAATGGTTTTTCCGTTAAGGTTGACCGTTTTTGTTCCTTTAGGAATGGTTACTTTTTTGCCAACCGCAATCACTTTACCATCTTTAACTAGTAAAGTTCCTTTTTTTATTAGTTGGTTTGAAGTCACATAAATTTTAGCATTGGTAAAAGCAACAGTTGTGTTTTTTGTTGTTTTAACACCAGTGTTTGTTGGGAAGTAATCTTGTGCATTAAGTACGTAAGTACATAAAAACAAGACTAAAAGCAGTGTTTTTTTCATTAGAAATAGTTTAGTTAATGTAGTTAATCTAGTAAATCTAGTTCAAAATGATTTAGAAAATGTTAAAACGTCATCACCTTTAACATAATATTAAGAGTTTTAACATAGCAGAAAGGAAGTTACTTATTTTTAATCGTTTTCAAAGTGATTGATCAATAGATCAACAACATAATTATACGATTGAATTCCTTTTGTTTGCTTATTGACTTTTAAATAAGAACTATATCCTTTTTTTATTAATGGCTCAATCGGGTTTTGGTATTGCTTCCAAAAGAGAGAACTAGAGCGGTAATCTTTTACAATTCCTTTGTGTACTGTTTTCCATAAAGATTTTGATTTTTTTTTGTCTCGCTTACGTAATTCGGATATAGCATAACCAAAAGCCATACGATATCCAGAATATTTAAAGTACACATCGTCATTAGAAATCGTTGCAAGAAACCCTATAAAATTTGCTTCGTTTTCAGCTGCAAATCCAATTTGATGCGCCATCTCATGACATGTAGTTGCGGGATAACCGGTTTTAGGAATTCTATCATTTACTTGTGCTTCACCTGTTAAAGGATTTAAATATCCAGAGGTACCATTATAAGTTTGTATCAAACTCATTAAAGAGCTTTTTATGGATGGATATTGATATTTTAATTGCGGATACGTTTTTGCAAGAATTGTATATCCGTCAAGAGATTTTGTGTAAATTTCTTTTTGATTATAAGGCATTTGCACTTGAATGGTGTCATTTTTTGTAATCTGACTTTGCAAAGAATTTAGTTTAAATATAATTTCTTTTGTTACTGTATATAATTGTGTCGTGGTGTATTTAGAAGTCTTAAAACCTAAGTTTTTTGCAAGAGGTTCTCTAAAATAATTGAATCCCCAAAAGAGGTAAAAACACCAATAAATAATTGAAAAAACAGCTGTTAATTGTAATAAATTCGGCATAAAACCTCTGAATTTTCTTTTTATTAAACGAATAAGAAAACGTAAAAAAAACAAAAGTAAAACTGCTAAAATGAGGTCTCCAATAGAAAAAGGAATCCAACCAAATAATACTCGAAGAAAAGCACTAAGATACGGGTATATTCCGCTAGAATAATAACGCTCTATAATGTTCGGATAGCTACTGATAAATTGCACAAATACAATTTGAAACCCTAAAAAAATGGTGAGATATGTATTCAGTTTTTTGTTTTTCATACAGTCAAAAATAGATAAAATGTTATAAGTTTCACCTTTAAAAAGAGTATTTTAAAAATATGTTGTCTGTTTGAGAGTGATCGAGAACTATTAAATAGCGATCGATAAAATACCTTTATTGATTTCAACGAAAATATATTTTCATTTCAGCAATTCATGAAATTAAAATGTACAACAAGTTATAAAAACAGGTAAATATTTACATCATTCGATGTTATGAACAGGTTAATAACAATTTAGTGAACAAAATTTGTGTAAAAAGAAATTGAAAAGCATTTAGACTTTTATCAACCTAAAAAACTACATTTGTTCTTATGGAGAAAACGAAACCTCTAGAGGGAAAAAGAATAGAGAAAACGAGAATAATTAGCCTAGAAAAAGGGAAAATTCCACCACAAGCAGTTGATTTAGAAATTGCTGTTTTAGGAGCGATGATGATTGATAAAAAAGGTGTGGATGATGTAATAGATATTCTACATCCAGAGGCTTTTTACGATAAAAAGCATCAAGAAATTTATGCAGCTATTTATACCCTTTTTCAAAATGCATCTCCAACAGATTTACTTACAGTTTCTGCTCAGCTTAAAAAAGACGGAAAATTAGAAATGGTTGGCGGTGATTTTTATTTAATCAACCTAACTCAAAAGGTAGCTTCATCTGCACACATTGAGTACCACGCGCGTATTATTTTACAAAAATATATTCAAAGAAAATTGATTAGCATTTCTAGTGATATTATAGAAAATGCTTATGATGAAACGATTGATGTGTTTGATTTGTTAGATTTGGCTGAAGGAAAATTATTTGAAGTAACACAAGGAAACTTAAAGAAAGGTTCTGAAGATGCTGGAGATTTGGTAAAACAAGCCTTAAAGAAAATACAAGAAATATCCAATCAAGAAGGCATGAGTGGATTGGCAACTGGGTTTAGTAAATTAGATGCATTAACATCTGGTTGGCAACCCTCAGATTTAATTATTATCGCTGCACGACCTGGAATGGGAAAAACAGCTTTTGTAATTTCTATGGCAAAAAACATGTCGATTGATTTTACATATCCTGTAGCATTATTTTCTTTAGAGATGTCTTCCATTCAGTTGATTACACGTATGATTTCTTCAGAAACAGGGTTAACCTCAGAGAAATTGCGTAAAGGAAATTTAGAGCCACATGAATGGGAACAATTAAATGTAAAGGTTAAAAAGTTGTCTGATGCACCTCTTTTTATTGACGATACTCCCTCTCTTTCTATTTTTGATTTACGAGCAAAAGCAAGACGTTTAGTTTCTCAGCATGGTGTTAGAATTATTATTGTTGATTATTTGCAATTAATGACAGCAGGAGGTTCTGGAAAAGGCGGAGGAAATCGTGAGCAAGAAATATCAAGTATTTCAAGAAACTTAAAAGCGTTGGCAAAAGAATTAGAAGTGCCAGTTGTTGCATTATCACAATTATCTCGTGCCGTAGAAACTCGTGGAGGAAGTAAAAGACCATTACTTTCTGATTTACGTGAATCTGGTGCGATTGAACAAGATGCAGATATCGTGTCGTTTATTTTTAGACCAGAATATTATGGAATGACAGAATGGGATGATGACGATCATACACCATGTGAAGGGCAAGGAGAGTTCATTGTTGCAAAACATAGAAATGGCGGTTTGGATAATATTAGACTAAAGTTTACGGGGCATTTAGCAAAATTTTCTGATTTAGAAGAAGGGTTTAGCAGCGAATTTCAATCAAAAATGAATGCTGTGTCACCAGATCAATTTATTACACCTAAAGATGCTTTTGGTATTGAAGAAGAAGGTGATGATGTGCCGTTTTAAAATAATGTAAAACTTAAAATATTTTTCTCATTCTTGCGAATACGGTAATCTGTATAAATTTTGTAAATTCCCATTTTTATGAAAATAAAATGTAAGTTTCATTAAAAAACAGCTTTTTGAAAAAATATATTATAATACTCGCTTTTCTTTTAGTTTCCAATTCACTTTTGGCATCATTCATTTATATTCCTATGAGTGCAGAAAATCAACAAAACCATTTGAAAGCCTACGGAATTGTATTTCTTTCTCTTCAAAATGGCGTCAAAGCTAAATGGTTGTTAAATTATGATGGAGGTGCTTTTTTAATAGAAAATAGTGCTTTTATAGAAAATGAATGTAAAATTAGAGGAGTTTCCTATCAGATTATTTCAGATGCTAAAGCACAGCTTATTTTACAAGAAATTTCGTCTCCTTCAAAAAATATGGAAGCCATTACGCTAGAAAAAGCACCTAAAATTGCCGTGTATTCTCCAAAAGATAAAATGCCTTGGGATGATGCGGTAACCATGGTGTTAAAATATGCAGAAATCCCTTTTGATGTGATTTATGATGAAGATGTATTGAATGACAAGCTTCTTTTGTACGAATGGTTGCATTTACATCATGAAGATTTTACAGGTCAATATGGTCGATTTTATGGTGCATTTAGAACAACACCATGGTATGTAGAGCGTAAACAAGCTGCTGAAAAATTGGCAAAAAAACTAGGTTATGCAAAAGTTTCAGAAGAAAAGTTAGCCGTAAGTAAAAAGATACGAGATTATGTAATTGGTGGTGGATTTATGTTTGCCATGTGTTCTGCAACAGATAGTTTTGATATTGCATTATCTGCTGATGGTGTTGATATTGTTGAGTCTATGTTTGATGGAGATTCTTCTGAACCAAATTATCAAACAAAAATTGATTTTACAAAGACATTTGCTTTTCAGAATTATACCTTGATGAGAAACCCAACTACCTACGAATTTTCATCCATAGATATGACTAGAAAGCGTAGAATTTCAAAAACATCCGATTATTTTTCCTTACAAGAATATTCTGCAAAATGGGACCAAATTCCCACGATGTTAACACAAAATCACACACAGTTAGTGAAAGGATTTATGGGGCAAACAACTTCTTTTGATAGAAACACGATTAAACCAACTGTATTGGTAATGGGAGAAAATAAAGTAAATAGAGAAGCACGTTATATTCACGGAACAAAAGGAAAAGGTATGTTTACATTTTATGGTGGACACGATCCAGAAGATTATTCGCATCGAGTAGGAGACCCAAAAACAGAATTAGATTTACACCCAACGTCTCCGGGTTATCGTCTGATTTTGAACAATGTACTATTTCCAGCAGCTAAGAAAAAGAAGCAAAAAACTTAGAATTGTCAGTTCGAGCACAGTCGAGAACTATTTCTTAATAACTTCTAATTTATGTCAATAAAAAGGTAAAAATGCCATTGTCAAATCGTATTTAAAAAAGTACTTTTGTCAGCAACAAAACAACTCATACTACATGTCAGCAACTACACAACGATTAGAAGTTTTTACCCAACAAGTTAGAAGAGATATTTTACGGATGGTACATGCCGTAAATTCTGGTCATCCAGGAGGATCTTTAGGATGTGCAGAGTTTATTACGTGTTTATATCAAGAAGTAATGGATTATTCTACTGATTTTAAAATGGACGGAATTAACGAGGATTTATTCTTTTTATCAAACGGACATATTTCTCCAGTTTTTTACAGCGTTTTGGCACACACAGGATTCTTTAAAGTTGAAGAATTAGCAACATTTAGAAAATTAAATACGCGTTTACAAGGACATCCAACAACACATGAAGGTTTGCCAGGAATTAGAATTGCTTCTGGTTCTTTAGGACAAGGAATGAGTGTTGGAATTGGAGCTGCTGAAGCAAAGAAATTAAACAGCGATTCTCATTTAGTATATACGTTACATGGTGATGGAGAATTACAGGAAGGTCAAATTTGGGAGTCTGCTATGTATGCAGCAGGTAAGAAAATTGACAACCTTATTTCTACGGTAGATTTAAACGGAAAGCAAATTGATGGAGCAACAGATGATGTTTTACCAATGGGAAGTATCAGAGCAAAATTTGAAGCTTTTGGTTGGGATGTTTTAGAGGTAGAAAAAGGAAATGACATTGCTTCAGTTTTAGAAGGAATTGCTGACGCAAAATCTAGAACAGGAAAAGGAAACCCAGTGTGTATTTTATTGCATACAGAAATGGGTAACGGAGTTGATTTTATGATGGGAACACATGCGTGGCATGGTAAAGCACCAAGTGATGAACAACTAGAAAATGCGTTAGCTCAAAATCCAGAAACTTTAGGAGATTATTAAATCTGAATTTATTTCAGTCTCTTTATAAATTTAAACCTGTATATTTTGTACAGGTTTTTTTTATTTGTCGTTCCTGTGAAGGCAGGAATCTATATTTTTTTCTTTTATTCTTTTCCATTAATGAAAAGAAACAAAAATCTAGCCTTATTTTATTTTTCTAGAATTCTGTTTTTTATTCCATTATCATGTCCTGACCGCTTTGCTCTTTGGACACTTTTTATTCCATAAAAATTGAATTTAAACGAAAAAAAAAGTACGTAGCTAAATGTCATTCCGAAATGAGGCACGATTGAGGAATCTGCCAATAATAACTTCATTTCATGAGATTTCTCGTTTCACTCGAAATGACATTTTAACTTTTTATGAATAATTTCACATTCTGTAAAAATCAAACTGTAAGTAAAAAACTATCTTTACGTCTGTTAAATAAATCAATAATATATGAGAATCGGAATTGTTTGTTATCCAACATTTGGAGGAAGTGGAGTTGTAGCAACTGAGCTAGGAATGGTATTGGCAGATAAAGGACACGAAATTCATTTTATAACATACAACCAACCAGTACGATTGGATTTTATTTCCCACAATCTGCATTTTCATGAAGTAATGATGGAAGAATATCCGTTGTTTCAATACCAACCCTATGAGTTGGCGTTGTCATCAAAAATGGTGGAAGTTGTAGAGAGATATCAATTAGAAATTTTACATGTTCATTATGCGATTCCACATGCATATGCAGCTTATATGGCAAAGCAAATGTTAAAAGAAAAAGGAATTGATATTAAAGTAGTTACAACGTTACACGGAACAGATATTACGTTGGTTGGAAGTCATCCAAACTACAAAACAGCAGTAGAATTTAGCATCAATAATTCTGATGTGGTTACTACGGTTTCTAAAAGTTTAAAAGAAGACACGTTACGTTTATTCAATATTAAAAAAGACATACAAGTAATTCATAATTTTATTGATATTGATAAATATGAAAAAGCTCATGACCAAGAATGTCAGCGAATTGCATTGGCAAAACCAAACGAAAGAATTTTAACACACATCAGTAATTTTAGACCGGTAAAAAGAATTGAAGATGTTATTAAAACTTTTGAAATTGTACACCGAACTGTGCCTTCTAAATTATTAATGGTTGGTGATGGTCCAGAAAGAAGGAATGCTGAATTATTAGTAAAAAAATTAGGCATCAAAAAGGATGTTTTATTCTTAGGAAACAGTTCTGAAGTCACAGAGATTTTATGCTATTCTGATGTATTTTTATTACCATCAGAAACCGAAAGTTTTGGTTTGGCTGCTTTAGAAGCAATGGCTGCAGAAACGGCTGTTGTTTCGTCAAATTCTGGGGGATTACCTGAAGTAAATGTTGATGGAGTAACAGGTTATTTAAGTGATGTTGGAGACGTGGACGACATGGCAAATAATGTATTAAAAATTGTAAAAAACGATGCAACGTTGTTGCAATTTAAACAAAATGCAAAAGAACATACCAAGCAGTTTTCTATTAAAAATATTTTACCTGTTTATGAAGATATTTATGAGTATTTAAAAGTGAATGTGAACTAAGAGTTGTCTTTGTATTGTGATAAAATTTATAATAAAGAGGTTTATTAAATATATAGAATAAGATTTCTCGATTTCGTTTTACTCCACTCGAAATGACAACTTATTTTTAGCTTGATGTCATCTCGACCAAAGTGGAGAGATCTATTTAAGAATTATAGTACTTTAAACTTTTAATAATTAATTCTGTAGAAGCTCTACAATCTAGTTTTGTGTGTTCTAAATCAGTTAGCAACACAAAATTAACTTGTCCGCCAACATTCTTTTTATCGTGTTTTAAGTAGTCTAAAATTCCATTAAAATCATTTTCTGAAATTTTAGTTTTTCCATAAATAGAAGTAATTAATTGTTTAATTTCTTTTAATTTCTTTTTAGAAAAATCGAATAACTCAGCCGACACATAACATTCACAAACCATTCCGATAGCAATGGCTTCACCGTGAGTTAAGTTTTCCTTCGTTTCAGATTCTAGAAAATAAGATTCTATTGCATGACCAATCGTATGACCAAAATTTAAGATTTTTCGAAGATTTTTTTCTTTTGGATCCTGTAGAACAACTTCGTTTTTAATTTCAATAGAACGATGAATTAACTCCGTAATATCTAAGTTTTTTGAGTCTTTAATTTTTTCGTACAAACTTGCATCGTACGTTAATCCGTATTTTATAATTTCTGCTGTTCCAGATCTAATTTCTCTTGGCGTTACAGTTTCTAAATAGTTTGCATCTACAATTACCATTTCTGGATTCGCAAACAAACCAACTTGATTTTTTAACACGCCTAAATCAACACCAGTTTTTCCACCAACAGAAGCATCAACCATGCTTAATAATGTTGTTGGAATATTTACAAAATCAACTCCGCGTTTAAAAGTTGCAGCAACAAAACCGCCTAAATCTGTAATAACGCCACCACCAAGTGTTATTAACAAGCTTTTTCTATCAGCATTTAATTCGGTTAACACATTCCAAACACCAACACAAGTTTCTAAGTTTTTATTTATTTCACCAGATTCAATTTCTATCAATTCAATCGGACAATTAGCAACTAAATTTGGAATAAATCTCCCATAACAAGATTCGTGTGTATTTTCATCTACCAAAATAAATATAGAAGAATACGATTTAGAAGCGATTAATATATTTAATGCGTTGTATCCATTTTCTTCAAAATGAACAAAATAGGTTGCTGCTTTAATAGATTTCATTTCTTGCAAATTATAGCCGCAAATTAAGCAGAAAAAATTGAAATATATACACATTAAAACTATCTTTGTTAGAATATATGACAACTGTTTATCTATGAAACTTTTTGAAAACACAGAAGTAGCATTCTCATTAAAATCTGATTCTCAATTAGAACGTGCTTATTTTTTATTTAAAATGATTGAAAGTCAGCCTTTAGTAAGAATTGGAACTGCGGTAACAAACTTTGCACTGAAAGCACATTTACCAGTAGAAGGTTTAATTCGTTCTACAGTTTTTGATCATTTTTGTGGTGGAGTAACCGAAGAAGATTGCTTGCCAAACATTGACAATATGTTTACTAAGAAAGTAAATTCAGTGTTAGATTATTCGGTTGAAGGTAAAGAAAGTGAAGAAGAGTTTGATAAAACCTTGCATAAAATACTACGCATTATTGATTTTTGTGAAGAAAAAAAATCGATTCCGTTTGCCGTTTTTAAACCAACCGGTTTTGGGCGTTTTTCATTGTATCAAAAAATTACAGAAGGAGAAACGTTAACTGTTGATGAAAAATCGGAGTGGTTACGTGTTGTAGAACGTTATCATGCAGTTTGTAAAGTTGCTGCAGAAAAAGATGTTCCGTTGTTAATTGATGCAGAAGAAAGTTGGATGCAAACAGCTGCGGATGATTTAATTGAAGAATTAATGGAAATCTATAACACAAAAAAAGCAATTGTTTTTAGCACGTTGCAAATGTATCGACATGATCGAATGGATTATTTAAAAAGTTTGTATCAAAGAGCACATCAAAAAGGATATCATATTGGTATGAAAGTTGTCCGTGGTGCTTATATGGAAAAAGAAAGAGAGAGAGCAAAAGAAAAAGGATATACATCTCCAATTTGTGCAGACAAACATGCAACAGATAAAAATTATAACGCAGCTATTGCTTATATGATGGAACACCCAAAGATGGCATTGTTTGCTGGAACACATAATGAAGAAAGTTCATTTTTGCTAATGGAATTGGCGAAAAAACATTCTATTTCTCAGAATGATGCTCGGATGTGGTTTGGTCAGTTATATGGAATGAGCGATCATATCAGTTTTAATTTAGCAAGCCAAGGATATAATGTTGCTAAATACGTTCCGTTTGGCCCAGTTAGAGATGTGATGCCATATTTAATTAGAAGAGCAGAAGAAAATACTTCTGTTGCCGGACAAACAAGTAGAGAGCTTAATTTAATTAAAACAGAGAAAAAACGTCGTAAACTATAGTGAGTACTGCTATCCAAGAAATAAAAGAAAGTATTCATAAAAATAAGTTACGACTTGCCAAAGAAATACGAGAAAGCAAAGAATTACTTACATTATTAACAAAATCTACTCATAAAAAACTCACCAAAGAAGAAAAAAAGAAAGTTAAAAATCAGTTGTTAGATATTTGTAAAAGTATCCCAGCGTTGGCTGTATTTATGCTTCCTGGTGGCGCATTGTTATTACCGCTATTAATTAAATTGATTCCAGATATTCTACCTAGCTCATTTAGAGAGGATTCTATAGATATCGACATAAAATAAAGAGAATAAAGTATTCAACTTTTAACTTCTTAAATTCCAATTTAAAACACTACTTTTGCAGCTTCAAAATAAGCAAGTATGCAATCCATTAGAAATATCGCTATTATAGCCCACGTAGATCACGGAAAAACAACGTTAGTTGATAAAATTATCGACCAAGCAAAAATTTTAGATGCTCGTAAAGAACGTAAAGATTTATTGTTAGATAATAACGACTTAGAGCGTGAAAGAGGAATCACAATTCTTTCTAAAAACGTATCAATAAATTATAAGGGAACAAAAATAAATGTAATTGATACACCTGGTCACGCCGATTTCGGAGGTGAAGTAGAACGTGTATTAAAAATGGCTGATGGTGTTTTATTATTAGTTGATGCATTTGAAGGGCCAATGCCACAAACTCGTTTTGTTTTAGGTAAAGCCTTAGAATTAGGATTAACTCCTATTGTTGTTGTAAACAAAGTAGATAAAGAAAACTGTACTCCTGATTTAGTGCACGAAAAAGTTTTTGATTTAATGTTTGCTCTAGAAGCAACAGAAGAACAACTAGACTTTACTACTGTTTACGGTTCTGCAAAAAATAATTGGATGTCTACAGATTGGCAAAACGAAACAGATAATATTGTTCCTTTATTAGATGCAGTTTTAGAATCTATTCCTGCAACAAAATACAACGAAGGAACACCACAAATGCAAATTACTTCTTTAGATTTTTCTTCTTTTACTGGAAGAATTGCTATTGGACGTATTTTTAGAGGTGATTTAGAATCTGGTAAAGATTATATGTTATGTAAAGCTGATGGTTCTACTAAGAAAGTTAGAATTAAAGAATTACACGTTTTTGAAGGAATGGGTAAAGTACAAGTAGATAAAGTTCCTTGTGGAGATATTTGTGCAATTACTGGTTTAGAAGGATTCGAAATTGGTGATACAATTGCTGATTTAGAAAATCCCGAAGCATTGCCAAGAACAGAAATTGATCAACCTACAATGAGTATGTTGTTTACCATTAACAATTCTCCTTTCTTTGGTAAAGAAGGAAAATATGTAACATCTCGTCATATTAGAGACAGACTGTTTAAAGAGTTAGAAAAAAACTTAGCGTTAAAAGTTGAAACTACTGATAGTGAAGATAAATTTAACGTTTATGGACGTGGAGTGTTACACTTATCTGTATTGATTGAAACAATGCGTAGAGAAGGATACGAATTACAGGTTGGAAGACCACAAGTAATTATTAAAGAAATTGATGGTAAGAAACACGAGCCAATGGAAACATTGTCTATTGATGTACCAGAAGATATGGCTTCTAAAGCAGTAAACTTAGTTTCTTTACGTAAAGGAGACTTACTAATTATGGAACCAAAAGGAGATTTACAACATTTAGAATTTACGATTCCATCTAGAGGTTTAATTGGTTTAAGAAACAGAATTTTAACGGCAACAGCTGGTACAGCAATTATAAACCATAGATTTAGCGAATACGGACCTTATAAAGGTGATTTTACTGAAGATATTAAAGGAGCAATTGTTTCTTCTGCAGCAGGTAAAGCAACTGCATATGCGTTAAATCGTTTACAAGATAGAGGTCGTTTCTTTATTGACATTAACCAAGAAATTTATATTGGTCAAGTTATTGGAGAAAACTCTAAGTCAGAAGATATGGCTGTAAATTTAATTAAAGGAAAGCAATTAACAAATATGCGTAAATCTGGTACAGATGATGCTATGAAAATTGCTCCTAAAGTAGATTTTTCTTTAGAGGAAAATATGGAGTATATCAAAGCAGATGAGTATTTAGAAGTAACTCCAGAAAGCTTACGTATGCGTAAGATTGTTTTTAAAGCATAAGTATTTGTCATTTCTCTTTGTTGTCATTTCGACGATAGGAGAAATCTCATAAAATAAATGTATATTAAAATCGTCACTTTTTAGTGGCGATTTTTGTTTTTAAACATTTTATCTTTACAGCATGAGCGATTTTAAAGAATTTTTTGAGACATTACGCAATAGTGTTATAAATAATGAGTTTGTAAAATTAACTTTGAGCAAACCCATCAGAAAAAGTAATGGTTTATTAAATGTATATATGCGATTGTTTGTGGTTGAAGGAAAAGAAATTTTTCAGTTCAAATATCGTTATACTACTGAAAATAAATACAAGCAGTTTTCTTTAAACGAAGCAATTTCTGAATTGGAAATATTACTGTTGGACTCTTTTAGAGTCGGCACTTTATTTACCTTAAACGAAGATTTATTGGTAACTGTTTCTAAAAAGAAAGTAATTTCTTACAGAGATAATGCGCCAAGTTTTAAAAACAAATTACCTGAAATTTCGCTAGAATCGTAACAGTTCAGTATTAAGTTGACTTTAGCACCAAACAACAAAAAATTTAGAAATTTCCCCGTTTGGTTGTTTCATCCAACAAAGTGGAGACGTTTCTTTACTTAGAATTTCAGAAACTTCTTTTTCAAAAGAAATAAAACGCTGCCAATCAACTTTTGTGTGTGGTGTTATTAACCAATCCTTTTTTGTCGGAATGTAAAATTTGCAATCTGTAAAGAGTTGTAATTCTTTTTGGTTGATGTAAAACCCAACAATACAATCAGAGTTTGCCGTTTTTAACTGAACATCTTGTTTTGTAAATGGAACAAACAATTGTGCTTTAAAATACACTTGCTGCTCAATTTTTGATACATCTAAACCAAGTTCTTTTAAATACGATTTGCATTCATTAGAGTAGAGCAGAGGCAATTGCTTGTCTTGTAGTTTGTTGATTTTCTGAACCAAAGAATCTTTTCTATTCGGCCCAATAAAATGTTCTATTTCAGAATTTCCGACAGAAATATCATACAAATAAAATTTATACACTACTTCTAAATGAATCGGCTTATCGTCTTTTAACAGCAAACAATCCAGCTCGCCCAATGTAATTTTTTCTCGCTGAATTTGAATGTTTTCCACCAATAGTTGTATCGATTTTTCTTGTTGCAATTGAAAAGAAACAAAACGTTCTATATATTTTCCTAAACGTAGTTTTGTGTCAATTTCTAGGTTGAAAGCATCTTCTTTTTGCTCAATCTCTAACTGTTGCAAACCATTTACCGCACCCTTTTTCCATAAGCGATGTGTTTGCAGAAAACCTGTATAATGTTGCTGTATTTGTTTTGATGATAATTTCATTCAACATCGAAAATACAAATCTATTTCCGATTTCTTTTGTACATTGAACTTTTAAAATTTCTACTTTATGCAATTCGAAAAATCAGCCTTTCAATTTTTATCAGATTTAAAAGAAAACAACAACAGAGAATGGTTTACCGAACGAAAAGACGTTTTTAAAGAACATCAAAATCATGCAAAAAATTTCTATGGAACGATTCGAGAAAACCTAGAAAAACATGATGAAATAGATCAGTTTAAACTCTTTAGAATTTATAGAGATGTTCGTTTTTCGAAAGATAAAACACCGTACAAACCACATTTTGCTGGTTCATTTTCTAGAACAGGAGCACAGCTTCGGGGCGGATATTATTTAAGAATACGACCAGGAGAAAGTTTTTTAGCGGGCGGATTTTGGGAACCCAATAAAGAAGACTTACAACGCATCAGAAAAGAAATAGAATTGGATGCAACGGAGTTTAGAGACATTTTAAATGATAAAAATTATACCAAGTATTTTGGAGATAAATTTGATGGCGAAGAATTAAAATCGGCGCCACGCGGATTTGATAAAAACCATCCAGACATTGATTTATTGCGTAAAAAAGGATTTATCGCAGTGCGTAATTTTACAGATGCAGAAGTATTTGCACCTAACTTTTTAGAAGAAATTAACAAAAGTTACATAGCATTACGGCCATTTTTTAATTTGTTTTCTGATGTGTTAACGACGAATTTAAATGGTGAATATTTAATTTAAGAAAATTTATCACTTCGAGCCGAGTCGAGAATAAAATTTTCGTTTTCAAAACCTGTTCTAGATACATCACGCCTAATAACGTAACATTTTAACTAATAATTCTTTCATCATTTTTGCTGCTAAAAAAGCAGTCATATTTTGAAAATCTTTAGTTGGATTGTATTCTACAATGTCAGCTCCGATGATTTCGGAATCTATGTTCTGAATTAAATCAATAACTTGTCTAGAAGTTAATCCACCAGGTTCGTGATGTGAAACTCCTGGAGCAAAAGCAGGATCAAACCCATCCATATCTAGAGAAACATATAAAGGATTTTTAAATTTCGGAATTTTAGTTAAATCTAAATCTTTCATTTGATGTATTTCTACATTAAATTTTTCTGCTTGTGCTGCCTGATGTGTATTTAATGTCCTAATACCAACTTGAACCAATCGAACTGCAAAACCGTTTTCCATAATTCTTGCAAACGGACAAGCATGAGAATATTTATCTCCCTCAAAGTTATCATATAAATCACAATGTGCATCAATATGAAGAATATCTAACTTAGGATATTTCTTTTGATGCGCTTTAATTATTGGAAAAGTTATGGAATGGTCACCACCCAAAGTGAGAACTTTAGCTCCATGATTCAGATGGTTTTTAGTGATTTTTTCAATATCAAAATACTCTGTAATTTCAAAATCTCCTTTATCTACAACTCTTGAATTTTTGATTGATTTTAAATTTTCAGCAAACATATTTGCCGAACCACCATTTAGTGCTTCTCGTATAAATGCAGGAGCAAGTTTAGGCCCTTTTTGATAAGAAGATTTTTCGTCAAATTTTATTCCTTGTATAATTATTTTTCCCATTTGATAACTTAGAAGTAACTTATTAAAATATATTTAACAAGATTTTTCCATAGATATTTACATTAATACTTCTAATAAATGCTGTCTATTAGCGCTAATTATTCTCTTATTTCAAAAGTTAAAGATGCTGATTTAGATACGTAGTCTGAATCATTCTTTGAATTTTTTATCAAATAAACTGTGCGAAAATACCAGTGACCAGGATCGGTAATTTTAATATTTACGATACCATTACTATTTGTTCTAACTTTAAAAGCATCAAGCGGAGAACCATCTTTTGCATATCCATGTTTATCATTATAACTAGCGTAAACCATGATGTTGGGCATCGGTTTCCCGTTGATCAAAAGTTTCATCGATAATTGATTTCCAACATTAAGAAAATAAGGATTGGTCATTGGTATCAACTCAATTGGATATCCGAGTACTGTTTTATAATCTTCAGAAAGTTTATCTCCAACTTGATAAATAGCCTTAACGTGGTTGGAGTATTTTTTGGTAACGCTTTTTGAATCTTCACCTGCTTTTTTTCTTGCAGCTAGCACTTCTAAAAGTCCTTCATGTTTCATGTTTTCTACAAAAACTTCTGGTGTGTACTCATTGATTCTTGGCAAAGTAGATACACCAAAAACTCCTGTTCCTTCCTTGCCCGTTTTAATACTTAAAATAGTTTGTTTATCCTTTTCATACCAAGCACTAGCATCTGGATGAATAATTTTATCACCAGGATTAACCAAAGAAACATCAATCATTCTGTTTCGTGCTAGTGTAGAATGACTTTCATCGAAAGTACCATTATACAGATAAATTAATGCTTCAGTATCTGGCTTCAAATAAAAACTTTTAAATTTTATAAATAAACTATGAGAACTCAGAACGACTAAACTGATTAAAGCGATAAGGGGAAATAAAAATTTTTTTTTCATGAATACTAATATTATATGATTATTTATGCAATGTTACTAAAAGATTTTCAATATGTTTTATAATCATTTTTATATATTTTTATGATGATTACTAACGTATTTGTATAATATTACATTGTGGTTTTAAAGTTAATCTTTTTCTTCTTACCAACAAGAATAATTAATTTCCAGCCAAAGGAGAACCAAGAATACCGACAGCCATTTCTATATATAGTAATACTATTATAATAAGTAGAAGTGATGTGATGAGTAAGAATTTTTTATTTTTTAAGAATTTCATTTGTTGTATGGTTACATAATTATTACCGTACTAAGTTAGTAAATATAATTAAGCAATAGATATTAAACTGTTAAACGTAAAGGTTTTTTAATAGATGAAAGAACTCTGTCATAGAACTGTCATATCTCTGTCTTGTTGATTTCCATCAAAAAAAAAAGTTAATGTATATCTTTGCCAAAGAATATTAAAGATAATACACTATAATGAATCAGGAAGTGATAAACCTCAGAGAAATTAAAAAAATGCGACTAGAACGCCATTGGTCACAAGAACAATTGGCAGAAATGAGCGGATTAAGTATACGAACTATTCAACGCATAGAAAACGGAGAAAATGCTGGATTTGAATCCTTAAAATCATTGGCAGCAGTTTTTGAAACTACAATTACAGATTCTAATAAGGATACCGAAATAGAACAAGCTATAAAAGAAGAAGCTTATGTACAAAAGGTAAAAGGATTTTATAAACTTTTTTCTGTGGCGTTGTTAAGCTTAGTTGCTCCTTTTATTATTGCATTGAATGATTCTTCTTTTTGGATTGTTTTTTTATGGATTCTACTTACTTGGGGTATTGTAATTGGAATATATTCTATAAACGTTTTTGATTTTTTTGGTAAAGAATGGAAACGAAAAATTATTGATAAGAAATTTAAAAACAAGAAGTAATAACGACAAGTTTTATATTAAATTTTTATTTAATTCACGTTTTAAATACACTACCGTAATAGTAGTTGCCATCACATCTGCAATAGGAAAAGCCATCCAAACACCAGTAATTCCGTAAAATTTGGGCAAAATAAATACCAATGGAATTAAGAAAACCCCTTGTTTTAATAAAGTTAAAATCAAAGCTGGCCAAACTTTTCCAGCGGCTTGAAAATAGGCAGAACCAATCAATTGAGCTGTAATTACGGGTGTTGCAAGAAAAGCAATCAATAAAGCATTTGGTGTTTTTGTAAGCAACTCTTTATCTACAGTAAAAATTCCTACCACTGCATCAGGAAATAGTACAATTCCAATAAAAATGAATAGCGCAACTCCCGTTCCAAAAACAATAGCTGTATTAATAGTTTCCTTTACACGTTTGCTGTCTTTAGCTCCAAAATTGAACCCAGCTATGGGTAAAAAGCCTTGTGTTACTCCTAAAACCGGAAATAAAGCAAACATCATAATTCGGTTTATGATTCCATATACAGCTATAGAAATTTCACCGCCATATTTAAATAAGGTATAATTTAATATGACCACTAACACACTAATAGTTCCTTGCCTTATAATTGTAACACCACCCAAAGAGATAATTTCTTTTACAATTTTTAAATCTAAGGCAAAGTTTTTCACGTAAATACTCAAGCTACTTTTTGTTGATAGGAAGAATCCCAAAACAAATAATCCGCTAGCAGCATAAGAAATAGTTGTTGCCAATCCAGCACCAAACATTCCCCAATCAAATACTTTAATAAAAAGAATGTCTAAAATAATGTTTGTGATGGCTGGAATAATCATTGTGTACATAGCAAATTTTGGTTGCCCAACTGCTCTAATTACGGGGTTTCCCATCATGGCAAAAGCTAAAAAAGGGACACCATAAATAATTACATGAAAATAATCTGTTGCAGGGGCAACAATTTCTCCGTTGGCACCAAAAAGTTGCAGTATTGGGTAACAAAAATAAGTACCTATAATTACGAATAGTATTGATAAACCTACAGTTAACGTAATTTGATTTCCAAAAGTTTTAAAAGCAATATCATGTTTTTTAGCACCCAAAGATCTAGAAATAATAGAGCTTCCACCAATACCAATTCCCATACCAATAGAAGAAATAAGGAACGCAATAGGCAACACAACAGTAATTGCCGCAATAGCCATAATACCAATCCATCTACCAACAAAAATAGTGTCAACAATCATGTTTAAAGACATTACTAAAATACCAATAGATGCAGGTACAGCTTGTTTTATGAGTAGTTTGCTAATTTTTTCCGTTCCTAATTCGTTGGTTACTTTATTCATATTGATTTTTGGTTGCACCAAAGATGCAGTCTTTATGTCAGATTTTTTCAGAAAGAAATGTTAAAGGTTTTTGAGTTTATGATCGTTTATGCCTTTTTAGATACCTTTCATTGTTTTCATAGAAAATGTTTCTTGTACATTTGTTTATAAACTTAAAAAGATGTCTCAGAAATCAAATATATTCACTTATCATCATATTGTTACGGAAGACGAAATTGATATATTGAATCATGTAAATAATGTGGTGTATGTACAATGGATTCAAGACATTTCTACCAAACATTGGAATAATTTAACAAAGAATAGCCCAGACCTTAATTTTGTTTGGGTGGTAACCAGACATGAAATTGATTATAAAGGGCAAGCTTTACTGGGTGATAACATAACATTTAAAACCTGGGTAGGAGAAACCAAAGGAGTCACTTCTATACGTCATGTAGAAATTTTAAAAGGAGCTCTTTTATTAGTAAAAGCAAAGACTACTTGGTGCATGTTACATGCAGAAACACTAAAGCCAGCAAGAATTACAGAAAGTGTTTTAAAAGTCTTACAAGCATAGAAATAAACGTACATTTGCACTTTCAAAATAGAAGGTTATGTCAACATTTAAAGATTTAGGAATTCGTAAAGATTTTATCGATTCGTTAAAAGAATTGAAGATTACTGTTCCTACAGATATTCAAGAAAAAACAATTCCGGTATTATTAAATTCTAAAACAGATTTTGTTGGATTGGCACAAACCGGAACAGGAAAAACTGCTGCTTTTGGATTGCCTATTTTACACAAAATAGACCCCACAAATGATACTGTGCAAGCATTGATTTTATCGCCAACAAGAGAGTTGGTTCAACAAATAAAAAAGCAATTATTTAAGTTTACCAAATATGCACAAGACAAAATTTTTGTCGAAGCAGTATATGGTGGAGAAAAAATTGACAGACAAATTAACAACCTAAAAAGAACAACACATGTTATTGTTGCAACTCCTGGGAGATTAATTGATTTGATAGAAAGAGGAGAAGTAAACCTTAAAAATGTAAAGAATGTTGTGTTAGATGAAGCTGATGAAATGCTAAGCATGGGTTTTAAACAAGATTTAAATAGAATCTTAAAATACACAAGTGGCACAGGAAATGTTTGGTTATTTTCAGCAACAATGCCAGATGAAATTCAAAAAATCATCAAAAAGTATATGAGTCCAAGTGCAGTACGTGTTTCTGTAAACCCAAGTAGTTTGGTCAATGAAAACATTACACATCAGTATATAAAAACTACCATTAAAGAGAAAACGGAGTTGATTGTTTCTTTTTTAGAAAAAAGACCCAACGATAGAGGAATTATTTTTTGTAGAACAAAAGCTGGAACACAAAACTTAACTGCTCAGTTAAAAGAAGAAGGTTTTTCGGTAGAAGCATTAGAAGGAAATATGCAACAAAAAGAGCGTGATAGAGCAATGCGTATCTTTAAAAAAGGAGATTGCCAGTGTTTAATTTCTACAGATGTTTCTGCACGTGGAATTGATGTAAATAACCTAGCATTTGTTATACATCATCAATTACCAGAACAATTAGAATATTATACACATAGAAGTGGAAGAACTGCTAGAGCTGGTAAAACAGGATTTTCTTTAGCTTTTATTTTACCGTATGAATTAGAAGAAATTCAGAGAATTCAGAAAGAATTAGGAATAAAGTTTACAGAAATTTCATTTTAAAATGGATTTGATTTACGTTTTAGATATCATCGGTACATTTGCCTTTGCAATTTCTGGAGCTTTGCTTGCTTCTAAAAAGGAGTTCGATTTATTTGGCGTACTCATTATTGCTTTTGCAACTGCAGTTGGTGGCGGAATGACACGTGATATTTTGATTGATGCACATCCAATGAATTGGATTGGGGATTTAAATTATATCTGGACTATTTTAGCTGCTGTTGTTTTTACTTTTTTATTTAAAAGTAAAATTGCGCCATTAAGCAAAACCCTATTTTTATTTGATACTGTCGGAATTGGCGTTTTTACAATGTTAGGGGTTCAAAAAGGATTGGCTTTTGATTTACATCCTTTTATTGCTGTAGTAATGGGAATGGTTTCGTCAGTAATGGGCGGAGTAATTAGAGATGTATTAACCAATGAAGTTCCGTTAATCTTTAAAAAAGAGATTTATGCTTCAGCTTGTTTGGCTGGAGGAGGCGTTTTTCTGTTATCCAATCATTTTGAAGCTCCAGAAAACATTCAGTTTTTTGCAACCATATTAACGGTAATTCTTATTCGATTATTAGCTGTAAAATTCCATTTACAATTACCAAAAATTAAAGACGATTTGTTTGGAAAAACATCATAAAAAAGCGAAGCAAATGCTTCGCTTTTTTAGTTTTATAAATTGTCCCGTCCTAAAATAAGTTGACACAAAATCGACTTATTTATAAAATACTTATTCTCGATATAAATTTCACTTACTTCGTTCGTAAAATTCACTCGAATTGACAGCATTTTATTTCACATCTTTCAACAATTCTCTAATAGAACGTTCTAATTGTTGGTCTCTACCCTTATTAATAACTCCTGGCATGTTTTTTATTTGAATTAAAGGATTCGTTTGATTGTTTTCCATCCATTGACCAGCCATATTTTTTGCACTTACAGGAACTGCTCCCCAGTATGCGCCGTTTGGCAATCCTTCCCAACCAGCAAAACTACACGTACCAGGTACTGGCATTCCAACTGTTTTTCCAATTTTTAAGTCTGTATAACCAGAAGCAAAACAATGTCCATCAGAATACATACTCTCATTAAAAATAGATAAAGTTGGTTTTGTCCAACGAGAAGTAGGTTCTCCTCCAACATCTTTTGCTGCTGTTGCATAGGTAATAAATGGAGTACCTGTAAAAAACATTGCTAAATCTGCCACTAAATCTCCACCACCATTAAAACGAGTATCTACAATTACTCCTTTACGGTCAGAAAATTTCCCCATCATATCTTGATAAATACTTCTGTAAGGACCATCACTCATACCAGGAATATGAACATAACCTAATTGACCATTACTTGCTTTGTCAACTTCTTTCTCATTAATCTTTACCCATCTTTTATACAACAAACTATTTTCTGCTCTTAAAGAAATTGGTTTTACCGTAATAACTTGTGTTTTTTTTGTTCTTGGATCTAAAATATCTAACAGCATAAATTTACCATTCATTCTGTTTAGGTATTTTGCAACATCTTGATCTTTATCAATAGTTTCTCCATTGATTTTTTCAATCACCATTCCTGCTTTAATTTTATATTTTGCCTTGTCTAAAGGTCCACTCTTAATAATTTCATCGATTAAAATTCCATTTCCATTATAATTGTAATTCATAAAAACTCCTAATGACGCAGTAGCATCTGCATTAGAAATAGTAGATCCTCTATATCCAGAGCCAGAATGAGAAACATTTAATTCGCCTAACATTTCTGATAACATTTCAGAAAATTCGAATCCGTTTCCTATAGAGGGTAAATATTTTTGATACTCTTTTTTCATTAGTTTCCAATTAACACCATGAAAACTTGGTTCATAAAAAATGGCATTGGTACGAATCCAAACATGATTAAACATAGCAACTCTTTCTGAAGCTTCATCAAATTTCATTTCACCATTAATTTTTACACTTTTTTGTTTCCATCCTTTAGGATCAATTTTTGAAATTTTACCACTACTTAACAGGTATAAATTTTTCATGTCTTTATCCCATTGTAAACTTCCACCATTAATATTTAATTTTAGAATCATTTTGGTAGCTCTAGTTCTTAGGTTTGTGCTCCAAAGATTCGCTTTCCCTTCAAACCTAGATAAATAATACAATTCATCACCTTTTTTAGATAAAACAGCATCGCCTAAACTAGAAGAATGTATGGTTAATCTTTTGGTTCTATCTTTCATATTATCCCAATCAAATGTAAGTGGAGTAGGTGTTTTCTTTTTATCTGTCTTCTTTTTGCTTTTAGATTTTTTACCGTCTTTCTTACCCTTCTTTGTTTTTTCTTTGGCTTTTTTAGCTTCTTCTTTAAGTGCTTTCATTAATTTGAAATCTTCTTCACTTAAATTAAACTCATCCCAAGCGTCTTGTGTAAAGAACATACTGTATACATCACTTTGAGAACGTCCACTTGTTGCATATGATTTCAATCCGTTTCTATTACTAAACCAAATCATTTGCTTACCACCATTTACCCATTTAGGGCTATAATCATAATAACCACTTTCGTTTAAGTTTACTCTTTTAGAACCATCAGCGGCCATTAATAAAACTTCTCCGTTGCTTAACGTTTTACCCCAACCTATTAATAACCATTTACTATCTGGACTCCAAGTAAAATTTTTGTCACCATCTCTCATGTGATATAAATCTTTTGGTGTAAGTAATGTGGTTTCTTTCTTTGATTTTAAGTCTCTTACTTTTAAAGTTCTTCTTCCTTCAACAAAAGCTAATTGTTTGCCATCAGGTGAATATTGTGCTAAATAATTATCAAACTTATTTTCAATTACTGAGCTTTCTTTTACTAAGGTTGCAGCATAAAAGAAAGGTTCTTCTTTTCGAAGTTTTTCTGTTTTGTAAATGCTCCATTTACCATTGCGTTCACTACTATATACAACCGATTTTCCTTCCGGACCCCAAGTAACAAAACGCTCATTTTCTGGAGTATTGGTCAATCTTTTTGTAAAAGATTTATCTACTGAAGTTACAAAAACTTCGCCTCTAGCAATAAAAGCAATCTCTTTACCATTAGGAGAAATAGCCATTTCATTAATTCCGCCATTGATAGAAATAAATTTATCACTATTATCTATGTTTTGAGTAGTAATTTTCACATTTACTTTGGTCGGCTTTTTGCCTTCTCTCATAGTGTATAATTCACCATCAAAACCAAAAGAAATAACACCGTTTCCAATACTTAAAAAACGTATTGGATGTAATTTAAAATGAGTGATTTGTTCATTCTGACTTGGATTGTCTAATGAAAGCTTATGCACATTAAAAGTGCCACTTTTTTCACTTAAATAATAAATACTTTTTTCATCAGAACTAAAAACAGGTTGTCTGTCTTCTCCGTTAAAAGAAGTTATCATTTTATGTGTTTTTGTTTTGGTGTTATACATCCAAAGATCTCTAGTTATAGAAGATGTATGATGCTTTCTAAATTCATTTTCGCCGCCTTTTTTATCGTGATAAACCATTGTTCTACCATTTTTTGAATACTGAACATATTCTGCAGGAACTGTAAGTAATTGAGTTACTTTTCCGCCTTTAACCGGAACGCTATATAATTCTGGTTGAGAACCTGTTGGATATTGTCTGTGTTTTACATCATCTTGACGTTGTGCACCAAAAACAATTTCTTTATTATTTGAAGAAAAAGAGAAAGGAGATTCATTCGTAGAATGAAACGTAAGACGTGTGGCAGAACCGCCGTTTGCTGGCATTACAAATACATCAAAGTTTCCGTAACGATTAGAGGCAAAAGCTATTTTAGAACCATCTTTACTCCAAACAGCCATATAATCATGTGCTTTATGAAAAGTTAATTGTACTGCATCACCTCCAGAAGCATTAACCTTATAAAGATCTCCTTTATACGTGAATGCAATTTGAGATCCATTTGGTGAAATGCTAGAATAACGCATCCATTTAGGATTGTTTTGCCCATTGATTACTAGGCTTATAAATAAAAATAAAAGTGTTAATTGTTTCATGTTTTTGAATTTTCAACTAAACTAATAATTTCTAAAGAAACATTGATTTATTTTTTATTATTTTTGAGTAAATTTCTAGAAAATGGAAAAGTTAATTTTTAAAAATATTAGTGCTTTTAAGGAAATGATTGGTAAAGAATTACCTGAAAGTGATTGGATTTCTGTATCACAAGAAATGATTAATGATTTTGCCAATGCAACTCAAGATAGGCAATGGGTACATGTTGATGTTGAAAGAGCAAAAAAAGAATCTCCTTTTAAAACAACCATTGCACACGGATTTATGTCTGTTGCGCTACTGTCTAAAATGCTAGAAGATATCATTCAGGTAGAAAGCGCTGTTTTGGGATTAAATTACGGCTTAAATTATGTTCGTTTTATGAATCCTGTTTTAGTAAATAGCAGGCTTCGGTTAAAGTGTACGGTAAAAAACATTGAAGATCATAAAAAAGGTGTTAAAATCACTTTTTCGTGTACTGTAGAAATTGAAAACCAAAAAAAACCAGCTTGTGTCGCTGAGTTTTTAACATTAATTTTTGAATAAAAAAAGCTCCAATTTGCAGCTTTTAAAATTTATTTAACCTTAAGTTAAGATACCTTTATCTGTACATTTTTTAGAATACCAATATAGAAATATAGAAAATATCGGAATTAAGATTAACATAGAATACTCCATAGACCTATACATTTCTTTTCCTGGATTCATAAATATGTTATACGTAGTTTGAACTAGCACAGCAATTAACCCTATAAGAAAGAATGGTTTTGCTAATTTTTTTCTCATCAGCAGTAATATACAAGCAACAACGGATGAAAAAACGGCAATTGCAAAAGCAGCAGTGACCCAAGATGGCAAATTAAAGATAATTTCTAATTGATCTTCTGTATACATAGATTTAAAACGTTCAGTTTTGTAGGCTTGGTTGATATATCCATCTACACCCATTGAATTCCATATTAAAGCTATAAATCCAATGATCCAAAATCCAGCAGTTGGTTTTTTTGTTGAGTTTGTCATGATAAAAATTAAAAATTATTAGAATGACAAGATACACATTATCTTAACTTTTAGCAAATTAGTTATACATACTAAATTAAAACAAGTAGTAGTTTTGGTTAAAAATTACTGAAAATACTAAGGATTCATAAGAATAAGTTTTAAAATTAAAATAGAACAACTATCTTTGCATTCTTTTATTAAGAATAGCATTCTATTTTTGGTAGAAAAATGACTTAATACTAAATAACAAGTTTACGAATGGCAGGATCACAAGAAACCTTTGGAAAGAAAGAAAGAGAAAAAAAACGTTTAAAAAAACGTAAAGATAAAGCGTTGAAAAAAGAATCGCGTAAAGCAAATTCTAAAGAAGGTAATGGTCTTGATAGTATGATAGCTTATGTAGATGAATATGGTTTTGCTACTGATGTTGCTCCGGATCCTGCAAATAGAGTGCAAATTGATGCTGAAAGTATTGAGATAGGAATCCCTAGAAGAACTGCAGAAGATGAAGTATCTCCTATAAGAAATGGAAAAGTGGCTTTTTATAATGACCAAAAAGGATATGGTTTTATCAATGATTTAGATAGCCAAGAAAAATTCTTCTTCCATGTTAACGGAATTATTGATGAAGTTGTCGATGGCGACAAAGTTACTTTTGAACTAGAGAGAGGAATGAAAGGAATGAATGCTGTTAAAGTAAAAAAAGTATAACCTTTTATGTAATGATATTTTAAAGCGATTGAAATCTTTCAATCGCTTTTTTTTGAACTAATAGTGAGATTATTTTCAATAACCTTTAAAACACCGTACTTTTGCGTTTCCCAAAATATCTATAATGTCACAGACCATTGCAAGCATAGAGTTAGAAGAACGTAAAGCAGGAAAGGATTTATACAGTTATCAAAAAGGTGCCATCAACAAAATATTTAAAAGTTTTGAAGAAGCTCCAGATGATTATCATCTTCTTTACCAACTACCAACAGGAGGAGGAAAAACAGTAATTTTTTCAGAAATTGTTAGACAATATTTAAAACATCATCAGAAAAAAGTATTGGTGATGACACATAGAATTGAATTGTGTAAGCAAACTTCAGGAATGCTTACAGAGTTTGGCGTCGTTAATAAAGTGGTAAATAGTACTGCAAACTTAGAAGATCAAGGAAAATATAGTTGCTTTGTTGCCATGGTTGAAACTCTAAACAATAGACTAAACGACGATAAACTAGATATTTCTGATATTGGATTGGTCATTATTGATGAAGCACATTATAACTCATTTACAAAACTTTTTAAATTTTTTGAAAAATCATTTATTTTAGGTGTCACAGCAACACCGTTAAGTTCTAATGTAAAGCTACCTATGAAAGACAATTATAATGAGTTAATTGTTGGAGAAACCATAGAATCTTTAATTGATAATGAGTTTTTATCTCGTGCTAAAACATATTCTTATAATGTTGGTTTGACATCCTTGGTTGTAGGTTCAAACGGTGACTATACGGTAAAGTCTTCGGAAGATTTGTACACAAACATGCAAATGCTTAGTAAACTTTTACAAGCTTATGAAGAGCGTTCTAAAGGTAAAAAAACATTGATCTTTAATAACGGAATTAATACATCTATTCACGTTTATGAAACGTTTAAAGCAGCTGGATATCCAATAGCACACTTAGACAATACGGCTACAAAAAAAGAAAGAGCACTACTTTTAAAATGGTTTAAAGAAACACCGCATGCAGTTTTAACATCAGTAAGTATTTTAACTACCGGTTTTGATGAGCCAACAGTAGATACAATTATTTTAAATAGAGCAACAAAATCATTGACGTTATATTATCAAATGATTGGTCGTGGTTCAAGAATATTAAAAAATAAATCGACCTTTAATGTTATTGATCTAGGAAACAACTTCCATCGTTTTGGTCCTTGGGGAGCAGATTTAAATTGGCAGCAAATCTTTAGATCTCCTAACTTTTACTTGGAAAAGCTTTTAGGAGATGAAGAATTAGAAGATAATTTTGCATATGAAATGCCAGACGCTTTGAGAGAACAGTTTAAGGACTCTAAAAATGTATCTTTTGATATTAAACAAACATATTTAGATTCTATTAAAAATAGAGAATCTACAAAAGTTGTGTTAGAGCGTTCTATACAAAACCATGCTAAAATATGTATAGAGAATAGTGAAGATGTATATGATGCACTAGATTTGGCGAAGCAACTTGGAGATGATATTGATTTTAGATTGCAACGTTATACAAAATGTATTAGTAAGAGTACTCATAATTTTATGGATTGGTTACGGACAGATTATCGAATAAAATTGCGACTGTATTTACGCGATAATTTTGACAGAATGTTTGAAGAAATTCATGGTCGACCAGCAGAATAAAAGCCTTTTAATTTAGATGAAATTATCTCGACAAAAAATCCTTATTATTTTAGCGTTTTTTGCCATCTATGTTATTTGGGGTTCTACTTATCTGCTAAATAAAATAGCGGTTGCAGAGATACCTCCATTGTTACTTTCATCTGTTCGATTTACAATTTCGGGAATTTTAATTTTTATCATTTCAAAAATATTAAAACTTTCATTAGCAATAAGTAGAAAGCAATTGTTGAACTCTATAATTGCTGGATTTTTATTTTTGGTTTATGGTAACGGAGTTTTTGTTTGGTCGTTGAAATATGTTGATAGTGGTTTTGCAGCTTTAGAAGCCTCTACACAACCATTAATTATTTTAATTTTGATGCGTATCTTGTACGGTAAAAAAATTCAATCGATGTCAATTGTGGGTGTTGCTTTAGGTCTTTTAGGAATTTACTTGTTAATTAGTCAACAAGGAATCTCTAACCAAGAAGGAAGTGCCTTTGGAATTTTTACGATTTTTACCTGTGTGATAAGCTGGAGTTTCGGAAGCTTGTTTGTTTCTAAAGCTGATTTGCCTTCAAATTTTTTTGTAAGCTCAGGATACCAAATGGTATCTGCAGGGGTTTTACTTTTTGTTTTTAGTTTTTTATTGGGAGAAGAACGAGTTTCACCATTTAATTTAAGTGGTGTTGTTCAGATGTCTATGTTGCTTTTAATTGTATTTGGTAGTATCGTTGCTTTTACAGCGTTTAATTATTTATTAAAAGTTGTTTCTGCAGAAAAAGTAGCTACCTCATCTTATGTAAACCCATTAATAGCAATGCTATTGGGATGGTATATTTTAGATGAGCAAATTACCTTACAATCTATCATTGCTGCTTTTATATTATTGTTAGGAGTTTATTTTATCAATTCGAAACGGGAGTTAAAAACAATACTAAAAAATTCAAAAAAAGCAACTTAAAATGGTTTTTAATAAACAAGAAGTCTTTTTTAGTTCTTTAGATTCCGAATAGAAATCTACACGTTTTTTTAGTACATTTAGCTTTTATAAACACAAACCAAATGAAAACAATACTTTACAGCATTCTTTTTTTACTTACAATTTCTGTAAGTGCTCAAAAAAAAGTTTTAGATCATCCAGATTTTGATATTTGGAACACCATTAGAAGTCAATCTATTTCTAACAACGGAAAGTTTATAATGTACTCTTTAGAAAGAGGAGAAAAGGATCGGTTTTTAAAAATAAAAGATGAAAAAGCAAAAGCAGTTTTCAACTATGATAGAGTGGCAGGAGGTAAATTTACGTACGATTCTAAAAATGCAGTTTTTACCATAAAAGCATGGAAAGATAGTATTACTGAAATGCAAAGAAGAAAGGTAAAGAAAGCCAAAATGCCAAAAGACACTTTGGCAATTTACAATCTTCCCAAAAAGCAATTAACAAAAATTGCGAATGTAAAATCGTATAAAGTTCCACAAAAGTGGTCTGGATATGTAGCGTATTTATTACACGATATTAAAAAACCAGCTTCAAAAGAGAAAGCTAAAAAAACGGATAAGAAGGCTGATAAAAAAACTAAGAAAAAGAAAGCAAAAAAAGTAAGTGCTAAAAATGGATATCATTTAATTCTCAGAAATTTAGCAACAAAAAAAGAAGACACTATAAAATATGTTACTTCATATTCATTTGCTAAAGAAGGTAAAAGTTTAGCTTATGTATCAACTGGAGAATTAGATACTGAAAATGGAGGAGTTTATGTATTGAATTTAAATAACAATAAAAAAACAGCCGTTTTTACAGCAAATAACAAATCAAAATATCGTCAAGTAACATTAAATGATAGTGGAACTAAGTTGGGTTTTGTAGTTGATGTTGATACAACAAAAGCGTTGGTTAGGCCTTATCAACTATATGTTTGGAGTGGGATTGGAAAGGCAACTGAGATCGCTGATCAAAAATCAACTTCAAAAGGGTATAGAATTTCACCTAATGGTAGAATTAACTTTTCTAAAGACAATTCTAAAATGTATTTCGGGTTAGCAACTCAACCTATCGTAAAAGATACAACACTTTTGAAAAATGAAATTGTTAATGTAGAAGTTTGGGCATACAATTCTCCAAGATTATACACAGTACAAGAATTGCAAGTAAATAATGATAGAAAAAAATCCTACGCAGCTGCGTTAGAATTAAATGCAAATAAAGTTGTTCAATTAGCAAACACAAAATATCCAAATGCTATTGTTGGTGATGAAGGAAATGCAGTAAATGTGTTGATTTCAAATCCGACTCCATATATGTTAGAAAGCCAGTGGACAGGAATGAGAGCTAGCGATTATGCTATTGTAAATTCGTCTACTGGAAAAGCAAAAACGATATTGACTAAAGTTGCTGGTAGAGTGCAGTTAAGCCCAAAAGGTAAATTTGCATACGGTTATAATACAGTTGATAGTACTTGGTTTGTATATAATATAGCAAACAATAGAAAGTTAGATTTAACAAAAGGAAAAGTTTTTTATAATGAATTAAATGACTCTCCAAATCATCCAAGATCTTATGGATCTGCTGGTTGGACAAAAGATGATAGCTCTATGTTGATTTATGATCGATATGACATCTTTAAATTCAACCCAAACACTGGTCAAAACACTCGTTTAACAAAAGGTAGAGATACTAAAACTGTTTATCGTTATGCAAGATTAGATAGAGAAGAGCGGTTTATTGATGAATCTAAAACTTGGCTATTAACAACGTTTAACGAAACAACTAAAAACAGTGGATATTACGAGTTTAATCCGAAAAGAAACAGAGGAAAACAATTGTTAGACGGCCCTTTTAGGTATTCAAATCCTGTAAAAGCAAAAAATAACAAGAATGTGTTATTTACACGTCAATCTTTTATTGAGTTTCCAAATTTAAGAGTGTCAGGTTTAAATTTTAAAAAACAAATAGTTATAAGTAATGCAAATCCACAACAAAAAGAATACAATTGGGGAACTATTGAATTGCATGAGTTTACATCTTTAGAAGGAAAAGCTTTAAAAGGATTATTAGTAAAACCAGAAAACTTTGATCCAACTAAAAAGTACCCTATGCTGGTAAATTTCTATGAAAGAAGTTCTGATGGATTGCATAATCATAGAGCGCCATCACCAGGAAGATCAAGTATTAATTACAGTTTTTACACAAGTAGAGGTTATGTTATTTTTAATCCAGATATTGTGTATAGAGATGGTTATCCAGGAGAATCTGCTTACAATGCAGTAATTCCAGGAATTACTTCTTTAATTGATAAAGGTTTTATCAAAAAAGATAAAATTGGTACACAAGGACATAGTTGGGGCGGATATCAAGTAGCGCATTTAGCAACAAAAACTGATATTTTTGCGGCAATTGAATCTGGTGCTCCAGTTGTAAATATGATTAGTGCTTATGGTGGAATTAGATGGTGGACAGGTTTAAGTAGACAATTTCAATACGAGCATACACAAAGTAGAATAGGAGGAACGCCTTGGCAATATCCGATGCGTTATATAGAAAATTCTCCAATTTTTAATATTGATAAAATTAATACACCAATATTAATTATGCACAATGATGCTGATGGACACGTACCTTGGTATCAAGGAATAGAATTTTTCACAGCATTAAGAAGGTTAGGAAAAACATCTTGGTTTCTAAATTATAACGGAGAGCCTCATTGGCCATTAAAAATGCAAAACAGAAAAGATTTTAATATAAGAATGGCACAGTTTTTTGATTACTATTTAAAGGATACCTCAAAACCAGCTTGGATGGATCGTGGAGTTCCTGCAATAGAAAAAGGGATAAAGCAAGGGTATGAGTTGATGAAAAACTAACTTAATTTAAAAAGCTTCTAAGAAATTAGGAGCTTTATATTTTTATAATGTTTCGTTAAATTTTTATTTCAAATCAGAATTAATAGGACTAAAGTGTAACTTTAGCCATCTAAAATTATAATACAATATGAAAATAAAGCTAACACTACTTTCATTGTTGTTAACAATTTCGTTAACTGCACAAACAATCTCGTTTGAAGAATACAACCCAACATCAACTCTAATTGTACCCGGAAAAATAATAAACAAAGCAAAATTTCCTTTTATAGATGTTCATGGACATCAATATAGAATGCCAACGCAAGATTTAACTTCAGTTATTGCAGCAATGGATACCTTAAATATGGGAATTATGGTAAACTTAAGTGGTAGAAGTGGAGCTGATTTAATTAAATCAGTTAAGAACATTAAAAAGAACTATCCAAATAGGTTTGTAGTGTTTGCTAATATCCGTTTTCATAAAAATGTAGGAAAACCAGGATGGATTGAAACTACAGTAAAACAACTTGAGGAAGATGTAAAAAATGGAGCTAGAGGTGTAAAAGTATATAAAGGATTAGGATTGAGTAATTTAGACTACAAAGGCAATAGAATTGCAGTAAATGATATTAGATTAGATCCTATTTGGAAAAAATGTGGAGAATTAGGAATTCCAGTTTTAATTCATTCAGCAGACCCAAAATCATTTTGGGATCCGTTTGATAAAGATAACGAACGATGGTTAGAATTAAAAACACATCCTCGTAGAAAAAGAGATGCAAATAATCCTGCGCCTTTTAAGCAGATTATGAATGAGCAGTATAGCCTGTTTAAAAACCATCCAAAAACTATTTTCATTAGCGCTCACATGGCTTGGATGTCTAATGATTTAGATGGATTGGGGAAATTACTGGATAAACTACCAAATATGAATGTTGGAATTGGAGCTATCATTGCTGAATTAGGAAGACAACCAAGAAATGCGAAAAAGTTCTTTATTAAATATCAAAACAGAATATTGTTCGGAAAAGATAGTTGGAAGCCAGAAGAGTTTCCTACTTATTTTAGAGTTCTAGAAAGTGATGATGAATACTTTCCGTATCATAAAAAATACCATGCATTTTGGCCAATGTATGGATTGGATTTGCCAGATAATGTATTAAAGAAAGTGTATTATAAAAATGCGTTAAGAATAGTTCCTGGTTTAGACAAATCATTATTTCCAAAGTAGCATTAAAAAAGGCTTCTGTATTACAGAAGCCTTTTTTAAATTATAAGATTTGCTATTAACTATTTTTTTAATACCAAATGCTGTATAAAAAATTCCATCATTCGATCTCTATTCATGGCTGTATGTCCTTTATCAGGGCCTAATTGCACTTCAAAACTTTTTCCAGCATTTTGCAATGCTTTTATTAATTGTAGAGAGTTTGATGGATGCACATTATTATCACTTGTTCCGAAAAATATCATTAACTCTCCTTTTAAGTCTTTTGCATAGTTCATTAATCTAGAAACTTCATATCCTTTTTTATTATTCTCTAAAAGATTCATATATCTTTCGGTGTAGATATTATCGTAATTTCTCCAATCTGTAACGGCAGAGTTTGCTACAGCTGCATGATACACATCAGGAAACCGTAATAAACTCATTCCTGCAGTAGTACCACCATAAGATGTACCGTAGACACCAACACGAGTTTTGTCAAAATATGGACGGTTATAAAGAGATCTAATTCCCGCAGCAAAATCATCCATTTCAACAATTCCTAAATTTCCATATAATTTATCTAGCATTCTTTTTCCTCTTCCTCCTACATTTCTTCCATCAATATTTACGACTAAAAAACCATATTCTGTTAATGGGTTTGGATAGGTAAAGGATTCTCTAAAGGCATTGGTACTTGGCCCACCATAATTACTAAGAATTAGTGGGTATTTTTTTAAAGGATCAAAAGTTGAAGGGTAGTGAATCATTCCATGCAACTCTGTTTCTCCATCCGCAGAAGTGAATGTAAAAACTTCAACTGTTTTATAGCCAGATTCATTAAATTTTGACATGTCGCTTTTAGCAATTTCAGCAACAACTTTTCCTTTTGCATTGATAAGGTTCATAAAAGGTGGAATTTTATGCGTCTGTGAAAAATCAACAAAATACTTTCCTTTAGGTGAAAGACTAACTCTATGATTGTATTTAGGATTTGTTAAGCGAATATTTTTGCTTCCGTTTAGCTTTACACGGTGCAATTGCATTTTCATATGATTATCACCACTTCTAGCCATATAATATAAAAACCCTTTTTTTTCATCAACATTAACAATTCTTGAAACTTCAAAATTATGATTGGTTAAACTGTTAATAAGTTTTCCGCTAAAGTTATATAAATAGTAGTTTTTAAAACCGTTTCTTTCTGATGCCCAAATAAAGTTACCATTTTTTAATACTTTTATTTCTGGAGAGTTTTCTGTAAAACTATCTAACCATTCTTCGCGAACTACTACGCGTGTTTTTCCTGTTATTGGATTTCCAGCCTTAAATTCCATTATATCTTGCTTACGATTGGTGCTATGAAAAAGTAATTCTTTTCCATCAGGAGACCATTTAATATCGTATAAATAAGTACCTATTTTACCGTCATTAAAAGGCTTTCCATCACGTGTATCTAGAACAACCGTTTTTTTAGTTTCTAAATTATACACCATTAAATCTACAGGCAAATTTTTTGCTCCAACTTTAGGATACGCTTCAATTTCTACTGAATCTTGAATATTTAGTTGCTCATACAAAACATAGTATTTTTTTGCATTTTTTTCTTCAAACCGATAAAAAGCCACTTTTTTACTATCTGGAGACCACCACATTGCAGAGGTTTGTCTTAACTCTTCACCGTATACCCAAGTTGCGATTCCGTATTTTAATTGATTGGTATCGTTTCCTTTTGTGGTAATTGCATAAGAGCTAGATCCATCAGCGTTACTAATGTACATATTTCTGTCTTTTGTAAATGCTTTTAATTTTTTATCAGGAGAAAGAGCAGATGTATATTGTCTTCCTCTTGCAGGTCTGTTTCCTCTTCTAAAACGTTGTGGACGTTTTGCTTTTTCTGAAGCAACAACTTTTTTCTTTTTTACATTGTAAGTAAGTTGCATTCCGTTTTCAACATACGTAAACGTTTTACCATCTTTAGCCCAAGTAACAGAAGTTGGAGCTCTTTTTATAGATTTATAAAGTTTAGGTGCCATTTTTTTATACTGTTCATAACCTGGCATTTTTTTGAGCTTATCTTGAGCTTGGGTTATTCCTGAAGACAGAAACAACAAAGACATAAAAAATAATCCAATTGTTTTTTTAGTGTGTGAGCGATTCATTTTTAATTTGTTTAATACGTTAATTAGAGTAAAAATAATTTAAAATATAGAACAGTCTATAAGAAATTAGAGTTTTATGAAAATTTTGTGCTTTGAAAATGGCTACTATGTGGTTTTTAAGCATATAGTACTTATATTTGTTAGAAATTAAACAACCACTTTTTTAATCTTAATCGTATTTATAATGAAATTTCAACTTATAAAACTCAGTATCACATTAATTTTTCTATTACAAATTAGTTTGAGTCATGCACAACAGGGTAGAGGAGGTGGAAATAATCAAACGGCTATGAATTCTGATTACAAGTTTGAATTTAGCATTGAGAACGCAATAGGAATTATTAGATATGATGTAGATGTTTTGTACAAAAAACTGAAGGTAAAAAAAGAGGATAATAAACGCATTTTGGCAAAAAAAATTACGGAATACAACCGTAAAATCGATAAAATTAAATTTTTAAATTCAGTTTTACTCAATGATGTGAATACATTTATTGAAGTAAAAAAGATGGAAGCAAGCATGAATAAAGACATGCAATTGATGAAAAGTGCTAAAGTTCAAGCACAAGATAAATTAAATCCTATAAAAGCGAAAATTACTATTGAAGATGAAAATTTGAATAGTCAATTGAAAAAAATTCTTTCAAAAAAACAATTTAAAAAATGGAAAAAACATCATACTAAAAGAAAAGAGGCACTAAAACCTAAAGCGCTTGTAAAAAATCGAGTGAATGCCGCAAAAGCGGGAGCTCAAAGAAATAACTACAACAGAAGAAGAAGAAGCTATTAAGTAGTAGTTTGCGATTTAGCAACGTAAAAGGAAAATCATTTTATTTTTCACCATTTAATATTTTTAGACTTCGTATTCAAAAATAATTGCATGCCATTTTAGACGTATACTAAATGTTTAGCCGTTTTATCAATTTCGAGTTTGAAATTTTTTAAATTTTTTGAAAACATTGCCAGCAAAATAAAATATTGATTTCCAAATTACTACTCGCAGTAATTAGGCTATAATTTATTGATAATTTTACGGAAGTTCTTTATTTTAGTTCGTTCATAATTTATAAGAATTCACCAATAAATTATATAACAATTAAAATTGTTTTCTTACTTTTTTCTATATATTTGATTTTCTATAATACATTACCAAATCAAACGAAATGAAAAGCCTATTATTTATTTTTGCAATTTTAACAAGTTTTGTAGCTGTTTCTCAGCATGGACTTGACAAAGAAATTAAAAACATAGAATCTAAAGTTATTGAATGGCGAAGGGATTTTCATAAAAACCCTGAGTTGTCTAATAGGGAATTTAAAACTTCAGCTAAAATAGCTAAACACTTAAAATCTTTAGGTTTAGAGGTTAAAACAGGGATTGCTCATACTGGTGTTGTTGGAATTTTAAAAGGAAAAAACCCGGGAAAAGTTTTGGCTTTAAGAGCTGATATTGATGCGTTACCAGTTAGAGAACGCGCTAATTTACCTTTTAAATCTACAGTGTCAAGCACTTTTGGTGGTCAAGATGTTGGTGTAATGCATGCTTGTGGGCACGATACACATACAGCAATATTAATGGGCGTTGCAGAAATATTATCAAAAAATAAAGACAAAATTAAAGGAACTATAAAATTTATTTTTCAACCCGCAGAAGAAGGACCGCCAAAAGGAGAAGAAGGTGGTGCTAAAATGATGGTAAAAGAAGGGGTTTTAAATAACCCAAAAGTAGATGCAATCTTCGGATTACATATTGGTTCTGGACAACCAGTAGGAACAATATCCTACAAGCCAGGAGGAATGATGGCTGCAGCACAACGATTTGAAATTAATGTAAAAGGAAAACAAACACATGGTTCTATGCCTTGGGGCGGCGTTGACCCAATTATGGCAAGTGTAAAAATTATTGATGGATTGCAAACATTGGTAAGTAGAGAGATGCCTTTGACTCAAGAAGCTGTTGTATTATCTGTTGGTAAAATAACAAGTGGTGTTCGAAATAACATTATTCCAGAGACAGCTCAAATTATTGGTACATTACGTACATTAGATTATGGAATGCAAAAGCACATGAATACACGTATGAGAGAATTAGTTCCTGCTATAGCAAAAGCATATAGAGCTAGCGCAACTATTGAGATTGCAGAAGGAACTGCTATAACTTATAATCATTTAGGGCTAACCGCTCAAATGCTACCTTCATTAAAAGAAGCAGCTGGAGAAAAAAATGTATTTGAAATAAAAGCAATTACAGGCGCAGAAGACTTTTCTTTCTTTCAAAAAGAAGTTCCAGGATTGTACTTCTTTTTAGGTGGAATGACTCCTGGGAATAAAGAAGCGTTTCCTCATCATACACCAGATTTTTTTATTGATGAAAGCGGAATGTTGTTAGGAGTAAAGACTTTTATTCAAATGTCTATTGATTATTTAAATAATTAGTTCAAATAAAACCCTTTAAAAAAGACCAATTCATTGAATTGGTCTTTTTTTTTACTATGATTTTGTTTTGAGCTTAATAATTGTAAGTATTTTTAAAAGGTTTAATCCATTTGAATGGCTCCAATACCAGCATTCCAAAGTTTTTTATTAAAGTCAGGAATTAACGTATTTATAAAAGAATTTGCCCTTTTTTGCAAAGGTATCCACTGTGCATCTAATTCAGCTTTACGGTCTCTATTTGATTGATTTACTCTTGGAATACTGCTTTCAGTTTGGTTAATTAAAAAGATATATTCTGCCGTAAACTTGTTTGGAAAATTCTCAACATCATCATAGGCTTTAGATTTACGTTGAATCATATCTTCATCCCAATCTTTTAATGCTTTGATCAAATTTAAACCCTCGTCAATTAAATTTTTAGAAGCTTTTTTCTTTTTTAAAAGTGCTACCATTTTTTGTAATTGTATGTTCGCTTTATTCAGTACATTCACTTTATTATGCATTTCTGTAAGTGATATTTCCATGTTATACATAAAAATATCATACGCATCATATTGCCCTTTTACAGTGTTATATTGAGGGTTTTCAACAATTACCGCAGATGTTGTATGATTTTTATTTCCAACCTTTAATGTCAGTGTATAAGTTCCCGGAGAAACTCTATGTCCTCTAAAATTAGCTTCGATATATACATTTTTTACTCCTGGCATTGTCGGATATTTCATATCCCAAACAAAACGATTCAATCCTTTTTTATTTGAAAGGTTAAGTGTTGGAGGTGGACCACCATCCCAACGCTTGTAAGATTTGTCTTTTGCAGAACTGTAGGTGTTTATAACTTCGTTTTTACTATTTGTTATTGTTAAACTAATTGTTTCTTTTTTATCAATTTTGGGTAATTCATAATAAATAACAACACCATTCGCAGGATTCACACCTACAAAATCAGTAGAACCATTAAATTTAGAACTATTGCCACTCAACGGACTCCCCCAAAAACCATTAGAAGCATTTTCTGGAGTGTACAATTTCACCCCTTTATTATTCGACTGATATTGTCCTAATACTCCTAAATCATCTAAAATCCAAAAAGATCGCCCCGATGTTGCCACAATCAAATCTCCTTGATGTACTTTTAAATCAGTAATTGGGGTGATTGGCAAGTTTAATTGAAATGGTTTCCATAATTTTCCACCATTCCAAGAAATATAGATTCCTTTTTCAGTTCCTGCATATAACAATCCTTTTTGTGTTTGATCTTCTCGTACAACTCTTGTCGGTGTATCATTTGGAATACCATTATTGATGGCTGCCCAACTTTTCCCGTAATTGGTTGTTTTATAAATTCCTGGAGCAAAATCGCTAAACTTATAGCGAGTGGTTGTAATATATGCTGTACCCGGATCGTGTGGTGAAACATCAATTGCATTCACCAAACATTCTTTCAGTCCTTTTGGGGTAACATTGCTCCATGATTTCCCATCATTTCTAGTAATGTGTACAAAACCATCATCACTACCTGTCCAAAAAACGCCTTTTTCATGTGGCGATTCTATTAAATATGCTATGGTTCCGTAATTTTCAGCACCTACTGCTTCATTGGTATATGGACCTCCACCATTCCCTTGTTTTTTATCTATATTACGTGTTAAATCTGGAGAGAATTCATCCCAAGTAATCCCTTTATCCTTTGTTCTTAACACTTTTTGTGCTGCATGATAAAAAGTATCAGGACTATGTTTTGACCAAATAATTGGAGCATTCCAATTAAATAAGTATTTCATTTTTCTTGCTTCTCTACCTAAATACTGAATTGGAGCTGCCATAATTTGTGTACTCGCTTTTGCGTTCATATCTAACGCTTCAATGGTTCCTAAATAACTACCACCTAATACTAGCGAAGGATTATTTGGGTCAAAAGCTAAGAAGGCACTTTCACCACCAGCAGAATAGGTCCAATCTTGTGCAGAAATATTTCTACGTCCAGTTGATAAACTGGCTATTTTAACTGATGTATTGTCTTGTTGTCCTCCATAAATATTATATGGAAATAAATTATCTACATTAATTCTATAGAATTGGGAAGTCGGCATGAAGTCTTGTGTAGACCAAGATGTGGCATCATTAAAAGAAATTGCTGCTCCACCATCATTAGCTATGACCATGTTTTTTGAATTTTTCGGATTGATCCAAAGATCGTGATAATCACCATGTGTTCCACTTAGGCGTTCCCATGTTTTTCCTCCATCTTTAGAGCGAAGTGCTGGAGCACTTAATACATAAACCGTGTTTTCATTGTTTGGGTCTGCAAAAACTTCAATATAATACCAAGCACGTTGTGTTAATCTATTGTCATCACTTACTCGATGCCAATTATCACCAGCATTATTGGAAACAAATAAACCACCTAAATCTTTATCGCTATCACTTTCTATTAACGCATATACTTTATTAGAATTAGCTCTACTCACAGAAATAGCCATTTTTCCTTTTTCTTTTGGAAGACCATTATGAATTGTTTTCCAAGTTTCACCACCATCGATAGATTTGTACAAGCCGCTTCCTTTACCACCGCTTGTAATTTTCCAAGGCGCACGTTGATAATGCCACATTGCAGCATATAAAACTTCTGTATTATTCATATCCATAGACAATTCTACAGCTCCTGTAAAGTTATTTATATACAATACTTTTTTCCATGTTTTACCTCCGTCAATAGACTTGTATACTCCACGTTCTTCTGTAGATCCAAACATTGCACCTTGTGCTGCTATAAAAACTATATCTGGATTTGTTGGATGAATTACAATACGAGAAATATGTTGAGTTTTATCCAAGCCGATTTTTTTCCAAGTTTTTCCGGCGTTTGTAGATTTATATACACCATCACCATAAGAAGTCATTACACCACGTATTGCGTGTTCTCCCATTCCGGTATAAATAATATTTGGATTTGATTCTGAAACTGCTACTGCACCAACAGATCCCATTTTAAAAAAACCGTCAGAAATGTTATTCCAATGTTGTCCTGCATCTTGAGTTTTCCACAAACCACCTCCTGTAGTACCCATATAATAGATAAGAGGGTCATTTACAACACCACTAGCTGTGACAGAGCGACCTCCTCTAAATGGGCCTATATTCCTGTATTTAAGTGGTTTGAAATATGTTTCTGCTTCTTGTGCAGTTAAAGAGAATGTTAGGCAAAAAATGTAAAGGATGGAAATAAAATTTTTCATAATGATTGAAGTTGCTTGATTAATTTTCAAAATCTTATAAATGTACTCATTTTTTAAAAGAACAACGATAATAAAAAATGAGTACTTATCAGGAAGTTTTAATGAAATAATGTTTATAACCTGTAATAAATTTCATATTACATTGAAAGGCGATGAACAGATAAAGCTAATGGGTAAGGGTTTTTAGAAGATAAGAAATATTATGAGTGTGAGTTATTAGTGAATAAAGAAACACATCAAATTTTAAACGTGCTGTGATTCAAAAGACAATGCTCTAATCTTAGGGTATTTAAAAAACATTAATGAAAGATACTATAGCAATATATGATAAATTAAAAATATATAAATTAATGCGTTGTATATCAAAAAAATAGCTTAGTTTTGCAAACTAATTAATAGTATAAATTAAATTACATTACAATGAGTAAAGGAACAGTAAAATTTTTCAATGAGTCTAAAGGATTTGGATTCATCACTGAAGAAGGAGTAGACAAAGATCATTTTGTACACATTTCTGGATTAGTAGACGAAATTCGTGAAGGCGATGATGTTGAATTTGATCTACAGGAAGGAAAAAAAGGATTAAATGCAGTAAACGTAAAAGTTATCTAAGCATATACTTTAAGTCTTATAAAAGCCCATCAATTTTGATGGGCTTTTTTTTATGAGCAATTCTCACTTAGAAACCACATAACATTAATGCATCGTATATCAAATTCCCGAGAACGGGTTCAGTATCTTTGCCAAAAATATTTTTATGTCAACACGTTTTTCCGATTTAGGAATTCACGATCAGTTAGTACAAAGTTTAACTGATTTACAGATCTCTATCCCAACAAATATCCAAGAAAAAACAATTCCAGTTATATTAAACCAAAAAGAAGATGTCGTTGCATTAGCAAAAACTGGGACAGGAAAAACGGCTGCTTTTGGATTGTCTTTATTGCAATTAATTGATGTTGATAAAACCAATATTCAAGCAGTAATCTTAGCACCAACGAGAGAATTAGGGCAACAGATTTACACAAATTTAGTCTCTTTTTCTACATATTTACCTGTAATTTCTATTACTTCAGTTTGTGGTGGAATTCCGATTAAACCTCAAATTGAACGCTTAAAAAGCACCACACACATTGTTGTTGCAACACCTGGACGTTTGGCTGATTTAGTGGAGCGAAAAGCAATTGATATTAAAAATATTTCATATTTTATTTTAGATGAAGCTGATGAAATGGTGAGCGCATTAAAAATAGGATTGGATGCAATTATCAAAGAAATACCAAAATCCAGAAGAACTTTATTGTTTACGGCTACAATGCCAGGAACCATTAAACAATTGGTTCAGAATTACATGTCAAAACACGTAGTTTATATAGAAGCTGATATGACTACTGTCGGACATCAAGGAATCGATCATCAATATGTAGTTGTAGAACCGATAGAGAAATTAGAGGTTTTGTTACATTTTTTAAATTCTAAAGAAGGAAAACGAGGAATTATATTTTGTAAAACCAAAGCAGCCGTTAATAAATTAGCAAAAAATTTAGCCATTAATAAATTTTCTTCTGGAGCGATTCATGGCAGTTTAACTCAAGGTATTCGTGATCGAATTATGGGGCAATTTAGAGAAGGTTATATTGATATTTTAGTGGCTACAGATTTGGCTGCAAGAGGAATTGATGTAAAAGATGTTTCTTATGTTATCAATTATCATTTACCTGATACATATGATGCGTATGTGCATAGAAGTGGCCGTACAGCAAGAGCGGGAGCAACAGGACTTTCTTTAACCATTTTACAGCAAGAAGAAGTTGCTGATATTACTGATTTTGAAAAAGAATTAGGCATTGTTTTTAAAGAATTAAAAAAAGCCGATGCGCAAAGTATAGAAGAAAATAACGGATTGTTATGGGCAAAAAAGATATTTAAGACCAAACCAAATCGTACTATTTCTGAAGAATTTAGAAAAGAAGTGAGAACAATATTCCATCATTTAACGAAAGAAGAATTGATAGAAAAAGTATTGGCAAATTATGTAGCACAAACTAATTCAGGAGCTTCAAAATCAGAAGAGACTAAGAAGAAAAAAAATAAGAAATAGAACGATGGCAAATACGATTAAAGATCAACAAGGTATTCTTGAGAAATTAAAAATATACAGTTTAAATTCGATGCAAGAAGAAGCGTTGGAAACAATCAATAACAATGCGAATACCATTTTATTGTCTCCAACAGGAACTGGTAAAACACTTGCTTTCTTGTTGCCACTAATTGCTCAATTAGATTCAGAATGTAAAGAAGTACAAATGTTAATTATTGTGCCTTCTAGAGAATTAGCGATTCAAATAGAACAAGTAATACGAAATATGGGTTCTGGTTTTAAAGCAAATGCAATTTATGGAGGAAGAACTATTTCTAAAGATAAAATAGAACTAAAACATACACCAGCAATTTTAATTGGAACTCCCGGAAGATTATCAGATCATTTTGAACAGGCTCGTTTTACAACAACAGAAATTAAAACCTTGGTTGTTGATGAATATGATATTTCATTTGAAGTTGGCGCTGGTGGCGATATGAGAAACATAATCAGTCATTTACCCAATATTACAAAGCGTATTTTGACTTCTGCAACGAAAGGAGCTTCTATTCCTAGTTATTTTAGAATGGACAAAGCAGTAACGTTGAATTATTTGAAAGAAAAAATAGTTTCAAAACTAGTTGTAAAAACCATCCTTTCTCCGTCTAAAAACAAACACAATACCTTGGTAGATTTGTTAAATCATTTAGGAAATGACCCAGGAATTGTCTTTTGTAATAAAAAAGATAGTATAGAAGATATCAGTCAATTTTTAGATAAAAAGAAGATTGCACATACGTGTTTCCACGCTGGTATGGAGCAAAAAGACAGAGAACGTGCGTTAATCAAATTAAGAAACGGAAGTGTTTCTATATTGGTTGCAAGTGATTTGGCTTCAAGAGGAATTGATATTCCAGAAATGAAATTCATTATTCATTATGAAACTCCTGATGCTTTTGAAGAATATACGCATAGAAATGGAAGAACAGCTAGAGTAAACGCAAAAGGAACAGCCTATTTAATAAAAGGAGATAGAGAAGTGTTTCCTGAGTTTATAGAAAATGCTAAAGTTGAAACGCTTTCATCAACCGGAAAACGGAAACCTCAATTTTGGACGACGTTGTTTATTTCTGGTGGTAGAAAAGATAAAATATCAAAAGGAGATATTGCTGGATTATTTTTTAAACAAGGAGAAATAAATAATGACCAACTAGGAGTTATAGAATTGAAACAAGATTGTGCTTTTGTAGCTGTTCCAATTAGTATTGCTGATGCTCTGGTTGATAAACTTAATAATGTACGATTGAAAAAGAAAAAAGTAAGAATTAGTATTATCTAAATTACAAGCTTTAAAACTTCCCAAACATTATTTGCTACTATTTTTTGACCTTTAACTGTTGGATGGATTCCGTCTGCTTGATTTAATTCAGGAATACCACCAACATCTTTTAATAAAAAAGGAATTAAATAGAGATCATTTTTTTTAGCTAATTCAGGAAAAATAGTTTTGAACTCTGTCGTATAATCTATACCCATATTAGGAGGAAGCTGCATTCCTGCTAAAATAATTTTCGTAACCGGATTTTTTTGAAGCACTGCATCAATAATTGCTTGTAAATTTTTGCGCGTTTCTTTTAAAGAAACTCCGCGTAATCCATCATTTGCGCCTAACTCCAAGACAAAAACATCAATTTTTTGATTTAGAACCCAGTTAATTCTATTCTTTCCGCCAGAAGAAGTTTCACCACTAACTCCAGAATTAATAACAGTATATTTCAAAGAAAGTGAATCTATTTTAGTCTGAATTATTGCAGGAAAAGCATCATTTGCATCATCTAAACCATAACCAGCAGTTAGACTATCACCAAAAAACACAATCTTTTTTGTTGCACTTTTTTCTGTACTCTTACTTTCAATTTCGTTTGGTAAATTTTTAGTTACGGTTTCTTTTTTTGAAGTATCTGCTCCACAAGATAAAAACATCAGTAAAAAAGAAAAATAACAAAATTTTAAGAAAATCTTCATTACACTATCGTTCAAATTCAAAATCAATTGTCTATTTTTCAGTTTTAGCATTTTTTAATAAAATATATATTAAGTAAGTACAATGACAAAGATATTAAAGATTCACGAACTAGAGAAAACATATACAAGCGGTTCTAAAGAATTAACAGTTTTAAGTGATATTTCTTTTGAAGTAGAACAAGGCAGTATTTTTTCTATTGTTGGTCCTTCAGGAAGCGGTAAAACAACATTGCTTGGTTTATGTGCTGGTTTAGATCATCCTAGCAAAGGTGAAATAGAATT
>Ga0316205_10000184_pt1 | contig 132650 bp, 112 predicted proteins | sample 3monthpyrite_MG_FD_204941 | JGI IMG/M metagenome (GOLD analysis project Ga0316205, IMG submission 204941) | Microbial mat bacterial communities from mineral coupon in-situ incubated in ocean water Damariscotta River, Maine, United States -... | ecosystem: Environmental > Aquatic > Marine >...
AAGCAATTAAATAGAATGCTCAGCCGGTGGTTGTTTAACTGGTGGACATTAGGTTGGACCACTGGGCACTGATTGTGGTGTCCGGTTTTCCTTTAATTGTTTTTAGAGTTTGTTTTTGATATTTGTTTTGGATTTATTTAATTCAGCGCAGAAAAATCGTCATCTCCGAATGCCAATGATGATTTTATTGGTCGGAGATCTAGCGACTTTGCAGCTTTTAAAGACACTGGATTCCCGACACAAGCATTCGGGAATGACGATGTTTTTTTAAGTTAATGGCTAGTAATAAATTTAATTCAGAATGTTAATTTTAAAACAAAAAACAAGCACAAAAATAAAAATTATAACGAAAACACAAACACAAACAAAAACAAAAACAAAAACAAAAAATTATTTTACGGAGAATACCATGCAGCGAAATGATAACTTATTAAGAAGTCGGTTTATAAATGCAATCGCCTCGGGAGAATTGGGCCGGGTAGACGAGCAGGGAATTATCTTTACCCTGAAAGAATTTAAACTGTATTTTGCAGAAATAAAAACCGATTACATAAATTCATTTTTACCCGCCTCAACTATAGAAACAGGCCGAATAGAAATGAGCCACACCAAGTTTCTATTTCGAATACGCAAAGGCGTGTATCGGGTGCATCCGGGTTTGCTTTTAGATTTGCAAGGTGGTGCGGCGGGGAAGGTGAAGGTGAAGGTGAAGGAGTAAGTGGTGTCGCGGGTTAAGGCTGGATTACAGAGTCTCATATTAAAGGCACTCCCGTTGACTTATCTTTTAAACCCCCCGTTTATTAGTCTAAAAAATACACCTTGCTATTTCCAGATAATTACATTATCTTGTGTTGAAATTAATCACAGCCACAATATGTAGTTGTTTTTAGAATAACCCAACCACAGGGGAATCCGGTGTAAATCCGGGACTGTCGCGCAACGGTGATGGGAGTCAGAAGTAATTCTGCCTGCCTAAGTCCGATTACCTGTGAAGCTTTAATATACAAAACACCGAGTCTCGCGATCAGGCTCAGGTGGAAAGTCTCGCGTATTTTTCGCACTTTCCCCTGACTTTTATATCCTGATTGCTAGATAAAATCAGGACGTCTAAACGTCAGGGGGTATCCATGCAAACCGAATCTATTAGCAGTGCGGCCATCGAATCCAGGTCTCACAACTCAGCAGAAAACTATACAACCTCGTCAACCAGCCAGTCTTTTAGCCGGGTGATTCGACGCAATGGTAAACAGACCGCATTTGATCGAAGCAAAATTATTGTTGCACTGACCAAAGCATTCCTGGCGGTGGAAGGTGGAACCGCAGCCGCCTCTAGCCGGGTGCGGGAAACCGTTGAGCTTCTGACGACCCAGGTGATGGATGCACTGTTCCGTCACCTGCCGGAAGATGGCACGGTGCATATTGAAAATATTCAGGATCAGGTTGAACTGGCGCTCATGCGTAACGGTGAACAAAAAGTTGCCCGCGCCTATGTTTTATACCGGGAGCAGCATGCACAAAAACGTGCCCATGAGAGGGCTGATACTGAAGAGTTGCAGCCAACTCAGAATCCGATAAATGTCACCCATAAAGATGGCAGTAAAAAACCACTTAATTCAGCCCGCTTGCAACAAATTATAAATGAAGCGGTGAGCGGGCTGGAAAATATTAATGCGGCGTTATTATTAACGACGACATTAGGCTCAGCTTATGAGGGCATGAGCGAAGATGATTTATACACCACACTGGTGATGAGTGCGCGCAGTTTAATTGACAGCGAACCGAATTATTCACAGGTGTCTGCACGACTGTTACTGGATAATATGCGCCGTGAAGCACTAACCTTTATTTATGGTTATGAGCAGGAAGCCACCCAGAATGAAATGTCTGAACGGTATGGGGATTACTTTAAAAATTATATTAAAAAAGCGGTAGAGCTTGAGCTATTAGATAGCGAATTATTGCGTTACGATTTAGATGCACTGGCTAGCGCATTAATGCCAGAGCGCGATCAACAGTTTTTATATTTAGGCTTACAAACACTTTATGATCGTTATTTTATACACGATAGTAATACGCGCATAGAATTACCCCAGGCATTTTATATGCGGGTTGCCATGGGGCTGGCAACCAATGAAATAAACCGTGAAGCACGAACGATTGAATTTTATAAATTATTATCTTCATTCGACTTTATGAGCTCAACCCCTACGTTATTTAATTCCGCAACGCTACGCCCGCAACTATCCTCGTGTTATTTAACAACGGTGCCGGATGATTTAGAAGGTATTTATAATTCGTTTAAAGATAATGCATTACTGTCAAAATTTGCCGGTGGTTTAGGCAATGACTGGACACGAGTGCGAGGATTAGGTTCGCACATTAAAGGCACTAATGGTAAATCCCAGGGGGTTGTACCATTTTTAAAAGTGGCGAATGATACCGCCGTTGCGGTGAACCAGGGGGGCAAACGCAAGGGTGCCATGTGTGCCTATTTAGAAACCTGGCACATCGATATTGAAGAATTTTTAGACCTGCGTAAAAACACCGGTGATGATCGTCGCCGCACCCACGATATGAATACTGCGAACTGGGTGCCGGATTTATTTATGAAGCGCGTTGTTGAAGAAAAAGACTGGACGCTTTTTTCACCGGAAGAAACACCGGATCTTCACGATTTATATGCCATGGATTTTGAAGCGGCCTATGTGGCCTACGAAGAAAAAGCCGCAAGGGGCGAGATAAAATTATTTAAAACCGTAAACGCATTAGAACTGTGGCGAAAGATGCTGGGCATGTTGTTTGAAACCGGGCATCCCTGGATCGCATTTAAAGATCCCTGTAATGTGCGTTACACCAATCAACATGTGGGTGTTGTGCATAGCTCAAACTTATGCACGGAAATCACCCTGCACACTAATGATAATGAAATTGCTGTGTGTAATCTGGGTTCGGTAAATTTAGCTGCACATATTGATGAAAACGGATTGAATATGGTTAAGCTGGAAAAAACCATCAGCACTGCAATTCGTATGTTAGATAATGTGGTGGATTATAATTACTACTCCGTGCCCCAGGCCAGAAATTCAAATCTGCGTCACCGTCCAATTGGTTTAGGTATTATGGGATTTCAAGATGCGCTGTATAAATTAAACATTGCTTACAATGGAGAGCAGGCGGTTGAGTTTGCTGATACTTCAATGGAAGCGGTGAGTTATTTTGCGATAAAAGCTTCATCGGATCTGGCGGCTGAGCGCGGGCAGTATTCCAGTTATCAGGGGTCGTTGTGGAGCCAGGGAATATTACCGATCGATTCAAACAATAAAATGATAGAAGCGCGTGGAAATTATATTGAGTGTGATACCAGCAGTAAGCTCGATTGGGACGCGCTTCGTGAAACTGTTTTAAAGCAGGGCATGCGTAACAGTAACTGTTTGGCAATTGCACCCACCGCAACCATTTCAAATATTTGTGGCGTCAGTCAGTCCATTGAGCCGACGTATCAAAATCTTTATGTGAAATCTAATTTGTCCGGTGAGTTTACGGTGGTGAATCCGTATTTAGTGAATGACTTAAAAGCACTCAATTTATGGGATGAAGTAATGGTGAATGATCTTAAATACTACGATGGATCAGTCTCCAATATCGATCGAATTCCGGATGAATTAAAAAAACTCTATGCCACCGCCTTTGAAATTGACACCCGTTGGTTAATTGAAGCCGGTGCACGTAGGCAGAAATGGATTGATCAGTCGCAGAGTTTAAATTTATATATGGCTGAGCCATCGGGTAAAAAATTAGATCAGTTATATAAGCTGGCCTGGGTGCGTGGATTAAAAACGACTTATTATTTACGCTCGATTGGTGCAACGCATATGGAAAAGACTGCTGGAAATACAGTGGGTAATATGGAATCGGTTGAGCAGGAAACACCGAAGGTGTGTTCGATTTTAGATCCGGATTGTGAGGCCTGTCAGTAGTTAAGGCATAAGCATTATGTATCCCCTCTTAGAAAAAGAGGGGATACATATATTTTTATTGCTGCCAGTTTGATAGTGTTAAATATTTATTTTACGGGGGAGATTTAAAACTTTAAATCCCCCTCAATCCCCCTTTTACTAAGGGGGAGGCTACATTATTAATTATTAAATAAAATTTGAAAGCTTGTATCTCTATTAGGCGATACAAAAACATAAGGTAAACCGCCATGTTAAACTGGGAAGATCCAACCGCCACATTTTCAAATGCATCGAATGCGGAAGCAATATTAAAAACAGAACCGACAAGTTCGGCGCAAGATACTAAATCAGAAATTGTTCTGGAAACAACACAGTCTGCAATGAAGTCAGTCATGACACCGGCCATGAAACCAGTGCGCGCAGACGACAAGCGTGTCATCAACGGCAAGACCGACATCAATCAACTCGCGCCCTTTAAATATCCCTGGGCCTGGGAGTTCTGGTTAAATGCCAACCGTAATCACTGGACGCCATTAGATATTAATATGTCAAAAGATGTGCATGATTATCAGCACCGTTTAACGCTGGAAGAAAAACATGTATATGAAAATGTTTTATCGTATTTAACCACGTCAGATATTCTGGCAATGCGAAATGTGGGGCTGGCAGTAATGGAAAAAATGACTGCGCCTGAATTGCAAATTTATCAGGCACGGCAGGTTTATGAGGAAGCATTGCATACCTGGACATATCAACACTGTATTGAATCCATTGGCCTTGATCAGGGTGAAATTTATAATCGTTACCGGGTAGTGCCTGCAATAAATGGCAAAATTCAGATGGCCAATGAAAAAATTAATTCAGTGTTACGCGCCGATATCGATTTAACCGACAAAGATGAACTGGAAAACTTTATTATGTCGTATACTTTTTTCGCCGGCATATTTGAAGGCTGCTGGTTTTATAATGGCTTTAGTCCGATTTTCGCATTGCAACGCCGGGGATTAATGACCGGCACGGCTGAACAGTTGCAATATATTATGCGTGATGAAGTTTTGCATTGTGCCTTTGGTATTCGGGTGGTGAATCAAATTATCACAGAAAATAATGTGAAACTGAACCCGAAAGCCATTAACGATATGTGGCAGGAAGCGGAAGCCTGTGAAATCGAATATGCCAATTATATAATGCGTGATCCGATTTTAGGTTATACCGCAAAAGATCACGTGGCACAGTTTCGTTTTATTGCTAATCGTCGAGCAAAATCCCTGAAACATGCAGAGCCTTTTCCCGGCGCGGAAAATACACTGGGCTGGTTAGATGAGCAGGCCAATATGCGCAAAGAGAAAAACTTTTTTGAAACCAGGGTAACCGAATATCAAACCGGTGGTGCTTTGGAATGGTAGATGTGTAAATTTACATTTATGGGATACAGGCTGAAACCATTCTTTCTGTAGAAAGTATGAGAAAGCATAAAGCCTCCCCCTTAGAAAAAGGGGGATTGAGGGGGATTTAAAATCATTAAGTTGTTTTATTTTGATGTGAGAAGGGTGCAATCAGAGTCTTTTTAAATCTCCCCCCTACACCTACATATTAAGCACTACAAACCTGAAAGCCCCAGGTCTTACCTGCTCTCCCTCTTTTTCTAAGAGGGGAGCAAAAAGTCCGCTCACCTAATAATTGAGACTTTAATCTTCAAACAAACTGTAAGATATAGTCTGAAGCTATTTCGTAAATTGTCAGATTAGGTATGAGCTACTACATCTACACAACTGCACTAATAGTTTTTGTTTAGCTGGTTACAGCTTCTAAATTACATTTACAAATCACCGATGCTGTTGAGACTTACGCTTTTTCAATTTTATCGCCCGGTGTTTTTTACTGGCTTCAGTTGCTTCAGAGCCTATATGTTCTTCTCCGCGAGTCCGCGCCAATTGCACCTGTTTTTCCCGTTCCATAAAACGCTCACGTTGTTCATCGGTTTTTTTATCAAAGCAATGGGGACAGCTCACGCCCTGAATATATTTTTCACTTTGTTTGTCGTCTTCGGTTATGGGTAATCGACAGGCATGACACTGATCGTAACTGCCTTTTTTCAGAGAGTGGTCAACGCTGACCCGGTTATCAAATACAAAACATTCGCCTTCCCAGAGTGAATCTTTTTCGGCAACGGTTTCCAGGTATTTTAGAATGCCTCCCTGTAAATGATAAACCTCATCGAAACCCTGCTCTTTTAAATAAGCCGTAGATTTTTCACAGCGAATACCGCCGGTGCAGAACATGGCTACCTTTTTATGTTGTTGCGGGTTTAAATTTTGTTTTACGTATTCTGGAAATTCACGGAAGGTTTCAGTGTTTGGATCAATTGCATTCTTAAATGTACCAATGGCTGCTTCATATGCGTTGCGTGTGTCCACTAAAATAACATCCGGATCAGAAATTAAGGCGTTCCAGTTTTCGGGCTTTACATAGGTGCCCACTACGTGGTTCGGGTCGATGCCTTCAACCCCCATAGTCACAATCTCTTTTTTTAATTTTACCCGGGTGCGGTAAAAAGGCATTTTATTATCATAGGACGATTTATGACGAAGGTCGGCTAAACGTGTGTCTGATTTGAGCCAGTTTAATAAATTATCGATGGCACGCTGGCTGCCAGCAACCGTGCCATTGATACCTTCTCTGGCTAATAACAGGGTGCCTTTTATTTCGTTTTCCAGCATGAGGTCGAGCAGGGGCTGACGCAGTTGTTTGTAATTATCTAAAATTACAAAATGATAAAGGGCGGAAATAACTACCCTTGATGTAATTGCCTGGGCTGTAGTTGCATGGGACATATATATTACCTGTGTGCTGCGAGCTGGAACGTAAATCCAGTGCATATTGTAAAGCCGGGCATTATACCTGAACGCCTGCCAAAACACAGATTTAGGCGCATCACTTCATCGCAGAAGCTGCTCTGTTGACCTTAACAGGTGGTGTTGGCTGCTTTTTGGCACTGTGAAGAAGCTGCATTGTCGAGTATATCCACAGTAAAATTAGGGTTGAATCTATATTAGAAATCTATTAAATTGCCCAGCGCCGTAAGGCGTTCCCCCTTAAGCAATAGATTGAGAGATTAAAGATGTTAGATGCAACAACGATTTTAGCAATACTGGGTGTAATGGGCTCAATAACGGTTTTTGGTGTTCTGGGTTACAGAATTACCCGTTTAATGAAGACCTGTAATTCGGAAGATCTGTAATTCAGAAGATCTGAAAAATTAAAAGCCTTTAGCGCAGGTGCCTTCAGGCTTTTTAATTTAAAAACTATACGGGTTTTACCCGAAACTTTCCCACATCCACAGAACAAACAACAACCCGCGTCGCCGCACTAATTTCATCGACCCCCGCGTCTTTATATATTTCAACTTTCCAGTCTATGCCAGAATACTGAGTTGTTCCCGGCGTCAGTAAATTTATATCCTGTTGTAAAACAAATTCATAACCGACTAAGTCACTACTATTATCTTTTTTCGGTAGATCCGCATTCTGTAGATTTTTTAAAGGCTTCCATAAAGTTAATGCGCTTAATGATGCGCAAATGGCAGTACTTGCCAAACCCACTTCCCATGTTTCATTTAAAATGCCCGTCATCATTAACAGGCCGGTAATAATGCTACCAATGCCAGCAAATAAAAACAGGCCGGTTACCATCCCGGTGCTTACCTCAATGGCCAGCATTAAAAAGCCAAGTAAAGTCCAGAACTCTGCCTGATGCGAATTAATATATTGAGCTATCATTTTTATGACTCGTTAGATTTATTATTGAGTGAGTTAATAATCGTCATGGCTTCAGCAACTATATTTGATGCGCTGGTATTATTTTCTGGCAGCAGTACTACTGAAGATTCTTTTGCAATGGCATGTTTGGCTTCAATCGCCTGACCCGCGAGATCAAGTTGAATCGCTTTCTGTCCCTGCTCGGTGTCTGCGACTTTACCGATGGTTTCAATCGCTTTGGCTTTAGCATCTGCTACCGCAATAATTGCCTGAGCTTCACCCTCTGCGCGCAGTATTTGTTCCGCGCGATCCGCTTCGGCGGTTAAAACAATTGAGCGTTTTTGCCCTTCAGCAACATTAATTGCCGCCTGGCGTTCACCTTCAGATTCCAGAATGGATGCACGTTTGTCACGCTCAGCTTTCATCTGACGTTCCATGGCTTCGAGCACCGAGCGCGGTGGTTCAATGTCTTTTATTTCATAACGTAACACCTGCACGCCCCAGGGTTCTGCTGCCACGTTAATGCTGTTTACAATATTTATATTTAAACTGTCACGCTCTTCAAATGTTTTATCTAAATCAATCTTACCAATTTCAGAACGCATGGTGGTTTGTGCTAACTGGGTTACCGCATAGGCATAATTATCGACTCCATATGAGGCTTTGTAAGGGTCGAGCACTTTTAAATAAAGCACACCATCAACCACTAGCGTAATATTATCTTTTGTAATTGCCCCCTGGCTGGGTACATCTGTTGCCATTTCCTTGAGTGTCCGGTTATAGGCAACTTTATCAATAAACGGTAGCATAAAATTTAATCCTGCTTCCATGGTTTTATTGTATTTGCCGAAACGCTCAACAATAAAGGCACGGTTTTGTGGCACAAATTTTACCGATTGCTTAAGCAATATAAAAAGCAGGATGGCGAGGCCAACCCAGAAACTAAAAACAAAACCTAATAATTCATCAATAAACATTTTATATTTTTCCTTAATTAAATAGATGGAAGTTTGTGTTATTTAAGTACATTAAAAATTGCATTGCAAAGGTGTTCAGTGTCCCGCTCATTAATAATATAGGGCGGCATTAAGTATACCAGTTTACCGAAGGGGCGAATCCACACACCCTGTTCAACCAGTGCAGGCTGAATGGTTTTCATATCAACCGCCGTGTTACATTCAACAACGCCAATGGCCCCTAGTATGCGCACATCTGTAACATTAGCAAGTGTCGCGCAGGGTGCAAGGTATTCAGATAGCCAGCTTTCAATGCGTGAAACATTTTCCTGCCAGTTTGATTTAAGCAAAATATCGATGCTGGCATTGGCCGCAGCGCAGGCCAGCGGGTTAGCCATAAATGTCGGGCCGTGCATAAATACGCCGGGGTCGCCCTTAGAAATAGTGTCGGCAATTTTTTGATTAGTGAGGGTTGTCGCGAGGCTTAAATAACCGCCGGTTAATGCTTTGCCGATACACATAATATCTGGCTGAATATTTGTGTGCTCGGTGGCAAATAATTTTCCGCTGCGGCCAAAGCCGGTGGCGATCTCATCAAAAATTAAAAGTACATTAAATTCATCACACAGTGCGCGGGCTTTATTTAAATAATCAGCAGAATAAAAACGCATGCCCCCGGCACCCTGTACCACCGGTTCAATAATAAATGCGGCGAGTTGCGAGTGATGTGTTTGAAGTGCGCTACGCAGATTATTTAAATCGATTTCATTGCAGGGTTCATTAAAAATGCTGCTGGGGGTGTCAATAAAAACTTGTTGAGTCAGGCTTTGATTGAATAAACTGTGCATACCGGTTATTGGGTCGCAAACCGACATGGCACCAAAAGTATCGCCGTGATAGCCGCCATGTACTGTTAGAAATTTTTGTTTGTTGATTTGTTGTTTGTCGTGCCAGAATTGTATAGCCATTTTCATTGCAACTTCTACGGCCACTGAACCCGAGTCGCTAAAAAAGACTGACTGTAGTGTGTCCGGTGTAATATCCACCAGGGTCTTTGCCAGTTCAACAGCCGGTGGGTGAGTCAGGCCGCCGAACATTACGTGGCTCATATTTTTTAGCTGGTCTTGCAATGCCTGATTCATCTGCGGGTGGTTATAGCCGTGAATAGCACTCCACCACGAAGACATGCCGTCAATAAGCTCGCGATCATCCGCCAGTTTGAGGCGCACACCGCTTGCGCAAACCACGGGGAATAACGGCTGTGTGTTTTCGCAAGCCGCAGAATTTGGCGGAGCAGAGTAGGGGTGCCAGATTAGTTGTCTGTCGAGTTGCAGTAGGTGCTGATATTGATTCATCTGAATGCAGGAATATTAAACAGGTGAATACTTTACCCCATGCACCGGGTGAGGTCGATGGGTTTAGGGTTTTTATGACACAGGTCTACAGGATCGCGTTATTATATGTATATTTTATTTAAGTTGAATTCGTAAAAGCGTACAGGTTTATGCAAAAAGAGCTATATCGATCCAAAGATGAGTATGGTGAGCTGGTGGTAACCGAGCAGGGTGAAAAACGTATTTTAAATTTTGCTTCAAGTTTACAACAAAGTGCAATATATACACAAAAGCCACACCACCTGGTGCATGAATATACGCAAATAATGTTGCTTGGGCTGGTATTTAATGAGGCAAAAAATATAACGGTGCTCGGTCTGGGTGGTGGTGGGCTGGTGCTTTGTTTAAACTATTATTTTCCGAAAGTCACGCTGCAGGCGGTAGACTTTCGGCAGGGTGTGATTGATATTGCCTACCGATGGTTTCATTTGCCTGAGAAAAAAAACATCACAGTCCATTGTAATGATGCTGCTGACTATATTGAGCAGGCAGATGCTGATAGTGTGGATATTATCTTTAGTGACCTGTATGAAGCGCAGGGTATGAGTGAAGTTCAGTTACAAGGTGAGTTTATTTCAAACGCGTATAAATCCCTGAGTGAAAATGGCTGTATGGTTATTAATTTTCACAGCCGGCCCGATGAGGGATCAAGTGTAATAAAACAAATTCGTGAGCAGTTTGCAGATATTTATATGTGCGATGTTTTCAAAGGCAACTGGATAGTGTTCTGCTTAAAGTCAATGTTGAGTATTGATAATAGTGAGTTAAAGTCGCGTGCAGTCAATTTAGGTAAAAAGATTGATGTGCCCATGAAATATTATTTTAAACAATTACGAAAAATATCATCATAAAGGTTTGTCACCGATTGATGATTTTATTATGCCTGTGAACGCCTTGTATACAGGCAGATATAAATAACCTGGAATTTTTTAGATATTAATCGTAAGGAGGAGCATAGAGCGTATAAAGCATAGATTCTTCCCGCTTAATCCGTTTGCCTAATACATCACCGATAACTGAAAAATCACCCTGGAAGCTATTTTGAAGTTCTTTATCCGACCCAATAGCTTCGTATTTGGCCAGAAACTTAAGCGCAATAGACGCAATGCCATCCATCTCCTTACGGAAAGTGCTAATCAGGGTTGAGTTCATTTCGTCATTCTCTAGTAAATGTGACAGGTAGATATAGAGGTTTATGTTTTCCTTTAACAGGTGATCTTCTAGTTCATTACGAAAGTCTGTTAAATGCACGGCAACTTTTTTAAAGTTTTGTGTTTCAGCGGCTAACTTTATATCGGTATAGATATCCAGTAATCTTTTATGGTCAGCTTTCAGGTCGTCTATAAGGCCTGGTTTATAGTGTATATTAGTACTACCAACGGCAACATCTTCTTCAAACAGGTCTTTTTTGGATTTCTTTTTGAATAAGCCAAATAACATAAATAATTCCCAGAGGTTTAGTGAAAAAATCAGACTACAAATGCCTGGATTAAGAGTTTATTCAATTGGGAGGGGCTTCAGTTTCGCTACTAATAGATATAAAATTAAGCATTACTATCGTTGAAAAAATCTACACTAGTGATAGTGTGCCTGTTTGATGACATGTAATGTAATGAAATCAAAAACCACAATAATAGCAAGATGCATTTTACTTTTTCACGCAGAAAAAGTAAATAGATAAGTGTCTAATCCTAAAGGGTGATATATGCGAGTTCGAGTTTTATAATATGAAGAATATCATTGCCTTAATGGCACAAATGCTCGTGGTTTTTATTCTAGCGTCATGTTCTGTAAAAACAGGTACATTTAATGAGGTAGTGACGGCGTCAAGTCAGGATTCAGTTGTTTATATTTATCGGCCGCATTCTATGTCTAATGTTCTAGTTTCGCCAAAAATGCTTATCGATGGGCAACAAAAATTTAAAATCGATAATAATAGCTATCGATATGTGGTCCTGACCGATGAGGAGCATTTAAAAGATCATCCGGTGAAACATGTTTTTGAAATAGAAGTGGCTGAACGTTATTCGGGCATACATCGGCTAAGGCTTAATATTGAGCAGGGCGAAAAGGTTTTTCTCCGTGTGAGTACTTTGTTAAAATTTGAAGAAAAACAGCCTTATAGTCGAAGCTTTACATTAGAACAAATTGACAGGGCAATAGCATTAAATGAAATCAGGGAAACGCATTATGCGGGTGAGCATAACACGAAAAAAAGCAATAATCCTATGAATGAAAATTCGAAAACTGTTGAAACTGGAATCAATAATTCTGTACCAGAAGATCAGTTTTCAATATCCAGAACCAGAAACCCATTTGACAAATAATATAACAGGAAAGGATTAAAAGTATGCCAGATCAAGATAGAAAGAAAATGATTCAACAGGGCTTTGATACGGTGGCGAGTGGATACGACCATCCGTCTTTGGCATTTTTTCCGCAAACCGCTAAAAGTATGATGGAGTTTCTTGAGTTAATTCCACATAGCCAGTTGCTGGATGTATGCACAGGTACCGGTGTGATTGCCCTGGCAGCAGCTGAACTGTTGCACGAAGGTAAGGTGACCGGCATAGATTTATCCAGCGGTATGTTACAGCAGGCAAAAAATAAAGCAGTAGAGAAAAAACTAAACAATACTGAATTTTTACAGATGGATTTAGATGCGCTTGAATTTGAGAAAGAAACTTTTGATGTTGCCTGTAGCAGTTTTGGCCTGTTCTTTTTAGAAGACATGACCCACGGATTAAAAAACATAGCAGGCGCAGTAAAGCCCGGTGGTAAAGTTGCCATTAGTACTTTCACTGGCGATGCTTTTTTACCCTTTTCTGATATGTTTATAGAATGTTATAACACCTTCGGCAAAGAGGTCCCCGCCCTTTCGTGGAAGCGTCTGTCGACACATGAGTTAATTAAAGAACAGTTTGAGGCAGTGGGTATTTCAAATATAAAAATTCATCATGTGCCTTTAGGTTATCACATGAGCGATGCGAATATGTGGTGGGATGTGGTATGGAATGCGGGTTATCGGGCATTACTAAATCAGCTAACTGACGAACAACAGATAGAGTTTAAGGAAAAACACATGGCGGAAGTTACCCGGCTCGTGGGTGATGATGGGGTGTGGTTTAATACGGAAGTTTTGATTGCAATTGCAGAAAAATAATATGAGTCATTCTGAGTTAGAAAGATTAAACCAGCAGTTTTCATTAAGCACAAAGCTGTGCCAGTTAAGTTTTATAAATGGGGCAGGTGATATTCCCGTTGTCGAAATTAAAAATTCACTGGCAAGCGCACGCATTAGCCTACAGGGTGCACATTTATTAAGCTGGGTGCCAGAAGGTGAAACGGAAGTTATCTGGCTATCACCGGAAGCACGCTTTGAAAAAGGTAAAGCGGTGCGCGGGGGCATTCCAATTTGCTGGCCCTGGTTTGGGGCGCATGGGCGCAATGAAAGCTTTCCGGCGCATGGCTTTGCGCGCACGGTTTTATGGGAGGTTAGTGATACACGCCAGCTTGAAAGTGGTGAAACACAAATTCGTTTTAAGCTAGATATATCGCAGATGGATGCATTGGTTAAAGCGATGTGGCCAGGGGATTCAGGTGTTGAATACATTGTAACCATCGGTACAGTTTTAACCCTGGAGTTGATTACCCACAATAATGGCATAGAAAAAATTGTAACAGGCGAAGCGCTGCACACGTATTTTAATGTTTATGATATTACTAAAACAATGGTGGCTGGTTTGCACGAAAAAGAATTTCTGGATAAACCGGATAATTTCAAACGTAAAAAACAAATTGCTGACATTAAAATTTCAGGTGAAGTAGACCGGGTGTATGTAAATACAACGGATGATGTTGTGATTAACAATCAGCACAGAAAAATTAAAATTTCAAAGCAGGGCAGTCAATCAACCATTGTCTGGAATCCCGGTAAACAGGTCGCGGAAAAAATGGGTGATCTGGGTGAGGGGGGATATTTAAAAATGCTCTGTGTTGAATCGGGTAATGCAGCAGAAAATATTGTGAGTGTGGCCGGTGGAGAAACTCATTCATTGCGGGTGGTTTATAGCTTGGTAATGTAGGCATGGCTAAACTGATTGTTGTATTAGTTTACGGATCACCGAATGTAATAGCCCGAAAATTTAATAGGGTATTCATGTTAAGGATACCCATAGTAAAGTTAAAACCAATTTTTTCACTAAATTTTGTGGGGGGCTTGTAGTGAGAACTAACCGTGTAAAATTAAAAGTGGTTAATAATACCTTTTAATAAAACACGGTTGTTAAGTGCCCTTAAATAAATTACATTTTATTTTCCCGCTGTTAAGCTCACGCCGGAATACGCGCTATAAGCACGAATACTGATATGCCAGGTTCCTGCTTGTGGATTGGTGAAGTTGCAGGTTTCGTTATTTCCGGCTCTATAGGGGCGACAGCTGTAACTGGTAGTGGTTGGTGTCGCGCCATATCTAACATAAAGATCTGCATCACCCGTTCCACCGCTCATAATGACATCAAGGGCTGCGGTTCCGCTAGCAATGTCCAGTGTAAAATCCTGCCAGTTACCGGTGGCACCGGACAGGCTGGTTTTGTTTATGCCAACTGTCGGTTCATCATAACTTGCCAGTAGTGTCACATTACTAAAGCTAGTATAAGCGCGTAGCATAATATGATATGTGACCGCCTGAGGAGCGGTAACAGTGCAGGTTTCGTTATTACCATTCAAGTAAGGCCGACAATCGTAACTACTGGTCGTGGGTTCGCTTACAGATTTAATATAGAGATCCACATCACCGGAACCGCCACTAATATTAAACTGTAAATTTGCTGCACCCGCGGGGATATCAATGATAAATTTCTGTTCGGATGCGGTGACACCAGAAAGCCCTGGCACTGGAATATTATTAGTTAACATATTTGATTGCGCAGGTGGGGCTGTACCGCCATTGGCCTCAATAACCGCCGCCTGTGCATTAACAATACCGCTACCGCATTGTGAGCAAGTTGCGGGAAATGCACGGCTGGTATTTTTTAAAATTTGTTCAACTTCATCAGGCGTAATTAAAGGCTTAACCGCATAGAGTAATGCAGATACACCTGCAACATGGGGTGTTGCCATGCTGGTTCCCTGGTAAAACCCGTAGCTATCCTGGCCGGGTGATGTGCTGCCATTATTTAAGGTAGACAGTATGCCGTTAAATGTACCGGTGCTGGTGTCGCCGCCAGCCGCCGCAACATCCACCACGCTACCGTAGTTAGAATAGTAGGCGCGGCCACCATTGCGATTAACCGCCGCAACCGTAACCACTCCGTTACAGTTTGCCGGATTAGCGTTTGACGCATTGGTGTTTTCATTGCCCGCAGCCACAACAATAGTAGCGCCAAGGTTGCGCGCCGTATTAATGGCATTTTGTTGGGTGATGCCACAACTACCATCTCCCCCCAGACTCAGATTAATAACATTGGCAGGGTTTGCATTAACGGGTACACCAGAGACGCTGCCGCCAGCCGCCCAGATAATTCCATCGGCTATATCCGATGTGTAACCGCCGCAACGCCCGAGTACGCGCACTGGTACCACTTTTGCTTTATAAGCGACACCGGTCACACCAAAACTATTATTACCCACGGCGGCAACACTGCCAGCAACATGCGTACCATGCCAGCTACTCGTGGTATAAGGTGAGCCCACACCACAAGCACCCGCTGGCGACCAGTCGCCCATGTCAGTAGCATCCGCATCTCTACCGTTACCATCCTGCGAGACAGTGGTATCACTGATCATGTCGTAGCCGGGTAAAAGATTTCCCGTAAGATCAGCATGCGGGAGATAACCTGTATCGATTACCGCAACCACGGCGCCTGCACCCTGGGTAATATCCCAGGCTTGTGGCATGTTCAGGCCGGCGGTAGATTCAAAATATTGCCATTGCTCGTTATAGCGTGAATCATTTGGAACCGCTAACGGCTTGAGCATTAAATCAGGCTCTGCATATTCAATATCCGGATCTGCGTTTAATGTGCTGATAATAGTATTCATTTCTGAAAGTGATTGAAATCTGGATAACTGCATAATGTGCGCACCGGATTGCATACGACGAATATGATTTAATCTCATGCCCGTACGTGCAGTAATACGATCTGTTGCAGCCTGGGGTCGTGCACTTAAAGCGTTAAATGAAGTGCTGGCTTTGTATTTAATAATAACTCGATTGGTAGCATTAGCATGTTTTAATAAAATATTATTTTGATGAACTGACAGCGCAGGTTGAGAAAAAATCGATGAGAATAATGCCAGTAGTGAAACCGATGCATTAAGTGTAAATCGGGAATAATTATTCATAAGCAAGTGCTCCTTTTTAAAATATAAAATTTATGTACAAGGGTATCTGTATTATTTAATTTAGATTGTTTAGTGTTTTAAATACCGAGAGAGATGTTGGTTAATTAGCCGGTGAAACAGCCGGCGAAACAGCAGGTGAAGTAACAGACTGGTGCTGTAAAAGTCGGTCGATTTCAAGCTGTTTAACCAGTTTGTTTTTTTTAATGTCGGTAACAAGAACATCTAATTCAGATGCTTGTAAACTCGTGGTTAAAACAATAATCCAGCGAATGTCAGAACTTGACTCCGCGAGTGCGTAATCACCCATTTGCAAGCGATTTAAATACTGATGAAATTCTTTTCTCTGAGTGTCAGACAGGGATTTATTGAAGTGAATAATAAGACGCTGAGTTGGTTCTGCCTGTAGAGTAGTCATAAAACTGAGTAATGAAATCGACAATGCAATTAAAACTATTTGATATAATTGATGAGCACGCATACATATTCCCTTGTTCGGTGAGGTGAATAGCATATCAATTGCAAAAATATAACTCTTAGATAAAAGTCACAGAAAGCGCGTGATGTAAATCACGAAATTAAGATTATCGGTCAATAATCACTGCAACTGTTTAAATATGTTTTTCGATTTAGTTGTAATTATTTGAATTTAAAATGATAACGATGTTAGTTGGTTATAAGTTTTTACGTTTTTTTTGTGAGTGTAATAAAATGCGGTATAGTCATTGGCAGGTGTTTTATGTTTGCCAATGTATCTGCTTGTGGTTATAAAGTGGACGTCATTAATCGGATGAAATATTAAATCTGTCGCTGCATCCCATATTTACTGCGATGTTTAATCTGATGTTTTATTGGTGGGTTGATCAGCTAGTCCTCAGGTAAGGCATTAAATTCATTTCGTTTTTCTTCAAACCACTTTTGCATTTCACCGGGATTTTTCATGAGATTCTGTATTTTATTCATTGCGTCTAGATGCGCTTCATCCTTTTGTTGAAACATTTCCATTCCATGTTGCTTGCTCATTTCTGCAATTTCTTCAAAGGAATTTGCATGAAATTCTTTATCACATGCGCCACCGAGTTCTTTACAGGTCATAGTTTTCATGGTTTTCTCCAGGGGGTGTAAGGGCTAATGTACAGGGTTATTTATAGGGTGTTTTCAAGGCTTAATAATAGCAAAAACAGGAACAATAACAATAACTCCATCAATATTTGCGTCCTGTTGTTTACCTTTTTCATTAATTAAAACTCATCATTGATCTTGTGAGCTTGTATCCAGAAGGAGAAACATATGCCGCTACGGACACCAGCAAATTTAATTTCTATGTGTATGTTTTCCAGATATTATGCTGAGCTATGACTAAATCCAGAAATCTCCGGATGTAAGCGAAATAAATTTTTAATGCTATCTTGCATTTTTTCCGAGTAGAGAAAACTCACTTTGATACCATTATTAGAATGAGTAGTAATCCAGCCAAAATCAATTATATCGTTTGTATGCAGGTTTGCATTTCTAATGTCGAAGACTACCTCCTGTATTCCAGATGTAAACGACTGGTCAAAATGCCGTTGAATGTGGTTGTAAGAATTAGATAATATTGTGCCTTCAATTTTAATGGTTAATTTATTGTCATTGCTAATAAATGAGCTGGTTTTTACTTTAGAGACAATAATGATATTAATGACAAATGTGGCCATAATTGAAAAAGTAACAGCGGTATAAATGTCAACAACAACGACAAGAAATGCGGTAGTAAAAAATATCGAAGCTGTTTTTCTATTGCTAAACAGATATCGTTTTATTTTTTTAACGTTGATCATACTCATGCCACTTAAAAATAACACGCCACCTAGAATGGCTAGCGGAATGTAAGCGATAATAAAATCTAGAAATACAACCAGTATTATTGTAAAAGCAGCAGAGTAAAGTAATGCCCTGGGGCCTGAATTGAGTTCTTTTTTTGCGACGCTTTTATTGATTGAGTTTGCAACCGGTGCGCCGTTTAGAAAAGCAAGGAATATATGCTGTATGCTTTGTGAAAAAATATCTCGAAGTGGATTGAATATTTCGTTTTCTCCCCGTATCGCCTTGGCAACTGTAATAGCCTGTAAGGTGCTTATTACAGCAATAACAAAAGCCGGTGAAATAAGGTTGGCCATTACAGGAAAGCTCACCTGTCTAAAGTCGGGGAGGCTCGTCACTAATGCTAATTTTATCCAGCCGACTCTTTCTATATTAAAATTGTAAGCTGCTTCAAGGGTGAGCAATGCAATGAACCCTATAAGTATTGCAATGAGTATGCTGTAACGTTTATATATTGTCCTGCGTATTAATATTCCGCTAGTGATGGTAATTGCACCCAGGCATAAAGCAATATAACTTCCTTCACCTTCAAGGGTGCTGCTCCCCAGGCTAATAACATCAAATACAAGCCATTGTTGATATGAAAGCTGGGGTAAACCTAGCACCATATATAATGTTGATATAACAAATATAATACCGATACCAAGAACCAGTCCTTCAATAATATCGGTATTGAAATAATCTGTAATATGATATTTTGCAAAAAACAGACAGAAAATTAATTGCCAAACACCAACAAAAATAGCCAGCGATGCAACGTAACCAACATACAGGTCACCCATTTGAGGCGCGAAGGGCGTCACTGCAACGGCAATTAAAATAGAGGTTGCTGAGTTGGGTCCGCCCACGGCATATTTTGAGGCGTTTAGAAAAAAGCCAACAATTGCACAGACGATGCTTGCAGTAATCATCATCGCGGGAGGCACGCCTGCTAGAAAGGCAAAGCCTATACTCATTGGCAAATTAATTAGTGCCATTATAAAACCGGGGAGTATATTACTGGAAAGTTCTTCGCTTTTTATAAAACTCATATGTCTTCCTTGTCTACAGTTTCCCCAAACCACCACTCCATTGAAGTGTTTGTCAGGTAATTATAAAACACAGTTAAATTGTTTGTGTTTGGTGCAGAGGGTCGGGTCTGTACCTTAATGAATTCGGCGATGTCCAATGCTTCCTGTGTCGTTAATACCGGGTTTTCATGGGTGGCACCCGGTGGCATATTATTTAAGATAAATGAGGCCAGGCGACTTGTATAAGATAGAGTTGCCGTATGTACAAATGCTTCACTGCCATTAATGGGGGGAGGTGAGAAATCCGTATCATCGTCATAACGGTCAGACCCGTAACCCGCAGGTCCATGACAAAACTCACAGTTAGCAACATAAGATCTTTGGCCAGCCATAATGCTGGCGTGTCGAGCAGCGGTTCCCCTTACATTATGTATGCCTCTACTCTGTCTATTTGAACCGATCGGGATATTGGTTTTTTCAGCGACCCATGCCATATATAAAGTGAGTAGCTTGTAGTGCTCGGAATTAGCGCCATAGAGTATTTCATTAATGGAGTGCGCATAGCATCGCGCAATGCGCATTCTATTGGTGTAAATAATATTATTAGCTGAGTAAACTCCTGGGTAATTTACGGCGGCATCACCAATGTGAGCTGCGTACTCTTTGCTCCCACCATCAATGTGGCAGGAAGAGCAGTTCATTTTTGTTTTCCAGAAACCATACCCCATTGGCCGATTATTTGTGGTGTCGGTAAAAATATTACAGCCTTTTACCACATACGGTGCGATATCACCTTTGGGTTTTCCTAATTTTTCGAATACTCTCAAACAGGTAGACGAGGCACCTAAGTCAGAGAGTAATTCAGCTGATATGGGTTCGCCATCATCAGCTTCAACATTAAAAACAAGATTTTTTTGCCTGGCTTTTTCATAGGCATAAACCATGATTTCGGTAATTCTGACATCGTTATAAAAAGGTTTGGTGCCACTATATCGTTTAGTGAATTCATGTTGAATGGCTTTTTCAAAATCAATCACCATACCTGTTTCCAGGTCGATGCGTGGAAATTTAACCCATAATTCACCGAGTGATTCTGATACCGCGTTTGGTTCATCGTTATGACATTCAATGCAGTTCTTGATTTTGTTTTTGTGTAAATTTGGTAAGAGCTTATTCGGTCTGGTGAATTGAATGAGATTATCATTTGATGAATTGTGTACATGGCGAACACCATTAGATAGCATTTCTTCAAAATGTCCGGATCTTTCCATAGCGCCAATATCCTGTGTGCAGCTCTCACAATTAAGCGTTGTACCAGGATTATTATCTATGCCGTGAAAAAAAAATAACATGAGAATTAATGCAGCCATAATAATCACATAAATGATATCTTTTTGTTTAAGCTTATATGCAAGTGATAGTTTCATATTAGGGGCAGCAACATTAATAGTAATTGAATAAGAAGCGCTTAAAAGGTGTAAATACAGGTATCTAAACCATATATCTGCGATATCGTTTTTTTGATGCTATCACTAATTTTTTTTTAAAAATGTTGACATGTTAACAAAAATATACAATGTATCGAATTGTAAATATTTCCAGTTAATGGTAGTCGGTGTAATTATTTTACTATTGATTGAATAGAAAGGGCTGCGACACATGGTGGGTATGAAAAGGCCTGCCCTATTCATTTTAAAACGTAACAAAATTTTCTGATGCATTTGGGAAGGGGGCTAGATCATATGCTATAACAGGTCGTTAGTTAATAGACATCAGTGATTGGGAAACAGCTGCATTTTTGTTCTGCTGTTTTTATTTTAAAAATATCTAAAAATAAAAAGGAAATATTATGCCTGATACGCACAAAGTTAGAGTGAGATGGGGAGCTGACAAGGTTTCTGATGGAGTATCTGCCAATCGACAGTTATTCGCAATTCCTGCTCATTTGCAGTCCCCTAACCGCAGGGAGCGATTACGGGTTTTCATAGATTATTTGTCTGATATGCCCGCAAATAAGGGGGGGCGAGAGGCTTATAATTGTGCAGAACCCCATGCTGTTTATAAGGCAATCTGTGCCGGTGCAAACCCCTGGAAGATTCGTTTTATATCCATTACCTGTAATGGGGCCCCCCGCAACCCATGTAAGGATTTTTGTCAAAGCTATGTCGATTATGATACGAACATGCTTTTATGGGAGACAATATCGGGTGAAGAAAGGCCAAAAGAATTCCCTAAAAGAACGCTACAGGAGCAAGCCCAGTATAATGCGAATATACAGGGAAGAATCCAGGCTCAAAAGGTTAAAGCCCAGCAGGCCGATGCAGCATTACGAGCAGAGTTTGATGAAGAAAATCCCAAACCCGAAAGTATGAGCTTTTTAGAAGTCTTAAAACGAAATCAGGCTTTTGAAGCCTGGAAAAAATCCAGGGCTGAGAGTGGTGGCGATGAAATTTAAAGGTTACTGTTGTGGCAATTAGAGCACAACGACTGTCACAAAAGGCCTAACTACACCTAAAAACTATACTTACATAACACTTCGTAACATTGCTAATTGCTAATAATCGCTGACTGCGTGTATAAGTAGCCTGATAATGATGTTTGATTTTTAAACCCCTACATATAAGAGCAATTAATATGAAAAAACTAAATCGCACAGGTGCACTTTTGTTCGGCACATTATTCGCAATCCCACTCACCGGGTATGCTGAGTCCTGGAGTTGTAAGCACGATAATAATGTACGTGAAATTCAGATTCAACATGAAACATCCGAGGCTTTACCCTGCAGTGTAGTTTACAGAAAGCCTACCGAAGGTGTTGAAGAGCAGACACTGTGGTCAGCATCCAGTGACGCAAACTATTGTGAAGAAAAAGCCCGCGGACTTGTTGAAAAACATGAAGGCTGGGGCTGGACCTGCGAAGAAGCGGGCGCTGAAACTGGCACAGAAATATCTGAGGAAAGCAAAGCAACTGAAAGCAGCACTCCCGAAGAGTCAGCTCCTGCAGAAACAGCTAACGAAGTTACTGAGACGACAGACTCTTCAGCAACAGGCGATAGTGCTAGTCCTACAGCTACCACACCTGCAACGCAAAGCATGCCATAACTATGATGAGTTCGAAGTGTGGGTGTCGAAGTTTGATGTCCGTGTTAGTGCTATATCAATTAAAATGTAGTAGCTCATGCCTGATGTGATAGTTTACAAAATAGCTTCAGACTCAATCTTACAGATTGTTTGAAGGTTAAAGGCTCAATTACCAGGCAAGCGGACTTATTTATCCCCTCTTAGAAAAAGAGGGGATAAATATAGCGCTATAAAATATCAGATTCATAGTAATCACTAATCTAGTAAGGGGAGGTTTAAAAAAACTCAGATTGCACCCTACTTACATCAGAGCAAAACAACTTAAGGATTTTAAATCCCACTCAGTAACTTAATTGATTTTTACGATTAAGCTGATAGATACTAAATATATTTACATTCCCTTTTACTAAGGGGGAGGTTTAACTTCCGCTCTGTGGTGTTTTGAGATACTCACTTCCAGGCTGAATTGTCCGATTAAGTCTAGATCCGTTTTGAAATATGTAAGATTACATTTGAGCTAATATATTTTATCAGTTGGTTATTTCTCAGGTAAATCTTCAAATTCTTTTTGTTTCGTTTTAAACCACTTTTCCATTTCCCCAGGATTTTTCATAAGAGCCTGTATTTTACTCATGGCTTTTAGGTGTGGATCATCTTGTTTTTGAAATATTTCCATTTCATGTTTTTTACTCATTTCAGCAATTTCGTCAAAAGAATTTGTATGAAACTCTTGGTCACATGCACGACCGAGTTGATTGCAAGTTATAGTTTCATATTTTTTTCCTGGGGTTAACTGATCAAGTAAGTTATAGACGTTAGGTTCAGTTACGCTATCAATATTTACACTTTGATTTTAGCTTGTTCAATTAATCGAAAAATTAATCGGGGTCAAAGCAAAATTATTAGTAATATTAGCAGCAATTGCGATCTAACCCCTTTATTTAAAAGTTGTTTACATCGGGTTTCCAATTATCTTTGATTATCTTCTAAGGCGATCCCTTATAATTTATACATGAGTGTTTCTGAATTTTGCGTTTGAGTAGAACTGAGACCCGTAAGTAAATCATGATGACGGTCGAAAACTTCAATCATGAAATTCATAAAGGCTTTAACGCGTGCCGTTGCGCGAAGGTCCTGGTGCGTTAATATCCATAGATCGCCATATAATGTGGTAGAAGGAGGAACAATGTGTAATCGCTGTAATGATTCAATGGGGTCTGCTAAAAAACAGGGCAGTAGCGCCAGTCCCATCCCCGCTTTTGCAGTTTCCAGTTGCACAAGTATGCTATCGGCTTGATGGCGTACAGGAGATGATGGGAACGCACTGTCTTTTACCCATTGTGGATCTACTACGCTATCTTCCCAGCCAAGCCAGTTCATCTTCTCTGGATGATTTACAGGATCATGCTGTTTCAAATAATTATGCGACGCGTAAATTCCTTTAGCAGGTTTTAAAATTTTACGCCCGATTAAATATTCAGGTGGATGGGGTGTGATGCGAATGGCTACATCGGCTTCACGTTTTTTTAAATTAAAATTTTCATCTGATGCTGCAATTTCAAGCTGGATACCCGGGTAAGCGGCAGTAAAAGCGGCTAGCTCCGGTACTAATAAATGGGTTCCCAAAATAAGGGGCATAGTTACACGTAAAACACCACTGAGTTGAGTATCTCGACCAATTACCTGGCGATCAAGTTTTACGACCTCATCTTCTATGCGTTGAGCTGAATCTACCATCTCTTCCCCGGTTGGGGTTAGCACATAACCGGTTGGTAGGCGTTCAAATAACCGAACATTTAACTTTTCTTCAAAGGCATTAATCCTGCGTAATACCGTTGAATGGTTAACCGCAAGGGTGCTAGACGCAGCCCGAATAGAGCCTTTGCGTGCTACCGCTAAAAAAAATTTTAAGTCGTCCCAATCCATGCGGTGCATTATTGCATATCTGAAATGCAAAAACCAAGGGTTCACAGGCGATAAGGCAACGGGTAGTCTCTATCTCAATCGTTTCAATCGTAGAAGGTATTCAGCGAAACCGGGTTGGGGGCAAACATAATGACGTAGCGTTATAACAAGAGTCCAAATAACAATAAACCAATTAACAATAAACCAAATAACAATAAACCAGGGGTGATAAGAATGAAATTACATGGAAAAACAACCGTTATTACAGGTGGCAGTAGTGGCATTGGGCTTGGCATTGCAAAAGAATTTGTAAAGGAGGGTGCAATAGGCACAATACACGGACGCGACCAGGAAAAATTGGCAAGGGCACAAAAAGAACTAGGTGACGGTTTTACAGGTATAAGTGGTGATGTGACAAAGCCTGGCGATTTAGAGCAATTGTTTAAAGAAACCGCTGAAAAATTTGGAAAAATTGACTCCCTCGTTGTTAATGCTGGTGGCGGTGTCGGCAGTAAAACATTAATGCCACTGGCTGAAATTACAGAAGCGTCTTTTGATTTAATGGCCGATCTTAATTTTAAGAGCACTTACTTTACGGTACAAAAATCACTGCCTTATTTAAATGATGGCGCATCGATTATTCTAATTGGTTCAATCGCTTCACAAATGGGGGTGCCAGGATTCTCTGTTTATTGTGCAGCAAAATCGGCAGTGAGGTCACTGGCCCGTTGTTTCTCGGCAGAACTTTTAGATAGAAAAATTCGTGTCAATGTCATTAGCCCGGGTATTATCGACACACCCGTCTTTAAAGCGATCGGATTACCTGACGCTGAAATTCCGAATGTGCAAAACCTTTTCATTCAGAAAACGCCGCTTGGACGAATGGGAAATTCATCTGAAATAGCAACCGTTGCTACATTTTTGGCCTCGGATGATGCTTCCTTTATCGTCGGCGAAGAAATTAATGTGGATGGTGGCGTACTCGGTGTTAAGCAATAAAATTAATTAAGGCATAATCATGAACCAATACAAATTACACTGGATTAGCGGTAGCCCAAATAGCTGGCGAGTGTTAATGACGCTTGCTTATAAAGGGATTGAATTCGAATCGAAAAGAATCAACCCTGCAGAATGGGACAGGCAAGGGAGTGGTTTTTTTTGAGTTAAACCCAAGGGGAAAAGTGCCGGTAATTGAAGATGGCGAAAATGTTATTTATGAATCCATTGCAATTATGGCTTATCTCGAAGCTAAGCATCCCGAAGCGCCACTGTTCGGAAACAGTCAGGTTCAAACCGGACTTATCTGGTAACGCATAGCCGAATTAATACATTACACACTTGAGCCGGTTTATGAATTATCTCGTTTGTTAATGCGGGATACGGCATCAGATGACATAAATCACAGCAAGCAATTAGTGCGAGCCATATCTGAAGAGTTAACCAATATAAACGCACAACTGGTTAACACGTCTTATCTCGCGGGTAATAAACTGTCCGCGGCAGATATTTATTTTTATCCTGCAATCGCCTTTCTTGAAAAAATGATTGTTATGCCGGATGCAAAAAAATTTGAAATCGATTTTTATCCGGTTTCTGATAAGCTACCGAATTTGGCTAAGTGGACGAGTGGAATAGAAAAGATACAGGGTTTTGAAGATGCTTATCCGCCGCATTGGAAGGATAAATAGCAGACGAATAATTAATTTTTATATTTGATATATGGGTTAAAAAATTAAACTATTAGGGCGGCTTATTACCCTGTGCAATATTTAATAAAGAATATGAACGCACAGGTAAGCTTTGGGAAGGTCGGTACAAGGCAACACTGATTGATTCAGGGCGTCTCTGGTCATAGTGAGCCGTAGTAAACAGGAAGTATTAAACTAAATGCACAGCATGAAAAAACCAGATCCTATTTAAGTCATTGTTTTTATAAAACATTTAAGATGGCTGCCTTTATGGTTGTTAGAAGCAGTTGTATATGGGCTTATTTGTAGTTGCTCATACCTGATCTGACAATTAACAAAAAAGCTTCAGACTAAATCTTACAGTTAGTTTGAAGATTAAAGTCTCAATTGTCTCATAAGTACACCTCCAACTTTTATGAATGAGGGTCGGCTTAACCCTGGAGCAGCCCTTCGTTAAACTGGGTTTTAACTTCCGCATCATCAGCAGGCTGTGTAAAAACGTTAAATATTTTAAGTCAGTGGGAGTTCATCCCTAAATACGAATACTTTCAAACCTAAATAGTGAAACAACACCCACTTCAAGCAAGGTATAAGATGATAACGATCTTCATTTACCACTTCCAAAAATGACGTTTAGTTTTTACACAGCCTGTCAGGTAAGCAGACCTGACCTTTTTCCCAACCTGCGGCTGGATTACAAAACTCCGATTCAAACATAAAGTGACTAACCACCACCTGAAAGCGCGCATTGACTGTACGTAATTTTTCACGCCCAACCCGATCAACAGCGGTCTTCATATTGTCATAAGTACCACGTTCAGGCACACCACATAAAGCAGTAAATGCATGGTTGTGCGCATCAAATAACATCTCATGTGTCTGGTGAATATAGGCGCGCAAAAAGAAGGCACGGTTATGGCTTAGCTTGAAATGTACAATTTGCAGCTTGGTATTTTTGCCATTAATGTTTGCCCAGTCTTCACTCCAGTCAAACTGAAAAGCCTCACCCGGCGCAAATGATAAGGGTACAAACGTACCACTGTCAGCAACACGAGAGGCTTCATTTTGTTGAACTCGCCAGTCTCGTGCAAAAGCTGCCACTCGATCATAAGGCCCGGTATAACCCAGCTGCACCAGGTTATAAAAAAGCTGTTTAACTGATTGTGGCTGTTTGCGTTTTCGTCTGGACTCGCGGTTTAACCAGTTGGTTAGGGTTTTGGAATACTCATCGAGGTTGCTGGGACCTTTACGCTTCGGATATTGAGGGTCAACCACACCACTGGCGAGGTACTTGCGAACGGTATTGCGGGACAACCCAGTTCTTCTGGCAATGGCACGGATGGATATGCCATCGCGATGGTGCCAGCGTCGAATTACACTTAATAATGCCACGTCTATCACTCCTGTTATCTCTTGCTAAAGGGTTAGCAAGAGAGGATTACACGTGGGTCAATTTTCGGTGCAAATAGTTGGGGGTAGTGGGTCAGTTTTGGGTGCAATCTAACACTGGAGCACCAGGTTGGAAAAAATTCACAATTTTAAAAGCATAAATAACAATTAAACATACAAGTTGTGGGTTTTTAATTGTTTTGGGGCGTGTATAAATAATATTTAAGTTAAGTTGACATAATGTCATTTTTTTAGAAATGAAATAATGAGTTGCTCACCCGTTTGGGTTACTAAGGGGCAACTTAAAGTAAATGTGAAGGTAGGCAGAGTTAATTATGACGGCAACTGCGGCAAGACGATTAAAAATTATTGAAGATATTTCGGGCTCTATTTCAAAAGATTCAAAAATACTGGATTTTGGGTGTGGTCTAGGGACAAATGTAAGAGAGCTACGCGAAATGGGCTATGATGCCTATGGGTTTGATATTTATCCAACCTATGGCGGTGTTGACTACAGGGAAGATGAACAAGTCAAACCGCTGTACGAGCAAGGTATTCTACGTTACGTAACACTGGATGATTACAGCTTTCCTTTTGATGACGATAACTTTGATATCATTATCAGTGATGAAGTTTTAGAGCATGTTGATGATTATGACATGGTGTTAAAGGAAATGTATCGAGTCACCCGTAAAGGTGGTCGCAGTCTGCATATGTTTCCTTCTCGTTACCGGATTATTGAAGCACATTGTTATGTGCCTTATTCCAGTATCATTCAAAAATACTGGTATCTTAAGCTATGGGCAATACTGGGGCTTAGAAATGAATATCAAAAAGGTTTAAATTCCTCTGAAGCTGCAGAGCATAACCTGAAGACATTAGTCACAGGAACGAATTATCTCAGTAAAAAGCAAATTGTAAATCATGTTGAATCTGTCTTTGGGCGTTGTAGTTTTAATGAGCTATCTGCACTGAAGCACTCATCCAAAAAATGCTATTATAATATTCTGAAATGTATTCCGCTTTCCCGTGAAATGATTAGCACAATGGTCTCGAGAACCTTATATTTTGAGAAGCAATAAGTGTGATGCTCTTAGTTAAATGATAATGGTGACTTAATCACTTAATAGGGCGCCAACCTAAGTTTGATAAGTTAAAACCTACTTAATAGGACACACATAATAGTTATTTAAGGGGATTAAGGTGTGGGGTTAAGGTGTCGGTGACAACTGAGAATTATTAGCGTAGCTCGTTCGGTTGAGTAAATTATAAGTAATTTACACTGTACTTAACCTGAATGAATTCATTCGGAAATACTGATGCCTGAGCATTTTCAAGCTTTACACTCATATTTAATTTTCCAAAAAGTGGAGCACCTTCACCTAAAAGCACAGGGGCTTTAGTAATGGTCATTTCATTAATGAGTTTGAGGTTAATAAAGGATGTGATGGTAGAACCACCATCGATGTACGCATGTTTAAGGCCGCAACTCTCTAACTTTAAAATTAAATCATGAATGTCGCCTGAGTACATTTCAACTTTTTTACGTAGATTTTCGGGTGGATCTTTCACGGTATTACTTAACACAACAATACGCATATCACCGTAAGGCCATTGCTCAGAGGTTAAATTCATGCTGGAAATCATGTCCATGCATTTACGCCCCATAATCATACAATCTACGGAATCCATAAAAGACTGAAAACCCATATCTTCAGAACCCATTTCGGCTTGCAGGTTACCTGCAGTATGAAGCCAGTCAACATCTCCATCAGGTGTTGCGATATAACCATCGACACTTGTTGCTATATAGACCGAGCATTTCATATTTATATACCTTGGCAGCAGGATAGAGATTACTTATAACGTATATTAAACCCCATATTGTTACATTATAAAAGGGATTTAAAATCAGAAATTATATGTAACTGGATAAAGAACCAAGCACTTAAGTCATGGTAATTGGCGGCTGCTCTTTCCATGCCATGTAGGAAATTAGAATAGTTAAAACAATGATTTTAAAATGTTGCACGGAAAGATCTGAATCCGATTTCGCGCTGACCCCGATTTCGCAATTTCGTAAGGCGGGAATGGAGAGGCTTTATTAGTCGTCAGTCCTTATTCGATTTCTGTATGTTCGCTTTTAATTTAGCAATTACAAATAAAGAGTCGCCTTCATCAAGCTCTTTATAAACCAGCGTGGACAATATTTCGAATGACTCAGAAATTATACTCAGTAGATGCTCTTTCTTATAATAAGTAAACAACAAACCATTTATCTCTTGGCTCTCTTCACCAAGCCAGAATGAATGAGCAATAAGTCCATTAAGGGTTAGCATTTTCACCTGTTGTTCAAGTGACTGAATTAGCGCTTTCTCAGTAAGGTGGTGAAGCACCTTATTTGAATAGATACAGTTAAATTTTTTATCTACTTCTAGCTTCAATGCGTTGAGTTTTAAAAATTGAATTTCTGGATGTTTATTTTTACAAAGTTTCAGAAACTCATCAGACAGATCCGAACCTGTAACTGAATAATTTTTCTTCAGGTATTCGACATCGAATCCAGCACCAGAACCTAATTCAAGCAAGGTGGACTTTACCGTGAGGTGCTTACTCAGTGATTGATAAATATTATTTCCATCATAGTCTTTACACAGTTGAATGTATTTCTTTACATTTTCAGGATCATCATAAAAGTTCATTGTACTTCCTGTTTTATTACCGCATAACGAGAAAGTAGAAAAACCTCTAGCCAAAATCGTAGTTAAAAAAATCTACGAAACAGTCCATTATTAAAATTCAGTATTTACTTTGTACTACAAAATAAATTTTAAGTGACTGTAACAGCTGTTTTATCTAAAAAACTTCAGGAGATTTTCTACAATCTTAACAATTTGGGTAAGGTGCGCGTTGCTTTTTATGTCGCTCTTGACACGCGTGCAATGTTATTATGCAAACCTGTTTTTGATAATCACTTCTTCTAGCGCTAGCTGACCCGGTCGTGGCCACGCCTCCTTTGTGCCCTTACCAATTGCAACAAACATGGCAATTACATGATCGTCAGGAAGGTGAATAAGCGCTGCAACTTTTTCGAAATCGAAACCATCCATTGGACATGAGTCATATCCCATCGATTTTGCGGTAAGCATTAATGTTTGCGCGGTAATACCACAAGACCGCATTGCCTCATCTCTCTGAACCTGATCTTTGCCTCGATAGTATTCATCGATAGCCGGGATCATAAATTCCTGAACCTCTTTTGGGGCATTAACCCAGTATCGATCAGGCTGCTTTTCCCATGACTTCAGGTCGGCACATAAAACAATGAATAACGACGCATCTGTGACCTGTGCTTGACCCCAGGCCACCTCCCTGATTTGTGTTCTTAGTTCCTGATCCGTTACCACGACATAGCGCCAATTTTGAATGTTGAATGCCGTAGGAGAAAGCACTGCCAAAGACAGGAACTCAATGACGTCTTCTTCGGTCATTTTGTGGTTTGCATCAAAATGTTTAACCGCTCGACGTGAACGTATAGCATCTACTGTATTCATACTATTTCTCCTATTAGTTAAAAACATAACGTAGAACTAAATGGCCAGGCTGGCTGTTTAGTTTGGTACGAATGTGTGCCGCTTTATGCACACATGATATTAACCCAGTTTATGCGACCTGTTAGTTATATCTCGTTCAGTGGGTACTTCTTTTTGAATAATGCCACCTCAGTAAATTCAGCTAGTATTATTAAATAAGGGCTCGGCGACAAACGAGAAGTATTTACTTTTGTAATTGATTGGTATTTGTCACCGCCCCTATAATTACCCCTAGAATTTTTGAGTAAGTTATGTAGGTATAATTATAGGGTGCGTTTAATCCTTGTTTTTACTGATATCCTAGTGAGTCTGGGTAAGTTTTTATGGAGCACCTTTAGTAATGATATTTATAGTGTCTTTATAATCATTTTCTAAAGATTTTAGTCTTATTTGTGTTTCTTTTGCTTTGCACTCAGACAATACAAATTTGTGAATGCTGCCTCCATTATATATGTTGGATACACTATCACAGTGTGCGTCACGATAACTAAGCCAATTTTTATTAGCTAAGATGAATTTATTGTCTATTTCAAGAATGCTTGAGATTTTGGCAATTTTTTTATTGAGTTTGTTTTCACGTAAATTTAATTTTTCAATAGCACAATTAGTCATTTCTGCTTGTCTCGCTTTCTCATGACAATTTGTAGATGTGGCGCATGCATTTATTGATATAAATGCTAATAAGAAGATTGTATATTTCATGGTGTTACCTTATCAAATAGTGATTTTTCTGCTATGCGTCGATTGGTTAATCCAGTGACAACTTTCTTTACACCTGAGACGGTCATTTTATTCCAAACAAGGAATTCATTAGATGCTTTTTTATATTGTTTTAAATTGATATATTTTTTTAAAGTTGAGTACTTAAATGTTGTATTCCATTATTACTAATTGTCATATTTGCCATAAGATATTTCCTTGTTATTTTATACGCTAAAGCGTTGTACACTCTAATACTGGAGTGTAAATATATTATCATCAATAAGCTATTAATTGTTAATGCATTTTTCTAGTAGGTGCGAAATATATCTTTACATTATGCAATGTGGATTACAACTGGCGATCGTACTGGTGCTTTGAGTGGGTAGAGCACACTTACTGTTCAAGAATTGATGGATAAATATGAAAAATTCAGTTTATCAATTTCAAAAAAAACCGTGGCCTTTTAAACAAGCAGTGTGCTATGGTTTTGATTGATTATTCTATGCTCAATGCAAAACGGCCATACTACCCGCGCACAATCATCGCATTGGTAATATAGCTGCTAGCAAATGCAACGCATTAACAACGTGCAAGAGATTTACATTTTATAAAATAATCAAAACACGTTTAAACTAAACATTAATCAAAAAGGAGCAGCCTATTGAGAAACCAATAAACTAAACCCTATATATCTAAACGCTGACCCTAAGGTGCTACCAACACCAAAAGCCAGCTAACCACAATAACCTGTCTTAGAGGTCAAAATGGCTAGAAAATATTCTACGCTACGGACGTGTTTTGTCAAAAACAAATACGCAGCTACAACAAATAAAGTTAAAACACCACCTGATATTGCCATTAGCGGAATTTCGGTTTCAACCCTGCTCAACGATACACCCCCCACAACACTGGAAACCCTGCGCTCGCATATCAATTATTTGCTGCGCCTGCCTTTACCCGTGGAGGAAAAAATTGTTTGCGTCTGAAATACTGGGCCATGCAGCGTCGATTGGAGGCGGTGCGTTTGTTGTTTGATTGTATGCGCGATGATGGGGCCGGGGAGGTTGAAATTAAATTTGGAGAGGATGGGGCGGGGGGGTTAGATCCGTCGTGTTTTGATTTTTCTGAATTTAATTTGACTGAGTTTAATCTATCTTCGGTTTATCTCAGCCTGTTTGATTGAGTGGAAGCTTTTTAGCCTGTGGTTGTTTTACGGCTGGTTTAGGGTTGGTTTATGTTACCTGGGTACTTTTGTGTCCGGGTTTCCAATTCTGTTATTACATTGCATTTCCTTAAGTTGATGGGTCGAGCCAGATTTAATATCAGTAAGTTGAGATTTAAGCATTTGAAAGAGTTGTGTTAGCTCCCCTCTTAGAAAAAGTGGGAATGTATATATTTTAATTGCTATCAGTTTGAGAATGTTGATGATAGGGGAGATTTGAAATGTTTCAGGTTAATAGGCAGTATTTATCGAGTTACTAAAACTGAACGTTTTTAAATCCCACTCATTCCCCCTTTTTCAAAGGGGGAGGCTTACAGCTTAACTTGCACACAGTAACAGGCTGGTTTTTTATTTGCGGTCATTAGCTGTTATTTGCGTGCATTCGCGTTGTCTTTTTCTTTTACGCTTTTAGTTTTATATATGTGTTTACAATAAATTTAATAAGGATTAAGTATGAAACAGAATAATATGTTACTTAAAGATAGATTTATAGACGCGGTTATTAACGGTGAGCTGGGTTCGGTTGAAGATATGGGGATTGTATTTACCCTGAAAGAATTCAAATCAGTTTTCCACGATATTAAAACCGATTACATTAATTTTTTTTTACCGGCTGCAACTATCGAGCCGAGGCGGGAAACTATGAGTCGCACCCGGTTTTTATTTCGGGTGCGAAAGGGGGTGTATCGGATTCATCCAGATTTGTTTGAACGTGAGCGTGCTAAACCGGATTAAATTTTTCTTACCCGATATTTACGGCCTTTTATTTTTCCGTCAGACAGAATTTTTAAGGCCTGCTTAGCGGCGCCCTGTTCAACCGCTACATAAGACACAATATCAAAAATATCGATTTTGCCGATTTGCTTGCCCGGTAAGTCTGTGTTTTTGGTGAGTGCACCCAGAATGTCACCGGCACGAATTTTGTTTTTACGCCCGCCATTAATACAGAGTGTACTCATGGGGGAGATTATTTTTGTTGTGGGCTGTTTTTTTAATGTACTTGTGCTTTCTATGGTCAGCGGGCTTTTCTGGTAGTCTTCAATGGCATTTACTTTTGAAACTTCGGAAGGCGTAAATAAACTCAGTGCCAGGCCTTCATTGCCGGCACGCCCGGTGCGGCCGATGCGGTGAATATGAATTTCGGGGTCCGGGGATAATTCATAATTGATGACCGCTTCTAAATCTTTTATGTCCAGGCCACGGGCGGCTACATCGGTGGCGATTAAAATGGAGCTGCTTTTATTGGAAAACTGCACCAGTTTCTGATCGCGCTCTTTCTGATCTAAGTCACCGTGCAGGGCCACCGCATGAAAACCTTGTGACCAGAGTTCCTCTGCGAGTTCTTTGCACTGTTGCTTACGATTGCAAAAAATCACACTGGATTGCGGACTGTAATGGTTGAGTAAGGATATTAACGTTTCTGTGCGGGCATGTTTCTCTATTTCGTAAAAAACCTGTTTTATTTTGCTGTCGTCATGCACGGCTTCTACGGTTATTTCCGTCGGGTTGTTTTGAATGGCCCGACTGATTTTTTTTATCGGGTTGGGAAACGTCGCTGAAAATAATAAGGTCTGGCGGTTGCTGGGTGTTTTATTAATAATAAGATTGATATCATCTAAAAAACCCATGTCGAGCATACGGTCGGCTTCGTCCAGCACCAGTGTTGTTAAATTTTCTAAATTCAAACTGCCTTTCTTTAAATGTTTTAACACCCGCCCCGGTGTGCCCACAACAATGTGTGGGTGATGCTCCAGTGATGCGGTTTGCGGAACGATGGGGGTACCACCGCAGAGGGTGGTGATTTTTGTGTTGGCAATTGGGCGGGCGAGTTTGCGTAGTTCTTTGCTGACCTGATCTGCAAGTTCGCGAGTTGGGCAAAGCACCAGTGACTGGGTTAAGTAGCTTTGTGAATTGAGTTTGTTTAATAAACCAATACCAAATGCGGCGGTTTTTCCGCTACCGGTTTTTGCCTGGGCAATGATGTCTTTGCCGTCCATTACCTGTGGGATACTTTTTTCCTGGATGGGTGTCATGGATTTGTAATCGAGTGATTGCAGGTTGTCCAGGAATGCTTTTGACAAGGGGAGGGTTGTGAAGGCAGTCATTGGGTTTTTTGTTCCACAGGTGAAATAATAAATTAGGGTTGTTGTTTTCAGGTGACAGGGATTTGTTTTTTCCTTCTTAGGAAAAGAGGGGATACATATATTTATATTACCACCCGTTTAATAGTGCTAAATATTTATTTTAAGGGGAGATTTAGCCTTTGCTCCCTTTTTCTAAGGGGGAGTAAAAACTGAATCTTTCCCGGTCCTCTTTTTCTAAGAGGGGAAAAATACTTACGCCTGCTTTTTGGCCTTAACCGTGTTTTGACTCGCTACATACTCTTCATAAGGCCCGCGGAAATCTATAATGCCATCTTCGGTGACATCCAGTACGCGCGTCGCTAAAGACGAAACAAACTCACGGTCATGACTTACAAATATTAACGTGCCGGGATAATTTTCCAGTGCCAGGTTTAATGACTCAATGGATTCCATATCCATGTGGTTGGTGGGCTCATCTAATAATAAAATATTATTTTTCTGTAGCATTAATTTTCCGAACAACATGCGGCCCTGTTCACCACCGGATAAAACCTTTACTGATTTATCAATGTCATCCTGTGAAAATAATAAGCGACCTAAAGTACCACGAATTACCTGCTCGTCATCTTTTTCCTGGCCCCATTCGCTCATCCAGTCGATGAGTGTTTTGTCTTTTTCAAAGTCAGCGGCGTGATCCTGCGCGTAGTAACCCAGGTCGGAATTTTCAGACCACTTAACGTTTCCTGTTGTAGGTTCCAGGTCGCCGTAAAGGCAGCGTAATAATGTCGTTTTACCAATGCCGTTAGGGCCGATAATGGCAATGCGTTCGCCAACTTCTGCCATTAAACTCAAATCTTTAAAGACTACGTTGTCCGATTCTTCATCGGTAAATGTTTTTCCTAAATTTTCTATTTCTAACGCTGTACGGTGAAGCTTCTTATCTTCATCAAATTTAATAAACGGATTTTTACGGCTTGATGGTTTCACTTCATCAAGAGATATTTTATCTAATTTTTTGGCGCGGGAGGTGGCCTGTTTTGATTTGGATGCATTAGCAGAGAAGCGACTCACAAAGGCTTTAAGTTCAGCAATTTCTGCAGATTTTTTTGCATTGTTTGCCTGTAACTGTTCCTGTACCTGTGTTGATGCCATCATGTATTCATCGTAGTTGCCCGGGTACATGCGAATTTCGCCGTAGTCTAAATCCGCCATGTGGGTGCACACACTGTTTAAGAAGTGTCTGTCGTGGGAAATAATTATCATAGTGCAGTTACGTGCGTTTAGTATACCTTCCAACCAGTTAATGGTTTTGATGTCGAGGTGGTTGGTGGGCTCGTCGAGTAACATAATGTCCGGCTCGGAAAATAATACCTGCGCCAGTAGCACACGTAATTTCCAGCCAGCGGCAACGGCGCTCATGGGGCCGTAATGTTGCTCTACGGGAATGCCAACACCGAGTAACAATTCACCAGCACGGGCTTCGGCGGTGTAGCCATCCATTTCTGCAAACTCACCTTCTAAATCACCGGCGCGAATACCGTCTGCTTCGCTCATTTCCGGGTTGGCATAAATCGCATCTTTTTCAGATTTAACTTTCCATAGTGCTTCGTGACCCATGAGTACCGTATCAATTACCGTAAATTCTTCGTAGGCAAACTGATCCTGTTTTAATTTACCAATGCGCTCGTTTGGATCTTTGGAAACATTGCCTGCGGTGGGTTCTAAGTCGCGACCTAAAATTTTCATAAAGGTTGATTTTCCGCAACCGTTTGCACCAATTAAACCGTAGCGATTGCCGTCGGTGAATTTCACGGAGACGTTTTCAAAAAGTGGCTTTGAGCCAAATTGCATAGTGATATTTGCTGTTGTTAACACGGTTCTATATTCCTGAAATTTAGTTTTTAATTAGATGTTAACTGTTTCATCTAATTTTTTAAGTATAAAAATAATTCGAATGCTTTGGTGAAAAAGTATTGTCGTCATCCCGGAATGTTTGTGTCGGGAATGACGATGTTTGTTTTGTTTTTTTACAAACCTGTTTTCACCTTCAAGCTTTCGGTTTGCAAATCAAACTACACCGCTTCTGATTTACGGCGTCGTTGATTACGCTGCTTATTCTGGTTGCCGGAATTATTTCCATTGCCAGACGGGCGTCGCCTTTGTTGTCCGCCCTGGTTGTTTCCGCCCTGGCCATTTCCACCACGGCCTCTTTGTCCGCCCCGGTTGTTTCCACCTCGTCCACCCTGACGACCGTTTTGTATTGGCTCAGCTTTAATGCTCGGGTCCGGTGTGAATCCATCAATAATCACCTGGGGAATATCGCGCTTCATTAAGCGTTCAATATCTTTCAGTAATTTGTGTTCATCAACACACACCAGTGACATGGCTTCGCCTTCATTACCGGCGCGGCCCGTTCTACCAATACGGTGTACATAATCTTCCGGCACATTAGGTAATTCATAATTCACAACATGGGGAAGCTGGTCGATATCTATGCCGCGGGCAGCAATGTCGGTTGCCACTAACACACGAACTTTGCCGGCCTTGAAATCCGCCAGGGCTTTGGTTCTTGCGCCCTGACTTTTATTACCATGAATGGCGGCGGCACTAATGCCATCTTTATCGAGTTGTTCAACCAGTCGATTACAGCCGTGCTTGGTGCGATTAAACACTAAAACCTGTTGCCAGTTATTTTCACCAATTAAAAGTGAAAGCAATTCACGCTTGCGACCTTTATCAACTGGATGCACAACCTGCGTTACGGTTTCTGTTGCAGTATTAACCCGTGCGACTTCAATTAATGTTGGGTCATGCAATAAACCATTGGCTAACTTTTTAATGTCGTTAGAAAAGGTTGCTGAAAATAATAGCGTTTGTTTTTTCTTTGGTACCAGCGCTAACACTTTGCGAATATCGTGAATAAAACCCATGTCTAACATGCGGTCTGCTTCATCTAATACCAGTATTTCAAGTTTGGAAAGGTCAATAGTGTTCTGACTTACGTGGTCTAATAAACGTCCCGGCGTTGCGACCAAAATATCAATGCCGTTACGCAATTTTTTAATTTGTGGGTTAATGCTTACGCCACCAAAAATGACTGTAGAGCGCAGCGGTAAATGTTTACCGTACTCTTCCACGCTTTCGCTAACCTGTGCGGCGAGTTCGCGGGTGGGGGTGAGTACTAGTGCGCGAATGGCTTTGCCTTTTTGATGCTTGCCCGCGGCCATTAAATTTTCTAACAGGGGCAGGGTAAAGCCAGCCGTTTTGCCGGTGCCGGTTTGTGCACCGCCCATTAAATCTTTGCCTTCCAGTATGGGGGGAATAGCCTGTAACTGGATTGGTGAAGGAGTGGTGTAACCTTTTTCGGATACAGCACGGAGTAATTCAGCCCGCAGGCCGAGAGTTTCAAATGACATGAATATTATGTTCTCTTTGGTATCTGCCCATCCATATAAGCCTGAGGCGAGATATGGGACGGTCGAGGCGGAAACAGTTAGTTTGTTTCGAGCTGAGTAAAGCGTTGAATACAGGTGCAGACCGAGGTGCACCATTATTTGAATCAGAGATTCTAATTGCAAATTTCTGGCGCATTATACAGTAAAATCTAATATAAGCCAGTTTTAATAATGCGTTCTATCTACTTGATTTTCCTGATGCAATACGCCGATAATGCTGTTATGAAAATTAATGACGCTATGAAAATCTTAAAGCTGTTACAGAAACTCTCCCAATCCCCCTGGTACTGGCTGGGCTACACCCTTGGCGGTATCGCCTTATTATGTGACGCTCTGGTCTATCAGTATGTGTTTGAAGAGCTGCCCTGTGTGATGTGCATTCAGGTACGCCTGTGGATTTCGCTGCTGGTGATTGTTTCCCTGCTGGGGTTTTTTCTGCGTAAAAATTTATGGGCAAATCGGGCTATGCAGTTGGTTATTGTGCTGATTTCGATGGGCTTAATTGAGCGCAGCTATTTACTGCTGGGTACAGAAAAGGGCTTTGTGTTTGCGGATTGTGGTTTTAATACAGGCCTGCCGAGCTGGTTTGCGATTGAGCAATGGTTGCCCTGGTTGTATGAGGTGCAGGCATCCTGTGGTTATACGCCGGAATTATTATTTGGCATCACCATGGCTGAAATGCTGATGGTGCTTAGCGTGGGGCTTGCTGTTTTAAGTGTTGGTGTTCTCGGCGCATCGTTCAAAAAATAATTAAGTAAAGTGATGAATACCGGACACAATAGACCGGGCACAAAGGCTTCGGCCGATTTAAAGTTTTAGTGTGTTATCGCGCTAAATTAACTGGCAACGTTTTCATGGTGCGGGGCCAGCATCAGAATAAGTGCCTGTGCGTGTTCTGCAGCTCGTCTGCCCAGTTCGGTTAAATAGCCGCCGTCGATGGCGGTCACCAGGCCCTTGTCAAATAATCGCTCAACCGCCTCTATTTTTTCTTTATCGGCACTGGAGTGAATTTTTATACCCTGTTGAGTTGAGTCAAGGCTGTACTGAATTAAAATTTCGAGTTCTTCCATTTCATTTTTTGTGTAATGCATATTATCAACCTTGTGTTATCGTTGTGCTGCGAAAACTGAATTGGGATTTGAAGGGTTCCACGGCAATAATATATCACAATTTTGCGTGGTTTTGCGGTGTTCAAATCAATAAGAATGAGTATTAATTTGATCTGTATTAAGCATAGAGGATACAGAGTAATGAAAGTTTATTATGTTACCCGTTTCTAACAATGTGTCATTAGATGAAAATGAAATCGAATTAACCGCTATTCGGGCCCAGGGTGCGGGTGGACAAAATGTTAATAAGGTGTCCAGTGCCATACATTTACGTTTTGATATTGCTGCATCATCCTTGCCGGAATTTTATAAGCAAAGATTACTGCAACTCAAAGATAAACGCATTACCAAAGATGGCATTATTATCATCAAGGCGCAACGCTTTAGGACCCAGGAAAAAAACCGTGATGATGCGCTTGAGCGTTTACTGGTAGTGATTAAAAGTGTTTCCGTGGTGCAAACTAAACGTATTGCCACCAAACCCGGCCGGGCTGCAAAAGCACGAAGAGTTGATAGTAAAACCCGACGGGGGAAAGCCAAGCAATTAAGGGGTAAGGTGCGGTTTTCAGAGTGAGTGAGCGGAGTTAATGTTGACGGGTGAGTTCTGCAAGTACCGTTTTAACATCGGTTGAACTTTGACCTGGCACCCGGTGTGTGATTTTCTGGGTGCGACTTCGGTGTGAAAAATCTCCCCCAGCCCCTCTTTTTCTAAGAGGGGAGTCTATTACCCCCCCCTTAGAAAAACAGGAGTACAAAGAATATAGTGAAAGTTCAAATTCACTTGAGGGGGATTTAAAAACTTCAGTATTAAATAAATAAAAACAGTGTAAAAAACCAAAAGCCGAAACTTTCCGCTTTTCGTTGTAGATGAGAACTGAAGCTAAATCAGAGCAACATGTCTTCAGTAATGGCATGGAACATGCCCGTCGATTTTATCAGTGAATTAGCCGTTAACTGTGGCACCCCGTAAACTTCGGTTTGCACGTCATAATCCTGGCTGACTTTATCCAGTAATAAATCAAAGTCCCCATCACCGGAAAGTAAAATAATACAGTCAACAAATTTTGCCGAGTCTAAAACATCAATGGTAATGCCCACATCCCAGTCGCCTTTTGCTGAGCCATCACTGCGTTGAATAAAAGGTTTTAGTTTTACATTAAACCCAATATGTCTAAGTGCATCCTGGAATTTTATCTGCTTGTCATCGCCGCGGTGAGTGGCATAGGCGGTTGCGCTGACAATTTCACCCTGTGCGCTTATGTGGTTCCAGAAATTGCGATAATTAAATGCACGCCCGTAGGTGTCCCGGGTGGTGTAATAAATGTTTTGTACATCAACAAACAGGGCGATTTTTTTCATATTGAAAAATATTTATTCAACCGGGGACTGAGTTTGTTCTGTTATGAGTAAATTTAAATCGCTGATAGTGATGTTTGTTTCATCGTCAATTTGGCTTTTGCTTGGGTCAATGAAAACTTTTGAGGGGAAGCCCAGATATCTGTCATGGTCGATATAAAGTTTGTCAGCATGAACTTGTAGGGAGAGGTTAATATCCTCAAAAATCTGGTTGATGGTTTTGTATTTTTGAAGTTGTTCTTTATCAGTGTAAATTTTTCCGTTATCGAGATCCAGTATTTTGAACACGCTATCATTAAAGACAAAGACTTTAGCTCTTTTGGCAATGTCGCAAAAGCATTTGTTTTTTATAGTGTAAACATAGTTCGTAAAATTGTTTTTCTTCCAGGTTTTCTGTGCGTTGACGCCGGTAGAAATATTGTCATAATCAACCGGTTTTATCTGATAGTTGTTTAAATTCCCATCTGCTAAAACGGAGGAAGCATAAGCGGTAATGATAAAAATAAAAAAACGAAGTTTAAATACTGTCATATTAATCTGCTTAATAGGGAGTGCATAAATAAATGCAATGTTATTGTCAATGATGCTCAGACCAAGCCTGCTATTCTATACCTAAATTTAGCTAGCGGCTAATTATTGATGTTTGTTCCGCAGGTGAGCCGTAGACAAATTAGAAATTTACCGGTGAAGCATAGATCAGCCCTGATTAAGTATGTCCATTAAATACTGCCGATCAAACCCCCATTTTTCGGGTGACTCTAAGCTCTCAATGCTTTCATTGGAGTGACTAAGGTCAATTATTTTTGTGGGGATGGGGGCTTTGCTGGAACATGAAAAAAAGATTTTTATTTTAGGTTCGAGCAAGGTTTTACTGGACTGATCAGTAACCACACCCAGGCGACCAGATTTTAATTTAAGCAAAGTAGCGCTGGGGTAAATGCCAATAGTTTTTACAAAGGCTTTAAATACATCGCTATCAAAATGTCCGTCCTGCCACTCGGCCATTTTTTTTAAAGATTCCGCGGGCTCCCAGCCTTTTTTATAGCTGCGATCTGAGGTGATCGCATCATAAACATCACAAACAGCACCCATACGAGCGACCAGTGAAAGATTATTTGCGGATAGTTTGTCCGGGTAACCATGGCCATCCACTCTCTCGTGGTGATGCAGGCAAACATCAAGTGATACCTCATCGGCAACATTGTTTTCCTTTAGCATTTCCCAGCCGCGCCGGGGGTGGGTTTTTACCAGCTCGAACTCTTCATCGGTGAGCTTGCCAGGTTTGTTTAAAATATCTTCCGGAATCGCCATTTTGCCCACATCGTGCAACAACCCTGCCATGCCCAGTGTGTGAATATCCCCGCTGTAATTCAACTGTTTGCCCAGTGCAATCATGAGCGCGCATACGGCGACAGAATGCAGATAGGTGTAATCATCCTTGTTTTTCATGCGGGTGATGCAAATCATTGCCGCCGGGTTGCGGGTGACGGATTCAGAAATTTCATCAACCAGTGGGCCAACTTCGGCGGTTGATATGGTGTTGCCCATGCGGGCATCTTTAAACATATTAATGGTGGCCTGTTTGGCTTCGTTGAGAATTTTCTGTGCGACCTGTATTTCTTCGGCAATCGGGATAGTTTGAGGTGGGGGCGTATCCTGACTGGTTTTTTCCGGTGTAACTTCCTCCTGTGTGATTGCTTGCGGTGAAATACTGTCTGCGCCATTGCTTATATCATTCCCTCTGGATGTGTCAATCCACAGGTGGGTCACTCCAGAATTTTTAATAGCGTTTAAGTCTTTACGGGTTTGAAGTTTGAAAGAGCTCTTCCAGAAAGGGTGTTTAAGCCAGTTGCCATCAAATTTGTCTATGTACATGCCCGTACGCAGCTCTGAAACGGATATCTTTTTAAGCATTATTCAAGGGTCTTGTTATTTAGTGAACTAACAGGAGTTTAGTTAACTAATCTGAAAAATGCGTGATTTTAATGATATGTAGATATCAGCCCACTAAAAACCGGACTCTAATTTGCTGAAAGCCTGACAGGTGTAAGGCGCGAAAGTTAAAGACTAGCAACTACAGCTTCTGCGCGCAGGCAATACACAGCGCCGCATAGGGAATCGCCTGCAGCCTTTGCTGGTTAATGGGTTCCCCGCATTCTACACAGAGGCCATAGGTTCCGTTTTTGATGCGTAGCAGGGCTTTATCAATTTGCATAACGCTGGCCTTAGCTTCGTCATTGAGAGAATTGAGAACCTCGTCGTTCTCAAGTTGGGTGGCCTGTTCCGCAAAGTCTTTTTCGATCTCAATTTCTTCGTGGTGCAGGTCTTTGCTGATGGCATCAACGCGTTGAGTCAGATCATTGCGCAGCGCTTGCAGCTGGGATTTGTATTTTGAGGATTCAGTCATATTAATACCCGCTTTAGATGCTTTTAATTATGCCCAGTAGTTCATCTTTTAATTGGAGGCGTTGTTTTTTCAGCTGCTCGGAAAAGCTGTCTTCAGGTGTTTCAATGCCTTCTTCTATACGCCTGATCTGATGATCCAGATCATGATATTTTTCAAATAACTTTTCAAAATATTTGTTACTTAATTTGAGGCTGTGGATCTGGTCTTTATACTCGGGGAGTTCGTGAATTAAATCGTGCTTTTCGCCTAACATGCATATCTCCTTCGAAACAGGGGGCATAGATTAAATCTGATCATTGCAGGTCGGTCAGCCGACCTGCCCTATCAAACATCTCACAGCTTCAGGCTAACTTATATGCAGCTCGTGTTATTGATTTCAAGCAAAGACAGGTGCAAAAAACGTAATTAAGCTTGCACGATTTAAGCCATGGCAATACTGGCATTGAAGCTTAACCAGTTCTTTTTCTGTTGCAGAAAATTTTCTTTCATAACTTCTGCTTTTAATTTCAATGCATCCAGATCACAGCTTTCAATCATGGAGTTTTTACGTGCCTCCATCCATTGCTTTCTGGCCCTGGCAAAGTCATTAATATTTGCAATTAGTATTTCATATTCCTCATGCAGGCGCTGACTAAGGGCCTCAGAGTGAAAGCGTTTCGAGAGCTTTCTGGATGTGTTCTTAAGCAGCATTTGAGCACGCTCGGTTTCAATATACTCAAGTGGAGTGCGATATAGATTCTTTGCCAGACCAATCAGGCTCAGGCTGCGGATTAACCATTTGGTCGGATCATATTGCCACCAGCGAATGGCATTGCGGTAATCGCGCTGAAAGCTGTGATGGTAGTTGTGGTAGCCCTCGCCAAAGGTCAACAGGGCAATAACCGGATTGTCTCTGGAAGAGTTTTTATCCGAATAGGGCTGACTGCCCCAGATATGTGCCAGTGAGTTTATGAAAAATGTCAGGTGATGGGAAATAAATAGCCGCGCGACACCCGCTAGCAACATCATACCAATCAGGTCACCATGCCACAGGCCCAGTAAAATGGGGACACCAAAATTAAGCCCCAGCACTAGAGGTAAATAGTGTTTGTGCTGAAACATCACAATTGGATCTTTTTTTAAGTCTTTGCAGTTTTCATAGTTTTTATTCGGGTTTAAATTGTATTCACGAATCATCCAGCCCATATGGGAATACCAGAAACCACGCTTAGCTGAGTAGGGGTCGCGATCATTGTTATCGACATAGTTATGGTGAATGCGATGATCCGATGACCAGTGCAAAATAGTGTTTTGCACCGCATAGGTACCACCAATGGCAAAAAACAGGCGCACTAACCAGTGAGCCTCATAGGCCCGGTGGGACCACAAACGGTGATAGCCCGCGGTAATGGAGATTTCACAGAAGACAACGCCGAAAACCATGGCGGCAATTTGCCAGGCGTCGAAGCCATGGGTTAATGCATAATAAGGCACAGCAAACAGGCTAAGCACGGCGCTAATACTGAAGACGCTGATGGCTAGCCAGTTCAGGCTGGGGTGCTGTTCAGAGGGTGTTCTGGGGGATGAATTTTCGGGGATTGTTTTTTCAGGCGATGATTTTTCAAACATGATATTTCCGATGCTGCGCGTTATTGCGTACAAGTGTACGCTGAATATATACTGAAGTATAGACTATATCTATAAAAAATAATTCAATAACGTTACAATTGTTAGGCTAATTGTTGATGTATGATAAAGATTCATTTAATAAGGGAACACATGTGAGCGGTAACCGGGCACAACAAAAAGAAAAAACACGTCGTACTATTATAGACGCTGCTTTCAGGCTTTTGAGTCAGGAACGCAGTTATTCCAGCCTGAGCCTGCGGGAAGTGACCCGCGAGGCGGGAATTGCCCCTACCTCATTTTATCGGCATTTCGAAGATATGGAAGAGCTGGGTTTAACGCTGGTGGATGAAGGCGGTGTCGCATTGCGCCAGTTGATGCGGAAAGCCCGTCAACGTATTCGCGACCGTGGGCTGGTAATTAATACCTCGGTTGAGACCTTTATGGAATTTATTCAGAACAGTCCCCACGTATTCCGACTTTTGCTGCGGGAGCGCTCAGGCACGTCCCTGGCTTTTCGCAAAGCGGTGTCCCGTGAGCTGCAATATTTTGTGGTAGAACTGGCGGATTATATTCAGCACACTCAGAGTTATCCAGCGGAAGCCGCAAAAATGCAGGCTGAGGCAATGGTGGTGCTGGTGTTTAACGCAGGAGCAGAGGCGCTGGATAGTAATGTGGCGGAATGTAAATTACTGACCCAGAAAGCCATTGCGCAGTTGCGCTTTGTGGCTCGAGGGGCGGAAGAGTTGTTGCGCTGATTTTTACTAGACAGCATAAATCTAAAAATCTGGATTCAACAGTACTTGCAAGCGATTGTGCAAGTCAGTCAGTTGTTGACCGCCAGGCGTTAGTGGATATTTCAAAATAAATCGATTGAGGTTGTTCAAGCTGAGAACATGCTAAATAATGATGCGTGTGTACACCTTGGGCTTTTCCCCCGGATAGTGTTAAAATCGCCGGTTCCCTTGCAATAAAAACACAAGTTACATGGCGCGTAAACTCTATATCAAAACCTTCGGCTGTCAGATGAATGAATACGATTCGGCCAAAATGCACGATGTGCTGGCGGATTCGGAAGAAATTATTGAAGTCGATACTCCGGAAGAAGCGGATATTCTGTTGTTAAATACCTGTTCTATCAGGGAAAAAGCCCAGGAAAAAGTTTTTTCATTGCTTGGCAAGTGGAAGAACTGGAAGCAGGATAAGCCGAACCTGGTGATAGGGGTCGGTGGCTGTGTGGCATCCCAGGAAGGTGAGGCGATACGCAAGCGTGCACCCCATGTGGATATGGTGTTCGGCCCACAAACTCTGCATCGCCTGCCAGAAATGGTAAAGGGTGTAGATATCAATCATAAACCTGTGGTGGACATTTCTTTCCCCGAAATTGAAAAGTTCGATAATTTGCCCGCGCCAAAATCCGATGGCCCCAGTGCCTTTGTATCAGTTATGGAAGGCTGCAGTAAATACTGCTCTTTTTGTGTGGTGCCCTATACCCGGGGCGAAGAAATATCCCGGCCATTTGACGATGTGCTTGCCGAAGTGGCACAACTGGCACGTCAGGGTGTGCGGGAAATTAATTTACTCGGGCAGAATGTGAATGCGTATCTGGGTGAAATGCACGACGGGGTGATGGCGGATCTGGCCTTGCTAATTAATTATGTTGCAGCGGTGGAGGGAATCGACCGAATACGCTTCACGACCTCTCATCCTGTGGAGTTTTCAGATTCACTCATTCAGGCATTTGCGGAAGTGCCGGAGCTGGTGACCTTTGTTCACCTGCCGGTGCAAAGTGGCTCCGACCGGGTGTTGGCAGCGATGAAACGCGGCCACATGGCAATGGAATATAAATCTAAGATTCGTAAATTGCGCGAAGCGCGTCCAGGTTTAACCGTCTCCTCAGATTTCATTATTGGCTTTCCCGGAGAAACCGATGCGGACTTTGAACAGACCATGCAACTGATAGAAGATATTGGTTTTGATCATTCCTACAGTTTTGTTTATTCCGCTCGCCCCGGCACACCCGCCTCATCATTAGACGACAATGTGCCTATGGAAGTCAAGAAGGCTCGTCTGGCTATTTTGCAAAAACGTATTAATGAAATGGCGATGGAAATTTCGAAGTCAATGGAAGGCACGGTACAAACTATTTTAGTGGAGCGCCCCTCAAAGAAAGATGCAAAGCAAATGGCTGGCCGTACGGAAAATAATCGCATTGTAAATTTTGACGGTGCAGAGCGATTAATTGGTCATTTTGTTGATGTTAGAATTAAGCAGGGGCTGGCGAATTCTTTGCAGGGCGAATTTATTCAAATTGCTGAAATTGATCGCGCACGCCTGGCTGTTTAATGGCCGTCTGAATTCAAAACGAATAAATACTATAATAAAATTATGACAGAAAGTCTGGATATAGAATTCAAACCCGCAGATAACCAACGCCTGGCGAATTTGTGCGGCCCAACGAATGCTCATTTACAACAAATTGAAACCCGGCTGGGTGTTGAGATAAATAATCGCAATCACCATTTTCAAATAATTGGTGATATAGGTAATGTAAAAATTGCCAGTGATATTCTCAAAGATTTATACGGTGCGACTAAAGATCAGGCGCTCACCGCAAATGATGTTCACCTGCAGATGCAGGAGTCGGGTTTACAAAAGCTGGATGAAGATCTGGAACTTGATGCCAGTCAATGGAGTTTGCGTTTACGAAAAGAAGTTATTAAAGGGCGCGGACCGAATCAGGTTTCATATTTAAAAAATATTCAAACCCATGATTTAAGTTTTGGCATTGGCCCAGCAGGAACCGGTAAAACTTATCTGGCGGTTGCCTGTGCAGTGGCTGCATTAGAGGAAGAAAGTGTGCGGCGATTATTGCTGGTGCGCCCGGCGGTGGAAGCGGGAGAGCGGCTGGGTTTCTTGCCCGGAGATCTGGCCCAAAAAATAGATCCATATTTACGCCCCATGTACGACGCGCTTTATGAAATGTTGGGTTTCGAGCGGGTTGCAAAGTTAATTGAACGAAACATTATAGAAATTGCACCGCTAGCTTACATGCGTGGGCGCACATTAAATGATGCATTTATAATTTTAGATGAAGCGCAAAACACTACCCGCGAACAGATGAAAATGTTTTTAACGCGCATTGGTTTTGGTTCAACCGCGGTTATTACCGGTGATATTACCCAGATAGATTTGCCCCGTGGTACACATTCTGGTTTGCGCCATGCAATTGATGTGCTCAAAGATGTTGATGATATTTCCATGACGTTTTTTCAGCCTCGTGATGTAGTGCGCCACCCGATGGTGAAGCGTATTGTAAAAGCTTATGATACACACGAGGCTAAAAATTCAGATGACACCAATACCGATAAATATAAACGGGGCTCTAATCGCTAATGTCTGTACAGTTAGATATTCAAATCGCCGATGATTTATCGGAATCAATAGAAGAACCTCCGCCGAGTAACTTATTACAAGAATGGGCACAGGCTGCCTGGCAGGGCGCTGAAAGCGCTGAGCCTTTCGTTAGTTTACGCATTGTAAGTGCGCAGGAAAGCCAGCAGCTTAATAACGATTATCGCGCTAAAAATAAACCTACTAATGTTTTATCTTTTCCGATGCAAATGGATGAAGCGTTTTCAATGCCTGAAATTTTGTCAGAAATTATGCTGGGCGATTTAGCCATCTGCGCAGAAGTGGTTGCGAGTGAAGCACAGCAACAGCAAAAAACTTTGTTTTCTCACTGGGCACATATGGTAGTGCACGGTATGCTGCACCTGCAGGGATTCGATCATATTGATGATGCGCAGGCTGAAGAAATGGAATCCCTGGAAAGTCAAATTATGCAGCAACTTGGGTTTGCTGATCCATATCTAATTACCTCAAGCAACACTGAACACGTGTCAATGACGGAACAAAAATCATGAATGACTCATTAAAAAAATCAAGGCTAAGTCTAGTTGAAAAACTCAGTCGGATTTTTCTGGAAACACCGCAAAATAATCAGGAGCTAAGTGAAGTATTACAGGCCTCAGAAAAACGCGGTCTGTTAGATATGGATGCCCTGAATATGATAGAAGGGGTGTTGCAGGTTGCTGAGATTCAGGTGCGGGATATTATGATTCCCCGCTCACATATGGTTATACTTCAAGAAGATACACCTTATGAAAAAATGCTACCGGTGGTGAATGAATCCGGGCACTCGCGGTTTCCTGTTATCGGCGAAAATCGAGATGAAATTGAGGGCGTACTGTTAGCAAAAGATTTACTATATTATGTTGATGAGGAAACACGCAAAAGTTTTGATATAAAAGATGTTTTGCGTAAAGCCGTGTTTGTGCCTGAAAGTAAACGCCTGAATGTTTTATTAAAAGAGTTCAGGGCTAGCAGAAATCACATGGCAATGGTGGTAGATGAATATGGTGGCGTTGCAGGACTGGTAACTATTGAAGATGTGCTGGAACAGATTGTAGGTGAAATTGATGATGAACATGACGTTGAAGATGTGGGAAATATTCGTCGCATGGGGGTTAATCGATACTCGGTTAAAGCCTTAACCCCCATTGAAGAATTCAATGTTTTTTTTGAATCTGAATTTAATGAAGAAGAATCAGATACACTGGCGGGCATGTTGATGAAACACCTGGGACATATGCCAAAACGGGGTGAAGCCGTAACAATAAAAAATTATTCATTTAAAATAATGAGTGCGGATAGTCGGCGCATAAAGCACGTTCAGTTAACTATATTGCCAGTTGTTGAGCCTTCAGAGTAAGAGTGCAGGAGAGGAGCGCAGGAGTTGAGCGTAAGACTACATCTTTTTTTACCTGGGTTTTTTAGATAAAAATTCTTTATCGAAGTGATTCCCTGTTTATATTTTTTGTCACTATGCTCGAGTGTATCATCGAAGTAGTGAGTACATAGCTTCGTAGTGTGTGGAGTCATATGCCGACCAGGTTTGAAATTTGCGATCATAAAAATTAAATGATGTTTAAAATTTGATATTGAAAATTAACGGAATAGCAGTAAATGATAGAAATCAAAAAAAATCCATTTTACATAATAGAGCTTTTAGCGCTTGTTTGCGGTGCATTGCTGCCTTTAAGTTTTGCGCCATATGATTTGTTCTGGTTACAGTTTCCACTTATTGCATTTATCTTTTATGCCTGTCTGGGGCAAAAAAATACCGTCGCTTTAAGGCGCGGCTTTTTATTTGGTTTAGGCTGGTTTAGTCACGGTATTTACTGGTTATATTACAGTTTACATTATCACGGTGGGATGCCGATGCCGGTGGCGGTGATCACCATCGCTTTATTGTCCGCCTATATGGCATTGTTTCCGGCGCTGGCATTTTATTTGGCAAATCGATTTATCAAAACATCCAAACTAAATATGCTAGTACTTGTTTATCCTGTCAGCTGGATGTTATTTGACTGGCTACGCGGTTATTTCTTAACCGGATTTCCATGGGTTCAAATCGGTATTGCGCATATCGATACCTACCTTGCGGGTTATGCGCCACTGATTGGCGGGTTGGGCGTGGGTTTTCTGGTAACGGTGATTTCAGGTTTGTTGCTGGCAAGCCTTTTAAAGGAAAATTTAAAAATAACATTGCCTGCGATTGTTGTCATTTATGTGGTCGGCTTTTTATTTGGTTTAGTTAACTGGACCGATGTTGTGGATGAGCCGATTAAAGTCAGCATGATTCAGGGAAACATTCCACAGTCTGAAAAGTGGAAGAAACAAAATTACCGCCCAACGTTAGAAATGTATCGTGAGTTAACCCAGCAGCACTGGGACAGTGATTTGATTATCTGGCCGGAAACCGCGGTTCCAGGATATAAAAGCAGGGTACCATATTATCTGCAGCAGTTATCAAAAGAAGCTGAGGCGACTGATACAGATGTGATGTTGGGTTTGTTTACCCAGGATGCCCAAAAAAAACGTTATTATAATTCCATGATAACCCTTGATGATCAAATTTATTTAAAGCGACATTTAGTTCCACTTGGTGAGTATTTTCCATTGCGTCCACTGTTGGGTTTTTTTGCACAGTGGGTAAATATTCCTATGTCAGATATTGATAGTGGCAAAGATGAGCAACCATTAATTAAAGCTGCTGGACAAAAAATTGGCTTAAGTATCTGCTTTGAAGATGCATTTGATAGAAGTGTATTGCTAGATTTACCCGAGGCAACCTTACTGGTGAATGTAAGCAATGACGCCTGGTTTGAAGATTCATCCCAGCCCTGGCAGCATCATCAGATTGCTAGAATGCGGGCACTTGAAAGCGGGCGGGTTTTATTAAGAGTGACAAATACGGGTGTGTCATCAGTTATTGATCGCAATGGCGATGTGCTTCAGCAGGCCCCACAGTTTAAGCGCCATGTGATTACGGCAAATGTGCAAGCCTATAAAGGTGCAACACCTTATGTGTTGTGGGCGAACTACCTGTTAATTATTTCAGGTCTGATTGTAGTTATTTTCCTGTATCGAAAAAATAAATAAATTAAGAATAGTTAAATGAAATTATGGCAACAGTTTCAGGGCTTAAACAAAGCTAAACGCAGATTAGTCTATGCGATATTCAGTCTGCTCATATATGCGCTGATTGGTTTTCTCCTGATGCCAGTGATAGTGAAGCCGATAATTGTTGATACCTTAACCGAGAAACTCAATAGAAAAACTTCGCTTAAATCAGTACAGATAAATCCGTTTTATCTTTCGCTTACTCTGCATGATTTATCTGTGCAAAGCAAACATGCAGGTCAGTTATTGGGTTTTGAAAAGCTGGTTATCAACTTTCAGCCTACATCGTTGTTTAAGCGCGTTATAGCTTTTGATGAAATTAGTATCATTCGACCTGATATTAAGGTGATTAAGCTGTCATCAGGACAGTTTAATTTTGATGACTTAATTAAACAGCTGCTACAGACTAAAAGTGATGGTAAAGAATCAAAGCCGATAGATGACGAAAGCTGGCCTATGGCAATAGATAAATTTAGGTATGTTGATGGCGCTGTATATTTTGAGGACAGAAGCCGGCTAAGTGAATTTAAAAGTCAGGTAGAAAGTATCAGTATTTCCCTGGATGATTTTTCAACTCGCCCCGGTGATGGAAACCTGCATCAGATTAAAGCGCAAACATTACGCGGTACTACGGTTAGATGGGAAGGAGAGTTTAGCCTGTCGCCATTAAAATCAAACGGTCATTTTGAACTTCTAGGTGATTTAATGGTGGTGTCTGATTATATGCAGGATCAGATGCAGGTAAAATTTAACAGCGGAAAACTCGATGTAAAAACAGACTATCAGTTTGAACTGTCGGATAAAACATCAGAGTTCGTTGTTAATAATATGTTGGCATTGGTTACAGATGTTGATGTCAGTCGTAAAGATGATAATAAAGTGTTGGGCTGGAAACGGCTTAATGTAGATATGGCTAAGCTGGATCTGTTTAATAATAAGGTCATCATTAATGAAATCTCAACGACGGGTTTATATGCGAGCATCACAAAGGATAAAAATGCTCGGATAGATTTTAGTGATTTATTTGTGCTACAGAATATGTCTGAAGATTTACAGGCTAAATCAATAGAAAGTGATAAGCATGATATTAAGAGCAGGGATTCGCATTGGGATATCAGTATTGAAAAGATAATAAGTGAAAAATCAGATGTTGTTATTATAGATGAATCTGTTACGCCATTGGCTCAGCACGAGTTTGCGTTCAAGTTGATTGATATTGCTCACCTTAAGCCTTTTTCTGATGATGACGCAGATTTTTTAATATCGTTAAAAATCAATAATTCAGGCTTACTTGATATAAAAGGCAGTGCCAAGCCGATTTCGCGGTTAATAGATTTAAATTTACAGGCTGACTCAATTGCTTTAAAAAATTACCAGCCGTATATAAGTGAAATTATTCGGGCTGATATTTTAAATGGCAAGTTCAGTGCAGATCTTTCAGTTAAAGCTGATGTCCTGAAAAAACCGGCACTAGTTATTAATGGGGATGTCAGTGTGTCTTCGTTAAAAATGCGGGATAAAAAATTAAAAGAAAAGTTTTTAAGCTGGAAGCTACTGACAGTTAATGCGTTGACATTTGAGTATCCCCAGCAGGTCGTTAAAGTTAAGAAAGTGAGTATTAATCAGCCCTATCTGCGACTGGTAATGAATGGCGGTGGTGAAACTAATATACAAAAATTACTGGTTGAGGCCAATACGGTCAAAAAAGAATCAGTAGAGAAAAAATCTAAGCAGAAGCAAAGTGGATTGCAGGCGCAGGTTACAAATATCAGAATCAATAATGCAAAAATGGATTTTTCAGATAATTCACTCAAACCAGGTTTTAATGCTGGAATATACCAGCTTAAAGGCAATATCCGCGGCTTATCTTCAAAACAACTCAGCAAGGCTCAGGTCGATTTGAAAGGCAAAGTGGATAAATATGCGCCGGTGACAATTAAGGGAGATATTAACCCGCTCACCAGAGATAAATATACTGAAATTGAAATGCGCTTTAAGGGGATAGAGTTAACCACGTTTACTCCATATAGCGGAAAATTTGCAGGTTATAAAATTGAAAAAGGTAAACTGAGTCTTGACCTGAATTATAAACTATCTAAAAGTGTATTGGTGGCGGAAAATCGAGTAATACTCGATCAGTTGACCCTGGGAGAAGAAACCGATAGCGAAGATGCTACCAGTTTGCCGATAAATTTTGCTCTGTCATTATTAAAAGATTCCAACGGTGTGATTGATTTTGATTTGCCGATTAGGGGTAATATTGATGAGCCAGATTTTCAATATGGCAGCCTGGTCTGGGGTGCACTGAGGAATTTAATTGTCGGTATTGTGAGCTCGCCATTTAAGGCGTTGGCTAACCTGGCTGGCAGTGATGGGGGTGATTTAGATTATGTTATTTTTTCAGCCAATAGTGCGCAGTTAAGTAAAACTGAAATAAACAAACTGAATTTGCTGGCAAAAGCGTTGCTACAACGCCCACAGTTGCATCTTGAAATACGCGGAGTTGCATCTTCGCTAGTGGATCATGATGAATTGGCATATTTTAAAGTCCGTCAAAAATTGAAATTAAAGCCTCAGCCATTAGCATTAGATGTTAATCAAAATGACATGGATGAAATTGTCGATTATTATGAAACCATTAGCGGTTTATCAGCTGATGATCTTCTACCAAAGAAGCATAATTTAACTTCAGCACAGTCAGCTAAAGTTATTTTTGATAAGGCGTTGACTGAGGTTTTAAATAAAACACAAATAACTGAGGAAGCGTATTTGCAAATAGCCAGGCTTCGGGCTGAAAAAATACAGCAGTATTTAATAGAAAAGGGTAAGGTCCCCTCGGAGAATATTTTTTTACTGGATAGTAGCGCTCAATTAGCGAATGAATTTGAAGATGTACAAAATGCGCAATTGAAATTGCCATTAAATCTAAAGGCTAAATAATGGACCCGCTATCACAGGCGGTTTTAGGTGCCAGCCTCTCCCAGTCAGCAGATCATAAAAACACACAGCTGTTTAGTGCGCTGATTATCGGTGCACTTGCGGCGATGGTGCCAGACCTGGATATACTCATTCGTGATGGTAATGATCCATTACTGTTTTTAGAATATCATCGTCAGTTTACCCATTCGCTAATTTTTGTTCCCTTTGGCGCATTACTTTGCGCATTACTTTTTTACCCGTTTGCAAAGTCAAATCTGACATTTAAACAGATTTATATATTTTCATTTCTGGGTATTGCTACCCACGGTTTACTGGATGCCTGTACATCCTATGGCACACAACTATTCTGGCCATTTTCAAATTTTAGAGTGGCATGGAGTACGGTGTCAATAATCGACCCATTTTTTACAGTACCAATTCTGGTTTTGACTGGTTTGGCTGTGTATCGAAAACAGGTGTTATATGCGCGACTCGGTTTTATCTATGCTGTGTTGTTTTTAAGTTTTGGTATAGTGCAAAAGCATCGCGTAGAAAAAATGCTTTTTGATGCATTGCAAAAACGTGGGCACCAGCTGAAGCGAGTGCTTGTTAAACCAAGTTTTGCTAATCGACATGTCTGGAAAACATTGTATGAATACGATGGAAAGTATTATGTGGATGCGGTTAAGTTATTATGGAATGCTGAGTTTATTGAGGGAATGTCGGTGCAAAAATTAAATCTGCAGCGGGATTTTTCATGGCTTGATTTATCGAGTCAGCAGGCAACTGATATTGAACGCTTCAGATGGTTTTCCAGTGATTATCTGGCGGTGAGTGAGAGCGACCCCAATTACATTATCGATGTGCGCTATTCGTTTTTACCCAATCGCATTGAATCTATGTGGGGAATAATTCTAAACGATCAAAAAACTAATTCTGAACATGTGAGTTATAAAATGAAAAGTCGGCCAGATAAAGAAACGGTGGATTTGTTTCTGGATATGGTTTTTTAAAAATTTTTAAGTATAAAATAAAAAGCATTCTGTCCGCGGATCAACACGGACAAAATGCTTTTTCTATAAAAAATTAACAATGCCTTATGTATTATTCAGTAACAATACTGTGGCCCGATGTTGCAGGTAAGCGTGGCATCGTGATTTGCGGATACTCTCCGGTTAATGCATCAAAGAATGCAACAATGTCTTTAACATCTTTTTCTGGCAGGCTGAGGTTGAGTTGTGATTTAGCCATCACTCTTATCGCTTCACTTAAATCATTAACCGAACCATTGTGAAAGTAGGGTGCAGTGTCAGTAATGTTGCGCAGGGTTGGTACACGGTACATGTGACGATCCGCTGCTTTGCCGGTGGCTTCTTCACGGCCCTTGTCTGCTTTGAGGTTATACTGGCTGACGTATTTACTTTCAAATGTCGGGAACATGACGTAAAAACCTTCTCCAAGTTTTTGTGTGCCGCCATTAAATGCAGGGCCCGAGTGACATGATGTGCAGCCAATCGAATCAAATTTTTCCATGCCGCGAATTTGTTGCTTGCTCATGGCACTGTGCTGGCCCTTTGCATATTTGTCGTAAGGGCTATTAGGGGTAATGAGCGTACGTTCAAATGCCGCGACCGCTTTTGCTGCATTATCAACCGTCATGCTATTTTTACCGAAGGCTTTCTCGAAAACTGGTTTATAGCCAGGAATTTTTTTAACGCGGGCCATCGCGGTCTCAACATCTTTCATACCCATTTCAATCGGGTTAGCAACCGGGCCCTTGGCCTGATCTTCAAGTAATGCTGCACGGCCATCCCAGAATTGTACTGAGTGAAAGGCTGAGTTCCACACGGTGGGAGCGTTGCGTCCGCCGGTTTTGCCATGAACACCCATGGAAACGCTGCGGCTGTCATCGCCGCCTTCCATAATGTTGTGGCAAGAGTTGCAGGATACGGTACCGGTAGATGAAAACCGTGGGTCCATAAACAGCATTTTTCCGAGCTCAACTTTGGCAGCAGTTGTTGGGTTGTTCGCTGGTGTGGGAGCTGTGTCCGGCAGTGCCTTCCAGTCTGTTGCCATCGCCTGTAAGGAGATAGCAGAGGCAAATACGGCGGTAGTTATTTTTTTCATGGCATTCACATAGGTAATTTATAATATACTTATAATGTCAAAATTTAGACGTCTTTTCTATTTTCTATTTTCAATCAGAGTGATTGGTTTTTTCTATTGAAAGAGTGAGATTGCAGGGAAATACTTAAAATATGAGCATCTCGAAACCTGAAAAGGCAACTATGTCTATGCTCCGAAGGTTTTACAGGTGACTCGTTTGAGGTGCAGTTTATATTTATGAGCCAGCCCGTTTGAAGTGCTGGTGGCCACATTTGACGCAGGTGGGGATTTCATAGGTGGTATTAAACTGGATCATCTGTTCGCAGTTGATGCAAACCAGTGAACCGGGGCCGGTGATTTCACCACTTTTATAGTTTTGGTTTACCGAGCCTGCAATATGTGACAGCTGCTCAAGCTCAATGCGTGTGTTATCCGCAACCGATAAAAACAGTTCCAGTACCTTTTGTTCAATGATGTCCAGATCAAGCATCAGCCATTCACTGAATTCGTGGCTGGTTTCCATCAGATATTCCGCGGCATCATTGATGTCGCGTTTGATATAGTTGCCAATTTCTTCAGCCTCTTCCAGGCTGATCTCGCCCAGATGAATGGCCTGATTGCGTGCTTGCTCGATGGCTTTTTGAAGAGTGGGCATCGCATGTGCTTCCGCATTATCAATGCTATCCCTCACCCGTGCCATCATCTGGTTATAAGCTTCAACCAGTGAAGACTCGTTTTGATTGTTCGATCCTGACATAGCTCTACCGTTAATTGAAATATCAGAGTTTCCTAACTCATTGGTCTGCTGTATCCTTCTCCTTTTATATAGCTCATATTCATTACAAGTTTGTGACCCCCAACCCATTTGAAGATAGAACATGCAAGAAAATTATGACGCACAACAAATAGAACAGGATGTTCAGCAATATTGGCAGGAAAATCAGGTATTTAAAGTAACGGAAGATACTAGTAAAGAAAAATTTTACTGTCTGTCAATGTTTCCTTATCCTAGCGGGCGCCTGCATATGGGACACGTGCGTAACTACTCTATTGGTGATGTGATTTCTCGCTACCAACGTATGCTGGGTAAAAATGTGCTACAGCCTATGGGCTGGGATGCCTTTGGTCTGCCCGCAGAAAATGCGGCGCATAAAAATAACTCCCATCCGGCAAAGTGGACCTATTCAAATATCGACTATATGCGTGGTCAGCTAATGCGTCTTGGTTTTGGTTATGACTGGGATCGGGAAATCGCCACCTGTACCCCGCAATATTATCGCTGGGAGCAATGGCTGTTTACCAGGCTCTATGAAAAAGGCCTGGTTTATAAAAAGAATGCAGTCGTTAACTGGGATCCTGTGGATCAAACTGTACTCGCCAATGAGCAGGTAGTTGATGGCTGTGGCTGGCGCTCTGGTGCAAAGGTTGAGCGCCGTGAAATTCCCCAGTGGTTTATGAAAATCACCGATTATGCAGATGAGTTACTCAATGATGTTGATAGGCTAGAAGGCTGGCCAGAGCAGGTGCGCACTATGCAGCGTAACTGGATTGGCCGATCAGAAGGCGTTGAGCTGCAGTTTGAGGTGGAAGGTGAAACACCGCTCACCGTGTATACCACCCGCCCGGATACCTTAATGGGGGTGACCTATGTAGCCGTGGCTGCGGAGCATCCGTTAACAAAAAAAGCGGCTGCTTCCAGCAGTGAACTACAGGCCTTTATTGAAGAGTGCAAAACCACCAAAGTGGCCGAAGCCGATATGGCAACCATGGAAAAGAAGGGGCTGGATACTGGATTTAAGGCAGTGCATCCGGTAACCGGTGAACAGGTGCCTGTTTACACCGCAAATTTTGTACTGGCGGATTATGGCTCCGGTGCAGTCATGAGCGTACCGGCTCACGACCAGCGAGATTATGAATTTGCTAGAAAATATAATTTACCGATTAAGCAGGTAATCTTTCCTGCCAGTAATGCAACTGGGGAAGAAGGCTGCGATATTAATGAAGCAGCGTTTACTGAAAAAGGTGTATTACAAAACTCAGGTCAGTTTGATGGACTAACATCAGCGGAGGCAGTGGATGCTATCGCGAAATTTTTAAGTAGTGCAGGCAAGGGCGAAAAGCAGGTTAATTTCCGCTTACGTGACTGGGGTGTTTCCCGTCAGCGTTACTGGGGTACACCGATTCCAATTATTAACTGTGATAAATGTGGTTCGGTGGCAGTGCCGGAAGATCAGCTGCCGGTGGTTTTGCCGGAAGATGCGGCCTTTGGAGATGACTTGGGCTCGCCAATTAAAAAAATGCCGGAATTTTATGAAACCAGTTGCCCCACCTGTGGCGGCGACGCCATTCGTGAGACCGATACCTTTGATACTTTCTTTGAATCTTCCTGGTATTACGCCCGCTACACCTGCCCGGATGCCAGCAGCATGTTAGATGAACGTGCAAACTACTGGCTGCCTGTGGACCAGTACGTGGGCGGTATAGAACATGCGGTTTTACATTTACTGTACGCGCGGTTTTTTCATAAATTGATGCGCGATGTGGGATTAATTAAGGGCAGTGACGAACCCTTTTCGCATTTATTAACCCAGGGTATGGTGTTAAAAGACGGCACTAAAATGTCGAAATCAAAAGGCAATACGGTAGATCCACAGGGTTTAATTGAATTGCACGGTGCCGACACGGTGCGTTTATTTACCATGTTTGCAGCGCCCCCTGAGCAATCTCTGGAATGGTCAGACGAAGGGGTTGAGGGTGCTGCACGATTTTTAAAGCGCCTGTATCGAATTATTTTTAATCATGTGAGTGGCGGTAATGTTGCGCAATTAGATAAAGATACCTTGAATGATGAGCAAAAAAATCTGCGTCTGAAGTTACATCAAACCATTGAAAAAGTCGGTGATGATATTGGCCGGCGTTACACGTTTAACACAGCGATTGCTGCGGTAATGGAATTAACCAATGAGTTGTCGAAGTTTAAAGCTGACTCAGAAAATGCCCGTGCTATTGTGCAGGAATCGCTGGATGCCATGGTGTTAATGTTATCACCCATTGTGCCGCATTTTAGTCACGCTATGTGGAAAGAGCTGGGGCACTCAGGTGCAGTGATCGATGAAAATTGGCCCCGTGCAGATAAAGCGGCGATGGTGCAGGATAGTGTTGAGCTGATGGTGCAGGTTAACGGCAAACTGCGTAGTAAAATAAAAGTCGCTGCGGACGCCGATAAAGACGCAATTGAAAAAATTGCTCATGAACTTGCTTCGAATGATGAACACGTTAAAGCCCATACCGAAGGCAAGACCGTGCGTAAAATCATTGTGGTACCGGGGCGGCTTGTAAATATTGTGGCAAATTAATGAGGCGCTTTCAGCTAAACAAATATTTTAGTTTCGCACTATTATTGGTACCACTGCTGTTGTTAGTCAGCAGCTGTGGATTTCAAATGCGCGGTGCTTATCAACTACCCACAGCAATGCAAACCACATTTGTAGACACGAGTGGGGTGGCCGAAAGTTCCGCGTTAAGGCGCGTGATGATTAGGCGTTTGAAAGCCAGCAATATAAAAATAATCGACAGCTCGGTGGATGATGCGGCGGTTTTAACGCTATCAAGAGAGCAAAAAACCAAGCGCATTATTTCGGTTGATTCAAGGGGCAGGGCAAGGGAGTACACCTTAACTTATGCTATTAGCTTTAATGTGAAAGCGCTGGATGCTAATTTTGAAATTGAAGATCAGGAAGTGCGTATCAACCGTGATTTTGTTTTTGATACGGAAGATGTGTTAGGTAATAGTCGCGAAGAATCCAAACTGTTCGAAGAAATGCAGCAGGATGTTATTCGACTGATTTTATTACGTTTGCAGAGTAAGGCTTAAGTTAAAAGTAAGGAAGGGAAATGCCAGAAAGCCTCCTCCCTTTGAAAAAGGGGGAGAGCGAAGCGAGGGGGCCGAGGGGGATTTAAAAGTGTTCAGTTTGTAATGCTTATAATTCGGGCTTATTTTAAGCGGGTGGATTTTAAATCTCCCCCAGCCCCTCTTTTTCAAAGAGGGGAGTGAGCTTTTTTGCATTTGAGATATAAAGTAAATAAATCATGAGTTGCCAAAAGTAAAGACATGAAAGTACGCCCAGATCAACTTGACCGACATCTGAAAAATGATTTAGCCGCAATTTATTTTGTCTGCGGCGACGAACCGTTGCAGGTGATGGAATCTGCTGACCAGATACGTGCGATGGCTCGACAGCGGGATTACAGCGAGCGGGAAGTCATGGATGTGGACGCACAGTTTGACTGGAGTCAGTTACTGGATTCGGCCAACAGCATGTCACTGTTTGCGGAAAAAAGAATTTTAGAATTACGATTGCCCACCGGCAAGCCGGGAAAAGTTGGCTCGAAAATTTTACAGGAATATGCACAACGCCCTGCAGATGATGCTATTTTAATTATCAGCAGTGGCAAGCTGGAAAGTAGTTCAAAAAATACTAAATGGTTTAAAACGCTTGATCAACAGGGAGTTGTTATTCAGTGTTGGCCGGTGAATGTGGATCAGCTTCCTGGCTGGATAGATCAGCGCCTGCAATCTAAAGGTATTGCCGCCGAGAGAGATGCGGTGCAGTTGCTGGCGGATCGGGTTGAAGGTAATTTACTGGCTGCAGCACAGGAAGTGGATAAATTATTTTTACTGCACGGAGCAGGAAAATTAAATGTTGAGCAAACGGCAGCCGCCGTCGCGGATAGTGCGAGATACAGTATTTACGATCTGGTGGATAATGCGCTAGCGGGTGATGTTGTACGTACCGCGAGAATAATCGGTGGCCTGAAAAATGAAGGTGTTGAACCAGTGCTTATGCTCTGGGCATTAAGTCGTGAAGTGCGTATGATGGCTAAAATTTGCGAGGCAAATATTTCCCCGGATGCGGCAATGTCAAAACTGCGGGTTTGGGAAAATAGAAAAGCCTTAATACGTAAAGCACTCTCTCGACATGGTGCTGCCCACTGGAAAGTTTTTTTGAAGCGCTGTGCAAAAATAGATAAAGTTATAAAAGGTGTGGAACAGGGTCGTGCCTGGGATGAGCTGCTAATGCTCAGTACGCAAATTGCGCAGTAACTAATAAATTAAACAAAAAAATAGCACTTGAAATGCAAAGCGTATAGAAAAATATCAATTTAAAACCGCTGCATCTCAGGAGCCATTTTTTAAAAAATAACAGGTAATAATACATATGAAAAAATATCATGTCTATGGCGTAGGCAATGCACTTGTCGATATGGAATTTGAAGTTGAAGATCAGTTTTTTGAATCTAATACGATTGATAAAGGTGTCATGACACTGGTTGATGAGGCACGTCAGCATGAACTGCTCGGTCATCTCGATGCTTTTGAAGGTAAAAAAGCCTCGGGTGGTTCTGCGGCTAACACCATCATTGCGACCAGTTACTTTGGTGGAAAATCATTTTACTCGTGCAAGGTTGCCAGTGACGAGCTCGGGGATTTTTATGTGAATGATTTGCAGCTGGCGGGTGTGGATAGCAATGTCGGTGAGGGGCGAAAAGATGGCGTTACCGGTAAATGCCTGGTAATGATCACGCCGGATGCCGAGCGCACCATGAATACCTTTCTGGGAATAACTGCGAATTTTTCAGTCGATGAATTAAATATGGCAGCAATTAAAGATTCGGAGTATCTATATATTGAAGGTTATCTGGTGTCATCAGATACCGGGCGTCATGCAGCAATAGAAGCACGTAAGGTCGCCGAAGAAAATGGGGTGAAAACCGCGCTAACTTTTTCTGACCCGGCAATGGTGCAGTTTTTTAAGGATGGTCTGCAGGAAATGATCGGCAAAAAAGTGGACTTGCTGTTTTGTAATGAAGCGGAAGCCCTAAGCTGGGCAGAGACGGACAATCTTGAAACCGCCATTGAGTCACTTAAACAGGTTGCCAGTAATTTTGCTATCACCCAGGGGGCAGATGGCGCTATGCTGTTTGACGGTAAAAATATCATTGATATTTCCCCCCATGATGTAAAGGCAGTGGATTCAAACGGGGCTGGTGATATGTTTGCCGGTGCCTTTTTATATGGTATTACCCATGGACATTCCTTTTATGAGGCAGGTAATATAGCAAGTCTTGCTGCTGCCAGGGTGGTTGGTCAGTTTGGGCCCAGGCTGGCAGCATCTGAGCATAAAGATATTCTGGATATTGTGCTCGGCTAGAAAGGTGGATAGCTGGCCGATTTAATATATCAACAAGTGCGAGATAGCGTTCGGGCTGATAGTAGCTTAACTCTACTGTAGCCAGATTTAGTGTTCTAAATTTACATGATTAAAAAATAAATATAAAAAAATCAGGACTTACCATGATTAAAGCAGTCACAATTTGGGGGGTAGTATTACTCTCACTGTCTGCACAACAAGCTTTTGCAGCAGACAAAAATGGCCGGTACTGGATATATGGCGTTGGGCGGCAGACCTGTGCAACCTATCTCGAGGCGCGGGACAATGGTGGCTTTTCTGAGTTGTCCTATAAAAACTGGATCTCAGGCTATCTAACCTCCAGTAATCGCTCCTCAGCAAACACTTATAACCTGTTAGGTGAGAGTGATTTTCAGGGGGCTTTAAGCTGGATAGACCTGTATTGTGAGAAGCATAAAAAAAATACTATCTATATGGCAATGGCAAATATGAGTGCTGTTTATTACTCAAGACGTAGAAAAAACAAATGATATCAATGATTTAGTCTTTATTTAGGCTTGAATCACCGCGGCTTTCACAGGTTAAATAATTGTCAGGTTGGCAAAATTAAAATAACGACTATTATTTTAAAGGACTGGTATTTATGTCAGTCATACAAAACTGGCCCATACATTGCCGACTCTAATTGAGTAGTATGCGGACAAAAGATTCCGATCGTAAACAGATAAGGTGAATATCAGGTGGACAAGGAACTTCGAAAACACCCGCGACAACAGATACATCTTGAGGTTGAGCTGGGTTTTCCTTCCGGGGAAAAGCAAACGGTAAGAACGCAGGACATTAGTCATGGTGGGGTGTTCCTGGTGGTTGATAAACTACGTCGTCCAATTATTGGTGAAGTGGTTGAAGTTAAAATAATTAACGATGAACAAAATACCGGTGTAAGCTTTCCCAGTAATGATGCGGTGGTGGTGCGTCAGGAGGAAGGCGGGATAGGCCTGGCTTTTATTGAGCTGAACTTCGGCGATGATTAAAGTAAAGATTAATTTTAAATTAAGCGAAAAATATAGACGAATAATCGATGGCTGTAATCAGGGTATTACATTACATAGTTTTTTTAATATGTATTGTTCATCTGGGTATACGGCTTAAATGAAATCATGCCGCTTCAGCAGATGCATGGACAACGAGGATAGCTTCAGGTGAGTGATACTGAAACTGAAAATCAGAACAATCAGACTACGATAGAAGAACAGCCCCGCTACTATGCAGAGCTGATCGATGAAATTATCTCCCAACTAGAAAGTTACTTTGCCAGTAGATTGGAGGATTTATTTCAAAAAGCCGACGATTACCTGTTTAAGGCAGCAGATGATGCCACTAGCACGGCTGAGCAAAATAGTCTTTTTGAATGTATGAATGCGGTTCGTGATAATAAGCAAAACATTCAACAGGGTTTTGTTAATGAGTTAAGTTTTTATTTTCAGCCCATGGGAGAGCTCGACGAACTTCCAGAAAAGAAGCCGGTTAAAAAGCATGAAGAGCTTGGCCTGGTTGAACAAAATGAAATGGATGAAATGGTGACTCTTACCACCATTAGCAGCAAAGCGGCTATGGATAATGCCGAATCTATTAATCATCTGATTGCCCGCTTTAAGGAGCTGGGTAAATACAATGATCATATTTTTCATGGTGAGGCATTAGAGCCGAAGCGCCTGTGCGATGCGATGCACGAAGCCGTATCAAATACCGATTTAATTGATGAAAACAAACTGGTTGTATACCGATTTTTTGATAAAACGCTCATTAAAGATGTTGGTACGCTGTATGAAACACTGAATAATTTATTAATAGATCAGGGTATTTTGCCGGAAATTGATTTCAGCGGTACCGCACCACATTATGAAGGTGGTGGGTACGAAGAAGAGCCGATGGCTGAAGCTCCGATGGATGAAAATGCAGCTGCACAGGGCAGCCAGCCTCCACCTCAACTGCCTCCGGGGGCACGACGTGCATTCGGAAGTGGCATGCAGGGTTACTCTGGGCATGCACCGCAGGCTGCTCCCCCCGCGGGTGGTTCGGCAGGTGTGCCGCCACCACAAAATTATGCACCGGGTGGGCCTCCGCCCGGATACCCTGCGGGACAACCAGCCTCCGGGGGTTATGCGCCAGCAGGACCCCGTCGAGCATTCGGAAGTGGTATGCAAGGGTACTCTCAGGGTGGGGCAACAAATGCTGTCCCACCACAAAGTGGGTCACAAACCGGACCCGCGGGTCAGGAATATTCCGCCGGTGTACCGGTTAACCAGGTCAGGGAGAGCATAGAAAATTATGTGGGTGGCAGTCAGAGTGATGTCGCTCCGGGCGGCGGTGCAGGTTACTACTCACAACAGCAGGTAATGACAGCCTTAACTGAGCTGCAGGTACCGCTTGAAGATCTCAGCCAGACCCCTCTGGTATTTGACGCTAACCAGATTAAAAAAGCCGTACTTTCCAGTATTGGTGAAACGGAAGGTGGTGCGGTAACCAAAGCCGTTCATCAGGTATCTGAAAAAACCATCGATTTTATCAAGTTAATTTTTGATGCCATTATTGATGAAGAAAGTATTACTGATGAAATAAAAACCCTGTTACTAAGTTTGCAGATACCGGTGATAAAAGCGGCAATGCAGGATGCGGATTTTTTCGTTGACGATCAGCATCCAGCGCGTCAGTTGCTGGATAAAATTGCCGAGGCTGGTGTTGGTGTAACTGAACATACTGACCCGGTTTATATCGATATAGAAACAATTGTACGCAAGTTGTTAAGCGATTATGACGATGATGTTGTCGCCTTTACGATTGCACTGGAAGAGCTAAAGGCGCTGACCGAGGATATTTATCGTAAGGCACGGGAAACGGAAGCCAAATCCCAGAAAACCGTAAAAATGGCACATGCTAAGAGTATTGTGTTGCTGGAAATACGCAAAATCACTATCGGCAAAGAGTTGCCCGAGGGTATTAGAACACTTGTTTTAAAAGTGTGGCCCAGCATGATGTTTAACCACTTTCTTAAAAATGGTAAAGCCAATGATGAATGGGTTGAGCTGTTAATGATTTTGCAAAAAATTATTGAAAGCGTACAACCGATTCATTCAAAAGAAGAGCTTGAAGAACTTGGTTTAACTAATCAGGATATAGTTGATGCCACCCGCAGCAAGTTGGCTAACTGTAAAAAAAGTAAGGCAATGGTTGAGGAGGTTGTGCATGATTTAGAGGCAACCTACAGTGAATTAATGTCAACCGAGAACTTATCTGATACGCAGGAAGATGTCCTGCCAGTGGTGCCCGAGCCTGTTGATCATGTGACTACCGGGGATGTGCCTGATGAAGAGAGTGATGCTGAGGATGAAACCTTTGAGCTGGATCATGACGAGGCCCTGGCTGACGTTAGTGGCGAGACAGAGTTAGAAGCTGAGCCGGAGCAGAGCGAAGACCTGGAAGCCATAGCAAAAGCAAAAATTGGCGCACTACCAGACGGGGTAGCTCCGGGTGCCTGGTTTATTGTGTATAACGGAGAAGATAAGCCGGTTCGGCGATTAAAATTAGCGGTCATACTGGTACATGATGCCTCAATGGTGTTTGTCGATCACCTGGGGAATGTGGTGATCGAAAAAGATGCGGGGGTGTTTGCTGATGAAGTTGAAAAAGGTCTGTCGGGTTTAATTATGCAGCACTCCGTGTTTGACCATGCATTAAGTTCGGCGTTGGAGACAATTGAGCGCTAAGCTTAAAAGGCAGTTGTTATAGGCTGGAGCTTTAGCTCTCGATTACCTTAGCCCCAGCTTATAAAGTCCGCGTTAAAGAGATATTATAAGCCGGTGTACCTTCCTATGTTTCTCTGCGCATCACCTCAGTCTATGGCAAAATAGGCGTTTAGCTTAATTACCTCAGAAATCCCCATGAAAGAATACATGCAACAACTCGGGCACAAGGCCCGTGCCGCGTCCACTGAAATGTCACGTGCTGAATCATCGGTAAAAAATCAGGCGCTGCTGGCTATTGCCAATGCGATTGATACTGCTACGGAACGATTAAAATCTGAAAATCAGAAAGATTTGCAAGCGGGTAAAGACAATGGTCTTGATGCGGCTATGCTTGATCGACTGGAATTAAACGATACACGTATTGCAGGCATGTCAGAAGGTTTGCGTCAAATTGCTTCGTTACAGGACCCCATTGGTGAAATCACCGATATGGCCTATCGTCCATCGGGTATTCAAATTGGTAAAATGCGCGTGCCACTGGGTGTAATTGGTATTATTTATGAATCACGCCCTAATGTGACAGCAGACGCCGCAGGGCTGTGTTTAAAGTCGGGTAATGCAACTATTTTGCGCGGTGGTTCAGAGGCGATTCACTCTAATAAAGCAGTGGCAAAATGTATTCAGCAGGGTTTAACAGAAGCAGGTTTGCCCGCGGATGCGGTTCAGGTTGTTGAAACCACCGATCGTGCAGCGGTGGGCGAGCTGATTACTGCCAGTGAAAGCGTTGATGTGATTATACCCCGCGGCGGCAAAAGCCTGATTGAGCGAATAAGCAAAGAGGCTACGGTGCCGGTAATTAAGCACCTGGATGGTATTTGCCACGTTTATATTGATGCCCGAGCGGATCTGCAAAAAGCCAGTGATATTGCCTTCAACTCAAAAACCCATCGCTACGGGGTGTGTAATGCAATGGAAACATTACTGGTGGATGAATTGGTTGCACAACAGTGCTTGCCAAATCTGGCAAAACGCTATGCTGAAAAAGGGGTTGAACTAAGAGGCTGTGAGCAAACCCGTAAAATTATTGATTGTAATGCGGCATCGGATGAAGACTGGGATACGGAATATTTAGCAGCAATTTTATCTATTAAGCTGGTCAGCGGTATTGATCAGGCGGTGGCTCATATCAATAAATATGGTTCTCATCACACCGACACGATCGTGACTGAAGACTACACACTGGCACGGCGTTTCCTGCGGGAAGTGGATTCCAGCTCCGTCATGGTGAATGCATCCACGCGTTTTGCCGATGGTTTTGAATATGGTCTGGGCGCAGAGATCGGAATTAGTACCGATAAGCTGCACGCTCGTGGGCCGGTGGGGCTAGAGGGATTGACGTCTTTGAAATATGTTGTGCTGGGAGATGGGCAAATTCGTGAGTGATGGTTGTTTTTAGTTAGAAGATTAAAAGCATTTTGTCCGCAAATAAACGCAAATGAAAGCAAATAAAAGCAAAAGATCTAATGATGGTGTTGTGTGCCGTAGGCGCACTAACAAAAAATTAGCGTTTTTTTGCGTTTATTTGCGGACAAAAGTGCTTTTGGCTTTTAAACGTGCCTAAACTAATCGGCATACTCGGTGGCACATTCGATCCCATTCACTACGGCCACCTGCGCCCGGCGCTGGAAATTATGCAGCAGGTGGGGTTGGCACAGGTACGTTTTATTCCCAATCGCACCCCCCCTCATCGTGAAATGCCGGTATTAGATAATCAACAACGGGCAGAGCTGGTGCAGTTGGCAATAAAAGATACAGCAGGATTCGTGCTTGATGAGCGTGAGCTGCAACGCAACGGTCCATCGTATATGGTGGATACATTACAAAGTCTGAAAGATGATTTTCCCGCAGACAGCCTGTGCCTGATACTGGGTATGGACGCATTTAATGGATTGCCCCAATGGCATCGCTGGCAGTCTATACTTGAGTTATGCCATCTTATTGTAACGCCCCGTCCCGGCGCAACGCTTCCCGACTTTGCTTCAACCGCACCCATTGCAAAGCGTTTAAGCGATGTGCCGCAAAGCCTGTTACAAAGACCTGTAGGGCAAATTCTGTTACAATCTGTGACTCAGCTGGAAATTTCAGCCAGTCAGATACGCCGTTACCTGTCCGCAGGACAGAGCACACAATACCTGCTACCCGAAACTATTAGAGACAAACTTGAACAAGCCTATGCCGAATAAAGAAAAATTATCTATTGAAGATTTAAAGCAACTTATTTTAACTGCCCTGAATGACATGAAAGCGGTGGACATTGTTGAGCTGGATGTTAGAGATAAAACCAGCGTGACGGATTTATTAATTGTTGCCGGTGGCACTTCGAGTCGGCACGTGAAATCCATAGCATCCAATGTCGCTATTGAAGCTAAAAAGATCGGTAAACAACCACTAGGTGTAGAAGGTGAAGCGCAGGGTGAATGGGTGCTAGTTGATTTGGGCGATATTGTTGTGCATGTTATGCAGCCCCATGTGCGTCAGTTTTATGATCTGGAAAAACTCTGGAGTTTTGATGAGTCGGCTAAGGCTTCAGTGAAAACAAATTAAATTTCGCAATGCGTATTTTATTATTAGCCGTGGGGCAGAAAATGCCCTCCTGGGTCGAGCAGGGTTATCTGGAATATGCCCATCGAATGCCCGCGGAGGCGAAGCTTGAGTTAAAAGAAATTGCCCCAGGAAAGCGCGGCAAAAATGCGGATATTAAGCGCATTGTGGAAGAAGAAGGTCAGCGACTTAAAGCAGCGATCCCCAGATCCGCACACGTAGTGGTGCTTGATGTGCAGGGCCGCTCCCATAGTACAGAGCAGCTGGCACAACGCATGGATGACTGGATGCACTGCGGGCAGGATATCTGTCTGCTGGTGGGTGGGCCGGAAGGTTTGTCGGAAGCCTGTCGCAGTCTGGCGGATGAAAAATGGTCCCTGTCAGCACTCACCTTTCCCCACCCGTTAGTACGGGTGATATTGGCAGAGCAGTTGTATCGTGCCTGGTCGGTGTTACGAAACCACCCTTATCATCGGGCGTAAATATATACAGGTAACAATGAAATAATTTAACAAATTTTATAATGAAAAGCATAGTAAATGACGATTGACGCTGCTGCAGCTCCCACTCAAATTACCCTGGCATCCGCATCCCCGAGACGCCGTGAACTCCTCGATCAGATTAAGGTCAGCTATACAGTGCATCAGGTTGATATCGATGAATCTCACTTGGCGGGTGAAACCTCGCAGCAGTTTGTAAAGCGACTAGCACTGGAAAAAGCCCAGGCAGGTTATCTGGATTACCCTGAAAGGCCTGCACTAGGTTCAGATACTATTGTTGTTTTTGAACAACATATTTTAGGTAAGCCAGAAAATCAGCAAATGGCACTTGAAATGCTGAAATTACTATCAGGAAAAACTCATCAGGTAATGACTGCTGTGGCCATCTGCAATGGTGAAACAGAGCACTGTGCATTGAGCATTAGTGAGGTAGAATTTAATAAACTAAATGAGCAACAAATTATCGCTTATTGGTACACCGGCGAGCCAGCAGATAAAGCCGGTGGCTATGGTATTCAGGGAATAGCCGCACAGTTTATAAAAAATATAAAGGGTAGTTATTCAGGTATTATGGGCTTGCCACTGTTTGAAACGGCACAGTTGTTAAAGCGAGTCGGCATAGAACTTTTATAGTAAGTTGCAAGGCTGTTATCTTAAAAAAATAGATAAAGTAATAGAACAGCAGCGAGTTAGTTTATATTTTTTAAATGTTGGAATAGAGTTAAAGCTCCTCCCTATTTAATGGAATTTATACAGACATGAGTAAAGAGATTTTAATTAATGTAACACCCCAGGAAACGCGAGTCGCAATTCTGGAAAACGGTGTACTGCAGGAAGTGTATATTGAGCGTAGTCGGAACAAGGGGCTGGTCGGCAATATTTATAAAGGTCGGGTATGTCGCGTGCTGCCAGGAATGGAAGCAGCCTTTGTAGAAGTGGGTATGGAGCGCGCGGCTTTTTTGCATGTCTCTGATATCGTGCCCCATGGTAATTCGGCTACAGACAATGGAAATAAACCCACTATCTCGCATTTGTTATCGGAAGGTCAGGATGTACTGGTGCAGGTAATAAAAGATCCAATGGGTACAAAAGGAGCGAGATTAACTGCGCACATTACCATTCCATCCCGCTACCTTGTATTTATGCCAAACTCGGCAAATGTTGGGGTCTCTTCACGCATTGAAGATGAAACGGAGCGTGAGCGTTTACGCACCATGTTAATGGATCAAAAAGATTTACTCGGTGAGTCGGGGTATATCATTCGTACCGCTGCAGAAACCGCCACGCCTGAATCAATGGTGCAGGATATTTTATTTTTAAATAAACTGTGGGGCTCTATCAGCGAAAAATCGCGTCAGGAAAAAGCCGGCAGTGTTATACACGAAGACCTGTCATTACCGATGCGTGTTTTACGTGACATGATAGATGACGACCTGGAAAAAATTCGCGTTGATTCCCGGGAAACCAGTCGTAAGATGCAACACTTCGCAGAAAAATTAATGATTGAGGCAAAAGATAAAATCGAACACTATCCCGGTGAACGTCCTATCTTTGATTTATATGGTGTAGAAGATGAAATACAGAAAGGGCTGGGTAGAAAAACGCATCTTAAATCCGGCGGGTATTTAATTATTGATCAAACCGAAGCCATGACGACGATCGATGTTAACACCGGAGCATTTGTTGGGCATAGAAATTTAGAAGAAACTATTTTTAAAACAAACCTTGAAGCCGCACAGGCTATTGCACGACAGCTGCGCCTGAGAAATTTAGGCGGTATCATTATTATTGATTTTATCGATATGATAGAAGAGGACCATCGTGCGCAGGTGTTACGGGCTCTGGAAAAAGCCCTTGATAAAGATCATGCCCGCACCCAGGTTTGTGAAGTCTCATCACTAGGGCTGGTAGAAATGACCCGCAAACGCACCCGCGAAAGTCTTGAGCATGTACTGTGCGAAACCTGCCCAACCTGTGAAGGTAAAGGATATATCAAAAGTGCAGAAACAGCGTGCTATGAAGTGTTTAGAGAAATATTACGCGAGGCGCGACAGTTTGATGCAAAGCAATTGCTAGTATTAGCTGCACAGGATGTCATAGATCTGCTGGTAGATGAAGAGTCGAACAGCCTTGCAGAGTTGGAAGATTTTATTGGTGTACCGATTAAATTGCAGGTTGAATCACTGTATACACAAGAGCAGTTTGATGTGGTTATTATGTAATGAAAATTTTCAGAGATAGTTGATGCCTGATCGTTCTTCAAATAAAGTTTCAAAAAAGAAGTACCTGACATTTAAACGCCTAAAAAACGCGGTACTCATTCTAATTGGTTTGGTAGTTATTTTTCTGGCGATTAGTTTTACGCTAATTCGTGTCGCCATAAAATCTATTCCTGATTATTCAATGGCAATTCAGCAAGCCGTGTCCGAGCAGATGGATATGTCGCTGGAAGTTGGCTTTATGGATGCTGAAATCTACTGGCTTGTACCACGCCTGAATTTATTTGATGTAAATATATTTGATGATGAAGGGAAGCATCATATTGCTCATCTTGATGAAATTGATCTGAGCCTGGATTGGGCAAAATCTATAAAAACAATGACGCCGATTGTTGGTGAAATAACACTAACGGGTTTGGATATTCAGCTTGGAATAAACAAAAAATCACAACTGGTTTTTCAAAATTATATTCTTAATGAAAATATCGATGACACTCTGAAGTCAGAAAATGTTAATCAGGAAAAGCTTATAATTAGCGATACATTAAAGAGCTATATTAATGATTTGAATTTCAAGGTTTTAGAAAGTCAGGTTCAGTTTTTTGATGAAAGGCATCAGGGTAGAGATATATTGTTTTCCAATATCAATCTTCACTTAATTAATAGTGGTAGTTCGCACATGTTTGAAGTGAAAGCTGATTTGCCACATAAATATGGTAGGTATGCACATTTTATAATTGCAGTTGAGGGAAACTTATTTGATTATAAAAACCTGGATGGAGAGCTGTATCTTGCCCTGGAAAATATTAATCTCGCTTCATGGGTTGATGATTACTGGAGTGAAGTAAATATCACAGCAAATGCTGATATTAATGGGCGTATCTGGCTTGAATGGAGTGGCCAGGAAATACTGGATGTAACTAGCAGGGTTAATGTTTCAAATTTTGCATTGCACTATCTTGATGAAAGTGTAAATACCTGGAATGTAAATGCAATTGAAGCGAGGGTTCATTGGGAAAAAAATGATGAGGGCTGGCAGCTTGATATAAGAGACTTAATGGTGGACCGTAAAGGGATAGACTGGCTTAAACCATCTGCGGTAACACTTGAGATGTTAAATGCCAGGCAGGTTGTTAAGCTTCAGTCAAATTTTTTGCGAATAGAAGGTTTTGTTTATCTGGCTGGCATGCTGCAAAGCGTAAAAAATATAGATGTTCCCTGGCTTAATTTACTGGATAAATATAAGCCCGCTGGAGAGTTAAAAAATCTGGATGTAGAACTGCCAATTAACAGGCTTCATGATATAAAAATCAATACCGAATTCAGCCAGTTGGGTTTTTCGTTGCCCGGATCTGATCTATCAGAAATAAAAAACTTACAGGGATCGGTAGCTTATTTAGATAATAAAACCTGGCTTAATTTAGATTCAAAAAATACAGAAATAAATTTTAATCAATTATTTAGGGATTCAATTGATATAAAAAAAATACATGGAACAGTTGAGCTCTCACATAAAAATAAGATATGGCAGTTTTCTTCGAGCTCGCTAAATATAGATACCCCGCATATTGAAACACAAAGTCGTGTTAATTTTAAAATGCAGGATAACGGCCAGCCTTTTCTGGATTTAACTACCAATTTTAAAAATGGGGAAGCAACAGCAGTTAACCGATATTTACCGGCAGGCGTTATGGGTGAAAATGCAGTGAGCTGGATTGATCATGCACTAAAATCAGGCACAATTACAAACGGAGGCTATCAGTTTTATGGGTATCTGGGCGATGCACCCTTCAGAGGTAGTGAAGGGGTTTCTCTGGCAGATTTTAATGCTCGTGGTGTTGACTTAAACTATTTGGAAAACTGGCCACAAGTAAAAGATATATCCGCACATCTTCGAATTGAAAATGATACCATTTTAATAAAGGCTCAACGTGCGAGGATGTTTGATTCTGAGATTAAGGATACCGTGGTATATATTGATAATTTCATATCTCCAACTCTGGATGTAAAAGGAAAAGCGAATGCAAATTTGGAGGATATTAAAAAGTTTGTCAATGAAAGCCCGCTTCGTAAAGATGTAACCAACTATATTGATAATTTAAAATTTAGTGGGCAAGGGGATCTGTATATTGAATTGTTTTTACCGTTGTACGGTGATTTTCATACTGAAATCGGTGGCAAGTTGATGGTTAAAAATGCTCGTCTTAATTTTATAAAAGAGAAGTATGAGTTAAACAGTGTAAAGGGACAAATTCGCTTTGCTGGTGATACAGTCGAATCGTCAGGTTTAGTGGCTGAGCTAACGGGTAATGTTCCCGGGCGCCTGCTTGATATTGGTATAAAAACAAATAACCGTGAAAATCAGCGTCAATATCATATAGATGTTGATGGAGAAATACTGGCGTCTTCGTTGATTGTCTCAGTTCCAAAAATCAATGAATATCTAAATGGTAGCGCTAACTGGAATATGGGTATAGATATTGATAATAATAAGCTCGAAGAAAAAACTACAGTGAGTGTGCAGCTTAAGTCTGATTTACAGGGCGTTACCAGTTTATTGCCTGGTCCTCTGTCAAAAAAATCCACTGCAGCAGAACCAATGGAACTGCAAATTGAGTTCATACCAGATTCCTATATCGATTACACATTGATGTTGCATAACGGTGACAAATTTGGTTTGCAACATCATGAAAATAAGATATTAATATCAGGCAATGCTAAAGATATTAAAGGTAATGTGGGTGTAAATACAAGAAAAGACACTGACCTGCCGATTCAGATTAATCTTGAGTACCTGAATTTAGATAATTTTAATAATGATGATGCAAGTTCCAAGGATGGGGTTGAGCCCCTGTCGAGTGAACAGCCAGCGTCCATTTCACCACGATATTTGCCGTCGTTTGATTTATATGCTGAACGCCTAAAATGGAAACAGGCAACTTATAAGGAAAGCAGTTTGAACGTGCAAAAAAGCAAGCTGGGTGCGGTTATTAAAAGTTTTAAACTTACTGGTGAAGATCATGTTATCACGGGAAAGGGTAGCTGGTTTACCGGTAAGAACGATTTAAGCACAACCAAGTTAGATATAGATATAAAAGTGGATGACCTAGGTAAAGTATTTAAAGAGATGGGGATTTCAGACAGTCTGTATGCAGCGAGTGGCAATGTAAAATTACGCTGGCACTGGAAAGATACGCCGTATAATTTTAACTGGGAAAAAATTCAGGGTGATGGAAGTTTTTACTTAAAAGATGGCGTTTTGAAAGATCTTGATGCGGGGGCTGGCAGATTACTCGGTCTGTTCAATTTTAAAACGCTATTGTCACTTGATTTTGGTGATCAAATACGCGAAGGGTTTAGCTTTGATAAGGTTAAAGGCAGTTTTTCATTTTCAGATGAAAATATTTATTCGGATGATTTTGAAATTGAAAGTACAGTGGCTACTGTTTTTATGAAAGGTAAGTTAAGTATTGCTAATAATACACTGGATCAAACGGTTACTGTGCGTCCGCATCTGGGTGGAACTGTTACGCTGGGTACTGCGGTTGTTGCTGGGCCAGCTGTGGGTGGAATTGTATATTTGTTTCAAAAAATATTTAATACAGACCGGCTTTCAGAGTATCAGTATTCAATGACGGGAAGTATTGACAACCCAGAAGTTAAATTAATATCAGTGCCGGTAACAGAAGATGAGGAAGAAGACAGTGATTATTAATAGTCTTATATATTTTGTCATAATGTGTGGTTTGTTGTGTTCTGCAAGTGTATTCGCGCAGGATGTAAGTGTAGAATTACGTGCAGAGACCTGGGATATGCAGCGCCACGGAGAGGCACTGTTAGAAGTGCCGGAGCTTTCAACCATAATGCAAAAATGGATGCTAGATCCGCAGCAATCAATTGAGCTTCGTTACCCCGGAGGTGAGGAGGGAGAGTTCTGGGTAGAAGAGTTAAAAGACTGGTATATTGCTCTGGGTGTTCCCTCAGGTGCCATTCAGCTTTCACCGGGTAGTCATGCGGAAGATATAATCAATATTGTTATTATAAAATCGGAAACGAAAAAATGAGTAAATTAGCAGCTATACAAATGGCGTCTGGCCCAAATGTTCAGGCAAATTTAGATGAGGTTACCCGCTTAATTGAGCAGGCAGCAGCTCAGGGGGGGGAGCTCATTGTGCTACCTGAGAATTTTTCACAAATGCCAATGGACGATAATGAAAGGGTTTCAAATGCGGAAGAAGCAGGGAATGGCCGGGTGCAGACTTTTTTAAGTGCTCAGGCTGAAAAAAATAATGCCTGGATTGTGGGTGGAACAATTCCGATAAAAAGTGCTGAGCCGGGTAAGGCTTATTCGAGCAGCCTGGTATATAACAGTAAGGGAGAGCAGGTTGCACGTTACGATAAAATTCATATGTTTGATGTGTTGATTGAAGAAAACAATGAAACTTACAATGAATCGGCGACTACGGTGGCAGGTGAAGAAGTGGTTGTTGTTGATACACCACTGGGTAAACTGGGCCTGAGCGTCTGCTATGATCTAAGATTTCCCGAGTTATTTCGTATTATGGTGGATCAGGGTATGGAAATTTGTGCTATACCTTCTGCATTCACCGCATTTACAGGGCAGTCTCATTGGGAGCCATTAATTCGTGCCAGGGCAATTGAAAACCAGTGCTATGTAATTGCCGCAGCCCAGGGAGGCTATCATGTAAATAATCGGCAAACTTACGGACATAGTATGGTCGTTAACCCCTGGGGTAATATACTGGGAAGTGTGGGAACAGGTCCCGGTGTGGTGATTACGGAAATGGACCGCGGCGTGCTGGAAACGACCCGAAGTAAGTTTCAAGTACTAAGTCATAGAAAATTAAATTGTCAAATTAGTTGAACTGGTTAAACAATATCGTAATAAAAAGTATATATAGTTATGCCTTTTGAAAATGCCTTCGATTATCTTTAATGGACCTAAGATTAGCAAAGGCCGTTTTAACCAGTCTATAGTGATCAGGTTTGGTCAGAGTATCCTGGGGCTTATTACGTATATAAGAATTGAGCCAGATTATTAATGCATTACGAAGTAGTGCTTTTGAGATGAGCATCATATTGGCTCAAATATTGTTTATAAAAAAGCGTATGTTTAAATTTAATTCACGATTTATTTTTATATTATTAGTCTTATCTTTATTAAATGCCTGTGTACAGGTAAAAGAAAATACTGATCAAAAAAAGATAAAAAAAGGACCAGAACCCGTACCGGTTGTAACGCCCGTTATAATAGAAAAAAAAGCACCCGTAGAACTGGCGCCTAAACAGCGAGATGTGTTGATTTTATTAAGTAGCTCAGCAAAGTCATATCAAAAAATTGCAGCTTATATAAGTGCTGAGTTGGGTGAGCATGCGGTACAGATAATATTGTCAGGTTTACCAGCTCAGGATCGTGCGGTGATAGAAGACATTAAAATATCAAGTACAACACAAATCGTTGCCCTTGGGTTAAAGGCAGTTAATGCAGTAAAAGACTTTAAAGATAAACAGGTTATTTACACAGAAGTTTTCAGTCATAAAGGTTTATTGGCTGACAATGTAAAAGGGGTTAGCTCTTTACCATCGCCAGAAAAATTATTTAAAGACTGGAAAAAGCTATCCCCCGGTTTAACTAAGGTTGCTGTTGTGACTGGTAAGGATCTTGATCTGTTTTTGAATAGAGCAAAAATGGCAGCCAAAGTGCAGGGAATAAAATTAATTGTCGAACAGGTTGATACGGATAAGGGTTTTATATATAAAAGTAAAAAGTTCAGGTCTGATGTTGGTGGGCAATGGATTTTGCCCGATAACCGAATTCTTAGTGCAAAAGCACTGAAAGATGTGATGGCATATTCTTCCAGGCGTGGTCGGCAAATTGTAGTTTTTAGCCCCAAGCTCTTGTCTTTCGGTGGTTTCTTTTATGTTACACCTGATTTGCAGGCAATTGCCAATGGTGTATTACAGCGATTGTCGGAGTCAACAGATAAACCCAGTATACCAGGGGTTAGCGTTTTACCCGTAATGAACCATGCTATGGGAATCAATCATAATATTGCCCGACAGTTTAATTTGGCTATACCACAGGAGTATAGGGAATTCGTAAATGCAAAATAAAAATGAACAAGATGAAAATATACTAGAGCAGGGCTGGAAAAATGCGCAGACATTAAGAAGTAATCTGAAGTCGGGAGTCAGAGATGAAGACAAAGCCCATCCCTCAAATCCACCGGTAAAAAACTTATTACGCAGAACGCCTTTTTTTTCACGGCGCAAAAGCACAAGCCTGGTTAATCGCATTATCTGGTTATTGTTGCTCTGGAGTATTGTGGTTTATATTTTAGGTGTTGCTGGATTATGGTGGAGCTCGAATAAAGTAATTGAAGATAATTTTTCACAACAGGCTACCGACTGGGTTGCCAAACTGGATGAGTTGGGTACTCCTTTATATGCAGCTAATGATGAGTTCTTGTTTCAGTCAATTGAAGATCAGCTGAGTCGTTTTCCCGAGGTTTCCTATCTGCGCTATTACGAAGCTGATAAAAATTCAATCATTGCACAATATGCGTCTGAAAATATGGCGGGTGTTAAAGTACCGGAACTAAGTTCTGCCGTTATTGAAAAATTACGCCTGAATATTGATGCAAGTAAACCTGTGTTTATTCAGTCAGCTGATGATAGCCTGTCTTTGTTTCAAGTGGCGGCTCCCATTGTTACCCGTTCAATCCGTTCAGAAAGCATGATGGATTTTGATCTGGAAGAAAGCACAACCGAAAATTATAAAATTATTGGATATCTGGAATTGGGGCTGGATTTTAGTCAGTATCAGAATAAATTAAAAAAGAATATATTTATTGGTAGCGTTGCGGTTGCTGCACTGTTTTTTATAGCGGCATTTTTTGGGCGTATTTTAATTAAACGCTCCCTTCGACCTTTAACCAATATGCAAAAACCTTTAGAGCAGCTGGCAAAAGGTGAAATAGATGTTCATGTGAATGGTGAGGGCGATGAAGAAATTGTTGCTATTGCCAACGCGCTAAATACGACAATTAAATCTCTTAAAAGTCGTGATGAAGAATTGCGCAAGCTTGCAAACTATGATGCTTTAACTGGCTTGCTTAATAAACATAATTTCAATATTCAGTTAAAACAGGAAGTGCAGCGAACAATTGACGAAGATGACAGTAGTGCTCTACTATTTATCGATCTGGATCAGTTTAAACATGTAAATGATAACCTTGGACACGCGGCGGGTGACCGACTGCTAAAACAGGTTGCAGATTTACTTAAAAATAGAATTCGTACGGATGATGTCATTTCACGCTTTGGTGGTGATGAGTTTACAATTATCGCGAAATCAATTAAAGAGCGCGATGCACGAATCATTGCGGAATCAATTTTAAAAGCGATGCAGCAGTTCGTGTTTGTTGAGGCAGGCCAGGCCTTTAACATTTACTGTTCCATTGGCGTGGTGTTAATTGAAAGTGATGACTTTACAGCGGAGGAGGTTTTCTCGCAAGCGGATATGTCCTGTTTTCATGCCAAGTCAGAAGGCCGTAATCGTTATCATATGTTTGATTTGTCCGAGCAGGAAGAACTGCGCAAGAGCGCGGATATTAGCTGGTCGAAAAGAATTAGTGACGCCATTCAAAATGATTACTTTACCTTGTTTTATCAACCAGTGGTGAGTTTGCATGGTGATAAACAAGAGCATTACGAAGTGCTATTAAGGCTGGTCATGGAAAATGAAGTTATCCACCCGAATGCTTTTTTACCAGCGGCAGAAAGGCTGGGTGTGGCAATTGATATTGATTACTGGGTGGTACGTAATGCTCTGCGAAAACTATCGGAGTTTAAGGCCGATGGCAGAGATGTTTGTCTGTCAATTAATTTGTCGGGTAGGATTTTTGAAGCAACAGATTTAATTGAAAAAATTCAGCGCTATATATCCCAGTATGATGTTGATACGGATCATATTATTTTTGAAATTACCGAACAAACGGCTGTGCGACATATTGAAAAAGCCAGCAAAACGATCAACGAATTATCTGCTTTAGGTTGCCAGTTTGCACTGGATGATTTTGGTGTCGGCTTTAGCTCATTTAATTATTTAAAACGCCTGCCTGTTGATATTTTAAAAATTGACGGTGACTTTATTACTGATATGGTAAAAGACCCGGTAGATCAGGCTATGGTTAAATCGATGATACAAATTGCCAAAACCCTGAATAAAAAAATTACCGCCGAATATGTACAGGATGCAGCTACTCTGGAAATGCTAAGACGTTTTGGTGCAGATTATGTACAGGGGTATTATCTGGGTAAGCCGGTTCGTGATACTACGCGCAAGTATTATGATGAAGCGCTCGGGCATGTTGATACTAATATTCTGACTTTCTAATAACAGACCTGATTTTAACAGGCCTGTGCTACCATTATTGTTTTATTAGCGCCTGCCTCCGCCGCCGGCTTTAATCAAAACTCTATCCATCAACCGCGAACTTAAGATACGTTTTAAATAGCCCATGATATAAGTTGGCTTGGTCACGTAATAGCGTATTTTTGGTGTTTTCGCTTCTAACGCATCAATCACTTTTTCGCAAACCGCATCTGGTCCGAGTGTAAACGGCGCAGCCGGGCCCTCCATATTTAGGCGCTCAAGCATAGAATCGTATTGCGCTTTGTGGATGCTTTTTTCAGCGTTGATGTATTTTTTATAGGCGCGCAATGCGTTCTTTCTAAAGTCACTGATAATTGGGCCGGGTTCAATGATGCTCACATAAATTTCTGTACCATCAAGTTCCTGACGCAATGTGTCACTAATGCCTTCGAGCGCAAACTTACTACTGTTATACGCCCCTCTATAGGACATTGCAGCAAAACCCAATATTGAACTGTTTTGAATGATGCGCCCATAACCTTGCTTGCGCATAATGGGTAAAATCAAATTGGTTAACTCCATGGTGCCAAATAAATTGGTTTCAAATTGTTCACGTAATGCATCACGACTTAAATCCTCTACAGCACCAGGTAATCCATAAGCTGCATTATTAAATAACGCATATAACTCACCGCCAGTGACATCCATAATCTTTAAAACAGCATTTTTAATTGACAGTGAGTCATTTAAATCCAGTTGGAAACTATTTAATCCAAGATTTTTTAATTTTTCAACATCGGCTGAATTTCTTGCCGTGCTAAATACCTGATAGCCGAGACTGTGTAAATGTTGCGCTGTATACAGGCCAATACCAGATGAACAGCCGGTAATTAAAATTGTTTTATTCATTATATGTCTTCGCTATGGAGTTAAGTGTGTGAGTTTATTAAGTGAATTTAGTAATATAATTCATGATATTAATAAATTGCCCGTCAAGTCGGTTTCATCTGAAAAATGTTTAACGATATTCAATGAGTGTCTGCATGCGCGTTAGTGCATTTGAGTTAAAAGGCCTTGATGCGCTGTAATTAACAAATACGCATACCGCAGTTTCGTCACGAATTAAATTTACTGTATCGTAGGTTTATCCTGCTTTAACAAATCGGGTGTCGTGATTATAGTTTTTGTTTGATGAGATAAATTGCTCTTCATCATAGCGCTTGCTAATAAATAAGACGATCTTCAATTTAGGCTCCAAGGTTTAGTGGTGCAGTGTTAGCAGTGCGATTTCAGTACTTATAAAAGGCTAGTCAATTATACGCAGCTACTTCCGTACAAGCCAGAAGGCTGTAATTTTTTAGTCACAATACATTCATACTTATTTTATTTTTAATTCACAACTTTGCAATGTTTCAAGCCCATGATACCTAACGTCCAAATGGACACTCCAGACTAAGTAAGGATATCGCTGGTTTATTCCAGCAGGCGCAGGGATGCATTATGGGGTGTACGGCAGAGAGGCAAAGCTGGTATTAGTCTCTCATTAAATAATTTTAAATTTTATATATTACTTTAATTTTTTACTATAGGAAAATAAAAATGAAGATTAAAACTTTAGTTGCTGCCATGGCTTTGGCTGCTGTTTCAACGGGTGCAAATGCTGCGATTGTTCATGGCTCTTCACAAGTTGATGGTGAATTGTTCTTAACGGTTTTTGATGAAGTGGGTCAGAAGTCTTATGCGCTTGATCTTGGTTTCACTTTCAATCAAATGTCTGCTGATACTTCTTTGGCACGTTCTTATGACCTGTCTACTGATGCTAACTTTGCGAGTTTTATGAACAATGCAAACCTGCGTTATACCGTAACAGGTGCAAATACTGAAGTGGGTTCATCGCGCCGTGGTACAACTACTCAGCAAGGTTTTATGGTAACGACTAGCGGTCCAGAATCAGCTGTCGCTATCGCTTCACAGGATCAAGGTACTGCAGCAAATGGCGTTATTGCCAGTATTACAAATATGGCTTTAAATTCTAATGCTTCTGCTGGTGTTCCATATGCTGCTGATGGCTCTAACGGCGATATTAATTTATCAAATGTTGCGTTGATTGGTGAAATTGGCTACTACGGCGATGCTACATGGGGGGATACTCTAGGTAATCGTGGCGTTACAGCATCTGATCTGGTTGGTAATGAGATGAATATGTACTGGGCTCGTGTTAATGAAGCTGATCAAACGGGTCCATTATTATTAGATGTAATTGGTAACTGGAATCTGACAAGTACAGGTCAGTTATCTTATGCGGGTGTTTCTGCGGTTCCTGTTCCTGCGGCAGTTTGGTTGTTTGGTTCAGGTCTTATCGGTCTTGCCGGTATTGCTCGTCGTAAGCAGGCTTAATTTAAGTTAATTGTTTTGCGGTACTCCGGAAGCATCCTGAGTGCCTAAATTTTCTAAAAATGAATTAAAACTCAAGGTGATATTCATGTTAAAAAAACTCTCGGTAGCGGTTTCTGCTGCATTAATTAGCACATCAGCTTTTGCTCTGGCTCCAACTGCAAATGTTGATCTGGAAATTTTTATGTCGGGTGCATCAGCGCAAGACAAAGCGATTTCTGGTTTGTTCGGTGATTTATGTGTAACAAATACGTTGGATACGTATAAAGATTTACGTACGGATGGTAAGCGCGGTAAAGCGCATACGGCATTTTTCTGCACACTGGATAATACAAAGTTAAGTGCAACAGCTCAGGCGGCAATGACGTTAACTAATCCCAATGTATTGTTCCATAAGCGCTCAGCGGGTGGTTCAGCACAGGGTGTTAACCCGGTTTTAGACTTGCAGGCCATTGATGCGATGGTTATCAATAACGGTAACTGTGTTCAGCTTGCGGGCACCACAGATTGGAATTGTTCAATCGGCAACCCGGGTGATACAGTTTCTGTTATATCTGATGCCGGTGTTTCAGATGTTAACCCTGAAATGTTTATCCAGGCAAATACGCCTGCAGGTTCAGCTCCTGTTGATGGTGCTAAGGTCGCAGCTAACATGGAAGTACGCGGTGCAGCTGCATTAGTGTTTGGTATCCCCGTAACTACAACTTTACGTGATGCACTACAGGTTGCTCAGTTTGGCGAAGCGTCTAACTGTGTTACTGACAAGTATGACCCGGCTGTAGATAATCGTGGTGCAGCGGCTGAATCAGAAGCTTGTATGCCGACTTTAAGTAAGCAGCAGGTTGCTTCTATCATGTCTGGTTCTATTCGACAATGGAATTCTTTCAAGTTTAATGGTGTTGGCTTAACTGACCTTATTAGTGGTTCAGCAAATACGGCAATTAGTAGTCTTGCTCCCGGGTTCTCTGACGGTACTCCATTTGATGCAGTTCATATCTGTCGTCGTGTAAACGGTTCGGGTACGCAGGCACAAATGAATGCCAAGTTCTTGAACTACCCTTGTGCAGACGGTGCAGATCAGCCAGAAGCAACAGGTAACTTTGATACTGGCCCGGTTGTTGTGTTGAACTCAGGTTCTGGAGATGTAACCGATTGCTTAAATGCATTTAATGATGGCGTGACTATCGCTGGCCAGAACTCATTCCTGGATAAAATGTGGGCAATGGGTATTCAGTCTACAGAGAAAAATGCCGATCTTGGTGATAACTTCCGTTTCATTAAAATTGACGGTGTAGCGCCTACACTGGCTAATGCGGTTAATGGCAGTTACTTTGACGTAGTTGAGCAGACTTTCCAGTGGCGTAAGGGTGCGGTTACTAATTTGCCTCTTACCGGTGATAAGCTGACGATTGTTTCAGAAATTGCAACTAATGCGTCTAGCCCACTAGAGTTGGCGACTAACACAGGTTTGAACCCTAAGTATAACCACACATGGGGTCAGGCAGGTTATTTAGCGCTTTCAACTAATGGCCATACACCAAGTCTTCCATTTGTTGCATCTAACCCTGTTACACCTTACACACATGTTCGTGGCTCGACACTGAATAACTGTGTAGTACCTACTGTGAATCGTAGCATTCAAGACAACGAAGTTCAGTAAGTTTATCCTTTGACGCAATGTCAATAAAACAGCCAGCTGTCGGCTTCGACAGGCTGGTTGTTTTTTGTATAAAAAAATATTTCTAATATTTCTAGCATTTGTACAGATGGCTAACAGACCTTCACAAAACTGCAAAATCTTGTTGATATAGTTCGCCACCTGAATTTCTGTTAAATAAGTTTAATAAATGCCAAATTTTCACTTTTCTATCCTGAACCGCTTGCGAAAATTTATCTGTATATGGGGTTTACTGGTTGTATCAACTACAGCCGCCGCAGGGACTCAATATTTTGATATCTGGGAATACCAGGTTAAGGGTAATAGTTTATTAGAGCCAGCAACCATTCAACGCGCATTAACACCGTATTTGGGTGGACAGAAAAGTTTGCAAACGGTTGAGCAGGCCAGAGATAATTTACAGAGCCTTTATAAGGCTCATGGATATCTGGTCACGGTTAATATTCCCCAACAAAATGTCATTGGTGGTGTCGTTCAACTGGATGTAATTGAAGGTAAAATTGATCGACTAAAAATATCCGGCAATAAATATTTTTCACGGCGTGAGTTACGCAAAGAGGTTCCGTCATTAAAACCCGGCAATGCGCTTAATATGCAACAGGTTAGACATGAAATTGATGTCGCCAATAGATCCAGCCCGAATAGAAGTATTGTGCCGGTAATTCGCCCCGGTCGGTATCCAGGCACCATGGAAATGGAGCTAAAAGTTAAAGATGAATTGCCGCTTCACGGCTTTGTTGAAATGAATAATCGCTATACCGCCAACACCACAAAAATGCGTTTAATGGGCGGTGTTAGTTATGATCATCTGTGGCAAAAACATCATAGCATTAGCCTAAACTATCAAATGTCACCACAGGATACAGATGAGGTCGCAGTGTTAAACATGACCTATGCCATGCCCATAGCTGAGTCATCTCGGCTGGTGTTTTATGGTGTTAAATCGGATAGTCAGGTGGCCACCGTTACCGGGCAGGGAGATGATTTAACTGTGCTGGGAAATGGCAATATCTACGGTATGCGCAGCATAAACCCCTTGCCGAATGTGGGGCTTTATTATCACAGTCTCATCCTGGGCGTGGATTATAAAGATTTTGGAGAAACCCAAAATATTGCAAATGAAGATGATGAATCCGGTTTAAGTGTGCCAATTACCTATGCGGGCTGGTCGCTATCCTATAATGGTACGTTCAATCAGCCCATTATAAAAACCCAATATACGGTTACCGGTAACTTTGGATTACGTAGCATTAACGATGCTGTTGAATTTGAAGAAAAACGCTTTGGCGCAAAAGCCAATTATTTTTATGTGGGTCTAAGATTCGCACAAAATTTTAAACTCAGTGACGACTTCGTTATTAATTATGGCTTGCAGGGTCAGTTTACCCAATCTCCATTAATCAGTAATGAGCAGTTTAGTGCAGGTGGAATTGATACGGTCAGGGGATATATAGAATCCAGTGCGCAGGGAGATAATGCATTAACAGGGAATGTTGAGCTGAATTATCAGGCTTTTTCTAAAGCGACAAACGCCTCTATTCAGGATGTGAGATTGAGTCTCTTTATTGACTCGGCACGTTTGCGAACCATTGATGCACTACCCAATGCCGACGGAGAAATAAACAGTATTACTGACTTAACAGGCGCGGGTATTGGTTTAACCATGAGAGCGTTTGAAAATACCAGTCTGCGTTTATACTATGCCGAGCCGCTTAAAAAACTTAGCAGTGATAGTTTTGTTGATGAGGCGCGCGTGCATTTTAATTTGGTATATGAGTTCAATTAATATAATGCTCGTGCATTGCTGATTTATTCTCAAAGCGATTAAAAACACATCGTTGTTAAAAAATGCCACAGTCGTGGAATTGCACATCCAGTTATTGTCAAAAATTCGTAATCTAACTGTCATTTCGTTATGTGAAAATACGTGAGTCTATATTATTAATCAGGCTGGTTAATCAGGTCGCGCACTTTATTTGTGCGGTTTGTTTATATTATAAAAAAGTAAAATATACTGCTATGAAAAAAATAAATGCGTCACAATCATTCACTTACACGTTAGCTGTAACGTTAAAGTTATTTCAAACGTCTGCTCTGGCCAGTCTGGTTTTTGTTTCGGGCATGTCGAGTGTGCATGCGAGATTGCCCGTTGTGCACCCAACGATGCCATGGAGTAATAATGTACAAATTACGGAGCAAACGGGTAATTTTTTACAGATTGGTCAGAATGAAGGTCGGGCAGGTAACTGGGTTTTAAACTGGCAAAGTTTTGATATCGATGAAGGTTCCCGCGTACAGTTTGTTCAGCCCAGCGCGACACATATTGCACTCAATCGTATTTATCAGAATAGCCCGAGCGAGATACTCGGCTCACTGGATGCGAATGGTCGAATTTATTTAATTAATCAGAATGGGATTACCTTTGGTAAAAATTCTAGCATTAACGTTAATTCAATGGTGGCATCATCACTTGCATTAAATATAAAAAACGACAGTGACTTTATAAATGGCAAACTCAATATTTCAAATCTGGTAAATGATGCACAGGCTGCATTTGATATCGGTGCCTTTAAATATGCATACGAGTACCAGGGTAACGTACTAAAAGAAGTTGTGGATGTGGTGACTGATCCGGACACACAGATTTCAAGAGACGCACTTCAGCAGAACGAAGGAAAAATTAAAATTGAGAAGGGATTTGTAACTGATGCTGAAGATAATTATGTTTTAGACGAAGCAGGAAAACCAATTCCCGTGCAGGCAAATATTCAGGCACAGGAAGGTGGCAGTATCATTGTGATAGCGCCGAGCATAGAAAATGCGGGGGATCTTAATACAGAAAGTGGCCAGGTGATTCTGGCGGCAGCAGAAGATAAAGTTTATCTCACGCCATCACAGGATCCGGCGTTGCGCGGTTTTCTGGTGGAAGTTAAAACCGGCGGCTCAATTGAAAATTTGGGCAGCATTTTAGCGGAACGTGGAAATATTACCCTGGCGGGTTTATCGATTAATCAAAATGGCGTATTGCACGCGACCACTAGTGTGTCAGAAAACGGGTCCATTCGTTTGCTGGCCCGTCAGGGGGCGAGATCCGTTTCGCCTTCACAGGTAAATAAATTGAATCTGGGAATTGATCTGGATGCCGATAATACCACTAAACTAAATAATTATATTGTGGCAGGCGAAACCGGTGATGTCACCCTGCAGCAAGGTAGCTCAACGCTTGTCACTATTGATACCACTGATGAAACTGAAATTACCGATTTACAAAGCATGCAGGCTTCGCGGGTTGAAGTGACCGGTAAAGAGATTACGGTTAAATCCGGTGCGGTTATCGTTGCGCAAGGCGGGCGAGTGGTCAATGAAAAAGATGGCGTGCGTACACAGGTTACCGGCAGTGAAGTGCTGTTGCATGCAACTGAAAATGCATTAGAAACGGCCACCACCAAAGCAGGTGATCTAGGTGAAAGTGATAGTAGTAAAATCATTATAGAAAGCGGTAGTAAAATTGATGTGTCCGGTAATAACGAGGCACAAATTGCTATGCAGCGTAATGAACTGGAGCTTTCATTAACCGGTAATTTTTTACGCGACGCCCCTCTTCAACGCGATGGTGTCGGGCGAAATGAAAGCGTGACCGTAGACATTCGAGACGGTACGCCGCTGGGTGATATAAGTGATTTAACATCATCAACCATTAAGCGGGGAATTAAAGAATTATCCGCCGCCGGAGGCAGCATTAACATCATATCAAGGGGCGGTGTTCTGCTTGAAGAGAACAGTGAACTGGATATTACCGGTGGTTCTATTGCTTATCTTGAAGGGTTCATTAATAGCAGTATGTTGATAACGGATACCGGGCGGGTGATTGATATTGCCGATGCGGACCCCAACCTGCTTTATTCGTCCATCTATGGAAAACTGGTGGTGGATTCCGAGCGCTGGGGTAAGGCCGCACGTAAAGAATGGTCTATTTTTGGTGGTAGCAGAAACGGTAGAAAACGTTTTTATAATGGCTACACAGAAGGCAAGGATGCGGGCAGGGTTAAAATAAAAGCCCATGCGGCAATCATCGATTCAACACTGACCGCGGGCAGTGTTAATGGGGCAGGGCAACGCGAACATTCGCAGCGAGCATCCGCCGGTGAACTCAGTATTGAATTGGGAGGGTCGAACGACACGCAGGGTCAGTCTATCATTTTAAGCGATAACAGCTTAAAAGATGTTGAGACGCAGCAGAATATAAAAAACTATTTTACGAGTGCTGATTTTGATGCGGTTGAAGCGGGCAAAACATGGCAACTGGATTTAGAGAATGCATTGATCAGCGACAGTGGAATTTCTAAATTAACCCTCAGTACCGCCGGCGATATTGTGGTGAATGAAACTGCAAATTTAAATTTAACCGATGGGGGTGGACTGACGTTAAGTGGTGGGGCAGTTGAGATTAATAATTACATCCGAATTGCTTCCGGAGAAGTCGAGGTTACAGCAGTAAATGGTGACCTGCTAGTGAATGGCATTATTGATACCAGTGGAAGCTGGGTGAACGATACCGAGTTTGTGCCTGAACGGGATTTAACCCGCGCAGTTAATTTAAATGGCGGCAGCATTGAGCTGGCACTTAAAGGTATTAGTGGTGAATTATTATTGGCCGATAGTATTTTAAAAGCCAATGGGGGAGCCTGGTTGAAGGCCAATGGTGAGATGTTAGTAGGGGAGGGTGGCCGCATTAAAATGGCTGTATCTGATAACAATAATAACGCCACGAATATTGAATTAGGTGAGTTTGAAGCGTATAGCGCAGCGCGTGGTGGTAGTTTATCAATAAGCGCAAATAAGTTAAGTATTGCCAGTGCGTTTAATGTCAGTGATATTAATACCAGTGCGGCCGATATAGGCGAGCTACAGTTTACCCCCGAGTTTTTTACCCGCGGCGGATTTTCAGACTATGAGCTCATCTCAAATGCAGATGATATTACGATTTATGAAAATACCATTATTTCGCCCACCACAGATTCCTATGTTTTCAATAACGATATAAATTTACAAAAAAGTGCCGATAGTTTATCGAGCATAGCTGAAATAAAACGTCTGGATGCTTATGCGGCACCCACAACCCATTTAACCTTAGGTGCAAATCAGAAAGGACCCAATGAAAGAGGTCAAGGTCTGTTAATAAGTGACACCGCAATAATAAATATGACGGCGGGCTCTAATCTAAATTTAACAGCGGTTAATAATTTAATTATGAAGGGCGATATTTACACAGCCGGTGGTGATGTAAGTTTAAGTTTGAATGCAGCGACGGCTACAGGATATAGTGACAATGCCGGTATCTGGTTTGATGGAGCAATAAAAACCAATGGAAATTTGAATGAGCAGGGAGAGTTTACTGTTAATACATTCTTGAAAAATGTTTCAAATGATCAGGGGCTAATAACCGGGCGAGTGCTGGCAGCGGGCGATGTGAATTTCAATGCCAATAGCGGTTATATTATTACAACAGAAAACAGTGAAATAAATACCTCGGGTAGTGAATATGATTTAGATTTACCTGTAGAGGTCGTTGATAATACGGTGGTGGAGTATCAGCGACAGGCGGTTAGCAGTAATGCGGGGAATATCAATTTTACAACGGCAGAAGGCATGTATCTGCAAGGTAATTTACAGGCTCAGGCGGCGAATGTGGATGGTGCCTCCGGGGGTAAGTTAAGTGTTGAGTTTGACCTTGGCAAGCGTAATAGTGATCCGGATAAAATTACCTCGGATGGCAGGGAAATTCATATACGGCAATTACTCGATGATTTACCCGATGATTTTTTTGTAATCCAGAATGCAGATGCATCATTACAAAATTCAATCGTGACTGATATTAATGATGAACATATTGGTAAGGCCTGGTTAAGTGTTGAAACGATAAAGAATTCGGGAGTCGATCGCTTACGGTTACAGTCTACAAATATTGGTAATGGCAAATTAACTGCAAAGAATACTGGTGCGATTATATTTGACGACAATGTTGATTTACAGTTGTCACAAAGCCTTGAGCTGATAGCTCCCATTATACGGGCACAAAATGCCCCATCTATTGAAAATTCACCGATACAAAATCAGGTCAATTTATCCGCTGCGTATGTACTGGCCGGGTCAATAGAGAACTCCGCACCACATAAAGATGTTGTGGCAAGCGCCGGTAACGCCTCGTTAAATATTACGGCAGGCCTCAATGGTAATAAAGGCTTACTAGAAATAACCGGCGATTTATATTTTCAGGGTATCGCCGAATCATATTTATCGAGTGCAGGTGACATTCGATTCAGGGGTGTTAAGGCGACTGGAAATTCAACTCAATTGTTGGGTGGACTTAATAGCGTCAGCGATATTACGTTACAGGCGGATCAAATTTACACCTCAACATTGAGTCAGTTTGGTGTAACAATTTCAGATAATGAAAGTGCATTATTGAAAATAATAGGCAATGATATTGGTGTCTCGCCCATATTATCAGCAGGAAGTGTGCTTGATTTAACGGCACCCATTATCCAGCAAAATGGGGTGGTAAAAGCACCGCAGGGTGAAATTAATTTTAATGCTGATCGACAATTAAGTTTCGGTGAACAAAGTGTAACGTCTGTTTCAGGTGAGGAACAGCTAGTGCCCTATGGTGAAACTTCAGGAGAAGAAAGCTGGATTTACCCTGTCTCGAATGATGCAAATTCGTTAAATTTTATCGCGTCTTCACCCAATAAAGAAATTAATATTCAGAGTGATGATATAAAAATTTCCGATAGCGCAGTTTTTGATGTTAGCGGCGGTGGTGACTTAACTAGCTGGGAATTTGTTCCAGGCCTGGGAGGCTCTGTGGATACGCTGTTAACCGAAAATGCTAATGGTGCATTTGCGGTTATTCCGGCTAACCCGACTTATGCGCCCTATGATTATATAAACTGGTTGGGTGAAGAAAATGTCAGTATGGGTGATCAGGTTTATTTAGCCGGTAAAAGTGATTTGGCTGAAGGGCTTTATACGATTTTACCTGCGCGATATGCCTTATTACCCGGTGCGCATTTGATCACACCCACCGGTGAAACCCAACTGCTGTCACAACAATTTAGCCGACTGGATGGCACGCCTATTGTGCCCGGTCAGTTTAGAGTGGCCGGTACCGAAGCACATGATAATTTATGGAGTGGCTTTGTCGTTGAAACATCAAATCAGGTCCGTCAGCGCTCTGAATATTTTGAAACCACCGCCAGCCAGTTTTTCCGTGAAGACAGTTTGCGTAATAATACGCCTCTGCCATTCATGCCAGAAGATGCAGGATCTTTAAGTATACTTGCGGGCAGTGCACTTGACTTATCAGGCATATTACGTGGCAGTGCAGCAACGACTGAATTTAAACAGGGTAATGATATTTTTAGTGTTCAGGGCAGAGGTTCGCAATTAAATATATCAGGCAATAATTTACGAGTTGTGAGCCAAGCAAATAATGAAGCCAATAATGTAACGGCTGGTGATGTGAATGGCGAAGCGGTTATTGAAATTGTCGATTCTCAATTAAATGCATTTGGTGCCGACAGCATATTGCTCGGGGGTAACCGAATACGTGGTGAGCAAGGTGTCGACATTAGCACCATCGCAACGGATGTCAGCATAGCTGAAAATGCAAGTTTAACATTACCCGAATTGATCGTGGTTGCTCGCAACAACATTAATGTCGAAAATGATGCAAAAATTTTAGCTGAAAATTTATCGGCTAATGAACCGTCAGTGACGGATCTGCAGTTGAATGTAAAAGGCGATGGCGCGTTGCTACGCGTTTCTGTGAATGAGCAGGTTAGGGTTAATCGTAGAGAAGAATCAGCCAGACCTTCTGAAGGTTTCATCAATTTAGGGCAGGGCGTTGAAATCAATGCATCAAAATCAATTGCGTTAGATAGTAGTGTTGATGTGGTTTTTCAAAACGATGCAGCCTTGTTAAAACCCAAAGCAGAATTAAAACTTAATGGCGGTGATTTAACGCTGGGATCAAGTAAAGTTTCAATTGGCGATTTTACTGACCTAAATAGCATTGCAGGTGTGAAATTTACCAAAGCAGAACTGGAAGCCATGGATGTCAATAACCTGGTATTAAGCAGCCGTAATGGCATAGATTTGTATGGCAGTATTGAACTTAATTTAAACAGTATTGAACTGGACGCGGGCAGCATCAATGCCTATTTAAACGAGGGTGATGTTTTTGCAATTAATGCAGCTGAACAAATAACCTTAAGTAATGCATCTGCCTATCAGGCGGGTGATTTAAATACGAACTCAGCGGGTAAGCTGCAATTAGCTTCGCGCAATATTCACCTGGCCAATGGAGCAATAAAGGCGGCGGGCATCAGTGATTTAAGTTTAATGGCCAGTGAAAACATTGTAGTGGAAGGTGAGGGGAACTTTGAATTTAACAATGCAGGTACTGTTTTACTGGATGGCCGCATTACCAGTGCTAGCGGTGCTAATTATGCCATTGACGCTAAGCTTGCTAATCTCTTAATTCAACGTAGTTCAGAAAATTTATTAAACACAAATGAAGCCGTAGGCGGAAAACTTAACATCAGTGCCGGCTCGCTGACCCATGCGGGTGAAATAAAGATGGCTTCGGGGTATCTTAGTTTGAGTTCAGTCGGGGAAGGTTCAGATTTGATTTTAACCGAACAATCTGTGATTAATTTGAGTGGCTTTGAGCGCGATTTTGCAGGTCAATTTGTTTACACCCCAGGAGGGGCTCTATCTCTACACTCTACTTCAGCGGATATACAAGTGAATGAGGGCGCCTTAATTGACCTTTCTTCAACTGGTAATGCAGGTGCGATCAAGTTAACCGCAGCAAACGGAGCCATCAATATAAATGGCATGTTACAAGCTGCATCCGGTGATGGTTATCGTTCAGCCAGTTTTTCCTCGCAGAGTTTAACGTTTGATAACCTGGCAGGTATCAATCAGCAATTAAATACAGATTTTAACCAGCATCGACATATTCAAATTGGGGCAGGCGATATCAATCTGGCAGAAAACACATCGATCATAGCAAAAGATGTTTTATTGCAAACCGATAATGGCTTAATTAATGTGCTGGGCGAAATTGATGCCAGCGGTGACAAAGGCGGTCGGGTTTATCTGGCGGCACAGAAAGCGGATACCTTAGAAACCGATGTACTAATTAACCTGGCAGGTAGTATAAAGGCAAACGCAGATGATGTTAGTTCCGAAGGCGGTGATGTGTTTATTGAGTCGCGTGGTAATGGCCTCATAAATGTGAATGGAATAATCGATGTGACAGGTGGAGTTGAAAATCGCGGTGGAAAAATTACGATTCGCACCCCCAGAACAGCAGCAAATGATGATATCAATTTAAATAGTTTAGCAATGGATAATTTAACGGGCTATCGACGTTTAGATATAGAAGGCTATAAAACATATTCAATAAATAATGTAATTGATGTTACAAAATTTTCATTGACGGGGGAGTATGGTGCTGAAGCGAATATCTTTATGCAAAATGCTGAGCGTATTAATAGCCAGCTCGGTTTGGCGGCGCAAAATAATATTCATTTAAAGGCCGGAGTTGAGCTAAGCAGTGAAGGTGACATTACATTGGGGACAGGTCTGGATTTACAGACGTTACGTTTTGGTGCTGAAGCGGGTGGTTTAAGTTTACGTGCAAAGCAGTCTATCAATTTAAATGCCAGCTTGCAGGATGGGTTTGATGTTTTGGGTAATGTACATGCGTTGCAACGTGGTGAAAGCTGGTCATTTAACCTGGTGAGTGGGGCTGATTTAAATGCGGCGTCAGTTAATTCAATTTCATTAAATGCTGTGCAGGCATCAGCCGATATTATTCAGGCAAATATTACTTTGGCAAATAATGCATTATTACGCACCGGCAGCGGTGACATTAATGTGCTGTCCGCGGGTGATATCACGATGGGAACCAATGCAGCTATTTACACGGGTGGTCAACGAGGCAAGGAGCTGAGTCTTTATCAGGAAATCGCCGGGCGACGAGGTAGTTTTAGTTTTATTGATAACCAGATACTGAGCGGTTTAGAATTTCCTGAAAATGGCGGTGATGTTTTCATAAAAAGCAGCGGCAATTTAAGTGCGCCGCAAACGAGTTCTTTATTGGTGACCGACTGGTTATATCGAATTGGGCCGAATTATATCAGTTCACCAACAGAAGGTGAGCTTCCAAATATGATCGGTGTTGGATTTGCAGCTTTCACCAGTGGTATAGGTGCACTCGGTGGAGGCGATATTGATATTGAAACCGGCGGCAGTGTAAATAATGTGGCGGTGTCAGTACCTACCATTGAAAAGTATATCGGTGAAGTTGATGTGACTGTGGCTGGTGGGCGAGTGTCGAGTTATAGCTTAACAGAGTCACAAACTGAAGTAACCGGCAGCGGTGATATTAATGTGTTAGTCGGGAATAATATTACGCAAAGTTTATTCTTCAGTGCTAACGGTAATATTGATATTAATGCCGGTGGAAATATTGGTGACTTAACGGATGATTCAGGTATATATCTGGTGACTGGCGATACTCAAGCTAATGTATTCGCTGCCGGTGATTTAAATTTTCAGGGTGTATCGACAGCAAATTTATTGCCTTATAGCCAGAAGCAAAAAAACTTGTTAAATAGGGCTGATTTAACACAGTTTGCAAATTACTATTCAAATTTTGGTGAAAATTCGGCTGTTGCGTTAACCGCATTAAGTGGTGAGATTGAAATTAGAAATCAGGCCGAAAATGTTTTTTCAACGGTCGTTGATAGTGGTGATTATACTGGTGCGTTAAGTATTTATCCGGGGGAACTCACAGCCACTGCAATAGACGGCAGCCTGAACCTTAAAAGTAATATTCGTCTCTACCCCTCATCATCCGGAGGAATTTCGTTACTAGCACAAAATGACATTACAGCTTTTAATAGTGGCTCTAATACAGTAATAATTAATATGTTTGATATCGCACCGGAAGATTTGCCGTCAAAGTTAAATTCAGTTACGAAGGAAAATTTATTGATTAATCCAGCTGAATATCAACGGAGTAATCGTTTGTTACATATTGACGATGCAACGCCTTCGCGGTTTGTGGCGAATACAGGGGATATTTGGGCCGTCGATTTAAAAAATGCATTTAACATTATTACTAATGAACAGACGGAATTATATGCGGGCCGTGATATTCGGGGTATAGATTTAAGTATTCAAAATACAGCTGAAAATAACATCAGCACATTAGAGGCAGGCAGGGATATTCGCCACATTAACGGCAAGCAGTTTGGCGTCCCAGGTGTGGTAAATAAAATAGAGATTAATGGCCCAGGTGAATTACATGTTTTGGCGGGGCGTGATATTAATTTGGGAGACCAGGGTGGAATTGTGGCATTGGCTAATAGTGTAAACCCTTTGCTACCCAGTGAAGGTGCCGAGTTAATTGTTATGGCGGGTCTGGGTGAGCAGAGTGCGAATTATAATGGGTTTATTGAATATTACTTTAGTGAAGATGCTGAGTACGCAAATACATTATTAAGCTTTATGAAAAGTAAAAATTCAACGCTGGAAAATTTTGAACAAGCACTCGTTGAGTTTAAATTGTTGGATGAAAAGCAGCAACGTAGTTTTATCTTGTCAGCATTCTCAAACGAATTAATACAATCCGCGACCCGTGCTGCAAAAGAACAAAACAATGCACCTGAAGTAGATGATGGGGAGTTGCTCGGGTATACACGGGGCCTGAATGCAATTGATGTACTGTTTCCGGGAACCATTCAGTCCATAGATGAAAGTGTTGATGGTGAGACTACTGGCGATGACTTAATTGTAACGGGTGGTAAACGCTATCGGGTGCCAGATGTAAACGCAGCGTATCGCGGTAATATTTCAATGGTGGCCAGTACCATTCAAACGCAGGGTAATGAAGCGGATATTTCTATACTTGCCCCAGGTGGTTTCTTAAATGTAGGTTTATCGATTGCAGATGAAGGCACGCAAGTAGAAAAAGGTATTATTACCAAAGGCGATGGAAATGTCAGTTTGTTTACGCAGGGTAATATTGCGGTGAATCAGTCACGGGTGCAGTCGCTTAATCAGGGATTTATTTCCGGCTGGTCAACTAAGGGTAATGTGGATGCGGGTAAAGGGGAAAAATCAGCACTGGTGATTCCGCCGCCCAGAACCGTAATTGATCCTGAAAGCGGTGCACTCACTCAGGTGTTTGATGTGGCGGTGCAGGGCAATGGTATTCGCTCTGCATGCTCTGATGTGGATTGTTTATCTGCAGAAGAGTTTGAGCTAATCGCAGCACAAACCGATGATGTTGAATATCTGAATAGTTTAAAGCGCCCGGGTGATGTCACCCTTGCTGCACCGGCGGGTGTTATTGATGCGGGTGATGCGGGTATTCGATCCGGGGGTAACTTGATTTTAGCCACCGACACCGTACTCAATGCAAATCAGATATCAGTGGGCGGTGATTCAACCGGTGTGCCGGTGGAAGCGGGTGCGCTGGGGGTTGATCTGGGTGGGCTGGATGTGAATAGCGCGAGTGACGATGCAGCAAGTGAGTTGGTTGCATCGGATGTATCAGATCAGTTTGGTGAGGGGAGTATCGCGATATTGCAGGTTGAGGTGATGGGGTTGAGTGGTGAGTCGGAAATTGAACCAAACAATGAGCCGAAAAAAGCGGACGAGAAAGATAAGCTTAATAAAAATAGTTCAAATGAAAACATCAATACGAAGGTACGGCAAGATGCACAAACTGGTGTAGAAAAAAATAATAAAAAAATATCTGAAAAAAATGCTGAATTGACAATGAATATGTAGGTTTATTTGTTCTCGATAGCCTCATCTGTGTGATTATTATATTGGCTCCAATATATTTCGATGCCAGGCAATGACTTAAGATGGCAACAAGCAGATGACTGAATATTTAAAAGATACAAAAAATAAAAGGCTTATGATAATCAGCGTTTCTTTCAGGGTGGCGAGACTCCGAGTAAATTACTTAATAATCTCGTAATATCTACATCACTTTTTTGTCATTTAAACGTTCGATAATATGCGCATCTAAAATGTTGAAGTGGAACCTTTCCCATGCGCGCAAGAAATCTATTGTTTTTATTGTTTTTAATTCCTGGATTGGCGCATGCCTGGTGGAATGAGCAATGGCCAAACCGTGTCACTATTGATGTTAACTCTCAGAGCCTGGTGAGTATGGGGAGTGATGTGGTTAAGGAATCAACGGTTTTGTTACGCTTACATACAGGTAACTTTTCAGATTTTTTTTATTTTAATCAGGATGTGTCTGATTTGCGCTTCATTGATGCGGATGATAAAACGCCGCTTAAATTCCATATAGAAAAATTTGATTTAATTAATCAGTTAATGTTTGTGTGGATAAAAATTCCTTCGATTTCCAGCGTCGATAAAAACAAATTTATTTATATGTATTACGGTAACTCGCAGGCCGTTACCGCCGATGATAAGTCGGGAAGTTTTGATGTTAATCAGGTGGCTGTCTTTCATTTTGATGGATCAAATAATGTGCTGTTGGACAGCACGGCCTATTCACAAAAAGCCGAATTAATTAATACCGAGCGGATGCAGGCATCGTTAATCGGTTCGGGTATAAAAATGCATGGCCAGTCTCATATCAAACTGGTTTCTTCACCTGCTTTTCAGTATTTGCCTGGTAAAGGTTTTTCAATATCGACCTGGATAAAACCCCAGGGGTCACAGCAAGATGCCTGGATATTTAATCATCAAACTGAGCAAGGTGATCTGGTGTTAGGGATTGAACAGTCTGGTTTATATGCTAGCTGGAAAAATGCAGCAGGAAAAATATATAAAACCGCAGCAACCGCACCGTTAACTCCGGATAGTTGGCAGCATGTTGCACTAAATATTGATGAGCAACGTATAGCTATTTTTGTTAATGGTATTGAAATGGCGTCACTTAATCACGCAATACCTGTTTTCAGTGCCGGTTCAATCACTCTGGGGGGTAGTGCGGAACAGCACGGCTTTATCGGGGAAATGGACGAGCTGGTAATTTCATCTGTTTCACGTGCACCTCAGTGGTTTGCATTGATGACTAAAAATCAGGGTCAGGCGGCTAATTTATTCAGCCTGTCTGAGCCCGAGCAAACAGGTGGAGGTGAGGGTGGGGTTTCCTATTTCGCAACCATTTTAAAAGGCGTGTCATTAGATGGCTGGGTTGTCATTGGCGCACTGATGTTGATGGCGGCGGCCAGCTGGTTAGTGATGGTGGGTAAAGTGATTATGGTCCGCCGTATGACAATTGATAATGTCGCCTTTATGAATGACTTTCATAAACTGGCAAAAGAAGAAACAATCGCACTGGACGCCGCCAATGATGAGTATGAATTTGGAGAATCCGATTTCATGAATGTGGTATTTGGTAAGCATGATCATTATCAGAGCTCACCCAATTACCATTTATATCATCAGGCCGTTCATGAATTAAAGCAGCGGGTAGGAAATTCAGTGGGTGCTCGTGCTTCAAATGTTTTATCGAGCCAGTCAATTAGTGCAATTCGCTCTACATTAGATGCCTCGTTAGTGCGCGAAAGTCAGAAGTTAAATAGCAAAATGGTATTGCTAACAATAGCGATTGCTGGTGGGCCTTTTCTGGGTTTATTAGGCACGGTGCTGGGCGTCATGATTACATTTGCTGCAATTGCAGCGTCAGGTAATGTCGATATTAACGCAATTGCGCCGGGTGTTTCAGCGGCTCTAATGACTACGGTTGCAGGCTTAATCGTCGCTATCCCTGCGCTGTTTGGTTATAACTATTTAAGCGTGCGCATTAAGGAGTTAATGTTTGAAATGGATGTTTTCGTGGATGAATTTATTACAAAAATTGCTGAATTTCATAGCTAGGCGTTGAATAAAAATGGCACTTAAACTCGACCACAAACCCTACGATGATTTAAACGTAACACCCATGCTGGATGTTGCGTATGTATTGCTGATTATTTTTATCATTATGACTACCGCCACGGTGCAGGGAATTATCGTAAATCTGCCAAAGGCAAGTACTACGCCGAGTTTGTCAAAGCCACAAACCAAAGCGGTGACGATTACTCAGGACGGTACTATTTATCTCGATACTTATCCGGTGAGTCTGGAAGAGTTGGAGTCATTACTGCGCCAGTACAAAGCCATTAATCCACAGTTACCGGTGGTGATAAAAGCCGACGCACTGATTCAGTATCAGCGAGTTGTTGATGTGCTGGATATTATGGGGAGGTTGGATATTTCTCAATTAGGTCTGGTTACCAAAAAGCTAGTTAAATAATTTTATGTCATCTGCAAACAAAAAATCGTGGGCACGATGGCTGCCAAAGCTGGTTATAGTTATTGCATTAGGGGTAACGATTGGCCTGTTTTTTATGTTGAAAAACTGGATTGACTCAAGTGAAACGACGACACCAAAAAAAACGCATATCGTAAAAATATTTTCGCCACCACCGCCACCGCCACCACCGCCAGAAGAGGAACCTCCGGAGCCTGAAGTCGAAGAAGAGCTGGAAGAGCCAGAAGATGAAATTGCGGATGAGATACCCGAAGAAAGCGAACCTGCAGGTGCCGATTTAGGGGTTGATTCCGATGGCGGTGCTGGTATAGATGGTTTTGGGTTAATTGGTCGTAAAGGCGGCAGGGGATTGCTCGATGGTAGCCCGTTTGCCTATTACGAAGGTCTGATGGTGAGCGAAATTCAGGATGTGCTGGCCGAAATTGATGATCTGAAATCCGATGAATATAAATTTAGAATAAAAATCACGGTGAGATTTGACGGCACGGTTGAATCTGTAAAATTGATAAAGTCTACGGGTAATAAAGATAAAGACAGAAAGTTGCTAAGCGCATTAATGCAGTTTAAAAAATTCAGTCAGATGCCGCCGGGCAAAATGCCACCGGTTGTTGATTTAAGAATAATCTCAAGTATATAAAAGGTCGGAAATGAAGCTAGTTAATTTAAATGCATATTTAATAGTTGCATTGAGTTTATCATTCAGTTTTTCAGTAAGCTTTTCAGCGTTTGCAACTGATGTTAAAACTGAAAAAACAACGCTAGAAAAAGTAGAAAATGCGCCGGTACTAAGTAGTATGGACGTGATTAATATTCTGGTTGAAGAAGGGGTTATCACAGAGCAAAAAGCACAGGCATTCATACAATCGATTGCGGCAGATAAATCTGATAATAAAATAAAAGAAGATAAACAATCCCATAAAGGAGATACCCGGCTGGATACAAAAATTGTTAGGGTGCCTTATGTGCCCGATTATGTCAGCCAGCAAATTCGAGATGAAGTACGTTTAGGTTTGCGTGAGGACGTAGTAAACGATGTCATTGGTCAGGCAAAACATGAGCGTTGGGGGGTGCCCGATGCACTACCCGGCTGGGTTAATCGAATAAAGTTTAAAGGTGATTTTAGATTGCGTTATCAGGGTGACTTATTTGCCGATGGTAATGGAGAGCCGTTAAATGTTTATGTTGATGCACAAAAAATTAATGATGAGCGATCATTTGAGGCGGACCCTTCTTTTTTTCATAATATAACTGAAGATCGACATCGTTTACGCGCTCGCATTCGTTTAGCGATGGATGCAAAAATTACGGAAGGAACAAAAGTTGGTATGCGAATTTCATCAGGAAATTTAAATGATCCGGTGTCAACGAATCAAACGCTGGGTAATAGCTTGGCGCCTTATCAACTGGTACTCGATCGGATGTTTATCAAAATGCAATCAGAGTACAAAGGTCATACCTTTTTGGGTGGACGCATGCCAAACCCATGGATCAGTACTGATTTAATATGGGATAAAGATTTAAATTTTGATGGCCTGGCGTATAAATATCGGCCCCTGCAGTCCGATAACATGTTCGATGAAGACCGAGTGTTTGATACCTTTGTCAGTTTTGGTGTTTTTCCGCTAGAGGAAGTTGAGTTGTCGTCAGATGATAAGTGGCTGCTTGGGTTTCAAACCGGATTAAACTGGACGTTTAATAGTCAGAGTAAGTTAGATATTGCACTGGCCTATTATGATTACACCAATATCGAAGGGGAACGCAATTCTACTGACAGTAACCTGTTGGATTATACCGCGCCGGATTTGTTGAGAACGGGAAATACGCTATTTGATATTTCTAATAATACGATTGATCCCGAAGATATTTTGCTGGGTTTAGCGGCTGATTATACGCTGGTAGATTTGTTGATTAAATATAAAATTGCGCAGTTCGCTCCAGTGAATGTAGAGATGGTCATGGATTATGTAAAAAATATTGGTTATAAGCAGGCAGATGTTCTTGTGCGTGCTGGAGGGGAAGAGGGTTTGTTACCCATTTATGGCAATACTGATGGTAAGGCGCGGGATACAGGTTACCAGTTTAAATTAAAAGTGGGCTGGCCGACGTTGAAAAAACGCGGAAACTGGCAAGCTTCTATGGCATTTAAATATCTGGAACGTGATGCGGTTGTTGATATCTATACCGATTCAGATTTTCGCGGTGGCGGTACGGATGTTCAGGGTTATATTTTACAGGGAAAATATGCCTTTGATGATAGTTCATGGGCATCAGTTAAACTAATTAGCGCAGATGAAATAGATGGTGCGCCCTATGGACGAGATACAATTCAACTGGATTTAGTTACGATATTTTAAGTATTAAACAGGTGAGTAAAATGAAAATGTTTAAAGCTGCTTTATTGTGTTTTACGGTGCTGTGTGTGCTTCCTTTTCAGGTAAGTTCGGCTCAGGCGAGTAAAGATGCTCTGGTTAAGGCGCAGTTTATGCTTCGGCAGATGAATGCAGAGTTAAATCAGTTGAGGACGAGTAAACAAAAGTTACTGGCCGAGAAATCACGACTTGAGAAAGACAGTGCCAAGTTGCAAAAAAAATACGATAAATTAGGACAAAAATCAGCCAGGAATAAAACTGCATTTAAGGGTAAGTTTTCAGATTTAAAGAAAATATATAACGATGAAGTTTTAGCGCATGCAGAAACGAAAAAGCAGCTGGAGCAATTAAAATCTGAAAAACAAAGTATAATAAAAATTGCGGATCAGCAAATTCAGAAAATTGAACTTTGCGTAGGTAATAATAAAAAATTGTTTGATATTAATCAGAAATTACTAGTGTCTTTTGAAGATAAAAGCGTTTGGGACAGTATGGTTCAAGCTGAGCCCTTTTCTCAGTTAACGCAAGTTGAAATAGAAAATATGGTAGATGATTATCAATATGTTATGGATGACCTTCGTGTTAAGACAGATATGTGAATCTTTAAGTTTTCGCGAAGCAGATTAACGCAATAAACCAGAAATAAACCAGAAACAAACTGGAAGAATATATTATGAGTGCAATGAAATTAATAAAACTACTGCTATTAGTTGTTTTGTTCCTGGGGCTAGCTGCCTGTGGAGGAGCCGAAGCCAGAAAAGATAAATACCTGAAAATGGGAAAACAATTTTTGCAACAAAATAATCTTGAAAAAGCCCGGCTTGAATTTAAAAATGTTTTGCAGATTGATCCCAAGTCTTCGCAGGGGTATTTCTACATGGGTCAGGTTGATGAAAAAGTTAAAGATTTTCGCAAAGCCATTGGAAATTATAATAAAGCCATGGAGTTGAAAGTAGGTTATGTTGACGCAATGATCGGTGCTGCCAGAATTTACCTGCTCGCCGGTGTGCCTGATAAAGCCCTGGATTTATCAACGAAGGCTTTAAAATTATCTGCAACGAATATTGATGTGCTTGCAGTGTATGCGGGTGCTTTGTATCAGACAGATAAAAAAGAGCAGGCCATAACTATTCTTGAAAATAACCTGAAGGTTGATCCCGATAACCTGGCCAGTTTATCATTGATTTCACGTATTTATCTAGTGACCAATCAAGTTGAAAAAGTAGAGCCGTTACTGACTGATTCTCTGAATAGAAATCCAGAAAGTATTAGCCTGATTGTTTTGCTGGTGCAGCTATACAGTGATGATAAACAGTATGAGAACGCTGCACAACTCATGGTAAAAATGATCAGGTTGAAACCGCATACCTTATCTTTTCGATTAAGGCAGGCATTTTTTCTGGATAAGGCAGGTGATCAAAAACAGGCATTATTAGTGTTGCAAAAAGCCGTTCAAGTTTTACCTGAAAATATCGCAGCGAAAAAGAATTTAATTCAGTACCTTGCCGAAAATTTCAGCATTGAGCGCGCGCAACAAACGCTGGAAAAATTTATAAAATCTGAAGATTCTCCCGAGTTACAGCTGATCTCTGCGGCACTTTATATTAAGTCCAAAGAAATTGACAAGGCGCAGTCCATTTACCGCAATGTGATTCGGGTATATGGAAATGAAGTGGTGGCGGTTAATGCGCAATATGCGCTGACACGATTACTATTAAGTGAACATAAAAATACTGAAGCGGAAGAGGTGTTGGACGCATTACTTAAAAATAATCCCGACCATAATGAAGGTTTAATTCTGCGTGGCACGCTGGCACTTGCAAAAAAAGACGCCGTAAGTGCTATTTCCGATTTTAGAACTGTACAAAAAGATTTGCTCGATTCTCCCAAACTAATGGCGTTGCTGGCCGATGCCTATCTACTGGATGGTCAGGTTGAGCTGGCACAGGAGCAGTTAAAGAGCCTGATAGTGGTAGAGCCGAAGAATGTAAATACGCGCATGGTTCTGGCAAGAATGTATTTTCAGGAAAAGCAGTTTGATAATGTGCTGGAGCAGCTTGCAATTGTTTTACAAATACATCCTGCTAACCCACAGGCGCAAGAGCTACAGTTTAAAGCGTATCTTTCTTTACGTGATTATGCACAGGCGACTCAACTTGCTCAATTGATTGAAAAACAACAGCCACAAAGTGCCCTCGGTTTATTTTATCAAGGGCTGGTTTTACAGGCTCAAAATAAACAGTCAGCCAGTCTCGAACGGTTTGATAAGGCGCTGCAGGTGAACCCGGCCGCGGCTCAGCCATTGGGTGCTTATGTTAGTGTGGCACTTGCTATGAAAAAACCTGAGCTGGCCGAAAATAAGCTAACGTCTATTTTAAAGCAGCAGGCAGATAACCTGATAGCGCAAAACCTGCTGGGTGAAGTGCTTTTAAAGCGTGACCAATATTCCGCTGCGGCCAACGCGTTTGAAAAAGCCATAATAATAGACAAAACATGGTGGCTGGCGTACCGTAATTTGGCGGTGGCACAACTTAACTTGCAGCAGTCTCAAAAAGCGCTTGAGACATATCGACAGGGCTATGAATTAACCCAGCAATCGGAGCGCCTGTTAGTACTGTATGCCAACCAGTTGTTGCAGCAAAAAAAACCAGATGAGGCTATTGCTGTATATGAAGATCATTTATTGAAGTACACGGATTCAGGTCTGGCAGCGAATAATCTAGCGGTACTTCTGGTTGAATACCGTGATGATGCACTTGCTAAGGCACGTGCCTTGTCCCTGGTTAGGCCCTTTAAAAAATCGCATAACGCCAGTTATATGGATACCCTGGGTTGGGTGTATTATAAACGGGGTGAATATGATCAGGCGATTAGCACACTGTTAAAGGCGGATGATATTTTACCGCACCAACCGATGATTTATTATCACCTGGGCAAAGCCTATATGGATAAAGGGGATAGGGTATCCGCGAAAAAATACTTGCAAAAAGTGGCGGATTCATCAGTAAAATTCAAAGGTCGCGAAGATGCGCTGAGTCTATTGCTGATGCTGGACAAAGCCTGATAACTGAGGTGAGGGGGACTTCGTATTACCCTCTTTGATCTTTTCTCTTTGCTTGCTCTTTGCGATATTGCATTCAGTATGTCATTCAGTCTGCTGCGCACCATATATTGCCCATTATCTTACTCGACAGATCTGACTGTGCCTATGGGTACTACGTTTATGGGGGCCGTTATACAGCGGCTTGTTGTGAGGCATAGAGCCGGCCCGAATTTGGCTTTTATTTAACGATTCATTTGGCTAATTCCCCCGCACACCTTATAATGTCCGCCCTTTTTATGCTCTGTTTTTTCGTAGCGGGCATTTAGTTTAACTTCTGGAATTTATTATGCGCAGTCATTACTGTGGTCAGGTTGATGAAACCCTGGTCGATCAGGAAATAGAATTATGTGGATGGGTTAACCGTCGTCGTGACCATGGGGGCGTGATCTTTGTTGACTTACGTGACCGTGAAGGTCTGGTACAGGTGGTATTCGATCCTGATCGGGCTGAGATGTTTGCACTGGCTGAGCGGGTGCGTAATGAATATGTATTAAAGGTAAAAGGGCGAGTGCGCCTGCGTGATGAAGCGGCGATTAATCCGAATTTAAAGTCAGGCAAAATTGAAGTGCTGGGGCTGGAGCTGGAAGTATTAAATGCCTCCGAGACCCCGCCGTTTCAGCTGGATGACCAGGGTGTTCACGAAGATATTCGTTTGAAATACCGTTATATAGATCTGCGTCGTGATGAAATGCAGCAGCGTATGCGTATGCGTTCACAGGTGTCCGGCTTTATTCGTCGCTTTATGGAAGACAATGGTTTTTGGGATATTGAAACCCCGATGCTCACCAAAGCCACACCGGAAGGTGCGCGGGATTATTTAGTACCCAGTCGTACCCATCAGGGTGAGTTTTTTGCATTACCCCAGTCACCGCAAATTTTTAAGCAGTTATTAATGATGTCCGGCATGGATCGTTATTATCAAATTGTGCGCTGTTTCCGTGATGAAGATTTACGTGCGGATCGCCAGCCTGAGTTTACCCAGGTGGATATTGAAACCGCATTTATGGATGAAAACAGCGTGATGCAAATCACGGAGGATTTGATCCGCGACCTGTTTGCTCATGTGCTGGAAGTTGCATTACCCAAGCCGTTCCCGTGCATGACACATGCGGAAGCCATACGACGTTTTGGCTCCGATAAGCCGGATTTACGGATTGATATGGAGCTGGTTGATATCGGCGACCTGATGGAAAACGTTGAGTTTAAGGTTTTCTCCGGTCCTGCCAAAGACCCCAAGGGTCGACTCACCGTATTACGCGTACCCGATGGCGCGAAACTCAGCCGTAAGGACATTGATGGCTACACAGAATTTGTCGGGCGCTACGGCGCGAAAGGCCTGGCGTGGATTAAAGTTAACGATGTGGCGGCGGGTCGCGAAGGCCTGCAATCGCCGATTGTTAAATTCCTGCCGGATGAAGCCCTCGATGAAATTATTAAGCGTAGTGGTACACAAACCGGTGACCTGCTTTTCTTTGGGGCCGGAAATGCGACCATGGTGAGTGAGTCTATGGGGGCGCTACGGGTGCAGTTGGGGCATGATTTAAATCTGGTTTCCCGCGAGTGGAAACCCTTATGGGTGGTTGATTTCCCCATGTTCGAATGGAATGAACGTGATGAGCGCTGGAATGCTTTGCACCATCCCTTCACCGCTCCTTCTGGCAGCGTAGAAGAGCTACAGGCAAATCCGGGTGAGTGTTTATCCCGTGCCTACGACATGGTATTAAACGGTTGCGAGCTGGGCGGTGGTTCAGTGCGTATCCATGATGCGACGATGCAGAAAAAAGTTTTTGAAATTCTCGGCATCAGCGACGAAGAAGCCAATGAAAAATTTGGCTTCCTGTTAGAAGCACTGAAATACGGTTGCCCACCCCATGCGGGCCTGGCCTTTGGCCTGGATCGCATGGTGATGCTAATGACCGGTGCAGGTTCAATTCGTGATGTGATGGCCTTCCCGAAAACCCAGACCGCGGCATGTATGCTGACCGATGCGCCATCGGAAGTTTCAGCGGCGCAGTTGAAGGAGTTGAATATTCGACTGCGTAAGCCGGTGGGTGAGGGTTAAAAGCTTAATCTCACTAATCAAAATTCCTCAGTCAAATCTCCCCCAAAATATTAATATTTTGTTCTATCAATCTGGAAGTAATTAATATTTAGGCATTCCCTCTTTTTCTAAGAGGGGAGCTAAAAGCCTCCCCCTTAGTAAAAGGGGGTCTGAGGGGGATTTTCTTCCAGTACATAAACACTACCAATCCCCCCACAACGAGATAGTTGATTTACTGGCAGCAGGCTTTATAGTGCACTAATCAACCAAACTGAGAGCACACTATGTCCGCAGTCGCAATACAACCCTATGCTTTATTAGATGACGATGAATGTGAGCAACGTATTCTTGCCGCAAAAGCAGTGCTGGGTGATCGGCTGGTGATTTTAGGTCACCATTATCAGCGCGATGAAGTCTTCCAGCATTCGGATTTTACCGGCGATTCATTAAAGCTTTCCCGTGCGGCGGCGCAATCAAAAGCCGAATACATTGTATTCTGTGGTGTGCATTTTATGGCGGAGGTGGCGGATATTTTATCCCGTCCGGATCAGATTTCGATTATTCCTGATCTGGCAGCGGGCTGTTCCATGGCGGATATGGCGAATCTTGCCAAGGTTGAAAAAGCCTGGGCCGAGTTATCCAGCGTGATCGAGCCGGATGAAAAGGTGACGCCGGTGACCTACATTAATTCCGCGGCGGATTTAAAAGGTTTCTGCGGTCGCCATGGTGGCATTGTCTGCACCTCTACCAATGCACGTAATGTACTGGAGTGGTCATTTACCCAGCGTGAAAAAATTCTGTTTTTCCCCGATCAGCATCTGGGGCGCAACACTGCAGCAACCATGGGTATCTCCATGGATGAAATGGTAGTGTGGGATTATGATAAAGAGATGGGCGGCCTGAGCGTTGAGCAAATTAAAAAAGCCAAAATGATTTTATGGAAAGGTTTTTGTTCGGTGCATCAGATGTTCACACCGGAGCAGATTGATAATTTTAAAGCCCAGTACCCGGAAACAAAAATTATTTCCCACCCGGAAAGCTCTTATGAAGTCTGCCAGAAATCAGATTACGTCGGCTCAACCGAATACATTATTAACACCATTCGTGATGCCAAGCCTAATACTCGCTGGCTGGTGGCCACGGAATTGAATCTGGTCAATCGCTTAAAAGACCAGTTTGCCGTAGAAAATAAAAGTGTACATTTTATGTCCCCAACGGTGTGTATGTGCTCAACCATGTTTCGCATTGACCCTCAACACCTGGCCTGGACACTGGAAAACCTGGTGGAGGGCAATGTGGTGAATCAAATCAGCGTGCCCGCAGATGTGGCTGAAAATGCCAAACTGGCACTAGATAGAATGCTTGAGGTTTCGCCTTAAATATAAAAAGAAAAAGAAAACGAACGCTAATAAACGCGAATGTACGCTAATAAAAATAGAATATTATCATCGTGAAAAATTTTGAAGGCTGTGTAAATTTTTTTTAAAACACTAATGTGTAAAAACCGGTCGTTATTAAAGTCCTCATGCTTAATCTGAAAAATGACTATTCAGCGTTTATTTGCGTGCATTCACGTTCATTTGCGTTTTCTTTTTCTTTTGATTTTTGTTTTCTTATCTCTACCAAAGAACCATTAAAAAGCTTTAAACTTCTGTTTTTTTTAGGTATTTTATACCCATGAAAGAAGCAGTTATACTCGTACACGGTCTATGGATGAATGGAGCAGAAATGTTCCGATTGCGAAAGCGACTGACCGAGGCCAACTTTGAGTGCCATCAGTTTCGCTACCCTTCCGTGAGATCTACCCCAGAAGAAAATGCCGAGCGATTGCATAAGTTCGCCCACTCGATCGATGCCCCGGTGGTGCACTTTGTTTGCCATTCCCTCGGCGGGCTGGTGATGTTGCATCTGTTTGATAAACATATCGTCGAAAAAAAGGGTCGAGTGGTGTTTTTAGGTGTACCGGTCAATGGTAGCGAGGTGGCGCGACGGCTGTCCAGCACTGCGATAACTCGCTGGACGGTGGGTAAAAGTATTAACCATGGATTGTTAGGTGACCGACCGGTGTGGAAAAAATGGCGCGATCTCGGGGTGCTTTCCGGCGGATTTCCCCTCGGCTTGGGGATGCTAGTGGGTGGGCCGCAGTTGCCCCACGATGGGACTATTTCAGTGGAAGAGACCTATCTTGGTGGTGCGAGTGATTATATTACCTTGCCCGTGAGTCACTTCGCGATGTTGTTTTCGGAAAATGTAGCAATACAGGTGGTAACGTTTTTACGCGCGGGTAAGTTTGGCGATGAGGCAACGAATTTGTTGTTTGATGCAACGGGCTAGTTGTTTTATCTATACTTATTTCCCGGTGTTATCACGGCTAAACCCCTTTAAATATTATGGCGATAGACAATCAATAATAATTCAATGCATAGCGTTACGCTGATCTATCTACAATGTTAAACTTCCCGACAGTTTTTACTTTCCCATCGCTTAAAATGCGCTTTTAATGGGGACTGGGATTTTTATGACTGGAAACAGTAATCGGATTATAACGTGAGCATACGCATTCTCGGCATAGATCCAGGGTCACGCCAAACCGGCTATGGCATTATCGACTCGGATAAAAATAATTCGGTGCATGTGGACAGTGGCTGTATTTATGTGAAAGGCGAAACTTTTCCCGATCGACTGGGGTATATTTTTCAACAGCTAAGTGAGATTATTGCCGAGTATCAGCCGGTTGAGTTATCCATTGAAAAAGTTTTTGTGAATAAAAATGTCGACTCGGCCATGAAGCTGGGGCAGGCCAGAGCCGCGGCGATTTGTGCGGCGGTGAATGCAGGTTTAAAGGTTTCTGAGTACACACCTAAAGCGGTAAAAAGTGCAGTGGTGGGTACCGGCGGTGCGAGTAAAGAACAAGTGCAGCACATGATGTCGATGTTGCTGAGTTTGGAAAAAGGTTTACAGGCAGATCAGGCGGATGCCCTGGGTATTGCCCTGTGTCATGCACATAACCGAAGTCTGGCGGGGAAAGTGGCGTTGCCGGGTCGTAGGCGATCATCCGGGCGCTGGATGAGTTTGCCGAAATAAGATAATGGCAGTGGGTCCGCAAATGAACGCAAAGTTTGCAAATATAAAGATGATTTTTTTTGATACCGACCCTTGAAGCTGAACCCTTGAATCACAGAATTAACGAAAGTGTAAATTAACTGGCTAAAAACGAACAAAAAGAAATTATATGATCGGCAGAATTCACGGAATTATCATCGAAAAACAACCCCCGCAACTGTTAATAGATGTGCAGGGGGTGGGCTATGAAATTGCATCCCCCATGTCGACCTTTTATCAATTGCCGAATTTAGGCGATGCGGTTACCCTGCACACCCACATGGTGGTGCGCGAAGATGCGCAATTACTTTACGGTTTTGCATCGCTCACCGAGCGCGGTTTATTTCGAACTTTAATCAAAATAAACGGCGTGGGGCCCAAGCTGGCTTTAACTATTTTATCCGGCATGAATGCCAATGAATTTATATTGTGCGTGCAGGATAATGATGCCGCCGCGTTAGTGCGCCTGCCTGGCGTCGGCAAAAAAACCGCCGAGCGTTTAATTGTTGAGCTGCGAGATAAGTTAAAAGATCAGGATGTGGATGGCGGTAGCAGTACCAGCCTGGCTCCTGCAACGGTATCGAACTCACCAGTGGCAGATGCGGTGAGTGCGTTAGTGGCGCTAGGTTATAAGGCCCCAGAAGCGAGTAAGATGGTGCGCGCAGTGGATACCCATGAATTACAGACCGAAGAGATTATTCGACTGAGCTTACAGTCGGCGGCGAAAAAATAATATGAATGATCGAATTATTACAGCTGAGTTGAGCGACGACGAGGGTTACGGCGAAGAGGGTATTGACCACGCCATTCGCCCCAAATTGCTAAAAGACTATTCAGGCCAGCCTGCGGCATCCGAACAGCTGGATATTTTTATTCCGGCGGCGCGTAATCGGGGCGAGGCCCTTGACCACCTGCTAATTTTCGGACCGCCGGGTTTAGGTAAAACCACACTGGCGCATATTGTTGCTAATGAAATGGGGGTGAATTTACGCCAGACCTCCGGCCCGGTACTGGAAAAGCCCGGTGACCTGGCGGCGCTGCTCACCAACCTTGAGCCCCACGATGTGTTATTTATCGATGAAATTCATCGTTTAAGTCCAGTGGTGGAAGAGGTGCTGTATCCGGCGATGGAAGATTATCAACTGGATATCATGATTGGCGAAGGCCCGGCAGCACGCTCAATCAAATTAGACTTACCTCCGTTTACTCTGGTAGGGGCCACCACCCGTGCCGGTTCACTCACTTCGCCACTGCGCGACCGTTTCGGTATTGTGTTGCGCCTTGAGTTTTATAATATGGCGGATTTAAGCAGCATTGTTAAACGCTCAGCACAAATTATGGGGGTGGGGCTGGATGCAGAGGGTGCACTGGAAATTGCCCGTCGTGCCCGCGGTACTCCTCGCATTGCCAATCGTTTATTACGCCGGGTGCGGGATTACGCAGAAGTGAAGGCGGATGGTAAAATTGATAAAACCGTTGCGGCTAAAGCGCTGGATATGCTGAAAGTCGATTCCTATGGCTTTGATAATATGGACCGCAATCTACTCACGACGATTATTGATAAATTCAGTGGGGGTCCGGTGGGTGTTGAAAACCTGGCGGCTGCCATCGGCGAAGAGCGTGATACCATCGAAGATGTGATCGAGCCATATTTAATTCAGCAGGGCTTTTTAATGCGCACTCCCCGTGGGAGGGTAGCAACACCTAATGCGTATCGCCACCTTGGGTTAACCCCGCCCAACAATGTTATGGCAGGCGATCAGTTTAACGATGAAAATGAATGATGGGGCGAGTTTAAACTTGTAACCCGATGTTAGCAGTCATCTACAGGTGACAAGTTTAAAAATAGTATTTAACCCCTTTTCCAGGCAGCCCACGTTTATATAAAATAAGCCACCTGTATCACAGTAGAAAAAGACAAAATTATTAAAATGAGCAATCACATTCAAAGTGACACTGAAATGAGCTTTACCCAAAATGAACTTTAAGTGGCCGGTGCGCGTCTACTACGAGGATACGGATGCCGGTGGTGTTGTATATTACGCCAACTATTTAAAATTTATGGAACGGGCGCGCACGGAATATTTGCGTCACAAAGGTTTTGAGCAGGATCAGCTCATTGAACAACAGAACATTATTTTTGCGGTACGCTCGGTACAATGTGATTATAAAAGCCCGGCGCGCTTTAACGACGAATTAACTATAACCTCAAAAATAATAGAGCTTAAAAAAGCCAGTATGCTATTTGAACAAAAAATTGTAAGAAATAACCAGCCCAATAAAATTCTCTGTCAGGGACTCATTCGCATCGCTTGCCTGCATGCGGACAATTTTAGGCCCTGCGCAATTCCTAATTCAATAATGGAGGTCGCCGGTGTCGACTGATTTATCGCTTATAACGCTAATTGTGGATGCCAGTTTGCTGGTGCAGTTTGTTATGTTTTTATTGTTGTCCGCATCAGTAATATCCTGGTTTATAATTTTTCAGAAAAAGAAATTACTGAGCCATGTCAGTAAAGAGGCGGTGCGCTTTGAAGATGAGTTCTGGTCTGGTGGCGATTTAAGCGAACTTTATACCAGCCTCAGTCGTCGCCGACTGACGCGTGAAGGTATGGAAAAAGTGTTCGAAACCGGCTTTGCAGAATTTGCCCGTTCCTATAAAAGCACCGCTGATCCAGCCTTTATGATGGCAAGTATTCAGCGCAGTATGAAAGTAGTACTGTCACGCGAAGAAGAGAAACTGGAATCAAATTTGTCATTACTGGCGACCATCGGTTCGATTAGTCCCTATGTGGGATTATTTGGCACGGTGTGGGGCATTATGAATTCATTTACCGCACTGGGCGCGGTGCAAAATGCATCATTAAATATGGTGGCACCGGGTATTGCCGAGGCGTTAATTGCAACCGCGATGGGATTATTTGCGGCGATTCCTGCGGTGGTGGCATATAACCGTTATTCGGAACAGGTAGATCGCCTGGTGAGTCGCTATGAAAACTTTATGGAAGAGTTTACAACCGTGTTACAGCGCCAGTCACAGAAAAAAGTTAAGCCATCAAAATCATCCGTAGAAAAAAATGCGGAGGTTGAATAAATATGGGGTCGAAAAAAAGACGACCCGTTGCTGAAATTAATGTGGTGCCCTACATTGATGTGATGCTGGTGCTGCTGGTGATTTTTATGATTACCGCGCCGATTGTGCAACAGGGAGTGGAGATTGATTTGCCCCAGGCGGCTGCAAAAACCATGTCTCCGGATGAGGCAGAACCAGTGGTGGTATCGGTGGATAAAAAAGGTGATTTTTATTTAGACATTGGTGATGCGCCGGACAAACCCATCGATGCACAATTAATGGTAAACCGAGTGGCGGCGGTGCGTCAGCTAAAACCGAATATTCCGGTGCTGGTGCGCGGCGATAGAAATGTGGGTTATGGCAAGGTGATAGATGCAATGGTTTTATTGCAACGCGCCGGTGTAGAAAAGGTGGGTTTAATGACCGACCAGCCGGAAAATTAAAATGCATAATAGTATTTTTTCACAGATTAAAAATCACCCGATAATGTTTGCTTTATCCATTGCGCTGCATATATTGCTGGTAGTTGTACTGATATTTAATATGGATAATAGCACTGCGCCAAAAATGCCCATGGCAAAAAAAGTCGACACGGTGAAAGCGGTTATTATTGATGCGAAGGTGGTTGAAAGGGAAAAACAAAAATTAATTCGTGCCGAAAAAAGTAAGCAAAACAAACAGCTCGCGAACAAAAATAAACTGGATCGTGAAGCGAAAAAGGCCCGTGAAAAACGTAAAAAAGAAGAACAGCGCATAGCGAATTTAAAGCGCGATGAGAAAAAACGTAAACAAGCATTGGCGAAAAAAGAAAAAGCCGAACGGGAAAAGAAAAAGCAGGAGCTGGCTAAATTAAATCAGCAGCAAAAAGAGCTGGAACAAAAGCGTCGTGATGAACAGCAGAAGCTCGCAGCAATTGAAAAAAAGCGCAAAGCCGAAGAAGCGGCGGAACTTAAGAAAAAACAGGCCGCAGAGGCGGAAGTGAGACGCAAAGCGCAGGAAGCGGAAATGCGCCAGCAGATGCTCGAAGAAGAGCAGCGTCTGGCGAAACAGAGTAAAGAAAACCAGAAACTGCTGGCCCAGTATATTTATAATATACAGCGTAAAGTGGCAAACAACTGGAATGCACCGGCAAGCATGACGGCGGGTTGGTCATGTGAAATAATGGTAGAACAAAATCGTTTTGGTGATGTGCTGAATGTGCGAACCAAACAATGCTCCGGTAGTGACGCTTTTAAGAGCACAGTTGAACGTGCGGTAAGAAAAGCATCACCATTGCCGGAGGCTCCGAATAATGATGTTTTTGAGAAAAAGCTGAATTTTATTTTCAGGCCTGATGTATGAGAAAAAACCTAATTAACTATTTAAACCGACAGAAAAATTTTAATAAAATGCTAAGCCACCTGATGGTAGTCCAAATGATAAGTGGATTAAACCGGCTCGGCTTGCGAGCAATATTGTTACTGACATTGTTGTTTTCATTGCCTGCAGCACAGGCGGCGTTGCTGGTAGAAATTACCAAAGGTGCCGATGGTGCGGTACCTATTGCGGTGGTGCCCTTTGAGTTAATCGGTAACACGGCAGGCCTGCCCAATGTGTCCGATATTATCGCGGCGGATTTAAAACGCAGTGGTAAGTTTTCGCCCATTGAAAAAAGTAAATTAATTGCCACGCCAAAAGATCTTGAAGAAGTGAATTATAAACTCTGGCGAATTGCCGGAATTGATCATCTGGTGATTGGAAAGCTGAAAGTGATAAAACCAAATCAGTATGAAGTTAGCTTTAGACTGGTTGATGTTTTTAAAGGGGTGCAGTTATTAGGCCAGCAGTTTTATGCAAATGACAGTAATCTGCGCGCAATCAGTCATCGCATCAGCGATTTAATTTATGAAGAAATTACCGGGCAGAAAGGCGCGTTCAACACGCACATTGCTTACGTTACCGCCGTGCGTAAGCAGGGTGTGCAACCTTCATATAAGTTGCAGGTGGCGGATACCGATGGCTTTAATTCTATTACGATATTAAATTCTTCCCAGCCGATTATGTCACCTGCATGGTCGCCGGATGGCAGTAAGTTAGCCTATGTCAGTTTTGAAAAACGTAAAGCTGAAATTTATATTCAGAATATTTTCAGTCAGCAACGTAATAAAGTGACTTCATTTGCGGGTATTAATGGTGCGCCGGTATGGTCACCGGACGGGAAAAAACTCGCCCTGACGTTATCTAAAAAAGGTAACCCGGATATATATGTGCTAAATCTGGAGGATAAAAAATTACGTCAGGTGACCAAACACTGGGGCATAGACACGGAACCGGCGTGGACACCGGATGGCAGTGAAATTGTTTTTACCTCAAGTCGCACCGGCAAGCCGCAAATATATCGCGTGTCCGCTAATGGTGGCTCGGCAAAGCGGTTGACGTTTGAGGGGCCTTATAATGCCAGCCCAGAGGTTTCCAGTGATGGTCGAACATTGGTGTTTGTACAAGGTGAGGGCAATGTATTTAAAATCTCCAGTATGGATTTACAATCTGGCCATGTGCAGGTATTGACTGATGGGCCACTGGATGAGTCACCGAGCTTTTCACCCAATGGCAGTATGATTTTATATGCTTCAACGGATAAGTTTAAAGGTGTGTTAGCAGCGGTTTCAACGGATGGTCGTTTCAAACAGAAACTGGTTTTATCGGAAGGTGATGTGCGGGAACCGACCTGGGGACCATTTAGAAAGTAGCAGAATTTTAATCGAAAAAATGATTGTTTAAAAATTAAATTATAACTGAGGGCAAATAATGAAATTAACAAAAATAGTTTCAGCACTAATGCTGGCGGGTTTGTTAGCTGCGTGTACACCGGATAATGTAAAAGACGGTGATGCGGCGGATACAGATCAGCAAACTGAAAATATAAATGCTGACGGTGTACAGACTGGCGGCCTGAATCAGGACGGTACGGTCGGTGGCAATGCATTAGAAGGTGCGCTTGTATCTTATGAAAAGGGTGCCATTAACGATGCCAATAATGTGCTGGCGGAAAAGGTTATTTATTTTGATTTTGATAGTGACCAGATCAGTGACGATTATCAGGAGCTAATTACTCATCATGGCAAGTATCTGGCGGCAAATCCGGATATGAGTGTGCGCCTCGAAGGCCATGCGGATGAGCGTGGCAGTCGTGAATATAATGTGGCACTGGCGCATCGTCGTGCTCAGTCTGTGCGCCGACTGGTATTATTCCAGGGCGTGAATGCGGAGCAGGTTTCTATTATTAGCTATGGTGAAGAAAAACCGGTCGCCCTTGGGCATGATGAGGAATCATGGCGATTGAATAGACGAGTAGAACTCGTTTACGAAGCACGTTAAAATAGCCTAAATTTTTCAGATACAACGGCGACCTGAGCTTTGCTGCTAAATTTTCTGCAGTAAAGTTCTGGTCGCATTTAGTTGTATAGGCCCACTTACTCCGGCTTTATAGGCCGACAGGCGAAATTATGTCATCTAGAATTCTGCAGCTCCCGCTAAAATCCCTGATTATTTCTTTTCTGTGTGCTTCGTTCAGTTCACTGGTTATGGCTGAGAATGGCCTGAGCGTTGAACAGAGGCTGGGGCGTCTGGAAAATCTGCTAAAAAATCAGGTGCTCATTGAGCAAACCCAGCGCATGGAGCAGATTCAGCAGGAATTGAGCGATATACGTGGGCTGGTTGAGAGCCAGGAGCACCAGTTAAGTTTGATTAAGCAGCGCCAGCGTAATTTATATCAGGATATTGACCGACGCTTAAATGATCTGGAAATACAGAGTGGCAAACCCTCATCTGCAGGGTCTGCGCCCGTTGCAGTGCCATCTGGCTCTGCTGCATCATCTGGCCTGTCATCATCTGTGCCGCCGCCAGGTGCGGCAGCCGCATCTTCCGCGGGCAGTGCGCCCGCGGTTGCGGTCGCTGTTCCGGTTGGCGGTGATAAAAATGGCAAGCAGGTTTATGGACAGGCATTTAATAGCCTCAAGGAAGGCAAGTACCAGCAGGCCATCATTGCATTTAAAAACTTTCAGCAAAGCTACCCGGACAGTGCTTATTGTGCCAATGCACAATATTGGCTAGGTGAGGCCTATTCGGTGACCCGTGATTACAAAACCGCTTTAGCGGAGTTTCAAAAAGTGCTTGCGCAATATCCGCAAAGTAATAAGGTTAAGGATGCAATGCTGAAAATTGGTTATACCTATTATGAAATGCGTGACTGGGTGTCTGCAAAAACATCGCTAGATGCTGTGATTAGTAAATACCCAGGCACGACTGCCAGCCGTAAAGCTAAAGAGCGTTTACAGCGGATGAAGCGAGAAGGTCGTTAAGCCTGCGAAAAAACTCAGCTTAATGATGGCTTTTATATGACTTCCGAACTTCAGCAGGCTTCGCAACAAGAGCAGCCTACAGACTCGCGCCTGCGCATCACAGAAATTTTTTATTCACTGCAGGGAGAATCATCTTCGGTAGGTTTTCCGACGATTTTTATTCGCCTGACTGGCTGCCCCCTGCGGTGTGGTTACTGTGACACTGCCTATGCATTCAGCGGCGGAGAGTGGATGCAGGTGGCGGATATTGTTCAGCAGATAAAACAGTATCATGGTAAATATGTTTGCGTAACCGGTGGTGAGCCACTGGCGCAGCGTGCTTGCGGAGAGCTGCTTTCGAGCCTGTGTGATGAGGGGTATCGGGTGTCTGTTGAAACCTCAGGTTCAATGGATATCTCGCAGGTTGACTCCAGGGTGCATCGCATTATGGATATTAAAACACCGGGTTCTGGCGAAGCGTCAAAAAATAAATATGAAAATACCCAGTACTTAACCGCACAGGATGAAGTGAAATTTGTGCTTTGTGACCGTGGAGATTATGACTGGTCGAAAGCCATAATTGAACAGTATGCATTGCTGGAAAAATCACAGGTTTTATTTTCACCGGTACATGAAGGTGTACCCCCCACTGAACTTGCGGACTGGATCATAGCAGACCAGCTAAATGTGCGCTTTCAGTTTCAATTGCATAAGTTTTTATGGGACGACGAGCCAGGTAGATGAGGCAGAAAGATGAACCTGGTAGATAAGTCCAGTTATAAATTAACCGTAAGAATCACATGTAACATTTTAAAATCGAGTCAAAAAATAGATCTATGAGTGAATTAAAGAAAAAGGCCGTGCTGCTGGTTTCCGGTGGGCTGGATTCAGCAACGGTACTGGCGATGGCAAAAGCGGATGGCTATGAGTGCTATGCGCTGAGTTTTGATTACGGCCAGAAGCATTCTGCAGAGCTGGATGCGGCTAAAAATGTTGCTGCCGCTTTTGGTGTTGCCCAGCATCAAACACTGCATCTGGATTTAAATCAGTTTGGTGGTTCAGCGCTTACCGATGACGGTATTGATGTGCCGATCAGCGAAGGTGACAGTAGCAGTGAAGGCATACCGGTAACCTATGTGCCCGCCAGAAATACTATATTTTTATCTATGGCACTGGCATGGGCGGAAGTGTTGCAGGCGGATGATATTTTTATCGGGGTGAATGCGGTGGATTATTCCGGCTATCCGGATTGCCGGCCCGAGTTTATTCAGGCCTATGAAACCATGGCGAATCTGGCAACCAAGGTGGGAGTAGAGGGTCACCATTTACATATTCATACACCCTTAATAAATATGAGTAAATCCCAGATCATACTGGCGGGTTTGGCGCTGGGAGTTGATTATTCGATTACGGTTTCCTGTTATGTTGCGGATGCGCAGGGAAAGGCCTGTGGTGAATGTGACGCCTGTCGGTTACGCCGATTGGGTTTTGAAGCAGCTGGCGTGGCGGATCCGACGCCGTATAAATAAAGCTGAAATTAATACTATTTTTATCTTGTAATATTAGGTGGTTAGGGTAATATACGCGCCTTCTTGAGAAGGCATTAGCTTCTTCTGGAAAGACCAATATGAGCTTGGCTCAATTGGGTAAATAGCGTGTTAAGGCGCTATTTAGCGTAACAGGAAGTTATGCCGGCAACGCTTAAATGCGCAGAGAGGACAGGATTCCAAACGTCAGTGAAAATTGTTAAATGTAGAATATGGGCCGTTAGCTCAGTTGGTAGAGCAGTGGACTTTTAATCCATTGGTCCCGCGTTCGAGTCGCGGACGGCCCACCATATTCAAAAAGGCTTAGCAGCGATGCTAGGCCTTTTTTATGTCTGCCTGTTTGATCACCACAATTAACTTCGTCAATCTAAGTTTAGGGAGTTAAGCGCGAGAAACATTAGTGAATACCTGCATTGCTTAAAATAGATATTTTCCGGTAAAGCAGGCTGTACAATATTCATTATTTTCAGATGAAACACTTTTAAGCAAGCTTGCCTGACTCAGGTAAGCCAAAGAATCAGCACCTATAAATTTGCACATTTCCTGATTGCTCATATTGGCTGCGATTAAACTTTTCTTGTCAGGGGTGTCAATACCATAATAACAGGGGTCAGTTGTTGGTGGAGAGGATATGCGCATGTGTACTTCAGCAGCACCTGCCTCTTTAAGCATTTTAACAATACGTTTAGATGTAGTTCCGCGAACGATTGAATCGTCTACGACAATCAGTTTTTTATTTTTGATAAGTTCTTTCAAAGGTGAAAGTTTCATTTTAACTTTCAAATCACGCATCTGCTGAGTCGGTTCTATAAAAGTACGGCCGATGTAATGGTTGCGCATAATTCCCATTTCAAAAGGAATACCACTTTCCTGCGCATACCCTAATGCCGCAGAAATTCCACCATCGGGTACTGGCACAATCATGTCTGCTTCAACTGGATCAATTTTAGCCAGCTCTGCACCCATGTTTTTACGCATTTGATAGACGTTTTTGCCAAAAACATCAGAGTCAGGTCGTGCGAAGTAAACATATTCAAAAATACAATGTTTTGGTGTTGGCTCAAACACCTGGATTGATTGAGGTTCTTTATCTTTTTCAAAAACAATAAGTTCACCGGGCTTTATATCACGAATGTGTGTCGCGCCAACCAGATCAAAAGCACAGGTTTCTGAAGCAACGATGTAGCCGTCACCTACTTTTCCAATGCTCAGTGGTCTTAGACCGTATGCGTCACGCATGGCAAACATTTTAGAACGGGATAAAAAGACAAGCGAGTATGCACCCTGGACTTTTTTAAGCGTATCGATAATGCGATTCAAGAGGCTGCTTTCCTGAGAGGTTGCAATTAAGTGAATGAGATTTTCAGTATCCATAAACGTCTGAAAAATGGCCCCGCTTTTTATTAATTTATCTCTTACTTGTTGGGCGTTAGTTAAATTACCATTATGAACAATCGCTATTTCACCCAAATCGTAACGAGCAAAAACCGGTTGCGCATCTAAGATGGAATCATCACCGGCTGTAGAATATCGATTATGTCCAATTGCCGAACAGCCTTTGAGGGTTTTCAGTTTTTCATCATTAAAAACCTGTGATACAAGGCCTCGGTCTTTAATCGTATGGATTTTAATGCTGTCTGCAGAACTTATACCACAAGCTTCCTGCCCACGATGCTGTAATGCATGCAGTGAAAAGTACGCTAACCTGGATGCTTCCGGATGATTAAATACACCTACGACAGCACATTTTTCGTTAAGTTGTTTTTCCATATTTATCTCATAGAGTGGAGAGTATTTGCGTAATTTTTTGTATCGTTAGTGCTAATGGGTTTTAACAGTTCATTGTCACTTTTTCTAAAAGCAGATATCGTTATTTTTTATTTTAAAAAATAATCCAGGGTGGCGTTTTCTACTGCCTATCTGACTATATTGTAAGTAACCTTATTTTCCTGGCTCACCACTAAAAAACAGCTTCATCTCATCAATTAGTTTTTCCTGGTATTGTCTCAGCCAGTAATCCAGGTGAAACTTATATTTGTTTTCAAACATGAGCATATCGGTATATGCCTTAACCAGCTCTCGTCGTGCATTTTCTATAATGTCAGGTTTTTTATTGAAAATTTCTTCATACCAGCCGCTAATAAAATCATTATCAAATTGATACTGGCTACGAATGGTTTTCGTTAAAAAATAGGCGCACATCTGTTCTTCTGTGAACATGTCTTTCAGTTTGTGTTTTATCTTCTCTTCTTCTGCGGTCAGTTTTTTTACTATTTCCGGCATAATTATTCCCTTTAAATTAATGAATATCCCCTGCGCTTAAGAGAGGTAAAAATATTGAAGTCGCGGCTGATAAAATAATTATTAATATAGGTATTCGTAATTCTTTTTCTAATATTGCTCTATGTCCAAATATAAAAAACAGACCTGAAAACAAAGCCACGGATCCTGTTAAAAACAACATGATGTGACTCAGTAATGTCAATTCAGGTTTTACAGAATACCCGATAAAAACGGCGATAGCAGACAGCCCGGAATAGATAAATAAATGCCCATAAATCACATGCTGTCCGGTATTCAGGTTTTGACCAATTAAGTGTTTTTCTACCAGATTAAAATACAGCCACCAAATGGCACTGAGTAGAAAGAATCCTGATATTGCAGCACCTACGGTCAATTCTGTCCATTGGCTTTCATTCAGGCTTGTGGCTAACATAATGACAGATTCGCCTAATAGGATGATTGTCAGCAAGCCATAACGCTCGGGTAAATGATGTGACTTTACGGGGACTGATTTTAAAACCTTTCTACTTAGTATTGGCGTTAGTATTTCTATCGCTATCCCTGTGTACATGACAAAATAACGCAGTGGTGATTCAAATAGCAGTGAGCTAAGTACGATAACAAGCCCTACTGAAAATCCAGTGCTTAGTTTTTTTGCGACAGGAATTGAAGCGGTATTATATTTTGTTGCACGCCAGTACATCATGATTAATAAAATTCTTATTAGCACGTAAAAGAGCAGATAGCCCTGATAGTTCGGATCAAAGTCAGCGTTGATAAATGTTGCCCAAAACACCACGGCCAGCATTTGAGTCAGAGTTAATAGTTTTTGAGCGGTATCTTCAGTATCGAATCGAGTCGCAAATAATGTGTGTCCGGTCCAGGCCCACCAAATGGGAATCATCACCAGGATAAACGTAATGTATTGCTCATATCCCATATGCCCATCGTGCGCATGTGCCAAAATATGTGTGGCTTTTGATACGGCGAAAACGAAGATTAAATCAAACAGTAGTTCAAGCCAGTTTGCTCTTTTAATTTTTTCGGATGACATGGTTGCCTTATTATTTTTTTAGTTAATTAAGTTGTCACGTCCGGGGAGCGTGACAACTTATGTTAAATTAAAACTGATCGATAATGACAACTTCGTCAATTCCTAGCTGAGTTGGTCGGGGCTTTGCTTCCTGTGTCGCCTTTCCAACCGCAACAAACATGGCGATAGCATGATCATCAGGCAGGTTTATTATTTTACCCACCTCATCAAAATCAAAACCATCCATTGGGCAGCTATCATACCCCATGGCTTTTGCCGCTAACATAATAGTTTGCGCGGCGATGCCAGACGAGCGCATCGCTTCATCGCGTTGTACCTGTTCACGGTTACGGTAATATTGATCGATCATGCTGACCATGTGTTCCTGTACGGCCTGTGATGCATTTGCCCAGTAACGCTGAGGGTTTTTATTCCAGGCTTTTAAATCCGCACAGATAACCACGAGTAGTGAAGCGTCTGTCACCTGCGGCTGACCGTGGGCCGCCTCACGAATGCGTTGCCTTAATGCCGGATCACGGACTAACACAAACCGATAATTCTGCTGGTTGTAAGCCGTGGGTGACAGTTTTGCCAGGGTCATTAACTGATCAACCTCACCCTCGCTCATCGTATGATTTGCATCATACAATTTTACGGCGCGGCGTAGCTTGATGGCCTCTAATGTTTCCATATTAATTCCTCTTTAAATTTTTAGTTAAACCCTTAAGGCAAATCAAACACTAATGCTTCACTGCTCTCAAGGCCACTAAAGTTAATTTCATCACTTTGATTTATTTCTGCACCATCACCTTCATTTAACTGTTCGCCATTCACATTTATAGAACCAGAGACAACGTGAATATACACAGTGCGACCAGGTGCTAACAAATGAGAAGCCGACTCATCTTTGTTTAATCGTAGTTGGTATAAACTGGCATTTTGCTGGATACGCAATGAACCGTCCCGACCATCCGGCGATACAACTAACTGCATGCCCTGCTGTGTACCAAAATGTTTTTGCTGGTAACCCGGTTTGATACCTAATGTATCCGGTTCGATCCAGATTTGTAAAAATGCCAAGGGCTCTGAGGTAGACGGGTTGTATTCACTATGTGTCACACCCGTACCTGCACTCATAAGTTGAAACTCACCTTCGGGCAGCTTTTCTATATTACCCATGCTGTCCTTATGTTCGATGGTGCCTTTTTTTACATAACTGATAATTTCCATATCCTGATGTGAGTGCGTATCAAATCCACGCCCTGGGATAACTTTATCGTCATTAATCACCCGCAATTTTGAGACACCCATGTGCTCAGGATCGTAATAACCTGCAAATGAAAAAGTATGGCGGCTCTTTAACCAGCCGTGATCTGCCGGGCCTCGTTCGTCGCTACGTCTTATGTTAATCATGGTTCGCTCCTTGGTAGATTAAATGGATGTGAAGAATCATATAAGAAAACAAAAGGAAGATAAATATGTTATAAATGAATATATTATTTACTATTGGATTACAATAAAAGACGAGGAATATGGACCGACTCAATAGCATGGGTATTTTTGTACAGGTGGTGAGTAAAGGCAGCTTTACAGCGGCTTCAAAAAAGCTAAACCTCTCACGAGCACAAATCAGTAAATCAGTGATGCAGCTAGAGGCACATCTGGGCACGCGCCTTCTTAACCGGACAACACGTAAAATCAGCCTGACAGAAACCGGGCGGGCATATTACGATCGTTGCAAAATGATTCTGCATGATATTGAAGAGATTGAATGTATTGCAGGCGAGCAAACCGTAACACCTCATGGCACATTAACCATCAGTGCACCTACCTCATTTGGTGTGCTGCATTTACAGAAAGCGATTTCTGAGTATTTAAAGCAATACCCGCAGGTTAAAATTGTGCTGAGTTTAACGGATCGGTTTATTGATGTTGTGTCCGAGGGGTTTGATGTCGGTATCCGCATAGCTAAGCTGGAAGACTCTAGTCTGATAGCGCGTAAAATCGCCCCGTGTAAGCAGGTGATTTGTGCTTCCCCCGACTACCTGAAACAAAATGGCACGCCAAAGGTTCCTATTGATTTAGCTATTCATTCATGCCTGACTTACTCAAATAATTTAAAACCTGAAACCTGGGTATTACATGGTCCGGAGGGAAAACAGCTAATTAAAGTGAACGGTTCTGTATGTGCTGATAATGGTGACATCCTGAAAGCAACCGCTATTTCTGGCCTGGGTATTACCTCTTTACCGACTTTCATTGTTGGAGCGGATATTAAATCCGGAAAACTTCAGCAAATTTTGACTGAATACTGCCCCCCTGAAATTTCTATTTATGCGGTTTTTCCTTCGCGTCGATATTTGTCGGCAAAGGTACGAACGTTTGTGGATTTTCTATCTGAATATTTTGGTGATGAACCGGATTGGGATTAGGGGTGGGCTAATCAGTCTGAAAATAAATTGCCTTAACATCTAAAATATCATCGGTTAAAGCTAGTCGTTAAGTTGGCTGTGCTGTTAAGTCTATTGAGTTGTTCGCTACGGGGTGATTGCCGGGAGCCATGAATTTGTTGTATGGCAGAAACCACATTCTTCTACAGTGATTAAATGATCCTGAGGTTTACCAGTTGCTATCACATTGTTGTGACAACTAGAGCAGGCACCGGATACGGTTGAATGGTCAATTTTAGCACCAAGCCAGGTATTCGTATTGAGATGGCAATTATCGCATGAGGCGAGGGTCGTTATATGCTGGGCATGTTTGCCCCTGGCAATAACACCATTATGGCATGACTCACAACTACCAATAACGGCTATGTGATCAACCCTGGGAACATGAGTGAAAGTGATTGTATTATGGCAATCTTCGCAGATAGGGGTGCTTGTGATGTGTGATGCTGATTTACCGATGGCAATAACATTGTTGTGGCAGTTTTGACATGCACCCTGAACATTACTGTGATCATATTTGGCACCGGACCATGTAAATTCTGAGTGGCAATCGTCGCAGAAATTGCTGCTGATAACATGTTGCGGGTGTTTACCTTTAGAACGACTACCATTGTGGCACCGAAAGCATTCCAGGGGAGTGCCTTTAAACTGACCGTTAAAGTGACAATCGGAGCAGTCAACAGACTCGTGCCTGCCTATTAATGGAAAACCGGTTGAAAAGTGATCGAACCCCCTGTCAGTGTCAGGGGTAGTTGCCTGAACCTGAAAGCTTAGGGAAAAACTAAGCAGTAGTAACATTGATGCGAGTATCAGGCGAATAGCTTTCATTTACGTGAGGTTCTAACTTATAAAGAGGCTTAGTTTAGCGTTTAATGCTAATAGCTTTCAAACTTTTTGTACGATAGCGATCGTCGTAGTGTCGATCCCGTCACGTACTGGTTGTTGGGGAAGGCATTGCGCTTGAGGCAGTGCCCTGCATTTCAGGCGCGAAGAAAGAAATAAGATGTATTAGTAATGGTGATGTCACTTCGTTAAATTTAATTTTATTGAGGCGATAACTTTATATGAAACAAATCGCCAATTGCAGCTATAGTTTTCGGGCTATCCCATTCGTATGAGCCACGAACCTTTTCCAGTACGCGGCCATTAGCATCTACCAAAACGGTCAGTGGAATCGTATTAGCCCCTAACATGTTTTCCAGAAACAACTTACTGTCGAGAAAATTTTCAAAGGTAATTTCAGTCTGTTTGATGAAGGCCATCGCCTTATTAGGATAATCATCTACCGAAATGCCGATCAAGTTGAATTCTTTTCCATTATAGCGTTGCGCAAGCCGCTCCAGCGATCCTATCTCAGCCCGACAGGGCCCGCACCAACTGGCCCAGATGTTAATGATCAGCGGTTTGCCCTTGAAATCAGAAAGCTTTTTCGGCTTGCCATTAAGTCCATTCATTGTCGCTGCGCGCAGGTAGCCACCAATTTTGACTTCACCGGGTGTGCCTGCAAATACCGTTGTGGAGAACGTGGAGGCTAGAAAAAAAGTCAGAAGAAAAATTCGCATATATGTATTACCTGTTTGTAGAGCTGCCTTTCTTTAAAGGTAGTAAGGCTACTAAAGTTTTAGGGTTTAAGGTCAATTATTTCATTTTATTAGATTTTGGGTTTACCCCCTTAAGTTCAAAGCGAGGCAAATTTATTGTTAATACCGGGTCAAATTTCGAATAATTATGAATTTTTGTTGAGAAATCGACAAAAAAAGCCAAATAAATGGGATAAAGTTCCCATATTCGCTGGCCAGTGCATTTAATGCACTTATTTATAGGTCATGATTCCTGTGACTTAAAAACTTAAAAAATGATATGAAGGATAAACAGGCGTTGTCATGTCGGCTGCTTAACTCTCAATAGGATCTTTGGTACTTATTTTATGGATGTTCAGAAAATGCTCAGAACCCTGACTAATTATTTATCTATATGTTTGATTGCTGTATTTGTCGCAGGGTGCAGTGCTGGATCTGGAGATCAACCTAAAGATGAAATAACATCACCATCGCCTTTCGCTGCAACTTATAATGAGCTTACCTCCGTACCCGGTCCCATGTCTGGCGTCAGGGTGGGTGAAGTGGCTACGTTAAATGGAAATCAGTCGTCTACCACATCAACCGAACCTTTGAGTTATAGCTGGTCCTTTTCCTATAAGCCGGATGGCAGTAAGGCCGTACTGCAAGGGGAAACGACCGCTACGCCCAGTTTCACCGCCGATGTTCGTGGTGTCTATATGGTACAATTGCTGGTTAGCGCAGAAGGCGTTTCCAGCCTACGCGCAGTTGCGATGGTGGTGGCCACCGGTGAAAGCGAAAGTTTAATCGGCCCGTTTCCCGGGCACCAGGGCATATCATCAAATTGTGTGAGTTGTCACAATGGCATAACCCGTAATAATAAAGGCAATTTTTTACCTCAAAAAGTGCCGGATCATCTGGCCAGCAGTAATATGTGCCAGGCCTGTCATACTCCTCAGGGATACAACATCATCCCCTTTATTGATCATCAGGAAGTCTTTGGAAATTGCAGCGAATGCCACAATGGTGTTATCGCCATTGGTAAATCAGAATTTCATACACCAACGAATGCCGAATGCAGTGACTGCCATAATACCACCCATTTTATAGAGTTAGGGGCTGATGGCAGCTTCGATCATTCGAATATTACCCGGGCATGCTCCGGCTGCCACAATAATACCGTGGCCATCGGTAAGACGCCCACCCTAAACGACACCCCACCAGGCAGCCATCCGCAGACTGACTCTGAATGCGGTTATTGTCATACAACGAGTAGTTTTCTTAATGCCTACCCCGACCATACGGCTGCTGTTGTTACGGATTTCAGCTGTGATTCCTGTCATATCGCTAATGGCTCGGGTTCAGCGAAAGGGCAATCTGTTGGCCATCCGATAACAAATGTCGATTGCAGTAGCTGTCATAGCATCCTGAGTTTCAAAATGCCCGGTGGTATTTTCAATCACGCTTTGCTGGATGCAACGGACCAGTCGTGTGAGTCTTGCCACAACGATAACACGAGTATTAACGCGCTCGCCAAGTCGTCTGCCGTACCGGCTCACCCGGTCACCAACACTGATTGTGGATCGTGCCATAGTACAGATAAATTTAGCCCCGCATTTGCTATTGACCACACCGACCCTGCTGTACTGGCTGTGAGTTGTGACTCCTGTCATGGTGTTACTGCGAGCGACAAGCCTGTTACTACAGCTGTCTACCAACACATACCAACCACCGAGGATTGCAAGGTTTGTCACACACCCGGCACCTTTAAAACCGGCACCTTTAATCACAGCGGCCCGTCTTATACGGGTAGCTGTGACTCTTGCCACAACAACGTGATTGGTGTCGGTAAACTACCGAATCACCTACCGACCGTTCCCAGCGATCAGGATTGCGCTGTTTGCCATAATACGACAAACTTTGCCGGTGCGACGATTCACACCACCAGTGCAGACACAAGTAATTGCCTGACCTGCCATGATGGTAATATCAACAAAGGCAAGCCTTTGGGTCATGTAGTGACAAACGAGAACTGCTCCTCATGCCACTCGACCAGTACCTTTACTACATTCGCGGGTACTTTTGACCATAATCCGAGTATCGTGAGCAGCGATTGTGCATCATGCCATAACACCAGTATTGCTCTGCCTAAAAAGCTTAATCACATTCCGGCAAAAGCTGAATGCAGTGAGTGTCACAGTGACACTACCGTTACCGGCGGTTTTGCATCATCCACATTTATTGATAATGTACATTCAGGTATTACAAGTGGTTGTGAGGGTTGTCACAGTGGTCAATTCACTACGAACTCAAGCAAACTTTATGGAAAACCAGCCAACCATATGCCAACCGCCCAGGATTGTGACGTTTGTCATACGAACGCTTCGTTTATAGCACCCACATTATTTGCGCATGCGGGTATCAGTGGCAATTGTACGTCGTGTCATAATGGAGATTTTGCTGGAATTGGCGCCAGAGGAGTAACACCTACTCATCCTGTCACGACCTCAGATTGTGGGTCGTGCCATGCTATTGGCAACAACTTCACCGATGGTACCTTTGACCATACGGGCATCGTGAGTAATTGCGCATCATGTCACGGTGATACAACTACGGCGACTCCTGTCGGGCCCAAGAAGAATACCGGCCATTTGCCGACCATACAGGATTGCAGTTTCTGTCACGTGGCCGGCACCTTTATACCCGCGGTGTTTGATCATACGGGTATCGTTGATAACTGCATCTCTTGCCATGGAGACACGGCTACGTCAGCGGTAACCAAAAAGAATACTGGTCATGTCACAACTTCGCAGGATTGCTCGGTATGCCATAATACAACCGCTTTTGCAGGTGCCACCTTTGACCATACGGGTATTTCTAATAACTGTGCATCATGCCATGACGGTGCCACCGCCCAGGGAAAAACGCCGCCGCCAAATCATCTGCCAACAACCCAGGATTGCAATGTGTGCCACCAGACCACCGGCTTTATTCCGGGTACGTTTGATCACGCAGGTATCGTAGATAACTGTAGATCCTGTCATGATGGCGCAGTCGCTTTAGGTAAATCAGATACACATCTACAAACAAATCAGGATTGTGGCGTTTGTCATACTGTAAATTCCCCGCTTACCTTTATCGGCGGGGTGTTCGATCATACGGGTGTGGTGAACAATTGTGTATCCTGCCATGACGGCGCTACAGCGACTGGTAAAGATGCCAAGATCAATCCCGCCCACATTCCCACTTCGCTGGATTGTAGCTCCTGTCATACAACGGCGACCTTCCTGGGAGGCACATGGGTTCACGATGCTGGCACGGTTAATAACTGTGATAGCTGTCATGTGAATGGTGGCGCTGCGAAGCGCTTCAAACTCCCGGGGCACTTAAGTACGACTGAACAATGTGATGTGTGTCATACAACTCAAGGCTGGGCACCGACCAACTTTAGACACAGTACACAGGGTAACTACCCGGGTGATCACAGAAGAGATCCTGGTTGTACGGGTTGTCACAAAGGAACAATTGGGTCGGGTATCAATAGTGGTAATTACCCTAATCAATTAAGATACGCACCATCTTGTGCGGGCTGTCATGCGGGTGATTTTAAAAGAAAAGGTGATCACATTGGCGGAGAAAATGGCACGATTGAACAGAACAAAAATTGTGCCGGCAGTGGTTGTCATCGAGTAAGCTCCAGTGAGTTTTGATTGATAGTCGTGAGGGCGTGGATTTCTTCAATTTATCGAAGTTCAAGGTTACAAGCTGTTTTCCACTAATGGCAGTTCCAGCGCATCCATGCGTCCACTGCATTAACACCTCCACTCCATGTACGTCAATGCGACTCTACGCAAATGTTGTTTGGTTGTAGTGCGCCGCAGGCGCACTACAACCAAATAAAGTTTTTGTTTTTATTAGCGTGTTTTGCGTTCATTAGCGGAAAACAGCTTTTGCTTTTAGAAGTCTGCTGAAGCGCACCCTGTCAGGGAGTATCTCCATTGGGGATAGACCGCTGCTTTTTAGCGCTCTGTCCCCTAGGCCTGTACCATCAGAGTGGACGGTGTAGGTGTCCGACTCCGTAAAGCTCTTGATGACATCACAACAGGGGACGGAGCGCAAAAAGCAGCGGTCTACTCTGTTCCAACAGACAATATCGTTCTGTCAATTCTATGCAATTTACTTTTCCCCAAGCAACGCAAGCATGTGCAATAAAATAGCAGCTGTCTTTCCCCGATGGAGGTGTTTCACCGCAATATTTACATTCGGCAGTAATTTAATCTGATTTATGTTCGCTTCTGGCGAATAGTGAACAACAGATTCTTCTATAGCATCCATTTATTACAGGCAAAAAAAACCCGGCTCAATGAGCCGGGTTTTTTACTGGAAATACTTAAGTAAATTTACTTACGTACGCCAGGGCCGTTCATAGTCAAGCCGTTGCTCATGAAAGTATGGAAATACTCAAGTGAGCGGTACTCTTCGCTTTGCGCCTTAAATGGCTTAGCACGTACCTGCTTGTTACAACCGCCGTAACGTCGATGCATTGTACCCATGCCGTCACCTGAAGCACTCGCCAGAGACCACTTGTTACGATATACAGGGAAGTGTGAAGTTTGACCCAGAGCAGGGCTCAGGATATCTGCACGAATTTTGTTACCTGCATTGTAGAAATGGCAATCAGCACATGACATATTCAACTGGCCGCGCTTGGCATAGAAGTGCTTCTTACCACGCTCATACCAGGCGATAGACTCAGGTGTGTCAACAATTTTTACATTGCCTTTTTTACCACGTGATTTGTAAGCAATGTAAGCTGACAGGTGAGCCATCTTACCTTTTTTCCATTTCAGTGGTTTTTCACCGTTTAGCTTACGACATTCATTGATGGCCAGCTCAAGCGTTACAACTTCACCGCGCTTCTTGCTGAAGAACGGGTAGTTTTGCTTGATACCTTTGTTAGCTTTAGTGAAGCAGCTAGCATAAGTTTTGCCATTTTTGAATGGTTTGTTGAACAGGTCTTCACCCTTATCAACATAGATTTCGTAAGGAGGAAATTCCTCAAAAGCTTCCCATTGATCACGAGATGCCTTATCTATAGAATAAACACCATTAGTGAAGTCCTGTAATGGAACTGACGGAAATTTTTCAGTAAAGTATTTTCTGAAATCTTTCAGGTCCTGGTCTGGGTTTGCAGCTATACCAGCAAGAGGGGCAATTAGCATGCAAAGCGCAGATACAATAACTGCAACTTTTTTCATAATTTTTACCTTGTTGTTATGTTCTGAGGTTAGATTAAGTTAAGAAGCTTACTTAATTTTAGCTTCTACTGAATCACTAGCGCCTTTATTATCCACCCAGCTCATTTTTAGTGTATCACCAGCTTTGGCACCACTAAATTTGAAAGATAGGTATGGGTTTTTGGAGATAGCAGTACCCCAGTCAGCACTCAGTACAGTGTTGCCATTGTGGCTACACGTAACTTCCTGAATAAAGTGAGCAGGAAACTTTTTACCTGTTTTTTTGTTTTTACGCATACCGGTTTCCATAGCATGACTGATCAGTGCTTTAACCACTGTTGTGCCATCTTTAACCTTAGCGCGTACTTTAATTGATTTAGCCATTATTTAATTCCTCTAAGATAGTACTTTCAGGGATATCCCCGTCAGTATTAGCCGCCGCAGCCGCCGATAGTTACTTTAACTTCTTTTTTAGTGCTGAATAGTTTGCCGTTAGCTTTAACAACAACTACCAGGTCAGATGTTTTACTCATTTTCACACGAGTTGAAACAAAGCCTTCAGCACCTTTGCCCATATTGAATGTGGCAGTTAAAGGCGTTGGGTTCTTAGAAATAAGCAGGGTAATTGATTCTGTACCCGCAATTTTGCTTGTAACAGTGATGGGTACAACTGCACCATTTTCTGCAATTTCAGGTGCTTTTAGCATTATGTCTGAGCTTGCCGTTGTATCGCTGCTACCAAGTGCGCCTTTAATAGCCTCATTAGTATCAGTTGCAGCAAATGCAGCTTTAGGCCATGCGGCCATAACAGCGCGAGGAGTAATAAGACCTGCACTCACAGCTACGCCAAATGCGCCGGCTGCTGCAGAGCTCTTAATAAAAGATCTACGATTTGTGTTCATTAGTTTTACCTTAAATTTTTATAACGAGTATATAAACTCAACAATTTTGTCTATTTCTTTGCCACTTAAAACTTCGTGGGGGCCGAATG
>Ga0316205_10000185_pt1 | contig 131413 bp, 112 predicted proteins | sample 3monthpyrite_MG_FD_204941 | JGI IMG/M metagenome (GOLD analysis project Ga0316205, IMG submission 204941) | Microbial mat bacterial communities from mineral coupon in-situ incubated in ocean water Damariscotta River, Maine, United States -... | ecosystem: Environmental > Aquatic > Marine >...
AAGCTAATTATTTATTAGTTTAATTTGCAGAAGAATCTGTTTAAGGTAAAAGAAAATGCGTCATCGTCATTCAGGTCGTCAATTAAATAGAAACAGTAGCCACCGTAAAGCTATGTTTCAAAATATGGTTAATTCATTATTCAAACATGAATTAATTAAAACTACTTTGCCAAAAGCGAAAGAGTTACGTCGTTTTGCTGAGCCTTTGATTACATTGGGTAAAGAAGATAGCGTTGCAAATCGTCGTTTAGCATTCAGCCGAATGCGTGATAAAGATATGGTTGGTAAATTATTTACAGATCTATCTCCTCGATATAAAGAGCGTCCTGGTGGCTACTTACGTATTATGAAGTGCGGTTTCCGTCCTGGTGATGCTGCACCAATGGCTTATGTTGAATTGGTTGATCGCCCAGAACTAGCTGAAGATGCTGTTGAAGTAGAATAACTTTAACTTCATTGAATAAAAAAGCCGGACTTGTTCCGGCTTTTTTGTGTGTGAAATAAATGTAAATATTCGTTACAGTTATTTAATTGAATATTTCTAAATTAAAAATATCGCCTAGTGTGTTTCGAATTTCACGAATGCTTAAATGCCTGTTCTCATATAAAGAGTCCCATCTGATGCATTCTAATGTTCTAACATCAGGTTCTATAGATGAATGTATATAATAGTAACTAACCAGACCTGTTATTAACGGTCCAGCAGAGCTTACTGAGATGTTATTAGATGCAATTTGAATAAAGCGCTGCGCATATTCTTCATCATCAATAACGTTTTGAATGATAAAAACAGCTGGAGAAATAACCCTGTCTTTTTCGGTTATGGTGTTCATCGTTAAGCTGCAGTGAGCGTAATAAATATTCAAGCTGCTTTCATCTATAACGAAACCATTTTGAAAAAATGTTCGTCCAGTATTCGCTTTAATGGTTATTGGCTTATTTAGAGTAAAACTGGAACCGACAGATATTGAATATTTATAGTCATTCTCATTTTTAATGAATTGTTGAGAGCAAGATGAAATTAACAGTAATGATAAAGGCCATAAATTAAACAGTTTCATCACAGTAATACTGGCTATCTTTTGGCTTTATTAAGTATCGATTTTAAATATTGGCCTGTGAAAGAGCCGGGAGATTCGCAAACCTCTTCAGGAGTTCCTTGAGCAATTATTTCACCGCCACCAGTACCGCCTTCCGGTCCAAGATCTATAATCCAGTCAGCTGTTTTAATAATATCTAAATTATGTTCAATAATAATAATAGTATTACCATGGTCACGTAATCTAACGAGAACCTGTAACAACTGTTCTACATCGTGAAAATGTAATCCAGTAGTTGGTTCATCTAGTATGTAAATGGTATTACCTGTGTCTCGTTTAGATAGTTCACGTGCAAGTTTTATTCGCTGAGCTTCTCCTCCAGATAAGGTCGTGGCTCTTTGGCCAAGAGTTATATATGAAAGACCAACATCCATTAGGGTTTGTAATTTTCTATGAATGACAGGTACTGCTTTAAAGAAAACTACCGCGTCTTCAATTGTCATTGCTAAAACTTCATTAATGCTTTTGCCTTTGTATTTAATATCGAGTGTTTCTCGATTATAACGTTTGCTTTTGCAAACATCACAAGGCACATAAATGTCGGGTAAAAAATGCATCTCTACTTTAATAACACCATCGCCCTGACAGGCTTCGCAGCGGCCGCCTTTAACATTAAAACTAAAACGACCTGGTTTATAACCGCGTGAACGTGCTTCCTGTGTTCCTGCAAATAATTCACGAATAGGTGTAAATAAACCAGTGTAAGTTGCAGGATTAGATCGGGGGGTTCTTCCAATGGGGGCCTGGTCAATATCCACAACTTTATCGAACTGGTCTAAGCCTTCGTGGCTAATGTAATTTGCGGGTATTACTGAGGATCTGTTTATTTCACGAGCTAACAGCTTGTATAAAGTGTCATTTATTAAAGTTGATTTCCCTGATCCGGATACGCCTGTGACGCAGGTCATTAAACCTACCGGAATTTCTACATCAACCTCTTTTAAATTGTTGCTGCTTGCACCGGAAATTTTTAGAACTTTACCTGAGTGCGGAATTCTTTTCTTGGGTATTGTGATTTCAAGCGCACCGGATAAATATCGTCCAGTTAATGATTTGGGATTAGACATGACCTCTTTGGGTGTGCCTGAAGCCACTACATGGCCACCATGTACACCAGCCCCCGGCCCGATATCAATGACGTGATCGGCATTTAAGATTGCATCTTCATCGTGTTCAACGACAATTACGGTATTACCCAGGTCACGTAAATGAATCAGGGTTGAAAGTAATCGGTCGTTGTCTCGTTGATGTAATCCAATAGAAGGTTCATCAAGTATATACATAACACCAACAAGACCAGCGCCTATCTGGCTTGCCAGTCTAATGCGTTGAGCTTCACCACCAGATAAGGTGTCAGAGCTTCTATCTAAAGATAAATAGTTTAAACCTACATTTACCAGAAACTGCAAACGAGATGATATTTCTTTTACTATTTTTTCTGCTATTTCGCCTTTGTTGCCTTCTAGTTCTAATGACTGAAAAAAATTAAGGCAATCTAAGATTGATAAATGAGTGATTTGAGGAAGCGTTCGGTTACTTATAAAAACGTGCCGTGCACCTTTATTGAGTCGCTGTCCATTACAGCTTGGGCACGCTCGGTCAGTAAAGTATTTAGTCATTTCATCACGTACAGCAGATGAATCTGTTTCTTTAAAACGGCGTTGCATATTTGGAATGATGCCTTCGAAGGGGTGGGTTTTAGTTTTCATACCACCTTTAGCTGAAGGATAGCTAAAATCGATATCTTCTTCACCACTACCGAATAAGATTATCTGCTGAATTTGTTCATCTAATTCGTTAAACGGGGTGTCGAGCTCAAATTTGAAATGTTTTTCAAGGCTTTCTAACATTCCGTTATACCAGGCATTACGCCGATCCCAGCCGCGTACTGCACCACCGGGTAAACTTAAAGAAGGGTTGCTCACTACAAGAACAGGGTCTATATGTTGTATATGTCCAAGGCCATCACATTCACTACACGCACCAGCCGGATTATTAAAAGAAAATAAACGGGGCTCTAACTCACTTAAGCTATAACCACATTGAGGACAGGCGAAACGTGAAGAAAAAACGATATCTTCTTTAGATGAGTCTTTTTGTTCATCCATATAAGCAATACGAGCTATGCCATCGGTCAGGTTTATAGCTGTTTCGAAAGATTCTGCCAGGCGTAGTTCTAAATCTTCACGTACCTTAAATCGATCTACTACTACTTCAATTGTGTGTTTTAAATTCTTTTCTAATTCGGGGGCTTCGTCAATTTCTATAATCTTGCCGTCTATACGAGCGCGTATAAAACCCTGGCGTTTTAAGTCATCAAGCAGTTCTTTGTGTTCACCCTTGCGATCCTGAATTATTGGTGCAAGAAGCATAAGTTTGGTTTCAGATGGTAGAGCGATTACATGGTCAACCATTTGCGAAATGGTTTGAGCTGCGAGTGCCACATCATGTTCGGGGCACTTTGGTGTGCCAGCACGGGCAAACAGGAGGCGCAAGTAATCATAAATTTCGGTGACTGTACCAACAGTAGAGCGAGGGTTATGTGACGTTGTTTTCTGCTCGATAGATATAGCTGGTGACAAGCCTTCTATATGATCTATATCGGGTTTTTCCATTATCGATAAAAACTGACGAGCATATGCTGAAAGGGACTCTACATAACGACGCTGACCCTCTGCAAAAATAGTATCAAATGCCAAAGACGATTTTCCAGAGCCGGATAATCCGGTAATAACAACCAGTTTATCTCTGGGTATATCTAGATCAATATTTTTCAGGTTATGTGTGCGTGCGCCGCGTATCTGGATCTCGGTAATCATGAAAGCTAGGGCCGTTTTATATGCTGCAAAGTAACGCGCTAGCATACCATATTCTGTGATATTAGAGTCCAAAGTCTATAGATAAAAGTATTTGCTATGGCCTTGGCAGGTATTTAAACGAGTTATTTAAACGAGCTATATAGATGGGAGTTAATATCGCAGAAAAGTTAGAAAAGTACTTATAAGTGAGCTTTTGACCTATATCAATCACTGAAAATCTAAACGGATTACAGTATATCTAACAGATACATATTTAGAATGGAACTTAGTATATTCGGATCTGGTTTAGGCCTGGATTTATAGTCATTAATATCTGTTCTGTTAATTATTAATCGATAAAATGAGGAAAAGCGCATGAAAAAACTAAAATTAATTACAATTGCAGCAGCATTAGCCATAGCTTCAACTACAGCAAGTGCCTGGTGGGGGCCGTTCGGTAATAATGGTTATAACAATAACGGTTATAACAATAACTATAACGGTTATAACAACGGTTACGGAAATGGTGCCGGTGATATGATGGGTGATGGTAATTTTGGCTTTAATATGAGCGGTAGCGGTCGTGGTAACGGTCAGGGTTATGGAAATGGTTACAACGGTTATAACGGTCAGAATAATTATAACGGTTATAACGGTTATAATGGATACAATGGTTATGCTCCTTATGGTCGTGGTCCAGCGCCTTATGGTTATGCTCCAGCACCATATGGTTATGCACCGGCACCGGCTCCAGTAGCGCCACCGGCGCCTTAGAGGCAAACAAGGTATCTCTAATTAAAAAGCTGACCCATGTCTGGTCAGCTTTTTTTGGTAAAAACTCAGATTTAATTCTCGATTCTCTATCCTTCATTCGAAGACACTCACGTCGGTAAGTCAGATAGCAACAAAGCGGGCTTTTTAAGGTATGATATCGGCTTTTAAATAATCGATATTCAGGATTTGTAGACGTTAATGCGTGATAACCCTCAGCAGACAGGTGAACAGGCGAGCTGGAGCCCACTAGAAAAACGCGCAGGATTCTCACTGGCGACCATCTATGCGGTACGCATGTTAGGCCTGTTTATGATACTGCCCGTATTCTCACTATATGCGGACCAATTTGAAGGCTCAACCCCTTTACTGGTAGGCCTGGCATTGGGTATATATGGTTTAACCCAGGCCTTATTACAAATTCCCTATGGCATGTTGTCTGATCGTTTCGGACGTAAACCAATGATTACAATAGGTTTACTGGTTTTTGCAGCGGGTAGCTTGTTAGCAGCTGATGCGAGCACTATTTATGATGTCATTATCGGCCGGGCTTTACAGGGAAGCGGAGCGGTAGCGGCCGTTCTTATGGCGCTTGCGGCTGATTTATCACGGGAAGAACATCGTTTGAAAATGATGGGTTTTATTGGCGTTAGTATTGGTTTTGCTTTCGCTATTGCTATGGTTGCCGGGCCTGTTCTTAATCAAATTGTAGGCTTGTCGGGAATATTCATTGTAACCGCGATACTGGCCATATTTGCACTGATTATATTGTTTGTCTGGGTACCCAACCCAAAAGAAAGCATTTTCCACAGGGATACACAGGCTAATCCAACGTTGTTTAAAACTGTTTTAGCGGATACGCAGTTATTACGCCTGGACTTTGGTATTTTAATTTTACATATGGTGTTAATGGCGACCTTTGTATCATTTCCATTAGTGCTACAGAATGAGGCGGGTCTGGCTTCAGTGGATCACTGGAAACTTTATTTACCAGTCTTTTTGCTGAGTGTTGCCATTATGGTGCCATTTATTATTATTGCGGAAACCCGGCGCCGTATGAAGCAGGTCTTTGTTGGTGCTATCGGTGTGTTGGCAGTTGCAGAGCTCAACCTGTTTTTTGGAGGCAGCTCTATCTGGCATTTAGCATTGACTATGGTTGTATTTTTTAGTGCTTTTAATTTGCTTGAAGCTAGCTTGCCGTCACTGGTTTCGAAAATGTCACCAGCGGATCGTAAGGGCACGGCAATGGGAATGTATTCTTCAAGCCAGTTCATGGGAGCCTTTCTCGGAGGTGTGTTAGGTGGGCTTTCGTTTGAATATGCAGGTGCTCAGGGTGTTTATCTGATGTGTAGCTTTGCCTTATTGGTATGGTTGCTGTTAGCCTATACGATGAAAAACCCGAGATATGTGAGCACATATCTTTTAAAAATCGGTAAAATAGAGCCGTCAAAAGTAAATCAGATGGTCTCAGCTTTAGTCTCTGTGCAAGGTGTGGCTGAAGCGGCAATTCAGCCAGAAGAGGGTATTGCATACCTTAAAGTGGAGTTGCATGCGTTGGATAAAACGGCGTTACTGAAGTACTCAATTAACGAAACATAAGCATAAGATTGCAGTTAGTAACTGCAGTGTTATATGTAAAATCATAGATAATATAGGGCGAAAACATGGCAAGAGGCATAAATAAAGTAATTCTGGTGGGTACTTGTGGTAAAGACCCTGAAACCCGTTATATGCCTTCCGGCGGTGCAGTAACATCAATTAGTGTTGCTACCAATGAAAGCTGGAAAGATAAAAAAACAGGTGAAAAGCAGGAGCGTACTGAGTGGCACAATATCACCTTTTTTAACCGTCTTGGTGAAATAGCTGGCGAGTATTTAAAGAAAGGTCAGCAGGTATATATTGAAGGTAGTTTACGTACTGAGAAGTGGCAGGATAAAAGTGGTAATGATCGATACACTACTAAGATCATTGCTAATGAAATGCAAATGTTAGGTGGTCGCTCGGGTGGCGGTGGTGATTTTGCACCACAACAACAGTCTCAACCTCAGCCGGCGAACGAGCCCGCTCCGATGGCACCAGTTGATGATAGTTTTGATGATGATATTCCATTCTAAGAAATATCATCCAGGAATAACCATTCAGGAATAACCATTCAGGAATAACTATTCAGGAATAACTATTCAGGAATAACTATCCAGGCTAATTTTAAAAACGATTTATTGTTTTTTGAATACCGGACCTGGTCTTAAAAGCTCTGATTTTCAGAGCTTTTTTTATGTCTATAAAATTATTTTTGGTTTGTTATTTAGTAATAAAAAAAACCATGAAAATAAGTCAGTGAGCCACTAGATAAACAGAGTTTTTTCAGCTAAATATATTATACGCACTCGAGGAAATTTAATGGCAGCGGTGGGTTTTTATACCACAGTTTCATGTCTCCCTATCGTACTGGTTGGTTTGAAGAGTGCGGGCCCACATTGGAAGTGCATCCTGTTATTGTCTTGAAACTAATAAAATGATTTATCTCGATCGTTATAACTTAATTAAACTGCCAGGGGTAACATTATGAACAGTCTTGAAATAGAGGGAAATATCATAGAACTTAGAGCTGATGGTTGCCTGCAAAATATGAATGACTGGACACCAGATTTAGCTGAATCCATGGCTTTAGTTGATGGTTTAGTTTTAACCGAGCAGCACTGGGACGTGCTGAATATCATGCGGGAATATTACAAAGAATATAATACCACCCCGATATTAAAGTTGTTGCGTCGAGAAGTTTCTAAACAATACGGAAAAGAACGAGCAACTACCGAGGTTTTAGATGCCCTGTTCCCCCATGGTGTACAAAAACAGGCTAGTCGTTTGGCAGGCGTGCCTTTGGCACAATTAGATGCAGAATTAGATCAGTCTCAAAGAATGCAATCGGTAGTTAGTCGATCATCGATAAATAAAGCTAAGGTTAATCACTATAATGATCAGTTCGATTTTAATGGTAAGTCAATCAAGGTTTATGCTTCCGGTAACCTGGTAAACCTTGAAGACTGGAATGAGGCGTTAGCCGATGTTCTGGCAAAAAAAGAAGATATTCAGTTAACCGATGAGCACTGGACGGTTATTAACTTTTTACGCAAGTTTTATTTTCAGTATGGGGTGACCCCTATGGTGAAAGTATTAATACGTCACATGACGGAAGAACTGGGTAAAGAAAGTGCAAATCGACAACATATGTATCAGTTGTTTCCTGCTGGGCCAGCAAAGCAGGGCTCGCGCATTGCCGGTTTGCCATCACCGCAGGGCTGTATTGACGATTAGCTCCCGGGTGCCTGTTTACATGGGTAATTTTGTGCAATATGTATGATGATGCTTTATACAGGCCGCCTCAACCAGGGCGGTTTTTTATGGTCATCAAAAACGAACAATCAAGCTGTTACCCTGTATTTTGTTAAATGTCAGTGAATTACCGTCAGGGCGCGTTTGCATTCACCTGTTCAACAGTTAGAATACGTTGAGATAATGAATATTGATTAAGAATTAAGGAATTATGAAAATATGTGTGGAATTGTAGGAGCGGTAGCCGAGCGTAATGTGACCCCCATTTTATTAGAAGGTCTACGACGTCTGGAATACAGGGGGTACGATTCAGCGGGTATTGCAGTTATAAATGATGAGAGCCGCCTTGATCGAGTACGCCGTGTCGGTAAGGTCGAAAATTTATCTGAATCACTTAAAGAACATCCATTAAAAGGTTTTTTAGGTATTGCTCATACTCGTTGGGCGACTCATGGTGAGCCATCTGAGCCCAATGCCCATCCCCATATCTGTAATAATTCAGTTGCTGTTGTACATAATGGCATTATTGAAAATCATGGTGAATTACGAGAGAAGCAAAAAGCCAATGGTTATACCTTTACCTCAGAAACTGATACTGAAGTGGTTGTGCATCAGGTTGAGCTTTATAAAAAAGCCGGTGATGACTTATTGCTGGCAGTAAAAAAAGCCACCGAAGACTTTGAAGGCGCTTATGCTTTAGGTGTGATTTCAATTGATGAGCCAGAACGTTTGATAACCACTCGCAGTGGTAGTCCATTAGTTATTGGTGTTGGTTTTGGTGAATACTTTATCGCTTCAGACGTGGCTGCTCTGTTACCAGTTACGCAACGTTTTATATTTTTAGAAGAAGGTGATATTGCCGATATCACAAAAGATAGTCTGGTTATTTATGATAAAAATGACCAACAGGTTGAACGGGAGATCAGCACATCTGAGTTAAGTGTTGATGCGGTCAGCCGTGGTGAATTCCGCCATTACATGATGAAAGAAATTCATGAGCAACCGGTTGTGCTAGGTGAGGTATTAGAAGGACGTGTTTATGATGGTAAAGTTTTAGACACAGCCTTTGGTGCAGGTGCAGAAGAAATTTTTGATAATGTAAAACGGGTGCAAATTATTGCCTGTGGAACATCATTTCATGCGGGTATGGTGGCACGTTACTGGTTAGAGTCTCTGGCGGGGATTCCCTGTAATGTAGAAGTTGCATCAGAATTTCGTTATAGAGATCCAGTGGTATCTGACGACACTCTGATAGTAACCATTTCCCAGTCTGGGGAAACCGCAGATACACTGGCGGCATTACGTAATCTTCAGGAAAAATCAAAGCATTCACTGGCTATTTGTAATGTGCCGGAAAGTTCCCTGGTGCGTGAGTCGAAATTAGTTTTAATGACTCGAGCTGGTCCGGAAATTGGTGTTGCTTCAACCAAGGCATTTACAACCCAGTTAGTCTGTCTGATGTTGATGACACTCGCTTTAGGAAAACGTCACGGTTTAGCTGAAGAGAAAGAAAAACAGCTAATTGAAGACTTAATTGGGCTGCCTTCTATTATTGAAGGCGTACTTGAGAGTAACCATATCGAAGACTGGGCAGATGAATTTAAAGACACATTAAATTCTATTTTCCTTGGGCGTGGTGTTCAATACCCAATAGCAATGGAAGGTGCGTTAAAGCTAAAAGAAATTTCCTATATACATGCAGAGGCCTATGCAGCTGGTGAATTGAAACATGGGCCGCTGGCACTGGTCGACCCGGAAATGCCGATAATTGCAGTTGCACCTAAAGATGGAATGGAAGACAAATTAAAGTCTAATTTGATGGAAGTGCTGGCACGTAACGGTGAGGTTTATCTGTTTGCGGATGAAAGGCTGGATATGAGTGATATGGGTGATATGTGCCATGTTATGACGGTTCCAGCAGTTGAACCGGAAGTAGCGCCTATTTTATATGCAATTCCAATGCAGTTGTTCTCGTACTTTGTCGCTGTAAGAAAAGGTACAGATGTGGACCAACCAAGAAACCTGGCTAAATCGGTTACAGTTGAATAAGTGTATTTTGCTTTAGCTGTTATTCCAAACAAATATAGTCGAAAACTAATAGAAGGTGAATTAGTGATATCGTATAAGTGTAATTTTGCATTCGATATTGCTAATATTCTGCTTACACCACAAAGGCGACGTTGGAGATGTATCGCTAATGGTGAAAATTTGGTCATAAGCGGACCTTCGTATTAGGTTGCAGTAATCGTGCTCTGTTTTCGATTGTTAAAATTCCCACAACAATCCAGAGCTCCATTACTATTAGTTCTTTAATTTGCTTATTGCAAACCCTCAGGATTCAATTCATCCGGAACAAATTCGAGAATATCACCTGGCTGACATTCCAAAATCTGACAAATTTTCTCCAGTGTAGAGAATCGTACGCCCTTAACTTTACCCGTGCGCAGCAGTGATAAGTTCTGTTCGGTAATACCAATTTCAGAGGCAAGTTCTTTGCCGCGAATTTTACGTTTAGCCAGCATTACATCCAGGTTAACAATAATAGGCATTAAGATCCCCTATATGAACTGCTTGTTTTCGCTTTCGAGCTTGCAGCCTCTAACTAATAGATCACTCATTACCCAGAGTATCATGGCCAGTGCGATTACTTTAATCCCATCACTCCCAAAGGAAACAGAGAGTATTTTTTGGCCAGCAGGGTGATTCATTGATAACAACACACTGGAAATAGAGAGGTACAAGGGCTTGGCTAGTGCCTGTGCAAACAGCAAGATTGAAAACAGTCGTAGATCGCGGCTATTGCTGTGATTAAAGAGCTGTCCTTTCGCGAAGTTGGAGAACGCGCGGCGTAAAAAGTAGAGGCCAGCCAAACCGGTGGCAACATAAAGGACGGTCAACAGCCAAAAGCTGTACCACTGAATGTCGGAGACGGTCTGCCATTGTATCGGCAGGCCTAAGTTGCTTCTGGCCGTGGCGACAAATAGCTCAATATTGATCAGTAAATACAGGGCGATAAAGGGGACCGTAATAAGTAGAACCATGCAGCCCAGGGCGATTAACTGAGAAAATTGTCGAGTCATATAAACTCCATTTGACATAGTTGTTTTAAGGCAATATATTATTGTTTTACAGTGATTAAATCAAGAGAATTATACTCATGAATGTTCGTTTGCTCGCAACTAGCCTTATTACCTTGTTATTAGCTCTGCACGCGCCCGGCACTACCGCACTGACGATGAAGCAGGTTTCTGACATCTGTCATTCATCTTCCGGCGAATGCAGTGATCATCCGATTATCCGGGCTTACATTGGCGGAGCTCTAGACCTGCTAGCGACACTCGACGAACAGACGAATTATCTGGGAAAAGTGTATTGTAAGAAGCCAAAAGAGTTATTTGATGTGCCGGTTATTATTCGCTTCATGGAGCGACGGAGTGAGCAATACGCCACGGACAATGCAATGCTAGTGTTAGTGCGTTACTTTGAAAAACATGGTGGCTGTCAGCCATGAGTAAAACGCATCGGACAAACATCGGATGTATGCATTAGTAAACCCAGGATAAAACAATGAAAGTGAAACTCATATTTTTAATTTTTCTCATTATAGCTGGTTGTTCGAGCAGAGGAGCCTATGAAGGTATTCAGGCTGGCAACAAATCCGAGTGCTTAACATTACCACTATCTGAGTATGGCGAGTGTATGAAAAATGCCAATAAATCATATGATGAATATGAGCGCGAGCGAAAAGAAGCAATAGTTCAGTAATTTTTTGGTTACATATTTAGCCTCTTGGTAATAGCTTATAGGTATAACAATACACTTTCGAGTTCCGCTGAGTTATGTTCATATCATCCGTCAGGATTTATAAAGGAAGTATCATAGTGCTCTGTGTTGATATAAACCGGTCAAGGTAATGATGGAGAAGCCTGCATGAAAGCAGTTGTATATGAAAAGTATGGTTCTCCTGATGTCCTCGAATTAAAAGAGCTAGAGAAGCCAACGCCTAAAGACAATGAAGTACTAATAAAAGTCTATGCGGCATCTATCAATTCATGGGACTGGGACATGTTAACCGGTGTACCGTATGAGTATCGATTTCTAAGCGGGTTACTAAAACCAGAAAAAACTAAAATACTTGGCTGTGACATAGCCGGGCGTGTTGAAATGGTTGGGAATGATGTTAAGAAATTAAAATCAGGTGATGAAGTATTCGGTGATCTGAGTGATGGTGGTTGGGGCGGTTTTGCCGAGTATGTATGTGCACGTGAAAGTGAATTAACACTTAAACCTGCTAGTATGTCATTTGAAGAAGCAGCAGCTACACCTCAAGCTGGTCTTCTCGCACTGCAGGCATTTCAACAAAAAAATGAGATTAAACAGGGCGATAATATTTTAATTAATGGTGGTTGTGGAGGGGTTGGTACATTTGCCATTCAGATTGCGAAAACATTTAGCGATAAAATAACAGCCGTAGATAGCACAGAGAAATTAGATACAATGTGCTCTCTTGGTGCGAACCATGTTATTGATTACACAAAAGAAGATTTCACTAGAAATGAAATGCATTATGATCTAATTATTGATGTCAAATCAGATCGTTCTATTTTCGACTATAAGCGCGCATTAAATTCAAATGGTGTTTATGCAACTGTTGGAGGTAAAACGTCTACAATATTACAGCTTGCGCTTCTTGGTCCACTGATTAAAAAGAAAGAAAATAAAGTACTGACTTTAGTAATGCATAAGCCAAACAAAGATCTAAGCATTATGGGTGAATTTTTTGAATCTGGTAAAGTAAAACCTGTTATCGATAGATGTTTCCCGTTAAGTGAAACTGCTGAGGCTTTCTGGTATTTTGGAGAAGGGCGTTTTAAAGGAAAAGTGATAATAACTTTGGATCATAATGAATAACCCTAACAATGTAAATTCACTTTTAACTGCCGGTGATTTGTGGAGTTTTAGTGTGAATGTCCGCTTTTCCATCTCCGCTTTTCCATAGATTTTAGTGTCAGAAAAAAACTGACTAATGTCGCTTAATGATTGACAGGAGATCTACTGTGACACTACGGTTAAGGTCTGCTTTAGTTTTCGACATTAGTATATGTGTTAGAAACAGGCACGCTCTGTAAACAGGCAAAAATTGGTAGTATCTGGTTTTCGACTTTATTAGGTTAGAATAGTTATACCAAACAAATATAGTCGGAACTAATAGAAGGTGAATTAGTGATATCGTTTAAGTGTAAGTTTGCATTCGATATTGCGAATATTCTGCTTTCATCACAAAGTGGGCACTTAATCATTCACAAAAACACATGTCGTAAAACATTACAAAACAATTAATTTTTCCAAGTTTTTTAACACTTTACCTATAACCCGTTCGAGTCATACATATTTTTAAGAGACTGTATGTAAGCGAATAATTTCAATTGGTATGAATCATGCTAGTATGGATGGAAATGAATGAGATTAATGAATGTGTAAAGGAAAGCAATAAATGAAATTTTGGAAATTAGCATCAGTGGCAATAGTTCTAGTTTTAACAACATCTGCAAATGCGGCATTAATAGATAATGGGACTTACACTACTGATACAGTCTCCGGCTTAGACTGGATGGATCTTACAGAGACCACGGGCTTATCTTATAATTATGTTTTCTCTCAGCTAGAGTCCGAAGGACAATTTGATGGCTGGCGTTATGCTACCAGTGAAGATGTTATTAATCTTATTAATAATACTGGTGGTGCTGGACCATATAATGGGTTTTCAACACTAAACATTGGAGTTGTTGAGCCTCTATTAGATCTATGGGGCTACACCTATGCCACCAACAGAGCTTTAGCTATGACCAGAGACCCACAAGAATTTGGGCCTTATGAATTTTATAATAGTGTATTTTATTTGTATCCAGGAACAGAAAACTCTGGTGACTTTATAGACTTAACATGGGGCGCGCGAGTACCCGATGTGGGAAGTCCAGCTCATGGATCTGCTTTAATACGTACAGCAAGCCCTGTCCCCGCACCTGCAGCAGTATGGTTATTCGGATCAGGCCTTATCGGTTTAGTTGGTTTTGCTAAACGCAAGAAAGCTTAATCACTGAAATATTAAGCAATGGTGGCTCCTGCGGGAGCCATTTTTGATTGCGTTACCGTCCGCTCCTGGCTGGTAACAGCCCCCCAAATAATTATGTTTAATGTCAGTTTTGAACTTTCAACTATATTTGGTAAGAATACTGAAGGGTGGCCTAATGGGTCGCTTTTTTTTTGTCGCTTTAAAAGATATGCGAGTCAAAGTTTCGCGTTATTTCGCGTGTTAAATATTGATAAATAAACTCAGGTTATTCAAATAATAAGCTATTCTTGTAATTGATGTTATCGACATTTCTAGTGAGCTAAAATCTATGAGTTACTCTGCCTGGCTTAAGAACACAAAACTATCTAAAGACATTGTGCCTCTGGTGGCAATTGTATTTATTAGTTATGTGTTTTTAATGATGTTTATATTGCATACCTATACCAGTTATTTAGCTGATTTAGAACAGGTTGTTATTAAGCAGGCTAAAGAAGGGCGCAAAATGGAGCTTAACAGTGAGTTAATGGAACTGGCTCGATCACGAACTCGTCTTACATCAAAAGTAATCGATATGGATGACGTATTTGAACAAGATGAGGCAAAAATGCAATTAGACGTATATGCCTCACAATTTTCTCGTAGTAGATCTGAATTTCTTTCTCTTGAACAGTCGAATTTTGAAAAAGAAATTATTAATAAACAAAATGAAATCGTGAATATTATATTACCAGCTCAACGAGAAGCTGTTGAACTGGCAATGAGTGATGAAAATGATAAGGCACGTGATTTGATGTATAAGATTGTCTTGCCGGGCCAGGATCAAATGATTGATTATTTTGCAGAAATGATTGTTTATGAACAAAAGAAAATCGATGGTTTATCTTCGCATGCACAAGTGTCAATAAAAAATATTAATAAAAGCAGTTACAATGTCATTGTAGTATCAGTTTTGTTTATTATAGTGATTTCAATAGTCGTTCTTATTAAAATTAAAAAAATACAAAATGAGCTAAATGAGTCATATGAAAATTTAGAAAAAAAGATTAATAAACGAACCTTTGAATTGAATAATGCCATGCAGGAAGCAAAACAATCAGCTAATGCAAAAAGTCAGTTTTTAGCCACTATGAGTCATGAAATAAGAACGCCGATGAATGGAGTTCTAGGTATGGCGCAATTGTTAGAGTCAACTAAATTAGATAGTAATCAACTTGAATATGTTGAGGCAATTACAAACTCAGGTAAATTATTGCTTACGGTAATAAATGATGTGTTAGATTTTTCAAAATTAGACGCTAATAAAGTCAATCTTGAAAATATTGATCTGGATTTTAAAGCTTTATGTGAAAATGTTATTAATTTGATGAAAGTGAATAGTGATAAAAAGGGACTGGAACTACAGTTTCATTATTTAGGTGATGTACCAAAATTTGTATCCGGCGACCCATCCAGGTTACGCCAGATTCTATTTAATCTTTTAGGTAATGCTATTAAATTTACCGAACATGGCTATGTCCGGTTATCGGTCACAAAAAAAATAGAATATGATTTCCACGTTGTGTTGCATATTGAAGTTAAAGATTCCGGTATTGGAATTAATGAGGAAAATAAGAAAAATTTATTTCAATCTTTCACCCAGGCAGATAACTCAACAACACGTGAGTTTGGTGGTACGGGCTTAGGCTTGGTTATATGTAAGCAACTGGTTCACTTAATGGATGGGGAAATTGATTTTAAGTCTGAATATGGGGATGGTTCTATATTTTACCTTGATATTAAATTACCCAAAGGCAGCGTGGTAGAAGGTGTTGAGGGAAAAATAGAAGAGGATGAAAACAGGTTGTTTTCAAAGAATAAATTTGTTGGTAATGCCCTAATTGTTGAAGATGTGCTCGTTAATCAAATTATTGCAAAGTCGATGTTAAAAAATATGGGGCTTAATTGTGATTTGGCGTCAGATGGAAGCGTGGCAGTAGAAAAATGCCTTCACAATAAATATGATATTGTTTTTATGGATTGTCGTATGCCTAATATGGACGGTTATGAAGCAACAAAAATAATACGTGAGCAACAGAAAGAATCTGGTTTTCATTTGCCAATAATAGCCTTAACCGCTAATGCAACAAAAGATGATCGAAAAAAATGCCTGGATTCAGGTATGGATGAAATTATACTTAAACCGTTTCAGGCAAACGAATTAGAAACAGTCCTGTCGCATTGGCTCGACAAGAGTATTTAGCACATTAATTGTGCTGCCCGGCATTAAAAGATTGCTGAACGCAATCCCTCTTCTCTCATATAAGTCCTTGTTTATTAAGATTTAAATATTAAGTGTTTTAGCCTGCTGAGGTTCTCTAAAGTGAATTCCCTGATTTTAGTTTTAATAAATGATAAATGGAGCCAATGATGACGGCTTATAAAGAGCATAAACACGTTGAGTAAGGTTTTATGTTTATAACCCTTAAAAAATAGGGTTGAAACTGTATTAGAAATCTATTAAATTGCATCCCGCTGTGAGGCACCCCCCTAATATATTAACAAGTATAGAGAGATTTAAGATGGTAGATGCAACTGCAATTCTGGCGATTTTTGGCGTAATTGGTTCAATAGCAGTTTTTTCTGTTCTTGGTTTTAGAATTACCCGTTTAATGAAAACCTGTAACTCAGAAGATTTATAATTTTTACTAAACTAGTATAAATTCAGGCCCCAATTATGGGGCCAAATCTTAGCTCCAAAGCAAGTGTTTATTCTTTCAGCTGCATGTTCTTGCAATAATTAAATAAAACTTTAAAGTGATAACAGAAAAGAAAATCGGTTATCGGTGCTTTTGTTCATGTCGCTTTTTATATTTTATTTCTCTATTTTTTATGCCTGCTTCTTCCGCAGCAGAACCAATATGTTCTTCGCCCCGTGATCTGGCTAATTGAACCTGTTTCTCTCTTTCACTAAATCGTTTTCGTTGTGCCTCGGTTTTTTTATCGAAACAATGAGGGCAACTGACTCCCTGAATAAACTGGTCACTTTTTTTATCATCTTCGGTAATCGGTAGTCGACACGCGTGGCATTGATCATAACTGCCTTTCTCTAAAGAGTGATCGACACTAACTCGGTTATCAAATACGAAACACTCACCTTCCCATAGAGACTCTTCCTGAGGAACGTTTTCAAGGTACTTTAAAATACCACCCTGTAAATGGTAAACCTCGTCAAAACCCTGTTCTTTTAGGTAAGCTGTCGATTTCTCACAACGAATACCACCGGTGCAAAACATCGCTACTTTTTTATGTTTCTCAGGCTGCAGGTTTTGTTTAACATAGTCTGGAAATTCACGGAAAGTTTCTGTTACCGGGGCAACTGCATTTTTGAATGTGCCGATGGCTGTTTCATAAGCATTACGTGTATCAATTAAAGTTACATCAGGGTCTGAAATTAAAGCGTTCCAGTCCTCAGGTTTTACATAAGTGCCTACTACCTGATTCGGATCGATTCCCTCAACACCCATGGTAACAATTTCTTTCTTGAGTTTTACGCGGGTTCGGTAAAAAGGCATATTGTCATCATAAGATGACTTGTGGCGTAGATCCACCAGTCGAGTATCAGACTTTAACCAGCTAAGTAAAGTATCAATTGACGACTGATTACCAGCAACGGTGCCATTGATGCCCTCACGGGCTAATAAAAGAGTGCCTTTTATTTCATGTTCTAACATGAGGTCTAATAAAGGCTGGCGTAATTCTTCGTAATTATCAAGAATCACGAAATGATATAAGGCGCTAATAACGACTTGTGACATAGTATTTACCTGTGTACTGCGAGCTGGAACGTAAATCCAGAGCATATTTTCAAAGCGCAGCATTATACCTAATTGTCTATTCTAATCGTATATATTAAGCCGACATTTCGTCTGGTTGATGGTGTTTATGGCATAAATGGTAGATCATATTGCAAAAACAGGTGGTTTGGAGATGAAAATGGCGATTTATCCGGTGAATTCCGAATGTTAGGTATTATTAAATCGATATATCAGTCTTTGAGTATTAATTCGCATAGTGGGAAACTGGCCGCTATTTTTATAACACAAAGTGGCGGCCAGCCTATGCAGTTAGTCGAAACAGTTAATGTTATAAAAGAAGGTGGTTTAGAGGGTGATAGATATAACTCAGATACGGGTTACTGGCACCGTGTAGAAGCCTGTCAGGTTACGCTTATTTCAGAACATGATTTGATGTTAGCCGAGAAGGGGAGTTCTCTCACTTTTAGAAATGGTGAGCACCGTCGTAATCTTGTTATTTCAGGTTTAAAAACAAAACCATTAGAAGGAAAAATGTTTCGCATTGGTGAAGTTTTGTTTAGTTATGATAAAAAAAGGCCGCCCTGTGGTTACCTTAATAAAATAGAAGGTAAAGGTAGAGCGCTGGCGCTTAGTTATAATAGTGGTGTTTGTATTAAGGTTTTGCAGGGTGGGAGGATTTCAATTGGGGATGATGTTGAAATCATAGAAAAATAAAATCAAGAATTTTTGATAGTGTGTTTAAAAGTCTAAGACGAATCTAATCTTACAATAAAATAATTGTTTATTATCTGCATTACACTTAAATAGCTTTGTGGGAACTTGGTTTTTGTGGAATCGCCTTTATGGCGACTTACTTTTTTGCCTGCAGCTGCAAAAAAGTAAGCAAAAAATAGCCGCCCTTTATTCGCCAGTTCTCATCAAAAAACGATGAGAATACCCAAAAAATATAATGTTATTAAAAATTATTACTATGTACTGCGTAATTTCTGCTCTGTTCCCGGGTCGTTCAGATGCGCCATCCAGGCTTACAGAACTTAAAATCACATCCCTGTGATTTTTTCCCTCGATGGAAATATTTTTTGGCTAGCTCCAGAGGGAATAAAAGTCAAAACCAATAAAAACAGATATTTCAAAGCAATACCAGAACTTCATAAGCAGTTTAAGCAAAATATAAAAAATACGGCTAAGTAGGAGTATATAGTTAATCTGCTAAATCAAACAGGTTTAACTTTAAATCTACCCACTTCTACCGAACAAACAACCACGCGTGTTGCTGCTTTAATTTCATCAACACCCGCATCTTTATAAATTTCAACTTTCCATTCAATGCCGGAATATTGAACTGTTCCGGTTTTTAATAAACTGATGTCTTGCTGTAAAACAAATTCATATCCAACCAGGTCACTGCTATTATCCTTTTTGGGCACATCGGCATTTTGCATATTCTTCAGGGGTTTCCATAAAAGAAGGGCGGTGAGAGCAGCGCAAATTCCAGTGCTCGCCAAACCGATTTCCCAGGTTTCATTTAATATTCCCGACATCATTAAAATGCCGGTAATGATTGCGCCTATACCACCAAATAATAATACACCGGTAACTAAACCCAAACTTACCTCAACTACGAGCATAGCAAAGCCAAGCATAATCCAGAATTCAGGCTGATGTGTGTTGATATATTCCGCTATCATAGTAATTACTCAGGTGTTTTTTTATTTAAAGTATTAATAATCGTCATTGCTTCAGCCACCATACTTGACGCATTACTCTGGTTTTCAGGTAGTAATACAACCGATGATTCTTTTGCAATGGCATGTTTGGCTTCAATTGCCTGACTCGCAAGATCAAGTTGAATGGCTTTTTGGCCTTCTTCTGTATTAGCTACTTTACCAATGGTTTCAATCGCTTTTGCTTTAGCGTCGGCAACGGCAATAATGGCCTGAGCCTCACCTTCTGCACGAAGAATCTGTTCAGCACGGTCGCCTTCTGCGGTTAAAACAATAGATCTTTTTTGTCCTTCCGCAACATTAATAGCAGACTGACGTTCACCTTCAGATTCTAAAATAGAAGCACGTTTATCACGCTCTGCTTTCATCTGTCGTTCCATCGCTTCGAGTACTGAGCGAGGGGGTTCAATGTCTTTTATTTCATAACGTAAAACCTGTACACCCCAGGGTTCAGCCGCTACATTGATACTATTAACAATGTTTACGTTTAAAGCATCCCGTTCTTCAAAGGTTTTATCCAGATCAATTTTGCCAATTTCTGAACGCATCGTTGTTTGTGCAAGTTGTGTAACCGCGTAGGCATAATTATCAACACCGTATGATGCTTTATAAGGGTCAAGTACTTTTATATACAGAACACCATCTACAATTAAAGAGATATTATCTTTAGTAATGGCACCCTGGCTAGGCACATCGGTCGCCTGTTCTTTTAATGATCGGTTGTAAGCCACTTTATCAATAAAAGGAATCATAAAGTTCAAACCGGCTTCCATGCTTTTATTGAATTTTCCAAAACGTTCAACAACAAAAGCTCGGTTTTGCGGTACAAATTTAATTGAGAACTTAATCAGAATAAAAATCAGGATGGCCAGGCCAACCCAAAAGCTAAAAATTAAACCTAATATTTCTTCAATAATCATTTTAAATTCTTCCTTATTTATAATTGTTGTAGGTTAGTTGTGCAGGTTAGTTGTTATGGTTCAGTTCTATTTTCGTCATCCTCGAACGCTTTTGTCGGGGATCCAGTGACTTTGATTTATCAAATATCACTTACATTTCTAAGCTTCAAGCACCTCAAATATAGCATTACACAAACTTTCAATTTCCTGTTGTTTGATTATATACGGTGGCATCAAATAAATCAGTTTACCAAAGGGGCGAATCCATACACCTTTATTAACAAAAGTCGTCGGTATGGTTTTCATATCCACCTGAGTTTTGCACTCAACCACAGCTATAGCGCCTAGAACCCTCACATCTTCAACATTATCAAGCTTAGAGCACTTTTCAAGAGAATGACTTAACCAGCCCTCAATCTGTTTGATTTTAGATTGCCAGTCAGAGTTTTGCAGTATTTTAATGCTTTCATTAGCCGCCGAGCAGGCCAGAGGGTTAGCCATAAACGTCGGGCCGTGCATAAATAAACCAGGGTTGCCGTTTGATATGGTATGAGCAATATTGTCATTAGTCAGTGTAGCAGCCAGTGTTAAATAACCCCCGGTTAATGCCTTTCCTATACACATAATATCCGGTTGAATCTCTGTGAATTCACAGGCAAATAATTTACCTGTGCGGCCAAAACCCGTAGCTATTTCATCAAAAATTAAAAGCACATTAAATTCATCACACAATTCACGTGCTTTATTTAAATAATCAGCAGAATAAAAGTGCATACCACCAGCACCCTGTACAACCGGTTCAATAATAAAGGCAGCTAGTTGTGAGTGATTGGCCTCAAGCGCAGACCTAAGGTTGTTTATATCTGTCTGGTTGCAGCTGTCATTAAAAGCACTTGTTGGTGAGTCTATAAATATCTGTTGTGCAAGTGACTGGTTAAATAAACTGTGCATACCCGTTACCGGGTCACTAACCGACATAGCACCAAAAGTATCCCCATGATAACCGTTACGAACCGTCAGAAACTTCTGCTTCTCTTTCGTGTTTTGGGGTGAGTTGTCGGGCTGTTTATCATGCCAGTATTGAATAGCCATTTTCATCGCCACTTCAACCGCGACAGATCCGGAATCACTGAAAAAGACGGAGCTCAAAGATGACGGTGTGATATCAACCAGTGTCTTAGCTAGTTCGACAGCCGGTGGGTGAGTCAGGCCACCAAACATCACATGACTCATGTTTTGTAACTGGTTTTCTATGGCTTTATTCATCTGCGGATGATTATAACCATGAATAGCAGACCACCATGACGACATGCCATCTATCAACTCCCTGTCGTCCGCCAGTTTCAGACGTACACCATGAGCAGATACCACAGGAAAGACGGGCAAATTGCTGTTCAGGGCAGAATAGGGGTGCCAGATGTATTGTTGATCGAGTTGTAGTAATTGCTGGTATAAATCCATAGGGTCAGGTTTGATTAATTGGGTTAATTTAGGGCTTGATTTAGGGTTTGATTAATTAAGTTGTTACCTTACCTTATGCTCATGGTAAGGTCGAGAGTCAGCATAAAGGCATAAGATAAGAATTTAATGGTAAAGAGTTATACCGAATAGACGATGAATTGGGGCCAGTTATTGTATTGGAAAAAGGCGATAAGAGAATTTTAAGCTTTGATTCCAGGTTGCAACAAAGCTGTGTTTATATGAATAAACCCCACTATCTGGCTCATGAATACACCCAGATTATGATACTCGGTATGCTGTTTATAGACGCTAAAAATGTCACCGTGCTCGGCCTGGGTGGTGGCAGCTTAGGGCATTATTTTAATTATTATTATCCGCAATTGCCGACCCGTATAGTTGAATTAAGGCAAGCCGTAATAGATGTGGCATATCAATGGTTTAACTTACCGCAAAAAGCCAGTTTAAAAGTTATATGTAAAGATGCTCACGTTTATATAAAGCAGGCAAAAACACAGAGCATTGATCTGTTATTAAGTGATCTTTATATGGCAGAGGGAATGAGTGAAATTCAGGCGCACACTGGCTTTATTGAAAATTGCCATCAAGCATTAAGTGAAAACGGCTGGTTAGTCATTAACCTGCATGTTTTGCCTGATGATGATTCGGTTATTATGCAAAGCATTCGTAATACCTTTGCCGATCTGTATATGTGTGAAGTTTATAGCGGTAACTGGATATTGTTTTGTGGCAAAACAGAAGTTGAATTTACCAGTCTGGAGTTAAGTGAACGCGCCAGAGTTTTAGATAAACAAGTTGAAATGCAGTTAATGTACTATTACAAGCAATTACGAAACATATATAGTGTATGAAGTCAGTATTGTATAAATAATTAAAAGAATAAGGTTGTTATCATTAATGAATAAATTGTTTTTAATAATGCTACTCATGGCATTCGTTACAGCATGCACTACAAAAAAGTCAAACTTCGTAGAAATAAAACCAACTATAGAGTCAGAAGCAGCGTTATATATTTATCGTCCCTATTCTATGTCGAATATAATGATACAGCCAGAGATCTATATTGATGGCGAAAAAACAACTGATATTAAAAACAGTAGTTTTCATTATTTCTTTTTGCCAGAGGGAAAACATACAGTAAAGCTGGAAATAGGTGAGCGTTACTCTGGAGTGCAACAAGTTGACGTTAGTTTAAAACAACCTGATGTGATGTATTTACGAGTTAATACATCGCTCAAGTTTGAAAAGAATAAACCTTATAGTCGAAGTTTTAGTATTGAGGTGGTTGATAAAGAAAAAGCATTAACAGAGATTCAGGCTACCCAATATGCAGGTAAAAAGAATAACTCAAAAAAAGAAGAATCAATAAATGAAAAAGAATCTTCGACTGAAACTGAAAATTCAGTAGCTAAAGATCAATTCTCAATAGAAAAAACCAGAAACCCTTTTGCTAAGTAAAGCATAACAAAACACAATCCTGACAACATTAAGTTAGCAGGTTTAAAATGTCTTAATAATTTTAATTAAACACAAGTTTTTGCAGACAAAACGAAAGCAATCCATAACATTAATTAAATAGATATTGTTGCCTTGTTTTCGAGGACAGCAGAGTGCTCTAAAATCCTATAAAAGAATAAAACTAAAGCATCTATCAATAAAAACTAAATAACATCGTCATTATTACGGACTCCTGTCCCTGGTAGTTTATATATTGCACTATGTTTTGCTTGTTCATTAGAGTCTTAGTATCCTCTTCGAGCCAGGCAGAGCCTGTTTAAAATTGCTCCATGCAATTTTAAACAGCATGCTTCTGACTGGAATCCAGTGACTTTAATTGTAAAAAACATCATAAAAAAGTAATTATAATTAATTATTAACATTCTTCATCGCTAATTTTGCTATCTATCCCTATTAAATTAATAAAAACCGTAACTAAACTTTAATAAAACTGAAGCTCTTCCTAATATTTAAAGGGGCTTGTAGGGAAATCCCTACAAATATTGAATTGAACACAAAACTATTTACTGATACTCTTCTGAGTAATAAGTTAAAAATAATAATAATTCTGTACAACACGTTGTAACAAGAATAGCTATATCAGAGCATTAAGTGTTGTATTAATGCGTTATTAGGGTAGGGAAAATGAAAATTCTAATTTCAAATAAGCTTGCATCAGTAAGTTTGTGCTTGTGTGCGACTGTATGTCTTCCGTTTAAATCTTTATTAGTCCTTTCTATATTTGCGGGTAACAATCGTTTTATCTCTCCATCTGAAAATTAAGCAGGCGATTTATCCAAAAAATAAATATCGCATTACTACGTAACAATAAATTAAAAGGCTAGTAAAGAGGCACACCAAAGGGTGTAGGTCTATTTAATCAATCCCTTTTACTTACTTCCAATAGTAGATGTTTATTAATTGCAGCTTAATCTATGCACTTTTTATAAAGTCTTTATTTATATTGCTTAAAGCATAAGGTTCTAAATGAAAAAGTTATTAACTTCAATTATAGTGATAGTAACATTGGGCTTGTGCTTTAATGCATTCTCGGATGTATACAATGCAACAGGAAAAATAAAATCGATATTGGTTACTGATCAAAGCATACAGGTTGAAGGTCATTTTCTCTTAATTGCAGGTTTAGCTAAAGCGGGTACTTGTCATGTGGATGATTCTGGTTTGGTGCCAATTCTTATTAAAAATGATGATAAAGGTAAAGAGCAGTATTCGATGGCTTTTTCATCTTACATGTCAGATAAAACAGTTAAAGTACAAGTTGATGATAGTTTGCATGATGTGAATAACTATTGTTATTTGAGCTGGATTGGTCTTAATAGAAGTGTCGATTGATATTTAAATGCAGTGAAAAAATAAAATGAAGGGAATAACTTATTTGATTTTATGCTATGAATTAAAGAAGACAGATCTGTTTTTTAAAAGTATGTTTTTAATGAAGAAGAGTCTGAATTAGCGGCACGATTTATAGGAGGATATTCAATCTGTCTCTTTTTTTTTGTTGGGTAGAGAACTAATCTTAAATAATGTAAATTAAATCTGATACTGCTTATGCTTATTTCTATAGTGCTGAATAGAATTACAACAATACTGTTTATATAAAATATATAAGGATTATTTTCATGTCAGAAAATCAAGATAGAAAAAAAATGATTCAAGAGGGGTTTGATACAGTCGCTCATGGTTACGATCACCCGTCTTTGTCTTTCTTTCCTAAAACTGCAAAATGCATGATGCAACATCTGAATTTAAACTCAGATCAGTTGTTACTTGATGTATGTACGGGGACGGGAGTAGTTGCACTGGCGGCGGCTGAGTTATTAACTGATGGTAAAGTTACGGGTATTGATCTGTCCAGTGGCATGTTACAACAGGCTAAAGATAAAGCATCTGAACGAAATTTAAGCAATACCGAGTTTTTGCAAATGGATTTAGATCAGCTTGAATTTGCAGAGGGTAGTTTCGATGTCGCCAGTAGTAGTTTTGGTTTGTTTTTTTTGGAAGATATGACCCACGCCTTAAACAATATCAGTCGAGTAGTTAAAGCTGACGGTAAAATTACTATAAGCACATTCACAGGTGAGGCCTTTTCACCTATGTCTGATATGTTCCTCGAATGTTACGAATCATTTGGAATGGAAGTGCCACCATTATCATGGAAACGGCTGTCGACTAAAGAATTGATTCAGGCACAATTTGAGGAAGTGGGTATATCAAATGTAACGGTTCACCATGAGCCGCTTGGTTATCAGATGACAAATGCGCAGATGTGGTGGGATGTAGTATGGAATGCGGGTTATCGTTCTTTATTAAATCAATTGACTGAACAACAGCAAATTGAGTTTAAGGAAAAACACATGACTGAGATTGACCAGTTATTAGGTGAAGATGGAGTCTGGTTTAATACGGAAGTATTGATAGCTGTAGCAGAAAAAAAATAACGTAGGTGTGATCGTTGTGATCACTTTTTACTCAGACTGTACAAGTCTAAAGCAGGGTGCCCCCTCCTACGGTACTTGAAAATAAGGTGGGTGGTTGGCCCCAGCCAACCACCCTAGCAGCGCATGACTTCTGCTAAACCGATAGAATATTCTTTTGTCATTTCTATCGTAATCGCAGAGAAGCTCCCTAGGCAATCACGCATCATTTTATTTTACATCAAAGCTTTTATAAAAGCTCTGATTTACTTCTCGCTTACAAAACAACTTAGTAAGTTTTATGTTGAGAAATTAACTCTTAGTTGTGCGAGCCTGGTTCATTTCAGTAATGAATTGCTGGCGACGCTCTTCCATTAGTTTCATCATTTCAACACGGTGTGTTTCCATAACTTCAACCATTGGATCTTGCTTAAAAGCAGGTTGTTGAAAAGCAGCTGCTTGATGAGCTTGTGCGTTACGAGCAAACTCCATCATTTGCTGACGTTGTTTGTCAGACTTCTCAAATGCTGCTTTCATCCTTTCTCTTTGCTTTTGTAGGTTGCTAGCAACTGTTTCTCGTTGCTGAGCTCTCATTTCCTGAAATGCCTGCTGGTTTTGCTTAGCAAAATCATTTGTAGCTACTGGTGCAGTTGCCGCTATTGTTTTAGCAGGCATAAAACTAACTGCTTCTACTGTGTTTTCTTCATCTGTTAAAGTATTAACAGATGCGGTTTCAATAACATCACTTGCTTCTTCAGTGTTTTCTAAAACGGCAATAATATCTGTCGAATTAGTAGACCATACTGAACCGATAATTAGGGCTGCAACACCAACAAACATTACCAGTGCACCAGCTCTAAGGTAGAAACCTCTATCAGTTGTTGTCTTAGCTTCTGTAGAATCTATAACAGGTGTTTCAGTTTCTGTAGCTGTTATTGCTTCTTCTTCAGTTGTAACAACTTCTTTGTTTTCTGTGTCTTTTTTAGTCATGACTATATGCCTCGAACAATATTTAAACAAAAAAGAGCCGGACATTAAAATGGCCAGCTCTCTCTTCTGCTATAAACCTTTCATGAAAATCATTGAAAGGATATTTTCATAGCTGATTACTTAGCTGGAGCTGGAGCAACAGGAGCTGCTGGTGCTACAGGTGCGTAACCGTATGGAGCATAACCATAACCGTTGTTACCGCGGTACTGGTTCTGGCCGTTATAGTTGTTATAACCGTTGCCATAACCCTGACCGTTACCACGTGCATTTGCGTTCATGTTGAAGCCGAAGTTGCCGTCGCCCATCATGTCAGTCATGCCGTTGCCGTAACCATTGTTGTTCATGTTGCTGTTGTTATAACCGTTGTTGTTAAAAGGACCCCACCATGCACTGGCAGTAGATGTAACAACAGTAAGTGCTGCAGCGGCAGCTATCATAGATAATTTTTTCATTTTTTCATTTCCTAAATTTTTATTAAAACAGTAAGCTTCATGCGCTTGTGACCATTATAGGTCAGTGAGTTAACTATATAAGAGAATTATTATATAAGCAATGTACGGTATATGCCGTTGGTCGGTTTTTGACCAGATAAATATTAAGGTATTTATATTTCACTGTGGTGCCTGAATAATGTCTGATGTCAATACTTGGAAAAGCTGCTACGTAAGGCTATAAGAGAATTTGTTATTAACAGGGTATTAATAAATGACAGACATAAATATCGAGAATTTAAATCAGCAGTTTGCTATATCTACACCTGAGATGAGACTTTCTATCGTTAAGGGAAAAGGTGGTATTCCGCTTATAGAAGTTAAGAACCAGCTGGCTGAAGCTAGAATAAGCTTGCAGGGTGCGCATATATTGAGTTGGTTGCCTGGAGATCAGAATGAGGTCATATGGTTATCAGAAGATGCCAGCTTTTCCGTAGGTAAATCCGTTAGAGGGGGTATACCCATTTGCTGGCCCTGGTTTGGAGCACATCAGGGCAAAGGCTCTTTTCCAGCCCATGGCTTTGCACGGTCGGTTATGTGGGAGATAAATGGAACTGAGCAACTGGTAACGGGTGAAACGCAAATTCGATTCAGTTTAAACACCGGACAATTGAGTGATGCGCTTCAAGATATGTGGCCTTATTTAACCTCTGTTGAATATACCGTTACTTTAGGTGATTCTCTGAAGTTAGAGTTGAAAACGACCAATAATAGTTCAGAGGATATAACTATTGGTGAAGCCTTACATACCTATTTTAATATAAATGACATTAGAACTACCTGGGTAGAGGGTTTAGATGCGAAGGAATATCTGGATAAGCCGGATAATTTTAAACGTAAAAAGCAGAACGGTTTAATTAATATTAAGGAAGAGGTCGATCGTGTATATGTGAAAACAGCGGATGATATTGTTATTAATAATGGGCACAGAAAAATTAAAATAACGAAACAGGGCAGTCAGTCGACTATTGTCTGGAATCCCTGGAAAGCAGTGGCAGAAAAAATGGGCGATCTGGGTAAGGATGGTTATTTGCAAATGTTATGTGTTGAATCGGCTAATGCTGCGGAAGATGTTATTCACATAAATGCCGGTCAATCTCATACTTTAAATGTCACGTATAGTGTGCAGGATGTTTGATTGTCAGGCTTTGTCTAACGGATATTTATTGGGGAACAAGTGAATTTAAATTTAAAAACTACCGCTTTATTTGCCGGGCCTTTAGGTGCTTTACTGGTTTATTTTTTAACCGTAAATAGTGTATCCGCTCATAATAATAGTGCTTTAGCTATTACCGCTGCGGTTAGTGTTTTATGTGTTTTCTGGTGGGTGTTTGAGCCCGTTCCTATTCCTGTGACATCTTTGTTCCCTCTGGCTGTGTTTCAGGTTACTGGAGTGTTAAGCAATAATGAAATTGGGCAGTCTTATGGTAGCCCGTTAATTTTACTGTTACTTGGTGGTTTTATTTTATCTAAATCCATGGAAAAAAGCGGAGCACATCGACGTCTGGCTTTATTTATGGTGAATTTGTTTGGTAACAATAGTAGCAAGCAACTGGTGTTGGGTTTTATGGTGACAGCCGCCTGTTTAAGTATGTGGATTTCAAATACGGCGACGACATTAATGTTGTTGCCCGTTGCTATCGCAGTAGCCAATCAGGCAAAGGATAAAAATTTAGCTGTGCCTTTAATGTTAAGCATAGCATTTGCGGCCAGTATTGGCGGCATAGGAACGCCAATTGGCACACCTCCTAATCTGGTTTTTATGCAGGTGTATGAACAGACTTTTAATGAAAATATTGGTTTTATAGAATGGATGAGCTGGGGAGTACCAATAGTTCTCTTTATGATTCCAGTGACATGGTTGTGGTTAACAAGAAAACTGACATATAGCGGTGGTTTTAATATGCCGGAAGTAGGGCAGTGGAGCACTACTGAAAAACGTGTGATGTTTATCTTTTTATTAACAGCAACAGCCTGGATAACTAGAAAAGAGCCTTTCGGTGGCTGGAGTCACTGGCTGGATTTGCCATCAGCAAATGATGCGTCGGTTGCTTTAATTGCAGTGATTTTAATGTTTGTGGTATCTGATGGTAAGGGCAAGCGTTTGCTCGACTGGAAAACAGCAGAAAGTATACCCTGGGGTGTACTTTTATTATTCGGTGGCGGTATTACCTTAGCCAAAGCGTTTGGTGTTTCAGGTTTAAGTACCGTGCTGGCTGAAAACTTATCTAATCTATCAAGTTTGCCTATCTGGTTAATGATATTTTCAATTTGTTTAGGTGTTACTTTTTTAACCGAAACTACCAGTAATACCGCAAGCACGGTGTTATTAATGCCTGTGTTAGCGGCAACGGCAATGGGCTCAAATATAGACCCTAGATTATTAATGATCCCCGCGGCCATCAGTGCAAGCTGTGCCTTTATGATGCCCGTAGCAACCGCGCCCAACAGTATTGTTTATGCCAGTGGTTTTTTTACAACAAAGAAAATGGCGAGTGAGGGCTTAGTTTTAAATGTATGTGGGGCGGTAATAATCGCTTCATTATGTTATTTGATATTGGCTTAATATTTGGCTATATAGTATTCATGGTTGTTTTTAAAAGTGATTTTTACAGTTTGGAAATTAAGAATATATGATCCAGGTCAAAGCATGAAGCTGGGTCTATTTTTAATATTACAGGTGTGATTGTTTTTTATGCATGAAGGGATGTTATCCCTGAAAAATAATCGCTGACAATGAAAAATCAAGGAATCAGAATATGAATAAAATTCAGAAAATTCTTGCTCTCGTAACAGTAGCCTCAGCAACGCTGTTTATCATGTCACCCGCTAATGCTTTCTGGAGCCCATTTAACTGGGGTAACGGTAATAACTGGGGTAATGGCCCAGGTTGGGGTGGTTTTCCCGGAGGTTATAATAATAGTCCCTGGGGTGGTTATCCTGGATATGGTTATGGCGGTTATCCGGGGGGGTATGGTGGTTATCCTGGTTATGGTTATGGCGGTTACCCTGCGTATGGTTATGGGGGTTACCCAGGAAGTTACCCAGGCGGTTATACGGGAGGCCTTAGTCGCTATCCCGGTTATGGTGCATATCCAGCATATGGTGCGCCCTATGGTGGGCAAGCCCCGATGATTGTGCCTGCGAACTAGATACCAGTAACCCGAAAATATGTGTTTTCGGGTTACTGATATTTCTAAAGTTTTCGCACTCTATATTTTCGACCTTTAATTTTACCTTCAGATAGAATTTGTAAAGCCTGTTTAACAAACGCTTGCTCTACTGCAACATAAGATACGATTTCAAAAATATCAATTTTACCGATGTGTTTGCCTGGTAGTTGAGTGTTTTTAGTTAAGGCACCTAAAATATCACCTGCGCGAATTTTGTTTTTGCGCCCTGCAGTTATGCATAATGTACTCATGCCAGGTTTTATCTTACTGCCCTGTTTGGGTTTTAATGTCGATGTGCTTTCTATGGTGACAGCAGACTTTTGATAGTCTTCTATTGCATTTACTTTTGCTGCTTCAGAAGCTGTAAATAAACTTAATGCGAGGCCGTCATTTCCTGCGCGACCTGTTCTACCGATTCGGTGAATGTGTACCTCAGGGTCGGGTGATATTTCAAAATTAATAACCGCTTCTAAATCTTTAATATCTAAACCCCGTGCAGCGACATCAGTGGCTATTAATATTGAGCTGCTTTTATTAGCAAACTGAACTAATTTTTGATCACGCTCTTTTTGTTCAAGGTCGCCGTGTAGTGCTACCGCATGAAAGCCATCTCTCCAGAGTTCTTCAGCCAGATCTTTACATTGCTGTTTTCGATTGCAAAATATAACAGTCGATTGCGGATTATAGTGTTGAAGCAGTGAAATAAGGCTTTCGGTGCGTTTGTTTCTTTCTATTTCGTAAAATACCTGTTTTATATTTGCATCGTCATGAATGGCTTCAACTAATATTTCTACTGGGTCTTTTTGTATGGATTGGCTTATTTTTTTTATTTGTTGTGGAAAAGTAGCAGAAAATAACAGGCTTTGTCTTTCTTTCGGGGTTTTATCAATAATGCTATTTATGTCATCTGAAAAACCCATATCCAACATTCTGTCAGCTTCATCAAGTACCAGAGTATTTAAGTTTTCCAGTTTTAATGTGCCTTTTTGTAAATGCTTTAAAATTCTACCCGGTGTGCCAACAACAATGTGTGGATGATGTTCGAGTGATGCAAGCTGCGGACCGATTGGTGTGCCACCGCATAAAGTAGAAATTTTTATATTAGAGATAGGTCGTGCCAAACGGCGTAACTCTTTACTTACCTGATCTGCTAATTCACGTGTCGGACAAAGAACTAAAGCCTGGGTAAGATAACTTTTTGAATTCAGTTTATGTAATAAACCAATACCAAATGCAGCAGTTTTTCCACTTCCTGTTTTTGCCTGAGCGCGTATATCTTTGCCTTCTAGTACAAGAGGGATGCTTAGCACTTGTACAGGCGTCATTACTTTGTAATCTAAAGATTTAAGATTGGATAAAAATTCATCTGATAAAGGTAGAGTAGTGAAAGCGGTCATTGTTGCTCGTGTTCCATAAAAGACGAAAAATTAAATATTAGAATCACCCGTTATCAGTTAACACCTAAAAATCTAATTGTAGTTGTTAACTGATGGATGAGGAGGTAAAAACCGTTGGTGATTTTTACCATATTACGTGTGTTTATAATTTAAGCTTGCTTCTTTTTCTTACCGGTTTCCTGACTGGCAAGATAGTCTTCATAGGTGCCACGGAAATCAATTATTCCATTGTCCGTTAGATCTAGAACGCGTGTTGCCAGAGATGAAACAAACTCACGATCGTGACTTACAAAAATCAGAGTGCCCGGATAATTTTCAAGTGCCATATTAAGTGATTCAATAGACTCCATATCCATGTGATTGGTCGGCTCGTCTAACAATAAAATATTGTTGCGTTGCAGCATTAATTTACCAAATAACATACGGCCCTGTTCACCACCGGATAAAACTTTTACCGACTTATCGATATCATCCTGTGAAAACAATAAACGACCTAATGTACCTCGAATAACCTGCTCGTCATCTTTTTCCTGACCCCATTCAGCCATCCAGTCAATAAGTGTATTGTCTTTTTCAAAATCGCTTGCATGATCCTGTGCGTAGTAACCTAAATCTGCATTTTCTGACCATTTTACTGAGCCAGCTGTTGGTTCTATATCTCCGTACAGGCATCTTAAAAGCGTGGTTTTTCCGATGCCGTTCGGGCCGATGATTGCTATACGTTCACCAACTTCTGCCATTAAATCAAAGTCTTTAAAAACTTCTTTATCAAAAGTCTTTCCTAATCCTTCAACTTCTAAAGCTAAACGGTGGAGTTTTTTATCTTCCTGAAATTGAATAAACGGGTTTTTACGGCTTGATGGTTTTACTTCATCTAATACAATTTTATCCAGCTTTTTAGCGCGAGATGTTGCCTGTTTAGATTTTGAAGCGTTAGCAGAAAAGCGGCTTACGAAAGCTTTAAGCTCTGCTACTTCTGCAGATTTTTTCGCGTTGCCTGCTAATAACTGTTCCTGCACCTGGGTTGCAGCAGTCATATATTCATCATAGTTACCCGGGTACATACGAATTTCACCGTAATCCAGATCAGCCATATGTGTGCAAACACTGTTTAAGAAATGACGGTCATGGGAAATGATAATCATCGTGCAGTTACGTGCGTTTAGAATCGTTTCTAACCAGCGAATGGTGTTGATGTCCAGGTGGTTGGTTGGCTCATCGAGTAGCATAATATCTGGTTCGGAGAATAAAACCTGCGCCAGAAGTACACGTAGTTTCCAGCCAGCAGCAACATCGCTCATTGGACCGTAGTGTTGTTCAACAGGAATACCTACACCAATTAATAATTCACCGGCACGTGCCTCAGCAGTATAACCATCCATTTCAGCAAACTCGGCTTCAAGATCACCAGCACGAATACCATCTTCTTCGGTCATTTCAGGGTTTGCGTAAATGGCATCTTTTTCTGACTTAACTGCCCATAAGGCTTCATGTCCCATTAATACTGTGTCGATAACCGTGAATTCTTCGTAAGCAAACTGATCCTGTCTTAATTTACCAATGCGTTCGTCCGGGTCTTTTGAAACGTTACCGGCTGTTGGTTCAAGGTCACGGCCAAGAATTTTCATAAAGGTTGATTTTCCACAACCATTTGCACCAATCAAACCGTAACGATTTCCATTGGTAAATTTAACCGAAACATTTTCAAATAATGGCTTAGAGCCAAATTGCATAGTGATATTTGCAGTAGCTAACAATGTCTTAATTCCTAAAATTTGTTTATATAAACATCTATTTTTTACATAAAGTCGTGAGGCTTAATAAAGGCCTCTTAATATGACTTTTAATCTACGCGGCCTGAGGTTTACGGCGTTGTTGATTGCGTTTTCTATTCTGATTGCCGGAGTTTTGTTTTTTACCTGCAGGCCTTCTGCCTCTTTGTTGTCCGCCGCGACCATTTTGTATTGGCTCAGCTTTGATAGAAGGGTCAGGTGTGTAACCGTCAATAATTACTTTTGGGATATCAAATTCTATCAAACGTTCAATGTCTTTAAGTAGTTTGTGTTCATCAATACAAACTAATGACATGGCTTCACCTTCGTTACCCGCTCGGCCGGTACGACCAATACGGTGTACATAGTCTTCTGCAACATTCGGAAGTTCATAATTAACAACATGTGGTAGCTGGTCAATATCTATACCACGTGCCGCTATATCAGTAGCTACTAGAACGCGTACTTTTCCGGACTTAAAATCAGCCAGTGCTTTAGTGCGAGCACTTTGACTTTTATTACCGTGAATAGCTGCAGAATTTATTCCGTCTGTTGTTAGCTGTTCAGCAAGTCGGTTGGCACCGTGTTTTGTTCGATTAAAAACCAGCACCTGTTGCCAGTTATTCGAACCGATTAAAAAAGAAAGTAATTCGCGTTTACGTCCTTTATCAACAGGATGCACTACTTGAGTAACGGTTTCAGTTGCTGTATTTACTCTGGCAACTTCAACTAAGGTAGGGTTATTCAATAGACCATTGGCTAGCTTTTTAATGTCATTAGAAAACGTAGCCGAGAATAACAGGGTTTGTTTCTTTTTAGGTACTAACGCCAGTACTTTGCGAATATCGTGAATAAAGCCCATGTCTAACATACGGTCAGCTTCATCAAGCACTAAAATTTCAAGCTGTGAAAGATCAATCGTTTTCTGGCTAACATGGTCAAGCAAACGTCCGGGGGTTGCCACCAGGATATCAATGCCATTTTTTAATTTTTTAATCTGTGGATTGATGCTTACACCACCAAAGATAACTGTTGATCTAAGTGGCAGGTGTTTGCCGTATATCTCTACACTTTCCGCCACCTGAGCAGCTAATTCACGGGTTGGCGTTAATACCAGTGCGCGAATTGCACGGCCTTTCTGGTTTTTACCAGAAGACATCAGGTTATGTAGTAAAGGTAATGTAAAACCGGCTGTTTTTCCGGTGCCTGTTTGCGCGCCCCCCAGAAGATCTTTGCCTTCTAGAATTGGCGGGATGGCTTGTAGCTGTATAGGCGAAGGAGTGGTGTAACCTTTTTCGGATACAGCACGGAGTAATTCAGCCCGTAGGCCAAGGGTTTCAAATGACATATTTCGATGTTCTCCAGAACACAGATTTTGGTATCTGCCCATCCATTACAAAACCGGAGGTCTGTTATGGGACGGTCTAGGCGGAAACAGTTAGTTTGTTTCGAGCTGAGTAAAGCGTGAATACAGGCGCAGACCGAGGTGCGCCCTGAAATTGATCGCGGAGTATACATGAAATCCTTATATAAGGCTATTCTAAATTAATAAGTTACTGTAGGCGCTGTTACCAGGTTGCGGAATGTTGAGAGAAGTTTGCTTGATTTAGTTTGGCAAATAATTAGATAATGGCTTATGGATATTTTAAATACCTTGCAAAAGCTGCCAGGGAGCCGGGTTTACTGGTCTGCATATATAGTTTTGGGGCTGGGGTTGCTGGGTGTAGCATTATTTTACCAGTATCAGCTTGAAGAGCTGCCCTGTGTTGTATGTATCCAGGTGCGCTTATGGTTCTCTCTATCGATTATCGTCGCTAGTGTCGGATATGTATTACGTGAACGAATTTTGTTAAATGTGATTGCTCAACTGGGCCTGGTTATCAGCGCTATCGGGCTGGTAGAGCGAAGTTATCTGCTTTTGGGAACCGAGCGCGGTTTTATCTTTGCAGATTGCGGGTTTGATGCGGGTTTACCTGTTTGGTTTGCTATTGAGCAGTGGTTGCCCTGGTTGTATCAGGTCGAAACATCCTGTGGTTATACGCCGGAAATTTTATTTGGCGTAACCATGGCAGAAGCGCTAATGCTGCTATCCGTTTGTTTAGCTGTAGTAAGTATAACGGTTATTAGCGTTACACTTGTTAAGATATATAAAGATAAGTCTTAATAAAGTTTTTTAATATCATTAGCTAGCAATGTTCTCATGGTGAGGGGCTAACATAAGAATAAGTGCCTGTGCATGTTCTGCAGCTTTACGGCCCAGTTCAGTTAAATAACCACCATCTGTTGCTGTCACAAGACCCTTATCGAATAATCTTTCAACAGCTTCAATCTTTTCTTCATCGGCAGTTGAGTGAACTTTTAAACCCTGTTGCGTCGAATCAAGGCTATATTGGATTAAAATATCGAGTTCAGCCAGGTGCTCTTTTGAGTAGTGCATTTTATTACCTTTGAACGGTGATTAATGTGGACACACAGCAATATATCATATTATTGTGTGCATTCGGCGTGCCCAAATCAATAAAAACGAAGTTAATATGCAACAAAATAAAAAGAATAAAGCTTTCAAATTCGATCTTATTCGTTTATTACAGGTTACTTGCTTTATGGCTTTTAGTTTTTCTGCTGTAGCAATGAAGCAGGATCTGACAAAAGAGCATTTACAGAAAATATTTAAAGAAGAGTTAAGTTATATAAAAACGAGTGAACAGCTTGCCGTTGATGAGTTATGGGCGTTGATAAATATCAGTGAGTTGACAGGTGATAATAAGCTGAAAGCCTTTGTTAAACAAAAAAAAGAATACGTATCAGAAGATCCATTTTTATTGTTAATAGATTCGGCAGCACCAAGAATAGCCCTGTCTTCAGACGTAGGTATAGGCAGTCAAAAATTATTTAATTATATGTCAGCCCCTTTTGGGGAACCTGAAATACGTGCAAAAAAATATATAGATCAGTTTCTAAATTATAAAGCTACGGGTTATATTCTTACACACCAGTTTCTTGTGCTGGAATGGGCTATTCAAACAGGATTAATAACCGCAGAAAAATATAGAATAAAAAAGCTGGATTTACTGACGAAAATTTATGATGAGCAATTAAAAGAAAAATTTTTCTCAGATTTATACTCAGAAAGAGTGACTATATTGTTTAAGTATGCAGATGTTGAGTTTAGCGATCAGAAAAAATGGGTATCTATGATAGTGAAAATGCGAAAATCCACGGGTGGATGGGGTTTGTTTGAAAGGCGCGAAGCCTTTGACGGGCAGGAAGCGGTGATTAAACCGGGGGATGTTCACACCCGGCTTCTTAATATCTGGTCAATACAGATGTATTTGAAAACCCTTTAATAATTTAATCTTATAAATATATCTCTAAATAATCGGAACCACTATGTTTAAGTCTCTCAGTAAAATACTGTTAACAGGTTTTATTACACTGCTACCAATTATATTAACTGTTTATTTGTTGTACTGGTTAGCAGTGACATCAGAAAATATGATGATTACCGCACTACAATGGGTCCTCTCGGATGAAATATACTTTCCGGGTATGGGCGTGATAGCAGGGCTGGTCGTCGTATTTATTGTCGGGCTTCTAATGAAAGCAATTTTTGTAAGGCAGGTGTTTGCCTTCGGGGAAAAAATTCTTTATAGAGTGCCATTAATTAAAACAGTATATCGATCGATTCGTGACTTGTTTGACTTCTTCTCACCTAAAAAAGAAGGTTTTGGTCAGGTTGTATCAGTAAATATAAATGGTATGTTTATGATTGGTTTCGTAACACAGGATGACACAAGCCGATTGCCAGACTTTGCCAAACAAAGTGATAGCGTGCTTGTATATATACCAATGAGTTACATGATAGGTGGCTTTACGCTGTTAATTCCAAGAAAAGATATTCACGAGTGTGATATGAGTATGGATGAAGCCATGCGATTTGTTTTAACTGCGGGAATTACAGGGAAAAACGACTAACTGTTTTTTGTGATGATTTAACATGTTAATTATTTCAAATAATGTGTCTATACCGGATAACGAAATTGAGTTGAGTGCTATTCGTGCACAGGGCGCGGGTGGACAAAATGTAAATAAAGTATCTAGTGCAATACATTTGCGCTTTGATATTTCTGCTTCATCTTTACCTGAATTTTATAAAGACAGATTGTTAAACTTAAATGATAAGCGCATTACTAAAGAGGGTGTGCTTGTTATCAAGGCGCAGCGTTTTAGAACGCAGGAGAAAAACAGGGATGATGCGCTTGAGCGTTTGCAGTTATTAATTAAAAGCGTTTCGGTTGTTAATAGAACACGTATTGCGACTAAACCCGGAAAAGCGGCTAAGGCTCGGCGGGTTGATAGTAAAACTCGACGAGGTAAGGCTAAATTGTTGCGGGGAAAAGTTAGGGATTTGTAGTTAGGGTTTTTGTTTTAGGTGTTTGTTGGTATTGAGTTTTATGGGGTTCGTGTTGTATGAGCTTTGGCAAGCTCTAATCTTTATGGGAATTTGAATTCTGTGGTGTCGCCGCGCTGGCGAGTTACTTTCTTTTAAGAAAGCCGTCCATGGCTTTCACCCTTCGGGCCAGGCATAGCCTGTTTAAAAATGATCCCCGCATTTTTAGTCTACAGCCCAAAAATAATGAACATGAGAAAGTAACCAAAGAAATGCCGCCCCTCTAAACACAAGCTTTTATTTAAAAAGCAAAATAAAAGTACCTTCTTCACTCCCCATTTTTGTGGCTGCTGCGGAACTCACAAATTAAAAAGCCAATTCGCTCAGACATCCTCGCAGAAAGCCCCACAAAAATGACTCATTCATCAGCTTGTGTAATGGGGAGTAACGTCAAAAACAAACCATTCCAACTGATGTTTTCTTTTGATGCCCTAGCTTGTATCGGTTTTGATTTACTTTTCCTCTGGAGCTTGCCGAAAATTGTATACACCTAGGGGCAAAATCACAGGGATGTGATTTTGAGTTCTGAGTTCTGTTAAGCCGGGAAGGCGCATCAGAACGACCCGGTAACAGAGTATTAAGCTATCAGGTCACAATAAGACTAGAAGTCGTCAGGACACATCGGGGAAATCTATCTCATTAGCTTTTTAATGAGAACAGGCGAATGAAGGGCGGCGTTCTTTTGCTTACTTTTCTTACGCTGTTGTAAGAAAAGTAAGTCGCCAGAACGGCGACTACATAGAACTCAAGTTCCCATGATATAAGGAGCCTGTAATAAAGTATCAGTGCAATTCAGTTCAGTTCAGCAACTAAAGGGTCGGAGTCAAACTACATAAGTATTGCTGGCTGAATATGGTAAAGCTGCGATTAAGTTAATGATGTCGGATGGTTTGACTCCGACCCCGGTTGATCTCATCAGCTTGTGTAATGGGAGGAACGTCAAAAATTAAGGAGCCGGTAATAAAATTATTAGTACAATTCAGTTCAACTCAACTCAATAAAAAAGAGCTGCACTGACGCCAACCACTCACAACAACAACTCACCCTCAATAACATGAAAAACACTCGCAGAATCAATCAAAGACTTAGCTGTCAATCCAGGTACCCCATAAACCTCCGCTGAAACACCATAATCACTAATAATCTTATCCAGCAACAAATCAAAATCTCCATCACCGGAAAGTAAAATGATCGTATCAACTTCTTTTGCTGTTTCCAGGACATCAATGGTAATACCCACGTCCCAGTCACCTTTGGCTGAACCATCACTGCGTTGTATAAAGGGTTTAAGTTTTACCTCAAAACCAATATGTCTCAGTGCATCCTGGAATTTTATTTGTTTATCATCGTGTCGCTGAGTCGCGTAAGCTGTTGCTTTAACTATATCCCCCTGCGAACTTAAATTTTTCCAGAATTGACGGTAATTAAATTGCCGGCCATAGATGTCACGGGTGGTGTAATAGATATTTTGTACATCAACGAATAATGCAATTTTTTTCAATTTATGTCTTTGGGTTTAGTTTTTGATAACTGATGATTATATAGGTTAAGTATACTTGATCAAGGCCCTGTATATCAGGTGTATGCTTTAAAGCAGTTTTTTAAGAGGGGGGGGAGTGCGAGAGATATTTTTTTCAGGGAAAAGGTCATTAGCCTGTTTTAGTATTAAATGTCAGTCCTATCGCTATTTTTCTTATCCCGTTTGTCATTAACAACCTGACTGGGGGCACTCGGGCTTAATAAGTTGAAAATTCAGTGCATATTTAATGTAATGAAGTGTAAAAAGCCCGTTAACTGTTACTAGTTAACGGGCTTTTATAATGGTATTACCGAATACTCAGAAAGTAAGTTTTTTAAGCCGAATTAGCTTTACCTTCAGCGCATTCAATACAAAATTCAGCATAAGGAACCACATCAAGCCGCTGGGCGTTTATTTCAACACCGCATTCAGTGCATAAGCCAAATGTACCGTCATTCATGCGTAATAATGCTTTGTCTATTTGCATAACAGTCACTTTTGCCTCGTCATTTAATGAGTTTAGTACTTCATCGTTTTCGAGTTGCGTGGCCTGTTCAGCAAAATCTTTCTCAATTTCAGTTTCTTCGTGGTGAAGGTCTTTACTAATAGCATCAACACGACGGGTTAAATCCTGCCGTAATTCTATTAGCTGAGGTTTGTATTTTGTTGAGTCATGCATTTGTGTTTCCCTGTTTTATACTGATTTGATCATGCCAAACAGTTCGTCCTTCAGGTGCAGGCGTTCCTTTTTTAATTCTTCTGAATAACTGTCCTCGGGGGTCTCTATACCTTCCTCTATGCGTCTAATTTGGTGATCCAGATCATGGTACTTATCAAACATTTTTTCAAAATGTTTATTGTTCATCTTCAGAGTATGTATCTGATCTTTGTACTCGGGTAGTTCGTGTATTAAATCGTGCTTTTCACCTAACATTTTTTACCTCCTATTTGATTCACTTTCAGCATAATCTTTATGCTGAAAGTTTTATTGATATCGAACAAGGAAAAGTATGAATGGTATGGTTTAAGCCATAGCTATTCTGGCATTCAAGTTGAGCCAGTTTTTTCTCTGCTCTAAAAAGTTAGCTTTAAGTGTTTCAACCTTTTCACTAAGTGCCTCAAGATCATAGCCCTCAATCATAGTGTTCTTTTTAGCTTCCATCCATTGTCTTTTAGCCTGAGCGAATTCATTAATATTGCTTATCAGTATTTCGTATTCTTCATGCAGGCGCTGAATTAGTGCTTCAGACTGAAAACGCCTTGATAGTTTAATGGTGGTGTTTTTTAGTAACATTTGTGCGCGTTCGGTTTCTATGTACTCCAGCGGTGTGCGATAAAGGTTTTTTGCCAGTCCTATAAAATGAAGTCCGCGAATTAACCATTTGGTTGGATCATATTGCCACCAGCGAATTGCATTTCTGTAGTCTCTTTGAAAGCTATGATGATAATTATGGTATCCCTCGCCAAAAGTCAGCAATGCAATAACCGGGTTGTCTCTCGAGGTGTTTTTATCGGAGTAAGGCTGGCTGCCCCATACATGTGCCAGAGAGTTGATGAAAAAAGTTAGATGGTGAGAAATAGCTAAACGTGCAACGCCAGCTAATAACATCATGCCAATAAGGTCGCCATGCCATAGACCCAGTAAAATGGGTATTCCAAAATTCAGGCCCAGAACTAGAGGTAGATAGTGTTTGTGTTGAAACATAACGATCGGATCTTTTTTCAGGTCTTTGCAGTTTTCGAAATCTTTATTTGGATTTAAATTGTATTCACGAATCATCCAGCCCATATGTGAATACCAGAAGCCGCGTTTAGCAGAGTAAGGGTCTTTTTCGTTGTTATCCACATGCATGTGGTGAATACGGTGATCTGATGACCAGTGTAGAATGGTGTTTTGTACTGCATAAGTACCACCAATGGCAAAAAATAGGCGGACCAACCAGTGGGCCTCATAGGCGCGATGTGACCATAAACGGTGATACCCCGCAGTGATGGAAATTTCACAAAAAACAATACCCGCAATCATAGCGGCTATTTGCCAGCCGTCGAAACCGTGGCTAAGGGCGTAATAAGGTATGCCGAACAGGGTAATCAGGCCACTAATGACGAATACGCTGATGGGCAACCAGTTTAAGGGTGGTTTTTGTGAAGACGATATTTCTTGCATAATAAAATCCAGTGCTGCTTACTATTGCGTACAAGTGTACGCTGAGTATTTTCTGAAGTATAGTCCCTCTATATAAAAAAGATATTAAAAACTATACAATTGTTAGTCTAAATGCTGATGAGTCATTAAAATCAAGCGCTTAAATAGCAGTTTAAAATTTAAAAAGGTTATTGAATGAGTGGTAATAGGGCGTTACAGAAAGAGAAAACCCGCCGTACTATTATAGATGCTGCATTTCGGCTTTTGAGCCAGGAACGTAGTTATTCGAGCTTGAGCTTACGTGAAGTGACTCGTGAAGCGGGGATTGCGCCTACTTCATTTTATCGACATTTTGAAGATATGGATGAGCTGGGTTTGACCCTGGTGGATGAAGGTGGGGTTGCATTACGCCAGCTAATGAGAAAGGCCCGACAGCGAATTCGCGATAGAGGTCTGGTTATCAGTACTTCAGTTGAGACCTTTATGGAGTTTATTCAAAACAGCCCCCATGTTTTTCGCCTGTTACTGCGTGAGCGATCGGGTACCTCTCTGGCTTTTCGTAAGGCGGTTTCCCGGGAATTGCAATATTTCGTAGTGGAGCTTGCTGATTATATTCAACATACCCAGAGCTACCCTGCTGAGGCAGCAAAAATACAGGCAGAGGCAATGGTGATTCTAGTGTTCAATGCGGGTGCAGAAGCGCTGGATAGTAGTCTTGCTGAGCGTAAAATGCTAACCGAAAAAGCCATCACGCAACTACGCTTTGTGGCTAAAGGGGCTGATGAAATTTTAAAGTGATTAGGGGTGCACTTCATTATCTTCCTGTTCGAGACTGGTTTTTAGGTTTTTTCATAAGAAAGTGGTAAAATGCTCGGTTCCTTTGTTAGAAAAACACATGCTTTATGGCGCGCAAACTTTATATTAAAACCTTTGGTTGTCAGATGAACGAATATGACTCGGCTAAAATGCACGATGTGCTGGCTGATTCAGAAGAAATCATTGAAGTTGATAACCCGGAAGAGGCGGATATTCTGCTGTTAAATACCTGTTCTATTCGAGAGAAGGCGCAGGAGAAAGTTTTTTCAATGTTAGGTAAGTGGAAGAACTGGAAACAGGATAATCCTGACCTGGTCATTGGTGTTGGAGGGTGTGTGGCTTCACAGGAGGGTGCTGCAATTCGCAAACGTGCCCCCCATGTGGATATGGTGTTTGGTCCGCAAACATTGCATCGTTTACCGGAAATGGTGAAAGGTGTTGATACAAACCATAAACCGGTAGTTGATATTTCTTTTCCCGAGATAGAAAAATTTGACTGTCTGCCTGAACCAAAAGCTGACGGCCCTAGTGCCTTCGTATCAATAATGGAAGGCTGTAGTAAGTACTGTTCTTTTTGTGTTGTGCCTTATACTCGCGGGGAAGAGATTTCCCGACCTTTTGATGATGTTTTAGCAGAGATTGCGCTTCTTGCGAAACAGGGTGTGCGTGAAATTAACCTGTTAGGGCAAAATGTGAATGCCTATCGTGGTGAGATGCATGATGGTGAAATTGCAGACCTTGCATTGTTAATTCATTACGTAGCTGCTGTTGATGGTATTGATCGTATTCGTTATACGACTTCACACCCCGTGGAATTCTCAGACTCATTAATTCAGGCGTACTCTGAAATACCTGAACTAGTTACTTTTGTGCACTTGCCTGTGCAAAGTGGCTCAGATAGAGTTTTGGCGGCAATGAAACGTGGCCATATGGCGATAGAATACAAATCTAAAATTCGTAAATTACGCGAGGCTCGTCCGGGATTAACCGTATCTTCAGATTTCATTATTGGTTTCCCTGGAGAGAGTGATGTTGATTTTGAACAAACAATGCAATTAATTGAAGATATTAGCTTCGATCACTCTTATAGTTTTGTTTACTCCGCTCGTCCGGGTACACCTGCTTCATCATTAGAAGATAATGTGCCGATGGAAACAAAAAAAGCACGTTTAGCGATTTTACAAAAACGTATTAATGAAATGGCGCAGGAAATCTCAGAATCAATGGTGGGAACTGTACAGAGTGTTCTAGTAGAGCGAGCATCGAGAAAAGATCCCGGGCAAATGGCAGGGAGAACAGAAAATAACAGAGTTGTAAATTTTGATGGTGCAGAACGGTTAATTGGTCACTTTGTTGATGTGCGAATTACCCAGGCTCTGGTTAATTCACTACAGGGTGAGTTTATTGATATCTCTGAAATTGACCGTGTACGTTTAGCTGTTTAGCTAAGTCGGCCCCAATTATTATACATAAAGCGCTACAATTAAATTATGACTGAAAGTATAGATATCGAATTCAAGCCTGCAGATAATAATCGTCTGGCAAATTTGTGCGGCCCTATGAATGAACACCTGCAGCAGATTGAAATGCGTCTGGGTGTCGAAATTAATAATCGCAATCACCTTTTTCAGCTTATTGGCGAAGAAGCGGATATAAAAATAGGTGCGGATATACTAAAAGATTTATATAACACCACTAAAGACCAGCAACTAACAGCAAATCATGTTCATTTACAGATGCAGGAATCTGGTTTGCAGGCACTAGATGATCAGTTAGGACTGGATGCAAATGAGTGGAGTTTGCGTCTTCGTAAAGAATCAATAAAAGGCAGAGGCATAAATCAGGTTGCGTATTTAAAAAACATTCAATCAAATGATTTAAGTTTTGGTATAGGGCCAGCTGGAACGGGTAAAACTTATCTGGCGGTAGCCTGTGCGGTGGCTGCCTTAGAGTCTGAAGAAGTAAGACGTTTATTGCTTGTACGCCCAGCGGTGGAAGCGGGTGAGCGTTTAGGCTTTTTGCCTGGTGATCTTGCGCAAAAAATTGATCCTTATTTACGTCCGATGTATGACGCTTTGTATGAAATGATGGGTTTTGAGAGAGTTGCCAAATTAATTGAGCGAAATGTTATTGAAATTGCACCTCTGGCATATATGCGCGGCCGCACATTAAATGATGCATTTATTATTCTTGATGAAGCCCAGAATACGACACGTGAGCAAATGAAAATGTTTCTAACACGGATAGGTTTTGGTTCAACGGCTGTGATTACGGGTGATGTAACTCAAATTGATTTACCCAGAGGTACGTCTTCAGGGTTGCGTCATGCTATTGAGGTTTTAAAAGACATAGATGATATATCAATGACTTTTTTCAAACCAAGAGATGTGGTTCGCCACCCAATGGTTAAGCGAATTGTGAAAGCTTATGATGCACATGAAGCAGAGAATGATAATGAAAATAATAAAGGTTATAAATAGATAATGTCTGTTCAACTGGATATTCAGCTTGCAGATGACTTATCTGAATCAATAGAGGAACCTCCGTCGAGTGGCTTGCTGAATGCCTGGGCTCAGGCTGCCTGGCAAGGCGATGATTCTTCAGAACCTGTCCTAAGTTTACGTATAGTGAGTGCGGCTGAAAGTAAGCAGCTCAATAACGACTATCGCGGTAAAAATAAACCAACCAATGTACTGTCTTTTCCAATGCAGATAGAGCTGGAACTTGATGATATACCGATGTCTGACATGATGTTGGGTGATATGGCTATTTGTGCAGAAGTTGTTGAGCACGAGGCACTTCAGCAGAAAAAAACAAATCAGGCGCATTGGGCGCATATGGTGGTGCATGGCATGCTGCATTTGCAGGGTTATGATCATGTTGAAGAAGAAGATGCAGAACAAATGGAATCTCTTGAAACCCGAATTATGCAACAACTGGGTTTTTCGGATCCATATCAAATGAATAATAACTCTACTGAGTCGTCTACGACGGAACAAAAATCATGAGCGATCGATTAAATGAATCCAGTTTAAGTTTTGTTGAAAGACTTAGCCGAATTTTTCTTGAAACTCCACAAAGTAGCCAGGAACTAATTGAAGTTTTACAGGCATCGGAAAAAAGTGACCTGTTAGATATGGATGCCCTTAATATGATTGAGGGTGTTATGCAGGTGTCAGAGATTCAGGTGAGAGATATTATGATCCCTCGATCGCACATGGTCGTGCTTGAAGAAAATACGGCTTATGAGAATATGCTTCCTGTTGTAAATGAGTCTGGTCATTCACGATTTCCCGTTATTGGTGAAAGTCGTGATGAGATTGAAGGCGTCTTGTTAGCAAAAGATTTATTGCGATATGTCGATGTGGAATTAAGAAAAGAGTTTGATATAAAAGATGTTTTGAGAAAAGCTGTATTTGTTCCAGAAAGTAAACGTTTGAATGTTTTATTAAAAGAGTTCAGGGCAAGCAGAAATCATATGGCAATGGTTGTTGATGAATATGGCGGTGTTGCTGGATTGGTTACAATTGAAGATGTGCTTGAGCAGATTGTTGGTGAAATTGATGATGAGCACGATATAGAAGATGTTGGAAATATTCGACGCATGGGAATTAATCGTTACTCGGTTAAAGCGTTAACGCCCATTGAAGAGTTTAATGTGTTTTTTGAAAGCTCATTTAGTGAAGAAGATTCGGATACACTGGCTGGGATGTTAATGAAACATTTAGGGCATATGCCAAAACGTGGAGAGGCAGTTACCATTGATCATTATCTGTTTAAAATATTGAGTGCAGATAGCCGAAGAATAAAACACGTTCAATTGACTATATTGCCAGGTTCTGAAAAAACATGAGATTTTAGAGATGGTGCTTTTTAAGCCAGAATGAAATTGTTTAAATTAGGGAAGTAATAAAACTTAAAAAATGATTAATCTTGAGACGATTCAAAAAAATCCATATAAAATTTTAGAAGTACTGGCTTTAATCTGTGGTGCACTACTTCCGTTTAGTTTCGCGCCTTATGAACATTTCTGGTTACAGTTTCCCCTTATATCGTTTGTTTTTATTATCTGTTTAGGCCAGAAACCTTCCATTGCTTTTCGTAGGGCATTTTTGTTTGGTCTTGGCTGGTTCACTCATGGTATTTACTGGTTATTTTATAGTTTGCATTTTCATGGAGGCATGCCTGAGCCAGTAGCAGTGATAACAATCGTGTTGTTAGCTGCTTATATGAGTTTGTTTCCGGGATTTTCTTTTTATTTATCAAATCGTTTAATAAAAACCTCAAAACTCAACATGTTGGTATTAATTTATCCAATAAGCTGGATGTTGTTTGACTGGTTTCGCGGTTATTTTTTAACGGGCTTCCCCTGGGTGCAAATTGGTATTGCACATATTGATACTTACTTAGCTGGTTATGGCCCAATAGTCGGTGGACTTGGTATTGGGCTAATCGTAACGGTTATTTCTGGCCTGTTAAGTGCGAGTTTATTTAAATCTAATTTTAAAATCACCCTGCCTTTCATAGTTGTTATATATATAACCGGTTATCTGTTGGGTTTAATTAACTGGACAGAAGCAGTCGATGAGCCAGTTAAAGTAAGTATGATTCAGGGGAATATAACTCAGGCAGCTAAATGGAAGCCTGAAAATTATCGTCCTACTTTACAGATGTATCGTGAATTAACACAGCAGCATTGGGATAGTGATTTAATTATATGGCCTGAAACAGCTATTCCAGGGTTTCGTCGTCGGGTACCTTCTTACCTGGAAGGGCTGCAGAAAGAAGCAGAGGCTAGTGATACAGATGTACTTTTAGGTTTGTTCATAAGAGATGATAAGACGCAGCGTTATTACAACTCTATGGTTACTTTAGACGGTCAAAAATATTTAAAGAGACACCTTGTACCATTGGGTGAATATTTTCCACTAAGGCCGGTGTTGGGTTTTTTTGCACAATGGGTAAATATACCTATGTCAGATATTGATAGTGGAGAAGACATACAGCCATTGATTAAAGCAGCAGGTCAAAAAATAGGCTTGAGTATCTGCTTTGAAGATGCTTTTGATCGAAGTGTATTGCTTGATTTACCTGAAGCGACATTGTTAGTAAATGTGAGTAATGATGCCTGGTTTGAAGATTCATCACAGCCATGGCAACATCACCAGATTGCCAGGATGAGAGCCCTGGAAAGTGGTCGGGTTTTATTGAGAGTGACAAATACCGGTGTATCCTCAGTTATAGATCGTGATGGTAAGGTGTTAAATATGGCGCCACAGTTTAAACGAGAAGTTATAACTGCAAATGTACAGGCTTATAAGGGGGCTACTCCTTATGTGATGTGGGCAAATTATCTGCTTATAATTAGTGGCTTGTTAGTGTTTGTAATAATGAAGCGAACGACAAAATAAAGAAAAATGAAATGAATATTTGGAAGTATTTTCAGGCACTAGATAAAATTATCAAACGACTGATTTATTCTGTTGTCGCGATAATGATTTATGCATTAGTGGGGTTCTTTCTACTTCCATACATATTACAACCCGTCCTAATTGAAAATGCATCTAGTAAACTGGATAGGGATGTAAGTCTTCAATCATTAGAAATCAACCCTTTTGCACTGTCAGTAACATTAAAAGGTTTATCCGTGTCGGGCAAGCATACAAACCAATTATTAGGCTTTGAACAGTTATATGTAAACTTTCAGGCCGTATCTCTTTTTAAAAAGGTAATTGCTTTTGATGAAATTAGTATTGTAAGACCTGCAGTAAAAATTATGCTGCTTTCATCGGGGGAGTATAATTTTCAGGACTTATTACATGAGATTAAAAAAGAAAATAAAGCTGATAAAAATAAAGATGAAAATGGTGAGGGATGGCCTTTAGCAGTAGATAAATTTAGATATGTTGAAGGCGCTATTTATTTTTCTGATGAGAATAGATTGACGCCTTTTTATGGTCAGCTTGAAGATATCAGTATTTCTCTGGATGACTTTTCAACTAAACCGGGTGATGGAAATTTGCATCATATTAAAGCGGAAACTTTGCGGGGAACAACAGTAGACTGGAAAGGTGAGTTTAGTTTGTCTCCTCTAAAATCAAGTGGTCAAATTGATCTGTCCGGGGACTTAAAAGTTGTATCAGATTATATGCAAGATCAGATGCTGGTGAAAATTGACCAGGGGAAACTTGATCTTAAAACAAACTACAATTTTATGTTTAGTGACCAGGGTGCAAAATTTAACATTAGTGAGATGCTTGCATCAGTAACAGGCCTGGATGTCTTACGAAAAGAAAATAATCAGAAAGTGCTGGGGTGGGATAGTTTTGTGCTAGATCTTGATAAACTAGACATAATTAACAAAAAATTAATAATTAATAAAATTTCAATGCAAGGTGCATTGATTGCCGTTGAAAAAGATAAACAGGAAGCGGTAGATTTTGGTGATCTTTTTGTATTGCAAAATGCGCTTAACGAGCAGTCTGCTGAAAGTGGTTCATCTGAAAATAACTGGAATATTAAAATTGCACATATTATTAATAAAGACACATTGTTTGAGCTACATGATAAATCGGTAAAGCCATCAGTAAAGCAGGTTGTTAAGTTAAAATTAGTAACACTTGATAATTTGCAGCCCTTTACCGATGAGCTGGCATTACTTGACTCAAGTTTGGTTGTAAATGATCAGGGGCTTGTCAGTATTACAGGTAATATTAAACCTGTTTCTAAAGTGCTTAATCTTAGTTTAATTGCTGAATCAGTGGAGCTTAAAGACTTTCAGCCGTACTTGAATGATATTGCTCGAATAAAAATACTGGATGGTGCGTTTGAATCGAATATAGCAATAAATATTGATGCGTCTTCTGATGAAGTGAGTTTGGAGCTTCAGGGAGACATGGACGTTTTATCTCTCAAATTGAGAGATAAAAAACTTAAAGAAGAATTTCTAAGCTGGAATAAACTGGCGGTGAATAACATTCAGTTTAAATACCCTGAACAACAGCTTGATGTGATGAGTATTGATATTCAAAAACCATATCTTCGCCTAATAATGGATAAAGGTGGGGAGACGAATATACAGAAATTGTTGATTACTAAAGAGCCTGAAATAACAGAGAAAAACAAAAAACAGAATAAATCTAATGATCATGGGTTTGGTGCAGAAATTAAGAAAGTTAATGTACGGGATGGCAAGATGAATTTTGCAGATAATTCCTTGTCGCCAAATTTCAATGCGGGTATATATGGTTTAAAAGGAAGTATCAGTGGACTTTCGTCAAAACAGTTAAGTAAAGCAAAAGTAGACCTGAAAGGTAAAGTTGATAAGTATGCGCCGGTTACAATTAAGGGTGATATAAATCCGTTAACGCAGGATAAATTTACTGAAATTGAAATGTTATTTAAAGGGATCGAGCTAACAACATTTACACCCTATAGTGGAAAATTTGCCGGTTATAAAATTGAAAAGGGAAAGCTGACGCTGGAGCTGGATTATAAGTTATCAAAAAATGAGCTGGTTGCTGAAAACAGGGTCATACTTGATCAGTTGACTCTGGGAGAAGAAACGGACAGTGAGGACGCTACTAGTTTGCCGGTAAATTTTGCACTTTCTTTATTGAAAGATTCAAAGGGAGTGATTGATTTTAATTTGCCTATAAGGGGAAATATTGATGACCCTGATTTTCATTATGGAGGGCTTGTGTGGGGTGCTTTAGGTAATTTGATTGTAGGAATCGTTAGTTCACCGTTTAGTGCTTTAGCTAATCTGGTTGGTGGTGATAGTGAAGGGCTTGATTTTGTTGTTTTCTCTGCAAATAGTGCGGAATTGTCACTTGCAGAGAAAGCCAAGTTAGATTCTCTTGCCAAAGCATTGGTGCAGAGGCCTGAATTACATCTTGAAATTAGAGGTGTTAGTTCTACTCTGGTTGATCATGATGAGATGGCTTACGTGAAGGTTTTGAAAAAACTTAAATTAAAACCATCAGTTTTGTCGTTAGAGCTTAATGAGAATGCGAAAGAAGATATTGTTGATTACTATGAATTGTTAACAAAAAAATCTGCTGATGATTTGTTACCTGTAAAAAGCCAGCTTACGTCGAAACAGAAAGATGAATATATATTTAATAAAGCCTTGCTTTCAGTTCTCGAAAAAACAGAGGTAACACAGTCAGAATATCATTCGCTGGCTAAAAGTCGTGCTGATAAAATTCAGGCGTATCTCATTGATATGGGCAAGGTTCCGACGAGCAATGTTTTTTTGCTTGATAGTAATACCCAGTTAGAAAATAAATTTGAAGATGTTGAAATGGGACTATTGAAGTTGCCGCTTAACCTGAAGGCAAAGTAATGGATCCGCTATCTCAGGCATGTTTAGGGGCGAGTCTCTCACAGTCGTCAACAAACGATAATTCAAAACAGATTAGTGCGTTATTAATAGGTGCTATATCAGGTTTAGCCCCAGATCTGGATGTTTTTATCAGATCTGCGGATGACCCTTTACTTTTTTTAGAGTTTCATCGCCAGTTTACACATTCGTTATTTTTTATTCCTTTTGGGGCGTTGATCTGCGCGTTAGTACTTTATCCTTTATTTAAAAGAACGCTACCTCTTAAAATAATTTACCTGTTTTCTTTTTTAGGCTTTGCAACTCATGGGTTACTTGATTCCTGTACCTCATATGGTACTCAGTTGTTTTGGCCTTTTTCAAATATGCGGGTTGCATGGAATACGGTCTCTATAATAGATCCTTTTTTTACATTTCCTGTGTTGGGATTAATCTTTCTGGCTGCATTTAAAAAGCGAGTTTTATATGCAAGGTTATCATTTGTATATGCAATGCTGTTTTTAAGTTTTGGGCTGATTCAAAAGCACAGGGCTGAGGAAGTCATTATTGAGCTGGCTCAACAGAGGGGGCACCAAATTGAGCGACTGCTGACTAAGCCCAGCTTTGCAAACCGTCATGTCTGGAAGTTAATGTATGAATACGACGGTCGTTATTATATTGATGCAGCTAAGTTGTTATGGGGTATTAAATTTTTTGAAGGTTCATCTGTCGAAAAGCTGGATGTGAAGCGTGACTTTCCATGGTTAGATCTGGATAGTCAACAGGCTAAGGATATTGAGCGTTTTCGCTGGTTTTCAAATGATTATCTGGCAGTGAGTGAAAATAATTCTAATTTTATTATTGATGCACGTTATTCTTTTTTACCAAATCGAATTGAGTCAATGTGGGGGATTATTTTAAGTGATAAAAATGATAAGGCCAAACATGTCAGTTATGAAATGAAGAGCAGGCCTGATAAGGAAGCAGTTGAAAAGTTTATTGATATGTTATTTTAAGAAATTGAAAAAATCATCTGCCTTGTCCGCGCTGGGTGGCTGGGCAAGGCAGATGAGAGTTCAGGTTTTATTCAAAAACAATGCTTGTGCCAGAAGTCGCAGGTAATCTAGGCATCATGATTTCAGGGTATTCACCTGTTAATGCGCCAAGGAAAGCAACGATATCATTAACGTCTTGCTTGGGTAAAGTGCGATTAAGTTGTGACTTGGCCATAACACGTACTGCCTCACCCAGATCATTTACTGAGCCATTGTGAAAGTATGGCGCTGTATCCGTGATATTACGCAAAGTAGGAACACGGAACATACCTCGATCACTGGCTTTTCCTGTCACTTCTTCTCTACCTTTATCAGCATCCAGTTTATATTTACTGACATACTTATTATCAAATGTAGGGAACATAGCGTAGAAACCTTCGCCTGGTTTCTGTTGCGGGCCATTGAATGCGGCACCAGAGTGACATGATGTACAGCCGATAGCTGCAAACTTATTCATACCACTAATCTGTTGTTTGCTCATGGCTCTGGTATTGCCTTTTACATATTTGTCGTAAGGGCTGTTAGGTGTGATTAACGTGCGTTCAAACGCGGCTACTGCTTTAGCTGCATTATCAACAGTCATGCTGTCTTTACCAAATGCTTTTTCAAATACAGGTTTATAACCAGGTATTTTTTTAACTCTTTGCATTGCTGTTTCAACGTCTTTCATGCCCATTTCGATTGGGTTAGAAACTGGGCCTTTAGCCTGATCTTCAAGAAGTGCTGCACGACCATCCCAGAATTGAACAGAATGAAATGCTGAGTTCCATACAGTCGGTGCGTTTCTGCCACCGGTTTTACCGTGTACACCCATTGATACGCTACGACTATCATCGCCACCTTCCATAACGTTATGGCATGAGTTACATGAAATAGTACCTGTAGAAGAGAAGCGAGGATCCATAAACAGCATTTTACCTAACTCAACTTTTGCAGCTGTTGTTGGGTTGTCAGCAGGTGCGGGAGCTATTTTTGGAAGAGCTTTCCATTCCGTAGCCTGTGCCTGCATTGAAAGCAGAGAGGCAAATATTATTATATTAAGCTGTTTCATAGGTTGTCCTAGTGAGAAATTTTGTTGCTATATTTTGCCTAAATCTCAGCTAGTTGGCTATTCTCAATTATCTATTGAATTCATAGAGAACATCTATCAATGCTTATATACGAAATAAAGCAACTGATTATTATCTGACTACTGGGCTTAGATATCGGCGCGTTTGAATACTTGTCCACCACATTGCTGGCAGTCGGGTATGCTGCCGGTGGTATTGAATTGAATCATTTGTTCGCAGTTTACGCAGATAAGGGAGCCCGGACCAGTAATTTCTCCGCTTTTATATTCATTGTTTTTGGGCTCAGTTGATATATTGCAGGCGGCATGAGAAAGCTGCTCCAGTTCTATACGTGTTTTATCAGCGACTGATAAAAATAGTTCCAGTACCTTTTGTTCAATAATATCGATATCTAACATTAACCATTCACTAAATTCGTGGCTAGTTTCCATCAGGTATTCAGCAGCATCATTTATATCGCGTTTTATGTAATTACCAATTTCGTCAGCTTCTTCCAGGCTGACTTCCCCTAGATGGATCGCCTGATCCTTGGCCTGTTCTATGGCTTTTTGAAGTGTTGGCATTGTGTTGGCTTCTGCATTATCAATGCTGTCGCGTACACGGGCCATCATCTGGTTATAAGCTTCTACCAGGGATGGTTCGTTTTGTTTGTCTGGTGTAGACATAGACCTACCTCATTATGTAAATATCAGAGTTTCCTAACTCATTGGTCTGCTGTATCCTTCTCCTTTTTATAGCTCATATTCCTAACAAGTTTGTGATAACCCACTCAATTGAAGACAGATTCATGCAAGAAAATTATGATGCACAACAAATAGAGCAGGAAGCTCAAGATTTTTGGCAGGAAAATCAAGTGTTTAAAGTAACTGAAGATGCCGATAAAGAAAAGTTTTATTGCTTGTCTATGTTCCCTTACCCAAGTGGGCGGTTGCATATGGGGCATGTGCGTAATTACTCTATCGGAGATGTTATCTCCCGTTATCAGAGAATGCAGGGCAAAAATGTATTACAACCCATGGGTTGGGATGCATTTGGCTTACCCGCAGAAAATGCAGCACATAAAAATAACTCCCACCCAGCGAAGTGGACATACTCAAATATTGACTATATGCGCGGCCAGTTAAAGCGTCTGGGTTTTGGTTACGACTGGGATCGTGAAATTGCCACCTGTACTCCAGAATATTATCGTTGGGAGCAATGGTTGTTTACCAAACTGTATGAAAAGGGTCTGGTATACAAAAAGAATGCCATGGTCAACTGGGATCCGGTTGATTTAACCGTGCTTGCAAATGAGCAGGTAGTTGATGGTTGTGGCTGGCGTTCAGGTGCAAAAGTTGAGCGTAAAGAAATTCCACAATGGTTTATGAAAATTACGGATTATGCCGATGAGTTATTAACTGAGGTTGATAAGTTAGAAGGCTGGCCTGAACAAGTGCGTACTATGCAGCGTAACTGGATCGGACGCTCGGAAGGTGTTGAGCTGCAATTTGAAGTTCAGGGTGAAGATTCTTTAACGGTTTATACAACGCGTCCAGACACACTAATGGGTGTAACTTATGTGGCGGTTGCTGCGGAACACCCCTTAGCGAAGAAAGCTGCTGAATCAAATTCAGACCTACAGGCATTTATTGTTGAATGCAAAACCACCAAGGTTGCGGAAGCTGAAATGGCAACCATGGAAAAGAAAGGCTTAGACACGGGATATAAAGCCAAGCACCCGGTTACGGGTGAAGAGGTGCCAGTATATGCTGCGAATTTCGTTTTAGCCGATTACGGGTCAGGTGCTGTTATGTCGGTTCCTGCGCATGATCAGCGAGACTATGAGTTTGCTGAAAAATATGGCTTACCTATTAAGCAGGTTATCTTTCCTGCGAATGATGAGACCTGTGATATTTCAAAAGCGGCTTTTACCGAGAAAGGCCTGTTACAAAACTCGGGGCAGTTTGATGGTAAAACGTCTGCTGAAGCAGTTGATGCGATTGCAGACTTTTTAAGTTCGCAGGGTAAGGGCGAAAAACAGGTTAACTTCCGCTTAAGAGATTGGGGTGTTTCACGTCAGCGTTATTGGGGTACACCTATCCCAATTGTTAATTGTGATAAATGTGGTGCAGTTGCGGTGCCTGAAGATCAGTTACCAGTGATATTGCCAGAAGATGCGGCTTTCGGTGATGATGTTGGGTCGCCGATTAAAAAGATGCCAGAGTTTTATGAAACCACTTGCCCCACGTGTGGTGGAAAAGCTGAACGTGAGACCGATACTTTTGATACTTTCTTTGAATCATCGTGGTATTACGCACGTTATACCTGCCCTGATGCGGATAGCATGTTAGATGAGCGCGCGAATTACTGGTTACCTGCGGATCAATATGTAGGTGGTATTGAACATGCTGTATTACATTTATTATATGCGCGATTTTTTCATAAATTAATGCGTGATGTGGGTTTAATAAAAGGCAGTGATGAGCCATTTAAAAATTTATTAACTCAGGGTATGGTATTAAAAGACGGCACTAAAATGTCTAAATCCAAAGGTAATACGGTTGACCCTCAGGGCTTAATAGAACTTTATGGTGCTGATACTGTTCGTTTGTTTACCATGTTTGCCGCACCTCCGGAGCAATCTTTAGAGTGGTCTGATGAAGGTGTTGATGGAGCGGCTCGTTTTCTTAAGCGATTATATCGTTTGGTTTTTAATCATGTGAACGCGGGTGAGTGTAAATCATTAGATAAGTCTACGTTAACAGATGATCAAAAAGCGCTACGTTTAAAGTTGCACCAAACGATAGAAAAGGTGGGGGATGATATCGGTCGTCGTTACACGTTTAATACTGCAATTGCCGCGGTAATGGAGCTGAGTAATGAATTGTCAAAATTCAAAGATGATTCAGATAATGGTCGAGCCATAGTTCAGGAAGCATTAGATGCTATGGTCTTGATGATGTCGCCTATTGTTCCGCACTTTAGTCATCGTATGTGGAAAGAGTTGGGGCACCAGACAGAGGTTATTGACGAAGCATGGCCAGAGGCTGATAAAGACGCGATGGTTCAGGATAGTATTGAGCTGATGGTGCAGGTAAATGGAAAATTACGTAGCAAAATAAAAGTGGCAGCAGATGCGGATAAAGAAAGTATAGAAACAATGGCGCAAGAAGATGAAAATGTTAAAACACACACGGATGGAAAAACAGTACGTAAAGTTATTGTTGTGCCGGGTCGACTTGTGAATATAGTCGCTAACTAATGTATACCAGGGCTTATAAGTTGGATGGCGGGTTATCAGGCTTATATGTGAAAAGCAGTATTATTTTCGTAATGTGTTTTTTACTGTTGAGTGGATGTGGCTTTAAATTGCGCGGCGCTTATAAATTACCTGTAGAGATGCAGGTAACCTATGTTGATGCAACACAGAAAAACTCTACATTAACCCGCGCTCTTATTAGAAACCTTAAAGCAAGTGATATAAAAATTGCTGAAAATATAGCTGATAACATAGCGGTTTTAAAATTATCACAGGAAAGTAGAACTAAAAGAATCGTATCGGTTGATGCAAATGGTCGGGCAAGGGAATATACCCTTACTTATGCGATTGATTTTCATGTAAAAGTAATTGAAAGTAAATTTGAAATTGAAAATCAGAGTATCAGCATAGACCGTGATTTTCAGTTCGATACCGAAGATGTTTTAGGGAATAGTAGAGAAGAGTCTCAGTTGTATGAAGAAATGCAGCAGGATTTAATTCGACTTATATTGTTACGCTTACAGAGTAAAGCTTAAATAAAATGAAAGTGCGTCCTGATCAGCTTGAAAAACATTTAAAAAATGATCTCGCCGCTATATATTTTGTATGCGGAGATGAGCCGTTACAGGTGATGGAGTCAGCTGACCATATTCGACTCGAAGCGCGTAAGCGTGACTACACCGAACGTGAAGTAATGGATGTGGACGCCCAGTTTGACTGGAACCAGTTACTTGATGCAGGTAACAGTTTGTCGTTATTTGCAGAAAAAAGAATTTTAGAATTGCGACTACCTACAGGTAAACCAGGTAAAGTGGGGTCTAAAGTTTTACAGGAGTACGCACAACGCCCTGCAGATGATGCCATTTTAATAATTAGTAGCGGCAAACTTGAAGGCAGTTCAAAAAACACAAAATGGTTTAAAACCCTGGATCAACAAGGCGTTGTTATTCAGTGCTGGCCCGTTAGTGCTGATCAACTTCCTGGCTGGATTAACCAACGCTTACAATCAAAAGGTATAAATGCAGACAGGGAAGCGGTGCAATTATTATCTGATCGCGTTGAAGGTAATTTGCTAGCGGCAGCTCAGGAAGTAGATAAATTATTTCTGTTGCACGGCGCGGGGAAATTAAATTTTGAACAGACTGCATCTGCTGTAGCTGATAGTGCACGATTTAATATTTATGATCTTGTCGACAGTGCCCTGGTTGGGGATGTCGCACGTACATCTAGAATTATTGGCGGTTTAAAAAACGAAGGTGTTGAGCCTGTATTAATGCTCTGGGCTTTAAGTCGTGAAGTGCGTATGATTGCCAAAATATCTGAGGCTAGCATTTCAGCTGATGCGGCGATGAGCAAGTTGCGTGTCTGGGATAATAGAAAAGTTTTAATAAAAAAAGCCCTGTCACGTCATAGTGCGCCACGCTGGAAAATGTTTTTAAAGCGCTGTGCAAAAATAGATAAAGTAATAAAAGGTGTTGAGCAAGGTCGTGCCTGGGATGAGCTCTTAATGTTAAGTACACAGATATCTCAATAGGCAATAATCGTCACGCAAATACAGAGTCAATAGAGAAAAAAATAATTTAAAAAAGACACTGTTCCGCATGGCAAAGTTTTAAGGTTTATAGGTGATAATATGAAAAAATACCATGTATATGGCGTCGGCAATGCATTAGTCGATATGGAATTTGAAGTTGAAGATAGTTTCTTTAGTGATAATGAAATTGATAAAGGTGTGATGACGCTAGTTGATGAAGAACGTCAACATGAGTTAATGGGACACCTTGATGCGTTTGAAGGAAAAAAAGCATCGGGTGGTTCAGCAGCCAACACTATTATCGCAACCAGTTACTTTGGTGGAAATTCATTTTATTCCTGTAAAGTGGCCAGTGATGAACTGGGGGACTTCTATGTGAACGATCTGCAGGAAGCGGGTGTTGATAGTAATGTGGGTGATGGTCGAAAAGAAGGTATTACAGGCAAGTGTCTGGTAATGGTTACACCGGATGCCGAGCGTACGATGAATACCTATCTGGGTATTACAGCAACGTTTTCAGTGGATGAGTTGCATTTATCGGCAATAAAAGAATCGGAATATTTATATATCGAAGGTTATCTTGTTTCATCAGATACCGGACGTCATGCGGCAATTGAGGCGCGTAAAGTAGCGGAAGAAAACGGTGTTAAAACTGCGCTTACATTTTCTGATCCAGCTATGGTGCAGTTCTTTAAAGATGGGCTTAAAGAAATGATAGGTGATAAAGTTGACCTGCTTTTCTGTAATGAAGCTGAGGCATTAAGTTGGGCTGATACGGATAACTTTGAAACAGCTATTGAATCACTCAAACAGGTTGCCAGTACATTTGCCGTTACTCTAGGCTCTAAAGGTGCACTACTGTTTGATGGTAAAAATATGGTTGAAATTTCTGCCCATGAAACAAAAGCAGTAGACTCTAACGGTGCTGGTGATATGTTTGCAGGTGCATTTTTGTACGGCATTACTCATGGACACTCTTTTTATGAGGCGGGAAATATAGCCAGCCTTGCAGCTGCTAGAGTGGTTAGTCAGTTTGGTCCAAGATTGGCAGCATCAGAGCATCAAGATATACTAGATCTGGTTCTAGGTTGATTACGAAATGCCTTTTTATGAAAGTAAATAGAGATGAATCAACCCTAAAATAATAACAACGGGATAAAACAATGATTAAAGCAGTCACCCTTTGGGGAGCATTATTACTCTCATTGTCTGCACAAAATGCATTTTCAGCAGATAAGAATGGCCGATACTGGATATATGGAGTGGGTCGTCAGAACTGTGAAACATATCTAGAAGCACGTAATAATGGTGGTTTTTCGGAGATATCGTATAAAAACTGGGTCTCAGGTTATCTGACAGCCAGCAATCGCTCTTCAAGTGATACTTATAACTTGTTAGGGGAGACGGATTTTCAAGGTGCACTGACCTGGATAGATATGTATTGTGGGAAAAATCCTAAAAACACTATATATATGGCGGTGGCTAACTTAAGTGCAGTATATTATCCAAAACGGAAAAAAAACAAATAATTCAATAACTTATGGGTTATTCTGACTACGGTTTCAATATTTGCCATAGGTTGTAAGCGTTTAATGGTTGGCAAAAGCTAAATAACGACTATTATTTTAGGTTAACGACATAAAACCTGCTTAAGCTATTTTATGGTTTAATGTGAATATTGGTATGGATAAGGTGAGTATCAGGTGACTAAGGAACTTCGGAAACACCCTCGACGAGTAATACATCTTGAAGTTGAGCTGGGTTTTCCTTCAGGGGAAAAGAAAACTGTTAGAACACAGGATATCAGTGATGGAGGGGTTTTTCTCGTTGTTGATAAGCTGCGTCGTCCAATAATAGGTGAAGTGGTTGAGGTTAAGATAGTGAATGACGATCAAAATACCGGGGTGACTTTTCCAAGTACTGATGCCGTGGTTGTTCGACAGGAAGAGGGTGGAATTGGTGTTGCCTTTATCGAATTAGATTTCGGTAATGAACACTCTTGATGGTTTAGTTTTTCATATGTTTTTCTCGCTGTATTAAAGAAATTTAGTGGTAGCTAGAGTTATTATGTTGAAAGTTATAAAAGCGTTCTATGGAAATATAATGGGTAATTTGCCAGATGAAAATAGCGGTGATGGTAGAAGCATGGACAATGAGGAAAGCTTCAGGTGAGTGATTTTGAAAACGAAAACCAGCCTGAGCAGGGTTTGGATGAGCAGCCAAAATATTATACTGAGCTGGTTGATGAAATAATTTCTCAGCTTGAAGATTTTTTTGCTACTCATCTAGAAGACCTATTTAAAAAGGCTGATGATTATCTATTCGAGGCTGCAAATGGTGCAACCAGCACAGCTGAGCAAAATGGTCTATTCGAATGCATGAATGCGATTCGTGTTGATAAAAAATTAATGCAACAGGGGTTCGTTGATGAGTTAAGTTCATACTTGCAACCTATGAGCGAACTCGAAGAGTTACCGGAAAAAAAGAAGTCTAAAAAAACAGCTGCTTTAGGTTTAATAGAGCAAAATGAAATGGACGAGATGGTGACGCTGACCACCATTAGCAGTAAAGCCGCGACGGATAATTCTGAATCCATTAATAACCTGATTACCCGTTTTAAAGAACTTGGCAAATATAACGATGATATTTTTCATGGTGAAGCGCTTGAACCTAAACGTTTGTGTGATGCCATGCATGAAGCGGTATCTCAAACCGATTTAATTGATGGTAACCGATTGGTTGTATATCGCTTTTTTAATGAAGCATTATTAAAAGATGTTGGTCAGCTTTACGAGACTCTAAATAACCTGTTAATTGAACAGGGAATACTTCCTGAAATTGATTTCAGTGGAATGGCTCCTCACTATGAGGGTTCAGATTATCAGGAAGAGATTATTGAAGATGAAGCACCTCAGGGTGCTCCACCTCCCCAGGGAAGACGAGCTTTTGGCAGCGGTATGCAGGGTTATGCAGGGCATAGACCGCAAGCGCCTATGAATGCCGGTGCTCCCGGTGTTCCGGGTTCGCCTCCGCCTATGCCTCCTCAGGCTTATCAACAACCTCCGGGTGGTTATGCTTCTTCCGCCCCGGCTGCTCCAAGACGGGCTTTCGGTAGTGGCATGCAAGGTTATGCCCAGGGCGGTTCTCAGGGCGGTGCTCAGAATAATTTTCAGGCTGCGAGTTCAACCACGCCCGCTACCGGACCAGCCGGTCAGGCATATTCTGCGGGTGTACCTGTTGGTCAGGTTAGACAAAGCATAGAAAATTATGTGGGTGGTAATCAGAACGATGTTGCGCCTTCTGGTGGTGCAGGTTATTACTCTCAACAACAGGTAATGACAGCGTTAACTGACTTACAGGCCCCAGCTGAGGATTTAAGCCAGACACCTTTGGTCTTTGATGCTAATCAGATCAAAAAAGCAGTACTTTCGAGTATTGGTGAAACCGAAGGTGGCGCGGCAACCAAAGCGGTTCATCAGGTTTCTGAAAAAACAATCGATTTCATCAAACTTATATTCGATGCGATTATTGATGAAGAAAGCATTACGGATGAAATCAAAACACTCTTATTAAGTTTGCAAATTCCAGTTATAAAAGCAGCCATGCTGGATGGTGATTTTTTTGTAGATGACCAGCACCCAGCGCGTCAGTTACTGGATAAAATTGCAGAAGCAGGTGTAGGTGTATCTGAACATAAAGATCCGGTATATATAGATATAGAAAAAATAGTACGCAAACTATTAAACGATTATAACGATGATGTAGTTGCATTTACTATTGCTTTAGATGAATTAAAAGAACTTACTGAAGAGATATATCGTAAAGCTCGCGAAACGGAAGCAGAGTCACAGAAAACAGTAAAAATGGCGCATGCTAAAAGCATTGTGTTACAGGAAATTCGTAAAATTACAATTGGTAAAGAGTTACCAGAGGGTGTTCGCACACTTGTTCTAAAGATTTGGCCTAGCATGATGTTTAATCATTTTTTAAAAAATGGTAAAGCAAATGACGAGTGGGTTGAGTTATTAATGATTTTGCAAAAAATCATTGAAAGCGTGCAACCCATAAACTCGAAGGAAGAGCTGGAAGAGCTGGGCTTAACTAATCATGACATAATTGAAGCAACTAGAAATAAATTAGCAAATTGTAAAAAAGGCAAACAAGTTGTCGATGCGGTGTTGCTTGATCTGGAGGCTACCTATGAATCGTTAATGTCGTCACCTGATATTAAAGAGGAACTGGATGGGCCAGAAGTTGATGCAGAACTGGTAGATAAAAGTGCGGCTACCGAGTCATCTAAAGAATCAGTTGTGCAAAAAGATGCTGGGGTAGATGTAGATACTGAGGTTGACGAAGAACCTGGAGAAGAGCTGGAGTTAGATCAGGAAGAAGCACAGGCTGAAGCCGAACCTGAGCCAGAAATTGCTCCGGAAGTTATTGCCAAACAAAAAATTGCCATGTTACCCGAGGGGGTCGCACCAGGTGCGTGGTTTATTGTTTATAACGGCGAAGATAAACCGGTAAGACGACTTAAACTTGCAGTAATACTTATACATGATGCCTCAATGGTGTTTGTTGATCATCTGGGTAACGTGGTTATTGAAAAAGAAGCTGATGTATTTGCTGATGAAATAGAAAAAGGTCTGTCTGGTATTATTATGCAGCATTCTGTATTTGATCACGCACTCCATTCGGCGCTTGAAACTATTGAGCGCTAGGTTACTTTTTGAGTAAGAAAAATTTATGAAAAAAGTATTGTGGTCCATTTCGTTTATTAGTTTGATGTTATTTACGGGTTTATCTCAGGCTTGCTGGAACTTAAAAGAAAGAAGTAACATCGAAGGTTTTGCCGAGCTAGATGACGTGCTTATTCTATCTTTAAAGGATGCGATTAGTTGCAAGCCTTTGGTAAATGTAGATGTCATGTTAGGTGAGCTTGAATATAAAACAGATTCTCGCGGTTATATTGAGCTACCTATGCAGCCTTTTGCTTCTCAAATGGAAGCAAGCATGTCTTTAAAAGCGAGTAAACCGGGTTACATTTCCTTATCGACAGACTTGTTGGTTGAAGCGGGTACAGTTTTAAATCGTCGTCTGGTGCTTAGCCCTGTTTTACCACCGGGCAAAACGCGTTTTGTATTACAGTGGGCTGATGAACCAGAAGACCTGGATCTGCATTTAAAAGGGCCTGATTTCCATATCTCATATCGAAATATGAAAAATGCACCAAATAGAGCCAGGCTTGATGTTGATGAGCTCGAAGGTTATGGCCCTGAAACGATTACACTGGATCGTATTGATGCAAGGCAGGTATACGATTTGTCAGTTTATAACTATTCTAATGAAGCTGATTTCAAAGGGGTAGAATTGATTTATGTATACTCAGGTGATCGCCTTGTAAAAGAAATGCGCCTTCCAGCCAATAAAAAACGTTCAGTTCAGGTATTACAAATCAAAAATGGCAAATTTAACTTTTTAAATAAACCAACAGATCAGAAACCTTAAAAAGTCATAAGTCATAAGTCATAAGTCATAAGTCATAAGTCATAAGTCATAAGTCATAAGTCATAAGTCATAAGTCAGTTTAAAGGGGTTAAGGCTTACGACTATCTATTATATATGTCAAAATACCCTCTTTATTAAATTACCTCTGAAAACCATGAAAGAATACATGTTACAACTAGGCCTGAGAGCCAGAGCGGCTTCTGCTGAGATGTCACGCGCCGAGTCATCAGTAAAGAATCAGGCATTATTAGCTATTGCCGATGCAATTGATAATGCAGTTGATACTCTGAAAATTGAAAACCAGAAAGATTTACAGGCGGGCAAAGATAATGGTCTGGATGCGGCCATGCTGGATCGACTTGAATTAAATAATGATCGAATCTCTGGGATGTCTGAAGGTTTAAGGCAGATCGCAGTGCTGCAGGATCCGATAGGTGAAATAACCGATATGGCTTATCGCCCATCGGGAATACAAATCGGTAAAATGCGCGTACCTTTAGGTGTGATTGGAATTATTTATGAATCAAGGCCAAATGTAACGGCAGATGCAGCCGGGCTTTGTTTAAAGTCCGGTAATGCGACTATTTTACGAGGTGGTTCAGAAGCTATTCACTCTAATAAAGCGGTGGCTAAATGTATACAGCAAGGCTTAACGCAAGCAGGTTTGCCAGCGGACGCAGTACAGGTAGTAGAAACCACGGACAGGGCTGCGGTGGGTGAGTTGATTACCTCAAGTGAAACAGTTGATGTCATTATTCCTCGTGGTGGTAAAAGCTTGATTGAGCGAATTAGTAAAGAAGCGACGGTGCCTGTCATCAAACATCTCGATGGTATTTGTCATGTTTATGTTGATGCCCAGGCAGACTTGAAAAAAGCCAGTGACATTGCATTCAATTCTAAAACACACCGTTATGGTGTTTGTAATGCAATGGAAACTCTGTTGGTGCATGAATCAATCGCCACAGAGTGTTTATCTGAGTTAGAAAAGCGTTACACCGAAAAAGGCGTGGAATTAAGAGGCTGTGAAAAAACCTGTAAAATAATTGACTGCAAAGCAGCGAGTGAAGATGACTGGGATACAGAATATCTTGCAGCCATATTATCCATAAAGGTCGTTACTGATATTGATCAGGCAATTACACATATCAATAAACATGGTTCTCACCATACAGATACCATTGTCTCGGAAAATTACACCCTGGCAAGACGTTTCTTAAGAGAGGTTGATTCGAGCTCGGTTATGGTGAATGCCTCAACCCGGTTTGCAGATGGCTTTGAATATGGCCTGGGTGCTGAAATAGGAATTAGTACCGACAAGTTACATGCCCGTGGACCAGTTGGCCTGGAAGGCTTGACCTCGCTAAAATATATAGTTTTAGGTGATGGCCAGATTCGAGAGTGATGAGTAGTTAAAACGAATTTATCTGTGTTTGCTTTGCTAAGACTTATATCCGTTGGTAGCGGACTGCGAAACTTTTTCTGTTTAATTAAGTGGCTATTTTTTTGCCCTGTTAAGGCTCATCTTCATCGGGGAAAGACCGCCGTTTTTTGGCGCTCTGTCCCCTTATTGAAACCACCAGGAGTTGAGCGGAGTCGTTTATCGCCCTGCCAATCTGATCGGAATTACCACAGGGGACGGAGCTCAAAAAGCGAGGTCCATCCCCGAGTAAAGCAATCAGACGATTGACAGTAACAGGCGTTCAAAATAGAAAATCTATGAACAAACTAATTGGCATACTAGGTGGTACATTTGACCCTGTTCATTACGGTCATCTGCGGCCAGCACTGGATATCTTGCAACAGGTAGGTTTATCTGAAGTGCGCTTTATCCCTAATCGGCTGCCGCCTCATCGAGCTGAGCCTAAGCTAAGCGACCAACAAAGGGCAGAGCTGGTTCAGCTGGCCATATCGGATAGATCGGAATTTGTATTTGATGACCGCGAGCTGCAACGTGATGGGCCGTCCTATATGGTTGATACTCTGCAAAGCCTGAAGGCTGACTTTCCCGATGTGACGCTTTGTTTGATAATGGGAATGGATGCCTTTAATGGCTTGCCACAATGGCACCGTTGGCAGACTATACTTGAGTTATGTCATATTATAGTCAGCACGCGTCCGGGGACAAAACTGCCTGCTTTTGCTCTACAAACACCTTTTTCCCAGAACATAATCGATACTCCCGAGAGCCTGTTGCAGAGATCTTTTGGGCAAATTCTGTTACAATCCGTAACACAACTGGATATTTCAGCCAGTCAGATACGAAATTACCTGTCCCTGGGGCAGAGCACACAATACCTGTTACCCGAAACTGTTAGAGATAAACTTGAACAAGCCTATGCCGAATAATGCAAACTCATCTATTGTAGATTTAAAACAACTTATATTAACTGCCCTGGAAGACATGAAAGCTGAAGATGTTATTGAGCTGGACGTCAATGGTAAAACCAGTGTTACTGATCTTTTAATCATTGCTAGTGGAACATCGAGTCGTCACGTTAAATCTATTGCGTCTAATGTTGCTCTGGAAGCTAAAAAACAGGGAAAGAAACCTCTGGGTGTTGAAGGCGAAACAGAGGGAGAATGGGTGCTTGTCGATCTGGGGGATATTATCGTGCACGTTATGCAGCCCCATGTGAGACAGTTTTATGATCTAGAAAAATTATGGAGTTTCGATGAGCCTTCCGAGGCTGCAGCTGAATCAAAATAAGATTATAGATGCGTATTATTTTATTAGCCGTTGGACAAAAAATGCCTGCATGGGTTGAGCAAGGTTATAAAGAATATGCTCATAGAATGCCAGCCGAAGCTAAACTGGAAATTAAAGAAATAGCTCCAGGGAAGCGTGGCAAAAATGCAGATATTAAACGTATTGTAGAAGAAGAAGGAAAACGTCTTAAAGCTGCAATTCCTAAATCAGCACATGTGGTGGTGCTGGATGTAAAGGGGCGTTCACACACTACTGAGCAATTAGCGAGCAGGTTAGACGACTGGATGCATGGCGGGCAGGATATATGTTTGTTAGTGGGTGGACCGGAAGGTTTATCTGAAGAGTGCCGTAATTTGGCAAACGAAAAATGGTCATTATCTTCGTTGACCTTTCCCCATCCTCTGGTGCGGGTCATATTAGCAGAGCAATTATATCGAGCGTGGTCTGTACTGCGTAACCACCCATACCATCGTGCGTAAGACATTGTGATAAGTGACAGCCAGGCTTAAGTAGATAACTAAGAATAATAAATGACAAATATAGACGTATCACCCAGGTTATCGCCCAGGCCATCATCCAGTCCATTATCCAGGCCATTATCCAGGCCATCAATTACATTGGCATCTGCTTCACCAAGAAGGCGTGAACTCCTGGAGCAGATTCAGGTCAGCTATACAGTACTTCCAGCAAATATCGATGAGACTCAAATTGAGGGTGAATCTGCAGAACAGTTTGTTAAAAGACTAGCGCTGGAAAAAGCTCAGTGTGTTTACAGGCAATCTCCAGAGAGGCCTGCGCTGGGAGCTGATACTATAGTTATCATTGATCAACAGATTTTAGGTAAGCCGGAAAGTCAGGATCATGCAAAGCACATGTTGAAAATGTTATCGGGTAATATGCATCTGGTTATGACAGCTGTTGCCATTGATAATGGTGAAACGCAGCACGTTGTATTGAGCACGAGTGAAGTAGAGTTTGTACAATTAAGTGATCAACAGATCGATGCCTATTGGCTGACCGGTGAGCCAATAGATAAGGCTGGTGCTTACGCAATACAGGGCATAGCTGCTCAGTTTATAAAAAACATTAATGGCAGTTATTCGAGTATTATGGGTTTGCCACTATATGAAACAACTGAGTTATTAAAATTAGTGGGTATAAAACTTTTAAAATAACGAGTTTGGCTATTAAGGCATAATTAATGAAATTATGTTTGATGAGCTCAATAAAGGATCCGAATTCACAAAAAATTAACATAAATAATTTATTAAGTGAACTAGATAGAATTAATGGAATTAATAAAGACATGAGCAAAGAAATACTAATCAATGTAACACCACAGGAAACACGTGTTGCCATACTGGAAAACGGTGTGCTGCAAGAAGTTTATATTGAGCGAAGTAGAAACAAAGGTCTGGTCGGAAATATTTATAAAGGCCGTGTATGCCGAGTCCTGCCTGGTATGGAGGCTGCATTTGTTGAGGTTGGTATGGAACGAGCCGCTTTTTTACATGTATCAGACATTGCGCCTCATGGAGATAACTCTAATAAACCAACCATTTCACATTTATTATCTGAAGGACAGGATGTTCTGGTTCAGGTCATCAAAGATCCAATGGGTACAAAAGGTGCCCGGTTAACAGCGCATATAACCATTCCTTCCAGATATCTCGTGTTCATGCCAAATTCAGCTAATGTTGGCGTATCATCGAGAATTGAAGATGAAGCAGAGCGTGAACGACTTAGAGGGATGCTGTTAGATCAGAAAGATTTATTAGGTGAGTCAGGTTATATCATTCGAACAGCTGCCGAAACAGCTACGCCTGAATCAATGGTGCAGGATATACTGTTTCTGAATAAATTATGGGGTTCTATTAGCGAGAAGTCACGAGAAGAGAAAGCCGGTAATGTCATTCATGAAGACCTTTCTCTGCCGATGAGAGTTTTGCGTGACATGATAGATGATGATCTGGAAAAAATTCGAGTCGACTCAAGAGAAACTAGTCGAAAAATGCAGCACTTTGCAGAAAAATTAATGATTGAAGCGCGTAGTAAAATTGAGCACTATCCGGGTGAGCGCCCTATCTTTGATTTATATGGCGTTGAAGATGAGATACAAAAAGGTCTTGCTAGAAAATCCCATTTAAAATCGGGTGGTTACTTAATTTTTGATCAAACGGAGGCAATGACCACAATTGATGTTAATACCGGAGCATTTGTTGGACATAGGAATCTGGAAGAAACCATATTTAAAACCAACCTTGAAGCTTCGCAGGCAATAGCCAGGCAGTTACGACTAAGAAATTTAGGCGGAATCATCATTATCGATTTTATTGATATGGTTGAAGAAGATCACCGCGCACAAGTATTAAGAGCATTAGAAAAAGCATTGGATAAAGATCATGCTCGTACACAGGTTTGTGACGTGTCGTCGTTAGGTCTGGTAGAGATGACACGAAAGCGTACTCGTGAAAGTCTTGAGCATGTTTTGTGCGAAATGTGTCCAACCTGCGAAGGCAATGGTTACATTAAAACGGCTGAAACTGCATGTTATGAGGTTTTTAGAGATATACTACGAGCAGCACGTCAATTTGATGCAAAGCAATTGTTAGTGTTAGCTGCACAGGAAGTTATCGACTTGCTGGTAGATGAAGAGTCTAATAGTTTAGCTGAACTAGAAGATTTTATAGGTATTCCTATTAAATTGCAGGTTGAGTCACTTTATACTCAGGAGCAATTTGATGTGGTTATTATGTGATAAGTGTTTATTTGAGATAGTAAATGCCTGATCATTTATCAAAAAAAACAAGAAAGAAAAAAGTATTTAATTTTAGAAAATTAAAAAACTGGATTTTAGGTATTGTCGGCTTAACCGTCATTGTTCTTGCTATCAGCTTCACTCTGATTCGTGTTGCAATAAAATCAATACCTGATTATTCGGCGGCCATACAAAAATCTGTTTCTGATCAAATGGGTATGACACTGGAGGTGGGTTTTCTAGATGCCGAGATCTACTGGCTGGTACCCCGCCTAAATTTAATAGATGTTAACGTATCGGATAAAGAGGGTAAACATCACTTATTACACCTCGATGAAATTGACCTTAGTTTAGACTGGGCCGAGACCATAAAAACAATGACACCGGTAATAGGTGAAATAACTTTGGTTGGATTGAATGTTCAGCTAGGTATTAATGAAAAGTCTCAGCTTCTGATTCAAAATTATATTATTGATGAACATTTTGACGAAACGCTCAACGCCTCAACAGAAGATAATGTGCAAAGAAAATTTGAAATTAGTGAAGCAATTAAACATAATTTCAATAATTTAGATTTTAAAATTTTAAATAGCCAGTTCAGTTTTTATGATGAAAGGCATAAAAGTCGCAGTAAGACATTATCTAATGTTAATCTTCATTTAATTAATAGTGGTGAATCACATGTGTTTGAGGTTAAAGCGGATTTTCCCCAGGGTTACGGGGATAACGCTCACTTTATAATAGACGTGAAAGGTGATTTATTTGATTATAAAAATCTAGATGGTAATTTGTATCTTTCGATTGGAAACTTTGATGCTGAATCATGGCTAGATGATTACTGGAATGAGCTGAAGGTTACAGCTAATGCAAATGTTAACGGCAAAGTCTGGTTAGAGTGGAGTAAGCAGGAAGTTCTTGAAGTTAATAGCCAGCTTAGTTTTACAAATCTTTCAGTACATTATCTTAGTGCTTCAGTGAATACCTGGAGTATTGATCACCTTGATGCTTTGTTTCGTTGGAATAAGACGAATGGGGGGTGGAAGCTTGATGTTAGGGATTTGCTGGTTGAGCGAGAAGGTATTGACTGGTTAAAACCTGCAGCGGCAACACTCGAAATGCGTACTAGTCTGCAGGAAGTTAAACTTCAGGCCGATTTTTTACGGGTAGAGGGGTTCGTCTATCTCGCGGGCATGTTAAATAGTGTTGCCGAAGTAGATGTAACCTGGCTGCAATTACTTGAAAAGTACAAACCATCAGGTGAACTAAGGAATCTTGATGTTAGCCTGCCTCTTGAACAGCCACAGGATATTAAAGTTAATGCGGAATTTAGTCAGTTAGGCTTTTCATTACCGGATATCGATCCTGCAGCAATACAAAATCTAAATGGTTCTATTACATATCTTGATCATAATACATGGTTATTACTGGATTCGAAAAATACTGAGATAAAGTTTAGAAAATTATTCAGAAATTCTATCAATTTAAACGCATTGCAGGGTGCGCTAAAATTGTCACATCAAAATAATTTGTGGGAGTTATCGAGTCAGTCCTTAATTGTTAATACACCTCATATAGAAACTGAAGTTCGACTTGAATTTAATATGCCTGATAACGGCAGAGCTTTTTTAGATTTAACGACTTATTACAAACAAGGTGACGCTAAAGCAGTAAGTTTGTATTTGCCTGCGGGTGTAATGGGGGCTGATGCAGTTAAATGGATAGACGAAGCCTTAAGTGATGGCCTGGTCACTCAGGGTGGTTATCAATTTTATGGTTATTTAGATGATGCCCCTTTTAGACGGAGCGAAGGTGTTTCTCTGGCTAGCTTTGATGTAACAGGAGTTGATCTGAGTTATCTGGAAAACTGGCCCAACATAAATAATATATCTGCTAATCTGAGATTTGAAAATGACACTATGCTTTTAAAGGCGAGTGAAGCAGAGTTGTTTGATTCTAAAATAGAGGAAACGGTTGTATATATAGATAACTTCATCTCTCCAACTCTGGATGTGAAGGGAAAGGTTAATGTTCAATTAAAAGACTTGAAGAAGTTTGTTAATGAAAGTAGCTTGCGTGAAGATGTGAGCGGGTATCTGGATAATTTGCAGTTTAGTGGAACAGGTATTCTTGATCTTGAATTGTTTCTACCTTTATACGGCAATTACCATACTGAAGTTGGTGGAAAACTATTGCTTAATGATGGAGAGCTAAAATTTAACAGAGAAAATTACGAACTAAATGATATTAATGGTTCGATTCGTTTCGCAGGTGATACTGTTGAATCTTCTGATTTAAAAGCAAAATTTGTAGACGGGCTGCCTGATCGACTTTTGGATATAAATATAAAAACCCAGAACAAACCGGGTGAGAGATTGTATCAAATTGGTGTAAGTGGAAATATTCTTGTATCTTCACTATTGTCACCTGTACCCGATATTCAAGATCGTGTTAATGGTAGTTCTAATTGGGATATTGAAATTGATATAAATAACATAATAGATAGTGGCACATCTGTGACCGCAAGACTTAACTCTGATTTAAAAGGAGTGACTACAAGCTTGCCTGGCCCATTCGCTAAGCCAAGTAAAGAGAAGAAACCTGTTAAAATAAATATCAATGTAGAGCATGATGAGTCCAGAAAATTTAATTTACATTTAGATAACGGTGATAATGTTGAGTTAAATGAATTGAAAGATAAAGTGTTGATTACGGCAAATACTCAAAGTGTAAAAGGTGTAATTGACATTAATACACAAGTTGATGTGGATCTTCCAATTAGTATTGATCTTGAATATCTGGATTTGAATAAATTTTTAAACCCAGAAAAAGCTGAACTCACAGATACTGAAAGAACTACGAAAGAAAATTTAGCAATAAATAACCCAGATTTTATATCACCACGTGACCTGCCGTCTTTTAATTTACATACAGATAAATTGATATGGAAAAAGTCTGTATATACAGATAGTTCTTTAAATACGCAGAAAACTAAACTAGGGGCAGTGATAAAAAAATACCAGTTATCCAGTGATAATAATGTTGTTTCTGGGAAAGGCAGTTGGTTTACAGGAAAAAATAATGAAAGCACAACTAAGCTGGATGTAAATATTGAAGTAGCTGATTTAGGAGCAGCATTTAAAGATTTAGAGATTTCAGATAGTTTGTTTTCTACTTCTGGGAATATAAATCTGCGTTGGCAGTGGAGTGCCGCTCCTTATGAATTTGACTGGAAAATACTTCATGGAGATGGTCAGTTAAACTTAAGAGATGGAACTTTAAAAGATCTTGATGCTGGTGCGGGAAGGTTGCTGGGTTTATTTAATTTTAAAACCTTGCTTTCACTGGATTTTGGTAGCCAGATGGAAGAAGGGTTTAATTTCGATAAGGTAAGTGGAAGTTTTTCATTTTCAGATAAAAATATATATTCAGATGATTTTGAAATTGAAAGTAAGGTTGCGGATATACATATGAAGGGCAGTTTAAGTATTGCTAATAATTCTATTGACCAAACTATTACGGTTAGACCACATGTTGGAGCTACAGTTACTCTAGGTACAGCTGTTGTTGCAGGTCCTGCGGTGGGAGGTCTGGTATATTTATTTCAGAAAATATTTAATACTGACAAGTTGTCTGAGTATCAATACTCTATGAAGGGTAGTATTGATTCACCTGTTGTAGAGCTAATATCAGCACCAGTTGACGAGCAGGATGAAGAAAGTGATTTTTAAGGTTATTTTTGGTTCTTTTACATTGAGCCTGTTAATATCAATTAATGTATACGCTCAAGATGTTAATATAGAGCTACGTGCAGAGACATGGGATATACCCAGGCACGGAGAGACCTTATTGAAAGTTCCTGAGCTTTCAATGGTAATGCAGAAATGGATGGAGAATCCATCGAAAAGAATTGAGTTACGTTACCCGGGTGGTGAGGAAGGGGAGCTCTGGGTAGAAGAGTTAAAAGGCTGGTTTGTTTCTTTGGGAGTGCCTTCTAGTATTATCCAGCTTACCCCCGGTAGTAATGCGGAAGATGTTATCAATATAGTTATAATTAAGGCGGAAAAGTAAAAAATGAGTAAGCTTGCAGCAATTCAAATGTCTTCAGGTCCCAATATTCAGGCTAATTTAGATGAGGCGGCCAAATTAATTGACCAGGCAGCCTCTCAGGGTGCCGAGTTGATAGTGCTGCCTGAAAACTTCTCACAGATGCCAATGAATGATAATGAACGTGTATCAAATGCAGAGGATATTGGTGATGGACGGGTACAGACTTTTCTGAGTGTGCAGGCTGCAAAATACAATACATGGATTGTGGGTGGAACAATCCCTATAAGTAGTGATGAGGCAGGCAAAGCTTATTCTAGTAGTCTGCTTTATAACAACCTGGGTGAGCAGGTGGCTCGATATGACAAAATTCATATGTTTGACGTATTGATAGAGGCGAATAACGAAACCTACAATGAATCTGCTACAACTGTTGCGGGAGAGAAGGCGGTAGTCGTTGATACGCCCTTTGGTAAGCTGGGTTTAAGTGTATGTTATGACCTCAGGTTTCCAGAGTTATATCGTACGATGGTTGATCAGGGTATGGAAATTTGTGCAATACCAGCATCATTTACAGCATTTACGGGACAATCTCATTGGGAGCCGTTAATCAGGGCCCGAGCAATTGAGAATCAGTGTTATGTTATCGCTTCTGCTCAAGGGGGTTATCATGTTAATAATCGCCAAACTTATGGTCATAGCATGATTGTTAATCCCTGGGGAAATATTCTGGGTAGTGTAGGTACAGGGCCAGGTGTCGTTATCACTGAGTTAGATCGTAGTGTACTTGATACCACCCGAAGTAAGTTTCAGGTGTTAAACCATAGAAAATTGAATTGCAAGATTAGCTGATTTAGAAAATATTAGGAATATTATCCCAATTATTTTACTGAAGTGTGAAATGCTTGGGTTTAAGTGTTGTATATCTATAATAAACTGCGCGAATAAGCAGTATGGAAATTCTGAACTAATTACCGACCAAGATTATGGTTGATATATTTCAGGATAGTTAAGGATGATCTTTAGGGGGCAGGAGCTCTACCAAGCGTGTTTTAATAAATTAATAAGAGAGCGATAGCTACTCCAAACATAATTCACGACTAAATAATCATGATAAAGAAAATTTCCCGTTTTAGCTTTTTGTTCACCATGCTTGGTCTGTTATTCGCATGTGCTCCTACGGTTAAGGACAAACCTGAAGTAAAATTGCCAGAGCCCGTCATAAAACCTGTTGTAGTACACCAGGTGCTTCCTGCTGTGGTTGTGCCTGAACCGGAACCGCAGGATGTGTTGATTTTGTTAAGTAGTTCTAACACGGCGTTTAAACAGGTAGGGCAATATTTAACGAAAAAGCTGGGAGAACATGCTGTTCAAATTACTTTATCAGGTTTGCCTGCTCAGGATAAAGCTGTAATCAGAGATATTCAGAATTCCAGTACCATTCAAGTAGTCGCTGTGGGCTCTAAGGCGCTTGATGCGGTTAAAAACTTTAAAAACAAACAGATAATTTATACCCAGATACTTAACCACGAAAAGGTCCTGGCTAAAAACATTAAAGGTGTGAGCTCTTTGCCATCACCGGAAAAGCTGTTTAAAGACTGGAAAAAACTATCACCCTCGCTAACTAAAGTGGCTGTTGTCGCGGGTAACAATCTTGATTTGTTCTTAAAGCGAGCTAAAAAAGCAGCCAGGTCACAGGGTATTGAGTTAATCGTTGAGCGAGTTAATTCAGATAAGGGCTTTATTTATAAAAGTAAAAAAATTAAGTCAGATGTAGGGGGGCAATGGATTTTGCCGGATAATCGTATTCTAAGTGGAAAAGCACTTAAAGAAGTGATGGCTTATGCATCTCGGCGTGGCAGGCAAATAGTGGTATTTAGTCCTAAGTTATTGTCTTTTGGAGGCTTCTTTTATGTAACACCTGATTTAGAGGCAGTTGCTAATGGTGTGTTACAGCGGTTAACAGAATCAGCAGGTAAACCCACCATTTTGGGTGATAGTGTTTTACCTATAATGAACCATACTATGGGAATAAATCAGAATATTGCAAAGCAATTTAATCTGGTTATACCTCAGGAATATCGGAAATACGTCAATGGAAAGTAGGGCCGAACATAACCAGAAAACGTTAGAACAAGGTTGGCAAAATGCTCAGTCTCTAAGAAGTAGCCTGAAGTCAGGGCTAAGGGATGATACCGAGCATTCACACACACCAGTCGTCAAGAGTCTATTACGTCGTTCACCTTTATTTTCACGTCGCAAAAGCACGAGTTTAGTTAATCGCATCATCTGGTTGTTACTAGTGTGGAGTGTCGTAGTTTATATTTTAGGTGTGGCTGGTTTATGGTGGAGTTCAAGTAAGGTTATCGAGGACAACTTTTCTCAACAGGCTACAGATTGGGTTGCGAAACTCGATGAATTAGGCACTCCATTATATGCGGCAAATGATGAATTTTTATTTCAGTCAATAGAAGATCAGGTTAGCCGTTTTCCTGAGGTTTCATATTTAAGGTATTATGAGGCAGATAAAAATTCAATTATTGCTCAGTACTCGTCTGACAGTACGGGTGATATCAAAATACCTGAATTAAGTTCAGCGATTATTGAAAGATTACGTCTTAACATTGATTCTAACCAACCCGTTTTAATACAAACAGCTGATGATAGTTCGTCATTATTTCAGGTTGCGTCTTCTATCGTAACCCGATCGATTCGCTCTGAGAGTATGCTTGATTTTGATATTGAAGAAGAGTCCAAAGAAAATTATAAAATAATTGGTTACCTGGAACTGGGTTTAGACTTTAGCCATTATCAGGATAAATTAAAAAAGAATATATTTATAGGTAGTGTGGCTGTTGCGCTGCTTTTTCTGGTGGCCGCATTTTTTGGTCGAATACTTATTAAACGTTCACTTCGCCCTCTAACTAATATGCAAAAGCCTTTAGAACAATTAGCAATGGGTAAAATTGATGTGCATGTTGACGGTGAAGGTGATGAAGAAATTGTTGCTATAGCAAATGCACTAAACACGACAATTAAGGCGCTTAAAAGTAGAGATGAAGAGTTAAGAAAACTGGCGAATTATGATGCGCTAACGGGGTTATTAAATAAGCATAATTTCAATATTCAATTAAAGCAGGAAATTCAGCGTACGATTGATGAAGTTGATAATAGTGCATTGCTGTTTATAGATCTGGATCAGTTTAAACACGTTAATGATAATCTTGGTCATGCTGCTGGTGACAGGTTATTAAAACAGGTGGCTGACTTACTTAAAAATAGAATAAGAACAGATGATGTTATTTCGCGATTTGGTGGTGATGAATTCACAATTATTGCTAAATCAATAAATGAAAGTGATGCCCGTGTTATAGCAGAATCTATACTAAAATCGATGCAGGAATTTGTATTTGTAGAAGGTGGCCAGGCATTTAATATCTATTGCTCTATTGGTGTAGTGTTAATAGGGGGTGATGACTTTACAGCTGAAGAAGTGTTTTCTCAGGCAGATATGTCATGTTTTCATGCGAAATCTGAAGGCCGTAATCGTTATCATATGTTTGATTTGCCGGAACAGGAAGAGCTTCGAAAAAGTGCAGATATTAGCTGGTCTAAAAGAATTAGTGATGCAATTCAAAATGATTATTTTACGCTTTTCTATCAGCCCATAGTGAGTCTGGATGGAGACAAGAGCGAGCATTATGAAGTTCTATTAAGAATGGTTATGGGTAAAGATGAAGTTATTCACCCTAACGCTTTTTTACCAGCGGCAGAACGACTAGGCGTTGCAATTGATATTGATTACTGGGTTGTACGTAATGCCCTTAGAAAATTATCAGAATTTAAAGCTGATGGAAGGGATGTTTATTTGTCGATTAATTTATCAGGTAGAATTTTTGAAGCAGAAGATTTAATCGAAAAAATTGAACGTTATATATCTCAATATGATGTTGAAACAGACCATGTTGTATTTGAAATCACTGAGCAGACAGCAGTGCGTCATATTGAAAAAGCCAGTGAAACTATTCAGCAGTTATCTGCTTTGGGTTGTCAGTTTGCATTAGATGATTTTGGTGTGGGATTTAGCTCGTTTAATTATTTGAAACGATTGCCGGTTGATATCCTTAAAATTGATGGTGAATTCATCACGGATATGGCGAAAGATCCTGTAGATCAGGCGATGGTTCAGTCAATGATTCAGATCGCAAAAACCTTAAATAAAAAGACCACTGCTGAATATGTACAAGATGCTGCAACTTTAGAGATGCTTAAACGTTTTGGTGCTGATTATGTGCAGGGATATTATCTGGGTAAGCCGATGCGAGATATTACGCGACAGAATTATGATGATGCCTTAGGGCATGTTGATACAAATATTATTACGTTTTAATTTTATGTGTTAGTACTAATTTACTCTGTGCAGGAACTATTTAAAAATTTAGCGATCTAATCTTACAGGCATAATACTATCTTAACGTTTGCCTCCACCGCCTGCTTTTATCAGAAATTTATCCATCATTCGTGTGCTTAAAATTCGTTTCAGATAACCCATGATGTACGTTGGTTTAGTAACGTAATATCTCGCACGGGGTTGTCTGGCTTCCAGTGCATGAATAACTTTTTCACAAACGGCCTCAGGTCCTAAAGTAAAAGGTGCAGCAGCTCCCTCTTTTTGTAATCGTTCTATCATCGATTTATATTGGGATTTGTGGCAGCTTGTTTCAGCATTAATATATTTTTTAAAAGCCTTATATGCGTTTGTTCTAAATTCACTGATGATAGGTCCTGGTTCAATGAGGCTAATATGTATATTGGTGCCGGTAAGTTCCTGTCTCAACGTATCGCTTATACCCTCTAGTGCAAATTTACTTGCATTATAGGCCCCTCTATATGGCATTGCCGCAAAACCTAAAACCGAACTATTTTGTATAATGCGTCCATGACCCTGCTTTCTCATTACAGGTAAAATAAGGTTGGTTAATTCAACCGTTCCAAATAGATTTGTTTCAAACTGCGCCCTTAAGGCTTCGCGACTCAGGTCTTCTACAGCCCCGGCTAGACCATATGCGCCATTATTAAATAATGCAAATAACTCACCCTGAGTTTGAGCTAAAACACGGACCACGGCATTTTTTATAGACAAAGAGTCATTAAGGTCTAGCTGTAAACTGTTTAGACCAAGCTGTTTCAACTTTTCAACATCTTCCTGTTTTCTAGCGGTAGCAAATACTGAATAGCCAAGTTTGTTTAAGTGTTGGGCTGTATATAAACCGATGCCGCTGGAGCAGCCGGTGATTAAAATATTATTATTCATAGGGTAGGTATCGCGGGCAAGTTTAAATAGCCAGGTTAAAAGCTGTTGTCTGTCATCTCATGTTCATAAAAATTTAATACACAGTTTATTTTTAATTCACAAAATTGCAACTTTTCAGGCCCATTATCTGCATCGTCCACAGGGACACTCCAATTAAGTAAGGATATAGCTGGTTTATTCCAGTATATGCATGGACGCAGGAGGGTTGAGATGGGTAAGGGTGACGACGGATATAGTCTCTCATAATAAAACTTAAAAATTTAACCATTATTTAAAATGTTCACTAGAGGAAAACAAAATGAAGATGAAAATATTAGTTGCTGCCGTAGCTCTGGCTGCTATCTCAAACGGTGCCAATGCTGCTATTGCAAACTTAAATGCTCAGCAAGGCGAATTGTATCTGACAGTATTTGATCCAAGTGCACAGACTTCATACCATCTTGACTTAGGGGTTGATATTCGTGAAATGTTTGATGATTCAACATCTACACGTACTTATGATATGTCAACAGATGCTAACTTTGCATCATTCGTAGGTCAAACTGATCTACGTTATACCATTACAGGTGCTGATGTTAGTTTTACTGATTTAGATACATATGGGTTTATGTCAACAGCTCGAGATGGCCTTTCAGCTATTCAGGCTGCGATCCCACATGATGGTTTCATCAATCCAACTGCTATAAAAATTCATGATATGGCTGGTACATTAAACGCTCAAGGTGCTGGTCCATATAATGGTTCTAACCGTAATATTGATGAATCAGCTTTTGCTTCAATTGGTGATATTGGTTATTACGCTCAGTCTGGCTGGGGTGACACGATCGGCAATGCTGGTTTTACAGCTTCACAAAATGTAGACACAAGTGTTGGTTTTTTTCAGATTCAAATCGATCCAAATGACGGATTTACATCAATTCATAATCAAATGGCTGGTTCATGGTTATTAACTAATGCCGGCACATTGCAATATTCATCTGTATCAGCCGTGCCTGTACCTGCAGCTGTATGGTTGTTTGGTTCTGGTTTAATAGGCCTTGCGGGTATTGCTCGTCGTAAAAATGCTTAATTTACAAAATTGTTTTCTGGTATTACGGAATGGTTCGTAATACCTAAATTTTCTAAAAATGTTTTAAGGTGATAATCATGTTTAAAAAATTATCTGTTGCTATCACTGCAACTTTAATAAGTTCTTCAGCTTTCGCACTTGCGCCAACTACAGCGCCAGATATTGAAATCTTTATGTCAGGTGCTTCAGCGCAGGATAAAGGTATTGCTGCACTGTTTTCTGATCTTTGTGTTGCAGGTACTTTAGATACATTTAAAGATGTAGCTAATCCTTCTAAGAAAGGTAAAGCACATACTGCTTATTTCTGTACTATTGATTCATCTAAAATTACAGGTGGTACACCTGCTGCTGGCGTTAATCCAGGTGTTTTATTTCACAAACGTTCTGCTGGTGGTTCAGCACAAGGGGTTAACCCGGTAATTGATGAGCAAGCAATTGATGCCATGGCTATTAATAATAGCAACTGTACTGAAACAGCTGTTGGTTCAAAAGTATGGGATTGCACAATTAGTAACACAGGTGATTTAATTCAGGTTGTTTCTGATGCAGGTGTTTCTGATGTTAATCCTGAAATGTTTATAAAGCAAAACACGCCATTTGGAAGTTCTCCTGTAGATGCTACTGTTGTAGCAGCTAAGATGGAAGTTAAAGGTGCTGCTGCATTGGTATTCGGTATACCTGTAACAACTACATTACGTGATGCGCTTCAGGTTGCTGAATTTGGTGCAACTTCAACATGTGTTACAGATAAGTATGACCCAACAAACCCGGCAGATGTGCCTACAGCTCATGCTGCAGAAACTGAAGCGTGTATGCCTACAATGTCTCGTGCACAGGTTGCATCTATCATGCAGGGTAACGTTAAACGCTGGTCTAACTTCTTTGTAAATGGTACAGCTTTAACAGCGATAGCTGGTGTTTCACTACCAAGTGATAATAAAGTACATGTTTGTCGTCGTACAAACGGTTCAGGTACACAGGCTCAAATGAGTGCTAAGTTCCTTAACTACCCATGTACTGCTGGTGGTGTAAGCCCACGTTCTGCTCCTGGTAATGGTTTCTTTGGCCCGGTTGTTGTTGAGAACTCGGGTTCAGGTGATATGACTCAGTGTTTGAATGACCTGAATGATGGTACTAATGTATCAGCACGTGTTAATCCATCACTTAAAACAGCCTGGGCAGTTGGCATTCAATCTACAGAAAAAAATGCGGACCTGGGTGACAGCTTCCGTTTCATCAAGATTGACGGTTATGCACCAACGCTATCAAATGCTGTAGCAGGTCGTTATGCTGATGTTGTAGAACAGACGTTCCAATGGCGTAAAACAGGTGCTTTACCTTTAACAGGTGATAAACTGAATGTTGTTGATACAATTGCATCAAATGCATCTAAACCTTCAGTTCTTGCAACTGTAGCTAAGCTTAACCCAAGTTATGTTCACCCATGGGGTCAGGCGGGTTACTTGGCATTATCAACTAATGGTTTTACTCCTACAATTCCATTTACAGCTACTAATCCTGTAACTCCTTATAGTCATGCAGTTGGTGGTCCTCTTGATAACTGTCGTATGCCTGTAGTTAATCCTGCAATTGGTAACAGCGAACTATAAACAGCTAGATCGACATTTAGTCCAAAGGTGCAATGCCAGAAAGCCAGCTCAATATGAGCTGGCTTTTTTGTTTCTGGATAGAAAGTATTAATTTAACAAAACTGCAAAATCTTCCTGTTATATTCCGTTGCTTAATTTCTTAGCCGGTTGAACTATCTATATGTACAAAGTAGTAAAGAATCATATATTTCTATCAGTTAAAACTATAATTTTTAGCTATGTATTTATGCTTCCTGTTCTTTCGGTAGCGGAAGAACAGCAGCATTTTGATATTTGGGAATATCAGATTGAAGGTAACTCATTATTAGAGCCAGAAAATATTGAAAGTACGTTGTACCCTTATCTTGGCGCAAATAAAACTCTAGAGACAGTTGAGCAAGCCAGAGAATTATTACAAAACAGTTATAAATCTGAAGGTTACCCTATTGTTGTGGTTAGTATTCCACAACAAAATGTAATTGGAGGTAAAGTTAGACTGGTTGTGGTTGAAGGTGAAATAGATCGACTTAAGATTTCAGGAAATAAATATTTCTCACGTCGTGAATTACGTAAAGAATTGCCTTCACTAGAGTCAGGCCAGCCTTTAAATATGAAACTTGCCAGGAAGGAAATAGATATAGCTAATGAGGCAAGCCCGCATCGTAGTATTGTCCCGGTAATACGTCCCGGTCGAAAACGGGGAACCATGGAAATGGAGTTAAAGGTACATGATGAACTGCCTTTAACAGGGTCAGTTGAACTTAATAACCGTTATACCACAGACACTACGCCACTGAGATTAATGACATCGATCGAATATGGTCATTTGTGGCAAAAGCACCATAGTTTTAGTGCTGGTTACCAGGTTTCACCACAGGATTTAGATGAAGTAGAGGTCTTGAATTTAAGTTATGCGTTACCTGTGAGTGAAAGTTCAAGATTAGTTTTTTATGCAATTGATTCTGGTAGTGAAGTAGCTACAGTAACAGGAGGCGGTGATAGTCTAACCGTATTAGGTAACGGAAAAATTTATGGTTTAAGAACTATTCATACTCTGCCTACAGCGGGTAATTATTTTCATAGAATGTTACTGGGTCTGGCGTATAAAGATTTTACGGAAGATCAAAATATTGAAAATGATACAAGTGGAAGCGGTGTTAATGTGCCGATAGATTATGCTGCGTGGTCAATTTCTTATAATGGAACAATAAGGGATGAATATATTAGCCAGTTTTCAATAGCGGCTAACTTTGGTCTACGAGCTTTTAATGAGGCGGAAGACTTTGAATTTAAACGATTTCAGGCAAAAGAGAATTATTTCTATTTAAATGGACGATTTAGTCAGGTATGGAATTTAAATTCGGATATAAATGTGTTGTATTATTTAGGCGGGCAATATACAGAGTCCCCGCTTATTAGTAATGAGCAATACAGTGCAGGTGGAATGGATACGGTAAGGGGTTATACAGAATCTTCAGCACAGGGTGATAACGGCTTGTCAGCAAGTGTAGAAATGACATATAGGTTATTAGAATCAACGGATGATTTTTATAATCAGTTAGGCTTGAGTTTATTCGTAGATGCAGCAAACCTGCATATATTAGAAGCCCTGCCCGATATAGATGGTGAAAAATTAAATAGACATAAGCTGCTGGGAGCAGGAATGGGTTTAAGTTTTACAGCGTATAAAGATATGCAGCTTCGGTTTTATTATGCAAAGCCATTAAAGGATTTATTAGTTGATGATTTCGATGATGCTGCAAGAGTACATTTTAGTTTGTCGTATCAGTTTAAATAAGCAACGTAAGATCTGGTTGTCATTAAGCAAACTTAGCTGGTTTCTGTTATGGGTTTAAATGTAATTTCACTGTAACCATATTGTCATTTACAGGTGAGAAAATAGCGTTTTAAAAAAACCTATTCTAACATCTGTAAATAATATGCATACATTACAATCTCTTAAATATGGAATGGATCGCACTAATAAATTAGTTGCGGTTATCTCCCTTGTTTTTATTTCTGGTACACCAGGTGTGCATGCAGAACTACCTGTTGCTCATACATCAATTCCCTGGAGTAATAACGTACAAATTCTAAGACAAACTGGCACAGAGCTGCATATTGGTCAAAATGAAAATTTGCCTGGTAACTGGTTATTAAACTGGCAAAGTTTCAATGTTTCAGCAGATAGCAGAGTACAGTTTCATCAGCCCAACTCATCACACATAGCACTTAATCGCATATTCCAAAATGATGCTAGTCGGATTATGGGTTCGATAGATGCAAATGGTCGTGTGTATCTGATTAATTCTAATGGCTTTATTTTTGGAGAAAATTCAAAAATTAATGTTAACTCCTTAGTTGCTTCATCTTTGGCTTTAAACTTATCAGATGATGAATTTATTAATGGTGATAAAAATATAGCCAATATTGTAAATGATAATCAGGCTGCATTTGTTGGTGGCCCTGGTATGGGTAATATTTCTATCAAGGATGGTGCAGAAATAACGACACAAGATGGTGGAAACATACTTATGTTTGCACCGAATATTTTTAATGCGGGTGACTTAACCACAACAAGTGGTCAAACTATTCTGGCCGCATCAGAAGATAAAGTTTATTTAACGCCTTCAACTGATCCAGCATTGAGGGGTTTTCTAGTTGAAGTCAAGACAGGTGGTAGTGTTGAAAACCTGGGTAATATTTTATCGAAAAAAGGTAATATTACTCTGGCAGGTATGGCAATTAACCAGCGAGGCTCTTTAAAAGCGACCACAGCGGTAAATGAAAATGGCTCAATTCGATTATTAGCGCGAGATGGTGCTGGTGGAGCTAATTTTAATGATGATATACCCGTAGTTACTTCAACTGTTAATGCTAACGGTGTAACAGATACTCTGGTATTAGGTATAGATATAGATAAAGCAAAAGATAGTGAAGGTAATTTTTTGCGTAATGATGCATATTTTGTTGCCAGTAGAACGGGTGAGGTTACATTACATTCGGGTAGTGAAACCAGCATAGATATTGATAGTACAGATACAGCACTGGTAACTGATAGCCAGACAATTGAAACTCCTCGAATCGAAATAACAGGTAAATTAATAACCCTAAAGGAAGGTGCTGAAATAAAAGCACCGGGTGCGGATGTTGTTTTGCACGCTACAACAAATCCGCTTAGTACAGCGCTTAATTCTGAAGGCAATCTTAATCCTAATGACGGTCAAAGCAAGGTGGTGTTAGAGGCGGGTAGCCGTATAGATGTATCGGGTACAACAGATACTCAAGCTAATATGAATCGTAATGAATTATCGGTTGCATTAACGGCAAACTTTTTACGTGATGCCCCATTACAGAGAACAGGGCCACTTAGAGAAGGTGAAATTAAAACTGTTACATTAGATATACGACAGGGAACACCGTTGGGTGATATAGCTGATCTGGTTGATGCTAGCATTAAACGCGGCATAAATGAGCGTTTATCGGAGGGGGGTAGTGTCAGCGTCCAATCTCAGGGTGGGGTTTTATTAGAGCAGGGAAGCGAAATAAATATAACGGGTGGTTCGGTTTTTTATAATGAAGGCACGGTTACCAGTTCACAGCTAACTACTTTAACCGGGCAGAGAGTTGATATATCAGAAGCTAATCCGGATGTTGTTTATACGGATAATTTTGGTGAAGTTAAAGTTAAATCAAAACGCTGGGGGCAGGATGCAACACGTACGTGGCGATTATTTAATGGTGGGATATCAGGTGTTAGCCGCTTTCATCAGTCCTATACTGATGCCAGTGATGCGGGTTCTTTAACGATTCAGACACATGCTGCTATTCTAGATCAAACAATAATTGCCGGAACTGATAATGGACGCCTTCAACGTGAAGTGGCTGACCGTGCTAACGGCGGTAGTTATAATATCACTTTATCAAACCCAACATTAAGTGCGGCAAATAATACTGCGCAATCGGCGTCAATTGTTGAGTCTCGAGCGCTCACTCAAAGTGAAATAAATAATGGTTCTGAGTCTGTTTTAGATGAGTTTTTAGCCTCAGGTAATAGTATTCCCAACTGGATTTTACAAATTACGGATGACTCTCTTTCTAATAGTGGTCTTTCAGATTTTAATATAAAAACTAATGGTGATATTCGTGTTGCTGCAGATGCACGATTAAACCTGACAGATGCGGGAAGCCTTAAAGTTCAGGCGAAAAACATTCAACTTGAAGGTGATATAAAAATTGCTTCAGGTAATATATCTCTTTCAAGCTTTGGTGATTTACAGATTGATCACACTCTAGATGTAAGCGGTGACTGGGTAAACGATAATCAAAATGTAGTGAATCGTGACTTGAGACGAGCAGTAAACTTAAACGGCGGTTCAATTACATTAGAAACTGATAATGGTAATTTGTTATTGGGAAATTCGAGTTTATTAGTAAATGGTGGTGCCTGGTTACAGTCAGAAGGTAGTATAAAATCAGGCAGCGGCGGTAATATTTCGCTAGGTGTGAATGATATTAATGGGCAAACAGCAGAACTGGAGCTTGGCGATATGCAGGCTTTTGCTGTTGGCCGCGGTGGTGAATTAAACGTAACAGCAAATATAATTGATATTGCAAATGATTTTACATTACCTGCTATTGCAGGCAGGGTTGAGCTTACACCTGAATTTTTTCAGAGTAATGGTTTTTCAGATTACAGCATAATTTCTAATACGGATAATTTAAATATTCATGATGGAGTGGTAATTACGCCTCAGACACGTAGTTTAGTGTTAGCAACATCACTAATCTTGGATAGTGGATTTAATTTTAATTCACAACCCAGTAATAACAGTATATTGAATATCACTGAATTACAGGTGTTAGAAGATTACGCACGTCCTGTTACAAATATTACTTTAGGTACAAATAGAAGTGGAGCCAATTCATTTGGTGAAGGTTTGCGTTTAAGTGAATTAGCTTCTATACGAGCTGAACCGGATGCTGATATTAGTTTATTTGCAACAAGAAATTTATTTATCAATGGTGAAATTTCAACACAGGGAGGCGATATATCTCTGGCGTTAAATGCAAATTATAATTCATTAAGTGAATATCAGTCAGATTCGGCTATCTGGCTAGGTGAAAATTCACAATTGAGTACACAAGGTTTTTTATTAAACGATATAAGAAATGATTTTGGTCTTGTAACAGGGAAGGTGTTCAACTCAGGTAATGTATCTATAGTCGCAGATCGTGGTTATATAGTTGCTGAGCAAGGTAGTCAGATTGATGTGTCGGGAACTCAGGTTAGTTATGATTTGCCTTCAACATTATTAGGTAACTCAGTTATTGGTTATGATCGAGAAAAAGTCAATGTGGGTGCAGGTAATATCCAGATAACTGCGGCGGAAGGTATCTACCTGGGTGGTGAATTAACAGGCAGGGCATCTGAAGTTGCAGGCGCATCAGGTGGTGAGTTATCTATAGCATTAGATGCCGCGAGAAGAAACGCACCGGGTTTAGATTCAACATTAACATTAAATGGTAGAGAGCTTCATGTACTACAAAATATAGAAAACATACCCGATAATTTTTTAACTGGGATGCAAGGTAGTGCGGTTAATAATGATCATATCGGGCATGCTTTTGTAAGCAGTGAAACCGTAAGTAATGGTGGATTTGATAATTTAATTTTGCGTGTTGAAAATATATCGGGCACATCAATACCTGCTTCAACTGGGTCGGTTGTATTTGAAGATAATGTCGATTTACAGCTGGCGCAAAGTCTGCAAATTTTATCACCCATTATCCGAGCAGAAGGTACGGGCAACAGTCAAATAAATTTATCTGCACCATATATTTTATTGGGTTCATTAACAGGGCAGCAACCTCTTAATGGTGTAGTAGCAAGTACGGGCAATGGTGGTTTTAACGTCCAGGCGGGTTTGCAAGGTAATGATGGTTTATTAGAGCTGGTGGGTGGTTTGCGACTGCAAGGTATAAATACGAGTACATTACACAGTGAAGGTGATATCAGGCTGCGAGGTGTACAGGAAAGTCGAACATCAACATCATTGACTGGTTCATTTGAAACACAGGGTAATTTAAACCTGAATTCAGATCAGATTTATGCAACAACATTAAGTCAGTTCAATGTCGGAATTACAGATATGTCAAATGGCGTACTGAGTATTAATGGTGGTGAATCGACATCTATTTTATCTGCAGGTAGTGAGTTAACATTGTCAGCACCTGTGATTCGTCAATCTGGCGTGATTAAAGCACCCATAGGTCAGATCAATCTTAATGCTAGTCAGCAACTTATTTTAGATGATGGAAGTATTACTTCTGTATCCGCTGAAGGTTTATTAATACCCTTCGGTAGTACTCTGGGTGAAGAGAGATGGGTATACCCATTAGATCCAGCAAGCAGTATTCCTGTATTTGTAGATATAACAACTCCTCCAGCTAAAGAAATTAATTATCAGAGCCCTGATGTGCAAATTGCAGCAACGGCGATAACCGATATCAGTGGTGGTGGTGACTTATATAGCTGGGAATTTGTACCGGGTTTAGGTGGTTCGGTAGATAACCTGTTACCTGAAAATTCAAATGGCTCATTTGCTGTTCTACCTGGTACAACGTCATTCGGTCCATACGATCATCAATACTGGTTAAATGAAACAGGTAGAGAAGTGGGGCAGCAAGTATTTCTGCAGGGTAATAATGATTTAACCGCAGGCCTGTATACAATTTTACCAGCTCGTTATGCTTTGTTACCCGGTGCATTTTTGATAACACCAACTAATAATACGGTATTACCTTCTCAGGTTTTAAACAGATTGGATGGGGCGACAATTGTAGCTGGTCAGCAACGTATTGCCGGTACTGATCGACATGATGAACTATGGTCAGGTTATGTTGTAGAGACAGGAGAGGATGTTCGTTTACGTTCTCAGTATATTGAGTCGCAAGCCAGTCAGTTTTTCAGGGATGATGCAGTAAACAATGATATTTTTCTTTCAAGTATGCCTTCTGATGCGGGCACCCTTAATATTCTGGCAGGCAACAATTTAGACTTATCCGGAATACTCAGAGGTGATGCTGCTGCATTTAATTATTTTAGTGACGGTGAGAACTTTATCGGTACAGGTAGAGGGTCACAGGTAAATATTGCGGCTAATAATTTGCGAGTAGTAAATGAATTTGATATTAACGGTGGTAATCAATTACTAGCAAGTAACCTTAATGCATTAAATGCAGACAGTTTAATGTTGGGAGGAACACGTCAAAGGAGGGCTAGCGGGGTTGATATAAATGTAATTACAAATAATCTAGAACTGGAAAACAATGTTAATCTGAATCAAAGTGAATTGTATCTAGTTGCGAACGAAACAATAGATGTGAGAAGTGGAGTTAATATAATTTCACATGCGAATGCCCAGAATACAGATACACAAATCAATGTTTCTGGTGATGGGGCATTAGTGAGAGCATCTGCTAATTCACAGATACGTATTAACAGGCAAAATGAATCAACAAATCCTGTAGATGGGGTGGTTAATATTGAATCAGGTGCCGTACTTGATGTAAGTCAGTCACTTGCAATAGACAGTAGTGTTAATACTATTATTGACGGCGAGCTTAAATTAAATGGGGGCTCATTAAATTTAGGTGCGGCAAAAATATCAATTGGTGATAATAGTGGAGTTGTATCGGGGTTACAGTTTACAACCAACGATTTAATTAAAATGAATGCGGGCGAACTATTACTTACCAGTAGAAGCAGTATTGATCTCTATGGTGAATTAGATTTACAACTTAATAATTTATTAATTGATGCTGCAAATATTAATGGCTATCAATCGCAGAATCAGCAAGCACGTATTAGTGCAAATAATATTAGCCTGGGTAATGCATCTAATTCTGTGAGTAACGATGTGGCTACGGGGTCAGGTAATTTAATACTTAATGCTCAAGATATTGAGTTGAATAAAGGTAACTTTAATTTAAATGGATTTAATGACGTGAGTTTGATTGCGACTGATAATATTAAACTTTCAGGTCAAGGGGCATTAAATACAGCAATAAATGGTGACTTATTATTAAACTCTGCCGTTGTGACTGCGAGTAGTGGTGCAGATTATGGTGTGTTTGCAGGGTTATCTAATTTATTAATTCAGAATAACGGTGCAAGTGACAACCATAGTGCGGAATCGCTGGGTGCTAAAGTTGAATTTCAGGCCAGTAATATTACTCATCAAGGTATAATAGATATAACTTCAGGTTATCTTTCTTTGAATGCAACAAATGATCTGTTATTAGATAATGCATCCAGTATTAATTTGTCAGGCATAGAACGCGATTTTGCAGGTGAAAGTATTTATACACCAGGTGGTGTTGTAAATTTAAATTCTGTTAACTCAAATATTACAATGTTAAGTAGTGCTAGCGTTGATGTATCTGCGGGTTCTGGTAAGGGTGACGCAGGTACTATAAATGTTTCTGCTACTACAGATAATGTGAATTTAAATGGGCAGTTATTTGCTGCGCATGGGACAGAGAAAAGAGCAGGATCAGTTTCAATTGATGCTTTGGTTTTAAGTGATTTAGCAGGATTGAATAACAAATTAAATACGTCTGGTTTTAATCAGAATCGTTTTATTCGGCTCAGGCAAAGTGATCTAAATATTTCTGTAAATGACTCTATTGTTGCAAGTACTGTTTTTTTACAAGCAGATGCAGGAGATATAAATATACAGGGAACAATTGATTCTCAGGGTAATGAGGGCGGTACTGTTGATCTGGCGGCGGCTAATGATGTAAATCTTGCGTTTACATCTTCAATAAATGCGAATGCAGTTAATGGTAATGGAGGACATGTTAACTTATCTAGTCGTGATGGCATAATTGATATATCGGCGGGCAATTTAATTGATGTAAGTGGTAGTGCAGAAAAAGATAATGGAAGCCTTTATTTACGTGTATCTCGAGATGCCTCTGGAGATGCAAAAATAAATGCACTAGCAGGTGATTTGCAGGGTGTGGATCGCATCGATATAGAGTCTTATAAAGTTTATGATTTTAATAATCTGACAACCGCGTTGTCAGAAAATATGAATGTATTTAGCGATATTGCGTTAACAACATTAGGTTTGAATGATACGACAAATGTACATCAACGAAAAGGTATTGAAATAAGGTCTCAATCAGATATTAATTTTAATAGTGCATTAGATTTATTTTCTAATCGTAACTCTTCTGAAGCGGGTATATTGACATTGCGTTCTGCAGGTGATGTTAATATAAATAACAATATTACAGACGGCTTTAGTGGTGGACGATTGCAGCAGGGAGAAAGCTGGTCTTACAATATGATTGCTGGTGCCGATTTTAATGCCGCTTCTATTCAATCGGTAACACAGGGTGCGGGGAACTTTAAAATAGACGCCAATAGAAGTGTGCATACCGGAAGTGGTAATATTTTTATCGCGGCTGGAAATGATATTACCCTGGAGCAGGGTGCAAGTATTTATACAGCAGGGCAATCTACCGGACGAGGTAGTTATGAGAATGTTGCTGGTTTTGGTAATGCGCTGGATGGTTTCTTATTACCTAATGTTGAATTTCCTGATCAGGGCGGTGATGTGTCTATACAGGCAGGCGGAAATATAACATCGTCACCTTCATCTTTGTTGGTTAGTGACTGGTTATATCGTTTGGGTGATAAATATAATTTAAACGGTAATTTTGATAATATTGGTACAACATGGGGCATAGAGTTTACAAAGTTTAAACACGGTGTGGGTGCGCTGGGTGGTGGCAATGTCAGTATTAGTGCATCAGGTAATATAGTTGGTTTATCAGCGTTTACACCGACCACAGGTAAACAACTAGGAGAGTTGTCTATTGATCCAAACACCTTTACTGCATCTATAACCGGAAATATTGTGGAGCAACATGGTCAGGGGGATATAAATGTTGTTGCAGGTGGGGATATTAAGCAATCTTTGTTATTTTCAGCAAATGGAAATATTAATGTATTAGCGAATGGATCCATTGGTGATGAGGTTATCAATAATGGATTGTCTATTATTTCTGCTAATACACAGAGTAATGTTTTTGCAGGTGGCGATATACATTTCTTAGGTGCCAATAATTTCAGTTTACTGCCAATTAGTAAAAATCAGGAAGCGGCTAATTTTGGTGTTTTCCCTTTAGATAATTATCGTTCATTCTATTCAACCTATTCTGAAGATGCAGCCATTCGTCTTATATCATTAAATGGTGATATCGATATTATTAATCCACAAGCTAGTGCTTTAAGTGGAATATACAAGAATGGAATAGAAGTCAGGGCTGGAAATGAAACTAATCGAATACTTGCAAATTATCCAGGAACGTTTCAGGCGCTGTCAATTAATGGTGATATAGATATTCAGAATAATTTTGTACTATGGCCATCAAGTCAGGGGGATTTTTCTTTAGCTGCACAAAATGATATTACAGGTTCAAACGATCTGACGGGTTTGTTTATTAGTATGTTAGATATTGCCCCACAAGATTTACCGAGCATTCAAAATACCAGTAGTTTATTTGACTTAACAGTGTTTCCTGATCGTGTTACTAGCCATGCTGAAAACCCTGTAAATGCAGGCAATCAGAATCCGGTACGGATTATTGCAAACACGGGATCTATATTTTCAACAGATATCCAGCAAACATTTTTATTTGAAACTAATAAACAAACTGAAGTTTATGCGGGGCGTGATATAGCTAACGTTAGTTTTAATATTCAAAATAATAATAGTAGTGATATTAGTTTTATTCAGGCCGGGCGTGACATTGAATATATTAATAGTGCTGAATTCGGTCGCCAGCAATTAAAACATGGCGTTATTGTATCTGGTCCCGGGCAGTTGCAGGTGTTAGCAGGTCGTAATATAAACTTAGGAGACCAAAAAGGCATTGTTTCAAATGGTAATAACACCAGCCCGGCATTACTAAATGAAAGCTCAAGTTTATTAGTTATGGCTGGTCTGGGTGATAAAGATGCAGATTATTCAGCTTTTATCGATCAGTATTTTACGCAGGCTTCAGAATACACAAATGATTTAATTTTGTTTATGGAAAATAGAGGTGAAACAAATGTAAGTTTTTCAACTGCTCTTAACCGCTTCAAACAGTTAGATATAAAAGCACAAAGATCATTTATTGTAAGGGCGTTTGCAAATGAGTATACCCAGTCTGGTATGCGTGCTGCACAAGAACAAAGTGGCAGAACTACTGATAATAAAATATATGGTTATAGTCGAGGCATTGAAGCAATAGCAACGTTATTTCCGGGTACTGTTGTTGATAAAAGAGTGGCGCTAGAGGGTGAAAAGACCGAGGGAGATCTGATTGTTACAGGTGGTTTCGCGTACACAGTCAGTGATGTTAATCCAGCTTATGCAGGTAATCTATCAATGGTCTCCAGCGCCATTCAGGCGCAGGATAATAAGGGTGATATCACTGTCTTAACTCCAGGCGGTTTAGTAAATGTTGGTCTATCTGTCAGTACAGGAAATAGTAATGTAGAAAAGGGCATAATCACCAAGGGAGATGGTTTCATTAATGTATTTTCACATGCAAATGTCGCAGTTAATCAGTCGCGCATTCAAGCACTGAATGGTGGTGATATATCCATCTGGTCTACTAAAGGTGATATTGATGCGGGTAAAGGAGCCAAGTCGGCATTAACTATTCCACCTCCGCGAATTATTGTTGATCAACAAACGGGTACAGTGACGCAGGTGTTTGATGCGGTGGTTCAGGGTAATGGAATCCAGAATGCCTGTTTTGATGCTGGATGCGTAGATGGAAGTGCAATCTTATCTGCACCCGCGGGTATTATTGATGCGGGTGATGCGGGGATTCGCTCCAGTGGAAATATATTCATTGCCGCTGAGGGTGGAGTCGTAAATGGTAATCAGATCGAAGCAGGAGGTGATGTTTCCGGAGCAGTTGGTGGGTCAAGTGCATTAGGTGCTGATATAGGTGGTCTGGATGTGAATAGTTCGGGTGATAGTGCGGCTACAGAACTGGTGGCTGAAGATGCTTCTGCGTTATATGGCGCTGGAAGCATCGCAATATTGCAGGTTGAGGTAATGGGTTTGAGTGGTGAGCCAGAAACTGGAGCAGCGCCCGTAATAGATGAATCATCTACGAATAAAACTAATAATGAGAAAGATGCGGGTATAAATAAGAAAAAAGATAATCTAAAAGATCAGGCAAGAGCGGGAGAAAAACAGCGTTTATCTCTTATGCCAGATATTTCAATGCTTCATTAATATCCATATATCTTACTTAATATATTTGTAATATCTGTATCATGATTCTGTCACTAAATAGTTAAATAATAACGCGCAATTAAACCTCTTGTCTGGAAACTTTTATGCGTGTTAGACAATTACTATTTTTGCTATGTTTAATCCCCGGGCTTGCCCAGGCCTGGTGGAATGAAGAATGGCCGAATCGAGTAAAGATAAATATCAACTCACAAACTCTAGTAGAGTTGGGTGAAAAGCCAGTTAAAGATGCAAGTGTATTATTGCGTTTGCACACAGGTAATTTTGCTGACTTTTTCTATTTTAATCAGGATGTTTCCGATCTACGTTTTATTGCCGAAGACGACATAACACCGCTCAAATTTCACATTGAAAAATTCGATTTAATAAATCAGTTAATGTTTGTCTGGGTAAAAATACCTCAAATTTCCAGCATTGATAAAAACACTTTTATTCAAATGTACTATGGGAATACTAATGCGGTAACCGCAGATGATAAAGCGGGTAGTTTTGATGTTAATCAGATTGCTACTTTTCATTTCGATGGCACGAATAATATTGTACTTGATAGTTCTGCTTATGCTCAAAAAGCAGATTTAGTAAATATAGAACGTGTTCCTGCATCTTTAATAGGTGCTGGTGTGAAATTTTCAGGGCAGTCTTTTATAAATGTTGTGTCATCGCCCACATTACAATATTTACCGGGAAAAGGTTTTTCTTTTTCAGTATGGATAAAACCTCATGGTCAACAGAATGATGCGTGGTTACTAAGTCATAAAACAGAACAGGGTAATTTACTTGTTGGAATAAAAGAATCTGCTTTATATGCAAGATTCACTTCGATATCAGGTGAAGTTTCTCAAACTTCTGATACAGCACCATTAACCCCTGATAGTTGGCAACATATTGCGCTCAATATTGATGAACAAAGGTTAGCAGTATTTATTAATGGTATTGAAATGGCATCTGAAAATGTTTCTCTACCAGCATTAACGGTCGGTAAATTTTCAATTGGTGGTGAAGAGTTAACGCATGGTTTTGTTGGTGAAATGGATGAATTAACGATTTCATCTGTATCACGTGATCCACAATGGTTTGCATTTATGGCTAAGACCCAGGGGCAAACAGCCAATCTTTTAAGTTTGTCTGAGGCTGAGCAGGAAGGTAATGGTTCAGGTGATGTTTCATACTTTGCAACAATTTTACAGGGTGTTTCGCTTGATGGTTGGGTAGTTATTGGCTCGTTAATGTTAATGGCTGCAGTTAGCTGGATGGTCATGGTGGGTAAGGTGTTAATGGTTCGTCGTATGGCGAAAGACAATCAAGCATTCATGCAAGATTTTCACAAGCTGAAAAAAGGTGATACCGATGCACTTGACGCGGCAAATGATGAAGATGCCTATGGTAGTTCAGATTTTATGAATGTGGTGTTTGGAAAACACGATCATTATCAAAGCTCACCAAATTATCATTTATACCATCAGGGTGTACACGAATTAAAACAACGTCAGGGCAAGTCAGTTGGTGCGCAGGCATCAATGTTACTGTCACCTCAGTCAATTAGTGCGATTCGTTCAACATTAGATGCCATGTTAGTTAGAGAAAGCCAGAAACTTAATAAAAATATGGTGTTATTAACCATTGCTATTGCAGGGGGGCCTTTTCTTGGATTGTTAGGAACTGTGCTGGGTGTAATGATTACTTTTGCCGCTATCGCCGCTTCTGGAAATGTTGATATAAATGCAATTGCACCGGGTGTGTCTGCTGCTTTAATGACAACGGTAGCCGGTCTTATCGTAGCAATTCCAGCTCTGTTTGGTTACAACTATTTAAGTGTGCGCATTAAAGATATGTTGTTTGAGATGGATGTTTTTGTAGATGAATTCATCACAAAAATAGCAGAACAGCATAGCTAACAACTGGAATTAATATGGCACTTAAATTCGATCACAAACCTTATGATGATTTAAATGTCACACCTATGCTTGATGTAGCGTATGTGTTGCTAATTATTTTCATCATTATGACAACCGCAACGGTTCAGGGCATTATGGTTAATCTGCCTAAAGCCAGTGCAACACCAAGTTTAGCTAAACCCACAACTAAAGCTGTGACAATTACGCAGGACGGTACGATTTTTTTAGATACTTACCCCGTAAGTCTGGATGAGCTTGAGTCACTACTGCGTCAGTACAAAGCAGTCAATCCACAACTACCTGTCGTGGTAAAAGCCGATGCACTAATACAATATCAACGTGTAGTTGATGTGCTGGATATTATGGGGCGATTAGAAATTCAACAGTTGGGTCTGGTCACTCAGCGACTTGTTAAATAACTATCATGTCGGATGCTACTAAAAAATCACTTGGCAGATTGGTGCCGGCTCTGGCGATAGTTATAGGTTTGGTGATTACTGTTTTTTTAGTGATGTTATTAAAAGATTGGGTTTCAAATTCAGATTCCAGACCACCTAAACGAGTACAAACGGTAAAAATAATTACACCTCCGCCACCACCACCGCTACCAGAAGAAGAACCACCAGAGCCAGAAATAGAAGAGGAGATTGAGCAACCAGAAGAGGAAATGGTTGAAGAAGCGGTAGATGATGTCGAACCTGCTGGGGCAGATTTAGGTATTGATGCTGAAGGCGGTGCAGGTGCGGATGGTTTTGGTTTGATGGGACGTAAAGGTGGCCGAGGTTTATTAGATGGAAGTCCTTTTGCTTATTATGAGGGTTTGATGGTCAGTGAAATTCAGGATCTATTGGCAGAGATAGAATCACTAAAATCTAAAGAATATAAACTTAGAATAAAAATTACAGTTGCATTTGATGGCTCGGTTGAATCCATAAAGCTATTACGTTCAACCGGAGATAAAGAACAGGATAAATTATTATTAAGTGCATTTCAGGGGTTTGAAAGATTCAGTCAAATGCCGCCTGGTAAAATGCCACCAGTAATAGATTTAAGAATTACATCAAGTATATAAATATTAAAGGTAAAAAATGAAATTTCATGTACTCACAATCTGCTGTTTTATGACTATAAATACGGCTGCTTTATCACAAGAAGGCACGCCAGAAAACTCACCAGTATTGAGTACTATGGATATTGTAAATATGCTGATAATAGAAGGTGTTATTTCAGAACAGAAAGCACAGGAAATGTTGCAGTCAATTACAGCTGATAAGGTGCAGGATAAAATTAAAGCAGATAAGAATAATCATTTGAATGAAACACCCTTAGACGCCAAAGTGGTGCGTGTGCCTTATGTTCCCAAATACATCCAGAATCAAATAAGAGATGAAGTGCGCTTAGGCTTACGAGAGGATGTGGCAGGTGATGTCATTGGCCAGGCAAAACATGAGCGTTGGGGCGTGCCAGATGCATTTCCTGCCTGGGTAAATAAAATAAAATTTAAAGGTGACTTCAGACTTAGATATCAGGCAGATCTGTTTGCTGATGGTAATGGAGATCCACAGAATATTTACCTGAATGCACAAGCTGTAAATGATGTGGGTGCAATAGAAGCCGATCCATCTTTCTTTCACAATGTAACAGAAGACAGGCATAGGCTTAGAGCAAGATTACGCTTAGCAATGGACGCAAAAATAACCGAAGGTACTATGGTTGGAATGCGAATTTCTACAGGTAATTTAAATGACCCTGTCTCTACAAATCAATCTTTGGGTAATAGCTTTGAGCCTTACCAGCTAGTATTAGATCGCGCATTCATAAAAATGGAGTCTGAAGTAAAGGATCATACTTTTATTGGAGGACGTATGCCAAATCCATATATCAGTACAGATTTACTATGGGATAAAGACTTAAATTTTGATGGTCTGGTATATAAATATCGCCCGTTACAATCTGATGATATGTTCGAAGAGGATAGAGTGTTTGACGCCTTTCTGACAGTAGGAGCCTTTCCCTTAGAAGAAGTTGAATTATCATCTGACGATAAATGGTTGTTCGGTTTACAGTCGGGTTTCAACTGGGCATTCAATAATCAAAATAAGCTGGATATTGTGCTGTCATATTATGATTACTCAAATATAGAAGGTGAGAGAAACGAGCCAGAAAGTAATTTGCTCGATTATACCGCGCCAGAATTACTGGCAACGGGCAATACATTGCATAATATTTCTAACAGTGTTGCAAATCCAAATAATGTATTGCTGGGTCTGGCTGCTGATTACAATATTGTAGATTTGTTAATTAAATATAAATTTTCAAATTTCTCACCAGTTAATGTCATTTTAACAATGAATTATGTAGAAAATATTGGTTATGACCAGGATGAGGTTCTTGCAAGAGCAGGTGGTGCTGGTTTGTTAGGTATTTATTATGCGGCAGATGAAGAAGCGGGTGCTGAGAAAAATACAGGTTATCAGTTTAAGGTTGATGTTGGCTGGCCTACATTAAACCAGCGAGGTAACTGGCGTGCATCTTTAGCCTTTAAGTATCTGGAACGTGATGCGGTGCTTGATGTATACACCGACTCTGATTTCAGAGGAGGAGGCACAGATGTGCAGGGTTATATTCTGCAGGGTGATTATGCATTTGATAACAATACATGGTTTAGTTTGAAGCTGATAAGTGCCGATGAAATTGATGGGCCTCCATTCGGTCAAGATACTATTCAGTTTGATTTGAGTGCAAATTTTTAACTGCTGGTGTATGTTACGAAAACATAGGTATGAATTGATGAAAAAAACACTAGTATTTTTAGTACTGATAAATATTATCATATTACTAGGCATGTCTTCTGCTCAGGCAAATAAAGATGCGCTTGCTAGAGCGCAGTATATGATACGCCAGATTAATGCAGAGCTTAACCAAATGAAGGCTTCTAATGTACAGATCAAACTAGAAAAACAAGAAGTTGATAAAGAGTATAAAAAGCTTAAAAAAAAGTATAACAAGTTAACTAAGAACAGTGATAGTAAATCTAAAAAGTTATCAAGTAAAATTGATAATATAAAACAGAGATATATTCAGGAAAGAGATGCTCATTTAGAAACAAAGAAGATTCTCAATGAAGTTACTAAAGATAAAAATAGTCTTTCTGATTTGTCGGGTAGAAAAACAGATAAAATAAATTTATGTGTAGCAAGTAATAAAAAACTTTATAGTATTAATAAGCAAATATTGTTGCGATACGAAGATAAGGGTGTGTGGGATAGTTTAACGCAGGCTGAGCCTTTTTCTCGGTTAAGTCAGGTTGAAATAGAAAATCTTGTCGATGATTACCAGTATCAAATTGAAGATTTAAAAATAGACAGTAATTTGTAGAAATAAGGGTTAATATGAAATATTCAAACTTGAAAATAACTGTTACATTAATGCTTGTTTCCCTACTTGTTGTGTCATGTGGTGGTGGAGAAGAACGTAAAGAAAAGTATTTATTAAAAGGTCAGAAATACTTACAGGAAAATAATGTAGAAAAAGCAAAAATTGAATTTAAAAATGCGATTCAAATTGATCCTAAATTTGCCGAGGCGCATTACTATATGGCAAAAATTAATGAACAACTTAAATCTTATAGAGATGCCCTGGGTGGTTACAATAAGGCGATAGAGTTAAGAGCGGGTTATAAAGAAGCTATTGTTGGCGTGGCCAGGGTTTATCTGGTCGCTGCAGCAAATGATAAAGCGATAGAGTTTTCAAATAAGGCGCTCGCCTTGTCTGCTGAGTACCCTGATGCACTGGTTGTTCGAGCAGCCGCTAATTTTAGAAAGAATAATGTTAATGATGCACTGGCCGATGTGCAGTTAGCGCTTTCAATTGCCCCCGATGATGTTGCCAGTATTGCGCTTTTATCGAGGATTTATCTACATAACAAACAGGCTGAAAAATCAGAATCTCTAATATTAAGTGCATTGGATAGAAAGCCTGGTGATGTAAGTTTGCAGATTATTTTGATGCAGTTTTATAACGAAAATAAAAATTATGCTATGGCGATTAATGTGCTGGATACGTTAATCGATAAATTCCCAGAAGATCTAAGTTACCGTCATCGTAAAGCAAAATTGTATATGCAGTTGAATGAGGATAAGAAAACGGAAGAAGTTTTAAGGTCTGCGGTAATTGATTTTCCTGATAATATAAATGCAAAGTTATTATTGATTAAGTACTTGTCCGATCATAAAAATTTAATGTTGGCTCAGTTAGAACTGTCCAGATTTATAAAAGAAGATAATGATAACCCGAACCTAAAGCTTGTATCAGCGAAATTATATATAAAGGCAGAAGATAAAGCCTCTGCAGAAAATATATATAGAAGAGTCATAGAAAAACATGGTTATGAAGCGGTGGCTACTGATGCCAGGTTTGGCCTGGCCCAGTTGTTGGTACTGGACGAACGAACAGACGAAGGAAAACGTATTTTAAATGACATTTTAAAAGATAATTCTACACATAATGAATCGCTGTTTTTACGTGGAAAGCTGGCATTAAATGAGAGAGACTCACAAAGTGCTATTGCTGATTTTCGAGCATTACAAAAGGACCAGCCATCGTCTGTTATTATAGTTAACCTGTTAGCTCAATCGTACCTTCAGGCAGGAGAGTTAGACCTTGCGGAAGAGGCTTTTAAGCAGGTGTTGGCTTTAACACCAGCAAACCTTGAGGTGCGTTTAACTTTGGCGCGATTATTTCACCAGCAGAAAAATTATAATGATGCTATAGAGCAGTTAACACTTATCAATAGATTAAAACCAGATAATCTTGAAACCAGACAGTTATTGTTTAAATCCTATATTTCAAATCAGGATCTGCAAAACGCCGGCGGCATTGCTAATCAGTTAAAAGTAGACCATCCAGATATCAGTCTTGGCTATTTTTATTCGGGACTTGTTCTTCAGGCGCAGAAAAAATACCTGCAAAGTATGGTGTTATTTGAGAAGGCTCTTGATAAGTCTCCTGAATCAATTGAACCACTAAGTTCTTATGTGCGTGTTGCACTTGATGCGGGCTTGCAGAAAAAAGCGGAAGAAAAACTGAGTAGTATGTTGAAAAAACAGCCTGAACATCTTGTAGCACAAAATTTGCTAGGTGAGGTGTTTCTGCAGCAGAAAAAATATTCTCAAGCGATTAAGGTGTTTAAGCGTGCCCTGATTATAAATTCACAATGGTGGGTGCCGTATCGTAATCTTGCCTCTGCACAGGTGTTAAGCAAGCAGTTTGATAAAGCCGTTGAAACCTATCGCAAAGGTATTAAAAAGGCTGTAAAAAAAGATAAGCTGTCTTTGCAGCTCGCTCAGTTATTAGAAAGGCAGGGTAAAATTGATGAGGTTGTCGCCTTGTACGATGAAATGATAAAGACGAATTCTAACTCGGACATAGTTGTTAATAATTTAGCGTTGGTACTCATTGATTATTATGATGATGAACGCAGTAAAGACAGGGCTCTGTCACTAGTGAGCAGGTTTCAAACAAGTCGAAACCCTAACTTTCTTGATACATTGGGTTGGGTGCATTATAAACGTGGTGAATATGAGCGAGCTTTGTCTGCACTGTTACAGGCAGATGGACTGGCGCCTTCTCGGGTAATCATTCAGTATCATCTGGCATCGGTTTATTACAGCAAAGGTGATACCGATAAGGCAAGGCAGTTACTGGAAATTGTGTCACAATCTGCAAATCCATTTAGGGGTAAGAAGGAAGCTAAACGAATTCTCTCAGTTATAAACAATGCCTAACAGTGGCCTTTGTGCCATAACATCGCTAATACATTGCGATAAATTTGGCATAATAAGTCGCCACGCCTTATAATATTCCGCCATTTGAGTGGTCTGACGCCCATCGTGCATGGGTACAGCTCTCAATATACACCGAGATAAAACAGCAATCATCCAGACCTGGCTCTGGTTTTAACTTTTTGGATTTAAATTATGCGCAGTCATTACTGTGGTCAGGTTGATGAAAACCTGGTCGATCAGGAAATAGAATTATGTGGATGGGTAAACCGTCGTCGTGACCATGGGGGCGTGATTTTTGTTGACTTACGTGACCGTGAGGGCTTGGTACAGGTGGTTTTTGACCCTGATAAACCAGAGATGTTTGCACTAGCTGAGCGTGTTCGTAATGAGTATGTACTGAAAGTGAAAGGCCGTGTGCGTTTACGTGATGAGGCTGCTGTTAATGCAAATTTAAAGTCGGGCAAAATCGAAGTGCTGGGGCTTGAGTTAGAAGTGCTAAACGCAGCAGAAACACCACCATTTCAGTTAGATGATCAGGGCGTACATGAAGATAATCGCCTTAAGTATCGATATATTGATCTGCGTCGTGATGAAATGCAGCAGAGAATGCGCATGCGTTCTCAGGTGACCGGATTTATCCGTCGTTATATGGAAGATAACGGTTTCCTTGATATTGAAACGCCTATGCTTACCAAAGCAACACCTGAAGGTGCGCGTGACTATTTAGTGCCGAGTCGTACCCATCAGGGTGAGTTTTTTGCTCTACCTCAGTCGCCACAGATATTTAAGCAGTTATTAATGATGTCTGGTATGGATCGTTATTACCAGATTGTGCGCTGTTTCCGTGATGAAGATTTACGTGCGGATCGTCAGCCTGAGTTTACTCAGATCGATATAGAAACCTCCTTTATGTCAGAAGATCAGGTCATGGATGTCACTGAGAAAATGATACGTGAGTTATTTGCACACGTACTGGAAGTGCCTTTACCTAATCCGTTTCCACGCATGACATATGCCGAAGCTATGGAGCGTTTTGGTTCTGATAAGCCAGATTTACGAATAGATATGGAGCTGGTTGATATTGGCGACCTGATGGAAGACGTAGAATTTAAAGTATTCTCAGGTCCAGCTAAAGACCCTAAAGGCCGTTTGATTGTTTTACGTGTACCACAGGGCGCAAATCTTAGTCGTAAAGAAATTGACGGTTATACGGAATTTGTGGGCCGTTATGGAGCAAAAGGTCTGGCGTGGATAAAAGTTAATGATGTGGATGCAGGTCGAGAAGGTCTACAGTCTCCTATTGTTAAGTTCTTACCTGATGAAGTGTTAGATGAAATCATTAAACGCAGCGGTACGCAGACTGGAGACTTGCTTTTCTTTGGCGCGGGTAATGCTAATGTGGTTAACGAGTCTATGGGCGCGCTGCGCGTTCAGCTAGGTCATGATCTGGAGCTCGTTTCTCGCGAGTGGAAGCCACTGTGGGTTGTTGACTTCCCGATGTTTGAGTGGAATGAGCGAGATGAGCGCTGGAATGCATTACATCATCCGTTTACGGCTCCTTCTGGTAGCACAGAAGAGCTGCAGGCTAATCCCGGTGAGTGTTTATCAAGAGCCTACGATATGGTTTTAAACGGTTGTGAGTTGGGTGGTGGTTCTGTGCGTATCCATGATGCGAATATGCAGCATAAAGTATTTGAAATACTCGGTATCAGTGACGAGGAAGCAAATGAAAAATTTGGTTTCTTATTAGAAGCATTAAAATATGGCTGTCCGCCTCATGCGGGTTTAGCTTTTGGTCTTGACCGAATGATCATGTTAATGACCGGAGCAAGCTCTATCCGTGACGTGATGGCATTCCCTAAAACGCAAACAGCGGCATGTTTGTTAACCGATGCGCCTTCAGATGTTTCAGCTGCACAGCTGAAAGAGTTGAATATCCGTATTCGTAAACCAGTAGCTGAGTCATAAAGATCCGTCAGAAGTCGTAAGTCAGAACAAAACAGAGCTCGCCCCTTGAAAGCGCTGTTTTTTTTGACTTGCGAGTTTGGCTCTGTCTCTTAAGAGATAGTTGAAATTTAACCCTCAGCCCTGATAGTCTCTAATAATCAATTAATTCTCAAAGAAGATAAAAATGAGTGCAGTCGCAATTCAACCTTATGCCTTACTCGATGACGAAGAATGCGAACAGCGTATTCTGGCAGCTAAAGAAGCGCTAGGGGATCGGCTGGTTATACTGGGGCATCATTATCAGCGTGATGAGGTATTCAGGCATGCTGACTTTTCCGGTGATTCCCTTAAGTTATCTCGCGCCGCGGCTGAATCTAAAGCTGAGTTCATTGTATTTTGCGGTGTTCACTTTATGGCAGAAGTGGCGGATATATTGTCTCGTCCTGAGCAGGTGTCTATTATTCCGGATATGGCGGCAGGTTGCTCCATGGCGGATATGGCAAATCTTGCAAAGGTAGAAAAAGCCTGGGCTGAGTTATCCAGTGTTATAGAGCCGGATGAGTGTGTTACACCTGTAACTTATATTAACTCAGCTGCAGATTTGAAAGGATTTTGTGGTGCTCATGGTGGTATTGTCTGTACCTCAACCAATGCACGAAATGTACTTGAATGGTCTTTTAAGCAGCGCGAAAAAATTCTATTTTTCCCTGATCAGCACCTGGGAAGAAACACCGCAGCAACTATGGGTATACCTATGGATGAAATGGTGGTGTGGGACTACGATCAGGAGTTTGGCGGGCTGACGGTAGAGCAAATTAAAAAAGCCAAAATGATTTTATGGAAAGGCTTTTGTTCTGTGCACCAGATGTTTACGCCTGAGCAAATTGATGATTTCAAAGAGAAGTACCCTGAAACCAGAATAATTTCCCACCCCGAAAGCTCGTATGAAGTGTGTCAGAAATCAGATTATGTCGGATCGACAGAATATATAATAAATACCATCCGCGATGCGGAGCCTGATACACGTTGGCTGGTTGGCACAGAATTGAATCTGGTAAATCGTCTGAAAGAGCAGTTTGCAGCAGATGGTAAAAAAGTGCACTTTATGTCACCCACGGTATGTATGTGTTCTACTATGTTCCGTATAGATCCTCAGCACCTTGCCTGGACGTTAGAAAACCTGGTTGAGGGTAATGTCGTCAATCAAATTTCTGTGCCAGAAGAAGTAGCCAGCAATGCCAAATTAGCGCTGGATAGAATGCTTGAGGTTTCTCCTTAAGTTCTTCTTAGTCCAATTGTCATTTGCTAATAAATATTTGATGCAAAGGTACGAAGACACTGAGGAATAAAGCTGTTTGTTTTAGCTATCGATGTAGCATATTTTTAAATGCTTCTCTCCGCAGCTCTGTTCCTCTGCGTCAGGTCTATTCAATATTTAGTTTCAGGATATCCCAATATAATAGTTGCATCAGATAATGTATTGAATACACAGGTGTAACTAGCAGTGCGTGAAATAATCATCTAAAAAGCTTTAAACTTTTGTTTCTTTTAGGTATTTTGTATCAATGAAAGAAGCAGTCGTACTTATACATGGTATTTGGATGAATGGAGCAGAAATGTTTCGTTTACGCCAGCGATTAACCGATGCGGGTTATGAATGTCACTTGTATCGATACCCGTCATTAAAAAATAGCCCTGGTGAAAATGCTGAGGGCCTGCATAAGTTTGTTCACACGATTGATTCACATGTCGTCCATTTTGTATGCCACTCTCTAGGTGGGCTGGTTCTACTGCACCTGTTTGATAAGCATATTGTTGAAAAGAAGGGCCGAGTTGTTTTTCTGGGTGTGCCTGTTAATGGGAGTCAGGTTGCGCGACGACTTTCAAATACGGTTTTAACACGATGGGCTGTTGGCCAAAGTATAAGTCATGGCTTGTTGGGTGATCGCCCAGTATGGAAAAAGTGGCGTGATATGGGTGTAATATCAGGCGACTTTCCGATAGGTATTGGTTTGTTGGTAGGTGGCCCTGTGTTGCCACATGATGGAACCGTCTCGGTTGAAGAAACATATCTTGGTGGCGCTACAGATTATATTACCCTGCCAGTGACACACTTTGGCCTGCTATTTTCAGAATCTGTGGCTATACAGGTTATTACATTTTTACGCGCTGGAAAATTTGGTGATGAAGCTAGCAATTTATTATTTGATGCTACTGGTTAAACTTTATGAATATAATTATTAAAGCGTTAATTATTGCACTCTGTCTTGTTACAGGTGCGCAGGCAAATTCGAAGCTATATCAGTCGAACGGTGACTTACCTTTTGTTGAAATGATGCTTGCTATGATGACTGCAATGGGAATGATAGATGAAGTCCCAGAGTATTTAATAAATCATGGAGGTTATTATAATAATTCAGCTTTACCTGGAAGTTATGCGTATCAACCGGGAGTGAATGCTCCGTTACTACATCAAGGTCAATACCCAGAATCAGCTTTATACCCTCAACAAATCAATAAACTAACTCGACAATGTACAGATGGTAACTGTGAAAGAAATAAAAGATCAGGACTTGATGGGGTATGGATGACCCAATATGGTGAAATGATAGGCATTAAAGAGCATCAATTCTTATGGAGTGATGGCAAAAGTCGTTACTTGACAGGTGAAATAAAAAAAAGCAAAAGTGATTTTTCTTTAAAAGTTAGTCAAAGCGGGCATATTGTAAATTATCAATATATTGTCGAGGGTAATCGAATGCAAACTCGAGATATAAATGGAATAGTTAGAAGTTTTGTAAAAGTACCTTATAAGCGGTGAACTAAAATACTTTTGTAAATCAAAATAAATTTTCTTAATTACATATTGGGTAACTGAATTAGATTACAGTTAAGTAAATATTTTAATCAGTAATTATTCAATTACTGATCACGTATAAAAATAAGCAATTTAAATAGTTCTGGTATTTAAGGGTTTAATTATATTGGCCATTCTAAGTTAAAAATAATAAGGAAAAAGACATGTGTGCTTTATGAGCTGACATATGGCTGAATCAGAAAAATGTAATATCTGTAATTAAATTAAATATTGCGAATGGGCTAACTTGTTGAATTTAATGAATATTTAAGATATGAAATTAAAATAATCAAAACCGCGATAATTATTTTATCTGTAACACATAAAAGATAGGGAAAAAAGCCTATATAGTATTGATCTTGATAGATCTATAACATCATTCATGCGCTTAAATTTCAATATAAGTAGAGAATACTGCATACACTTAAATGTAAATGCTTGAGTGTTTTTAGAGATTAAAAAATCTTTAAGATAATTATTTGACATGGTGGTAGTAATAGATGGCTGACACAAGAGAATTTGAAGTATTTCCCATTGGTATATCTGAGAAAGATATACAAATGCTAAAAAGAGTACTTAGAGTGTCAACTGGATCAGTTAGAAATTATGTTTTAACTGATAATGAAAAAACAGTTCCTAATAAATTATACCTGGTTAATTCTGATAACGATAAAGCGGTATCTTATTGGGTTAAGCGATATCTGGGTCCGGATAAGCTGCCTGAAGTGCCAACGGTTTTTGCTGGGAAAAGGAAAATCAATGGTGCAAGACTTTATAACCTTAAAATGCCTTTCTTAGCATCTCAAGTTATTAGCACTTTTGACACAGTAACAGTAAAGGAAATGAATTTTATTCCAGAGTTAACGATTGGTAAGGTAATGGACGAAACAGCTTTGCCACACAGTTTTCTGGAAAATATAGTTGATCGTAATTTAAATGAAAAAAACTTATTTAAAGCCCTGGTGGTTGATGATAGTCAGCCGGTCAGAAAACAGCTTGAAATTGAACTCAAATTATTAGGTGCAGACGTTGAAGCGGCCTTTGATGGAAGAAAAGCAATTGAGCTATGCAGGGATAATGAATATGACATTATATTTTTAGATGTTGTAATGCCCGGAATGGATGGATATAAGGTTTGTAAATTTTTGAAAAAAAATACGCAGACGAAACATACCCCTGTCATTATGTTAACGGGAAAATCATCACCATTCGATAAAGTTAAAGGCACTTTATCTGGTTGTGATAGCTATTTAATAAAACCTTTAAAAAGAGAACAATTTGAAAATATTGCAAGAAAGTATATTCCTGATTTAAAAGAGACACAAAGAATGTGAAAAAAACCTATTTAAAAATATGGAGTAGTAAACTAATTTATAACTGTAAGGGCAAAAATAAAACAGCATATAGGTTATAAGCTGAGGAGAAAATATCATGGCAATAAATAAAGTATTACTAGTAGATGATTCACCAATGGATCTGGCAAATATTAGATGCATAGTAGCTGATGCAGGTTATTCAGTATTAACTGCAACAACAGGATTAGAGGCTGTTGAAGTAGCAAAAAATGAAATGCCGGATTTAATATTCATGGATATAGTTATGGAAGGTGCAGACGGATATGATGCATGTAGAGAAATAACACAGAATGGAGATACCAAAACTATACCTGTAGTGTTTGTATCCAGTAAAAGCCAGAAAGCTGATCGGGTATGGGCAGAGTTACAAGGCGGCAAAGCCTTTATTACAAAGCCATACACCCCGGAGCAAATTTTAGATCAAATTACAGCGCTTAATTAGTATAAAGCATAAATCCGTATATTAGAGTGACTATGACAGATACAGAAAATAACTGGCTTGATCCTGAAAGCGCATTAAGTAGATTTAAAAAACCTGAGAATCTTCTTATTAATGAGCAAGTGGATGGTGAAAAGTCAAAAATAAACAGGTATGGATTTGTTATTGAAAATATGGGGTTTTTAATTTCAGAAAATACGCTTAGTGAAATTGTTAGAAACAAAAACATATGTCCACTTCCTAACACAAAGAGGTGGATGAAAGGGTTAATAAATATTCGTGGAAACTTGGTGCCAGTATATGACCTGTCATTGTTGTTAGGGTTAACTTCAGGAGATAGCAATTACAATAATATACTGGTGTTAGGAAAAGGCAGTCATTCAGTTGCAATTGTTATTGAAGGTTTACCTCGCCCCTGTAATATAAATGACTGGAGTAAGATGGCTGATTTCCCCTGCGATATATCAGGGTTAAAAGATCATGTTGTTGAAGCATATATGTCAGAAGATGTTGTCTGGATGGATTTCAACCAACAAAGTTTTTTCGAGTCTATAAAAAGAAAAGTGGTTATGTGAATAACTGTCGATATAAGTTAAGAATTATTGATGATAAATAAATGCATTTATGCATAAAAATATCACTGTTATTGTTGAAGCATTAGCTGGAGAAGTTTGATATGAAGTTTTCAAATACTAACAAGATTAGCAAGTTGGCTAATATTAAGATCACACAAAAATTAATAGGTGTTGTTGTCGGTCTTTTAATTGGCTTTGTTATTATTGGTTTGGCTTACCAGAAAGTGTTACAGGCAGAAAGTGAAGCGGTTGAGGTCTCTGAAAAAATGGTGGCTTTTGAGCGGGGCATACATGAAGTACAGTTGGATCTGTTAAATGCAAGGCAAAGTGAGACAGAGTTTTATCTTAAAAAGTATCCCATTTTTCTAGGTAAATTCGATACAAGAATAATCGTGGCTAGCCAGAATTTAAAAAGTTTAACGAACCTGGTAAAAGGTGAGAACAAGTTAGATATAATAACTGAATTAGGTGAAGCTTTTGAGAACTATAGAGATAAATTTATACAGGCAGCAGAATCGCAGATAGAAATCGGGCTTGATGAAAATACCGGTTTAAATATGAAGTTAGGTCAGGCGTCAAAAGATATTGAAGCTATTCTAAAAAAACATGATATACCTGTTTTAGATAGATCACTTCTTAAGATGAAGCAGTTCCTAAGTGATTATATAAGTTTTGAAGAAGCTAAATACAGCGAAGCTCTTATCAAGGAAATACGCTCATTTAGAATTTATACTAAAGGATCAAAATTGCCTGCTGAGGTTAAGCTGGATATTCGTAAGAGACTTGAAAATTATAAAAGTATATTTATATCAATGTCTGAAACTGTTTCTGTATTAGCAGAGCAAAAAAAATCAGTGAAAAAAGCTGTTAAGAAAATTGATCCATTATTTTCAAAAATGGTCAGCATAAGTAATGAAATAATTTCCACAACGAGAGAAAAAGCGACGACTAAACGTAATCAGATAACAACATTCTTTATATCAACACTTGTGTTTATTGCGTTAGCAGCTTCAATAGGTTTGTTTTTTCTTGCGAGAAGCATTATTAAACCCATGAAGGTGCTGCAGGATACGGTTTTAAAGGTAAATGAAGGTGATTTAAATGCCAGAGCAAGGCTCGATCGTAAAGATGAGTTAGGTGAACTATCCAATGCACTTGATAAACTGCTGGATGAAAAATTAGCTTCTATGGCAGAATCAGAGAAAGAAAGTGACAAATTGAATGAATCTGTAATTTCATTAATAAGGGCGGTTAGTCAACTTGCCCAACAAAAAGATCTAGCAGTAAAAATTCCTGTTTCTGAAGATATTACCGGAGCAATAAGTGACTCATTAAATTTATTAGCAAAAGAAACGGCAAAAATAATGAAGGAAGCACAGGTTACATCATCTGAAGTTGCCAATGTTTCATCATTGGTTAAAAAGCAGTCGGACACGGTAATATCAGTTGCTAATACAGAAAGAAAAGAAGTTGAAAGTACTGCGCTAATGTTGGAAAGTTCAGTAAAGGCAATGAATGAAATTGCACTTGATTCTGATGAAGCAAATAAGAAAGCAGAAATAACCAGTGTGAATACCCAGCAGGCACTAGATGCTGTTATGTCATCTGTTGAAGGTATTAATTCTATACGAAACACAATTAGTGAGACAGAGAAACGTATTAAACGCCTCGGTGAACGTTCACAGGAAATTTCAGGAATAGTTAGCTTGATTAACAGTATTGCTGAACGAACACATATTTTAGCTTTGAATGCGAGTATGCATGCTGCATCTGCAGGTGAGGCGGGTAGGGGCTTTGCAGTAGTTGCTGATGAAGTTCAAAGACTTGCGGAGAATGCGCGTGAAGCGACATCAGAAATATCAACGGTTGTTAACAATATAAGAGTTGAGACTGCTGATACTGTGGCTATTATGAATACAGTAATTACACAGGTGGCCGAGGGAACCCAGTTAGCAAACCAGGCCAGTCAAAGTATGAAGCATACCCAGCAGGCAACCAACGACTTGATCGGTTCAGTAAGGCATATAGCAAAAAGCTCAGAGCAGCAGGTTGATATTAGTAAGCAGTTATTAGTTCGAGCAAGAAAAATCAAAGAGAGTACAGAAGAGACGGGTAGAGAGTTATTAGAGCAGACTAAGAGTGCTGATAAGTTAGTACGTTATTCTGAGGATTTAGTAGAAATCGTAGGTATATTCAAGTTACCGGGCACGAACAACGAGCAGGATAAAGCAGTGTATAAAACAAGCGAAATAAAGCAGGCGGTTTAATAGATTGATATTAAGACAGAGTGTCTTATTGGCTTGAATTATACAGGTATCAGAGATGATTGATTCTGACATTGAAAGTAGTGAATTAGGTACAGAACAATTTGATGCGTTATTTGCCGTAGCATCAAGGTTGTCTGACGACGACTATGACACTAATCTAGCTTTAGTGGACTATGAGAAATATTTTTCATCAATTTGTGAATTGCTGCTGCCCTATAATCATGCCGTATTTCAGGATCTGGCTACTATTTTGTCAGAAGGCCTGAATAAAATCATTAATGAAAATAGACAATTAATTGATAGCGAGTGTGTTTTTCTAAAAAAAATACCAGAAATATTATCCGAATATGCCTTTATACCTGAAAGTAAAATACCTGACTTGCATCTGCTAAATCACTTTAAAAATAATAGCTGGGTACGTCCCGTTAATGTTGATGAAGAAAAAATACTGTTACAGCATTTACTAGATAAATCTACATCTACTATCGATTCAGAAGTGAAGCTGGATGAAGAAGATTCTGAAATATTTGAAGTCTCAAATCAGCAATACAATGACAAGTATGATATGGAAATATCAGAAAGAGGGAGTGACTTAGACGTTTCCATTGATGATTTTCAGGTTAGCATAAATGTTGTTGATAATGATTTGAAAACTGAAATTTCCGAAGTGCCGGAAAAGACAGATGGTATAGACGAACATGACAGTGAGTTAAATGCTGAAGACGTAGTTGATATTTCCCAGTTTTATGAAAGCGATTCTGAACTAGATATAGATGATTTTGAATCTGAGTTATCACTAGATGATCTTGTTGCTGATGATGTTAACTCAATTAAGAGTGAAATAGACATTAATGATCTATCGGTGGGTCAGGAGAGCGAAAATCATCAAGCAATTGATGTTAATCAAGAGCAGAAAGAGTTAATTGATTTAATTGCAGAAGAGTTAATTGAGTTTAATCATGATAAAGAATTAACCCTGGGTAAGGCCAGTCAAAGTTCTGTAGACTTTAAAAATAATCTTTTATCCATGGCGGATCAAACTGAAAATATAAGTAATGCTATCGGTATTATAGGTTTAGAAGGCCTTTCAAACGTGGCTGGTTTTATTTCAAAAAACATACATGCATTAGCTATAAGTGGTAGCCCACTGACGAGTGATCAGGAATCGATGTTAGGTCAATGGGCTGATTATATTCTTCCATACTTAAATGATATTGGTAACAGGCAAGTGTGTACTGATATTATTCAATTTCTTAAGAAACCATTCTGGCCAGAATATTTAGAAGATGATGTTTCAGAATCTCTTGAAATGTTGTTGACCATGCCTCAGTTGAAAGAAGAGAAAAGGCAAATAAGGAAGAATGTTGCCTCAACTGAAGATATGTCTTTAGTTTTGCCTGAGGATGTGAATCCAGAGTTGCTTGAAGGTCTGCTTCAAGACCTGCCAATACAAACAGGTGAGTTTTCTGTCGCTATTCATAATTTACATGATCAGCATAATATTGAGTTTTTAGAAGTAGCCCAACGAATAGCTCATACTCTTAAAGGTGCAGGTAATGTTGTTGGTGTTAAAGGGATTGCTAATCTCACACATAATTTAGAAGATATATTGGAAATTCAATTTAAAGCTAACAAGTTGCCAGCCGGTGAATTGTTAGACGTATTGGTTGATGCGGCAGATTGTCTTGAAACTATGTCTGAAGCTTTATTAGGGATAGATGAGCCACCTGATAATGCTCAATCAGTTTATCAATCGGTACTGGACTGGGCGAATAAACTAGATGCTGATGGGGCAACAGATCTTGATCTGGTTATTGAAGAAAAGAGTGAAGTTAAATTAGTAGAGCCTTTAGTTGAAACAAATGTTAAAGAAATTAGTGATGCTGCTAAAGGGCCAGTAAATATTGAGAATATGTTAAGAGTGCCGGCCAAGCTTGCAGATGATTTATTAAGACTGGCTGGTGAAAATTTAATATCGACTTCTCAGATTCAGGAATATATAAAAATCATTCAAACCAGATATAAAAGTTTAAAACTACAGGACCAGAGTTTACAGAAGTTTTCATATGATCTTGAGCATATAGTTGATGTTCAGGGTATTTCAAATAGTGGTTCTATAAATAGTGTCAGTAGTGATGGCTTTGACTCGCTTGAACTTGATCAATATCATGAATTGCATTCAATGAGTAGACGACTGGTTGAGCTTGCTGCAGATTCTATTGAATTAACTCAAATTATTGAGAAAGATTTTATAGAGTTACAAAACCTGGTGATAAATCAGGGGCAGTTGCAAAAGGAGAATGAGCAGTTAGTTCTTAGAACACGAATGGTTCCTATCAGCACAATTGTGCCAAGGTTAAAAAGGGGGGTTAAACAGGCATCTAGACTAACAGGAAAGCTTGTTGATTTGCTTGTCGAAGATAATGGAACTTATATGGACAGTGAAGTTTTGAATAGTTTGATTGAACCATTAATGCACATTCTTAGAAATTCGGTAGGCCATGGAATTGAAGAAACACATGAGAGAAAAGAAAGTGGTAAAAGTGATAGTGGTCAAATTAAACTGATCTTTTTACAAAGAGGCGACCAGATAGTTATAGATATTTCGGACGATGGTAAGGGTTTAAGTTTATCTGAAATAAAAACCAAGGCAGTTTCATTGGGATTAGTGAAATCGGAGAATGAAGTAACTGAGCTAAACTTACAAAGCTTTATTTTACAACCCGGTTTCTCTACACGTACTGAGGTTAGTCAGATGTCAGGGCGCGGTATAGGGCTGGATGTAGTCAATAGTAAAATACGAGAATTAAAAGGCAGTATTGAAATCAAGTCATCAGAAGGTAAAGGCTGCCAGTTTGTAATTACTTTACCTATTTCTTCATTTTCGGTTCATTCTTTACTAGTTAGGGTAAGAGAGAATATCTATGCATTTTCTAACAGGGGTATAGAAGAAATTTTATATTCTGGGTTAGGTGAGTTACAGAAAGTCGGTAATGAGACAATGTTTAAACTAGACGATCAGTTTTATAATATTTCTATGATTGAATCTTTGCTGAGTATGCCAGAAGACAGGAGAGAAGGTGATCGCGATAATCGACCGGTTATACTGGTTAAAGATGATTCAGGGTCACACACGGCTATACTGGTTCAGGATGTTATCGATAGCAGGGATGTGGTGGTTAAATCAATGGGGCCATATATGCCTAAAATACCGGGGATTATTGGTGCAACCGTTTTAGGTGACGGTAGTGTTGTTCCTGTCGTTGATTTACCTGAGCTGATGCAATCAAGACAAGCAAATGATTATAACTATGCGGAAGAAAATGTTGAATTGCATGCGGAAAAGAAACTTCCCTACGTTTTAGTGGTTGATGACTCATTGAGTGCCAGAAAATCCCTTGCTCAATTTGTAGAAGACCTTGGCTTGCAGGTAAGAACTGCGCGAGATGGTATGGAAGCGGTCTCATTGATTGATGCGCGAAAACCCGATTTAATATTGGTGGATATGGAAATGCCACGTATGAATGGTCTTGAATTAACCGGGCATATTAGAGCATCTTCTAATACTCAGGATACGCCAGTTATTATGATTACTTCAAGGTCTACAGATAAGCATCGTAAAGCGGCAATGGACAAAGGTGTTGATCATTATATGGTTAAACCTTTTGCAGAAGATGAGCTTGCAAATCAAATTAACTCTGCTTTAAAGACTGCCTGATATGATTGACTCGCCATTTAAAAATAAATTACTAAGAGATGATGCCGGATATCATGTTTCTACATTGTCTTTTGCGGGTATTGAATTAATCGTTCCACAAAGTGAGGTACTCTCAATTGAGAGTATATATGAACTAGAAAGTAATGAAGATAATGAAAATTACATAGGCGTGATTCATAAACAGGGCATTAAACTTCCCGTGTATTGCTTTTCAAGGTCGATGGATATATATAAATCTTTACCAGAAGATAGATTCCAGTGTGTAGTACTGAGGCATGAAGAGTTTCTTTTTTCTTTACTTTGTAATGAAATGACTAATACTGTGATTAATGAGATTGAATTCCATAACTTGCCAAAATGTATGAACAATAGCCTTATTCCATTAACTCATTTGTGTGTGTATAAAGGTGCAGATAATATGCGTAAGTTGGGTATGGTAACCAATGCTGTTTGTTTAAACGAATATATTAATAAACTTAATTAGCTGTTTCAGTGAAGCATTAAATATGAATACTGATGATAATGGTGTTGTTGCCTGGTTGCTACAGGTAGACAGGCTTGTTAATGTAGCAATTGGGCAATTTGAGCTTATACATATAATTGATGAACCGGACTATATGTCCATTCCTCAATCCCCGAAGCATTGTAAAGATGTTGTATTATGGAATAATAATATAGTACCTGTAATGAGTTTGGTATCGTGGTTAACATCGGAAATACAAGTAGATAACACCGGCGTGGTTGCTATCGTTGTATATGAAGATGAACAGGGTAAGCATAAGTTTGGTGGAATTAAGCTAAGCAACGCTCCAATTCAGGCTAAAGTGAAGAATAGCCAGCAGTGTCAGTTAACAGGCGATTTTGATAAGTGGCGAAAAGTCTCCCTTTCGAGCTTTAAGTCTAAAACTGGAGATATCGTCCCAATAATTGATGTAAGTAAACTATTTTCACAGGTATTATTAAGTTAATGGTGTTTTTGTCGATAGAAAACTAAATGATAAAAGATAGATAAATCTGAAATGTCTCAAACATAAGAGAGTAATGGCTTTTAACCTACTCTCAGGAGCTATGTATGAAGTTGAATACAGAGAAAACTAGGCTTTTATTAGTAGATGATCACGCAATAGTAAGAGCGGGATTTAGATATTTACTTGAAAGTGATGCTGATTATGAAATTCTTGAAGCTGATTCAGCTGAAGAGGCCTGTAAAGTTTATGGTGATTATAAGCCGGATGCGGTAATTATGGATCTCATGATGCCAGGTATGGGTGGTTTAGAAGGTTTAAGGCATTTAAATGCAAAGGATAGAAATGCCAAAATACTCGTTTTAAGTATGAGAGATGATCTTGCATATGTGACAAGAGCAACACTTGCCGGCGCTACAGGGTATTTAACAAAACGCAGTGCTGCTGAAGAGCTTGTTCGAGCGGTGAATGTGGTAATAAAAGGTCAGCATTATCTGAGTGCTGATATCTGTGAATCAAATCGTAAAGAATCTTATGTATCTGAAGAAGATAAAATTAAAGGTTTAACGGAACGTGAGTTCGAAATATTTTGTTTACTTGCCGAAGGTAGAACAGTAACAAAAATATCTGTTGATTTACACTTAAGCCCAAAGACAGTTAGTAATCATAGAACACGTATTATGCATAAACTCAAAACATCAAATATTGTTGAGCTAACGCATTTAGCAATTCGTAATGGTTTAGTCGAAGCATAATACGTAATAGTTGAATTTATATCGTGTTGTTACTGGGACTTAAGCGGCCTAGTAATAACTGACTAAATCTTTGTCGCTTATTAATAACTAAATACGCATTCTTGATTAGGTAGTTAATTATTACATCGACAGATTCATCAATAGATAAAGCCGATGTATCAATGATTATTTCGGCGGAGTCTGGTTCTTCGTAGGGGGAGTCAATACCCGTAAAATGTTTTATTTCACCGGCACGTGCTTTCTTATACAGACCTTTAACGTCTCTATCTTCACATAAATTTAAAGGGCACTTTATATATATTTCAACAAATTCTGTCTCATTGACAATATTTCTAACAAATTTTCTGTCATTAATAAACGGTGATATGAATGTAGCGAGTACCATTACGCCCGCATCAATAAAAAGTTTTGAAACCTCACCAATGCGCCGTATGTTTTCTGTACGATCGTTGTCACTAAACCCCAGGTCATTACTTAAACCGTGTCGAACATTATCCCCGTCCAGTAAATAAGTCCGAAAAGATTCTTTATGGAGTCGTTGCTCTAATGCATTAGCTATTGTGGTTTTCCCTGACCCCGAAAGCCCCGTAAACCAGATAATGGCAGACCTTTGCTTGTTCAGGTTATCCCTTCGGTCTTTAGTTACGTTAACATCACTCCATACCACATCACTTGATTTTCTTTGATCAATATTTATTAACTTGTTCTTCATACACTCACCTGCTACTGCGTTGCAACTATAGACAAATGTTATAAGTTAAGAATTTATAAAAATGTCTTATAAAAATAATATAGTAAATATTTTATTTTTGGATAGGAAAAACTCCTTATCTTAATGAATTAGATGAAACTATCCGCTCAGATGCTCTGTAGGTTTTTGGTTGTGGTGGATATGTAGGAAAAATTCCCTTTATTAGAAAATAGAGTATGTTTTGTAGGAGTAATGCCTATACTGATATTAACGATGAAATATTATTTGTAATTTCGTTATATAAATACATTGTGGGGATTCAGGTTTTCAGGGTGTTTGTATAGTGCTGTAGGTTTGTAGTTATGAGTGTTAATGCCAATGAATGCCTTTCCCAGGGGCGACCATCATTATTGTCTTTATTCTGGATCTTTCTAAAAATAGGGAGTACCGCTTTTGGCGGTTTTATGGCCCTTATATCGGTTGTTCAAAATTATCTGGTCAATAGAAAAAAATTATTATCAGATGAAGATATGCTTGATGGGATCTCTTTAGCAACAATCCTGCCCGGTCCAGTGGCTGTAAATGTTGTTGCTTATGCGGGATATAAAATTCGTGGTCTATCCGGTGCAATTGTATGTGCTGTAGCAGTAATATTACCTTCTTTTCTTCTTATTTTATTTTTAAGTTATGCTTATTTTTCCTGGGGAGATATGCCCGCAGTAGATAGTGTCTTTAAAGGTTTTATGCCAGCAGTTGCCGCAGTTATAGTCGCAACAGTTATTAATATGGGGAAAAAGTCCTTAACCGGTTATAAAGAAATGTCAATTGCTGCAGTAGCGCTTGTTATTCTTGTATTGATAGGTGGTTTTTACAGTACATTGGCCATTATATTATGTGCAGGACTGGTAGGGTTATTGTTGTTTAAAAGGAATAACAATGACTCCCAGATAGATAGTATTGCTATTTCTTCAAATAAAGAAAAAACACTTCATAGACAGTTTCCGATACTTATACTAGCTCTTATTGCGGTATGCGCATTGCTGGTGACTACTCCTTATATGAGTTCCAGTACTTTTATTGCAGGAAAATTACTGGCTACTTTTTCAGGCATGAGTTTACTTTTATTTGGTGGGGGATTTGTTTTTATCCCATTAATGCAGGAATCAGTTGTTGAAACCTATCAATGGATAACACATCAGGAATTTATTGATGCTATTGCTATGGGGCAGATAACACCTGGGCCAATATTAATAAGTGCTACGTTTATTGGTTATAAAGTAGCGGGTGTATTTGGCGCAACCATGGCAACGATCGGAATTTTTACTCCTTCGGCAATGTTAATGCTTGTGTGTACGCATTATTTACAGTTGTTAAAAGAATCTATTTATTTAAAAGCAGCATTAAAGGGTATTCGTTGTGCTGTGATAGGTATGATTTTAGCGGCAGCTTATTTTGTCGCCATGTCTTCGGAAATAAATGCGGTAACCAGCGGAATATTTATTCTGTCATTGATTGCCCTTATTAAGTTTAAACTGGAGGTGGTATGGATTATACCTGTCTCAGGTTTGATTGGATTTATTGCTTTTTCATGAGTTTTAGTTTCATTCGCACAAAAAGTGCGGTGAGAGTTTTATTTTAATAGAAAACAACGTTTATATGGAGTAAAAAATGGAACCTGTTTTTATGATTGGTACACAACGATCTGGTTCGAACCTGTTGAGATTAATGCTAAATCAACTTAATGATATAGCCTCACCCCATCCACCGCATATTCTTGAGCGCATGTTCCCGTTAATGGATGCTTACGGGGATCTTGAAAATGATGGCAGTTTCAATATGTTAGTTGATGATGTGTGTCGGCTTGTTGAGTTAAACCCTGTTGAGTGGAGTGGTGTTAATTTTGATAGAAAATATATTGCTGAGAAATCAACAGAGAGAAGCTTAATGGCTGTTTATAGTGCGGTATATGATGTGTATGCAGAGGCTCAAAATGCAAAAACATGGTGTTGTAAAAGTCTGGCTAATATAAAATATATTGAAGAAATTAAAACTTATTTCAAACACCCCAAATTTATATATTTATATCGTGATGGACGTGATGTGGCATTATCTTTTCAAAAAGCGGTTGTTGGTGAAAAACATATATATAACATCGCAAAAGACTGGGCTGACACACAGAATAGGGCATTGAATCTAAAATCATCCGTGAATGAAAAGTATTTTCATTCGATTAGTTATGAACAGTTAACGCAGAATCCAGAAGAATCGGCCAGAACACTTTGTAAATTTTTAGGAGCAAAGTATGTTCCAGAAATGCTCGATTTTCATAAAACAAATGAGGCTAAAAATGCAGCCAGGTCTAGTGAATTGTGGGGGAATGTAACAAGTCCAATATTGAAAAATAATAGTAAGAAATATAAAAAGGAAATGTCTGAAACGGATGTACGAATATTTGAATCAGTAGCAGGTCCAATGCTTGATTGTTTAGGTTATGAGCGAGATTTTGTTCCTATAGGTGAAGAGCAAACGTTTGTAAAAGGTGATATTGATTCTTTTAATAAACAGAATAAAAAACAGAAAATAGAAAATATGTCAAAAGTAGACGAAAATGATAAAAAAAGAAGAGAAAGACAGTCTAAACTGTTAGAAGAAATTAAATCAAGGTCTGCTGCTTAAACCTGAAATGTTTACCAGTAAACTGGAGAAGGAAGAATGTTAAAGATTAATTTTAAATTGATTTCACTGTTGTCATTAGCGTTAATTTATCCTCTGGATGCCCTGTCAGATTATCTGTTCACAGCCCCTCCACGGGAGAGTCCGGAGCGGGCTATTGAAATATATAAACCTATTGCAGACTATCTAACTGAATCGACAGGTGAGCGCTTTATATTTAAGCAGCCTGCAAGTTGGTCAGAATATAGTCGGGGAATGCAAAATAAAGAGTACGATCTGGTTTTTGACGGGCCACATTTTGTTAGCTGGCGAATTGAATATATTCAACATGATGTTCTGGCAAAGCTGCCTCAGTTGCATATATGGCGAGTTATAGCAAGAAACGATGTGTCAGGTATTAATAGTCTGGATGATCTGGTAGGCAAAAAAGTCTGTGCACCTAAGTCCCCCAATTTTGGTATGTTGACGATGATGAGTCATTATACTAACCCGGAAAAAGAACCAGTTCATATTATTACAAAGGGTTGGAAGGGCGCTTTTAATGCGGTTGTCGAAGGTAAGTGTGTTGCGGCTGTTATACCTAAAACAAATCACCGGAAGTTTGATCCTGATTTGAAAAAAACAAAAGCGGTGCATACTCATCTACCTTATCCTAATCAGGCATTTACGGCAGGAGCAGGCATAACGCCTAGTATGAAATCTAAAATAGCTAAACAGTTATTGTCCAAGGAAGGTCAGGGTGCATTATCAAACTTACGTGATAGATTTACCCGTGGAGCTTCACTGGTAAGAGCTGATAATGAAGAATACGAAGGTATCAGTATGGTTTTAAAAAGAGCTGACAACTTCAAAAGCGCAGCTAAATAAATTCTGACACATCAACCTGGGGGCGAAGCGCCCCATGTCCATTGAAAAAGGTCACACACAAATCCCCCTCAATCAGATTGATTTTCACAACAAAACCGACAGTCTTTCCCCGAGGGATACGGCCCTTAGCAGTGTGCTTTTTCACCATTATTTAAATCTGAAACATTAATTGCACGATTTCATCTCGTATTCTTAGCCTGTGCTTGCCACGGGTGTTAAACTCTCATCGAATTAAATGTGTATTAATTTAATAGAGGGCGATATGACTAGGCTTGGCAAACGGGTATATTTGTGACGGTTCGTATCCTGGGGATAGATCCCGGCTCGCGACAAACTGGTTATGGCATCATTGATTCTGATAAAAATCATTCAATACATATTGATAGTGGTTGTATCTATGTAAAGGGTGAAACGTTTGCTGATCGTTTAGGTTATATTTTTAAACAAATAAGTGAGATCATTTCTGAATATCAACCAGTTGAATTATCAATTGAACAGGTATTTGTAAATAAAAACGTTGATTCAGCACTAAAGCTGAGTCAGGCGCGAGCAGCTGTCATTTGTGCAGCTGTTAATGCGGGTTTGAAAGTGAGTGAATATGCTCCAAAAGCGGTTAAAAGTGCGGTGGTCGGCACTGGAAGTGCGAGTAAAGAACAGGTACAGCACATGATGTCAATGTTGTTGAAACTTGAAAAGGGGCTTCAGGCAGATCAGGCAGATGCTTTGGGCATCGCTTTATGTCATGCTCACAATCGTGGTTTAGCGGGTAAAATCGCTTTACCGAGCCGTAAACGTTCATCAACACGTTGGACGTCATTGCCTAAATAATAAGCAATACATAATATAAGTATTAAAATAAAGAAAAAATATGATCGGCAGAATTCACGGTAAAATAATTGAAAAACAACCACCCCAGCTGTTAATAGACGTACAGGGTGTGGGTTATGAAATTGACTCTCCCATGTCAACCTTTTATCAATTACCAAATCTCGGAGAAGTTGTTACTCTGCATACTCATCTGGTTGTGCGTGAAGATGCGCAATTGCTCTATGGCTTTGCATCACTAGTTGAGCGTAGCTTGTTTAGAATACTGATAAAAATTAGCGGTGTAGGGCCTAAACTGGCTTTAACAATATTATCTGGAATGAACGCTAATGAATTTATAACCTGTGTACAGGATAATGATGCAGCGGCGTTAGTGAGGTTGCCTGGTGTTGGTAAAAAAACAGCAGAGCGATTAATTATCGAGTTGAGAGATAAGTTAAAAGACCAGCAAGTTGAAGCGGGCTCGGCTGTAAGCAAGGGTGTAGAGTCGCAACACGTAGCCAGTTCGCCAGTTTCTGATGCGGTGAGTGCGTTAGTTGCTTTAGGTTATAAGTTACCGGAAGCCAGCCGCATGGTAAGACTTGTGGATACCAGTGAATTGGAAACAGAAGAAATTATACGCCTGAGTCTACAGGCTGCGGTGAAGAAATAGAAAATGGATGAGCGAATAATAACAGCAGAGCGGTCTCACGACGAAGAAGGTATCGATCATGCTATTCGTCCCAAGTTACTAAAAGACTACACTGGCCAGCCCTCGGCATCCGAGCAACTGGATATATTCATACCGGCTGCACGTAATCGTGGTGAAGCCCTGGATCATTTGCTGATATTTGGACCTCCGGGGCTGGGTAAAACGACACTGGCGCATATTGTTGCCAATGAAATGGGGGTTAATCTCAGGCAGACGTCTGGCCCTGTGTTAGAAAAGCAGGGAGATCTTGCGGCATTATTAACTAATCTTGAACCTCATGATGTTTTGTTTATCGATGAAATTCATCGTTTAAGCCCGGTTGTAGAAGAGGTGTTATATCCTGCTATGGAAGATTATCAGCTGGATATTATGATTGGTGAAGGCCCGGCTGCCAGATCAATAAAGTTAGATTTACCTCCATTTACATTGATAGGGGCCACCACGAGAGCGGGTTCTTTAACTTCTCCTCTGCGTGACAGGTTTGGCATAGTTTTACGCCTTGAGTTTTATAAAATAAGTGATCTTAGTAGTATTGTAGAGCGTTCTGCGCAAATACTGGGAGTTGAGCTGGATTCTGAAGGTGCTGCGGAAATTGCGCGACGGGCACGTGGAACACCTAGAATAGCTAATCGTCTGTTACGACGAGTTCGAGATTATGCAGAAGTTAAAGCAGATGGAAAAATAGATAAAAATGTTGCTTCAAAAGCACTGGATATGCTGAAAGTCGATTCTTATGGGTTTGATAATATGGATCGTAATTTACTTACCACAATTATTGATAAATTTAGTGGTGGACCGGTAGGTGTTGAAAACCTTGCGGCGGCGATCGGTGAAGAGCGGGATACGATTGAGGATGTAATAGAGCCATACCTGATACAGCAGGGTTTTTTGATGAGAACCCCCCGTGGTCGAGTGGCCACACCGAATGCTTATCGTCATTTAGGCCTGAAACCACCCGCTAATTCAGTTGATCAGTTTGTCGAAGATGAGTCTATCTAGAAAATGTTTTAACCCCTTTTTATGTGTTGTAACGTTTATATGAAATAATCAACCTGGTTCACAACAGAAATAGATAATATTATTAAAATGAGCAAACACTTTCAAAGTGAAAACAAAAATGAACTTTAACTGGCCGGTACGCGTCTATTACGAGGATACGGATTCCGGGGGGGTTGTGTATTACGCCAATTATTTAAAGTTTATGGAAAGGGCAAGAACAGAGTTCTTACGTCATCTCGGGTTTGAGCAAGATCAATTGATTGATCAGCTAAATATTATTTTCGCGGTACGCTCTGTACAATGTGATTATATGAGCCCGGCTCTTTTTAACGATGACTTAACCGTAACTGCAGATTTAATAGAGCTTAAAAAAGCCAGTATGTTATTTGAGCAGAAAATAGTTAGAAAAAATCAACAGGATAAAATTCTTTGTCAGGGGCAAGTACGCATTGCCTGTCTAAAAGCGGACACGTTTAAACCCTGCGCTATACCCAAATCAATAATGGAGGTCGCAAGTGTCGACTGATTTATCTCTTATTACACTTGTTTTAGAAGCCAGTATACTAGTTCAGTTTGTAATGTTGTTATTGCTGGCAGCATCGGTTATTTCCTGGTTTGTTATATTTCAGAAGAATAAATTATTAAAAGCCGTATCAGCAGATGCCAAGCGTTTTGAAGACCAGTTTTGGTCTGGTGGAGATTTGAGCGAATTATATACTCAGCTAAGCCGCCGAAGGATCGAGCGTGAAGGTATGGAAAAGGTTTTTGAAACGGGTTTTGCTGAATTCGCGCGTTCTTACAAAACAACCACTGACCCTGCTTTTATGATGGCAAGTATTCAGCGTGGTATGAAAGTTGTACTATCACGTGAAGAAGAAAAATTAGAATCTAATTTATCATTGTTAGCGACAATCGGTTCTACCAGCCCCTATGTAGGTTTGTTTGGAACAGTATGGGGAATTATGAATTCTTTTACGGCATTAGGTGCTGTGCAGAATGCGTCTTTAAATATGGTGGCGCCGGGCATTGCTGAGGCATTAATTGCCACTGCGATGGGTCTGTTTGCGGCTATACCAGCTGTGGTTGCCTATAACCGCTATTCAGATCAGGTTGATCGACTGGTTAGTCGTTATGAAAACTTTATGGAAGAGTTTACGACTGTTTTACAGCGTCAGTCGCAGAGAAAAAATAAACAGGCTAAAAGTAATACTCATGTTGAAACAGCAAACGAGCAAGCTGATACGGCAGAGGCAGAATAAGTATGGGGTCTAAGAAAAGGCGCCCGATGTCAGAGATTAATGTGGTGCCATACATTGACGTGATGCTGGTTTTGTTGATTATCTTCATGATAACCGCACCTATTGTTCAGCAAGGGGTGGAAATTGATTTACCTCAGGCAGCAGCAAAAGCTATGTCACCGGATGAGGCAGAACCTGTCGTCGTTTCGGTAGATAAAAAAGGTGATTTTTATCTTGATATCGGTGATGAGCCGGATAAACCTATTGATGCTATGTTAATGGTTAATCGAGTCGCAGCTGTACGACAGCTTAAACCCAATATACCAGTACTGGTACGGGGTGATCGTAATGTGGGTTATGGCAAAGTAATAGATGCCATGGTGTTATTACAAAAGGCCGGTGTTGAAAAAGTGGGCCTAATGACTGATCAGCCGGAAAACTAATATGCATAACAGCATATTCTCACAAATTAAAAACCATCCTTTTATGTTTATTCTGGCATTAGGCCTGCATGTGTTGCTGGTAGTTATCCTGATTTTTAGTATGAGTCATACCACGGTGCCAAAAATGCCGCCTGCTAAAAAAGTGGATACGGTTAAAGCAGTTGTTATTGATGCCAGTATTGTCGAAAAGGAAAAACAGAAATTAATACGTGCAGAACAAAACAAACAAAATAAACAGGTCGCGCAGAAAAACAAACTAGATCGTGAAGCAAAAAAAGCACGGGATAAGCGTAAAAAAGAAGAAAAACGTCTTGCAAATTTAAAAGCCGAAGAAAAAAAGCGTAAACAAAAGTTAGCTAAAAAAGAAAAATCTGAACGCGAAAAGAAAAAGAAAGAGCTAGCAAAGCTGAAGCAGGAACAGAAAGAACTAGAGCAAAAGCGTCGAGATGAACAGCAAAAATTAGCAGCTATAGAGTCAAAACGTAAAGCGGAAGAGGATGCGGTACGTAAGAAAAAACAGGCCGCAGAAGCTGAAGTAAGGCGCAAAGCCCAGGAAGCGGAGATGCGTCAGCAAATGCTTGAAGAAGAGCGTCGTCTGGCGAAAAGAAGTGCAGAAAATCAGAAGTTATTAAGTCAGTATATTTATCAGATACAGAAAAAAGTAGAAATTAACTGGAATGCACCTGCGAGCATGACGTCTGGCTGGTCATGTGAAATAATGGTTGAACAAAATCGTTTTGGTGAAGTGCTAAATGTACGTACCAAACAATGCTCTGGCAGTGAGGCTTTTAAAAGTACGGTTGAACGTGCCGTACGAAAATCCTCGCCTCTGCCTGAGGCGCCCAATAATGATGTCTTTGAGAAGAAACTGAATTTTATTTTCAGGCCCGATGTATGAAAAAAATACTTATTAAACTAGTTATAATTCCGTTGTGTTTTACATTTTTGAATGCTCATGCAGCATTACGTGTAGAAATTACCAAAGGTGCAGATGGTGCAATACCGGTTGCTGTGGTTCCATTTGAGCTTATAGGTCAGGCAGCCGGTGTTACTAATGTCTCAGATATTGTAGCTGCAGATCTGAAGCGCAGTGGTAAATTTTCACCCATTGAAAAAAACAAATTAATAGCATCTCCAAAAGACCTTGAAGAGGTCAATTATAAGTTATGGAGAGTAGCTGGAATTGATCATCTGGTCATTGGCAAATTAAATGTAATTAAACCTAACCAGTATGAAATTAGTTTCAGGTTGATTGATGTATTTAAGGGAGTGCAGGTTTTAGGTTATCAGTTCTCGGCAAACGATCATAGTTTACGCAGTATCAGTCACCATATTAGTGATTTGATTTATGAAAATATTACCGGTCAAAAAGGCGCTTTTGATACCAAAATTGCTTATGTAACTGCTGAGCGTAAACAAGGTATGCAGCCTTCATATAAATTGCAGGTAGCTGATACAGATGGTTTTAACTCACAGACTGTATTAAATTCGACTCAGCCGATTATGTCACCATCATGGTCACCAGATGGCAGCAAGTTAGCGTATGTTAGTTTTGAAAAGCGTAAATCTGAAATATATGTGCAAAACCTGTTTAGTCAGAAACGAGAAAAAGTGAGTACATATAAAGGTATAAATGGTGCTCCTGTCTGGTCTCCAGATGGTAAACGGCTGGCGTTAACCTTATCTAAGGGAGGCAACCCTGATATATATATTTTAACGTTAGATACAAAAAAATTAAAACAATTAACCAAACATTGGGGTATAGATACAGAGCCTACGTGGACACCTGATGGTAGTGAAATAGTTTTTACCTCCAGTCGTAGTGGTAAGCCACAAATCTATAGAGTGCCAGCTAAGGGGGGGACGGCAAAACGCCTTACTTTTGATGGCAAGTATAACGCCAGCCCCGAAGTGTCGAGTGATGGTAGAACATTGGTATATGTTCAGGGTGAGGGTAATACCTTCAAGATTTCAAGCATGGATTTACAGTCGGGTTTTGTGCAGGTCTTAACCGATGGACCTTTAGATGAATCACCCAGTTTTGCGCCAAATGGCGCTATGATTTTATATGCATCAACAGATAAGTTTAAGGGTGTATTATCTGCGGTTTCAACAGATGGTCGATTTAAACAAAAGTTGGTTTTGTCTGAAGGTGATGTGCGAGAGCCAACCTGGGGTCCATTTAGAAAATAAAGAGTTTTAAGAATAATGAATTTAATTGAGAGGAAATAATGAAATTTACTAAATTAGTTTCAGCACTAATGTTATCGGGGTTATTAGCTGCCTGTTCACCTGATAATGTAAAAGATAATCAGGCCGGCATGGATGAAAATCAGCAAGGTTCAAATCAAACAGCTGATGGTGCACAAACAAGCGGAATAAATGGTGGAGGCAGCGAAGGCGGTACGGCATTAAATGGCGGAACGGTATCTTATGATAAAGCGGCTATTAATGATGCTGGTAATGTACTCGCTGAGAAAGTGGTTTATTTCGAATATGATAGTGATCAAATTAGTCAGGACTATCAGGAGCTGATCGCACATCATGGTAAATATCTTGCGGCGAATTCAGATATGAGTGTACGACTCGAGGGGCATGCTGATGAAAGAGGTAGCCGTGAGTACAATGTTGCACTAGCTAATCGCCGAGCACTATCAGTTCGTAGACTGATTTTGTTTCAAGGTGTAAATGCAGAGCAGGTAAGTGTAATAAGTTATGGTGAAGAGAAACCTGTGGCGCTTGGGCATGACGATGAGTCGTGGCGCTTGAATCGTCGAGTAGAACTCGTTTACGAAGCACGTTAATATACGTCTTATTAATTTAATGTATAGTTATAGTCTGAAGGTTGCGGTCAGGTATATTACCTGAGCTGTGATTTTCAGATTAGAAGACAAACCTGTAACTATTTATTTTATCCAGTTTAATCTGCCAACAGGCGAAATTATGTCACCCATAAAAGTCAGCTCTTTTGTAAAACCCGTATCGCTCTCGTTATTGTTAATGTCATTCAGCCCGCTGCTTGTTGCTGAAAGTGATTTAAGTGTAGAGCAGCGTTTAGGACGTCTTGAAAACCTGTTACAGAATCAGGTTTTAGTAGAACAAACTCAACGTATGGAGCAGATTCAACAGGAATTAACTGCAATACGAGAATTAGTAGAAAGCCAGGAGCATCAGTTAGGTTTGATTAAGCAGCGTCAACGTAATCTTTATCAGGATATGGACCGCAGACTAAATGATTTGGAAATTAAGGGTGGCGGGCAGGTTTTATCTTCCTCGTCATCTATTGTTAAGAGGCCTGTGGCAGCTAGCGGTCCGTCTTCCTCTGTGCCACCGCCAGTAGCCGTTTCGGCTGGCGTAGCAACCGCCGCGGCTCCAGCACCTGTATCAGGTGATAAAAATGGTAAATCAGCTTATACCCAGGCCTTTAATACATTAAAAGAGGGTAAGTATCAGCAGGCTATACTGGCGTTTAATAATTTTCAGCAAAGTTATCCAGAAAGTGTTTATGGCGCTAATGCGCAATACTGGCTGGGAGAGGCTTATTCCGTTTCCCGTGATTATAAAACAGCCCTTACCGAGTTTAGGAAAGTCGTAAGCCAGTATCCACAAAGTAATAAAGTTGAAGGCGCGATGCTTAAAATTGGTTATACCTACTATGAAATGGGTAACTGGGCATCTGCTAAAAGTGCTTTAGAGGCTGTGACAGTTAAGTTTCCTGGCACCACAGTCACTCGTAAGGCTAAAGAGCGTTTACAGCGCATGAAACGTGAAGGCCGTTAATAAGCAATAACCAGACTTTTGCTGGTGCTAGTTTGTTATGCTCTAAGAGTATGATATCAACACATCTTATAAGTTAAGGGTCAACCGCAGTGTCATCTGATAGTTTGAATGAAGTAGAAAAAAACCGTGATAATGAGTCGCGACTGCGAATTACTGAAATATTTTATTCCTTACAGGGTGAATCGTCTTTTGTTGGTTTACCAACAGTATTTATTCGTCTGACAGGTTGTCCTTTACGCTGTGGTTACTGTGATACCGCTTACGCTTTTACCGGTGGGCAGTGGATGCAGGTTTCTGATATTCTTCAGCAAGTTAAACAATACAATGCAACAACCGTGTGTGTCACTGGTGGTGAGCCATTAGCTCAAAGAAGTTGTGGTGAGTTACTCAGTCAATTATCTGATGAAGGTTATCAGGTATCCATCGAAACATCTGGATCCATGGATATTTCCCAGGTAGATTCTCGTGTTACTCGGATTATGGATATAAAAACTCCGGGATCGGGTGAAGAGTCAAAAAACAAATACGATAATGTTCAGTATTTAAATCAAAAAGATGAAGTTAAATTTGTACTTTGTGACCGGAATGATTATGACTGGTCTAAAGGTATTATTGATAAATATGATTTACTGGAAAAATCACAGGTGCTTTTTTCACCTGTGCATGAAGGTGTTTCTCCAGCAGATTTGGCGGACTGGATAATTGCAGATCAGTTGAATGTAAGATTTCAGTTTCAATTACATAAATTTTTATGGAATGATGAGCCCGGGCGATAAAAACTGAAAAATTGCTATTAGATACAAGCAGGTTACATATAGTTTATGAGTAAAGAAAAGAAAAAAGCAGTATTGCTGCTATCGGGAGGTTTAGATTCCGCTACCGTGTTGGCTATGGCAAATGCACAGGGTTACGAGTGTTACGCTTTGAGCTTTGATTATGGTCAAAAACACAGTGCTGAGCTTAATGCGGCAAAAAAAGTAGCTCAGTTATTTGGTGCGGTTCAGCATCAAACCCTGCGACTTGATTTAAATGTATTTGGTGGTTCGGCCCTCACTGATGATGCTATTGATGTACCGGATGCTCAGAGTGACGATTCTGGTGGTATACCGGTCACTTATGTACCCGCTAGAAATACGATATTTTTATCTATGGCATTAGCCTGGGCCGAGGTACTAAATTCAGATGATATATTTATTGGTGTAAATGCAGTGGATTATTCGGGTTACCCTGACTGTCGGCCAGAATTTATTCGTGCATATGAAGTTATGGCTAATCTTGCCACTAAGGTAGGGGTTGAAGGCCACCACCTGAAAATTCACACGCCGTTAATTGATATGACGAAGGCGCAAATTATACAAACAGGTATAAGGCATGCTGTAGATTACTCATTAACCGTTTCCTGTTATGCCGCTGATAAGCAGGGTAGAGCATGTGGTGTATGTGATTCATGTCAGTTAAGGCGTAAGGGCTTTGAGGAGGCCGGAGTGGAGGATCCTACGTTATATTTATAATGTTGAAATTAAACGGGTTTTTGACTTGTAATTTTGAGTAGTTGAGGTAATATACGCGCCTTCTTGAAGAGGCAAACCTCTTCAGAAAAGTGTACCCAGTTTATGGGCCGTTAGCTCAGTTGGGTAAATAGCGAATGAGCTATTTACGCGTAACAGGAAGTTTCGCCGGGTATGCTTAAATGCGCAGTGAGGACAGGAGTCCGAACGCCAGTAAAGATTGTTAAATATAGAATATGGGCCGTTAGCTCAGTTGGTAGAGCAGTGGACTTTTAATCCATTGGTCCCGCGTTCGAGTCGCGGACGGCCCACCATATAAAACAAAGACTTAGCTATAGGCTAGGTCTTTGTCGTTTATGAAGATGTAAATTTACATCTTTGATTACAGAGTAGAGACTTATGTCATCAAGCTGTAATAATAACAGGATAATCTCTGGATTTTAGGCACCCTGAAAGTATCACCGGGTAAAATTTGAAAGGATTAATATAGGAAAACCAAATGTTAAAAGTAGTTATAGCCAATGTGATGGCATTATGTGTTTATGTCTTCGTATTAAATAATTTATGGGATGTGATGCCTGACGATTTTGGTTTATTGGGGCGTGTGTTTGGTTTTGGGTTGATACTGCTATCACCGTTCATAACATACAGCTTATATAGAAAAAATTTAAGATATTAAAATCTGTTTTGTATTTCGGCCGTCACAAAGTTGATACTGTAATAGACAAAAAAAAGCCCGGCTCAATAGAGTCGGGCTTTTTTGTTTCTGGTGTAAATTAAATTACTTACGTACACCAGGGCCGTTCATAGTTAGACCATTGCTCATATAAGTATGGAAATACTCAAGTGCGCGATACTCTTCGCTTTGAGCCTTAAATGGCTTAGCACGTACCTGTTTGTTACAGCCACCATAACGACGGTGTAATGTACCCATGCCATCACCTGATGAACTCGCCAGCGACCATTTGTTACGGTAAACAGGGAAGTGTGATGTATGTCCTAGAGCTGGGCTCAGGATATCAGCACGAACCTTGCCGCCTGCATTGTAGTAGTGGCAATCAGCACATGACATATTTAACTGACCACGTTTTGCATAAAAATGCTTCTTGCCGCGTTCATATGCTGCCATCGATTTAGGCGTATCAACAACTTTTATGCTGCCTTTATGGCCACGTGATTTATAAGCCAGGTAAGCCGTTAAATGAGCCATTTTACCTTTCTTATATTTTAGTGGCTTTTCACCATTCTTTTTACGGCATTCGTTAATAGCCATTTCAAGCGTTACAATTTCGCTACGCTTCTCACTGAAGTAAGGGTAGTTATGCTTGATACCTTTATTAGCCTTAGGGAAACAGCTAGAGTAGGTTTTGCCATTTTTGAATGCTTTATTGAAAAGCTCTTCGCCTTTATCTACATAGATTTCGTAAGGAGGGAAGTCTTCAAAAGCCTCCCATTGCTCACGTGATGCTTTATCTACTGAATAAACACCATTTGTGAAGTCCTGTAATGGAACTGATGGAAATTTTTCAGTAAAGTGACTTCTGAAGTCCTTCAGGTCCTGATCCGGGTTTGCAGCTATACCAGCAAGTGGGGCAATTAGCATGCAAAGCGCAGATACAATAACTGCAACTTTTTTCATAATTTTTACCTTATTGTTTGTTCTGAGGTTTGATACAAAATTAATAGTTACAAAAATCTATTTGATTTTAGCTTCTACAGAATCGCTTTCGCCTTTATTGTCCACCCAGCTCATTTTCAGTGTGTCGCCTTTATTAGCGCCACTGAATTTAAATGACAGGTATGGATTTTTAGAGATAGCAGTACCCCAGTCAGCAGTCAATACAGTGTTGCCATTATGACTACATGTAACTTCCTGAATGAAGTGGGCAGGTATCATTTTGCCGGTTTTCTTGTTTTTACGCAGGCCGGTTTCCATAGCGTGAC